>CABFVK010000007.1_pt1 | contig 308981 bp, 278 predicted proteins | sample 7065491 | NCBI WGS metagenome assembly CABFVK01 (sample SAMEA5704812, study PRJEB33009) | decomposition metagenome | isolation source: culture collections or soil
CCGGGCTGTCATCGTCGACGAATATCGCTTCCCAGTTCCGCCCCTTCAGCGCCGCATCCAGCTTCTCGATCAGCAACGGCACGTTCGCGCGCTCGTTGAACGTCGGGATGACAACTGCCAGCTCGAGATCCGCGGCGGGGGCGATGCGGACGAACCGGGCGATCTCGCCGTCGAGAAAGAGCTTCATGCGATCCCTTTTCTGGCCCTGTATTTGGGCCCCGGGAGGGGCGCGCCGGGGCACGGATACGCATGGCGCGCCCCTCCCGGGGGTTCGAGGCAACACCATCGAGCCGGGGGACGACTATCGTGGCTTGCCTCGGGGGCATGGTTGAGACGGAGCCCGTGCGGCGATCCCGCAACGGATCCTCAAAAAAACCTAGAAGCCGATTTCGACTCCGAGCCGCACGGTGCGGGGGCGCAGTGGCGTGATCTGCTTCTCGTCGCGGATCAGCAGCGGCGTGCCGAGCGCGAAGCGGTTGCCGCGGGTATCGAGCAGGTTGGTGGCCGAAAGCGTGATCGCACGCCGGCCGCGCGCGAGCCGGAGCTCGAGGCCGGTATCGACATAGTCACCCTGCGGCCGGCCGAGCACCGGGCCGATGCCGAGCGTCGAGCGACCGACATAGCGCAGATAGCCGGTCGTGGAGAATTCCGCGTCGCCGGCCAGCGTCTCGCGCCAGGCCGCGCCGAGCCGGCCGCTCGCATCGGCGACATTGGGCAGCCGGTTGAAGTCCGACGGCCCTTCGGCCAGCGGGAACACTGCCTGCGAGGGATTGGTAACCTTGCTGTCGTTCAGGTAGAGCGAACCGTCGAGATCGAGCCCCGGCAGCGGCCGCCAGCGCACCGCGACGCCCAGCGAGAGCACGCGCCCGTCGCCGATGTTCGCGGTGGTGGGAAAGCCATAGCCGTCGATCAGGTCCGCCTGGATGCTCGTCCACCAGGTCACCGATGCATTGGCCGAGACGGACAGGCCGTTCTCGGTATAGCGTCCCCCCGCTTCCACGGTGGAGAGGCGATCTCCCTGGAAACGCTGGATCACGTCGCGGCGCACCGCCAGGCCGCCGGGCCGGAAACCCTGCTCGAAACGCCCGAACACGGTGAGCCCGTCGGCCGGCCGCCAGGCGATCGCGGCGGAGGGCAGCAGCCGCGTCTCGGTGCGCGCCGCCCTGGCCCGCGGGTCCTCGCGAAAGGCGAAATGGAGGTCCGCGTCCTCCGAATTGCCCGTGAGGTGGGAATTGGTGAGGCGGCCCCCGGCGGTAATCGTCACGCCGCGCACCGGCTCGATCGTGCCCTCGCCATAGAGCGTGGCTTCGTCGACGCTGTTGCGCACCCCGGTGAGCGCCGCGCGGGCCACGCCGAAATTGCGGTTCACCCGCCCGCGATTCTGCAGGAAGCTGACGCCGATCAGCCAGCCGGTGCCGCGCGGCCCGTGGCGCGCGAGCCGGGTTTCGCTGGTGAGCATGCTCACGCGGTTGATCTGCTGATAGCCGATCAGCGGCGCATCGGCCGCGGGCAGCGGAAAGCCCTGATTGACGTCGCTGACCGAAGCGCCGGCGAACACCTCCGACACATATTGGCGGGCATAGGCCACGGCCGAGCTCAGCTCGAGATCGCCCCAGCGCTTGCGGGCCACCAGCTCGCCCAGCCAGAAATCGTTCTGGAAGGGCTGGGCGATCGAGCTCCGGCGGGACAGCCCGTCGCCCTTCCCGTCCGAATATTGCGCGTCGCGCCCCACGATGCTCTGGCCGACGCCATTGAGGTCGATGGTCCAGCCGTCCATGTCCCAGCGCAGCGCCAGCCGCCCACCGGTGGTGCGCACGCTGTTGACGTCCTTCAGGCCGCGCTCGCGATCGTCGATATAGCCGCCGTCCAGGGCAGTGAAGGCGAGCGCACGCACCGCCACATCCCCTTCCTTGACCGGCAGATTGACGATGCCGCCGATATCCCAACCCAGCGCGCCGTGCTCGGTGGCCGAGCCGCCGCCCCAGACCTGGCCGCCCCGTGCCCAGAGATCGGGCGCGCGCGGCACCACCCGCACCACGCCGCCGAGCGAGCCGGCGCCGTAGAGCGTGCCCTGCGGCCCCTCGAGCACCTCGACCCGGCCGATATCGTAGAGCTTCAGGTCCGGATCGGGCGCGCTGTAGGTGATGCGGCTGTTGCCCCAATATTGCCCGACGGTCGCCTGGGTGGGGCCGACGAAGCTGGAATCGGCGATGCCGCGGATGAACAGCTTGTTGCGGCCCGGCCCGAGATGGGTGGAGGCCAGGCTGGCGACGCGATTGGCGATCACGTCGCTGCCCTGCCCGCCTTCCGAGACGGGAATGTCGCTGCCCTCGACGATCTGCACGCCGCCGGGATAGGCCTTGAGCGGCACGTCGCGCTTGCTGCCGGTGACGAGGATCTCGGCAGGCGGCGCATCGGGCATCTCGGGCGGCGGCACGGGGCGCGGTCGGGGCCGTTCGGGCGGCATGCGCTCGATCAGCCAGGTGGCGACGGCGACGCGGCGCGCGCGGGCGCCGGAACCGCGCAGCATCTCCGCCAGCGCACCGTCCACCGTATGCCTGCCCTTTACCGGACGGACCTTGATCCCCGAAAGGCCGGGCTCGCGCAGACCGATGCTGCTGCCGGTCTGGCGGCCGAGGGTGAACACCGCCGCGTCCAGGCGGCTGGCGGGCACCGAGACGGAGTGGCGCCTGTCCTGCGCCAGCGCCGGCGGAGCCGCCAGCAGCACCAGGGGGAGGATCAGATCAGCGCGGCGCACCGTCGATCGCGTCCAGCATCCATCCATTGCCTGCGCGGGTCGCCCGCGTGCCGGTGAGCGCGGCGATACGCTCGATCACTGCGCCGGGGCCGCCCTGGGTGGAGATCGTGCCGGTGAACGGGATATCGCCGGTTCCCTTCCCCGCCCGAACCTGAATGCCCAGGTTTCGGGAGACATCCGCCGCGACGCGCTCCAGCGTGGCGTTGCGATAGACGAGCTGCCCGCCGCGCCAGCTGCCGACATCGGCAGCCATGGTGCGCGTCACCTCGGGCCGGCCGGCGCCGGCCACGCTCAATGCGTCGCCGGGAGCAAGGCGTACGGCATCGGCCTGGGGCTGATAGATCACCGCGCCCTCGGCCACCGAGACGCGCAGGCCGGTCTCGTCGCGCACCACGTTGAACACGGTGCCGGCGTCCTCGAGCGTCACGCCGCCGGTCTTGACGATGAAGGGACGCGCGGCATCGTGGCGCACCTCGAACAGCGCCTCGCCCTCGATCAGTTCGGCATGGCGCTTGTCGATCAGCGCGACGCGGGTGTCGCCGTTGAGGACTATTCTCGAGCCGTCCGCCAGCGCGAACTCCTGGCGCTCGCCAGGGGCGGTGCGATATTCGACCGGTCCCTTCGCACCGGGAACGAGGCTGGTCCAGCCGATCACCACCGCCAGCGCGGCGGCGACGGCTCCACCCGAGATCAGGAACAGCCGGCGCGACGGACGGACGGCCGTCTGCGCCGCTGCCGCCGGCGCCAGACGGAACAGCCCGGCCATCGCCTCATCGGCTTCGAGCGCGGAATTATAGGCGGGCAGGTGTGCGGGATCGCGCTCGAGCCATTCGGCGAACGCGTCCCAATCGGCGAATGCCGTGTCCTGCAGCCGGATCACCCAGCCACGGGCATCCTCCGCAAGATAGTCCGAAACCTGCCCGTTCATGCCCACCTCTGCGCAGGGACGGAGTCGACGCGCTCATTCCGCATCGAATTTGTCCTTGAGTTGCGCAAGGGCGCGATATGCCTTTTGCAGATCCTTCTCCACCGAGCTCAAGCTTATCCCCAATTCCCGAGCGATCGCTGCCTGGCCGAGCCCATCCAGCCGGTAGCGACGGAAAATCTGATCGACTCGCGGCCCGAGCGCAAGCAGCGTCGCCTCGGCCTCGCGCAGCCGCTCGCGCGCGATCAGCACCCGCTCGCCCTGGGGAGCGTCGTCGCTCCCGGCGAGGTCGTGCCATTCATGCTGGCGCCGATCCCGGCTGAGCGAGGCGCGCTGGCGATCGCGCAGCACATTCTCGGCGGCACGGAAGAGATAGGAGACCGGATCGGCGACCGGACGCGCCTCGACCCCGGAGATCTTGTGCCACAGGTCCTGCAGCACGTCCTCCGCATCGTCGCCCGCGCCGCGAGCCGCAAGGAAGCGGAGCAGCCGCGGCCGCTCATTTTCCAACACGCGTTGCAACCCGCCGGTCTGCGAGGACGAATCCATGTCCGCGCCCAAAGCACTGTGTGCGGGAATTGCCAAGCCTTGGCTTCGCGATTGTGCGAATGCGCTGCCCCGCACCGGCTCAGGCACCGGGCCGGCGCCGATAGACGATGCGGCTGCGGCTGCCCACCGGCACCTCCAGCGCGGGCGCATAGTCGCGCTCCAGGAGCCTGGTCATATAGGCGAGCACCTCCGGGCTGAGATCACGATCGGGCCGCGTGCTGGCGACGACGAATTCGGGCCGCTTCGCCATGATCCGCGCGACTTCGGCCATGGGCTCGCCGCCGATCGCGCGCGATTCGCGGGTAAGGGTCAGGTGGCTCGGAAAGGGCCAGCGCGTGGGCAGGCAGCTGCCGGTCAGGCGATAGAGCGCCGGCTCCCCGTCGAACACATAGAGGCAGTCGCGAAGCTGCGGACGGATGAAATCGGCCATGCGCTCCACCTGCGGCCCCCAGCCGCGCGCGCGCCGATTGTCGTTGACGGTCTGGAGCGAGACGAACGTGATCAGCACCATCATCGCCACACCCGCGGGAACGCGCCAGCGCGTGCGACCCGAGACGAGCACCAGCCCCGCCGCACCGTCGCCGAACCAGGCCGCGGCAAGCACGCAGAGCGGGGCGATGAGCGGCAGGGCGTAGTGATCGAAATAGGTACCGAAGAGCAATACGCCCGCGATGGCCGCAATCGCCCAGCCATCCAGCAGGCGGCGCACATCGTCGCTCACCGGGCGCGCCATGCCGCGCCCCAGCCAGGCGGCCAGCGCCAGCGGCACGAGGCAGAGGACCATCCCGGCGAGCCGCTTGAGCGCGATGCCGAGCCCGTCGGAGCCGCGATCGAGGATCGACAGGAAATTGGCCTGGACGAAGGCATCGCCATGGCCGATCGCCGCGTACCAGGCCCAGGCGGCGAGCGTGGGGAGCAGGGCCGCGCCGATCCAGGCCAGCGCCATCGCGGCAAGCGTGCCCCGCCCCGTCCCACGCTTGAAACCGAGCCAGAGAAGCGCCAGCCCGAAGAACAGCCCCTCGAACAATGCGGTGTATTTCACCTGCATCGCCACGCCGATCAGCAGCATCGCCACCATGCCGCCGCCGAACGCGAGGGTGCCGAAGCCGGGACGCCGGACAAGCCCGATCATCGTCCAGGCGGCAAGCGCGACGAACAGGTCGTAGAAGACCGGCGACTGGCCGCCCTCCCCCCCGAAGATGCCGAGATAGAGGATGTACACCACCCCCGCCGCGGCGGCGCCGTGCGGGCCCGAGAGATTGCGGGCGATGCGCGCGACGACGAGCGCGGTTGCCACCGCGAAGAGCGTGGCGACGATCTGATATTGCAGCACGCCGGCGCCGCCGAGCAGCCGGATTCCCGCGTAGATCAGGAACAATCCGATCGGCTTGCGATCCCAGATGTCGACATAGGGCAGCGCGCCGTGGAGCATCCGATCGCCGGTGAGCAGGTAGAATTCGTCATCGACCTGGACGACCGGATTGCCGAATTGCGCCGCCCGCGCCGCGACCGCGACGAGAAGCAGCAAGGCGGCGAGCCGCGCCGGACTGTCGACCCAGGCCCGCGCAGCCGCGGCCAGCCGCACCGTCCAGGGCAGGCGCTCCGGCTCTACCAGGCGCAGTCGCCGGAGATGGGAAGGATCGGGCCAGGCCCGAGCTGGTGAACGCGGCATACTCACGACCCGACAAATGGCTGCAGGTCGAGACGGAGCAGCGGCGGCAGTTCCGCAAGGCGGACACGATCAGATGCACCTGGGAAACGACAGGTGCCTCGATCCGCCCAATGGGCCGAACCTCTAGCTGCGCGGCTTGGTATAGGGGACGAAGTCGCCCAGCCCGACCCAGCCGGTCGTCATGCGAACGCCGGTGTCGTACAGCTTCACCGTATCGATGCTGCACAGCTGCGACGAATGCGTGTCGGTCACCAGCACATTGGTCCAGTTGAGCGATTCCGCGCCGCTCTTCGGCCGGTTCACATAGAAGACGCCGTTGTTCATCTCATAGACGATCGCGGTACCGTCGATGATCCGCGACGAGCGGATGTCGCGCAGCAAGATGCAATCGACGGGCTTGCCGGCGGTGCGCCCGGCGATCGCCTTGGCGAGATCCGCCTCGCCGTCGCGCGCGGCCGCTGCGGCGGGCGTCGCGACCGCGGCGAGCAGCGCGGCGCCGAGCAGACTGATCGAGATCCTGTTCATGGCACTGTCCTTTCGATCCCCTTTCGGGGAGATGACGGAGCATATAGGCACGATCCGCATCCGGATCATCGGCGCCAAGGCGATTCTTGTGTCGCAACTTGTCGCGGCGGCGCCCTTCAATTCTCGGGGCCGGCCCAGCCGGGCAGATAGGCGGCACGCTTCCGCCGCGCGAGCGCGAGCGCATGTTCGAGCGCCTTGTCGAAATCGACCTCCAGCAGCTTGGCGGACACGTGCCGCCGCAGGAAATCGGCCCAGAGGAACTCCGAATAGGGCGTGAGATCCTTGGCATAGCCGCCGCTGCGGCGCAGCTCGCCGGCCAGCGAGCGCCAGGGATCGTCGAGCAGGCCGCCGACATGCTTGGGCAGGTGCCGCGCATCCAGCCTGTGACCCTGCGGATCATAGGGATGGAGCCAGCCCCGGCTGTCCATGAAGGTGCGGAAGGCGCGGCCCGGCAAGGCGGAAAGGTCGGCGATCTCGCGCACCAGCACGAAGTCCACGCCCTCGTCGTGCAGCGCGCGGGCAAGGTGATGGGCATCGACGATCCAGAAACGGTCCCTGGGGCCCCGCACTGCGGGGATCATGTGGCGGCCGAGGAACTCGGAGCCGTCCGTTCCCGCCCGCGCGCGCCAGTCATGCCGCTTGCGAGCCACTTCGCGGAAACCGACGGTGATCTGGGTGGGCCGCAGCGCATCGATCGAGACGGGGCGCAGAAACGGTTCGGGCTCGCGCATCAGGGGTTCTCCAGCCGCGCGACCGCATCGGCCACGCTATAGTCGCAGCGCGCGACCAGGGCGTCCGCGCCGGCGGTGTGCAGCAGGTCGCGCACCCGGTCATGCACCCGGGCATAGCGCAGGGCAAAGCCCTTGGTTGCCATCGCCCGGTCGAAATCGAGCAGCGCGTCCAGCGCCGTGCTGTCGATGTCGCTGCTCTCCTCCAGGCTGATCACCACGGCGCGGGTCCCCGGCCCGGCCAAGGTCCGCCGCGCGATCTCGGCGAACATCCGCTCGGCATTGGCGAAGAACAGCGGCGCTGCGGGCCGCCAGATCGCGATCCCGGCGGGCACCTGGGCATCCGGATGGCGATCGGCATCGACGAAGTCATGGCTGGCGCCCAACCGCCCGAGCCGGGCCAGCCGGGCATTGCCGAAGCGCTGCACGAGCGCGGCCAGCGAAAGCAGGATCGCGCACAGCATCCCGTCGAGCACCCCCAGCAGGAGCACGCCCAGCGCGGCGGCGAGCGCGATATACTGGTCGCGGTCGAGCGCCCAGAGCCGGCTGATCGGCCGCGGATCAAGCGCATGGGTGAGCGCGGCGATCACCACCGCGGCCAGCACCGGCTGCGGCAGCAGCGCGACCAGCGGCATGGCGAACAGCACGAGCGCGCCGAGCGCCAGCGCCGCGACCGCTCCCGCCAGGCGCGATTGCGCGCCCGAGGCCTCGTTGGCCGCGCTGGCGGACAGGCCCGCGCCGACCGGCATGCCCTGCACCAGCGCCGCCGCGAGATTGGCGAGCCCCAATGCGCGCAACTCGCGGCCGGGATCGAGCAAGTCGCCATGCCGGAGCGCCAGCGCGCGCATCGTTCCCCAGCTCTCCGCCAGCAGGATCAGCGCGAGGGGCACCGCGAGTTGCGCCGTTTCCAGCACCAGCGCGAGCGAGAAGGCGGGCATTGGCGAGGTCCCCGGCATCAGGGCGATCCGGCCGACGGTAGCGACGCCGTGCGCGCCCAGATCGAGCAGGCCCGAAGCGGCGACGCCGGACACGAGCACGATCAATGCCCCCGGCATGCCGGGCCAGCGCCGCAGCGTCAGCAGCGCGGCGAGTGCCACCAGGCCCACGGCAAGGCTGGGCAGGTGCCAGTCCGGCAGGGAACGCATCACTTCGAATCCGGTATGGAACAGACTGCCGCCGGGCGGGGGAATGCCGGTGAGTACGGGAAGCTGCTTTACGCAGATCGTGATCGCCAGCCCGAAGGCGAAACCGCGCAGCACCGGATGCGAGATGAATCCGGTGAGCCCGCCCAGCCGGAAGATCCAGGCGAGCAGGAACAGCAGCCCGGCAAACGCCACCGCGACGATCAGGAACAGGGCGCGCACGCCCGCTCCTCCCGGCAGCGTCGCCAGCGACGCGGCGAGGATCGCGGCCGAGGAGGAGGTGGCGGAAACGATGGCGAAGCGGCTGCGACCGGCCAGGGCATACGCGAGCGTGCCGACGATGGCGGCGAGGATCGCATGCCCCGGACCGACGCCGGCGATCGTGGCATAGGCCACCGCCTCGGGCAGCATCAGCCCGGATACCGCGAGGCCCGCAACGATGTCGGCGCGAATCTTCAAGCCATCCCTCCGGCCGATCATGCTGCGCTCTTCGGCGGCGGATGGGAAGTCGTGAGAGGCGCTGGCTTGCCACTTCCGGGAGTCGAGGCGCCTGGTCCCGAGGTCATGGCGCCAAGGGGCAGGACTCCACGGGCAAACCCGCCGTCCCCGCCTGCGCGGAGAGGAGGGAAACGAATAGGAGTCCTCAACCTAGCGCAGTTGCCGCTTCTCCAGCTTCCGCGCGAGCGTACGGCGGTGCATTCCCAGCCGTCGCGCGGTCTCGGAGATGTTGAAGTCGGTCTCCACCAGGGTCTGGTGGATATGCTCCCATTCCACCGTCTTGATCGATGAGGGCCGGCCGGCGAGCGGCGCGTCGGGATCACCCTCCTCGCGCCCGAATGCCGCTTCGATGTCGTCGGTGTTGGAGGGCTTGGCGAGATAATAGGAAGCGCCGAGCTTGATCGCCTCCACGGCGGTGGCGATACTGGCGAAGCCGGTCAGCACGACGATCTTCATCGCCGCATCGGCCGCGCGCAGCGTCTGCACGCAGACCAGCCCCGAGGCGCCCCCGAGCTTGAGGTCGACCACGGCATAGGCGGGGTCGAACCGCTCGAGCAGCGCGGTCAGCGCCTCATGGCTCGCCGCGACTTCCACCATGTACCCGCGCCGCTCGAACGAACGGCGCAGCGTCCGCGCAAAGGCTTCGTCGTCCTCGACGATCAGCAGCTTGCGGATGGCGGTCATGCCTGTTCCTCCCCGGGCCGGGCGATCGCGTCAAGCGGCAGGCGGATGCGCACCAGCGCGCCGCCGCCCGGACGGTTCTCCGCGCTCGCCGCGCCGCCCAGCTTGCGCAGCACGTTGACGAGGAGGAACAGCCCCAGCCCACCGCCCGGCTTGCCCTTGCTCGAGCGATAGGGCTGGCCGAAGCCCGCGAGCATCTCGGGCGCGAAGCCCGGCCCGCGATCGGAGATCTCGATCACCAGGTCGTCCCGATCGCGCGAAGCGGCGATGCCGATCCAGTCGGGCGAGACTTCGGCGGCATTGTCGATCACGTTGCTCAGCACCTGGCGCAGCGCGGGATCGGCGACGATCGGCATGTCGGGCCCGAAGCCATCGGCATAATCGAGCATGCCGGTGAGCCGACTGGCACGCCATTCGGCGACCACCGCATCGAGGAAGCGGCGGACGGTGGTGAATTCCGAGGCGATGCCGCGCGCCTCGCCTGCGGAGAGCAGGATGCCGCTGACGATCGTCTTGCAGCGCGCCACTTCGGCCTGCATGTCGGCCACGTCCTGCGCCAGGTCCCGGTCGCCGGCGATGCGCGGCATGCGCTGCCAGTCGCCCAGGATCACCGAGAGCGAGGAGAGCGGCGTGCCCAGCTCGTGCGCCGCACCGGTGGCGAGCAGGCCCATGCGGACGATATGGTCCTCCTCCGCCGCGCGCTGGCGGATCGCTGCACGCTCGGCATCGCCTTCGCGCAGGTTGCGGGCGATGCGGGTGATCAGGAGGACGAGCAGCACCGCGATCAGCGCGAAGCAGATCAGGCTGCCCGCGAGATAGAGGCGGAACGGATCATTGACTCCGGTCGGCAGGTCGAGCGGCACCGGGCTGATCGCGACGGCGAAGAGCGCGAGGCTGGCCGCGCCGACGATCATCCAGCTCGACCCCGGCTGGAGCAGCATCGCGCCGGTGACCACCTGGAGCAGGAAGAGCGAGGCGAAGGGATTGGCGAGCCCGCCGGTGAAATGCAGCTGCCATGCCAGCGCGGCAACGTCCGCCAGCATCGCCACGGTCAGCTCCCAATTGGTGATCGCGGCGCGGCGATCGAGGAGCGGATAGGTGGCCAGGTTGATGCCCGCGAGCATCAGCGGCGCGATGAACAGCGGCACCAGCGGCAAGTGCACGCCCATCACGAAATGGACGAAGCCGATCGTGCCCAGCTGCCCGCCCACCGCGATCCAGCGCAGCTGCACGAGCAGCCACATGTTGCGGCGGCCGGGATCGGTGTCCTCCAGCCCCCCGGCAGCGATCATGCGACGGCTCCGCGCCGCCGGCCGACGAACCATGCCGCCCACAGCGCCATCGCGGCAAGCCCGAACCAGGTGAGCGCGTAGACGAGGTGATTGTCGGCGAAGCGCACCACGGTCAGCCCGCCCACCGGCCAGCCGCCGGGATTGGGCGCGGCATCCGCATCGATGAAATAGGGAGCGACCTGTCCAAGCCCATGGGCCTGGGCGATAGCTGCGACGTCGCGCGAATACCAGCGATCGCCCCCGGGATCGTTGGCGCGAAGGAACCCGCCACCCGGCTCGGTAATGCGCAGCAGGCCGGTGACGCTCGCCTGCCCGGGCCCGGAGGGCGGGCGCCGGCGCATGGCCTCGGGGAGGAAGCCGCGGTTGACCAGGACGGTGAAGGACGGCCCGGCAAGCGGCGTCATCACCCAATAGCCCGGGCCGCGCTCGGTGACTGCCTTCACCAGGGTAGTGCGGTCATTCTCGAACCGGCCGGAGAAGCCGACGCGGCGATAGGCGTCCTTGCCGGCAGTGATCCCGCCCCACGCCGCCGGCCCCGGGGCAGGCACCGGCGCGGCATGGATGCGGGCATCCACTGCCGCGATGAGCTCGTGCTTCCAGGCCCGCCGCTCGAGCTGCCAGATGCCCAGCCCCGCCAGCACCGCCGCGCAGAAGAGCGCCGCCAGCGCGGCGCCCCACCGTGCGCGGGGCCGGCGGGCTTCCGTCACGGAAGCTGGCTCGGGTCGTGCAGCGGCATCATGTTGGCGTTCAGATGGTACATCACCCAGAGCGAGCCGGAGAGCATGATCGCTACCACGATGATGGTGAACAGCAGCGCGGTGACCGACCAGCCGCCCTCGGCCTTGGGGCTGAGGTGGAGGAAATAGACCATGTGGACGACGATCTGGACCATGGCGAGGACCATGATCGCCGCGGCGGTGGCGCCGTCCGAGAGCGGACGCGCCATCACCAGCCAGAACGGAATCGCCGTAAGGATCACCGAAAGCACGAAGCCGATGACATAGTCGCGCATCGAGCCGTGCGGGATCTCGACCCCGTGGCCATGATCGCCGTGGCCGTGATCGCCATGCGCATGCGCGCCCTGCGTGTGCGGATCGTGGCTCATCGCAGCATTCCCATCAGATAGACAAAGGTGAAGACGCCGATCCAGATGACGTCGAGGAAGTGCCAGAACAGGCTCAGACAGGCCAGCCGGCGCTGGTTCGCGGCGGTCAGGCCGAAGCGGCTCACCTGCACCATCAGCGTGACCAGCCAGATCGAGCCGAAGGTGACGTGCAGGCCGTGCGTGCCCACCAGGGTGAAGAAGGACGACAGGAACGCGCTGCGCCACGGGCCGGCGCCCTCATGGATCAGCTCGCTGAATTCGTAGAGCTCGATGCCCAGGAAGCAGGCGCCGAACACCAGGGTGACCGCCAGCCAGATCAGCACCTGGTTCTTGTTGCCCCGCGCCATGCCGAGCATCGCGAAGCCATAGGTGATCGACGAGAACAGCAGCATCGCCGTGTTCAGCGCGACCAGCGGCAGGTCGAACAGCTCCTTCGGGCCGGGGCCGGCCGCGAAATTGCCGCCGAGCACGGCGTAGCAGGCGAACAGGATCGCGAAGATGAGGCAGTCGCTCATCAGGTAGATCCAGAAGCCCAGCATGGTGCTGTAGCCTTCCGGGTGCGGATGCTCGTCGAAGTCGTAGAAGCGGACCGGTTCGTCCGCGGGGGAAAGCGTGGTGGTGCTCATCGATCAGGCTCCGGCGGCGAGCTGGCGCGTGCGCGCCGCCTCGGTCTCGGCAACGACTGCGGCGGGAATGTCGAAGTCGCGCTTGTAGTTGAAGGTGTGGACGATCGTCGACGCGATCAGCGCCACGAAGCCCAGGCCGACCAGCCACCAGATGTGCCAGATCAGCGCGAAGCCGATCAGGGTGCTGATGCCGGCCAGGATCACGCCCGCGCCGGTGTTGCTCGGCATGTGGATGTCCTTGAAGCCGGCAAGCGGACGCTCGCAGCCGCGCGACTTCATGTCGTACCAAGCGTCGAGATCGTGGATCACCGGCGTGAAGGCAAAGTTGTATTCCGGCGGCGGCGAGCTGGTCGCCCATTCCAGGGTGCGGCCGTTCCACGGATCGCCGGTCGTGTCCTTCAGCGCCTCGCGCTTCCAGATGCTCACCGCGAACTGGACCAGCATCGCGCCGATGCCGGCGGCGATCATCACCGCGCCGAACGCGGCGATGACGAAGAGGAACTGGATGCCGGGATCGTCGAACACGCGCATGCGCCGCGTCACGCCCATCAGGCCCAGGATGTAGAGCGGCATGAACGCCACCCAGAAGCCGGGGACCCAGCACCAGAAGCTCACCTTGCCCCAGAACTCGTTGAGCTTGAAGCCGAACGCCTTGGGCCACCAATAGTTGATCGCGGCGAACACGCCGAACACCACGCCGCCGATGATCACGTTGTGGAAGTGCGCGATCAGGAACAGCGAGTTGTGCAGCACGAAGTCGGCCGGGGGCACGGCGAGCATCACGCCGGTCATGCCGCCGATCACGAAGGTCAGCATGAAGGCGATCGTCCACATCATCGGCAGCTCGAAGCGGATGCGGCCGCGATACATGGTGAACAGCCAGTTGAAGATCTTGGCGCCCGTCGGGATCGAGATGACCATCGTCGTGATGCCGAAGAAGCTGTTGACGCTGGCGCCCGAGCCCATGGTGAAGAAGTGGTGCAGCCAGACAAGGTACGACAGGATCGTGATGACGATCGTGGCATAGACCATCGAAGAATAGCCGAACAGCTTCTTGCCCGAGAAGGTCGAGGTGACTTCCGAGAACACGCCGAACAGCGGCAGGATCAGGATATAGACTTCCGGGTGGCCCCAGATCCAGATCAGGTTCACGTACATCATGGCGCTGCCGCCAAAGTCGTTCGTGAAGAAGTTGGTGCCGACGTACCGGTCGAGCCCGAGCAGCGCGAGCACCGCGGTCAGCACCGGGAAGGACGCGACGATCAGCACGTTGGTGCACAGCGACGTCCAGGTGAAGACCGGCATCTTCATCAGGCTCATGCCCGGCGCGCGCAGCTTCAGGATGGTGACGATCAGGTTGATGCCCGACAATGTCGTGCCCACGCCCGCCACCTGCAGCGCCCATAGATAATAGTCGACGCCGACGCCCGGGCTGTACGCCAGCCCCGATAGCGGCGGATAGGCCAGCCAGCCGGTCTGGGCGAACTCGCCGACGAACAGCGACGCCATCACCAGCACCGCGCCGCCGGTGGTCATCCAGAAGCTGAAATTGTTGAGGAAGGGGAACGACACGTCGCGCGCGCCGATCTGCAGCGGCACGATATAGTTCATCAGGCCCGTGACGAACGGCATCGCCACGAAGAAGATCATGATCACGCCGTGCGCGGTGAACACCTGGTCATAGTGATGGGCGTTCAGATACCCCTCGGACCCGTTGAACGCGAGCGCCTGCTGGAGGCGCATCATCAGCGCATCGGCAAAGCCGCGCAGGAACATCACCAGGCCCAGGATCATGTACATGATCCCGATCTTCTTGTGATCGACGGTGGTGAACCACTCCTTCCAGAGATAGCCCCAGAGCTTGAAATAGGTGAGCGCGGCGACAAGGCCGATGCCGCCCAGCGCGACGACCGCGAAGGTCGCCACGACGATCGGCTCGTGCAGCGGCAGCGCGTCGAGCGAGAGCTTGCCCAGGATCGGGCTCACGGGTGCGGGTTGCGGGATCATATCTCGATTCGCGATCAGGAGAGAGGACGCGGCCGGGTCTCGGACGCAACGCTGGGAGCGGTCGGGCTCGGCTCGGCCGAGGGCTGCTTCATGCCCGCGCCGGTCAGCGGCTTGGGATTGCCGGCCTTCGGCGCGGCGCGGACGGCAATGTCCTGCTTGTCGGCGCAGATCTCGCCGACAAAGCTCTTGCCGCCATGCGCATGGGTGCCGCGGCCGCCGAACTTGTCATAGGCGAGCTGGCGGACATTGTAGAGACCGGCCTTGCCCATGCCTCCCTTGGCGTCGAGCGACATCATCTGGTGCATGCACATCTTGCCCGGCTCGACGCACAGGTTGGTCACCATGTCGAACAGCCCGGCCTCGACTCCGGCGAAGCGGCGGACCGGCTCCTTCTCGCTCGGGCGCTCGAGCTTCAGATATTCGGCCCGGTCGAGCGTGGCGCCGGCCTTCTTCGCCTCGGCGACCCAGGCGTCGAAACCGGCCTGGTCGGTGCTGTGCGCCTTGAAGCGCATCGAGGAAAAGCCATGGCCGCTGTAATTGGCCGAGAAGCCCTGGAACGCGCCCGTCTTGTCGAACACGGCGTTGAGCGGCGTCTCCATGCCCGGCATCGCATAGATCTGGCCGGCGAGCGCGGGGATGTAGAAGGAGTTCATCACCGAAGAGGCCGAGATCCGGAAGCGGATCGGGCGGCCGACCGGTGCGGCCATCTCGTTCACCGTGGCGATGCCCTGTTCGGGATAGATGAACAGCCATTTCCAGTCGAGCGCGACCACCTGCACCTCGAGCGGCTTCACGTCGGCCGCGACCGGCTTGCCCGGTGCGGTGCGCGAAAGCGGGCGATAGGGATCCAGCAGGTGGGTGCTCACCCAGGTGATCGCGCCCAGGCAGATGATGATCAGCAGCGGCGCCGACCAGATCACCAGCTCCAGGCTGGTCGAGTGATCCCAGTCCGGCGCATAGGTCGCGTCCTTGTTCGACTCGCGATAGCGCCAGGCGAACAGCACCACCAGCGCCATCACCGGCACGATGATCAGCAGCATCAGCAGAGTCGAAACGATCACCAGATCGCCTTGCTGACGGGCGATGTCGCCGGCGGGGTTGAGCACGACCATGTCGCATCCGCACAATAGCGCGAATGCCGGCAGGATCAGCAGCGCACGGAGGCGTGCGGAGAGCGGACGGGGGCTAGGCATGGCGGGCGCCTAGGCTGCTCATGTTGCACCGCACATAGGACATTTTGTCCAATCCCTGCGTTGTCTGCTATGGCGCAAGAGCGCCGCGCCGGGGGCACTCTAGCCTCCTCCACGGCGTTATGAAACGCGCTCGCGCGGCGCGTGTTGCAGGAAAGTTCGAACTCGATGAGCGGCGATACCGTCCCCACCCTTCCCGCCGAGCGCGATGCCCGCGCGCTGCACGGCGACGGCCATGCCATCCATCCCGGCGAAATCGCGATCGGCGTGATCATCGGCCGCACCTCCGAGTTCTTCGACTTCTTCGTCTATGCCATCGCCTCGGTGCTGGTGTTCCCGAAGCTGGTCTTCCCGTTCCTCGATCCCCTGCAGGGAACGCTCTGGTCGTTCGCGATCTTCGCGCTCGCCTTCATCACCCGCCCGATCGGCACGCTGATCTTCACCGCAGTCGACCGCGCCTATGGCCGCGGCGCCAAGCTGACGGTCGCGCTGTTCCTGCTCGGCGGCTCCACGGCCTCGATCGCCTTCCTGCCCGGCTATGCCGATGTCGGCATCACCGCGGCGCTGCTGCTCGCGCTGTTCCGCATGGGCCAGGGCGTGGCGCTGGGCGGCACCTGGGACGGCCTCGCCTCGCTGCTCGCCATCAACGCGCCGAACGACAGGCGCGGCTGGTACGCCATGATCCCGCAGCTCGGCGCGCCGCTCGGCCTGTTCGTGGCGAGCCTGCTCTTCGCCTTCTTCATCGCCGCCCTGCCCGCCGAGGATTTCCTCAGCTGGGGCTGGCGCTATCCCTTCTTCGTCGCCTTCGCGATCAACGTCGTGGCGCTGTTCGCCCGGCTGCGCATCGTGGTGACGCCCGAATATGCCCGCCTGTTCGAGGACCGCGAGCTGCAGCCCGCCCCGATCGCCGAGACGGTGCGGACCGACTGGCGGATCATCGTGATGGGCGCCTTCGCCCCGCTCGCCAGCTTCGCCATGTTCCACATGGTGACGGTGTTTCCGCTTTCCTGGGTGTTCCTCTACACCCAGAACAGCCCGGTCGACTTCCTGGTGATCGAAGCGGTCGCCGCCGTGGTCGGCACCATCTCCATCGTCGTCTCGGGCCAGCTTGCCGACCGCGTCGGCCGCCGCACGCTGCTTGGCGCCTCGGCGCTGGCGATCGCGGTATTCAGCGGCTTCGCACCGCAGCTGCTCGCCGCCGGCGAGGCGGGCGAGATCGTGTTCATGCTGTTCGGCTTCGCGCTGCTCGGCATCTCGTTCGGCCAGTCGTCGGGCGCGCTGTCCTCGATGTTCTCCAAGCCGCACCGCTATACCGGCTCTTCGCTCACCTCGGACCTGGCCTGGCTGTTCGGCGCGGCCTTCGCCCCGCTGGTGGCGCTGTGGCTCGGCAGCAGCTTCGGCCTACTCGCCGCAGGTGCCTATCTGCTTTCGGGCGCGATCGGCACGCTGCTGGCGCTGTGGCTGAACCGCGAGCTCGCCAAGACGATCGACTGATCCGGATGAAGGGGCGGTCGGGCAACCCGGCCGCCCCTGCTCAGAGCATGATCCAGTCGTATTTCGCGCGGCGGAGCATCGGCGCGCCGCAATAGCGGCACTTGCTCGTATGACGGCCATCGCGGGTCGGGCGGACCTCCTTGAAGTTGCGCTCGTGCTTTCCGACGACGCAGCGCGCCCGCCCCCTTATCCAATGTAGCATTCCCTCTCCGGTGTCCGGTGCGCCCCGGGCCGCCGCGCGAGCGCGGATGCCGGGGGCTCGGCACCTTATTCGGCGACTTCGCCGCAATCGGCCGACAGGAAGGTGCCGACCTGATGGTTCTCGAGCGTCATCGGCTGGCCCTTGTGCTCGAAGCCGAGCACGGCATCGAGCGTGAAGCCGGCGGCGGTGTAGCTGCCCTTGAACGACATCCTGCCCTTGGCCGGGCCATGCGCCTCGAAATCGATCACACCGCCCGAGGCCCGGTTGCGGACCACCGTCCAACCCGGCTGCACGTCCTTGGCGGCGACATAGCCGCCCTTTGCCAGCGTCTCGGCAGTGATGCAGCGCTCGGTCTCTTCATCCGCATCGCCCGTCTGGACGATCTTGTAGAGCCCGGGGCGAAGCGACCCGCCAAAGCCCTGGAGCGCCGGCTGCGCCGTCGATCCGGCACCGGCATTGGCGCTGGCCGCGTCCTCCTGCCCGCACCCGCCCAGCAGGCACGGTAGCAACAGCGAGAGAGTCGCGATCCGGCGCGCGGCCCGAACATACCCGACATTGTGCGTCATCAGCAGCCGCTCCCTTCGCCGGAGCTGTCCTGGCTGGGCGATGCCGGCTGGCTCGCCGCAACGTCGATCGCCGTGCTCGCCGCGGAGTGCGCGAGATAGGCGTCGCCGCCGACACGCCCGGCAATGCCGCCGATCAGGCCCGAATTGCGCGCGGCGCGCAGCACGCCGCCAAGCCCGAGACCACCCTTCTTCTTCTTTTTCTTCGGCTTGCACTCGGGCGTCGCCTGGCCGGCATCGGCGGAAGCGGCCGGTGCCGCCTGGGGAACGTCCTGGACACCCGCCTGGGCGGGAATCGCGAACAGGATGGCCGCACAGGATGCGGCCGCGACGATCTTTCTCATCACATGGTTCTCCTTGAACAAGGCGGCCATGCGTCGAACCAACGGAACAAGGGAGACGCGCAGAGCCGCGCCCGCGCCCCGTGGCAGCGGACCGGCCCTGGACGAAGGTTTCTGCGACCAATGCCGCCAGGGTGCGACGAAGCCGGCCGGCGGAACGGTTCTTGTTTGCCTTGTCCGGCATCGGGTTTGGGATAGGCTGGACCGAGAAAGGGCAAGCGATCGCCTCGACAGGAGAAAGAACCGCGCGTGGCAGCGCCTCCATCCCGGCCGTATGACGCGATGCGCGCGCCGCTCGGGCGCAACCTCACCTATGGCCTGCTCGACCGGCTGGGGCGCGCGATCGTCATCGGCCAATATGCGCGCCGGCCCTTCCCCACCGAGGCCGAGCTGACCAGGGAACATGGCGTGAGCCGCTCGGTGACTCGCGAGGCCGTGAAGATGCTCACCGCCAAGGGGCTGCTGCGCGCCCGTCCGCGCCAGGGCACCATGGTGGAGCCGACGTCATCCTGGAACCTGTTCGACACCGACGTGCTGCGCTGGCTGCCCGAGCGGCAATCCTCGGTCGACCTGCTCGTCCAGTTCGACCAGCTGCGCGTCGCGATCGAGCCCGAAGCCGCCGCGCTCGCCGCCCGCTTCGCCACCGACGCGGATATCGAGGCGATCGAGAAGAGCCTCGCCCGCATCGCCGCCGCCGAACAGGGGCCGGGCGACATGCAGGAGGCGGACATCGCCTTCCACGTCGCGATCCTGCGTGCCTCGGGCAATCCCTTTTTCGGCCAGTTTCGCGACCTGGTCGGCACTGCGATCCGTGTCGCCGGCCACTCGACGGGCCGCGCCGCCGCCATCGAGGATCCCGGCAGGGTGTTCGCGGCGATCAGGGCCCGCGATCCCGAAGCCGCCCGCGCCGCGATGCGCGCGCTGATCGATGCGAACATGCCGCGCGACCGCGGCCCCGGCAGCCCGATCGGGCACCCATCCCGAGAAGGCTGAGCGGCCCCGCAGGTCGCACCACCTTGCCGGACGCAAGAGGCCGATCGGTCACCATCGATCGCCCCTTCCCCATCGCAACATTCACTCGGTAGTGAATTAGTGTTGCAAGCCTCCGGGCTTTGCGGCATCCTCGCCCGATCGTGCCGAAGAGCGCGTGTGGAGATGGATGTGGGAGGGACCCTGATGGAATATCGTCCGTTGCTGCTCGGCGCCTCGGCGCTGGCCCTGGTCTGGAGCGGCGCGGCCGCGGCGCAGACCGCCGCCGAACCGGCACAGGATGCACCCGCCGCCGCATCCGCGGCGGACGCCGAAGAGAGCGAGATCGTCGTCACCGCGCAGCGCCGCAACGAGAATCTGATGACCACGGCGGTCTCGGCCTCGGTGCTGTCGGGCACCCAGCTCGACAACAAGGGCGTCGCCAATGTCGATGCGCTGCAGTTCGCGATGCCCAGCATCGTCGTCAACAATTTCGGCCAGGGCAACGACTTCAACATCCGCGGCATCGGCAAGGCCGAGCACAACACCCAGACCACCACCGGCGTGATCACCTATCGCGACGGCGTGCCGACCTTCCCGGGCTATGTGCAGGGCGAGCCCTATTACGACGTCGCGAACATCCAGGTATTGCGGGGACCGCAGGGAACGATCGTCGGCCAGAACGCCACCGGCGGCGCCGTGTTCGTCAACACCAACGACCCGGTCATCGGCGGCGGCATCCACGGCTATTTCAACCTGAACTACGGCAACTACAACGAGGCCGGCGCCCAGGGTGCGGTGAACCTGCCGCTGAGCGACACCTTCGCCGCGCGCGTGGCGCTCTACGGCTCGCGCCGCGACAGCTTCTACAACATCACCGGCCCGAACGGCGGCCCCTACCCCTATGACAAGGGCAATGTGGGCATCATGGCCGGGCGGATCAGCTTCCTGTGGAAGCCGAGCGACAGCCTGTCGGTGCTGTGGAAGACCGATCTCGGCCATCTCGACATGGGCGCCTATCCGGCGAGCCCCTATGCCAACCACTTCAAGACGCTGCCCGGCACCGCGACGCCGAACCCGAATTATCGCGACCTGTTCGACGTGTCGTTCAACGCGCCCCAGGCGGCGCGCGACGAGTTCGTCCGTTCGACGCTGAAGGCCGAATACGAGTTCTCGGGCGGAGTGAAGCTCCGCTCGGTCTCGAGCTACCAATGGGCCAACACCCTGTACCGCGCGGACCTGGACGGCACCGCGACCGGCATCAGCACCTTCTTCGACAGCGTCGACGAGCAGCAGGTCACGACCGAGCTCAACCTGATCTCGCCCGACAACCAGCGCGTCACCTGGCTGCTCGGCGCCTTCGGCCTGTGGAACGACTATTATTTCCGCAAGCCCTATCAGTTCGTCGTCGACCTCGCCGATCCGTTCAACCTGCCAACGGCGCAGTACAAGCTCCAGGGCACCAACCCGACGCGCTCGCTGGCGGCGTTCGGCCAGATCGGCTTCGCGATCACGCCCAACCTGAAGATCGACGCGGGCATCCGCTACACCGCCAGCCGATCGACCAACCATGTCGACGTGCTCCAGTACGGCACCTATATCCGCCAGGACCAGACGGTGAAGTCCGACAATGTGTCGTACAAGGTCTCGCTGGGCTGGAAGGCGAGCGAGAGCCAGTATCTCTACGGCTTCGTCGCCACCGGCTTCCGTCCCGGCGGGCTGAACGTGCCGGTGGGCCTGGGCCTGCCCGCGCCGTTCAAGCCCGAGGAAGTCACATCGTACGAAGCGGGCTGGAAGGCCAATTGGGCCGGCGGCAAGGTCCGCACGACGATCACCGGCTTCTACAACGACTACAAGAACTTCCAGGTCATCATCGGCTATCCGACCTTCCCGACCTTCGGGATCGAGCTCAACGTGCCCGACAAGACCAAGATCTACGGCTTCGAGGCGGAGACCGAACTCCATTTCGGCGGGCTGCGGATCGATGCCGGCGTCAGCGTGCTGCACAGCGAGCTGGGCACCTTCTATGCGGTCGACACGCGCAACCCGCCGGCGGGCACGCCCACCGATCCGGTGCTGCCGTGCAACCCGGCGACAGGCCCGGCGAGCGCCAAGTGCATCAACCTCACCGGCCGCCGCCAGACCTATGCGCCGAACTTCACCTTCAATGTCGGCGCCCAGTACGAGATCGGGCTCGGCAATGGCGACAAGCTCACCCCGCGAGTCAATTTCGGCCATGTCGGCGATCAATGGGCGACGCTGTTCGAGAACCCGGCGCGCGGCGACCTGCTCGAGGCGCGCAACATCCTGAACGCGCAGCTGGCCTATCAGCACAAGAGCTGGACGGTGACGCTCTACGGCACCAACCTGACCGACCAGCATTATCCGGCGGCGCTCAATTCCGGCCTCTACTTCGCGGGGCCGCCCCGCCAGTACGGCATCAAGCTGCTCAAGACCTTCTGATTTCCTGCCGGCCGCCGGGGCTCCCTCTCCGGCGGCCTTTCCTTCCCTCCGTACGCCCCAAGGTTTCATGCAGCCCTACGGACTGACAGTAGACAAGTTCCTCGATCATGCCGCCAAGTGGTTCCAGGACTGCGAGGTGGTCGAGGCGGACGCGGGGACGGTCATCCGGCGGACCAACTATGCGGCGCTGCGCGAGCGCAGCAACCGCTTGTCGGGCGCGCTCGCCGCGCTCGGGCTGGAAGCGGGCGACCGGGTGGGCACGCTCGCCTGGAACACGATCCACCATTTCGAGATCTATTATGCGGCGATGGGCGTGGGGATGGTCTGCCACACGCTCAACCCGCGGCTGACCGCGGCCCATCTGGCCGCGATGATCGACGAGGCCGGCAACCGCGTGCTGGCGGTGGCGGCGGACCTGCTGCCGCTCGCCCGCGACCTGATCGCCCGCTGCCCGACGATCGAGCATGTCGTCATACTGGACCGGCCCGACGCCGATGTCGGCGCCCTCGGATCGCACCGGGCGCGCATCTGGGAGCATGAAGCGCTGCTCGCCGCGCACGGCGCGCCGGTGCCCTGGGGGGAGTTCGACGAGAATGCGCCGGCGGGGCTCTGCTACACCAGCGGCACCACCGGCAGCCCCAAGGGCGTGATCTACACGCACCGCTCCAACTATATTCACACGCTGCGCGCGTTGCAGGCCGATGCGGTGGCGATCACCGCGCGCGACACGTTGCTGCTCGGCGTGCCGATGTTCCATGCCAATGGCTGGGGCATGCCGTTCGCGGCGCCGGCGGCGGGCACCAAGCTGGTGCTGCCGGGGCGAACGCTCGACGGGCCCAGCCTCGCCCGGCTGATCCGCGAGGAAGGCGTGACCGTTGCCGTCGGCGTCCAGACCGTCTGGTTGACGCTGGCCGACCAGGCCGAGGCGACCGGCGAGACCTTCCCCACCCTGGAGCGCGTGCTGATCGGGGGGTCGAGCTGCCCGGACGCGCTGATCCGGCGGCTGGAGGAACAGCTGGGCGCCGCGGTGCAGACGAGCTGGGGCATGACCGAGCTCTCGCCGATCGGCACGGTGGCGCCGCGCGACCTGCCCGCCGATGCGGCGCGCGGATCGGGGCGGCCGATCCTGGGGCTCGACCTGAAGCTCACCGATGCCGGGGGCAATGCGCTGGTGCCCCAGCGCGGCGTGCTGGGGCATCTGAAGGTGAAGGGGCACAGCGTGATCGAGCGCTATTTCCGCGCCGAGGCGAGCGCCCTGGACGCCGAGGGCTATTTCGACACCGGCGACCTGGCGATGATCGACGAGGCCGGCAACCTGACGATCTGCGGCCGCGCCAAGGACCTGATCAAGTCGGGCGGCGAGTGGATCAACCCGAACGAGATCGAGGCGATCGTGGGCACGCATCCCGCCGTCCGCCACGTCGCGGTGATCGGCCGGGCCGACGACAAATGGGGCGAGCGGCCGGTGCTGATCGTCGAGACCCAGGGCAGCGAAGGCGATCCGCGCGCGCTGCTCGCGCTGCTGCGCGGCAAGGTGGCGGACTGGTGGATCCCCGGCGAAGTCGCCGAGGTGCCGGCGATGCCGCTGGCCGCGTCGGGGAAGATCGACAAGAAGCGGCTGCGCGAGGACTATGCCGAAGGGCGGATCGCCGGGCGCAAGGTGGGACGGTAGGCGGCTCGGCATGACCGAGCGATGGCCGCAAGAGGGTATCGCTCACGCCGCCACGCCGCTCCCGAAACAAGGGGCCGATCGTCCCCCGAGACAAATGACCCTTTCGTCATCCCCGCGCAGGCGGGGATGACGACGGAAAATCAGATACTCGCTTGGGTTCTCAACTTAGGGCCAATCGACATTTGGGCGTGCGATGAGAGCCGGGCAGCCCTTCGCCGGGCAGCCGCATGGGGGACCGCCAGTCTCGCAAATGTCGATTGGCCCTAGTCCGGCAAGGCGGAGCTCAATCGCACCCAGGCGCCTTGGGCGGCAGCTTGGGCGCGGCGAGTCCGGCGTTCCAGTTCCACGCCACCCCCACCGCGCGCCTGCGGCAGACCACGGCTTCATACTGGTCGTACATGCCCGGCATCAGTCCGCGCTCCGCCCTGGGGGCGTCGGCGATGTGGAGATAGTCGCGATCCTTGCCGAAGGCGGGCCACGCCGGCGCGTCCTTCGCGGCCGGGGTGCCGGTCTTGGCGAAGCTGGTCCAATAGCCGAGCATCGCATCCGAGAGCGGGCGATCGCTCTCCGGCATGACCGGCCATTTCGGCGGCAGCGGCGCGAGATTGCCGAACACATAGGGCAGCTCGCTGGCGTGGAAGGCATGCAGCCCCGCCGCCGCCATCGCCGGATAGCCATGATCCCAGAGATAGACATAGGCGGGCTGGCCGATCGCCGCCTGCTTGCGGGCGAGCCGCTCGGTCGTCCAGCCATAGAGCGCGTCGCGGCTCGTCGCCAGGATGCTCTCCTTGTAATCCGCGGCGGGATAGAGCTTCAGGAAGCCATCGGCGAACTCGCCATATTTCTCGCGGATGCTCTTCTCATAGTCCTCCGCCGTCGCCGGGGCCTTGGGCGCCAGCACCATCAGCGAGCGGATCTCGCCCTGGTTGAAGCCGGTGAGGATCGGCACCGGGGCCTGCCTGCCCTGGTCGAACGCGTCGACCATCTGCGTCGGCAGCACCAGCCCGTCGACCACCCCGAACGGGAAGAAGCCGAGCTTGGCGGCGCTGTCGGTCAGCGTCTGCGCGTCCATGCCGCGCAGCGCGGCGAGATCGGGCGCCTGGACGCCGGCGGCGAGCATCGTGCCCACGGCCTCGGCCGAAGGCGCGCCGTACGCCTGCTTCTTCAGCTCGGGCATGGCGACCATATAGGCGCTCTGCGCGATCGCCTTGCCGAAGGTGCCGCGGGCGAGCGGGGATTCCATCAGGAACATCACGCTGAGCCCGCCGGCGGATTCGCCCGCGATCGTCACCCTGGCGGGATCGCCGCCGAACGCCGCGATATTGTGCTTCACCCAGGCGAGCGCCGCCATCTGATCGAGCAGCCCGTAATTGCCCGAGACCTTTTGCGGCGATTCGGCCGAGAGCGCCGGATGGGCGAGCCAGCCGAGAACCCCCAGCCGATAGTTGATCGAGACGACGATCACGCCCTGCTCGGCCATCTTCCTGCCGTCGTACATCGGCTCGCGGCTGGAGCCGCCCGACAGCGCGCCGCCATGGATCCAGAAGAAGACCGGTGCCTTTTTCGCGTCGGCCGGCGCCCAGATGTTGAGCGTCAGGCAATCCTCGCTCACCGGCAGCGGCGCAGCGGGGGAATAGACCGAGACCGGCGTCTTGCTCTGCGACTGGACGCAGGCCGGGCCGAAGTCCCTGGCGTCGCGCACCCCCTGCCAGGGCTGCATCGGCGCAGGCGGGCGCCAGCGCATGCCGCCGACGGGAGGCACCGCATAGGGAATGCCCTTGAACGCGCGGATATCGCCCTCGCGCGTGCCGCGCACGCTGCCCGAAGGCGCGGCGACGACCGGCTCCTGCGCGGATGCGGTGCCCGCAAGCAGCAGGGCGGCGGCGATGGCGGCGGGACGGAACGGCTTCATGCGGACCCCTTGGCGTTCTGCTCGGCGCGCAGGATGCGGGCGAGCGTGAGGAATAGCGCGATCGCGATCAGGTAGAAGGGCGAGAGCGTGTAGAGCGCGAGCTGGAGGCCATGGTCCCAGCCATGGTTCCGGAACCAGTCGCTGGCGGCGCCGACATAGGTGGGCCCGAGGCCGAGGCCGATGAAGTTCATCACCAGCAGCAGCAGCGCGCCCGAGAGCACGCGCTGGTCCGGGCGGACTTCCTCCTGCACCAGCGCGACCGAGGCGGAGAGGTAGAAATAGTTGAAGCAGTTGACGATGGTCAGCAGCACCAGCGCGAGCGGCCAGCCCGGCGCCCAGACGAAGGCGATGTAGAAGGGCATGGCGATGGCCAGCGAGACCGCCGGGCCGAGCGCATAGACGAGGCGGCCGCGGCGGCGGAGGCGGTCGATCACCCGGCCCGAGACGAGCATCGCGGCGCTCATCCCGATGCCGACGACGATCGCATACCACAGTGCGATCTCGGACAGGGTCATCCCCTTTTCGCGGATCAGGAACAGCACTGCGAAATTGCCCAGGCCATAAGTGACGAACTGGGTGGCGCCGCTGCCAAGCGCGGCGAGCATCAGCACGGGATGGGTGAGGAACATCCAGCAAGTGCCCCAGAACGGCGCCTTGGCGGCCGGGCGGGCGGCGGGGGCCGAGTCGGTCGCACCGCGCTTCGGCTCGCGCACGACGATACGGACGAGGATCGCGGTGACCACGCCGACCACGCCGATCGCCACGAAGGCGTCGCGCCAGTCGAACATCGCGGCGATGGTCGCGCCGAACGCGATGCCCAGCGCTGCGCCGATCGGGGGCCCCAGGTTGAAGATGCCGAACGCCGTGCCGCGCTGGCCGGGCGGGAAAGTGTCGGTGATGATCGCATAGCTGGGCGGCACGCCGCCCGCCTCGCCGAAGCCCACGGTCATGCGGGCGATGACGAGCTGGGTATAGCTGGTCGCCAGGCCGCAGGCGATCGTCGCGCCGCTCCAGATCGCGCAGGCGAGCGACAGGATCGTCACCCGGTTGGTGCGGTCGGCCAGCCAGCCCACGGGGATCGCGATGAAGCAGTAGAACATCGCGAAATAGAGCCCGCCGATCAGGCCGAGCTGCCCGTCGGTGACGTGGAGCGAATCCTGGATCGGCTTGGCGAGAATCCCGAGGAGCTGCCGGTCGAGGAAATTGAGCACATAGACGAAAGTGAGCGTGACGAGCACGATCCAGCGGCGGGCGCCGCTTGCCTGGGTTTCCACGCTTCCTCTCCCTGACGGTTCTTCCGCCTTCGCCGCATCATGCGGGCAAGCGCGCGATACTGTCAACACACACTATCACGCGTGTGAATATCTGCGCGGAGGCTTGACGCTAGGCCCTTAGACGGGAAGGAACATGGGCGTGACCGAGACCGCCAAACCCGTTCGCCGCTCCCGCAAGGCCGAGCAGCGCGCCGAGACGATGGAGCAGATCTACGACGCTGCCGAGGCGTTGTTCTCGCAGCACGGACTCTACGGCGTCACGCTCAAGGACGTCGCCAAGCAGGTGGGCGTCCACCACACGCTGCTCAACTATTATTTCGCCGACAAGAAGGCGCTGTTCGACGCCGTCTTCGCAAGGCGGGCAGTGGTGACCAGCGAGCGGCGGATGCAGGCGCTCGACGCGTACGAAGCGGCATGCGGCGGCGCGCCGACGGTGGAAGGTGCGCTGCGGGCGTTCCTCGACACCGATCTCGACACCTATATCCAGGGCGGCGAGGGCTGGAAGAACTATGCCAAGCTGGGCGCCCAGGTCGCCAACACCCCGGCCTGGGGTGCGGACCTGATGGACGCGCATTTCGACCCCGTCGTGCTGCGCCTGATCGGCCTGCTCAAGCGCGCCCTGCCCGACTGCGCCGAAGAGGATATCTTCTGGGGCTATCACTTCGTCACCGGCGCGCTGATGCTCACGCTCGCGCGCACCGGCCGCATCGACAAGCTCTCCGACGGCCTGTGCCATTCGGACGACTTCGCCGCGGTGAAGGAGCGGATGGCCTCGTTCATGGCCGCCGGCTTCCTCGAGATCTGCAACCGGAGCAGATAGCGCCACATATTCGCTATCTTGCTAGTGAATCATTGCAGCGCTACCAAGCGATCCGTCGATAGAGTCGAAGAACGGAGAGCGGGATGTCGCTGGCGGGTCGTGTAGCAATCGTGACGGGTTCGGGCGGAGGACTGGGGCGCGCGCACGCGCTGTACCTGGCGAGCAAGGGCGCCCGCATCGTCGTCAATGACCTGTCGCAGCCCGCAGCCGACGCCGTCGCCGCCGAGATCCGCGCGGCCGGCGGCGAGGCGATCGCCTTTGCCGCATCGGTGACCGACGAGGCGCGCGTCGCCGCGATGGTCGCCGAGACGCTCCACCGCTTCGGCCGCATCGACATATTGGTCAACAATGCCGGCATCCTGCGCGACAAGAGCTTCGCCAAGATGAGCATGGACGATTTCCGCCTGGTGGTGGACGTGCACCTGATCGGCGCGGCGATCTGCTGCAAGGCAGTGTGGGAGGCGATGCGCGCGCAGAATTACGGGCGGATCGTGATGACCACTTCCTCCTCGGGCCTGTACGGCAATTTCGGCCAGGCGAATTACGGCGCCGCCAAGATGGCGCTGGTCGGCCTGATGCAGACGCTGGCGATCGAAGGCGAGAAATACGGCATCCGCGTCAACAGCCTGGCGCCCACCGCGGCGACCGGCATGACCGAAGGCGTGCTCTCCGCCGAGAGCCTGGAGATGCTCGCGCCCGAGCTGGTGAGCCCCGGCCTGCTCGCCCTGGTCGGCGAGGATGCCCCCACCCGCGCGATCCTCTGCGCCGGCGCGGGCCATTTCGCCGCCGCGCACGTGACCCTGACCGACGGCATCCAGGTCGGCCGGAGCGACGACGCGGGCGAACGGGTCGTCGCCGAATGGAGCAGCGTCGCGGACCGCGCGGACGAGATCGTCCCCGCCTATGGCTTCACCCAGGCCGAGCGCGAAGTGGCCGCCGCCACGCGGCGCGCGCCGGTCGCCGCGACGGCGCGGTGAGCGAAGGCCTGCGCCTCGGCCGCCGCGCGCTGATCGTGGCGGCCGCGCTGGGCGCCGGGGCCTCGCCCGTAGCGGCCAGGCCCCTGGCCCGCCGCAAGCCCGCGCCGCCGGGCTTCCTGTGGGGCACGGCGATCTCCGCCTATCAGAGCGAGGGCAACAACACGAACGCCGACGCGTGGCTGATGGAGAATCTGCAGCCGAGCATGTTCAAGGAGCGATCGGGCGACGCCTGCGACTCCTATCATCGCTATGCCGAGGATTTCGCGCTTGCGGCGAAGCTGGGCTTCAACAGCTACCGGCTCGGCGTGGAATGGGCGCGGATCGAGCCCAGCGAAGGCCATTTCTCCAATGCCGAGCTCGACCATTATGCCCGCATGCTCGAGGCGTGCCGCGCGCACGGCCTGCGCCCGATCGTGACGCTCAACCATTTCACCACGCCGCTGTGGTTCGCGCAACGCGGCGGCTTCGAAGTGGCGGACGCGCCGCAGCTGTTCGCGCGCTATTGCCGCAAGGTCGCCGAGCGGCTGGGCGGGCTGATGCACATGACGACGACCTTCAACGAGGCGAACATCCGCCTGCTGGTCGACATGATGCCGGGGATCGCCGCCTTCGCGCCCGTGGTGAAGGCCGCCATCGCCGCCGCGGCGCGGGCGACCGGTTCGCCGAAATTCTCGCGCCTCGCCTATGCCGATCCGGCGGTGGCGACGCCGATCCTGCAGGCGGCGCACCGCCAGGCCTATGCAGCGATCAAGGAGGTCCGCCCCGCCCTGCCCGTCGGCATCACCCTGACCACGCAGGACGTGCAGGCCGATACGCCCGAGCGCGCCGCCTATTATCGCGACAAGCTCTATGGCGATTGGGTGCAGGTGGCGCGCGAGGCCGCCGATTTCTTCGGCGTCCAGACCTATACCCGCTTCGTGTTCGACGCGAACGGCATGGTCGCGCCGGCGAAGGACGCGGAGATGACGATGGCGGGGTATGAATTCTATCCCCAGGCGCTGGCCAACACGATCCGCTGGGCGCACCGGGAGATCGGCAAGCCGATCTACGTGACCGAGAGCGGCATCGCGGCGAAGGACGATGCCCGCCGCATCGCCTTTATCGACCAGGCGCTGGACGGCGTGCGTGCGTGCCTGGACGAGGGCATTCCGGTGCACAGCTATCTTTACTGGTCGCTGCTCGACAATTTCGAATGGACCTCGGGCTATGGCGTGCCGTTCGGGCTGGTCGCGGTGGACCGCGAGACCCTGAAGCGCACCCCGCGGCCGAGCGCGCTGCACCTGGGCGCGATCGCCCGGGCGAACCGGATCTAGGGTTCGGGCGGTAGAGCCGGAGGCTCGTTGCCGGAGGCTCGGCCGATGGCTGGGATTGTGGCAACCCAATCGCTCGGGTTCGGCGCGCCAGCCTCGGGGCAGCATAATGCATAGAATCTTCGGATTTGCGGCAGCGATGCAGCGTCGATACCGGACCCGACCGCCGGGGCCGAGACCGGCGCTCACCCCTCGGCGAGCGCCGGCTCCTCGTCGACGATGTTGCCCGATTGCCGGTCGAACAGCCGGCGATAGCGGCCGTCCGGATCGGCCAGCAGCGCGGCATGGTCGCCATCCTCGACGATGCGGCCCTGGTCGAACACCAGGATCCGGTCGAGCGTGCGCACCGTCGAGAGCCGGTGGGCGATGACGATCGCCGTACGGCCCTTCATCAACCGGTCCATCGCCTGCTGGATCAGCGCCTCGCTCTCGGAATCGAGGCTCGAGGTCGCCTCGTCGAGGATCAGGATCGGCGCGTCGGCCAGGAAGGCGCGGGCCAGCGCCACGCGCTGGCGCTCGCCGCCCGACAGCTTGACGCCGCGCTCGCCCACCGGCGTCGCATAGCCGCGCGGCAGCTTGACGATGAAGTCGTGCGCATTGGCCAGCCGCGCCGCCGCCTCGACCTCCGCCTGGCTCGCCCCGGGACGGGCATAGGCGATGTTGTCGGCCAAGCTGCGGTGGAACAGGATCGGCTCCTGCTGCACGATCGCGATCTGCGCGCGCAGCGACTGCTGGGTCGCATGCGACACGTCCTGCCCGTCGATCGTCACCCGGCCCTGGTTCACGTCATAGAGGCGCTGGATCAGCTTGACGAAAGTCGTCTTGCCCGATCCAGAATGGCCGACCAGCCCGACCCGCTCGCCGCCGCGAATGATGAGGTCGAGATGCTCGTAGAGCGGCGTCTCGTGCCCGCCATAGCGGAAGGTGACGTCGTCGAAGCGCACCTCGCCCGCGGTGATGCGGATCGGCGCGGCGTCGGCCCGGTCCTCGATCCCCAGCGGCTGCTCGTGCAGATCGACCAGTTCCTCCATCTCGTTCACCGAGCGCTGCAGGTGATGGATGTGGAAGCCGATGTCGAACAGATAGCTGTGCACGACGAAATAGCTGGCCAGCACGAAGGTGACGTCGCCCGGAGTCGCCGCCCCGAGCCACCATAGCCACAGCGCGGTGCCGGTGATCGCGGCGCGGATCGCCCACAGCACCGCGATCTGCGCGCTGCCCGACCAAGTGTAGCGCAACCAGGTGCGCCGGGTGCGCTTTCCCCATTTGGCGAGCAGCGTGCCGACGCGGCCTTCCTCGCGCGCCTCCGCGCCGAACGCCTTGACCACGGCGTTCGAACCGATCGCATCGGAGAGCAGGCCGCCCAGCTTCGTGTCCCAGGCATTGGACAGCGTCGCGGCGGGCGAGGCCCAGCGCGTCGCCAGCACCATCGTCATCGCGACATAGGCGACGGCGCCGATGCCCATCACGACGCCGAGCACGGGCCAGTGCCAGCCCAGCAGCAGCATCGTGCCGAGGAGCACGGCGAGCGACGGCAGCAGCTGGAGCAGCAGCACGTCGTTCAGCGTATCGAACGCCCACATGCCGCGCGTGATCTTGCGGACCGTGGAGCCGGCGAAGCTGTTGGCGTGCCAGTCGGTCGAGAAGCGTTGAACGCGGTGGAAACCGTCCTGAGTCACGTCGCGCATCATACGCAGCGTGAACGGGATGATGCCCGCCCAGGCGATGTGGCGGAGTACCACCATCGCAAGGCCGAGCGCCGCCATCGCCGCGAACAGCGCCAGCGCGTCGTTGCGCAGATCGGCGGCCAGCGCGTCGATCAGCCGGCCGGCGAACATCGGGACGAAGATTTCCGTCGCCGTCGCGGCAGTGATGAAGAAGGCGATACAGGCGGCGCGCGTCCGCTGCCGCGCCCAGTGGCGGAAAGTGAAACGCAGGACGCGGCGGATCGCATCCGGGCGGTCGGTGTCGTGGGTCATGTCGTGAACCGGCGCCGGGGCGCCGTCTCCAATGCGATGTCGATCAGGGGTGATGCGGGTGGAAGGCCCGGATCAGGGAGGCTTCAGGACCTAGTGGTGGAAGCGCCCGATGGTGCGGAACGCACCGGGGAGGCGTGTGGTAACATCTGTCATCTACGCCCTCCCTTTTTTCGCAGTGGAACGATCCTGCCATGTAGCGACATCGGATGTGGCTGGCAAGCCGTTGGCACCCGGCTCCGCACCTGCGACAAGGGAGCGGCCGAATGCGGAAGGGGCACAGCAATGGAATGCCGGCACGTGATGACCGTCAACCAGGTCACTCCCAGCGCCCGCGGCTGCGAGGAGTGCCTGGCGATCGGCAGCCCCTGGGTGCATCTGCGCCTGTGCCGGGCCTGCGGCCATGTCGGCTGCTGCGACCAGAGCCCGCATCGCCATGCCACCGCGCATTTCCATGCGACTCGCCACCCGATCATCGAAGGCTATGATCCGCCCGAAGGCTGGGGCTGGTGCTATGTCGACGAGGTGGTGGTTGAACTGCCCGACCGGACACCCCAGCTGGGGCCCATTCCGCGCTACGTCTGATTTCCCCCGGAGCATCCATGACCACCCCCCTGCCCCTGGCCGCCGGCACGGCACCGGACCGGCTTGGCCGTCCGCTGATCTTCGCGATGGCCGCCGCCACCGGGATCGCGGTCGCCAACATCTATTATTGCCAGCCGATGCTGGGGGTGATGCAACGCGACCTGCCCGGCGAGCTGACCGTGCTGGTGCCCACCGCAACCCAGGTCGGCTATGCGCTGGGCCTGTTCCTGCTGGTGCCGCTGGGCGACCTGGTCGAGCGCAAGCGGCTGATCGCGATCCAGTTCGTCGTGCTGGCGGGTGCACTGATGCTCGCCGCGATCGCGCCCAGCGCCGCGCTGGTGATCGCTGCCTCGGTCGCGGTCGGCTTCGCCGCCACCGTGGCGCAGCAGATCGTGCCCCTCGCCGCGCACCTGGCCGCGCCCGAGCGGCGCGGCGCGGTGGTGGGCACGGTCATGGCCGGGCTGCTTTGCGGCATCCTGCTCAGCCGCACCCTGGCCGGCTTCGTCGCGGCGCATGCGGGCTGGCGCGAGATGTTCTGGCTGGGCGTCCCGCTGGCGCTCGCCGCGGGCGGGGCGATGGCGCTGACCCTGCCGCACAGCGCCCCGGATTCGGACCTGCGCTACCACCAGCTGCTCCGCTCGCTCGGCGGGCTGTGGCGCGAATTCCCGGCGCTGCGCCGCGCCGCGATCACCCAGGGGCTGCTGTTCGCGGCGTTCAGCGGCTTCTGGACGATCCTGGCGCTGCGCCTGCAGCAGCCGGACCTGGGGCTGGGCGCCGAAGTGGCCGGCCTGTTCGGCGTGGTCGGTGCGGTGGGCGTGCTCGCCGCCCCGATCGCCGGGCGGATCGCGGACCGGAAGGGACCGCGCCCGGTGATCCTGCTCGGCGCGGCCGCGGTGCTGGCCGGCTGGGCGTTCAACGGCCTCTGGCCCTCGATCCCCGGCATGGTGATCGGCGTGCTCCTGCTCGATTTCGGCGTGCAGGGCGCGCTCGTCTCGCACCAGCACATCGTCTATGCGCTGCGGCCCGAGGCGCGGGCGCGGCTCAACACCATCTTCATGGGCGCGATGTTCGTCGGCGGCGCCACCGGATCGGGTGCTGCGACCTGGGCCTGGGCGCTGGGCGGCTGGAGCGCGGTGTCGCTGCTCGGCGCCGGGTTCGCGGCGGTGGCTGTGGCGATCCAGCTCGCGGGGCGCCGGGCCTAGGCCTCGCGCACCCGCAGCGTCGCGAGCGCCGCCAGCCCCATCACCGCCGCCGCGATCGCCATCGTCCAGATCGGCTGGCCCGGGAAGAAATGGCGCATCGCCGTGCCGATCACCGCGGCGACGAGCAGCTGGGGGATGACGATGAAGACGTTGAACAGGCCCATGTACACGCCGAGCTTCGCCTGGGGCAGCGCCGAGGCGAGGATCGCATAGGGCATGGCGAGGATCGAGGCCCAGGCGATGCCGATCCCGATCTCGGCGGCGAGCAGCAGGTTGGCATCGCGGATCACCAGGAAGCTCGCATAGCCGAGCCCGCCGAGCGCCAGCGCGATCGCATGGGTGCGCACCTTGCCGACGCGGGCGGCGAGCGGGCGGAGCAGGAATAGCGCGGCAAGGGTGGCGACCGCGCTCTGGGCGGCCATCAGGATACCGACCCAGTTGCCCGCCGCGTTGAACACGGCCCCGGTGGTATCCGGCGCGTGGAAGACATATTGGGCCACCACCGGGGTGGTATAGATCCACATGATGAACAGCGCCGACCAGCTGAAGAACTGGACGAGCGCGAGCCGCTTCATCACCGGCGGCATGCCCGAGAAATCGCCCATGAGATCGCCGAGGATGCCCGCCCTGGTCACCGCGGTGATCATCCGGGCGAGGCCATAGGCGGCGAGCAGGCCGGCCAGCAGATAGAGCTCCTTCTCCAGCTCCAGCGCGAAGACCAGCGCCCCCAGCGCCGCGCCGCCGACCAGCCAGGGCAGGCCCGCGCCGATCGTGGCGGGCGGGGCCGGATGCGCGGCGGGCGCCGCCTCGCCGTCGAACGCCGCGATCTCCTCGGGCGAATATTCGCGGGTGGTGAACACGGTCCACAGCACGGCGAGCAGCAGCGCCGCGCCGCCCAGATAGAAGCTCCAGCGCACCGTATCGGGCAAGGCGCCGCCGATCGCGACATTGGACACGCCGCACCGGTCGAGCAGCCAGGGCGTGGCCGATCCGATCACCGCGCCGGCGCCGATGAACGCCGTCTGGATCGCATAGCCGGCGGTGTGCTGGCTCCTGTCGAGCATGTCGCCGACAAATGCGCGGAACGGCTCCATCGAGACGTTGAGCGACGCATCGAGCACCCAGAGCAGCAGCACCGCGGCGAGCAGCACCGGCGCATTGGGCATGGCGAACAGCGCCAGCGCCGCCAGCACCGCGCCGGCCAGGAAATAGGGTCGCCGGCGGCCAAGGCGGCCCCAGGTCCGGTCCGAATAATGGCCGATGACCGGCTGGACGAGCAGCCCGGTCAGCGGGGCGGCGACCCACAGCAGCGCCAGATCGTCAATCTTGACGCCCAGCGACTGGAAGACGCGGCTCATGTTCGCATTCTGCAGCGCGAAGCCGATCTGGATGCCGAGGAAGCCGAAGCTGATGTTCCACAGCCCGGCGAACCCCTGGCGCGGCCGCCCCCCGGCCGAAGTCACCGGCGGCGCGCCTTGGCGGCCGGCGCGACGAAGCGGATCGCCTCGCCGCCGCCCGGCGCCAGCGCGATCGTCAGCGTGTCGCCCTTCTTCACCGGCCTGCTCTCGATCGTGATCGCATGGCGGGCCTCGGTGCGATAGTCGGCGCCGGGGCCGTCGCGATAGATCTCGGCGACATAGGTCTTGCCCGCATCGAGGAAGTCGAGCGTCACCACCGAGCTGCGCGCCTGTTCGTCGCCCACCGCGCCGAGGAACCAGTCGTCGCCGCCCCTCGCCTTGCGCACGATCGTCGCATAGTCGCCCACTTCGCCGTTCAGCACGCGGGTGTCGCTCCAGTCGGTCGGCACGTCGCGGATGAACTTCATCTCGCGCGGATATTTGGCGTAGTTCTCCGGCGTGTCGGCCGCCATCACCACCGGCGAATAGAGCACGACGTACAAAGCGAGCTGCTTGGCGATGGTCGACTGGATCGCCGAGCCGTTGGAGCCGCTCAGGCTGAGCACGCCCGGCGTGAAGTCCATCGGGCCGCCGAGCAGCTGGGTGAAGACCATGTTCGCCTCATGCTCGGGCGGATTCTTGCCGCCTTCCCAGGCGTTGTACTCCATGCCCCGCCCGCCCTCGCGCGCCACCCAGTTGGGCCAGGTGCGGCGCAGGCCGGTGTCCTTCACCGGCTCGTGGCTGTCGATCGAGACATGATATTTCGCGGCAGTCTCCACGACGCGGAGATGATGGTTCACCATCCACTGGCTCTCATGCCATTCGCGGTGCTGCGCGCCGTCGGGATCGACCCGCTCGATCTGGCCGGCATCGGTGACGTAACCGGTCTTCACCACCGGGATGCCATGGTCCTGGGCATATTTGAACGCGCGGTCGAGCTGGCTGTCGTAATGACTGGCCGAGCCGCCGGTCTCGTTATGGCCGATCAGGTACACGCCCTTGGCCTTGGCGTAGCGCGCCAGCTCGGCCGCGTCGAAATCCTCGGTCGGCCGATCGAACTGCATCTCGTTGCCATTGCCGAACCAGTTGCCGTCCCAGCCGATGTTCCAGCCCTCGACCAGCACGCCGGGGATATGGTTGGCCGCGGCGAAATCGATATATTGCTTCACATGCGCCGTGGTGGCGCCGTGCTTGGCTCCGCGCGACCAGGTCCATTCGCCCTTGATCATGTTCCACCAGACGCCGACGAACTTGCCCGGCCTGATCCACGACACGTCGCCCAGCTTGTTCGGCGCGTTGAGGTTCAGCGTCATCCGGCTGGCGGCATAGAGCCCCGCCGCGTCATCGGCGATGGCGATGGTGCGCCACGGCGTCGAGAAGCCGGCATCGCGCGACACCTTGGGCGCGCCGGCCCCCGGAGTCAGCGAGGCCTTGAAGGTGTTGCCCTCGGCCCGCTGGAGGTTCATCGCCGAATAATCGACCAATGCCGCCTCGTGCAGCGCGACATGGGTGCCGCCGGCGAGCTTCACCGTCATCACCGTCTGCGCGGTGCCCACCGCGTCGAGCGGCGTCTTGTTGTAGAGATATTCCTCGCGGTTCCACAGATAGGCCGGCTTCCACCAGGCGGTGCCCGGCTCGGCAAAGGCGAACTCGGTCAGCTCGTCGGCGATGTTCGCATGCTTCAGGTTGGGCTGGCTCGGCAGCGTGTAGCGGAAGCCGACGCCGTCGTCGAAGATCCGGAAGGTCACGTCCATCTCGCGCGCGAGATCGGCCTTCTCGCGCAGCCGCACCGTCATCTCATTGTGGTTGTCGCGGATCGTCGTCCATTCGCCGAAGGGCTGGGTCCAGCTGGTGTCGGCCTTGTCGCGCTTCACTTCGACCAGCGCCATGTTGCGGTCGAGCTTGGGCGCGTCGGTGAACAGGAAGCCCAGCCGGCTGTCGGCGAGCAGCGGCTTGCCGGCGCGCTGCACGGCATAGCTCGCCCGGCCCTCGCCATCGATGCTGACCGTCACGGTGATCCCGCCATCGGGCGAGGCGGCGCGGGCGACGACATTGCCGTCCCGCTTCTGCGACAGGTCGTCCTGCGCCAGCGCGGGCGCCGCGAAGGGAAAGGCGGCGAGCGCCAGCGCGAGGGGGGCGAGCTTCATGATTTCTCCTCAGGCTTCGTAGCGGGCGATCAGCCCGGAATGGGGTGCGAAGGTCCAGTCGCCGGCGCCGCCGGTCGCGAGCAGCGGACGCCAATGGGATGCGTTCGCCGGCGTCCAATGCTGCGCGACATCGCCCAGGTTGAACAGGCAGAGCAGACGCTCGCCCTCCGCCGCGCGCTCGAACGCGAGCAGTTCGCCTGGCGCGTCGTGGAAGGCGATGTCGCCGGTGCGCAGTGCCGGCGAGGCGCCGCGCAGCGCCAGCACCCGGCGCGTCCAGGCGAGCAGCGAGGCGGGGTCGGCATCCTGCACGTTCACTGCCAGCGCTTCATGGTTGGGGCCGACCGGCAGCCAGGGCCTGCCGCTGGTGAAGCCAAGCTCGGGCGCCGTCGACGACCAGGGCATCGGCGTGCGCGCGCCGTCGCGCGACAGGGTGCGCGGCCAGTTGGCGATCGCTTCGGGGTCCTGCAGCGCCTCGAAGGGGATCTCGACCTGATCGAGCCCCAGCTCCTCGCCATAATAGAGGAAGATGTTGCCGCGCAGCGCCGCGAGCAGCAGCATCTTCATCCGCGCGAACGCGTCCGCCGTCTTGGGCCGGGTCCAGCGCGACACGGCGCGCGGCGCATCGTGATTCTCGAACGCCCAGCTCGGCCAGCTGCCGCCCGCCGGCCAGTTCTGCAGCGCGGCGCGCACGCCCGCGGCAGTGAGGCGGGAGGCATAGAGAAAGTCGAAGCCATAGGCGGTGTTCAGCCGGTTGCCGCCCGCGGTGAACAGCTTCATCTCGCGATCCGCATCCGCACCGCCCACTTCGGCGACGGTGAATCGATCGGGATATTCGTCGAACACCCCGCGCAGCCGCTCGAGAAAGCCGGGAATGTCGGCATGGCTCTGATTGTAGATGTGGAGCTGGAAATCGAACGGGCGCGTGCGCGGCGTGCCGTCGTCCGGGGCCGGCGGATTGTCGCGGAATTCGGGATCGTGCATCGAGAAGTTGATCGCATCGATGCGGAACCCGTCCACGCCGCGATCCAGCCAGAAGCGCGTGATCGCCAGCAGCTCCGCCTGCACTTCGGGATGATGGCAGTTGAGCTGCGGCTGTTCCTTCAGGAAATTGTGCATGTAATATTGGCCGCGCCGCGCGTCCCAGGTCCAGGCCGGGCCGCCAAAGACCGACTGCCAGTTGGTGGGCGGCGAGCCTTCCGGCTTCGCGTCGTGCCAGACATACCAGTCGGCCTTGGGATTGGCGCGGCTGGCCCGGCTCTCGATGAACCAGGCATGCTGATCCGACGTGTGCGCCCAGACCTGGTCGATCAGCACGCGCAGCCCCAGCGCATGTGCGCGGGCGATCAGCGCGTCGAAGTCGGCGAGCGTGCCGAAGATCGGATCGACGTCGCGATAATCGGCGACGTCATAGCCGAAATCGGCCATGGGCGACTTGAAGAAGGGCGACAGCCAGACCGCATCGACGCCCAGGCCGGCAATGTGATCGAGCCGCGCGGTGATGCCCGGCAGGTCGCCGATGCCGTCGCCGTTCGAATCGAAGAAGCTGCGGGGATAGATCTGGTAGATGGCCGCGCCGCGCCACCAGGGCTGCGCATTCCGGGTCTCCGCTTTCGCGGCAAGCTGGTTCACTGGTTCGTCTCCGCCGCGCACACCGCATATCCGAGCGGCGGCAGGGTGATGGAAAGGGAGCCGGGAGCGCTGGCCGTGGCGGCGCAGCTTCCGGCTAGCGGATGAAAACGGAGGGATCGCGTCTCGACCTGGACCTGCCGGGTCAGCGGCTCGGTGGAGGTATTGAAGGCGAGCAGCACTTCGGCGCCGGTGACGGGATCGAAGCGCGAGAAGGCGAGCAACCCCGGCTTGTCCTCGCGAGCGCGCAGCAATTGCCGTCCGCGGGTGAGCGCCGGCGTGGCGGTGCGCACGCGCGCCAGGGCGGCGATCTCGCGGAAGATCGGATGCGCCTCGTCGAAGCGCGGCGTGGCGATGCTCGCATCGCTGCCGACCAGCTTGCGCGCGGTATATTGCGCGACCTTGCTGCCGAACTGATCCTCGCGCGCGTCGACGTCGTTCGCGCCGCCGGCAAAGCCCTGTTCGTCGCCGGCATAGATGGTCGGCACCCCGCGCAGCGTGAGCAGCAGCGCGTTGGAGAGCAGCACGCGCCGCAGCACTTCCGCCTCGCTCGCCTGGGGAAAGGCCTTGCGGACGAACCAGGCGAAGCGGCCATTGTCGTGGTTGCCGCTGAAGGTGGGCAGCGTGATCGCGGTATCGAAGCCGCGGGCATAGAGCACGTCGTCGTCGAACAGCTTCTCGAACACGTCGGTGCCCTTCGTCCCGGCAACGCCGTCGAGCAGCGCCTGACGGAAGGCGAAGTCGAGCACCGAGGGCAGCTTCGCGGCGATCGTGTGCGCGGCCTGGGCAGCGGGATCCGCAACTTCGCCGAAGATGTGGAAATTGGGGATGCCCCGGGTCCTGGCCCGCGCCAGCATCGCGGGAACGAAGCCCTGCCAGAATTCGGGGTTCACGTGGCGGGCGGTGTCGATGCGGAAGCCGTCGACGCCGAACCGGTCGATCCAGCTGCCATAGATGTCGATCATGCCGGCGAGCACGCGCGGATCCTCGGTCATCAGATCGTCGAGGCCGACGAAATCGCCCATCGTCGAGCTCTCGCCGGCGAAGATCGAGTCTCCGCGATTGTGATAGTGAATGGGGTCGTTGAGCCAGGCGGGATGCTTGGCCGCCCGCTCCGCTTCGGGAACGAAGGGCGTATAGGCATAGCCCGGATCGGTCAGCTTCGCGAAATTCTCCGCCGTCTGGACCGCATCGCCCGCGAAGCCCGGATTGATCGGTGCGCCGTGCACGCCGCCGCGGCGCTGATAGGGATAGTCCGCCCGGCCGCGATAGGGGCAGGCGCTCGCGCCCACGCACTCGCGATACTGGATCACATCGGCCGTGTGGTTGGCGACGATGTCCATATAGACCTTCATGCCGCGGGCATGCGCGGCGTCGACCAGCGCCTTGAACGCCGCATCGGTGCCGAAATGCGGGTCGACATGGGTGAAGTCGGTGATCCAATAGCCGTGATAGCCCGCGCTCTGCTGGCCCGGCCCGCCCTGGACGGGCTTGTTCACGAAGATCGGCGCGACCCAGATCGCCGTGATGCCGAGTGCCTGGAGATAGGGCAGCTTCGCCGCCAGCCCCTTCAGGTCGCCGCCATGATAATAGCGCGCGTCGGCGGGATCGAAGCCGGTGGTGCCGCGATCGCCGGACAGGCCGCCGCGATCATTGGCCGGATCTCCGTTGGCGAAGCGATCGGGCAGGACGAAATAGATCACTTCGTCCTGCGGCAGGCGCGCGCGGAAGTCCTGCGCGGCGGCGGGGGCCGCGGCCTGGAGCGCAAGCGCGAGAGCAGTTCCCCGGCGAAGGCCGGGGCCCAGTTTCGGCGCAGCTGGAGACGCGGTCTTCCCTATCGAACGACGTGGCAACTGGGGCCCGACCGTCGCCGGGGAACAAATTCGCCGAATATTGCGCCAGCGGATCTTCATGCCGCCGCCGCTCCCGCGCAATGCTGCGCCACATAGGCCGCGTGGTCCGACATCTGGCCGGCTTCGCGGGCGTTCAGCAATTCGATCAATCCGAGATACTCCGCGATGTGCTCGCGCGGCGGCGCATCGGCGAGCGGATGGTGGGCGGCGGCGGCGATCCCCTGCCCGGCCAGCACCTGCAGCCAGGCGACTTCGCTGAACAGGTCCGCCTCGCCGCGCACGATCCGGCCGGAGGCGCGCCACAGCGCGACCTTGTGGCGGAGGCAGGCCGGCAGCGCCGCCGCGCGCCGCTCCGCCCAGAAGGGCTCGTCGCGATCGTTCGCCCAATAGTGCAGCACCAGGAAGTCGCGGATGCGGTCATATTCCAGATGCGTCTGGCGATCATATTCCTCGCGCTGCGCCGGGGAGGTCTGCCGGCCGGGAAGCAGGCTCAGGATCCGCTCGATCGCCGACTGGATCATGTGGATGCTGGTCGATTCGAGCGGCTCGAGGAAGCCGCTCGCCAGGCCGACCGCGATCACATTGTGCTTCCAGAAACCGCGCCGCTTGCCCGCGGCGAAGCGCAGCGGCCGGGGATCGGCGAGCGCCGGTTCGTCCAGGCCGGCGAGCAGCCGCGCCGCGGCCTCGTCGTCCGAAAGATGCGCGCTCGCATAGACCAGGCCGTTGCCGGTGCGGTGCTGGAGCGGGATGCGCCATTGCCAGCCGGCAGCGTGCGCGGTGGCGCGGGTATAGGGGGTGAAGTCACGCGCGCGCGCGGAGGGCACGGCAATGGCGCGGTCGCAGGGGAGCAGGTCGCTCCACCCCTCGAACCCCGTGCCCAGCGCCTCGCCGATCAGCAGGGCGCGGAAACCGGTGCAGTCGAGGAACAGGTCGCCCGCCACCTCGCGCTCGCCCTCCAGCTCGAGGGCGCTGACGTCGCCGCTCTCCCCATCGCGCGCGACCGCGACGATCCGGCCCTCCACCCGCGTGACGCCGCCGCTCTCGGCCAGGCCACGCAGGAAGCGGGCATAGAGGCCCGCATCGAAATGGAAGGCATAGGGCATTTCGGGCAACAGCTTCGCCGTACGCGCCGGCCCGCGCTGCATCCGGTTCGCCAGCGCCGCCACATTGTTGAGCGAATAGGCGGCGAGCGGCCGGGCGACGCCTTCGGCCAGCCCGCGCAGCCAGCTGTGCTGGAAGGCGAGCAGCCCGTTCGCGCGGCCGACATCGCCGAACGCGTGCATGTAGCGCCCGCCCTTCGTCCAGCCGACGAACTCGATGCCGAGCTTGAAGCTGGCCTGGGTGGCAGCCATGAACGCGTCCTCGTCGATGCCCAGGCCGGCATTGAACAGGCGGATCTGCGGGATCGTCGCCTCGCCCACGCCGACCGTGCCGATCTCTTCCGATTCGACCAGGGTGATCCGGAAACCGGGGCCGAGGAACCGGGCGAACGCGGCCGCGGCCATCCAGCCCGCGGTGCCGCCGCCGGCGATCACGATCCGGATCGGCTGCTCACTCTGCACGTCTGCCCCTCGATAAACAGGCGGCCCGGCGCGGTGCCGGGCCGCATTTCCACGCGTCAGAACTTGTACGTGATGCCGATATAATAGTCGCGGCCGTAACGCTGATATTCGCGCACCAGGCGTGGGTCGCTCGCCTCGGTGGTGACGAAGGGCTGGTCGGTCAGGTTCTTCGCCTGGGCGAGGATCGAGAGTCCGCTCAGCGGCCCGCTGCGGAACTCATAGCCGATCTGCGCGTCGAGCACGCCTTCCGGGCGGCCCAGGCGATATTCGGGATTGGCCGAGAGGCCGGCCAGCTCGGCCAGGAAGCTGTCGCGCCAGCGATAGGTGGCACGCGCCTGGAAGCCGTTCTTCTCGAAATAGGCGGTGCCGGTGGCGACCCATTTCGACTGGCCCGGCAGCGTGATCGGCGTGACGTTGTTGGCGTAGCGGATCTTGCTGTCGACATAGGTGCCGGTGGCGAAGATACCGAAGCCGTCCAGCGCCTGGCTGAAGACGGTGAAGGGCAGCGAGGCGGTGGCTTCCACGCCCAATATGTCGCCGCGGCCGGTGTTCTTGGGCGAGCTGACCAGGCCGATATGCGCATTCTGCGCCACCACGATCGCACGCTGTGCCGGCGTGAGCGCGGAGAGCAGCGGCGAGAAGTCGTAGAGCACCGAATTGTTCGGATCGACGAAGTCGGTCAGGTGCTTGAAGAAGCCGGTCAGCGCCAGATAGCCGCCGCCATTGCCCAGATACTTCTCGAACGAGATGTCGATGTTGGTCGACTGATAGGGCCGCAGGCGGAAATTGCCGCCGTTCGAGCTGAACGGGCTATTCTGCGGCTGGCTGCCCAGGCCGATCTTCGAGAGGTCGATCGACACGGCCTGGGTGATGCGCTCCTGGTCGAGGCGCGGGCGCACCATGGTCTGCGCGGCGCCGAGCTTGATGTAGAAGCTGGGCTCCAGCTCGAGGCTGAACGAAGCCGAGGGCAGGACATTGGTGTAGCTCTCCGAACCCGCCACCTGCGAGATCGTCACCACGCCGCCCACCAGCGCCGCGATCTGGCCCGCCGATTGCTGCTTGGTGTGGATCACCTGCACGCCGAGCGAGCCCTTGAGCGGCTTGCCCCCCACCGTGCCGTCCACGGTCAGCTTGGCATAGCCGGTCCACACATCCTCGCTGACGACATTGTCGCGCACCAGCGAATCCGGCCGGTTGTCGTACACCGAGTTGAGCAGGCCATAGACCTTCATCGGATCGACGGTCAGCATCCTGGGCACGCCCAGATAGTCGAGGCTCACCGTCTCGCCGAGCAGCACGTCGTTCGGCACCGCGAGGCTGGTCGGCGTGCCGCTGGCGACGGTGCAGTTGGTGCCGCCGCCCTTGGGGCAGAGGAAGTAGCTGGTGTAGTTGCTTTCCTTCTTGCGGCGGCTGAAATTGCCGCCCACTTCCCAGGCGCTCAGCACGCTGCCGCCGATCTCGCCCTTCAGGCTGGCGCGCAGCGCCTTGAGGTCGTCGACGAAATCGGGCCGGTTGAGGAAGCCGGCCTGCACCACCGCGGTGGTGCCGTTATAGCCCCAGCCGCGCGGATCGGTCAGGCGGATGACGCTGGTATTCGAATAGTCGATCGTCGGCACGATGTCATAGGTGCCGTCGCCATTCTGGTGGATCCTGATCGTGTCCTTGGCGCCGCTCGAATTATAGCCGGTGCCCGAATAGGTCTCGAGCAGGAAGTCCGTGCGGGTGGCGCGGCTCCAGCTGGCATCCACGTTGAGATGGATCGTGTCGCTGAGCTTCAGGTCGTTGTTCCACCCCAGCGAGATGTTCTCGGCCTTGCGCTCGTTGAGGTCGTTGCGCTGGACGGCGACGAGGTTGCTGATCGTCGCGTCGGTGACCAGCCCGTCCCGCACCGTATAGCCCGGCGCGATCACGCCGCCCGAACCCCAGGCCGGCGCGACGCCGAACTCGATGCCGCGCAGGTGCTGGGTTTCCTTGAAGTTCGAATAGAGCGCATCGAAGGTCGAGTGGAAATTCTCGCTCGGTGCCCATTCGATGGTGGCGACGCCGCCATAGCGCTTCAGCAGGTTCGACTGGACATAGGGCTTGGCGCCACCGAGGAAGAGGTTGCCGCCGGCGGCCGGCTCGGTCGGGAAGCCCCAGGCCGCGTAGCGCTCGATCTGGGTCGGCGTGTTCTGCGCCGATACGCCCAGCGCGATACCGAGCGTGTCGCCGGCGAACTTGCCGACATAGGTGGCGGACGCCTTGTAGCCATAGCGGGTGCCGTCGGGATTGAGCTTGTCCTTCTCGTTCATCTGGCCGCGCAGCGAGACGACGAACGTGTCCCTCTTCTGGTCGAGCGGGCGCAGCATCCGCAGGTCGACCGTACCGGAGATGCCCGCCGCGATCAGCGAGGCGTCGGCCGACTTGTAGACGTTGACGTTCTTGAAGAATTCCGACGGATATTGATCATATTCCACGCCGCGATTGTCGCCGACGGTGACCTGCTCGCGGCCGTTCAGCAGCGTGGTCGAGAAGTCCGGGCCCAGGCCGCGGATCGACAGGCGCTGGTCGCGCCCTTCCAGGCGCTGGGCGGTGACGCCGGGGATGCGCGCCAGCGAGTCGGCGATCGAGACGTCGGGCAGCTTGCCGATATCCTCGGACGAGACCGAGTCGACGATCGTCACGTTGTTGCGCTTGATGTTCGCCGACGAAGTCAGCGAGGCGCGGATGCCGGTGACGACCAGATTGCCCTCCTCCGGCTGGTCGGCGGGCGCCGGTGCGGGCGTCGTGCCCTGGGCAAAGGCCGGGGTCGCGCCCAGCAGCAGCAGCGCCGCGGCGAGCGCGCGGCTGCTCGTTCCCAGCGAAAGCGCCGAACGGGCGCGCAGCATCTCGGCGTGATTGGACAGAGCCATCGTCTTCCTCCCCAAATATCCTCGCCGCCTTCACTGGCGACGGTTTTTCTAAGCCTCCCCCAATTCGCCGCATGCGGCCGACAAGTGAAGGCAAGCGCATACGTATTCAGCCCTGCTTCCGATTCCGGCCCGGGCAGGGTAGTTGCAACAAGCGCGCAACAATTGCGCGGCTGGGGAGCAGGGAGCGGCATGGCCTCGCCGGACAAGCCGACATCGTTCGACATCGCGGCATTGGCGGGAGTCTCGCAGCCGACGGTGAGCCGTGCCCTGCGCGGCGATCCCACCGTGAACGAAGGCACGCGCAAGCGGATCGAGGCGATCGCGGCGCAGCTCGGCTACAAGGTCGACAAGAACGCATCGTCGCTGCGCCGCGGCCAGAGCAGCACGCTCGCCCTGCTCTTCTTCGAGGATCCGCTGCCCGACGGCACCGCGATCAATCCCTTCTTCCTGGCGATGCTCGGTTCGATCCTGCGCACCTGCGCCAAGCGGGGCTACGACCTGCTCACGTCGTTCCAGCAGCTCTCGTCCAACTGGCACAAGGACTATGAGGACGCGCGCAAGGCCGACGGGCTGATCCTACTCGGCTATGGCGATTACGAGCTGTACCGCGCCCGCCTGCAGGACCTGGTCCGCCAGGGCACGCATTTCGTGCGCTGGGGTTCGGTGGAGCTGGACGGGCTCGGCACCACGATCGGTTGCGACAACATGCTGGGCGGCCGGCTCGCCGCGGCCCATCTCCTCGCCCAGGGCCGCCGCCGGCTGGCGTTCATCGGCGAGGCGACCAGCCACTATCCCGAATTTCGCGACCGCTATCACGGCTTTTGCGACATCCAGCTCGAAGCCGGGATCGAGCCCGATCCGCGCCTGCAGACCGGCGCGCTGTCGATCGAGGAATCGGGATTCGCGGCTACGCGCCAGCTGCTCGCCAACCAGCTGCCCTTCGACGCGATCTTCGCTGCATCGGACCTGATCGCGATGGGTGCGCTGCGGGCACTGCAGGAAGCGGGCAAGTCGGTGCCCGGCGACATATCGGTGGTGGGCTTCGACGATATCCCCGCCGCCAGCCTCACCCATCCCCCGCTCACCACCATCGCGCAGGATTACAATGCCGCGGGCGAGATGCTGGTCGACACGCTGATCGGCGAGATCGGCAACCATTCTTCCGAGATGCGGCTGCTCCCGCCCCGGCTGGTGGTGCGGCGGACGAGCTAGGCGCGAATTCCGGCAAGCCGGCGGTGCCGCCACCGCATTTGCACATTGCCCCCGCCGCCGCGCAACCTCGCGGTTTACTGCACCGCGATTGTGCGCCCATAAAGCGGGCGATGACGAAGAAGACCGCCAAGGAGCGGCCCGGCAAGGCGGGCGCCCGACTCACGATGCAGGACATCGCGCGCCTGGCCCAGGTTTCCACGCCCACCGTGTCGCGCGTGCTCAACGGCAGCCCGCTGGTGACCGAGGAAACGCGCGAGCGGGTGATGGAAGTGGCGCGCCAGCACGGCTATGCCGTCAACCGCAACGCCGCCAAGCTGCGGCACACGCGCACCAACACCGTGGCGGTGATGCTCGATTTCGGCTCGCACCGGCACGGCGCGATCGGCGATCCCTTCATCTTCGAGCTGCTCGCCGGCGTTTCCGAGGCACTGTCGATCCGCAACCAGGACCTGCTCCTTTCCCCGCCGGGGCTCGAGGACGTCCGCGCCTTTCGCGATTTCTACCAGGCCCGCGGCGCCGACGGGTTCATCGTGCTCGGCCAGGGCACGCGCGACACGATGCTGCGCGAGCTCGGCCGCAGCGAAGTGCCGCTGGTGGTCTGGGGCGCGGTCGCGCCGGACGCCGGCTATTGCTCGGTCGGCAGCGACAATTTCCTGGGCGGGGAACTGGCCGGGCGCCATTTCCTGCGTGCCGGACGCAGGCACTGGCTGTTCGTCGGCGACATCCGCCACGAGGAGCTGCGGCTGCGCTATGCGGGGCTGTGCGCGGCCGCCAAGGATCAGGCCGACGTGACCGTCGATTTCCTGCCGATCGCCTCGATGGCGTTCCACGCCACTGCCGACACCGTCACTGCCTATCTCGCCGCCGGCCGCCAGCCCGATGCGGTATTCGCCTTTTCGGACACCGCCGCCATGGCCGTGACCGGCGCGTTCAAGGAGCGTGGCCTGGCCGCACCGCGCGACTATTCGCTGGTCGGCTACAACAACATCCCGCCCGCCGCGCATTTCAGCCCGGCGATCACCACGATCAACCAGAAGACCGACGTGGCCGGCGCGCTGCTCGTCGAGAAGCTGATGCAGCAGGTCGATGGCGGCCGCGCGCGCTCCACCACGCTCCCCACCGAGATCGTCGTGCGCGATACCTGATCCTTTGTTCTTGAAAACGATATCAAAGAGCCTGTAACGCAACTTTTCATAAGAGTTGGGGAGCGGGTGTTGGCTCGGACATTGAACGGCGCGGAAGATGGTGTGCTCTTCGCGGAGGACGGTTGGTCGCTGGACGTGATCGGCGACGACTCGGCCCGCGAGGGCTGGGCCGCGACGATTCTCGCCCTCTCCAACGGCACGATCGGCGTGCGCGGAGCGATCGAGGAGCGCGCCCAGGCCACCACTTTCCTGGCCCATGCCTATGAACAGGCGCCGATCCACTATCATGAGAAGCTCAAGGGCTTCGCCGCCAACTCCGATTCGCGCGTACCCGTTGCCGAATCCCTGGGCATCGACGTGCGGGTCGACGGCGAAGCAATCGATTTCACGGCCCTGCGTTCGGCGACGCGGCGCACGCTCGACCTGCGCGCCGGCATGCTCCGCCGCGAGACGCGCTGGTCCTTGCCGGACGGCCGGCTGCTGCGCATCCGCACCGAGCGGATCGTGCCGCTCGACGGCAGCACGCTGCTGGTCCGCCGGCTCCAGGCCGAGATCGAAGGCACGGGCAGCGTCACGCTGCATCCCCGCCTCGCCCCCGCCCCCAGCGGCGCCGCCCAGTCCGACGATCCGCGCATCGGCGTGAACCTCGCCTCGCGAGGCTTCGAGACCGAGCAGGCGGAGCAGGACATCGTCGTCGAGCGCCTGCCCGGCAGCGGCATCGCCGTCGCCGCCGTGCAGCGCACCCGCGAAGACGCCGGCTGGCTGCTGGCGGCTACCGGTTTCGCTACTGGCCGCGATGCCTCGGGCGCGCTGGCCGAACGGGCCGCCACGCTCGCCGACACTGCGCTCGCCGCCGGCTTCGAAGCCGCCGCGGCCGCGCAGCATGCGCTGCTCGAGCGCTTCTGGGCCGCCGCCGACCTCGCCATTGCCGGCGAGCCGCGCCTGGCTGCGACCCTGCGCGCCAACCTGTTCCACCTCTTCGCCTCGGCCGGGCGCGACGGCCGTTCGAGCGCCGCGGCCAAGGGCCTGACCGGCGAGGGCTATGAGGGCCATTATTTCTGGGACACCGAAGCGTTCATGCTGCCGGTGCTCTCGGTGCTCGCGCCCGACATCGCCCGGGCGATGCTCGTCTACCGCGCCGGCACGCTCGATGCCGCCTTCGCCAACGCCCGCGCGCTCGATCACCGCAAGGGCGCGCTCTATGCCTGGCGCACGATCGAGGGCCGCGAATGCTCCGCCCATTATCCGAGCGGATCGGCGCAATATCACATCAACTCGGCCATCGCCTTCGCGATCGGCGCCTATGTCGACGCGACCGGCGACGAGGGCTTTCTGGTCGAGCATGGTGCGCGCATGCTGGTGGAGACCGCGCGGATCTGGGTGACGCTGGGCGATTGGGCGGACGGCCGCTTCCACTTGCGCGGCGTGACCGGGCCGGACGAGTATACCGCGCTGGTCGACGATAACTGGTACACCAACCGGATGGCGCAGAAGCATCTGCGCCTCGCCGTCTCCGCCGCCGCGCACGTCGCCGCGCTGGCGCCCCGGGCCTGGGCCGGCCTGGCCGCCAAGATGGCGCTGGATGCGGACGAGCTCGCCGAATTCGGCCGCGTCGCCGATGCGATGCACCTGCCCTGGGACGCAGCGCGCGAACTCGACGCGCAGGATGCGAGCTTCCTCGACAAGCCGCGCTGGGACCTGGCCGGAACGCCCGCCTCCGAATTCCCGCTGCTGCTCCACTATCACCCCATGACGCTCTACCGGCACCAGGTCTCGAAACAGGCCGATCTGGTGCTCGCGATGGTGCTGGGCGGCGAGGATGTCTCGCTGGAGCGCAAGCGCCGCGTGTTCGACCATTACGAGCCGATCACCACGCATGATTCGACGCTCTCCGCTTCCACCTTCGCGATCCTGGCAAGCGAAGTCGGGCACGAGGCGCAGGCCCTGCGCTTCTTCGCGGAGACCAGCCTGGTCGATATCGACGATCGCCATGGCAATACCGGGCACGGCGTCCACATGGCAGCGCTGGCGGGTTCCTGGCTGGCGCTGGTCTGGGGCTTTGCGGGCTTCCGCCCCCAGGGGCCGGCCCTGCGCTTCCGCCCCACCCGCCCGGCGGCCTGGCAGGGCTATGGCTTCGGCCTCGTCTGGCGCGGCACGCTGGTGCGGGTCGAAGTGGCGGGCGATCGGATCACCTATCGCGCCGTCTCGGGCCCGGGGATCACGATCGGGCATCATGACGGCGAGGTTCGCCTCGCCCCCGGCGAGAGCTGGACCGGAGCGCTGGCCGCATGACCCTGAAGGGCGTCGCCTTCGACCTGGACGGTGTGCTGACCGACACGGCGCGCGCGCATTACCGCGCCTGGAAGAAGCTTGCCGACAGCCTCGGCATTCCGTTCGACGAGGAAAGGAACGAGGCGCTGAAGGGCGTCGACCGGATGGGCAGCCTGGCGCTGATCCTCGGCGACCGGCCGGCCTATGACCTGACCGAGCGCCAGCGCCTCGCCGCCCGGAAGAACGACTGGTATCTCGAGGAAATCGCGCATTTCGGCCCCGCCGACCTGTTTCCCGGCGCCCGCGCCGCGCTCGAGCAGTGCCGTGCGGCCGGGCTCGGCATCGCCCTCGCCTCGGCCAGCCGCAATGCGCCGCTGCTGATCGCGCGGATGCAGGTGGCGGACCTGTTCGACGCAGTGATCGATCCCGCCAGCCTCGCCGCCGGCAAGCCGGCGCCGGACATCTTCCTCGCCGCCGCCGCCGTGCTGGGCGTCCACCCCGCCGCGATGCTGGGGGTCGAGGATGCCCCTGCCGGGGTCCAGGCGATCCATGCCGCCGGCATGAAGGCGCTCGGCGTCGGCACCCGCGCCGCCCTGCCCGATGCCGACTGGATCATCCCGGCGATCCGCGATTTCGATCTGGCCGCCTATTCGGCCTGACCGCTCCCTCCCGTCATCCTTCCCCCACTTGGGATGACGGACCTAGTTCCCCGGTGCCGGCACCCAATGGCCGCACCGGGGAACCATCTTTCAGGCCTTGCGCGTCAGCCGCTCCAGCCGCACCAGCGCCAGCGCGATCAGCACCAGCGGCACCAGCACCAAGTAGAATGCCGTCTGGCCCGAGAAGCGATCGAAGGTGAAGCCGGTGATGAACGATCCGATCGTGCCGCCCAGCGCCGAGAAGATCACCATCAGGCCCACCATCGCCGCATGCCGCTCGCGGGGCAGCGCGCTCAGCACCACCGACGATACGATCGGATAGATCGGTGCCATGAACACCCCGATCAGCGGGAAGATGTAGGCGGCCACCGGCGCGTCGAACCAGCCCATGTTCGCGCGCGGGTGGAGCCCCTGGGTGGTCGGCAGGGTGAGCATCACCAGGGCCGCGATCAGCGCGAGGCAGCCGAGCAGCAGCCTGAGCCATCCCAGCCGCGCGACCAGCCCGCTGGCGCTCAGCCGCCCCACCGCCAGCGCGGCGATGAAGATGCTCGACGCCTGCACGCTCATCGCACCGGGCAGATGCAGCACCTGGTTGTTGAAGGTCGGCAGCCAGGTGCCGACGCCCTGCTCGATCAGCACATAGAGGAAGATCGCGGCGAGGAAGGCGATGGTGGAGGGCAAGGCAAGCAGCGCCAGCGCGTCGCGATAGCCGGTGGCCGGCTGCCCCTCCACGGCCTTCGCCGCCCCCTCGTCGAGATCGGCGAACCACCAGAGCACCGCCGTCGCCAGCGCGAGCACCGCCACCACCCGATAGACGCCCAGCCAGCCCTGGCCGGTCGTGTCCTGGCCGATGAACCAGCCGAACAGCCAGATGCCGGCGAGGATGCCGACCATGAACACGCCCTCGATGAGCGAGGTCAGGCTGGCGTGGCGCGCCGGATCGGGGCGGACCAGGCCGATCGAGCTGTAGGTCGCCACCTTGGCGATGCCGAAGCACAGGCCGACGAGCACGAAGAACAGCTGCATCGCCCAGAAACTGTTCGCGAACGAAATGGCGAACGCCCCGGCGGCGACCGCAAGCGTCACGCCGATCTGCGCGCGCCGGAAGCCGAAGCGCGGCAGCGCGGTGGCGAAGAGGAAGGAGGCGACGACCACCGACAGGTCCTTGCACGCCTCGAGCGTCGCCGCCTGCGGCTTGGTGACGCCATAATGCGCGATCGACTGGAGGATCACCGTGCCGACGCTGTTCATCAGCAGCCCGAGCAGGGCGTAGCTGGTGATCAGGGCGGGTACCGCCCAGGCTGCGCGCTTCATCCGTGACCTCTCCCGTTTCTCTGTCGCCTGGCAGCGAAGCAGATCATGCAATGCATTTCAACGCCTGCGTCAAACCGCGTCGAATTGGCTGTGGAGTTCCTCGCCCCCGGCACCGACCCACAGATCGAACGCACCCGGCTCGACCCGCCACTGCCCGTCCGCGGCGACCAGGGCGAGCTCGGCATGGGGAATGGCGAGCGTCACGATGCGCCGCTCGCCGGGATCGAGCGTGACGCGGGCATGCGCCTTCATCTGCCGCACCGGCCGGGTCCGGCTGGCGACCCGATCATGGATGTCGGCGCGGACGAACGCCTCGCCCCGCCGCGCGCCGGCATTGGTGACCGCGACGCGCACCTGCAGCACCTCGTCGCTGGCCAGGCGGGGCGGCACTTGCAGGTCGGCGAGCGTGAAGCGGGTATAGCCCTGCCCGCTGCCGAACGGGAACAGCGCGCGGTCTGGCGCGTCGCGCCAATGGCTGCGGCCGGGCGCCACCGGATCGGCATCGGGCGCCGGCCGGCCGGTGCCGCGCCGATCGTACGACCAGGGCTGCTGCCCGGTCGCCAGCGGGAAACTCACCGGCAGGCGGCCGGTCGGCTCGCGTACGCCGAAGAGTATGTCGGCCACGGCAGCGCCGGTCTGCTCGCCGAGAAACCAGGTGCACAGCAGCGCCGGCGCATCGCGCACCGCGCCCTCCAGCGCCAGCGCGCGGCCGTGACGGAGCAGCACCACCACCGGCCTGCCCGTCATGGCCACCGCCTCGGCCAGCGCCTGCTGCGCCGCCGGCATGGTGATCTCGACACGGCTATTGCCCTCGCCCGACATGTCGCCCGCCTCGCCGATCGCGAGCAGCACGACATCGGCCGCCTTCGCCGCCGCCACGGCCCGCGCGATGCCGCCGGGAAGCGGTTCGTGGATTCCGCTTCCGGCTTCCACCACGAACGCAGCGGGATCGGCGAGCAATGCGCGGATCCCGCTGGCAAGGTCGATGCCGTCCTTCGCATCGCCGGCAAAGGACCAGGGCCCGTTGAGGTTCGCCCGGTCCGCCCCGAACGGGCCGATCAGCGCGATCCGCCTGCCCTTGCGCGGCAGCGGCAGCAGGCCTTCCCGGTTCCGCAGCAGCACGATCGACCGGGTCGCCACCTCGCGGGCCAGCGTCCTGATCGCCGGGGTCGCCGTCCGCTTCTTCTCGGTCGCGGCATCAAGCGAACGGAAGGGATCGTCGAACAGCCCCAGCGCGTCCTTCAGCGCCAGCACGCGCCGCACCGCTTCGTCCACCCGTGCCATCGGCACCCGGCCGCTGGCGACCAGCCCGGGCAAGTGCCGATTGTAGAGCCCGCTCTGCATCGACACGTCCACGCCCGCCAGGATCGCCAGCCGCGCCGCATCGGCCTCGTCCGCGGCCACGCCGTGCGCGATCAGCTCGCGATCGGCATCATAGTCGGAGACGCAGACGCCGCCAAAGCCCAGCTCGCCGCGCAACATGTCGGTGAGCAGCCAGCGATTTGCGGTGGCGGGAATGCCGCCAAAGTCCGTGAACGAAGCGATCGTCGCCAGCGCGCCCGCGCCGAAGCCGGCCGCGAAGGGCGGCAGATAGGTCTCGCGCAGCTCGGCCACGCTCATGTCGACCGCGGCATACTCCATGCCGCCGCGCACCGCCGAATAGCCGGCGAAATGCTTGGGCGTGGCGAGCAGGCCGTCCGGCCGGCGCAGATCGGGGCCCTGGAGCCCGCGCACCCGCGCCGCGGCAAGCTGGCGGTTGAGCAGCACATCCTCGCCCGCCCCCTCCGCCACGCGGCCCCAGCGCTGGTCCCGCGCCACATCGACCACCGGCGCGAACGTCCAATGCAGCCCGCCCGCGCTCGCTTCTTCGGCCACGGCCCGGGCGGCGCGCTCGGAGAGGTCGGGATCGAATGCCGCGGCCTCGGCCAACGGGATCGGGAAGATCGTGCGGCAACCATGGATCACGTCGGCGGCGAAGACCAGCGGAATGCCGAGCCGGCTCCGCAGCGCCGCCTGCTGCGCCTGGCGCGCACCGGCGACGCCATAGCCGTTGAAGAGCATGCCCACCCGGCCGGCCCGGATATCGGCGAGCATCGCGTCGGCGCCCCGCGGATCCACCACGGGATTGAACACTGCCCCCACCGGCCGGATCTCGTCGTTGAAGCAGCTGAGCTGGCCGGCCTTCTCCGCGATCGTCATTCGCGCGATCAGGTCGTCGATCTGCGCGGACGCGGCCCGCGCCGCGACGGGGAGCATGCCGAGCAGCGCCGCCTGGGCCGATCCGGCAAGCAGGGCGCGGCGGCCGATTCGCGTTCCGGCGCCGCGCGCCGCCCTTTTCTGCGTCAAGATTCACTCTCCCCACTCGCCGCCAAGGCGACCGAAATCGTTGGAATCAGGACGTGTTGCCCCAGTGCACCACTGGTTGGCAAATTCCGCGTGACAGTTGCAGAAAACGATTTCATTATCTCGTTGCCGGGACTAGTCGGGCGGGATCAACCGCCGGACGGTCCGGCGATAAACTCGGTTGGGGAGGATATATGTTGTTTTCCGTTCGCGCCGGCGTTCGCGCTGCGCTGTTGGCCAGCGCAGCCATGCTGCCGCTCGCCGCCCAGGCCCAGACCGCGGCCACCGACGCGGCCGCGCCCGCCGCGCAGGACGACGCCGCCGACGAGGGCCAGATCATCGTCACCGGCCAGACCACGCCCAATCGTCCGCTGATCACCGCTTCGGCCGACATCACGCTCGCCAATCGCGAGCTGATCGACCAGAAGGCCCCGCGCTCAACCGCAGACCTGCTCGAGATGGTTCCGGGCATCTTCGTCGAGGCGACCGCCGGCCAGATCTCGAACAACTATTCGGTCCGCGGCCTGCAGGGCGGCGGCCAGCGCTTCGTCCAGCTCCAGGAGGACGGCATGCCGATCCTCTATGGCGGCGGCGGCGCCGACTTCTTCTTCGACCAGGACCTGACCATCGATCGCCTCGAAGCGGTCAAGGGCGGTTCGTCGGGCGTGCTCACCGTCAACGGCGCGGGCGCGACGATCAACTTCGTCTCGAAGAACCCGAACCACGAGAAGGCGGAGGGCATGGCCCGCTTCACCGGCTATAATTACGGCCTGAAGCGCGGCGATTTCTATTATTCGCAGCCGATCACCGACAAGCTGGCTTTCAATATCGGCGGCTATTTCCAGTCGAGCCCGGGCGTCCGCAAGAACCCGTTCGACTATCAGGGCTGGCGCCTGAAGGGCGCGCTCGAGTACAAGTTCGATGACGGCGGCTATATCCGCCTGTCGGGCAAGGGCGGCAACGTCGAGAACGCGTACTACGCCGACCAGCCCTATCGCTTTCAGAACGGCAAGCCGGCCGGCATCCCCAGCCTCGACACCCAGTTCGGCAATGTCGGCGGCGACGCCTTCGCGAACATCGCCGTGCCGGTCTCGACCTTCGCGCATTCGAGCGGCTATCGCGACTTCAAGTATCGCGACGGCGTGGTCGCCAAGACCTGGCAGGCGCGCCTCGACTTCGAGAAGCCGGTCAGCGACTCGCTCACGCTGTTCGGCCATGGCCGCTATCTGGACTATTCGTACGACTTCAACGGCCTGTTCCCGGGCTCGGGCACCGGCAATGCGGGGCTGACCAGCGCGGTCAACTATCTGACCCCGGGCAACAGCTCGCCGATCAACGACCTGCTCACGCTCGGCCAGGCCGCCTTCCCGACCACCGTGCGCTACGGCATCAAGAACCTGCGCACCGGCCAGGTGATCGGCTCGAACCAGACGGCGCTGCTCAACGCGCTGAACGGCAACGGCTTCCTGCAGCGCACCACGCTCAACCACGACGCGATCGACGCCTATGACTTCGGCATGAATGTCGGCGGCCGCTGGAGCTTCGAGAGCGGCAGCTTCAAGAACTCGCTGACCGCGGGCGTGATGTACTACAACACCAAGCGCAATCAGGATCAGTCGGCGACCGCCAGCGTGGTCAACGACGTGCGCACCAACAGCGACATCTACGACATCGTCGCGCTCAACGCGAACAACCAGGTCATCGGCACGCTGTCGGACAACGGCCTGGTCTCCTATGGCGACTGGGGTGCGGGCATCCGCAGCCGCAAGGATTCGAGCCTGTCGCTCTATGTGAACGACGAGTTCTCGATCGGCGACCTGCACGTCGATGCCGGCGTGCGCTGGGAGCATGACAGCGCCACGGCGTGGGACGGCAACCAGGCGGCAGTGAACCAGCCGGTTCCGGCCGGCACCGCGGGCGTGCTGCCCACGGTCGGCTCGACCTGGGACGGCACCTATTCGGTGCGCAAGGCGAACAAGAAGGCGGTGGCCTATACCGTCGGCGCGAACTACCTGATCACGCCGAACTTCTCGATCTATGCCCGCTACGCCAACGGCTTCCAGATGAACAATGTCGACCCCATCACCGGGATCGAGTTGTACGAAGCCGGCCTGCGCTATCAGATGGGCCGCCTGATCTCGGCTTCGGCAACGGTGTTCCGCACCAACTTCCGCAACCAGAACTACAACTTCGCCGATCCGGTGAACCCGTCGCAGCAGAGCAACATCAACGCCGACCTGCGCACCAACGGCGTCGAGCTCAACCTGAACGTCCGTCCGATCGATGCGTTCTCGATCGACTTCCAGGGCGTGTTCCAGGATCCGAAGCTGGTGAACCTGGCGATCAACGGCGCCAACCAGGCCGGCTTCGAGGGCAATCGCCCCGAGCGCACCCCGGCCCGGCTGTTCACGATCACGCCGAGCTACAAGCTGCCGAACGGTCTCGGTGAGATCTACGGCCGCTACAAATATATCGGCAAGATCTATGCCGATGCCGGCAACGGCGTGGCCCTGCCGAGCTATGGCGTGACCAGCGTGGGCGCCTCGTTCAACCTCAGCAAGCAGCTGCAGGTGAGCGTGAACGCCGACAATATCTTCAACGTCATCGGCCTCACCGAGGGCAATCCGCGCCAGGGCCAGACGCAGGCGATCACCAACGGCTATTTCTACGCCCGCGGCATTGTCGGCGCCACCTATGGCGGCACGATCACGTTCAAGTTCTGATAACCCGCGAGGGTCGCAAAAGGGGGGCGCGGCAACTGAGAGGTTCGCCGCGCCTTTCCATATCTGGAAACGAGAGGAGGAAGCGGATGCGAGGTTCGATGCGGTTGATGCTGGTGGGCGGGCTACTGCTCGCGGGCACGAGCACGACGGCCATGGCGCAGCAGCGCGGCGGCAAGGCGCCCGAGCTGGCCTACAGCCTGACCGAGGGGCAGAATCTCAATGCCTTTGTCCGCGACGGCAAGGTCGCCGCGCACCTGCTGCTGCGCAACGGCAGCGATCCGCGCATCCTGGTCGCCTTCCCGGCCGGCAACAGCGGCGTCGGCCTGTGGTTCCAGCCGCTCGCCCGCCCCGCCACCTGGCGGCTCGACCAGGCGCCGCGCCCGGTCACCTTCGCCGATGCCAGGGGCCGCCCGCTCCACGGCATCGAGAGCATCGCGACGATCGATGCCGCCCGCCTCGCCCCCAAGCAGGCGGTGCTCTCCAATGTCCGCTTCCTGCGCGACTATCAGTCGATCAGCCGCTTCCCCGCCGAAGTGGCCGCGCCGATGCGCGTCGAGGGCAATCGCATTCTCTATGCCCGTGACCGCGTCGACGGCGCGCCGGGCTACAGCCTGGAGATCCAGGTGCTGGGCGGCCGGATCGACAAGGGCGAGATCGTCGCCGGTGCCGATGGCCGCATCCGCCTGCGCATCGTCGCGGCGACGGGCGACACGCCGCTCACCGGCCTGAGCAAGGCCGAGCTGCTGAACGCCAGGGCCGCCGCCGATCCCGCCGCGCGCAACGCCCTCGCCTTTCTCAGCTACCGCGAGAAGTTCCTCGCCGGCTCGTGGCGCTTCGATACCTATTTCGGCCGCGACACGCTGATGTCGGTCCGGCTGCTGATGCCGGCGCTCAAGGGCGCGGCGGTCGAGGCCGGGCTCGGCGCCGTGCTCGCCCGCCTCGACGACAAGGGCGACGTCGCGCATGAAGAGGGCCTCTCCGAGTTCGCGCTGGTCGATCACCAGCAGCATGGCCAGGGCGGCGGCGACACGCCGACGCTCGATTATGCGATGATCGACGACGACTATATGCTCGCGCCGGTCGCCGCGGAGTATCTGCTCGCCCCGGCCAATCGCGCCGCCGCGCAGCGCTTCCTGGCGGGCGCGGTGCCGAGCGTCGCGCATCCCGGCACCGCCCAGCCCGCCGGCGCGCTGCTGGTGCGCAACCTGCGCTTCGTGCTCGAGCATGCCGCGCCCTTCGCGGACGATCCGCGCTGGGACAAGCTGGTCGCGGTCAAGGCCGGGCGCCTCACCGGCGAGTGGCGCGACAGCGAGGAAGGGCTCGGCCGCGGCCGCTATCCCTATGACGTCAACGCCATCCTCGTCCCCGCCGCGCTGGAAGCCGCCGACAAGCTGCTGCGCGCCGGCTTGCTCGACCGCTATCTGACCCAGGCGGATCGCACGGCGCTTGCCCGTGCCCATGCCATGGCCGCCACCTGGCGCGGCAAGGCTCCGGGCCTGTTCGCGGTGGAGACGCCAGGCGCGCAGGCCACCGCGCAGATCCGCGACTATGCCGCGCGCGTCGGCGTGCCCGCCGCGCCCGCGCTCGCCGCACTCAAGGGCCAGGCGCTGCGCTACCACGCGATCGCGCTCGACGATCATGGCCAGCCCGTGCCGATCATCAACTCGGACGAAGGCTTCGCGTTGCTCTTCGGGCATCCCGATGCGGCCGATCTCCAGGCCTATGTCGGCGCGCTGGCACGGCCCTTCCCCGCCGGCCTGATGACCGATATCGGCCTGCTCGTCGCCAATCCGGCGCTGGCCAGCACCGAAGTGCAGGACCGCTTCACCCCGGCCGCCTATCACGGCGCGGTGGTGTGGTCGTGGCAGCAGGCGCTGTTCGCCGCCGGACTGGAACGCCAGCTCGCCCGCACCGACCTGCCCCCCGCCACGCGCGCGGTGCTGAAGGATGCGCAGGCGAAGCTGTGGCGCGCGATCCAGGCGACGCGCGCGACGCAAAGCTCGGAGCTCTGGTCCTGGGCCTTCGAGAATGGCCGCTACAAGGTCGTCGCCTTCGGCGCCGGCAAGACGGACGTCGACGAGTCCAATGCCGCGCAGCTCTGGAGCACCGTCTATCTCGCGGTGCAGCCGCCCAAGGCCCCCGCGCGGAAGAAGCGCTGAGCTTATCCAACACCCCACCTCGGCCCGTCATCCCTCCCCGGGGTGGCGGGCGATTTTTGGGTGCCGCCCGCCTTCGTCCCGAGGGGAGCTAGGCAGCCGCCAGAAACGCCGTCACCGTCAGCCGCCCGGTCGCCGGATCCGCGTCCAGCACGGCGCCGGGCGAGATCGCGCCGCTGTGGAGCAGCGCACTGCGATAGATCACCGCGCGGTTCGTCCGCGCCTCGACATGGGCGATCCGCTCGAACAGCGCCGTGTCGCCGAACGGATAGGCCGCTGCCGGCGGGTCGCTACGCAGTTCGGCATTGAGCGTCGCCAGATAGCCTGCCGAGCGCGCTGGATCGATCGTCTCGAAGCCGGTGGCGCGGTGGCGGAAGAACGCCGTCCCCTCGCCCTCCGACAGATAATGGACCAAGGCGATCCGCCCGGGCTCCACCGCATCGACATGCGGCAGGCGCTGCTCAACGCCCAGATCGCCCGGCCGCATCGTCACCATCGAGAAGCTGGCATCGAGTAGCTGGACGCCGCCTCCCGCCCCCAGCACCTCGCGCAGCACCGGCACCAGCGCCGGCCGCACCAGCGCGAAATAATCCGCCGGCAGCGCCGCGCGGATTCCGGGATAATGGTGCCGTCCAGGCTCGAACGCGGCAGCCATGGCAGCGGCTCGCAGCGCATCCGGGTCGGGATGGAAGCCGTCGACGATCGCGATCGGCTGGCCCTCGCTGCCGATCCGCCGGGCGACGATATCCGGCTTCGTCACCCGCCCATCGCCGCCGCCAGCGCGGCATCGTGCAGCGGCAGCGTCGGTGCGGCGCGCCTGATCACCTCGGCGACCTGGCGGACCTGCGTGCTGTTGGCGGCGCTGTCGAGCACGTCGGCCAGCGGATTATAGTCCTGCGCCACGATCTCCTGCCCGTTGAGCACCGCCAGCCAGCTGGCGTCGCGGAACAGCTCCTCGGGGCCCAGCATCAGCCGGCCGGAGCGGCGATACTGTTCCTCGCGCGCCACCAGGGTCCCGGGCAGCGCCATCTCGCGCCGCTCGACCCAGAACGGGTCGCTCCGCCCGGGATTGGCGTGATAGTGCAGGATCAGGAAATCCTTGATATTGTCCATGTCGGCGCCCAGCAGCGCATTGTAGCGCTCGGCCAGCATCGGATCCATGTCGCGATCCGGGAACAGCGTCAGCAGCTTGGCGATGCCGCTCTGGATCAGATGGATGCTGGTCGATTCCAGCGGCTCCAGAAAGCCGGAGGAGAGCCCGATCGCCACGACATTGCCGATCCACGCCCGGCGCCGGGTGCCGGCGGTGAAGCGCAGCGTGCGCGGCTCGGCCAGCGCTTCTCCGTCGAGATTGGCGAGCAGCATCGCGGTCGCCTCGTCCTCCCCCATGAAGCGGCTGGAAAAGACATGGCCGTTGCCGATCCGGTGCTGGAGCGGGATGCGCCACTGCCAGCCCGCCGGGCGTGCCGTGGAACGTGTGAAGGGCGTGGTATGCTCGGTCCGCGCGCAGGGCACGGCCACGGCGCGGTCGCAAGGCAGCCAGTGCGACCAGTCCTCGAACGCGCCGCCCATGGCCCCGTCGATCAGCAATGCGCGGAAGCCGGAGCAGTCGATGAACAGCTCGCCTTCGATCCGCTCGCCGCGCTGCGTGGTGAGCGCAGTGACCAGGCCGCTTTCGGCGGCACGCTCGACATCCTGCAACCTGCCTTCGACGCGGATGACCCCCGCCGCCTCGGCGAGGCCGCGCAAATGCTTCGCATAGAGGCTGGCATCGAAATGATAGGCATAGCCGAGCGTCGACAGGATCGAGCGCGCATCGCCCGTCGGCATGGCGAAGCGCCCCTGCCCGGCCAGCTCGGTCGCCAGCGAGAAGGCGGAGAGCGGCAGGTCCACGCCCTCGGCCCGCGCCTTCATCCAGCGATGGTGGAAGGCGACGCCGGGGAAGCGCACGCCATATTCTCCGAACGGGTGGAAATAGCGGTGGCCGGGACGCACCCAGTCGACGAACTCGATGCCCAGCTTGAAGCTCGCCTTGGTCTCGCGGAGGAAGGCTGCCTCGTCGAGCCCGATCAGCTCGTTGAACCAGTGGATCGTGGGGATCGTCGCCTCGCCCACGCCGACGGTGCCGATCTCCTCGGATTCCAGCAGCGTGATCCGCACCGTCCGCCCGAACTGGCGCGACAATGCGGCGGCGGTCATCCACCCCGCGGTTCCGCCGCCCAGGACGACGACCGAGCGCACCCGCCGCGGCTCCCGGGCCATTGGGGAAGTCATGTTGCTGGATGCGGTCATGGGGGGCTTCTCATGCTTGTGAAGCCCGGGATTAGCGCGCCGCGGCAATCCTTGAAATGCATTTCCTTGCCGGGTCCGCCCGCATTCCGGGCGGATCACCGGAGCGGGCGCAGCCGCTCCGGTGAAATCATCCTCTCCCGTGGATCTATTCCTGCATCAGAAGGCCGCGCTGACCGAGAAGATCACCGCGCCGTCCGCGATCGAGCTGCCATCCTTCACCCGTGAGAAATTAGGCTGGATATAGGTCGCATCGGCCTTGCTGATATTGGTGTCGACATAGGCGATGCCGAGCGTGAGCGGGCCCACCGCCGCATCGGCGCCGAGCGACCAGTCCAGATATTTGCCGGTGGGCGCCACGCTGGTGCCGTTCGGTCCCAGGCCCGGATTGCCGCGCGAGCCGCCGAGATGCGCCTTGAGCGTGATCGGGGTGCCGGGAATGCCGCTGCTGGCGTCGGCCCACAGATAGAGATTGTCATGCTTGGCGCCGGGGCGGCTGCGGGGCGTGTTGCTCCAGTCGCCCAGGGCCTCCTGGCTCGGCGCATAGGCCACGCCGGCCAGCATCGAGACCGGCCCGATCGAGCTGCTGAGCTTGACATAGGGCTCCGCGAAGTCGGTCTTGTCGGCGCCCGAGGGGTACATGTACCAGGTAACGCCGACATCGACCGCCAGCCCGTCGGCCAGCTGCCGCTTGTAGCCGGCGACCAGGTCGAGCTCCATGTTCGCGCCTCCGAAGGTGCCCCAGCCCGCAAGGTTGGAACCCCAGGTGCCGACATAGAGGCCGCTTTCATGGGAGACGGTGATTCCGCCCTGGATGGCCATGCCCTTGTCGCTCTGCGACACCCCGCGGAAGCGATAGTCGGAGACGAGCGCGACATTGCCGGAGACGGTGATCGGCTTGGGCGGCGCTTCTTCCTGCGCGAAAGCCGGTGCGGCCGTGCAGCAAAGCACGGCCGCGATCAGATAGTGTTTCATGCGGGCATTCCCCTTAGCTTGAGAATGTTCCCGCCTGCGTCGGAAAGCGCGACCCTCTCATCCCGGGATGGGTAGTGGGAAGGGAGCCGCTGCTTTCCGACTTTCAAAGTGCCGGCCCAGTCAGGCCGGCGGGTTTCTCCTTTGTGAGAAAATGTTGCTGCGCCTCAGGCCGGCTGGAGCTTGCGGAGCTGATCGGGATGACCGCTCAGTTCCACCTTGAGCCCGCGCGCCCGGCGCCGCTGCACCCAGTCGCGCAGCGTTTCGGCGCTGGTATGGTCGATCGCCGGCACCTTCTCGAAGGCGAGATGGACCGGCTTGTCGCCCGGCACCGCGTCGAGTGCGCTGTTGAGCTTGGGCAGCGTGACGAAGGTCGCGGCACCGTCCAGATTGATCCGGTGCGCATCCTCGCCCTGTTCCGCGTCCACCTTCAGGCGCAGGCGGCGGAAGTGCGGCAGCAGTTCCAGCACCGAGAGGCCCAGGCCGACCAGCACGCCGGTCAGCAGGTCGGTCGCCACCACCAGCACGAAGGTGACCGCCCAGATCGCTGCGGGCAGCATGCCATAATGGTGGAACAGGTGGCGGACATGGCTGACGCTCACCAGCTTCCAGCCGGTGACGACGAGCACGCCGCCCAGCGCGGCCATCGGGATCTCGCGCAGCAGCCACGGCAGCAGCGCGGCGAAGCCGAGCAGCCAGGCGCCGTGGAGCACCGCCGACAGGCGGGTGATGGCGCCCGCCTGGACGTTGGCCGAGCTGCGGACGATCACGCCGGTCATCGGCAGCGCGCCCGCGAGGCCGCAGAGCAGGTTGCCGACACCCTGTGCGCGCAGTTCCTTGTTATAGTCGGTGCGCACGCCGTCGTGCATGCGGTCGACCGCGGCGGCCGACAGCAGCGTCTCGGCGCTGGCGATGAACGCGACCGCAATCGCGGCGATGATGATCGTCGGGCTCAGGAACGAGCTCAGGAAACCACCCCCCGGCAGCGTCACCGCCGAGGCAAGCGAATCGGGAACCGCGACGCGGACGACGTCGAGGCCGAAGCCGAAGGCGACCAAAGTCGCACCGACCACGCCGACCAGCGCGCCCGGGATCAGGCGGAGCGCCTGGGGCTTGAGCTTGTCCCAGCCGAGCATCAGCACGATCGTCAGCACGCCCAGGCCCAGCGCCAGCTCGGTGCCGGCGATGTTGGTCGGGTCGAGGCCGAACAGCCGGCCCGGCAGCGCCGCGAGATTCTCGAGGCCGCTGGAGAGCGGCTTCGCGTCGAACAGCGTGTGGAACTGGCCGACCACGATCAGCGCGCCGATGCCGGCAAGCATGCCGTGCACCACCGCGGGCGAGATCGCGCGGAACCAGCCGCCGACCTTCACGACGCCGGCCAGCACCTGCAGGGCACCGGCAAGGACGAGGATCGCGCCGAGCGCGGCGAGGCCATGTTCGCGCACCAGCTCGAACACAATGACTGCGAGGCCCGCCGCGGGGCCGCTCACCTGGAGCGGCGAGCCCGCGATCAGGCCGACCACGACACCACCGATGATGCCGGTCAACAGGCCCTTTTCGGGCGGCATGCCCGAAGCGACGGCGATGCCCATGCAAAGGGGCATCGCGACGAGGAAGACCACGATCGAAGCCGTGAAATCACGGACGACCCAGCCCTTGGGGAGGGTGGCGGAGGTCATTCGGCGGCTTCCACCAGGTCGAAATCGGCCGCGCGGCGGCGAGCCGGCTTCACCGCGACGGGCAACGGGGTATCGTCACGCACGACGACGAAGCGATCGGTCTCGCCGTCGAGCGCCAGGATCTGGCCGGCATGGATATCGACGAACCAGCCGTGCAGCGCGATTTCGCCGCGCGCGATCCCGGAGGCGACCGAGGGATGGGTGCGCAGGTGCGCGATCTGCGCCACGACGTTCTCCAGGCTGATCGCGCGAACGCGATCGGTCTCACCCAGGCCCGGATAGGCATCGGCGACGACCTTCTGCGCCGCGTCGCTATGGTTCAGCCACACCGCGACATTGGGCATGCTCGCCACCATCTCGGGATGGGCGACGGCCTTCATCGCGCCGCAGTCCGAATGGCCGCAGACGATGATGTCGCGCACGCCGAGCGCCATCACGGCATATTCGACGGTCGCCGAGACGCCGCCGATCTTCTGCGCGAAGGGCGGGACGATGTTGCCGGCATTGCGGCAGACGAACAGGTCGCCGGGTTCGGCCTGCATGATGTGCTCGGGCACGACGCGCGAGTCGGCGCAGGAGATCATCAGCGCCTTGGGGCTCTGCCCCTGGGTTGCGAGCTTGCCATAGAGGTCGCTCTGGTTCGGGAAGACGGTCTTCTCGAAGCTGAAGACCCGACCAATCAACTCGTTCACGGTTACAACTCCTTTTACAGCGGAGTGCAACCTAAGGAGCCAGTTTTGCCGCAGCGCAGCGGAACTGTGAGAAAGTGTTGCCGTCAGCCGGGCAGGCGGATTTCCGCGATGAGCCCCCCGCGCTCGGCATTGGCGAGCGTCAGCCGTCCCTTCTCGAGCGCGACTGCCTGCTGGACGATGGCAAGCCCGAGGCCCAACCCCTTGGTATTGCGTCCACGCTCCACGTCGAGGCGGACGAAGGGGCGCATCGCCTCCTCGATCTGCGCCGGCGGAATGCCCGGCCCGTCATCTTCGATGCGGAAGACCAGTTCCGCCTCCTCGCGCGCCACCGTCACGCAAACGGACTTGCCGTAGTGCAGCGCATTCTCGATCAGATTGCTCAGCGCGCGGCGAAGCATCGACGGGCGCGCCACCCATTCCAGATGCTGCGGCCCCGAATAGCGCGCGTCGCGTCCGCGATCGGTGGCGTCCTCCACCAGCGTCGCCGCCATCACCGCGACGTCGACCGCGACGGCCGGCTCGGGATCGTCCTCTCCCTTCAGGAAGGTGAGCAGCGAGGCGATCATGTCGTCCATCTCGCTGACATCGTCCTGCATCGCGCGGCGGCTGTCCTCGTCGCGCACGTCCTCGAGCCGCAGCTGGAGCCGGGCGAGCGGCGTGCGCAGGTCGTGCCCCACCGCGGCCAGCGCCTGGGTGCGGTTCTCGATCAGCTCATGGATACGGCGCTGCATGCCGTTGAAGGCGTGGATCAGCCCGCGGATCTCGGCGGTGCCCTCTTCCTCCACAACCGTCACGCCGTCGCCCGAGCCGACCCTGCCGATCGCACGGACCAGCTTGCGCAGCGGCAGCAGCGTGCTGCGGATCAGGAGCGCGCCAAGCGTGAGCAGGAGCAGCGCCGGCACCAGCGCCACCAGCGTGCGCTCGATCGCGAACTGCCAGACCTGGACGGCCTCGCGCGTCTTGAACACGATCCAGCTGCCATCGGCCAGGCGCATCTCGCCGGCGACGACCGAGCCATGGGTGCTCGGCGCGAGGCGCAGCTGCAGATGCGATGCGGCGAGGCCCTTCTCCCAATTGGTCACCTGTGCCTCCATCCGCTTCTGGCGCGGCGGGAAGGCCGGACGCTCGGGAATGGTGGGGGACCAGCGGACGATGTAGCGATCGGTGGTGAGCTCGCGCGCGGCATCCGATCGTTCGGCCACCGGTCGCTCGCTCAGCAGCTTCTCGGCGATCACCAGATGCTCCGCGAGCCGGTGCGCGTCGCTTTCCTCGATCGAATAGCGCGAGGCGCGCTCGTACAGGAAAGTGCTCGCCCCGAACTCGATCGCGACGGTGAGCAGCAGGATGAGCAGGATCCTGCCGAGCAGTCCCAGCGGATGGCGCGGCACCAGGCTCAGGAGCGGGTTACCTCTGCGCGGAAGATGTAGCCGATGCCGCGCACCGTGCCGATCGGCGGCTGGTGGCCGGCTGCGGAGATCTTGCGGCGCAACCGGCTGACCAGCACGTCGACGCTGCGATCCGAGCTGTCGCCGAGGCGGACGCGCGACAGCTCGACCAGGCGTTCGCGCGCGATCACGCGCTGCGGCTGGCCGAGGAATGCCGCGAGCAGATCGAACTCCGCTCCGGTCAGTTCGACCACCGCGCCGCTGGGCGATTTCACTTCGCGGCGCGGGAAGTTGACGGTCCAGCCGTCGAAATGCGCCTGGGTCTCGCGGTCCCCGCCCGCCATCCGCTCGAGCCCGCCACGGCGAAGCACCGCGCGGATCCGCGCGATCAGCTCGCGCGTGCTGAAAGGCTTGCCGAGATAATCGTCGGCGCCCAGTTCGAGCCCGAGCACGCGATCCTGCTCGCTGCCCTTGGCGCTGACGAAGATGATCGGCACATCGCTCTTGCGCCGCACTTCGCGGCACAAGTCGATGCCGCTGGTCCCGGGCAGCATGATGTCGAGCAGCACCAGGTCCACCGGCCCGTTCTCGAACGCCAGCCACATTTCCGGCGCCGTGGCCGCCTGGCGGACCGAATAGCCGTTTTCCTGAAGCGCGCGCGCCGTGAGGGTGCGCAGGGCGGGATCGTCTTCCACCAGCACGATGACAGGGGCGCTCATGCCATGGTCTCGCAAAAACTCATTGCCGGCACTTAGGCGTCTCCCGGGGCACCCTCAAGGCCGCCCAGGGATTACAGCAATGCTTTGTCACGAACCAGCATCGCTTGGCAATCGGAGGGAAAATCTTCCTTACAGGCGGGCAAAGCACCGCTCAGGCGCCGTCGCTATCTCCGGGCATCGGACATAGGAGATCGCATGAAACTCGCCCTTGCCGCCGCGGCGGCACCCTTCCTGCTCCTCGCCCCGGCCGTGCAGGCCCAATCGCTGCACGAGACCCACCAGCTCGTCTGGGCGCCCTCGGGCAAGACACCGGTCGCGCATTGGCGCATGCGCGACAAGCCGGCCTGCCAGCCGGCCCAGAGCCATCACCAGGCGGGCAAGACCGCCCTGCCCGTACGCGCCAAGTGCGACGCGCAGAACATATCGGCCAAGGCCCGATAGGGACACACCCCTCCTTCCCGTGTCCCCGGCCCGCGCAGCCCCACCTGCGCGGGCCGTCCTTGCCGCCGGCCGCGATGCCGGGTCCCCAGCCTAGGCCCGGCCCGATCGCTTGATCTCGGCCAGATCGATGCCGAAGCGCGCGATCTTGTCGTACAGCGTCTTGCGCGGGACGCCGAGCTCGGCGAGCGCCAGCGACACCCGGCCGCCGTGCCGCAGCAGCGCATCGCGGATCAGATTCTCCTCGAACTTCGCCACCCGCGCCGGAAGATCCGCCCGGCCGTCCGGTCCCTCGGCACCGGCAAGGCTCCGGCCCGCCGCGACTTCGAACGCGAAGTTCCTGAGCTCGCGGACATTGCCCGGCCAGCCATGACCCGCAAGATGCGCGTGCACCGCCGCATCCAGCGCCACGTCGCCCACGCCCAGCTGCTGCTTGGCCTCCTCGATGAACGCGGCGAACAGCAGGAATACGTCGCCGGTGCATTCGCGCAGCGACGGCACGCGCAGCCGCATCGTCGCCAGGCGATAATAGAGGTCGGCGCGGAACCGGCCGGCGGCAACCGCCCCCGCGACATCCTCCTTGGCGGTCGCGATCACGCGCAGGTCCACCGGCTCCGGGCGTTCCGCCCCGATCGGCTGGACCTCGCGCTCTTCGAGCACCCGCAACAGGCGTGCCTGCATCGCCAGCGGCATCGAGTCGATCTCGTCGAGCAGCAGCGTGCCGCCGCTCGACGATGCGATGCGCCCGGTGCGCGACAGCCTGGTGTGCGGCACGCTGTCGGCGGCGTGGCCGAACAGCTCGATCTCGGCAATCCCCTCGGGCAGCGCCGCGCAATTGACCGCGACGAAGGGCTTGCCCCGCCGCCGGCTGCTCCGATGCAGCATCCGGGCGACCAGCTCCTTGCCCGTGCCGGTCTCCCCTTCGAGCAGGATGTCGACATCGGTCTCGGCGAGCTGGCCGATCATCGCCCGCAGCCTGACCATCGCCGGGCTTTCGCCGATCAGCGGGCTCTCCTCCTGCGCGGCAGTGGCGGCCGCGGCGCGCAGTCGGCGATTCTCGATGACCAGCGCGCGGCGATCGAGCGCACGGCGAACCGCGGCGAGCAGCCGCTCGGCGGCGAAGGGCTTGGGGATGAAGTCGAACGCGCCGTCGTGCAGCGCCGCAACCGCCATCGGCACGTCGCCATGCCCGGTAACCAGCAGCACCGGGATGTCGCCGTCGACCGCGCGGATGCGTGCGAGCAGTTCCAGCCCGTCCATGCCCGGCATGCGGATGTCGGAGACGACCACGCCGGGGAAGTCCGGCGTCAGCCGCGCCAGCGCCGCCGCCGCGCGATCGAAGGGCAGGACCCGGAGCCCGGCCAGCTCCAGCGTCTGGACCGTGGCGAGCCGCAGCTGCTCGTCATCCTCGACGAACATCACGGTGGCGTTGTCGGGTGCGAGCATCATGCAGCCTTCAGCAGGAGATGGAACGCCGTGCCGCCGCCCGGATTGGGCGCATGCACGATATCGCCCCCGAACTCGCGCGCGATGTCGCGGGCGATGGCGAGACCCAGGCCGAGGCCGCCCGGCTTGGCCGAAGTGAAGGGCGAGAAGAGCGTGTCCGCGATCTCCGGGTCGACGCCCGGTCCATTGTCGATCACCGAGAGCCGCACCGCCTCCCCCTCCCTTGCGCCCTGCACGAGCACGCGCGCTTCCTTCGCGCCCTGGATCGCGTCGAGCGCATTCTGGAGCAGGTTGATCAGTATCTGTTCGAGCCGGATCCGGTCGCCCCGGACCACGACCTGGCGCAATCCCCTGGGCATCCTGAGCGTCACCACGCCGCGCGCGCGCTCGCCGAGCAGCAGCAGGGTGCCGTCCAGGATCGAGCCCAGCTCGGCATTCCCCTCTGCCGGCGTCTTGCGCCGGGCGAAGGCGCGGAGCTCCGCCGTGATCGTGCCGATCCGCTCGGTCAGCGAGACGATCTGCTTCAGGTTGGCGCGCGCATTGTCGGTCGCCGCACGATCGAGGAAGGTCGTGGCGTTCTCGGCGAAGGTGCGGATGGCCGCGACCGGCTGATTGATCTCATGGGCCACGCCGGCGGTGATCTGGCCGAGCGAGCCGAGCCGGCTGGCCTGCGCCAGCTCCTCGCGCGCCGCGCGATAGCGGCGGTCGGCTTCGATGCGTTCGTCGGATTCGACGATCAGCCGGGCATTGGCGTCGCGCAGCTCGGCGGTGCGCCGTTCCACCTCCGCTTCGAGCCGCGCCTGGTGATGGCGCTGCAGGCGACGCTTCTCGGCGGCACGCAGGGCGAAGCCGAGCAGCATGCCGGCGGTCAGCAGGATCGCCAATGCGATCAGCAGCGCCTGGGTGCGCGCGGCCGCGAGCGGCGGCTCGAGCGGCGCGAGATGGATCAGATGCGCGCCCGCCAGCGGCGCCGGCTCGGCGGCGGCCCGATAACGCTGCGCCTTGCCCCCCGCCGCCACGCTCGCCACGGCCCCGTCGATGGTGAGCGGTGCGCGCCTGGGCGGCTGCGCTCCGAACTGGAGCGTACGGCGCGCATCGGCGAGCGTCGCCGCATCGAGCGCCCGCGTCGTCTGGAAGCGCCAGCTTCTGATCGAGGTGACCAGGATCACGCCATGCGCATCGGTGACGATGGTGATGCCGGGGCCCCGCGCCCAGGCCGCCTCGACATCGTCGAACTCCACCTTGACCACGACCACGCCGAGCGCCTGCCCGCCGCGATCGACCCGGCGCGCGAGATACAGGCCCGGCCGGCCGCTGATCGTGCCCAGCGCGAACAGCTCCGAAGCGCCGCGCTCCATCGCGTCGCGGAAATAGGGCCGAAAGCCATAGACCTGGCCGACGAAGCTGGTCGGCAGCTGCCAGTTGCTCGCCGCGACCGTCCTGCCATGGCGATCGATGACGTAGATCACCGCGGCATCGGTGCGCGCGGCCAGCAGCTCGAGCGTGGCGTTCAGCCGACGCTGCGCCACCGGATCGCCACCGCGCAGCGCCGGCGCAATCTCCGGATTCTCGCTGAGGACCAGCGGCAACAGCCGGAACTTCTGGAGCTCGCTCGTCAGCAGCCCGACATGCGCGCGCGCGGTCTGCCGTGCCACCGCGTCGGCAGAGGCGCGCGCCTGGCCCGTGGCCCAGCGGCTGCCCGCCCAGGCGAGCAGCAGAATCGCGGCAATCATCGCGCATGCGAGCAGCAGATGCCGATATCGGAGCGGCGCTCGGAGTCTCATTTGTGCGGTTTATCGCACATTTCGAGAGTATCCGCGCGGATTCTCACACGCTTTTCCGCGACGCCGCCACGGCGCACTTCGCATGAATATATGAAAATCAAATACTTATCCCGAAAAATCCGAACCTCTGGAGGGCCGTAGCGAGAGGGATATGGTGCACGGCCAAGGCCCCGACACAAGAGGGTGCGCGCGCCATGCCGGCGCGACGAGAGGAGAATATGATCATCCAGTCGATCCCCGACGGGCAGCCGATCGCTGCCCGCAAGCCCTTCTATCGGCACCTGTATTTCCAGGTGCTCGTGGCAATCGCGCTGGGCGTGACCATCGGCCATTTCTGGCCCTCCGTCGGCGAGTCGTTCAAGCCGCTCGGCGACGGCTTCATCAAGCTGGTGAAGATGGTGATCGCGCCGGTGATCTTCCTCACCGTGGTGAGCGGCATCGCCGGCATGCGCGAGCTCGGCTCGGTCGGCCGCGTCGCCGCCAAGGCATTCGGCTATTTCCTGTTCTTCTCCACGCTCGCGCTGATCATCGGCCTGGTCGTCGCCAACGTCGTCCAGCCGGGCGCGGGGATGAACGTCGATCCGCACACGCTCGATGGCAGCGCCGTCGCCGACTATGCGCACAAGGCGCACGAGACGACCGTCATCGGCTTCCTGATGTCGATCATCCCGACGACGCTCCCCTCCGCCCTCACCGAGGGCTCGATCCTGCAGACCCTGTTCGTCGCGGTGCTGTTCGGCATCGCCATGGTGCTGGTCGGCAAGCCGGCCGAGCCGGTGCTCGACCTGGTCGAGCGCGTCGCGCTGATCGTCTTCCGCGTCGTCGGCATATTGATGCGCGTCGCGCCCCTGGGCGCGTTCGGCGCGATGGCCTTCACCATCGGCAAATACGGCGTCGAATCGCTCGGCAACCTCGCCTGGCTGGTCGGCACCTTCTACGCCACTTCGCTGTTCTTCGTGCTGGTCGTGCTGGGCGCGGTCGGCTGGTTCAACGGCTTCTCGATCTTCAAGCTGCTGCGCTATCTCAAGGCCGAGCTGCTGCTGGTGCTGGGCACCTCGTCGTCCGAAGCCGCCCTGCCCAGCCTGATCGCCAAGCTGGAGAGCGCAGGCTGCGAGAAGGGCGTGGTCGGCCTGGTCGTGCCGACCGGCTATTCGTTCAACCTGGACGGCACCAACATCTACATGACGCTCGCCGCGCTGTTCATCGCGCAGGCGACCGGCGTGCACCTGAGCTGGGAGGAGCAGATCCTGCTCGTGCTCGTCTCGATGCTGAGCTCCAAGGGCGCGGCCGGCGTCACCGGCGCCGGGTTCATCACCCTGGCGGCAACGCTCTCGATCGTACCGAGCGTGCCGGTGGCCGGCATGACGCTGATCCTTGGCGTCGATCGCTTCATGAGCGAATGCCGCAGCCTCACCAACTTCGTCGGCAACGCAGTGGCGGCGATCGTCGTCGCCCGCTGGGAGAACAAGCTCGATCGCGCCGCGCTGGATGCCGCGCTCTCGGGTCGCCCCCATGCGCAGCCGGAGAGCCTGGAGCAGAGCCAGGCGGCCTAGAGCAAGACAGAAGACCAGAAACAAACAAGAAAAAATAGAACAGGGAGAGAATGCATGAGGAAGGGATATCGGCACATCGCCTTGACGGCGGGCAGCGCGCTCGGCGTGCTGATGCTTGCACAAGCGGCGCAGGCGCAGGAAGCGCAGGCGGCACAGGAAGGGGCTGCCGCGACCGACGAGATCGTCGTGGTCGGCACCCAGATCAAGGGCGCCAGCACCACCGCCGCCCTCCCCGTCTCGGTGATCGACGCCAACCAGATCGACGCCACCGGCGCGCTTTCGGGCGACGAGCTGTTCCGCTCGATCCCGCAGGCCGGCGACGTGACCTTCAACGAAGCGAACAATCCACAGACCAGCAACGCGGCGCGCGGCGACGTCAACTCGATCAACCTGCGCAATCTGGGCGTGGGCAACACGCTGGTGCTGCTCAACGGCCGCCGCCTCGTCAACCACCCCACCAGCCAGGCAGGCGACGGCAACGTCCCCGTGCTCGGCTACAATGCCAATTCGCTGCCGGTGGCCGGCATCCAGCGGCTGGAGATCCTGCGCGACGGCGCGGCGGCCATCTATGGCTCGGACGCGGTGGCGGGCGTGGTCAACACCGTCACCAGGACCAACATCCATGGCGGCTCGCTCGACTTCCGCTATGGCGGGGCCGAAGGCACGCATCGCCGCGAATTCCAGGTGACCGGCACGGCCGGCAGCAACTTCGCCGGCGGCCGCGGCAACGTCTCGCTGTATCTCGACTATACCCACCGCACCGCCCAGCTGGCCGAGGACCAGCCCTATACGGCGACGGACAATCTCATGTCCTATTTCGCCAATGACCCCGCCTATGCCGGCAACCTGACCGCCGACGGCCGCGCCACCCAGTCGCCCTGGGCGAACCTTGCCGTCGTCAATGGCCCCGGCACGATCCGCCGCAGCCCGGGCAATCAGGCGCTGACCTCCTCGGCGGGTGCGTTCCACACCCAGTCGAGCGCCAATCCGGGCTGCCTGGTGGCGCTCAGCGCCGACACCTGCCTGGGCAGCGGCACGCGCGCGACCGCTTCGACGCTGCGCAACGAACGGTTCGACACGCGGCCGGGGACGACGGTTTCACCGCGCATCAACCGCTACAACAGCTTCGCCAGTGCGCATTACGACATCTCGGACAGCCTGACCGCCTATGGCGAAGCGGGCTTCTATTATGCCGAGACGCGCCGCATCCAGCCGCCGACGATCAACCTCAACGCCATCGTCATCCCGGCGTCCAACTATTGGAACCCGTTCGGACCGACCACGCTCAACGGCCAGCCCAATCCGAACCGGATCCCGAACCTGACCAACGTGCCCGCCGCCGGCCTGCCGGTGCGCCTCTCCACCTATCGCTTCGTCGATGCCGGCAAGCAGGAAGTGAACGTCACCAACTGGCAGTCCCGCTTCCTGGGCGGCCTGAAGGGGCAGATCGGCAGCTTCGATTTCGACAGCGCGATCCTCTATTCGGCGGCGCAGGCGACCGACGTCTCGAACGCCATCAACATGACCAAGCTGCAGCAGAATCTCGCACTGTCGACGCCGGATGCGTATAATCCGTTCAGCGGCGGCTGCGCGGCGACGCCGAGCGTGGGCGACTGCTCGCCCGCCTCTGCCGCCACGATCGATTCCTTCCAGTTCAAGCTCAAGCGCCGCTCCAGGACGACGCTCGCGCTGGCCGACTTCAAGATGTCGAACGCGCGGCTGCTTGCCCTGCCCGGCGGCAATCTCGGCATCGCCTTCGGCATCGAGGGCCGCCGCGAGACCCAGCGCGACGACCGCGATCCCAATCTCAACGGCACGATCGGCTTCGTCGACATGGTGACCGGCGAGACGAACCTGTCGAACGTGGCCGCCGTGAGCCCGACGCCGAGTACCAAGGGACACCGCGAAGTCTTCTCTGCATTTGCCGAGCTCGCCGTGCCGGTGGTCTCGCCCGAGATGCACGTGCCGCTGGTCCATCGCCTCGATGTCCAGCTCGCCGGGCGCTACGAGCATTACAGCGACTTCGGCTCGGTGGCGAAGCCCAAGGTCGCCGCGGCCTGGGACCTGGTCGACGGCCTGCGCATCCGCGGCTCCTGGTCGCAGGGCTTCCGCGCACCGAACCTCGAACAGACCAACACCGTCGCCTATTCGCGCCTCAACTCGAACACCGACTATTATCGCTGCGAGGCCGATCTGCGCGCCGGGCGCATCGCCAATTACGGCGCCTGCTCGCGCGGCATCAGCTATTCGATCTTCGTCAGCGGCAATCCGAACCTGAAGCCGGAGAGCAGCACCAGCTGGACGCTGGGCACGGTGCTCCAGCCCAAGTTCATCCCGGAAAGCGCCGGGCGGCTGACGCTCACCGCCGATTTCTGGTCGATCAAGCAGACCGGTATCGTCGGCCAGTTCGGCGCGCAGAACGCGCTGGTGCTCGACTATCTGCTGCGCCTGCAGGGATCGAGCAACCCGAACGTGATCCGCGCCGCGCCGACGGCGGACGACACCCCGATCTTCACCGGCACCGGCCTCGCCCCGGCGGGCGTCGTCACCCGGATCAACGACCAGTTCGTCAACCTGCTGCCGCAGACGGTGCAGGGCGTCGACCTGGCGCTGCTCTACAATGTCCGCACCGGCATCGGTAAGTTCGACCTGGCGCTGAACGGCGCGCGGCTGACCAAGTTCTCGCGCGATACCCCGCCGGCGGTGCAGGCATTGTTCGACGCGCGCACGGCCGGGCAGATCAACGCCGCCACCCCGCTCACCGATGCGCGCGACCTGATCGCGGACCGCGGCAAGCCCAAGTGGCGCGTCACCGGCTCGCTCACCTGGTCGAAGAGCGGCTGGCAGGTCGGTGCCTTCGCCAACTATATCGACACCGTCTATGACAGTAACTTCCTCGACGCGAACGGCCGCCCCTACAAGCTGGACGGCCAGGTGACGTTCAACCTCTACACCCAGTATCGCTTCAAGGGCGGCGTGCTCGACGACACGCGCATCCGCATCGGCGCGCGCAACCTCTTCGACAAGCAGCCGCCGATCACCGCCGACGGCTATCTGGGCTCGCTCTACAGCCCCTATGGCCGCTATCTCTACATGACGATCGGCAAGAGGTTCTGATGCTGCGCCTGTCCTTCTTCCTCTCCCTCCTGGCCGCGGTTCTCGCCGCGGCCAGCCCCGCCCTCGCCCAGGACGGGCTGGGCACGCCCGAGGTCCATGCGGTGTGGCCGGGCAAGGCGCCCGGCTTCGGCAAGCCGACGGGCCCGGAGAAGATCGGCAACGAGGGCGGGCAGACCGGCTCCTGGTCGAACATCTCGGAGCCGCGCTACGAAGTCTATCGGCCGAAGCATCCCAATGGCGCGGCGGCGCTGCTGCTGGGCGGCGGCGGCTATTTCCGCATCCAGATCGGTTCGGCCAAGGACGTGGCCGCCAGGCTCGCCGCGGCCGGCATCACGCCGGTGATCCTCTATTACCGGCTGCCCGGCGACGGCTGGAACGCGGACGCGCCCTTCCAGGACGCCCAGCGCACGCTCCGGCTGCTCAAGGCGGGCGCCGCGCGCTGGGGCCTGGATCCCGCGCGGATCGGCGTGGTCGGCATGTCGGCCGGCGGGCACCTCGCCGGGATGATGGCGACGCGCGGCGGCCATGACTTCTATCCGCCCGCCGACGAGGCCGACCGGCTGAGCGCCGTCCCGGCATTTGCCGGGATGATCTATCCGGTCGTCTCGATGCGCCCGCCGATCGACACGACGCAAACGCGCAAGAAGCTCTCGGTCCTGCCCGATTATCGCGACGCCTATTCGGTCGAGGCGCAGGTGGGGCCGGATACGCCGCCCGTCTTCCTGGCCCACGCCACCGACGATCCGATCGCCAATGTCGAGCATTCGCTGCGCATGTTCGCGGCGATGCGCGCGGCCGGGCGGCCGGTGGAGCTCCACGTCTTCGAGAAGGGCGGGCACAGCTGGGGCGCCGGCAAGCCGGGCACTCCCGTGTCGCAATGGCCGGACCTGTTCCTCACCTGGCTGCGGCTGCACAAGGTCCTGCCCTGATCCGCGCCATCAGGGCACGGGCCCGCGCCGGTCGCGCTTGCGGGCGCAGTCGGCGCAGCACCCCGGAAGCTCCGCGAAGATCCGGTGCGTCCGGAAGCCGGCGCGCCCGGCCGCCGCTTCCACCGCTGCCCGCACCGCTTCGCCTGGCGCCACCAGGATCGCGCCGCAATGCCTGCAGTGCAGATAGAGCGGCTGGTCGCCGTCCCGCAGCAGATAGCCGCGCGCCAACAGCAGCTTCTGCACCTTGCCGGCATCGACGAGCTGGCGCAGCGCCCGGAACACGAGGCTGGGCGCGGCCGGATCGCCGCCGTCCCGGAGCCGCTCGACCAGTTCCAGGCCGCCGAGCGGACCGGGGGCCTGTGCGAGCAGCGCGACGATCCGCTCGGCCAGCGCCCCCGCGCGCCGCCTAGCCATGGCGGTGGCCGCGATGCCGCAACCGCCAGTTGCCGATATGCGCCGCGGCAAGGCAAAGGCTGCCGGCGATCGTCACCGGCGCTTCCGCCGCGCTCTCGGCAAAGGCGAACACCGCGGCTGCCATCAGCGCCAGCCCGGCACCGCCGAGCGCCAGCATCTCCGGCTGGTCGTGCCGGCGATAGCCGGCGGTCAGCGCCAGCGCCGAGCTGGGGATGGCGAAGGCGAGCAGCCAGGCATGAAGCTGTTCGGGGATCGCCAGCACCTGGGAAAGCGCCGGCAGGGCCGCGAGCAGCAGCGGCAGCCCGGCACAATGCACCAGGCAAAGCAGAGATGCGCCGACCGCCGCGTGCTCGATCAGGTCGATCGCGCGGGTACGGCGTGCGTGCGGATCGCAACGCATGCGATATCTCCAAACCGAAGGGAGGCCGGGCGGCACGCCGCCCGGCCGGTCATCAGAAGCCGAGCCGCAGCGTCGCCCGCAGGTCCCGGCCGGCCAGCGGCGCGAAGTCCTTCAGGAAGCTCGAATGGCGCCGCGCATCGACATCGAAGATGTTGTTGGCGCTCAGCGTCAACGAGATCTTCCGGTTCTGGGCGAACGGCCTGAAGCTCAGCGAGGCATTGGTGAGCGTATAGCCGTCGGTCGGCGTCTCGAACGCGGCGATGCGATCCTGGGCCCAGACATGCTCGACTTCGACGCGGGCGGTCAGCAGGCTCGACTGCGCCTCGAGGCCGCCGAGCACGCGCAGCGGCGGGATGCGGGGCACCGGATCGCCATTGTTGCCCTGGCTGGCATGGACATAGTCGCCGAGCAGGTCGAAGTTGATCGCATAGTCGCCGATCCGGGCGAGCCGCGCGGACAGGTCGCCCTCGAGCCCGTAATAGCGGGCCTTGACCTGCTGGAACTGGAAACAGGGCAGATCGACGGTGCGGCCGCTCGGCGCCGCCGCCGCTTCGCAGACGCTCTGCGCGACTTGGTTCTCGGAGATATAGCCGTCGAACCAGTCATAATAGGCCGAGGCGTCGAAGCTGAATCCGTCCTTGTGGACATGCAGCGTCGTCTCGAGGCCCCAGGACTTCTCCAGACCGAAGTTCGGATTGCCGAGCTCCCAGGCCTGGGTGCCCGCATGGCCGCCATTGGCGAACAGCTCCTCGCCCGAAGGCGCGCGTTCGGTCCGCGAGGCGTTGATCCCGATGCGGACATCGTCGGACAGGGCATAGGAGAGCCCCGCCGATCCCGAAAGGGCGTCGAAATTGCGCTTCGTATTGGGAAAGCGCAGATCGCCCGCCGCCGGGTTCGACTGGAGGCTGCTATGCTCGTAGCGGATGCCGCCCTCGGCGCGCAGCTTGCCGAAGTCGAACTGCTGCAGCGTGAACAGGCCGACCTGGCTGGTATTGTTCTGCGGCAGGAAGGCCTCGTCGCCGACCACGTTGAAGTTGCGATGGTAATATTGGACGCCCGAGGCGCCCTGCCAGCCGCCGCGATTGGCCTGGACCAGTTCCAGCCGCCCCTCGAAGCCCTTGTTGTAGAAGGCGGTGCCGATCGAGCCGTCCTCCTCGAGCTCGAAGTGGCGATAGTTCGCATAGCCGGCGCGCGCGCGAACCTTGTCGATGAAGCCGCCCCCGGTATCCACGTCGGCACGGAAATCGAAACGGTTCTGGAGCACGGAGAGGCGCGGCGCCTCCTGCTCTTCGCCCGAGGCCAGCGCATAGCGGATGGGCACGCCGTAGAGGCTGTCATAATGCGAATAGGACACGCCGATATTGGCGGTATCGCTGACATAGGCCAGGCCGGCGCCCGCGGTCCAGGTCTCGGCCTGGGTGTTGGGCAGCTTGCCCCTCAGCGCCGCGGTCTCGGCGAAATCGGGGTCGTCGGGCGTGGTCGGCCCCGCCGCGGCGGCGAGCGCCTGCGCCCGGGCCGAGGGGCTCAGCACATAGCCGCCGATCTTCAGGTCGTCGCTCTTCGAATAGGAGCCGTCGGCGTGGAAGACGAAATGCCCGCCCAGCGCCACATCGCCCGAGCCCGCGATCGAGCGCTCCTTCGCGGCCGAGCCGTAGGTGGCGATCGCATCCACGTCATAGCCATTCTCGGGCAGGGTGCGCGGGATGCGCTTGTCGATCACGTTGACCACGCCGCCGATCGCCGAGGAGCCATAGAGCAGCACCGACGGACCGCGCAGCACCTCGATGCGCTCGGCCAGCAGCGGATCGATGATCACCGCATGATCGGCCGAGGTGTTCGAGACGTCGATCGAGCCGATCCCGTCGGTAAGCACGCGGACGCGCTCGCCCTGGAAGCCGCGCAGGATCGGGCGCGAGGCGCTGGGGCCGAAGGACGTGGCCGAGACGCCCGGCTGCTTGGACAGCGTCTCGCCGATGCTGGGGCGCAGATCGCGGGTGAGCACTTCGCCCGAGACGACCGAAGTGCCGGCGAGCACATCCCGCTCGCTGGTCGGCAGGATGCCGGTGACGACGATCTCGTTGCCCTTGTTGCCGGTCGTGCTCTGCCCGTCCGGGCCGCTATCGTCCGCCGGGGCGGGCTTGGCCGGGGGCGCCGGCGGGTTGTTGCTGTCGGGGCCGGCGGCGTGCGCGGCAGCGGGGATGGCGAGCGCGAGCGTGGCCGCGCGCAGCAGGAACAGATGACGCATGGAAATTAGACTCCGAGAACCTTGGTTTTTCGCGGGAGGGACGAGGACGCGAGGGCACGGCGCGCAACTGCGCCGTACCGGGGCGGTCCCGATCCCCTAGGCCTGGAGCGGCGGTGGAGGCGCCCGGCTGCGCGCGGTTCGCGGAGGTTCGAAGAAGGAGAGGCTGGGCAGTCGCACCGGCGCCGCACGGAATGCGACCGGCGCCGGCGCGGCAAGCGCGACGGGCGCCGGAAGCAGCACCGCGCCGATATTCGCAACTTCCCGGCATATCGGGCAGCTGGCCGGGGAATCCGCGGGCGCCTGGCGATCCGTCGCCTTGCCCGCGCCGCTCGCACCCGGCCTTGCCGTTTCCAGGGCAACGCCGCGATCGAAGTGATTGTGCGTCTGGACGACGGCACCTTGCCAGACGAACGCGAAGAGCAGGGCGCAGAGGAGCGCCCACCGCGTCGCGGCCCGATCTCCGCCACGCCGCGGCCTCGTTTCGCGCAAGCGACTCGGGCGACTGCCATTCACGGATGCCGCGATGCAATAAAGGTGTTATGTTGTAAAGTCTCATATGCCGGCGGCCGGGGGCCTCCATCCTTCCGCCGCGCCCCATCCGGTTTCCCAGCACCATTCCCGCGCAGACGGCGATCCGGAACCGGAAACGATGGCCGCCAGGCTCGCTTGCCATGTCCGGCAAACCCGCGCGATTGCATCGATTGTCCGGCACTCTCCCCGATCCCCGTCCGCGCGCGGATCGCGCGCGTGCCGAACGAGCCATGGCTTGACGGAGGGGGCCTGGCAAAGCACTGCCCGCCCCCCGCGAACATGCTCCCGGCACGAATCGGCAAGGATGCCGCTCCACGCTCCGCCCCGGCGCGAGTGGCGTAATTTTGCAACTGCCACGCGGGATGTTCGCGACATATGGCATCGGCGGTCTTTTTGGGAATTGAAATGAATTTTCACCTATGACAACTTCATTGCGATCGGTGGCGTGAGATCGGCGCCCTCCGGCAAATGAAGGTCGCGTTCGGGCGGCCGGGTAATTCAGGGTGTTGTTCGTCGATGGAAACCTCTCGCCGCGGCGCCATGGCATTGGGAATGGGAAGCGCCGCCCTCGGCCTCGCCGCGCCCGCGCTCGCCCGCCCCGCGGAACGCACGCTGATCCTGTCGACCTGGGATTTCGGCGCCGCCGCCAACGCCGCGGCCTATGCCCAGTGGAAGAAGAGCGGCAGCCTGCTCGACGCCGTCGAAGCCGGCGCCCGCATCCCCGAGGCGGATCCCGAGAATCATTCGGTCGGCCATGCCGGCTATCCCGATCGCGACGGGCATGTGACGCTCGATGCGATCATCATGGACGATCGCGGCAATGTCGGCGCGGTTGCCGCGCTCGAGGATTTCGCGCATCCGATCTCGGTCGCGCGCCGGGTGATGGAGAAGACGCCGCACACGTTCCTGGTGGGCGAAGGCGCGCACCAGTTCGCCGAGGCCGAGGGCTTCGACAAGGTCGCGATGCCGACGCCCGAGGCCGAAAGGGCATGGCGCGACTGGCTGAAGACCGCCCGGTACAAGCCGGTCGCCAATAGCGAGAACCAGCGCGGCTCGGCGCTCGATCATGACACGATCGGCATGTTGTTCTGTGCGCCCAGCGGGCAGCTCGCCGGCGCCTGCACCACGTCCGGCATGGCGTTCAAGCTGCGCGGCCGCGTCGGTGATTCGCCCCAGGCCGGATCGGGCCTGTTCGTCGAGGCCGGTGTCGGCGCCGCCACCGCCACCGGCGTAGGCGAGGAAGTCACCCGGATCGCCGGATCGGCGCGCGTGGTCGCGTCGATGCGCGCCGGTATGACGCCTCAGGCCGCCTGCCGCGAGGCCGTGCTCCACATCGCCAGGCTGCGCGGCGACGCCGTGCGCGACGCACAGGTGGCTTTCCTCGCGATCGACCATCGCGGCCGGATCGGGGCCTTTGCGCTCCAACCCGGTTTCACCTTCGCGGCGACCGACCCTGCGGGGCGAACCCGGATCCAGACCGCCGGGAATTTGAAGAATCTCGCAACGACCAAGTAACCGAATCGATTTCCAAAAGGGGGGAAGTAATGAAGAAATTCAATGCATTGTTGCTAAGTTCGACGTGTTTCGCGGTGTTGCTCGCCGCGCCCGCGATGGCGCAGGACGCCGTGCCGGAAACTGGCAGGGACTCCACCACCAGCTCCGGGGACGAGGGCTCCCTCGTCGTCACCGGCACCCGCATCGTCCGCCCGAACAACCGTTCGGCCGCGCCGATCACCACCACCACCTCCGCCGAGATCGCCGCACAGGGCGCGACGACGATCGAAGAGGTGCTCAACCGCCTGCCGCAGGTGCAGGTCAACTCCGAACAGAATTTCAGCGACTCCGAAGGCCGCCAGCGGATCAAGCTGCGCAGCCTGGGCTATGAGCGCACGTTGATGCTGGTCGACGGGATGCGCATCGGCCTGCCCAACACGGTCGATGTGGGCATCATCCCGAACGCGCTGGTCGAGCGAGTCGACGTGCTGACCGGCGGCGCTTCCGCAGTCTATGGCTCGGACGCGGTCGCGGGCGTCGTCAACTTCATCCTGAAGAAGAACTTCAGCGGCATCCGCGTCGACGGCAATTACAGCTTCTTCAACCACAACAACCGTTCCAGCGCGGTGACCGACGCCGCGCGGCGGGCCGGGTTCGATTCGGCCAGCGGCATGAGCAATGACGGCGCCCGCGCCGATGTCAGCCTCGCCGCCGGCACCAACCTGTTCAACGACCGCGTCAATGTCTCGGCCTTCGTCAACTATCGCCAGTCGAGCCTCGTTCGCCTGCGCGACCGCGCGAACGCCGTCTGCGAAGTGGTGACGACGAGCAACACCTCGCCGCTCTCCTGCTCGCGGGCGAGCTACACGCCGGCCGGCACGATCATCCCGCGCGCCGGCGCCAGCGCCGGGACGGTGCTCGTCAACAACCCGAACGGCAACGGCACCTTCATCCCGATCAACAGCGGCCCCGCAGGCGCCTCGGCCAATCCCTATGACGACTGGGCGTTCCAGCGGCCGTTCAACCGCGTCAACGCCGGCGGCTTCCTGACCGCGCAGATCAACGACCATGTCGAGCTGTACAGCAACGTGCTGTGGTATCGGGACAAGTCGTACAACACCCAGCTGAACCGCACCTATTCGTACAGCGTCTATGGCAGCACGCCCTATCAGGTGAATTGCGACAACCCGTTCCTCTCGGCGTCGCAGGCGCAGACGCTGTGCGGTGCGAACGCGGGCGTGGCGGGCCAGTATGCGCCGCTCGACGTGCGCTATCGCTTCGACGGGATGCCGCTGGTCCGCCAGCAATTCACCAACACCGGCTATCGCGTCGTCGCGGGCCTGCGCGGCCGGGTGCTCGACGATGTCTGGTCCTATGACGTCGCGGGCATGCTCTCGCGCGCACAGCTCGACACCATCGACGTGCCGTTCGCGAAGTTCGACAGCGTCAACCGCTCGCTCGACGTGGTGAACGTCAACGGCCGCCCGACCTGCCGCTCGGTGGTCAACGGCACCGACGGGAACTGCGTGCCGTTCAACGCCTTCGCGCCGTTCAACAACGATGCCGCGCTCAACAACTATCTCTATGGCAACGCCTCTGGCGGCATCAGCACGCGCATTCCACGCCTGTTGCAGTTCGTCGGCACCATCAGCGGCGATCTCGGCAAATACGGCATTGCCTCGCCCCTCGCCGAACAGGGCATCGCGATCGCGCTGGGCGGCGAATATCGCGAGGAGATGGAACGCACCGTCGTCAACGCGATCTACCAGCAGAACAATGGCGGCACGAACCAGCGCGTCACCCAGAACATCCTGGAGGCCTTTGGCGAAATCCAGGCACCGCTGGTCGAGAACCGGCCCTGGACCAAGCTGCTCCAGCTGAACGCCGGCTACCGCCTGTCCAAATATAACCGCCTGGACAGCAAGTTCGGCACCTGGAAGATCGAGGGCATCTGGTCGCCGGTCGCGGACATCAGCTTCCGTGCGTCGCTCAACAAGGCACAGGCGGCCCCGGGCGTCGGCACCGCCGCCAGCGCGTCCAACATCTTCTGGAACCAGGGCTTCTACGCGGATCCCTGCGCCCCCCGGATCGATCCGGCCAACCCCAGCGCACCGCGCATCGCCCCGGTCGCCACGCAGCAGCAATGCGCCAACACCGGCCTGCCGGCGAATCTCTATGGCAGCACCACGCTGATCTGCCCGGACGATCGCTGCACCGTCCGCGAAGGCGGCTTCGACCTCAAGCCGGAAACCGCCTATACCAAGACGTTCGGCGTGGTCCTCCGCCCGCGCTTCGTGCCGGGGCTGACCGTCTCGGTCGATCGCTGGCTGATCGATCTGAAGGATCAGCTCGACTTCCTCCAGCCGCAGAACCTGATCAACGACTGCCTCAGCACCGGCAACGACTATTTCTGCCGCGCCATCGTCCGCAATGCGAACGGCACGCTGTACAGCTCGCCGGCGACGCGTCCGGCCACGGGCTGGGTCGCGCGCGGTTCGGCGAACGGCTATCGCTCGCAGTCGCATGGCTGGGACTTCCAGGGCCAGTATGACGTCGGCATGGGTTCGGTCGGCCGCCTCGAGATGAGCTTCAACGGCACGCTGATGACGCGGGTCGCCTCGCAGGCATCGCCCACCGCCACGTCGCGCAATTGCGTGGGCTATTGGGGCAATTCGTGCGGCGAGAGCATGCCCAAATGGGCGCACCAGATGCGCACCACCTGGATCCTGCCGGAGCGCATCGCCAGCGTCTCGCTGAACTGGCGCCATCGCTCGGCCATGCCGCTCGACGTCTATGCGCCGGCCAGCACCGGCATCCCGACGGCGGATCCCAGCCAGCGGCGGGACCAGTTCCCGGGCATCAAGGCCTATGACTGGTTCGACCTGGCGCTTAGCTTCGACGTCAACAAGCAGATGACGTTCCGGCTTGCCGCGAACAACATCTTCGACCGCGACCCGCCGATCGTGCCGGACAGCCGTTCGCGCATCGGCCTGCTGCGCGGCAACACGATCATGGGCTATGACCTGCTCGGCCGACAGATCGTCGCCGGTGTCTCGCTACGCCTGTAATCCTGGGGTTGCCCCTCCCCCGGAGACTGAGTCTCCGGGGGATCCGGGCGTTGGGGCGAGGGCGGCGATCCCCGCCGCGCCGGCCGCTAACAGCGGCAACGCTTTCAAGGGGGCGCGAGGGTCAATCTATATGCCCCTGCGCTTGCCTTGCGATTGGTGAAATGGCTCATCAGCCGGTCCTGCCGCGTGGCCTGTGTCTCGCTCGTCACTTGGCCCTCGGCATTGTACACGATCGCGCTGCGGCTGGCGGCTGCACACTGCCGTCGCCCCGTCATTCTCATAGTCGCTTTGGCCGATTAGGCGCCCCTGCAGGTCTATGGTCGAAGGCCGCCCGCTTTACTGCCACTCCGAACGTCCCGTTCGGCGTCACCGTCGCCCCGCCATTGGCGCTGGCCTGCTCGACGACACCCAGGCCTGCACCAACTGCCCATCGGCATTGCAGCTAGCCAGCCCGCAATCCCTCAGGCTCCCGATGCACCCGCTCGTCTCTAACTCGCGCGGCCGACGCCTGCCGATACCCCATCACCGAGAAGTTCTGGGTGAAGGTTCACCGACGATCGCTCAGGTGCAGCTCCCCTGGATCCGCCGGCCGGCATTGTCGCATTCGTAACCGATATGGAACGGCGGCGCCGAAATCTCACAACACCAATCGGCGCTCATTTATTCATTGCATCCGTAATATGTTGGAAAATACTTCCGGTGTACCAAATGCCCTGGACGCATGATAATATAGACAAAACGAGCCAGAATTACGCCACTCTTTAAAATTATCTTTGAGTAAAAATTTCATCATATATGTGTTTGATTTATAATATTTCGCAGTTTCTTGCTTGGGATATTCATTAGCAGTATCAGCTATAGATGCGAAGTTTACTTCGCCAATATTCTCTCGCTCATAAGAGCATTTTTTTGTAGCGAAGATAAACCCAGGCTGACTACTGTTTACTATTCTTGCACCAGCACGATCTACGTACAGATACAGCACACGAACCTCGCGCCCATGAAATATTTCATTTTTTATTGAATAATCCTTATGAACTAAGACGTATTCTTTATAGGAGCAGGCGGAACATGATAAAAAAGCCATAATGGAAATTATGATTCTCACGATAAAACTCCCACTACTTATAAAGCTTAATCATGTATCCCTTGGCGTACGCCTCAAACATCTGAACAAAACCAGCATGATCCCACTTAGAAGTCTCGTAGAAATAGGGGGCGGAAACGGCCTGAACTTCTCGCCTCATCGGCTTACCGAGGTTCTTAATAAAATCGTTCCGCCCGTTCGAGCCCCATTGGGTGGTCCAATCGTCCGACGTTGTCGATCGGACGTCAACCCATCGCGCAGAAGTCGACTTCACGGTTTGCGCTTGTGTGACAGAATGTCGAGAGATCCATCCCGATCCGTCGACCGGATCGACCGTAACTAGATAGTCTATGCGAAGATTTCTTGAGGCAGCATACAAACCACCCTCGAAGACTGCATTGCCACCATAGCTATGCCCGATCAAGGTTGTTGGCAGACTCAGGGCGCGCGTTACTTCAATATAGTTACGTATCCTACCGGTTTGGGGCCAACCTGCAAAATTGGCATCCTTGGAAAGACCCTTGGTAACCGGATATAGTGCCGCATAATCTCGCACTGTGGTGGTGAGCCCGGTGCCTTCCTCTCCGCCGCCGCCCACGAAAAGCGGGTTGTAGGGATCAAGGTTGGACGCCTTGGCCAGAATGAGAGCCAATGCCGGGGAGAGGGTGGCCCCGGGGGCGAGGTTCGCGATCATACGCTCAATGGTCGCGACGGTTCTGGATTCCGTGAGTCCTTGGATAATCGACGGAACATTGGTCATGTTGTGTCTCGACGCAAGGCCCTGCCCCTGCACTGAGGCATCCCAAAAGAGCGGATCGTCAATCCCCGGCCGATACACCGCGTCGCTGAATATCCCAACCTCGTCCGATATCTGAATGCCCAACGCGCCTTCGTTGCCTGTCTGATAAGTAACCGCCAGCCCAGGTGCAACAACCGGGGCCGGCGTCGAGTTATAGATTTCTTCAGGCAGCAGATTTTCAGGCCTATCATAGGTTGTCCGCTTGCCCATGCCGGCCGCGCGATCAGCCAATGCTCCCCCAATCGTTTGCCCGATGATATCGGGCAGGGCGGCAAGGATATTATCGCCGAAGTCGGTTCCGTCGATCAGGCTGCGGGATGCCGCGTTGGCGAGGCCGCCAGCGGCATTTCTGAGCATCTTGCCCGCAAAGCCTTGCGTCTTGATGGAGCCGACTGCTGCCGCGCCCAGGCCTGCCGCAGCGATGCCGGCAAAGTCGAATTTCGACTGCAGCCGGGTGGCAACGCCGATACCCTGGGTAACGACGTTGGACAGCACCCCGCGCGCCGCCGCGCCGGCAATCCCGCCGCCCGTCAGGAAGCCTCCGACCGGACCGAGTTGCGCGCGGATCGCGTCCTGAACCACCTGACCAGTGAGGGTTACCCCGCTCCTTTCAAGCGTATCGACTGCCAGCCCGGCACTGTTGCCCAATCCCTGGAAATAGCCACCGACCGCGCCGCTGACCCCCGCGAGCGCCACGCCCTTCCAGTTGAACTTGTCCTGCATGCCGGTTGCCACGCCAAAGCCTTGGCTTGCCGCGGAACCCACCGCGCCGCCAATGGCCCCACCGCCAACCCATGCCGCCATCGAGACATTGGCAACGGCAGCGCCGCCAGTCATGGCGCCAAGTACCGCACTAAAGGACTGGCCCGAAACAAGTGCAGTCGCACCGGCGGTGACGAGTGTCGTCACGGCCACGGCTATCGCCGCCACCAATATCGCCCCGAGCGCGCCGCAGCTGTTCCGCTTGGGCGGCGCCGGGGTGTTGGGGGAGGTGTTGCCGATGGCCTCGGCGGGGTCGTAGGGCCGGAAGGTGGTGGCATCGTGATGGCTGCCGACCACGCCGCCGGGGACGGTGAGCGTGGTGCCGGCGGGCACCGCGCCGCCCGCGCCGAAGCCGGGATTGGCCTCGGCGAGGCGGTACCACAGGTTGGAATCGCCCCAGAGCTGGGCCGCGATCGACTGCAGGGTCTCGCCCGCACTCGCCGAATAGCTCGAGGCGCCGCCCACCGTGCCGCCGTTCAGCGCCGTGAAATTGGCGTCGAAATCGGCGAAGATGGTGGCGTTGGTCGCGCCGTTCCGGAACGTGCCGTTGCCGGGCGCTGCCGTGCGCGCGGCGATCGCGGCGGCATAGTCGACATTGGCAGTGCCGTCGTTGCTCACCACGCCCATCTGGCGCCCGCCGAACATATAGGTGCGCGTAAGCGGCTCGTTGTTCCCCCAGATGAGGTCGGTCTCGCCGCGCAGGATCACCTGGCCCTGCAGGTCGGTCCGATACAGGATCGCGCGGGGTCGCGAACCGCCGTTGATGGCGACCCCGGTCAGCGCCCCGTCGCGGTCATAGCTGTAGCTCGAGCTGCTCGTGCCGTCGCGGTTGGTCAGTTGCACCAGCGTCTGCTGCGCGCCGTCGCGCCATGCATAGGACTGGCTGGTATAGCTGTCGGCGTAATCGAGATCGGCCTGCGAATAGCTGCCTGGGCCGCCATAGACCGGCGTACCGCCATTCTTCCAGTTCTTGGTCTCGCTATAGTAGAGCAGGCTGCCGCTCGCGCTGCCGGCCTGGCCCGACCAGCTGATCGCCGGGCCGGCGGATCCCACGCCGGTGGCGCTGTAATAGTTGACCGTGTGGGTGTAGAGCGTGTCGCTCCCCTGCCTGGTCGAGCTCTTCTCCGCCAATACCAGCCCGCGCGGGTCGTAGACGATGTCGTAGCGGCTGTGCACGCCGACGCCCCAGCCGTCATATTCGGCATAGCTCGAGACCCGGCCCAACAGATCGTAGGACGTCTGCGCGCGCGTCGTCCCACCGATCACGACCGAGCCAAGCTGCCCCACGGCGTCGTAGGCATAGGCCTCCTGCGCGTTCGAACCCGTCTGCGCGGTCGCCCGCTGGCCCGCCGCGTCATAGGTGACGTCCGTGCCGGCGCCTCCGCGCTGGATCGCTCCCGAACCCGCCGCGCCAACGAACACGCCCTTGGTCGTCACCACACGGTTCATGCTGTCATAGCGATACCAGTAGGCCTGGCTCGTCGCCGTGGTCGCGAGAAGGCCGCTCGCCTGCACCGGCAGGTAGCTGGTCGCGATCGAACGGACATTGCCGGCGGCATCATAGGTCCAGCTCTTGTCGACGGCATCGACCCCGGGCGCGTAAACGTCGCGGTAGCGGGTGATCCGGCCCGCCGCGTCATATTCGGCGCGGCCGTCCTGCCACATGCCGGTTCGGACGATGTAGCTTGCGGGAATGAAATCCCAATAGCCCTGCCCTTCCCCCTCGGGCGTGTCGGGAGACTGGCCTGGAGCCAGAACCCAGACATATCGTTCCTCCTTGAACTCCGCGACTTCGCTGACAAGGGTCTCGCGGGTCAGTTGGCCCAGCAGATCATATTCATAGCTCGCGACCTTGCGATTCCAGCTGGTGTTGACGACGGGCACGTCGCCCGAGAGGACCTGCCGGATCTGCCCGGTATTGTAATAGCTGTAGACGAGATTGCGCGCGGGCGCTCCGTCGAGCGTGCTCGTCTCGGCGACGATGCGGGCGGCGCGATCATATTGATAGCCATAGGCCTGGCCGCCCTTGTCGCTGCGCGCGACAACCCGGCCGAAAATGTCGACACGCTGGACCGCCGCATGGATGCCGTAGCTGGCCGAGGCCCGATCAGCGTCGGTGCTGGTCGTCTGAACCCAGCCGCCGAACGTCCCCAGTCCCGAGGTGGCCATGGCGCCGTCCCAGCCATAGCTGGTCGTGGTGGTGTCGCCCCCGAACGCCATTTGCAGCGTGATCCGGCCGAGCGCGTCATATTGGGTGCGCTCGCGGCCGGCATAGCCGACGGCGTTGTTCCACGCACCGATCCGGTTGCCGAGCACGTCATAGGCATAGGATTGCACCAGCGTGCCCGCCGCCGTCGCCGGGCGCGTCACCTGGGTGAGCCGCCCGAGCTTGTCATAGGCCATGCTCGTATGACGGTTGAGGGCGTCCCAGCTGTCGACCTGGTCGCCGAACACGTCATAGCTGTTGGCGACGACGCCGCCATCCGGATGCCATTCCTTGACCACCAGGGCCGCGCCGTCGCCATAGCCGGTGCCGGCAAGCAGCTGGCGCGTCGTCTTCACCCCCGAGCCCGTCTGCACGCTGTTGGCGTCCTGCGTCCCGATCAACCTACCGCCAATGTCGTAGAACATCCGCTCGGTCGGGCGGGTGCTCGATACCGTGCCGTTCTCGGCCGTGACGGAGACGCTCGGCCGCTGGATCTGCGTCACCCGGCCCATGGTGTTGTAGCTGTAGTCGGTCTGCCGGCCATAGGCGTCGGTTTCCCAGGCCAGCTCGCCGAACGCGGTATAGCCCCGCGCCGTCGCGATGTTCTGGGTACCGCCGCCGACCGCGGTCTGGCGCTGGACCTGCACTGCCTGCACCGCCTGGCCACGTGCGTCATAGACGGTCGCGCTCGCGGTGACGGTGCCACCCGCGATCAGGCCGATCGCCGAGGCTTGCGACATGCCCGACAGATCGGTGCTGCCGTTGCTCTCGATGGCGAGCGTCTGCCGGCCTGCCTTGTCATAGGCATGGATCCGCCACACTCCGTCGCCCGCGTTGGACGCGACCAGGCGCCCGGCAGTGTCGTAGCGGAACTGCTCCTGCCACCCGCCATTGGTGCCGCGCGCCGTGATCGCGCCGAACGCATCGTACGCGCTCTGCGTGGAGCTCACTTCGCTCCAGCTGCCGCCCGCGATCGTGTTGATCGCCTGGCGCACGACATTGCCGGCAAGGTCGTACTGGTACGAGATCCCCTCGGTCACCAGCGTGCCGGCGCCGAGCGATCCGCCATTGCCCAGCTCGCGCGTGTAATATTCCCCGACCTTCCGGCCGGCCGCATCGTAATAATAGCTGCGCGTCTGCCCCAGCGCGTCGCTCACCCCGGTCAGCCGGCCCGCCCCGTCATAGAGATTGGTGCTGATCCGGTCGTTGCCCGAGACGTAATAATCGCCCTGCCGCGTCACGGTGAGCTGGCCCAGCCCGTTATACTGGTAGCGGACTGTCGGATTGACGTTTCCCGTCGGGGACGCGAACGTCTGCCGCATCTCCAGGCTCAGTCGCCCGGCATTGTCATAGGCGTAGATCGTCTGGTCGCCCGTCGCCTCGACCTTGCGCACCACCTCGCCCAGCGCATTGTAGACATACTGGATCAGCGACGTGCCGCTCGCGCCCGACAGCTGGCCGTTCGCCGTGTTCAGCGACCAGGCCTCCACGCCGTAGCGCCGTTCCTCGGTCCGCCGGCCCATCTTGTCATAGGCGAACTCGGTGAGCCGGTCGTCGGTCTGGATGTCGGGCGCGGTGTAGCTGCTGCTCGAAACGCCGGTTGCCCGGCTGGCGAAGCGGCGCTCGCCGAGCACATTGCCTTCGGCATCCAACGCCCAGCGCGTCAGATAGCCTTCCTGGTCGACCTGCGCGATCTTGCGGCTGTTGGCGTCGTAATAGGAATAGACGCTCTTGCCGGCACTGTCGGTGGTCCGGACCAGGTCGCCGACGACATTATACTCGTAAGCGGTCTCCAGCGTGACGTCGGTCGCATAGACATAGGCGCTGCCGTTCCAATAGCCCACGCTCTGGTTCGCGACGCTGCTCGTCTTCAGCCGGTCGAGCGCGTCATAGGTGTTGACCGTCTCGCGATACGCCCCGCCGGGATTGCCCGGCGGCGTGCCGCCCGCCATGCCCGGCAGCGCGACCAGCGTCGCCCAGGTTCGGCTCGCGGTCAGGTTGCCCGCCGCATCATAGGCGAAGGTCGACAGCACGCCCTGCGTGCCCGCCGTCCCCGCCGGCGTCACCGTCGCGATCCTGCGGTTCAGGTCGTCATAATAGCTGAGCGTCCGCGCGCCGTTCGCGTCGATCGTCTCGACCAGGTTGCCGCGCGTGTCGTAGCGATAATATTCCCGCGGCGTCGCCATGGCCTGCGACAGCCCCACCGACACCGCCTCGCCCCATTTCGACGTCAGCCGGTTCGCCTTGTCATATTCGAACCAGCTGTCGCGCTGCTCGGCCAGGCCATACGCCTCGATCCGGTGCACCACATTGCCGCGCGCGTCATATTCGTAGCGGTTGCGCGAGAAGGCGGCGGTGACGACATTGCCGCTCCCGTCCAGGATCGCCTGGACCCTTTCCTCCGCCAGCAGCCCGCGGCGGTCATAGCTATAGTCGGTGATCCCGCCCAGCTTGTTCACCAACCGGATCCGGTTGCCGAACGCGTCATAGCCGCTCGTCTCGACCCCGCCCTCGGCATCGGTCGTCGTCACCGCCCGGCCCAGCTTGTCATAGCCGAAGCTCGTCACCGCCGCACCGCGCGTCACCGACGCCACTTCCCCGAACGCCGTGTAGCGCGTCGTCGTCGCATTCCCCAGCGCATCGACCACCGACGTCACCCGACCCGCCTGGTCGTACTCGCTGTACGTGCTGAAACCCCGCGCGTTGATCATCCGCGTCACTTCGCCGAACGCGTTGTATTCGAACACCGTCGGCGAGCCATACGCATTCGCCTGGCGGACCATCCGCCCCGCATGGTCATATTCGAACGACGTCGTATGCGCATTGGGATCGCTGACTGCGATCAGGTCGCCAAGACCATTATACGTATAGGTCGTGATCGCCTGCTCGGCCGTGCCGAACGCCGCATATGCCGCCGCCTTCCGGCCGGCTGCGTCATAGACATAATAGGTCCGGCTATCGTCCTGACTGCCTTCCGACACGATGTCCCAGGCCAGCAAGCCGTTGGCGTGATAGTAATAACGCCGCGTACCGCCCTCGCCATCGGTGGTCAGCGTGATCCGGCCTGCAGCGTCATAGGCATAGCTGCGCGCGGAAACTTCGCCGCTGACGGACGTGGCGAGCGTGTAGATCGACCAGCTGTCGGTCGCCGCGACCGGCGTACCCCAGCGTCCCTCCCAGACCTTCCGTCCCTCGGCGTCATAGATATAGCCCGTCACATAGCCTTCGGCGTCGACGGTGTAGCGCAGCTCGCCGCGCGCGCTGTAATAATAGCGGGTGACGCGGTCGTTCGCGGTGGGGTAGCTGGCGGCCCAGCTGTCCATGTCGCCCTTGCCCGGCAGCGACGCGGTCGGCCGCAGCGTGGCATATTCGACCTTGCGGATGACCTGGCCCCGGATGTCGTAGCCATAGCCCACCACCGCGCCGGTCGCGTCGATCGAATAGGCCAGGCGGCCGGCATTGTCGTAGACCGCCCAGCCCGTGCGGTTGGCGGGATCGCTCGCCAGCGCGGCAACCGCGCTCTTCACGCTCGCATAGCTGTAACTCGAAAGCGTACCGATCGTGCCGGCATAGCGCGTCGTCTGGCGGACCAGACCGGTGGCCGCCGCGCCGCTGCCATAGCCATATTCGGTGACGTGCCCCAGCGCGTCGATGGTGTAGCGCAGCAGATCCTGCCCGTCATGGACATAGCGGGTCGAGCGGTCGTTCGCGCTGGTCCCGGCGCTGTCGATCAGGCTCTGGAGGCTGCCCGATGCCCGCAGCGCCGCGCTCGTGATGTTGGCATAGGCGATCTCCTGCACCTTGCGCCCCGACCCGTCATAGATCGTGCGCGTCAGATAGCCTTCGCCGTCGAGCGCGCCGATCTTGCGGCCGTCCTTGTCGTAGAAGATCCGCGCGACGCTGTCCTTGGCGTGCGCCGCCGGCAGCCAGGCGCTCGGGCCGTTCACCTTGAACGCGTCGAGCTGCCCGCTGCTCAGCTTGTTCGCATAGCCGGTGGTCTTCACCAGCCGGCCCGAGCCGTCATATTCGTACGCCGTGACCGAGCCGTCGCCCTCGATCGCCTCGATCACCCGGCCTTCCTTGTCGTAGACCGTCCAGGTCCACTGGTCGTGGCCATTGGGATTGGGCCGGATCGACGCCATGTCCAGGCTGTTGTTCGGATCGCCCAGCGTCGCCATCGCGCCGGCACCGCCCATGATGCCATTCTCATAGCGCACGGTCCCGATCAGCCGGTTGTTCAGGTCGTACTGATATTCGGTGACGCTGCCATAGGCGTCGATATCGGCGACCTTCCGGCCGGCCTTGTCATAGACATGATAGGATTTGACGCCCGTCGCGTCGGTCATCACCCGCAGCCGGCCGTTCCTGTCATAGGCATAGCTGGCCGTGCCGCCGGCCACTGCCTCGCCGCTCTCGGTGAAGCTGACCAGCTCGCCCGCCTTGTTGTAGGTCGAGGTCTGGACGAACCCGTTCGCCAGCGTGATCACCGTCTGCGTCGCCGCATCGTTGAACACGATGCTCGTCGTCCCCCCGTTCAGGTCGGTGCTCGCCACCACCCGACCCAGCCCGTCATAGGCATAGACCAGGCTATTCTGGCCTGCGACCGTGCTCGTGATCAGGCGGCCGGCCGAGTCGTAGGAGAAGACTTCGTAGGAATAGCCTTCGCCGACATGGGGGCTCCCCGGGGCGTAGGCAGCGGCGTAGCGATAGATGTGCGAGATCGTGCCATTGGCGTGATAGAGATATTCCACGTGCGATGCCGCGGTCGGATCGGCGAGCGCATTCCGCCACGCCACCAGATCGGCCTCGGCCCAGCCGGACTGATCATAGACCTGGCCCGTATAGGCGATATCGTAGATCTTCTGGCCGTAGCCATTGTAGCGATACTCGGTGACATCGCCCTCGGCGCCGATCGTGAAGCGCAGCCGGTTGGCACTGTCATAGACATAGCGCGTGGTGTGTGCGGCGGCGGCGCTGTCCTTGTCCGAGCCGGTGCGCGTCTCGGTCAGCAGCTGGTTCGTGGCGCTGTAGGTCCGCGTGACCACATTCCCCAGCCGGTCCGTCGCCGTCAGCTGGTTGCCGTTCGCGTCATAGGTATAGCTGGTCGTATTCCCCAGCCCGTCGGTCACGCTGGTCAGGTCGCCATTGGCATTGTAGCCGAACTGCACCGTCCGCGCCTGCGCCGTGCCATAGCCGGTGGTGATCTTGGTCAGCTGGTTGGCGCGTTCGGTCGCGATGTCCTGGGTGAGCCTGGGGCCGGCGATGACGAGCGAGCCCCCCACCCGCATGCCGAGCGGGCGATCGACATAGGTGTAGATGCCGCCGGTTTCCGCGCGATCATAGGTCCGGATGATCTCGATGCGGGTCGGCGTGGTGGTGGAGAGCCCGGTGATGTTGAACAGCCCGCCGACCTCCTGGGATATGCTGCCCGGGCCCGATATGATCCGCGCCGAGGCCCAGCTATTGTCCCCCCAAATGGTCACATTGCCGTAGAGGCCAACGGACGTCGCCGTGCTGTCGCCCGAACCCTGCAGCGTGACCGTATAGGTGAAGGTGTCCCCGGCGCGCGTGGCGTTGAGCGACTGGTAGATGGCAGGCCAGGTCGCGTTCGGCTGGATCGTGTATTGATACGCCGCGCTTCCGGCCAGGGTTCCGGCCGACTGGCGCGCCGTGTCGTAATAGCTCCAATTGGCCTGATCCATCAGATAGGGATCGGTTGCGGTGGCGCTGCGCAGGAGCTCCGGATCCGCTGCAATCAGCGACGTGCCGGCCCGGTAGCCGCCGGGATAATCCGCATAGAAATAGGCGCCCACATATTGCACCTGCGTGAAGGTCCGGGTGATCTCGATCCGGGTGCCTTCGGTGGTCGACAAGCCGTCGACTTGCCAGAAGCCACCAGCGAGCTGGACCAGCCTGCCTGGGCCAGAGACAATCCTGGCGGAGGAAGCATCATTGGGTCCCCAAGCATCGATGTTGCCATGGAGGCCAAGCGCCTGACTGGTTGCGGAGCCCGACGCCTGCAGCGTCAGCGCGAAGCTGATCGTTTCTCCCGCCGCAGCGACCAGGCCGGTCGATATGCCGGACCAGCCGCCCTGGGTTTGCACCGTATATCGCGTGGCGGCACGGCCATCGATCGTCGCAGGCTGCCGGTCGACGCCTCCCCAGGCCCAGCCGTCCAGCTGGGGTGCGAAATTGCCATCGGCATATTCGAGACGGGTGACCGTGCCGGTCGGATCGGTGACGTCGGTATAGCCCGCGCCATAATAGAGGCTGGTGGTGCGCGTGTCGCCGGCAGCAACCGTCTGCGCCAGGCTGGTCACCCGGTTGGACCCGTCATAGCCGATGGCAAGCACCGATCCGTCGGTCTGCTCGATCCGCGAGACCAGGGTCGTCGCACCGACATAGCTGTACCAGGTGGAATAGAAACTGCCGCCACCGGCGCTCAGCTGCACCGCCACCTGCGAGAGCCGGCCATAGCTGTCGTAATTATAGACCGTCGCGGTGCCGTCGCCCGAGATGACTTCGCTGATATGGTTGCCGCTCCACACATAGGTGAGCGTCTCGCCATTGGCGGTGGTGAGCGTGGTCAGCTTGTCGCCGGTATAGCCATAGGTCAGGCTGTTGCCGCTGGTGTCGCTCTGCGACGTAATGCGCCAATAGCTGCCATAGGCCGCATAGCTCTCGGTGACCCGGCTGTCCCCGTCCGTCCAGGTCCAGCCCGAGCCATTGTAGCTCAGCCGGTCGAAGCTCCCCGCCCCGTCGGTCGCGACATAGCTCGTGCCGTCCCAGCCATAGCTGATCTCGCTGCCGTCCCCCGAGCGCCGCTTGATCGTGCTCCCCCAGCTGTTCAGCGTCCCCGTCAGCCCGAACACCCGCCGGTCCGTGCTCTGCAGCCAGTTGTCGCCATTGTCGTCGCTCTGGTTGCCCAGGCTGTTATAGGTCCGGCCCACCCCAGCATCCGGACCCCGCCCCACCAGGAACTCGTCCTGACGGTTGATCAGCAGGTTGCCGTTCGCCGCGTTGAGGAACACCTGCTCGCCGCTGCGCCCGAAGCTCGCCGAGCCCAGCAGCCCAGACCCGCCCAGCACGCTCCCCGATCCGCGCTCGAATCCCGTCCCGGCGCCCGTGAAGATCGCAACCATCCGTTCCCCCACACATCAACCCGGACAGCACGACACGCCGCCCCTTCACATCCAAATCGGAGGAATCTCGCGATCGTTTAGCCTCGGCCCCAAAAAATCCCGGGCCGTAGGGATTCCGCGCGCGCCGATCGCGCAACTGCGCCACGCGAATCGTGACCGGAAGATGCGATTGCGATAGATGCGTGCCGTGCCAGTGAATCGATCCGTTCTTCCCGTTGGTATTTCAGTCGCTGCGATCGTCGACCAGGCGCTGGACCTTGTTGCGTCCGGCGGCCTTGCCGAACTGACGCTGCGGCCGCTCGCAACCAGCCTAGGCGTCAGCGTACCGGTGATCTCGACGCGCATGGGCAGCAAGGAGCAGTTGCTCGAAGGCGTGACCCAGGCGGCGCATGCCAGCGATCTGGCGTTCTTCGGGAAATGGCGCGCCCTTGCGGACGCGGTTGGCGCTCCGGATACCGCCGCACGCGCCGCGATGGCGGAACTGGCCCTGCGCGAATGGGTGACCCGGGAGCGGCGCCACGTCGTTCTGCTCATCGAACTGGTCCATGATCGGGCGTTGCGGCCCGATCGGCTGCCCGCGCTCGAGCATTGGCTCGACGATGCCGGCCGGTTCTGGGCCGAACTCATATTCGGGGATGCGGCGCTGGCCGATCTGGCACTCGGCTATGTGCTCGACGAGGCGGGCTTCTCGCTCGGCGCCGACGACAGCCCGAAATATGCGCTGCTGCGCTCCCTGTGCCTCCGGCGCTTTGCCGGCGGCATATTCCCCGGGGCGGATGCCGGGGAGAGCGGAACGATCGCTTCGCTGATCGGCTTGCTCGACGCCGATGTGCCGCCCACGACACAGGAAGGAGATGCGAAGCGCCAGCGGATCGCGGGCAGCGCCGCCGACCTGATCGTCTCGCAAGGCATAGAAAGCGTGACGCACCGTTCGGTCGCGCTGGCCGCAGGCGTGCCCGCTTCCACGGTCGTCTATCATTTCGGGGGGCGCCCGGCATTGGTCGTGGCGGGGCTCCACGCCGTCATCGCCCGCTTCCACAGCCGCCGGAGCGATATTCGCGCCGGGCATGACGGCGGGCAGCCGAACGACACCAGCATCCAGGACCTGGTCAAGGCGACGTCGATGATCGCGCTTGCCAGCGCCCGCGAGCCCAGCCTGTTGCCCTATGCGCTCGACATGCGGCGCCGGCGCGGCGAGAATTGGCGGGCGAGCGATATGGCGCCCATGGGGATCGGCATCGGAGCCGGCTTCGATCGCGCGGCTGCGCAGGTGCTGTCGATCGCCGCCTTCGGCATGGGAATGATCGGCATGGCGCGCAAGATACCCGATCGCACGCACTATATGCGCGCCTTCGCCGCCCTCGAAGCGTGGCGCATGCGATCGCCCCGCTGAGCGCGCGGAGTCATCGAAACGGCATAACCCGCTGATAGGCGCCGTGCCGGAGTGCGCGGGATGGCGGATCGGGAAACACTATCGCGCACGCGCCTCGTCGTGCTGTCGCTGCCCTCGCTGGCCTTTGCCGGCTACGACCTGGCCCGGCGGGTCTTCCTGGCGCCCTATCTCTCCGGCGAGCTCGGGCTCCAGGTGAGCGTCGTCGGCTGGCTGGTGCTGCTCGCCAACTTCGCGCCGATCCCGGCCGAGCTGCTCGCGGGATCGATGGGCGATCACGGATCGAGCCGCTTCGGGCGACGACGACTATGGATGGTCCTGGGTACGGCCCTGGTGCTGATCGGCACCGCCGCCCTGCTCGCGCACGGCGCCGCGCCTTCGATCGCCTCGCTAGCGATCGCATTGGTCGCATCGGTGGTCGGCTGGGCATTGTGCAACGTCACGCATGGCGCCTGGGCGCTGGAAGCGGCGCGCGATGGCCAGGCCCGCGGACGGATATTCGGCACGCGAACCCTGTTCGGCATCGCCGGGGGCATCGGCTTCTCGGCGATCGGCGCGCTGCAGGTCCCCGCCTGGTCCTCGCCCTTCATGGCGATCATGATCTTCGTCGCCTGCGGGGCGCTGGTGCTGCATGCCGCACTCATCGCGCTGGTGTCGGATCGTGCGGCCACGCCGGGCAGGTGGCGGCTCGCCGGCCTGCTCGCCCCGCTGCGATTGCTGTTCGCCAATCGCGACAACCGCCGGCTGGCAGCGCTGTTCGCGCTCAATGGCGCGCATGCGGCGATCACCACGACAGGCTATTTCTACACGGTCAACGATGGCCTGGGGCTGCGCGGCTGGGCCCCGGCCGGGATCCTCGTCCAGACGATCTGTGCCGCCATCGGCATTCTGGCGGCGATGCGCATCGCCGCCAATCTGAGCGCGCGCACATTGCTGCGGCTGACGCTCTGGGCGAATCTGGTTCTGGCGCTCGCCCTGCCGATGCTGCCGGCTGGTTCCCCGGCTGCGCTGATGCTGTGGACCATACCCTTCGGCCTGACCTCCGCGATCGATTTCATGGCCCTGCGGATGCTGCTGGGCGCACGGCTCGATGCCGCGGACGCACCCTCGGGGAAGCGCGCCGCGGCGCATTATGCCGGATTCCACCTGCCCTTCAATCTGTGCGGGGCCGCTGCTTCGGGCCTGTTGTTCACCGGCTATCGCGCCCTGGGGTTCGATCCGCGCGCGATGCCCGCGCCTGAACAGACGTTCGCGCCGGTGCTGCTGGTCCCGAGTCTCGCCGCAGCGCTGATCACCCTGGCTTCACTGCGGGTCCTGGCGAAGGAAGCAAATTCAACGCCCTGCGCGAACCCTGGCGCATCAACTGAACAACTGTAATTCCTCTGTCATGCGAAAACCCTAGGGCGACCCTCGTATCCCGCCGAATCGGTGGTACTTCCAGGGGGATTGCGAATGAAGAACGACCTGCTTCGCGTGCTGATGGCCAGCGCGGCGACGATCGCGTGCGGCTTCGGCATGACTGAACAAGCGTATGCCCAGAACGATAGCGCTGCTCCCGTGCAGACATCGGAGGCGTCCGCGGACACCGGCCTTGCCGACATCGTCGTCACCGCGCAGCGCCGCCAGGAAAAGGCGCAATCGGTGCCGATCTCGATCACCTCGGTCAGCGGCCAGACGCTGGAGGACAGCGGCTTCACCTCGCTCACCGACCTGCAATATGTCGTGCCCGGCGTGCAATATGACCCCACGCAGGGCGCGGCCTTCCAGATCCGCGGCGTCGGCAGCACTTCGTTCGATTTCTCCAACGCCAAGTCGGTCAACGTCGTCGTCGACGACGTCGTGATGGACGCCCAGCGCGACAATGGCCTGATCGGCCTCACCGACATCCAGCGCGTCGATGTGCTGATGGGCCCGCAGGGCACGCTGTTCGGCAAGAATTCCACCTCGGGCGTGATCGCGATCACCACCAACAAGCCGGTGATCGGTCAATTCTCCGGCACTGCCTATGCCGCCTATGGCGAGCGCAACGACCGCAATGCCAACCTGACCCTCAACGTGCCGATCAGCGATCAGGCCGCACTTCGCCTGTCCGCCTTCGCGCTGGGCCAGGATGGCAAGGGCCGCTATGTCGTGCTCGACCGCAATCTGGGCCTGGTCAGCGAATGGGGCGTGCGCGGCAAGCTGCTGTTCCGGCCTGCCCCCGCGCTCGAACTGGTCCTTGCCGGCGAGTACACCCACCATATCGACACCGCCATCCGCGTGCCGGTGGGCGGCCCGGCTGGCTCGACCTATGCGCCCGCCGCCGCGCTCACCGCGGCGCAGATCGCCCTCGGCGTGATCCCGGGGCCGGAGAATGCCGACAGCGCCGATGGCTCGCTGGGCCACAACACCACGACCAACAAGGGCGGCTCGCTCCATGTGAACTACGAGATGGGCCGGCACACGCTGACGTCGATCACTGCCTATCGCGAAACGACGTTCGATAACGACACGCCCGCCGATCTGCTGCCCCGCAACATCTATGCCTTCATCCCGTTCAACTCGGGCCGGCTGAAGACGCACAAGTTCAGCGAGGAGATCCACTTCGCTTCGCCCGCGGGCGGGACGTTCGAATATCTGGTCGGCGCCTTCTACAACAAGCTGAACGCCAGGCAGACCCAGCTGCAATGGGGCACGCTCGGCGCGCCTTTGCTCTCGCCCGCCGGCGTTCCGTCGCCAACGCTCTACGCGTTGACCGGTGCATTCGATCCCATCACCAAGGCGATGCTGGGCAACGCCGTGCTGTTCGACGCCGCCAACGAGACGGCGGCCGCGTTCGGCCAGGTCAAGATCACCCCGGCCCGCCAGTTCAGCGTGACCCTTGGCGGCCGCTACAATTATGACTGGAACCGCCAGACGATCGGCTACATCAATATCGATCCGGTTCCGATCACCGGCTATTCGCCCGTCTTCGTCGCCACCAGCTCCGGACCGACCGAGGCGTTCCGATCGGGATCGAAAAAGGGTGGCCGCTTCACCTATCGCATCGCGCCGCAGTTCACGATCAGCCGCGACGTGATGCTCTATGCGAGCTATGCCACGGGCTACAAGCCGGGCGGCGTCGCCTTTGTCGGCAACCGCTACGATCCCTATAATCCGGAATCCGTGAAGAGCTGGGAAATCGGCCTGAAGAGCGAGTTGTTCGATCGCCGCGTGCGCTTCAACGTAAATGCGTTCGCGTCGAAGTTCACCAATTTCCAGGCGACGATCCTGACTCCGGTGAGCACGGGTGTCGGCGGGTTCATCCTGGCCTCGGCGATCGGCAACGCGCCGGGCCTGCGCTCGCGCGGCATCGAGGCGTCGCTGGCGATCAAGCCCGCGCGCCAGGTCACGCTCGGCGGCTCGGTGACCTACACCGACGCCGTGTTCACCGACTATGTCGCCAGCCCGACCGCCAACTATACCGGCACGCGCCTTACGAACGCGCCGGAATGGCAGGCGAGCGTCACCATGGACTATGCCGACGAGATCGGCGCGGGGCTGAACTTCAAGGCGCATCTCGACTATGGCTATCGCAGCCGCACCCAGACGGTGACGGGCGCGATGCTGGGTGATATCCTTGCCCCGCCGGTCAGCAACCCGGACGGCACCAAGACGCCCAATTCCACGTACTCGCTGATCCCGGGCTACGGCCTGCTCAACGGCCGGATCAGCCTGGCCAAGGTGGATGGCGCGGTCGAGTTCGGCGTCTATGCCCGCAATCTGCTGAACACCTATTATTCCACGGGGTGGCAGATCTACGGCCCGCTCGGCCTGCTCCACTACACCTCGCCGAACGCCTATCGGACGCTCGGCGCCTTCGCCAAGATCAACTTCTGACGCGCCTTCACCCCTCCCGGCCATTCGGCCGGGAGGGATGCGCACGCCCCGATCCACCAAGGACACCCGACATGAAGAAGTTCGCGACCGGCCTCGGCCTGATTGCCGCCTGCGCCGCCGGCGCAATCGCCACCTGCGGCGCCGCCCAGGAAGCGCCCCGCACCGGCGAAGTGCGGCTCAACGAGATCCAGGTGATCGGCACCCACAACAGCTACGCGCAGGGCGTCGACCCGCAGCTGCTGGCGATGGTGGATGCCTTGCTCGGCCCGAAACTGGCCGCCTTCGCCAAGGCCATGCCAGAGAAGATGAAGGCGGACTGGCAGGAATATCACCCCAATTTCACCAGCATGAGCGAGGGGCTGAACTATCGCTACACCACGCTGACGGACCAGCTCGACGCCGGGATGCGCAGCCTCGAGATCGATATCAACAACGATCCCCAGGGTGGCCGCTACGCGCGGCCCGCAGGTCTTGCGGCGCTGCGTGCCAAGGGCGTGAAGGACAGCCAGATGCTGCCCTATGACACCACCGACATGGAAAAGCCGGGCCTCAAGGTGTTCCATGTCGCCGATCTCGACGTGCGCTCCAGCTGCAACCTGTTCACGCGCTGCCTGAAGCAGCTTCGCGCATGGTCGGATGCCCATCCGGACCATGCCCCGATCTTCATCCTGGTCGAGGCGAAGAGCGATGCCCTGCCGATATTCCCCAACGCGACGCCGCCGCTTGCCTTCGATCGCGCCGCGTTCGACGAGATGGACCAGTCGATCTTCCGCGAGATCGGCCGCGACAAGCTGGTGACCCCCGACGATGTCCGCGGGCACCATCCCACCCTCGAAGCCGGCGTGCTGGCCCATAACTGGCCCATGCTCGCCAAGTCGCGCGGCAAGTTCGTCTTCCTGCTGCTGACCGCGATGGATCCCAAGGCGCTGGCCGCCTACCATGCCGGGCGCGAGAATCTGGAGGGTCGCGCGGCGTTCCTGCGTGCCACGCCGGGGCAGAGCTATGCCGCGTTCCTTCTGCTCGACAATGCCGATGTCCGCGCCCGGGAAATCCCCGAACGCGTGAAGCAGGGATATCTCGTCCGCGCCCGCGCCGATATCGAGACCTACGAGGCCAAGGTGGACGACCCGGGTCGCGCCAACCGGGCCTTTGCCAGCGGCGCCCAGATCGTCTCGACCGACTTCTACAAGCCGGGCAACGCCTATGGGACCAATTATGTCGTGCGGCTGCCGGGCGGCGGCGAGGCGCGCTGCAATCCGGTCAACGCACCCAAGGCCTGCCGGCTGCAACGCTGACCGATGATCGAATGAAGAGCGAAGCATCCGCTCCCGAGCGGGAGCGGATGTACGGCACCGGCCCGTGAACGGCCATTGTCGGGGCGCGCGCCTGCCCGGCTGCTCGCGCCGAACCCGGCTCGGCGGCGCGGCGCCCTTGCGAAAGGTGCGGCATGAAGGCCCTTCGCAGCCGGCCGTTGCGCATCGGCATTTGATCAATTGGCTGGGGCGGAAGGATTCGAACCTTCGGTACACGGTACCAAAAACCGTTGCCTTACCACTTGGCTACGCCCCAGCGGGAAGCGCGCTTATAGGGACTTAGGGCAGCCGTTCAACCCAGCCATGCGGGTCCGGCGCGGTTCCGCGCTGAATGCCGCCCAATTCCCCCCTGAGCTTCTCGGTAAGGATGCCCGGTCCGCCGTTTCCGATCATGAACTCATAGCCGCGGCCACGCACCTTGCCGATCGGCGTGAGCACCGCGGCCGTGCCGCAGGCAAAGGCTTCGCGCAGCTTGCCGCTCTGGGCATCGGCCTTCCACTGGTCGATCGAATAGCGCTCCTCGCGCACTTCGATTCCCTGCGACCGTGCCAGGGTGATCAGCGAATCGCGGGTGATGCCGGGCAGGATCGTGCCGCCCAGCGGCGGCGTGACGATCGAGCCGTCGTCCATCACGAACATCACGTTCATGCCGCCCAGCTCCTCGACATAGCGGTTCTCGACCGCATCGAGGAACACCACCTGGTCGCAACCCTGGTCGATCGCTTCCTTCTGCGCGACCAGGCTGGCCGCGTAATTGCCGCCGCACTTGGCCGCACCGGTCCCGCCGGGGGCCGCGCGCGTATAATGTTCCGAGACCCACAGAGTCACCGACGGCGCGCCGCCCTTGAAATAGGCGCCCGCCGGCGAGGCGATCACCATGTAGAGATATTCGCTGGCCGGCTTCACCCCCAGGAACACTTCGCTCGCGAACATGAACGGACGCAGATAGAGCGAGCCGCCCTCGATCTCCGGGATCCATTTCTGGTCGATGCGGACGAGCTCGCGGATCGAGTCCAGGAACAGCGCGTCCGGCAGCGGCGCCATCGCCATCCGCTCGGCGGATTCGCGGAAGCGGCGGGCATTCTCGTCCGCACGGAACAGCGACACGCCGCCATCGGGCAGGCGATAGGCCTTCAGCCCCTCGAAGATCTCCTGCGCATAATGGAGCACCGCGGTCGCCGGATCGACCTGGATCGGGCCGCGCGGCAGGATCTTCGCATCGTGCCAGCCCTTGTCGGCGCTGTACTTGATCACCGCCATGTGATCGGTGAACACCTTGCCGAAACCCGGATTGGCGAGCACCGCCGCACGGTCGCCGTCGCTGACCGGATTGGGATGCGCCTCGAACTCGAAATCCAGGGTGGTGGTGTCTTGCATAGCACTCGCCTTCGACTCTGCCGGACCGGCTTGCAGCGGGTTAGGCGCGGTGGCAGAAAGCGTCAACATGGCTGCCCCAATTCCTGCCTCCCCGCTGTTCCTGCGCGAGCCCGAGATCCGGCGCGGCGTGGAGCTGCTCTACTTCGGCTATGCCCATCTGACGCGTTCGATCGACGCGGGGCTGGCGGCACAGGGCCTGGGCCGCGCGCATCATCGCGCGCTTTATTTCATCGCCCGCAAGCCGGACCTGACGGTGAGCGAGCTGCTGGCGATCCTGGCGATCACGAAGCAGTCGCTCGGCCGGGTGCTGACCGAACTGGCCGATCGCGGCTTCGTCGAGACCCGCACCGGCGATCGCGACCGGCGCCAGCGCCTGTTGCGGCTCACCCCCGCGGGGGCGAAGCTGGAAGGCGAGCTGTTCGATGCGCTGCGCGAGAAGATGGCCAACGCCTATTCGAGTGCCGGACAGGGCGCGGTGGGCGGCTTCTGGGCCGTGCTCGAAGGGCTGGTGCCCGAGGAAGAGCGCCAGCGGGTGGCGGCGCTGGGCCGCTGAACCGCTCGAGCTGCACGAGGCCGCGCGCCGGCCGCGGCCACTTCCTCACCGCCGCCCCGGACCTGCTCGGGGCGCATCCCGCTTGGACAATATCGGTCCTCCATCCAGGACGGCCGGCGCGCGCTTGCAGTCGCCTCATCAATATAGCATGATATATATCTTGCTATATTGATGAGGCCCGAACGATGGCGGACGTGCTCGAAGATCTCGGCGACCTGTTTCTCGGAAGCCGCCTGAAGCGCCTCGCCGAACGCCTGCAGGCGGGCGCGGGGCGCGTCCTGCGCGACGTGGGACTGCCGATCCAGCCGGCGCAGTTCCCGATGCTCGCGGCGATCGATCGCTATGGCCCGCTCACGGTCGGACAAGCAGTGGAGGCGCTGGGCGTCAGCCAACCCGTCGTCACGCGCACGCTTGCGGGACTGGTCGAGATGGGGCTGGTGGAGACGACCCGCGACGAAGCCGATCTTCGCCAGAAGACGATCCGCCTGTCGAGCGCCGGCGAAGCGATGATGGCACGGGCCAAGCCGATGATATGGCCGCGCGTGGATGCGGCCGTGAAACAGCTCTGCGCAGACCTGAACGGGTCGTTCCTCGACCAGGTGGGCCAGATCGAGACGGCGCTCGACCGGCAGTCTCTGGATGCCCGCGTGCGGGACATCCCGCAGGGGCTGAATATCCGGCCCTATTCGGACGATCTCGCCGAGGCTTTCCACCGCATCAATGCCGAATGGGTCCAGGCGATGTTCACCCTGGAGGAGAATGACGTCCAGATCCTCACCCGCCCGCGCGAGTTGATCATCGACCGCGGCGGCGAGATCCTGTTCGTCGAGACGCCCGATTCCGGAGTGGTCGGCACCTGTGCGCTGATCAAGATCGAAGAGGGCGTCTTCGAACTGACCAAGATGGGTGTCAGCGAGGCGGCGCGCGGCCGCAAGGCCGGCGAATTCCTCCTTGCCGCGACGCTCGATCGCGCCCGCGAGATCGGCATGGAGCGCCTCTATCTGCTGACCAACCGCAAATGCGCGGCTGCCATCCATCTCTACGAGAAGCTGGGCTTCGAGCATTCGGGGGAGATCATGCGGCTATATGGCGGCAGGTATGCCCGTTGCGACGTCGCCATGGAATATCGCTGGTAGCGCGGAGCGGCGCTGCCCGTATCGCCACAGTTACGGAGCTTCCCCGCGCCCGCTACCCTGCTGGCTCATCGGCTTGGATTTGCCTCTGTCCGTCACTGCCCAAGGTCCGGGAGCATCTGCTCCCGTCCGAACCCGGATCAGCTTCGCCGCGAACGCGGCGGGCACCTTTGGCATGTGAGATCAAGATATGCCGGACGACAAGTTCGAGCTCGTCGCCTGCGCGCGATGGAAGAATCGCGTCGTCGTGCGAGCGGACGCGCGAAATCGGCCAGGCCCGTACGGCCACCGCAGCACTGTACGATCAATTGGGCTTCGATCCTCCCTGGATCCCGTGCCGTCCGGCACGGCTGTCGGCGGGGGCGCATTTGCCGGCCCTCCTGCGGGCATCCGCCCCGCGAAGCGAGGGACGCCCCCAGCCTCACGCCACCTTGAACCCTTCCCGGTTCATCGCCAGCGTCAGCGCCTTGTTCTTCTCGTCGCTCAGCTGGGCGCGCAGCATCGGGAACAGGCGCAGTTCCTCTTCCTCCATATGCGCCTCGATCTCGGCGCGGAACCGGCGGACCTTGGCGATCCAGTCGGGCGAAGCCGTGGGCATGTTCTCCAGTTCGTAGAGATGCTGCTTCACATAGCCATGCTCCTTGGTGAGCTGATCGGCGGCATCTCTCTGCCCGGCCTCGCGCAGCGCCGGATAGATCACATTCTCCTCCTCCACCGCATGTTTCATCAGCGCATGTTTCAGATGCGCGAGCAGCAGGTTGCGCCGGGTGGAGGAATGCTCGTCCGTGGCCTCGATCTGGCCGAACACCTTGCGCACCGCCTCGTGCTCAGTGGCGAGTGCCTCGTCCCAATTGCCGGCGAGCAGGCTGGGCGCCTGCACCACGGCCTTGCGCCCGAGCAGCGCCAGCATGCCCAGCGCCATGCCGCCAGCGGCGGCGCCGGCGATCACGCCGAGATTGTGGGTGGTGCTCGTCCGCTTCGATCCGGTGAAGCGGCCCTTGCTGTCGCGCGTGGCGGTGGTGGTCGTCATGGCCCTCGACTCCGATGTTACGCCGTCGCCGCAACAACGAAGGGAGGCTATGCGCGTTCCGGTCAGCGCCGGGCGGCGGCGGCCATTTCGGCACTGCGGCGCGCCGATGCGCCGAGCGTGGCGCGCAGCAGTGCCGCGAGCGCGTCGTCCGCGTCGAGCACGTCGAGCCCCTTGCGCGTGGTTCCACCCGGGCTGGCGACCTGCTCCACGAGCGCCGAGGGCGGCAGCTCGGCCTGGGCGGCGAGCAGCCCCGCCCCCTCCACCGTGGCAACGGCGAGCCGCAGCGCCTGCTCTTCGCCGAACCCGATCGACACCCCGCCCGCCGCAAGCGCATCGATGAAGCGATAGACAAAGGCCGGCCCGCAGCCGGCGAGCACGCCGAGCCGGTCCAGCCCCGCCTCGTCGCCCCATTCGACCAGCCCGAGCGGCCGCATCAGCGCGTCGACCGGCGCGCTGCGATCACCGGCCAGGCCGACCACGCCCTTGCCGATCGCGACCGGCAAATTGGGCATCGCGCGGACGATGCCCCCTGCCCGGAACCGGCCCGCAAGCGAAGCCAGCTCGACGCCGGCGAGGATGGAAATGAGCAGTGGCACCCCGGCGATGCGCGCGCCGTGCGCCTCGGCCACCGCATCGATCTGCTGCGGCTTCATGCCGAGCATCACGGCATCGGGCAGCGGACCGTCGGGGAAGGCCCTGCCCTGGCGCACGCCCCGGGGCAGCGCGCGGTCCTGGCGGTTGACGACGAAGACCCGCGCGGGGTCCACCGTTCCCGCATCGATCCAGCGGCGGAGCATCGCACCCGCCATGTTGCCGCAGCCGACCAGCCAGAGGCTGGCCGGGGGCACCGCGCTCACGCCTCGCCCTGCGTTTCGATGAGCGCGGAGGCCAGCGCGTCCTGCGGGGTCTTGCCGCCCCACAGCACGAACTGGAACACGGGATAGAAGCGCTCGCATTCGTCGATCGCGCTCTCCACCAGCAGCTCGGCCTGGGCCAGGCTGAGCGTCGGCTCCTCGCCGTCGATCAGCGCGGCGTGGCGGAACAACAGGATGCCGCTCTGCGACCAGAGCTCGAAATGGCCGATCCAGAGCTGCTCGTTGACCAGGCCGATCGTCTCGTAGACCGCCATGCGGCGCTCGTCGGCCACGCGGATGTCCGGAAAGGCGAGGAACTGGAGCACGCCATCGTCCTCGCGCCAGATCGCGCGCAGCTCATACTCCGTCCAGCTGCCCTTCACCTTCGCCACGATCTCGTCTTCTTCGCGGCTGTGCGTCCAGCCATGCGCGGCGAAATAACTTTCGAGCATGTCGATAGGGGCTGCGTCGTCGCGGTCGAATTCCGCTTCGTCGAGCATCAGTTTCTCCACTGGGGCCGGATTGCTTGGGCAGAATCTGCCAACCGCATCGGGCCCGCACAAGCGCGGGGTTCACAACCCTGCGCAAAAGCTGTGGACAAGGTGTTTATGCTTGTCCTGCCGGCTTTTTAGGCGATTTCGGCGCCTTGGGCGCGGCCGCCGGCTTGGCAGCGCCGCCCAGCTGTGCCTCGAGCGCGGCGAGGCGCGCCTGGAGCGCCTCGTTCTCGTCGCGCGCGGCCACGGCCATGGCCTTCACCGCTTCGAATTCCTCGCGGGAAACAAAGTCCATCCCGCCGATCCATTCGCGGGCACGCTCGCGCGCGGCGCCTTCGGTCTCGCGGGCGACGCCGGCCAGCGTGCCCGCCGCGCCGTTCACGAACTTCACGAAATCGTCGAACAGGCGGTTGTCGGTCTGCATTTCAAATTCCTCGCGCGATCACTTGATCTGTATTTCGTCAGCCGGACGCGCGGATACAAGGCTTCCCGCGTCCGGATTGAGCTGATGGATCTGATAGAGGAGCATGCCGGCGAACGCGATCCAGGCGAGATACGGGATCAGCAGCACCGCGGCGAAGGCGCGGATGCGGGCGAAGAGCACGAAGGTGATCAGCGCGAGCAGGAACAGCGCGCCGAGGATCGCCAGCGCCGGCACCACCTGGTGCATGCCGAAAAAGACCGGCGACCAGACGAGGTTCGCCACCATCTGCACCGCGAAGACGACCAGCGCGGGCCCGCGCAGCGTCGACCCGCGCGCATTGATGATCATCGCCAGCGCCAGCCCCATCAATATGTAGAGCGCGGTCCAAGCGACCGGGAAAACCCATTCCTCCGGCATGATCGCGGGCTTCGCCAGCCGGGCGAACCACGGGTTGGCGCTGCCCGACGGCGCCAGGCGCGCCGAGGTGAAGCCGAGCAGCAGGATGAACGGCACCGTGACCACGGCCCATCGCAGATAGGCGAGCCTCAGCTGCCCCTTCGATGCGATTTCCCTCAACGCGCCCTCCGGTTAGATCCTGTGGGCGCAAGGGCTATGTTGCAGCGCGCCGAAACGCAAGCGTTGCCGTTATGTTTCGCGCGTCGCGGCGATCAGGAATTCCACATTCCCCTCGGGCCCGGTGATCGGGCTGGCGGTGACGCCGACGACGGTCCAACCCTGCGCGGCAACCCATTCGGACACTTCGCGGCAGACGCGCTCGTGCACCGCGGCATCGCGCACCACCCCGCCCTTGCCCACTTCGTCGCGCCCCGCCTCGAACTGCGGCTTGATCAGCGCGGCCAGCCGGGCGCCGGGCCGGGCAAAGCGGAACGGCACTTCGAGCACCTTGGCCAGGCCGATGAAGCTCGCGTCGCAGACGATCAGGTCGACCAACTCGGGAATGTGCGCCTCGGTCAGGATCCGCGCGCTGGTCTGCTCATGGACGATGACGCGCGGGTCCTGGCGCAGCTTCCAGGCGAGCTGGTTGGTGCCGCTGTCCACCGCATAGACGCGGGCCGCCCCGTTGCTCAGCAGCACGTCGGTGAAGCCGCCGGTCGACGAACCGACGTCGATCGCCACTGCCCCGGTCACGTCCCAGCCGAAATGCGCGAGCGCGTGCGCCAGCTTGATCCCGCCGCGCGACACCCAGGGATGGTCGCGCCCCCGCACGTCGAGCGGCGTCTCCTCCGGGAATTGCTGGCCGGGCTTGTCCACCTTGCGATCGCCCGCGAACACCAGCCCCGCCATGATCAGCGCCTGGGCACGCGTGCGGCTCTCGGCAAGGCCGCGGTCCACGAGCATCTGGTCGGCACGCTGCTTGGGCATGCGCTTCCCTTTAGGTCCGTTTCGGCCCGGCGCAACTGGCCATCATTCCGTCGCAAGGCTTATTGCCTACTAATTCAATGGGAATAAATTGGAGCTCCGGCCTGCCCTCCCGTTGGAGTGCAATTGCAATGAGTATCTTCGCTCCGTTCGACGAACATTCCCCGATCGTCCTCACCGTCCCCGGGCTCGGTGGCTCGGGGCCCTCGCACTGGCAGACGCTCTGGGAACAATCCCGTCCCGATACCAGCCGAGTCGAGCTCGGCATGTGGGACACGCCGCACCGCAACGCCTGGGTGACCAGGCTCGACCAGGCGATCCGCGGCGCCCAGGCGCCGGTGGTGCTGGCGGCGCACAGCCTGGGCTGCCTTGCCGTCGCCTGGTGGGCCGAGCTCTCGCCCCAGCCCTTTGGCTGGCCGGTGGCGGGCGCGTTGCTGGTGGCCCCGGCCGATGTCGACCGGCCGGAGGTGAAGTCCGAGCTTGCCGGCTTCGCCCCCGCGCCGGCCAAGCCGCTCCCCTTCCCCTCGATCACCGTGGCGAGCCGCGACGATCCCTGGATCGGCATCGATCGCGCCCGCGAGCTGGCCAAGGGCTGGGGCAGCTTCTTCGTCGACGCCGGCCCGCAAGGGCACCTCAACGCCGCCAGCGGCATCGGCTGGTGGCACGAGGGGCAGGAACTGCTCGACCGCGTGCTCGATGCCGCCTCGGACCGGTCCGGCCGCGTCCGGACGGCGGCGGATGCGCGCTCGCTGCTCGCGATCAACGCAACCGAAGCCGCCCAGGCGCATTATCTGAGTCGGCATGCGTGATTCGGCGTGTGGCCGGTGCTTCCGGACGCACGCCACTGGTAACTGCCCGCAAATCCCCTAAATAGGGAGTGCGGGCGTGGCCGGGTGGCGTACCCTAGAGCGTCACCCGGCCTACCCGCGCCTTTTCCTTTTTCCTTCCGCCAGCGCCTCCGCCCGGGTACACCGGTGTCATGGATCGTCGAGACCTGCTTGCCGCCGGCCTGGCCGGCCCATTGCTCCCGCTTGCCGCCAGGGCCGTGCCGCACGGGCCCCTCGCCCCCGATGCCAGCATCAACCTCTGGCCGGGGGAAGCGCCGGGCCTGCTCGACCGGGCGCTGCAGGATCATGTCGCAGTCCGCAGTGCCGATCCGGGCTTTCCCGATCGCGCGATGGATCATGTCCGCACGCCGCGGCTCGACATATTCCGGGCGACCCAGCCGAACGGCGCCGCGATGCTCGTCATTCCCGGCGGCGGCTATGCCCGCGTCGTGGTCGACAAGGAGGGCTATGAACTGGGGCCGTGGCTCGCCGCGCGCGGGATCACTGCCTTCGTGCTCTTCTACCGCCTGCCCGGCGACCCCTGGCGCGATCCGAGCAACGTCGCCCTGGCGGATGCGCAGCGCGCCATGCGGCTGATCCGATCTCGCGCAGCCGAGTGGCAGGTCGACCCCGAACGCGTCGGCGCGATGGGCTTCTCCGCCGGCGGGCACCTCTGCGCCGATCTCGCGGCCCGCTTCGGCCGCAAGCTCCATGCGCCCATCGACGCCGCCGATGCCCTCGACGCGCGCCCGATCGTCGCGGCGCCGATCTATCCGGTCGTCTCGATGGACCCGGGCTTCGCGCATATGGGCTCGCGCACGCTGCTGATCGGCAAGGAAGCCACGCCCGGCATGGCCACCGAGCATTCCCCCGAGCGCCAGGTCGGCGCCCATACGCCGCCCTGCTTCCTCTGCCATGCCGAGGACGACGCCACCGTGCCGATCCAGAACACGATCGCCCTGCGCGCCGCGCTGAAGGCGGCGGGGGTGCCGGTGGAGACGCATCTGTTCGAGCAAGGCGGCCATGGCTTCGGCTGGGGGCCGCGCACCCTGGGCAGGCCCGCACATGCCTGGCCCGAACTGTTCCTCGCCTGGGCCAGGGGGCACGGCCTGCTGGGCTAGGCTGGGAACGCAAGCAAGCATCTGATCTTCCTCGGTCATCCGCGCTTGCGCGGGGATGACGGGGTTCGCTGAACGAGTCCCGAACCTGGCGTCCGTGCCCGATATCCGATGCGCGTCCCCGGCCCGGTTGCACGGCGCCGCTGCCCGCTCGAGATTCATGCGCATGTTATGTTGTATCTTTAACTCGCTTGCCCTATATCCGCGCCATGCCGGTGAGTCTTCCGTTGGCCCGCTTGTGGGGTGGCATTGATGCGCGTCTCGATCGTATCGCGATCGGGATCAGCGGGCTGTGCCTCGTCCACTGCGTCACGACCACCATATTGCTCACCGTGATTTCCTCGGCCGGCGGCCTGCTCAACCCGGCGATCCACGAGGTCGGCCTCACCCTCGCGATCGGCTTCGGCGCTTTTGCGCTGGTCAAGGGCGTGATGTCCCACGGCTATATGGCCCCCGCGGTGGTGGGCGCCTTCGGGCTCGGCATCATGGCGGGCGCATTGTCGCTGCCGCATGGCGATTTCGAGATTTTCTGGACTTTGGTGGGCGTCAGCCTCGTCGCCCTGGGCCATGATCTCAACCGGCGCGCCACCTACTGAACTTGCCGCGAGGGGCCTGCGGGCCTACATCATATCCATGCACGCGCACGACCATCACGAGCATCACGGCAACGACCTGACCAAGGCCGCCCAGGCGACGCTGGAGAAATCCGGCGAGCAATGGACGACGATGCGCGAGCGGGTGTTCGAAGCGCTGGCGGGCTTCGACAAGCCGGCCTCCGCCTATGACATTGCCGAGGCCGTCTCCCGGGCGGAGGGGCGCCGGGTCGCCGCCAACAGCGTCTACCGCATCCTCGACCTGTTCGTCGGCGCCAATCTCGCGCGGCGGGTGGAGAGCGCGAACGCCTATATGGCGAACACCCATCCCGACTGCCTGCACGACTGCATCTTCCTGGTCTGCGACAATTGCGGCCAGACCACGCACATCGACGACGATTCGATCACCAAGACGGTGCGCGCCGCCGCCAAGGACATGGGCTTCTCGCCCGAGCGGCCGGTGATCGAAGTGCGCGGCAAGTGCGCGGATTGCGACTGATCGCCCTTCCTGCACGGCGCCTGCACGCAAAATCCACACGCGCAAGGTTCGACTTCCCGGAATCGGAGGAGTAAGGGCAGTCGGATGGCCGATCTACCCAGCACGCCGCTGCTCGATACCGTCGATACGCCCGAGGATCTGCGCAAGCTCGATCCGAAGCAGCTTCGCCAGCTCGCCGACGAGCTGCGCGCGGAAACGATCTCGGCCGTGGGCTCGACCGGCGGGCATCTCGGCTCCGGGCTCGGCGTCGTCGAACTGACCGTCGCCATCCACTATGTCTTCAACACGCCCGACGACCGGCTGATCTGGGATGTCGGGCACCAATGCTATCCGCACAAGATCCTCACCGGCCGCCGCGACCGCATCCGCACGCTGCGCCAGGGCGGCGGCCTGTCGGGCTTCACCAAGCGCAGCGAGAGCGAATACGACCCGTTCGGCGCGGCCCATAGCTCGACGTCGATCAGCGCCGCGCTGGGCTTCGCGATCGCCAACAAGCTGGGCGACAAGCCGGGCAAGGGCATCGCGGTGATCGGCGACGGCGCGATGAGCGCGGGCATGGCCTATGAGGCGATGAACAATGCCGAGGCCGCGGGCAACCGGCTGGTGGTGATCCTCAACGACAACGACATGTCGATCGCGCCGCCGGTGGGCGGGCTCTCCGCCTATCTCGCGCGGATGGTGTCGTCGTCCGAATATCTGGGGCTGCGCAGCCTCGCCAAGCGTGCGATCCGCAAATTCTCGCGCCGCCTGACCGCGGCGGCCGGCAAGACCGAGGAGTTCGCCCGCGGCCTCGTCACCGGCGGCACGCTCTTCGAGGAGCTGGGCTTCTATTATGTCGGCCCGATCGACGGCCATAATCTCGAGCATCTGATCCCGGTGCTGGAGAATGTCCGCGATGCCGAGGACGGGCCGATCCTCGTCCATGTCGTCACCAAGAAGGGCAAGGGCTATGCCCCGGCCGAAGCGGCGGCGGACAAATATCACGGCGTCCAGAAGTTCGACGTGATCACCGGCACCCAGGCCAAGGCGCCCCCGGGCCCGCCCGCCTATCAGAACGTCTTCGCCGACCAGCTGATCAAGGACGCCGAGCACGATCCCCGGATCGTCGCGATCACCGCCGCCATGCCCTCGGGCACCGGCGTGGATCGTTTCGCCAGGGCCTATCCGGACCGCACCTTCGACGTCGGCATCGCCGAACAGCATGCGGTGACCTTCGCCGCCGGGCTGGCAGCGCAGGGCATGCGCCCCTTCTGCGCGATCTATTCGACCTTCCTGCAACGCGCCTATGACCAGGTCGTGCACGACGTGGCGATCCAGAACCTGCCGGTGCGCTTCGCGATCGACCGCGCGGGGCTGGTCGGCGCCGATGGCGCGACGCATGCTGGCAGCTTCGACGTCACCTATCTCGCCACCCTGCCCAACATGGTGGTGATGGCCGCGGCGGATGAGGCCGAACTGGTCCACATGACGCACACCGCCGTGCTGCACGACAGCGGCCCGATCGCGCTGCGCTATCCGCGCGGCGGCGGCACCGGCGTGGCGCTTCCCCAGGTTCCGCAGCGGCTGGAGATCGGCAAGGGCCGCATCGTCCGCGAAGGCAAGACCGTGGCGATCCTCTCGCTCGGCACCCGTTTGGCCGAGGCGCTGAGAGCGGCCGACACGCTCGAGGCCAAGGGGCTCTCCACCACCGTCGCCGACCTGCGCTTCGCCAAGCCGCTCGACGAGGAACTGATCCGCCGCCTGCTCACCACGCACGAAGTGGCGGTGACGATCGAGGAAGGCGCGATCGGCGGCCTGGGCGCGCACGTCCTCACCATGGCGAGCGACCAGGGCCTGATCGATGCGGGCCTCAAGCTGCGCACGATGCGCCTGCCGGACCTGTTCCAGGACCAGGACAAGCCCGAGCTGCAATATGCCGAGGCCGGCCTGAATGCCGAGAACATCGTCGACACGGTGCTGAAGGCGCTGCGCTACAACGAAGCGGTGGTGACCGACGGGGCGCGGGCCTAGGTCAAGTTCGGCGAGCTTCCTATACCATTCCCGTCATCCCGCGAAGGCGGGGATCCAGGGTCGCAAGGCGGCGTCCCAGATAACTCTGGATCCCCGCCTTCGCGGAGATGACGAGGAAGAGCGGCGAGGACAGGCTCCCCCCCAATAGCCCCAGGTTATGTCCGTCGAACCTATGTTCCGATGGACAGCCGCATTTGCCCGGACCACCCTCAGCGCCAAAGCGCCATCCGGGGAATATCCAATGCTGAACCGCCGTGCCTTCCTGCTGAGCTCGACCACGGCGCTGCTCACCGGCGCCGCCGTGGCGAGACCCCGGCTGGTCGCCGCGAAGCAGCAGAGCGTCCGCGGGGCGAGCGCGCCGATCGAAATTGTCGACGACGAATGGGGCACGCCGCACATCCGCGCCGCGAGCATCCCCGATGCGTTCTTCGGCCAGGGCTATGTCGTCGCGCGCGACCGGCTGTTCCAGATCGACTTGTCGCATCGCCGCGAGATGGGCCGGCTGGCCGAAGCGTTCGGCGCGCGCTTCGCCAGGCACGACGCCAATGCCCGCCTGTTCCACTATCGCGGCGACATCGACGCCGAGCTGCGCCGGGTGCCGGCCGATGTGCTGGCCTGCGCCCAGGCCTATGTCGCCGGCATCAATGCGCGCATCGACGAAGTGATTGCCGATCCCGCGCTGTTGCCGCTCGAATATCGCATCCTCCAGATCGTCCCGATCCGCTGGGACCTGCGCGACCTGGTGCGTGCCCGCGAAGCCTCGAGCGGCAATGTCGACGACGAGATCCGCCGCGCCCGCCTCGCCGCCCTGGGGTTGCTCGATCTCGACGCGATCGTCGCCCCGCTCCGCCCGGCCTGGTCGATGAAGGTGCCCGACGGGCTCGACGCCGCGGCGGTGAGCGCGGCGGACCTGGGCGTGCTCAACATCGACGGCCTGCCCTGGGCCGAGCTCACCGGCCAGGACCCGGCCGCCGCTTCCGCCGAGCGCGCCAATGCCGGCAGCAACGCCTGGACGGTGTCGCCGTCGCGCACCGCCACCGGCCGGCCGATCCTGGCCAATGATCCGCATCTCGGCATCGGCGGCTTCAGCCCGCGCCACATCGCGCACCTGACCGCGCCGGGGCTCGACCTGATCGGCGGCGGCGCGCCCGGCCTGCCCGGCATCATGCAGGGCCATACCGATCGCTTCGCCTTTGGCCGCACCAATTTCCACATCGACCAGGGCGACCTGTTCGTCCTCGAGCTCGATCCCGCCGATCCCGAACGCTATCGCCACGACGGCGGCTGGAAGCGGTTCAACAAGGTCGAGGAAGCGATCGCGGTGAAGGACGGCGCGCCCGTCGCGGCGACGCTGCGCTATTCGGTGCAGGGCCCGGTGCTTTCCTGGAACCCGGAGAAGCGCCGCGCCACTGCGCTCGCCACCATCGCGATGCAGCCGGGCGGCGACGGCGCCTTCGCGATGATCGCGATCAACCTGGCCCGGGACTGGGAAGGCCTGCGCAAGGCCTTCGCCCTCCACCCCTCGCCCACCAACTTCCACTATGCCGATGTCGACGGGAATACCGGCTGGCAGGTGATCGGCTTCGTGCCGGTGCGCAAGCGCGGCGACGGGCTGCTCCCCGTGCCGGGCGACGGCCGCTACGACTGGACCGGCATGCGCAAGTTCGAGGCGCTGCCGAGCGCGTACAATCCCGCCAAGGGCTGGTTCGCCTCGGCCAACCAGAACAACCTGCCCGCCGATTGGCCGCGCGACCGCATCCCCGCTTTCTCCTTCCGCGATCCCTATCGCTACGATCGCATCGCCGAAGTGCTCGCCTCCCAACCCAGGCACAGCCTGGCCGACAGCGTCGCGCTCCAGCACGACACGCTCTCGACGCCCGCCCGCCAGTTCCTCGCGCTCCTGCCGGCGGCGCCCTCGGCCGCGGCCAGGCCGGCGGCCGACATGCTGCGCGGCTGGAATGCGCGGATCGATCGCGACAGCGGCGCCGCCGCACTGTTCGAGGCAGTGTGGCGCGAGGCCGGCAGGCGCATGCTCGCCGCGATCGTTCCGGCCCGCGCCAAGGGGCTGATCAACACCATCGCCCCTTCGATCCTGCTCGACGCCCTGGCCAAGCCCGACACGCGGTTGGGCCCCGATCCCGTGGCGGCGCGCGACGCGATGCTCGATGCGGCGCTGGCCGCCGGCTGGACCGCGATCCGCGAGAAGCTCGGCCCCGATCCCGCCGCCTGGCGCTATGGCACGCTCCACCAGGTCCGCCTGCGCCACCCGCTCTCCGCCATCCCCGCCATCGCCCGCGCCTTCCCGGCGATCGAGGGCGAAGGCTCGGGCGGCGACGGCTATACGGTGATGGCGCGCTGGCTCGGCTCCGGCCCGGGCTGGCAGGTCGGCGGCGGCGCGAGCTATCTCCAGGTGATCGACGTCGGCGCCTGGGACAATTCGCTGATGCTGATCCTGCCCGGCCAGTCGATCGACCCGCGCTCGCCGCATTATCGCGACCAGTATCGCAACTGGGCGAGCGGCCGGATGCAGCCCATGCCGTTCAGCCGCGCCGCGGTCGACGCGCGCGCCGCCTCGCGCACCACGCTGCGGCCGGCATGAGGCGCGCCGCCCTGCTCCTGCTCGCCCTCGCCGCCGCCCCGGCCGCGGCGCAGGATCGCGGCTTCGACAAGGCAGTGGCCGATTTCCGCGCCCTCCACCGCGCCGAAGTCGCCAAGGCCGGGATCGCCGGCAGCAGCTTCTACCTGATCCGCGACGGCCGCACGATCGTTGCCGACCATCTCGGCGAGCAGGATGCCGAGGCGCATGTGCCGGTGGATGCGCGGACCATCTATCACTGGGCGTCGATCACCAAGACGATGACCGGCATCGCGATCCTGCAGCTGCGCGATCGCGGGCTGCTGAAGCTGGACGATCCGATCATCCGCTACGTGCCCGAGCTCGCCGGCGTTCACGATCCCTTCGGCGATCCTGCCGAGATCACCATCCGCCAGTTGATGAGCCACAGCGCCGGCTTCCGGAACGGCACCTGGCCGTGGCGCGACAAGGCATGGCAGCCCTTCGAGCCGCCTGGCTGGAAGCAGCTGGAGGCCATGATCCCCTACACCGAGCTACAGTTCAAACCGGGCAGCAGGTTCGGCTATTCCAACCCCGGCATCGTCTATCTCGGTCAGGTGATCGAGCGGCTCTCGGGCGAGGATTTCGAAGTCTATGTCGACAAGAACATCCTGCGCCCGCTCGACATGCGATCGAGCTATTTCGACCGCACCCCGCCCTATCTCCTGCCCCACCGCGCCCACAGCTATTATATCCGCGACGGCAAGCGCGTGCCCGCCCCGTTCGACGTCGATACCGGCGTGACCGTCTCGAACGGAGGGCTCAACGCCCCGCTGCCGGACATGGCGAAATATGTCGCCTTCCTGCTCGGCGACCCGAAGCGCGGCGCCGAGTACGACCTCGTCCTCAAGCGGGCCTCGCTCGAGGAGATGTGGCGGCCGGTGATCGGCGCGGGCGAGGACTTCACCCAGGGCCGGATGGCGCCGACCACCTGGAGCGGCCTGTCCTTCTTCCTCGACCGGACCGACGGCATCCGCATCGTCGGGCACAATGGCGACCAGAACGGCTTCCGCGCCTATCTGAGCCTGTGCCCCGACCAGCACATGGGCACCCTGCTCGCCTTCAACACCGAGACGCGCGGCGTCGAGAACGATCCCGGCAACCGGAACATGCCGGAATCGCGCATCGCGCTGGCGACCGACAATCTGTGCAAGGCGGCGGCCCGGCCCGGAAAGTGATCAGCGCGCGCGGAGCAGCCGCCCGCTCTTCCCAACGCGCGCGCCGCCCTCATAGGCGGGCTTCCCATTGACCATGACCAGGTCGAACCCCTCGGCCCTGGCAAAGGGATCGACATAAGTGGAGCGCGCCTTCACCTTCGCCGGATCGAACAGGATCAGGTCTGCCTTCGCCCCGGCGCGGATCATGCCGCGATCGCCCAGGCGCAGGATATGCGCCGGATAGCCGGTGCCCTTGCGGACCATCTCCTCGATCGTGAGCTTGCGATCGCGCACCACATATTCCTCGACCAGCTTGGCATAGGTGCCGGTCGCGCGCGGATGGCGCATGCCCGGGCCGCCATCGGTGGAGAAGGCGACATGGGGATCGACCAGCAGCACGTCCTGCAACGCCTTGTCCTGCGTGAAATGCGCCCCTGATCCGCTCTGCGGGCCGATCCTGATCAGGAAATCGGCATAATGCAGCCCGGCTTCCCCCGCCGCCTGGGCCAGCGTCTTGCCGGCATAGGGCTTGGTGCCGATCAGCAGCGCCTCGGGCCCGCCGCGGCGGGTCATGCGCTGCACCAGATAGTCGCGCAGTTCCTGCCGCCGCTCGGCCACCACCTTGGCATAGTCGGTCGGCGGCAGCGCCCATTTGGGAAAGAGGATCGCGATGCCGGTATAGCCGGCCTCGTACGGATATTGGTCGGCGGTCAGGTCGATCCCCCGGCGGCGCTTCTCGGCCAGATAGGCGAGCAGCTCGCGCGCCCGCGCCTCGCCCTTGCCGAAGACGACCTTGAGGTGCGAGATGTGCGGCCGCGCCGGCAGCGAGGAAGCGATCAGCTCGTCGATCGAGGCCTTGATATCCTCGTCATTCTCCGAGCGCATATGGCTCATCACCACGCCGCCGTACCGCGCCACCACCTTGCCGAGATTGGTCAGTTCGGGCGTCTCCGAATAGATGCCCGGCACATATTCCAGGCCATAGGACAGGCCGAACGCCCCCGCCTTCAGCTCGGCGTCGAGCTGCGCCGCCATCCGCGCGAGCCCGGCGGCATCGGGGCGGCGGACCGAATCCGGCACGCCCGCCGCGCGCCGCAGCGTGCCATGGCTGGAGAGCAGCGCGACATTGAGGTCGATCGCCGCCCGATCGACGGCCGCCATCCAGCTGCGCGGATCCAGGTCCTTGCCCAGCCGGGGGCCGCTGCCGTCCTGGCCGAGCGTGATCGTGGTGACGCCCATCGCGAGAAAGGCCTCGTAGCTCTCGTCGAGCGGGTCGCCATGGCTGTGCATGTCGATGAAGCCCGGCGCGAGCACCCGCCCCTCGCCGGCGACGATCCGCATCGCCCCGCCCGCGGCCGAGGGCGCCGAAACCTCGACGATCCGGTCGCCGGCGACCAGCACATTGGCCAGGCGCGGCGCGGCGCCCGTCCCGTCGACGAGAAGCACTTCGCGGAACAGGATCTCGGGCTCGGCCGCCAGCGCGATCAGGCCGGGCCAGCTCGCCAGCCCGCCGGCCGCCACCGCCCCGCCAATGGCCTGTCGCCGTGTCAACCGCTGGGTCATCCCGCTCCCCCGTTATTGTCTTGCCCGGCAGGACTATGCGCGGAAGGAGAGCGAAGGCGAATCCCTAAAAATGATTAACCTCATTGCTTCCGCGCATGGGAAGCGGGGATGGGAGCGGAACCCGATCGAGGTCTGACCCAGCCAGTCGCCTGCCCGCGCTTCCAAAGGGGGCCGAAGCCAATTTGCCGTCCCCTATCGATGGTCAAATCGGTCCGGATCGGGACTCGCCTTGGCCACGTATCGCCACTAGACCTCGCCACGTGCTGCAGATGACTTCGCTCCCCGCTTCCGCCCGCCCGCGCGCCCTTGCCCATTGGCTGTTCGCCGTCGCGGCGCTGATCGTGCTGATGGTGGTGATCGGCGGCATCACCCGCCTCACGGAATCGGGCCTGTCGATCACCGAATGGAAGCCGCTGTCGGGCGCGATCCCGCCGCTCACCGATGCGCAGTGGCAAGCCGAGTTCGCCCATTACCGGCAGATCGGCCAATATGAGCAGCTGAACCGCGGCATGACGCTGGCCGAGTTCAAGAACATCTTCTTCTGGGAATATCTCCACCGGCTGCTCGGCCGCGTCATCGGGCTCGCCTTCTTCCTGCCCCTGGTCTGGTTCGCTGTCCGGCGCGCGATTCCGCAAGGCTATGGCTGGCGGCTGACCGCGCTGCTCGCGCTGGGCGGGCTGCAGGGCGCGCTCGGCTGGTGGATGGTCCAGTCCGGGCTCAACAAGACCAGCACCGCAGTGGATCATTTCTGGCTCGCCGCGCACCTGCTCACCGCGCTGTTCACCCTGGGCGGCATCGTCTGGACCGCGCTCGACCTGCTGGCGCTCGCCCGCAACCCGATGGCACCTCCCGCCCGGCTGACCGGCCTCGCCACCGGCGTGCTGCTCGTGCTGTTCGTCCAGCTCTTCTACGGCGCGCTGGTCGCCGGGCTCGATGCCGGGCTGGTGACCGACCAATGGCCGCTGATGAACGGCCATTTCTTCCCGGGCGTCAGCCAGACGGGCCAGAGCCTCGGCCATGTCCTCTTCTCCGATCCGGCGGTGGTGCACTTCATCCATCGCTGGTGGGCCTGGGTGGCGGTGGCGGGGCTGATCCTGCTCGCGCGCAAGGTGCGCGCCACGAGCCGCCCCGCCTCGATCGCGATCCACAGCGCCTTCGGCACCCAGATCCTGCTCGGCATCGCCACGGTGATGGCCGGGGTGCCGATCTGGCTCGCCGCGTTCCACCAGCTCACCGGCGCGCTGGTGGTGATCGCCACCGTCTGGGGCGCGCATGTCGCCGGCGCCCGGGCTGCCGCTTGAGCGAGCTCGCGCTCTTCTACGTGACCTTCGCCACTCGCGCGGATGCCGAGCGGGTGGCGGAAGCCGTGCTCGACGAGCATCTCGCCGCCTGCGCCAACATCCTCGCCCCCTGCACGTCGCTCTATCTGTGGCACGGAGCGCTGGAGAGAGCGGAGGAAGTGCCGGTGCTGTTCAAGACGCGCCCGATGCTCGCCACGCGCCTGCGCGATCGGATCGCCGCGCTCCATCCCTATGAACTGCCGGTGATTGAGAGCTGGACCGCCACTGCCAGCGAGCAGGTGGCCGCCTGGGTGGCAGGCGAGACGCGCTGATGCTGCTTGCGGCGATCATCCTCCAGGCCAGCACGGCCACCTTCGCCCCGCCGCTGGATGCGCCGAGGCGCGTGGTGACCGAACGCCGCGACGGCGCCCGCACCTATCGCATGGAGCGCGATGTCCGCTTCGCGCGCGTGGACAAGGGCTATCGCGCCGAAGTGACGCTGCGCGCCGGCATCGGCGAAACCCCGGACAGCAGCGGCGCTGCCTATGAAGCCGGGTTCGAGGCATTTGCCGGCAGCACGATCGTCTTCCATCTCGATCCGCGGGGCGCCGTCGTCGCGATCGACGACATGCCGGCGCTGTGGGAGCGCTTCTGCCGGCGTGTCGCCGAAGTGGCCGCCGCCCGGCATGCCCTGGCGCCGGCGGAACGCGAGAAGCTCGCCGCGCGCATCGCGGCCCCGCTCCGCGCGCTGCCGGTCGAACGCCGGCGCGCGATGCTCGCCTCGCTCGTGGTGGCGGTGATTGCGGACGAGGCGACAACCCCCGGCAGCGCGCCGGTCCGCCTGCCCGGCCAATCGGCCTATGGCGGCACGATAGCGCTCGAGGGGCGGCGTACCGTCGTCGCCCTGCCCGACGGCCTGCTCCGCAGCACCGTCCGCGCCGATGCGGCCGACGTGGCGTTCGAGCGCGTGACCGACATGGATCCCCGCACCGGGCTGATCACCCGCAACAGCAAGACGCTGCGCATCCGGGCGGGCGGCCTGGAGAAGGTCAGCGTCACATTGCTCACCGTGGAACGGGCCGCCGATTAGGCCATGGTATCCCAGTACCCGTCAGCAAACCCGCGCTTTTCTTGACTTTCTCCGCGCGAATCGTCAGAGGGCCATCAACCGCGCTGCCCGGAAGGGTGGCGCGCTTGCGTTTCATACTCGAAAGGTCTCGCCCATGAAGGCGCTGATGAAGACCACCAAGTCGGCCAAGCCGGCCGAGGTGGAGAAGAAGTGGCACATCGTCGATGCCGACGGCCTGATCGTCGGCCGCGCTGCCGTCGTGATCGCCAACGTCCTGCGCGGCAAGCACAAGACGAGCTTCACCCCGCACGTCGATTGCGGTGACAATGTCATCGTCATCAACGCGGACAAGATCCGGTTCACCGGCAAGAAGCTGGCCCAGAAGGTGTACTACAAGCACACCGGCTATGCGGGCGGCATCAAGGGGATCACCGCGGGCAAGGTGCTCGAGGGTCGTTTCCCGGAGCGCGTGCTCGAAAAGGCCGTGGAGCGCATGATCCCGCGCGGTCCGCTGGGCCGCCAGCAGATGCGCAACCTGCGCATCTACAACGGTGCTGAGCATCCCCACGAAGCGCAGAACCCCGAGGTCCTCGACATCGCCGGCATGAGCCGCAAGAACAAGGTGGGCGCATAATGTCCGACAACCGCCAGTCCCTTTCCGATCTCGGCGCCATCGCCGCCGGCGAGCAGGCCGTGGCCACCGAGGCCCAGGCTTCGGCCGACACCCGCGCCGAGGCGTATCTCGCCGGCCAGCTCGACGCACCGTCTACCCCGGCCGTGCTGCGCCAGCAGGAGCTCGACAAGTTCGGCCGCGCCTATGCGACCGGCCGCCGCAAGGATGCCGTCGCCCGCGTGTGGCTGAAGCCGGGCACCGGCAAGATCACGATCAACGGTCGCGATCAGGAAGTCTATTTCGCGCGCCCGACGCTGCGTCTCGTCATCAACCAGGTGTTCGGCATCACCGAGCGCGAGGGCCAGTATGACGTCGTCTGCACCGTCAAGGGTGGCGGCCTTTCGGGCCAGGCCGGCGCGGTGAAGCACGGCATCAGCCAGGCGCTCACCAAGTACGAGCCGATCCTGCGCACCCCGGTGAAGCAGGCCGGCTTCCTGACCCGCGACAGCCGCACGGTCGAGCGCAAGAAGTATGGCCGGGCCAAGGCTCGCCGCAGCTTCCAGTTCTCGAAGCGCTAAGCGGTTCTTCACGGAACAACGAAGGGGCGGTCCGGCGACGGGCCGCCCTTTTCGTTTGTGCGCCGGCCCCGACCGCGGCTAGCCTCGCGCCATGGCGCTCGACCATCCCGACACGGTCCGCATCCTGGCCTTCCTCGACGAGATCGGGATCCCGGTGTCTCGGGGCAGGATCGAGGGCGAGAGCTTCCTGCCCGGCATCGAGGTGCGCAGCGGCGGGCTGGTGCTCGATCCGGCCCGGCCCTTTCACCCCGGCGACCTGCTCCACGAGGCCGGCCATATCGCCGTCACCGACCCCGCCGACCGCCCGACACTCTGCGAGGTCCGCGACGATCCGGGCGAGGAGATGGCGGCGATCGCCTGGTCCTATGCCGCTGCCCGCGCGGCCGGCATCGATACGCGCACGCTGTTCCATGCCGATGGCTATCTCGGCGGCGGCGAAGCGCTGGCGGCCGCGTTCGACCGCGGCGCCGGGCCCGGGCCGCCGATGCTGCAATATTTCGGCATGTCCGCCGAGCCGCACCAGGCCGCCGCGCTGGGCCTCCCCGCCTATCCCCGAATGGCGCGCTGGCTGCGCTAGAGGCGCGCCAGCCAGCCGGTATAGTGGACCACCGCGCCGAGCAGCGGCAACGCTACTCTCACCTCGAAGCGGAAGCGCCCGTCCTCCTGCCATTCGCGCGCGGCGATGCGGGGGGCCAGCAAACGCGGCATCGGCACGCCGAACGCGCTCCAGCGCCGCAGCACCATCCGCAACCCCTTGTCATCCGAGGGGAGGTCGAAGGCGAAGCGCAGCGGGCCGAAACGCTCCGCGACGCCCTGTCCCGCTTGGCCGAGTTCGCTCGAAAAGGCATGGCCACCGAAATCCCGCGTCCAGCATTCCTTGCCATCCCTGGCGGCGAAGGCGACGCGGAGCGGATAGCTGCCGCTCGGCGGGAACCCCATCACCCGCCCGACCAGCCAGGCCAGGCCCCTGCCTCGGCGCACCTCGCCCTCTCCCTCCGCGCCGGCGTCGCCACAAAACGCGTGCATGGCACGCACCTGTTCCGGCAGCCGCGCGAAGCGCGCACCCATGGCCCGCGCGTAGAGCGGATCGACCGCATGCTCGCGCACCGCATGGCGGATGGCCAGGCCGACGAAGAGCGGCTCGAACCGGTCGAGCGTCAGCAGCCGGCTCGCATCCTGTGCACCCGGCGGCACGCGACCGGCCAGAATGTCCCCGGCGAGCAGTTCGGCCGCCAGCGTGGGAATTTCGGGCCCGTCTCCGCGATCGGCGATCAGCGTCCAGCGCCGGCGGACACCTGCCCCAACCAGCGTTACCGACATCGCCGATCGGTCGCTCCCGGCCCAGGCGGTGATCCGCTGGAGCTCGTGCAGCCAGGGCGCCGCGCCGCGCAGCGTCCGGAGCCACCCCCAGCGGACCGGCCAGCTCAGCAGCCACAAGGCGAGCATCTGGAACCCGAGCTCGGTACCGGCACGGAAAGTCGTCGCGGGGCGACCGGGCAACAGTTCCGGCGCCAGCGACAGGTCCGGCACTTCGGCGAGCGCGATCCAGCGACGGAGCGGGGCCGCCTCTCCTTCGATGGCGAAGCGCTCGCGGCGCAGGTCCTGCCAGCCGGTCGCCTGCATCCAGCGCTGGCCGCGCCAGACGCGCACCGGCTTGCCGACATAGGAGAGGATCGCGGCCGCCACCGATGGGCCGGCCACTGCCCGGTTCGAAGCGCTGATGGCGATGTCGATGCGCTCGACCTGCGGCAGTCCCGCCGCCAGGGCACGCACCACGGCGCCGGAAAGCGCCGGCACGCTCGAGGCGCCGCTGACGATCGGCACCGCCACCATCGGGCCCTTGTTGAGCGCCGCGATTCCCGTCACGAAATCGCGCGAATCCGCCAGGTCGAGATAGGGGATGCGCATCGCGATGCACGCCTCGGGCACCGTATAGCCGCTGCCCTGGAACGGTCCCGCCGCATCGATCACCAGGTCGGGCCGTTCGCGCGCCAGCACCATGCCGATCCCGTTGGTCCGGTCCGCCACAACGGGTTCGGCGCCGGGATGCCCGGCGCAGAACGCCGCGGCCCTGTCGTGGCTCCGCCCGGCGACCAGCACCTCATGCCCCGCCGCAAGCAGTCGCCGGCTCAACCGCGCCCCGAACCCGCCATAGCCGCCGATGACGAGGATGCGGCTCATTCGGCGCCGTCCGGCACCACGATGTCTCCGCCGCGGACCGCGCAAAAGGCCAGCCCGCCGACCAGTCCCGAACCACCGAACCATAATATCGCCGAGAGCAGCGCTCCCAGGTCCGGCCTGCCACCGAGGCCAAGTAGCGACATTGGTATCGCACCGATCAGAAAGCCGGCCAAACCCGCATTCCACATGCGCAGCGGCCATCGATCAACCAGCACCAGATAGATCGGAAGCGCAATGAAGACCAGGTGACCGAATGCGAGAATCAGGGCGATGAAGAAGCAGAGCAGGAACAGGTCACCGGCGAGACTGCCCGCGAGGAGCATGAATCCGATCGAGCCGGCCAAGGCGGCGGCGAGGATCGCCGCGCAGCAGGCAAGGGGGCCGCGCCCGCTCATTCCACCGGGTCCGCGAACACGCAGAGCTGGTGGACCAGCTCGCCAAGCCAAGGATGCACCAGGTCGAGGCTGAACAGGAAACGTCCGCCGCCCAGATCCATATGCCCCACCGTCAACGCCCCGGGCATCGCCCAGGCCGGCAGCTTCACCCGCAGCCCGCCCAGTTTCAGGAAATAATGATCGCTCACGAACAGTAGCGCGCCACCCGCTTCCTCCAGCCGGAGTGCGATGCCCACCCCAAGCCCCAGATATTCCTCGATGCCCGTCGGCCCGGCAAAGCGCTTGGCGCTGTGGATAACCTGTGGAAAACCCTGTGCGCGGCCATATTGCCGCGTCCAATATTGCCCCTGGCCGTCGGCGTCGGCGGTGACGCTCACACTGGCCGAGACGCCCACGTCCGTGCCGAGCGGCAACGGCGCGCCGATCAACCGCGCGGCCTGCGCCAGCAGCCATCCCGCCCGGCTGATCCGGCATTCGGCGACTTCGCCGAGATAGGAGACACAGGCCCCGGCCTCGATCTTGCGCAGGAAACGGCGGCGCGTCGCGGGCGGCAGGAACAGCCAGCGTGCGCCGAGCAGCCGGGCAAAGGGGCTGTCGTCGTCAGTGCGGCAGGGCGCGCCCATTCGATGCCAGTCGGCGTAACGGGCCAGCGCGCCAGGCGCATATCCGATTGCCACGCCCATATGCCACCCTTTCCGCGGCCGGAGGCCGCTATTCAGCCTTGCCCTTGGGAAGGAAGCTCAGGATCCGCTTGCCCAGCCGGATCAGCGTCATCAGCCGTCCCGGCGGCACGCTCATCATCTGCTGGTACCAGTCGTCGATCGTGACGACGAAATCCTGCATCGCCTCGATCCGCCCGCGCGCAACGTCCGAGATGCGGCCGTCACGCCTGGCTTCCTCGGTGCACACACGCAGCGCCGCCACTGCCGGATCGATCTCGCGCTCCTTGCGGCCCTGGGCGATGCGCGTGAGCATCTGCATCAAGTCGACCTCGGCCTCGTAATGATCGCGCCGGTCGCCCATCACGGGCACGCGGCGGATCAGCTTCCAGCCGAGCAACTCCTTGAGACTGTTCGACGTGTTGCTCCGCGCGATGCGCAGCGTGTCGCTGATCTCCTCGGCGTTGAGCGGCCGGTCCGAGAGATAGAGCAGCGCATGGATCTGGGCGACCGAGCGGTTGACGCCCCACTGCCCCCCCATCTCGCCCCAGTGCAGCACGAACTGCTGCACCGCGATCGGCAACTGAACAGCATTGTCCGTAATTTCTGTCATAACAGAAATATAAGACACGATTGCGGAAGAGTCAACCGCTGTCGGACTGCGTATTCCGTCGCATGTTCCGATCGTCTCGTCGCCGTTCGCGCCGTTGCGGCTGCGCAACTACCGGCCGGATCCGCGCCCTTGCGCCGGGCACAATCGCGCTGAAGCCCGTCTTAGGTATTTCCGCAGGTTGCTGGGATTCCGCCGGCAAACTATGCAGATTCGCGCAGGTCGCGACTTCTCGCGGCGGCGGGGGAAAATTGGTGTTCCGGCAACGAAAACTGGCCGCGCTTGGCGCGGCGCTCGGTTTGCTCGCGCTCGCGGGTTGCGATTCGGGCGGCGGGGGCACGTCGTCGGGCGGCGGCGGCGTGGTCTCGACACCCGGACCGACGCCCACGCCGGCCGTGTTCACCGAGGGGGACGCCGCCCGCCTCGCCAAGCAGGCGAGCTTCGGCCCCACGCCCGATCTGATCGCCCGGATCAAGCAGCTCGGCGCCACTGCCTGGGTCGACGAACAGCTCGCCGCGTCCAGCAGTTCCTACGCCGATCTCACCACGGAAGTGCGCCGCGATTTCTGCGCGAGCGGCGACACGGTCTGCTCGCGCGCCCATTTCAGCCGCACGCCGGTGGCGATGCGCTTCTACGCCAATGCCATCGCCGGTTCCGACCAGCTGCGCCAGCGCACCGCCTTCGCGCTCGGCCAGATGATCGTCGCTTCCGAAGCCGAGGTGAACTCGACCGCAGGCATCGCCGCGTTCAACCAGATCTTCCTAGCCAACGCCTTCGGCAATTATCGCGACATCCTCCAGCAGGTGACGATGAGCGGCTATATGGGCGACTATCTCGACATGGCCGACAGCAACAAGTCGGGCCCGTCGGAGAATTACGCCCGCGAGCTGCTCCAGCTGTTCTCGATGGGGCCGGACCAGCTGAATATGGACGGCAGCTTGAAGCGCGACGGCAGCGGCGCGGCGATTCCCAATTATGCGACCGACGACATCAAGGGCGTCGCCAAGGCGCTGACCGGCTGGACCTATGCCCGGGTCGGCGGCGCCGCGATCACCGACGGCAATGCCCGCGACTATTCCAAGCCGATGATCCAGGTCGCATCGCGCTATGACACGACCGAGAAGAAGTTCCTCGGCGCCACCGTCGCCGCGGGTGCCACGCAGGAAGCCAGCGTCGCGGCGGTGGTCGATGCCGCGTTCAATAGCGCTTCCACCGCGCCCTTCGTCGCGCGCCACATGATCGTCCACCTCGTCACCGCCAATCCGAGCCCGGCCTATGTCGGCCGCGTGGCGGCGGCGTTCGCGGACAATGGCAAGGGCGTGCGCGGCGACATGAAGGCGGTGGTCCGCGCCGTCCTGCTCGACGGCGAGGCGCGGGCGGCGCCCACCGCCGCCGGCGGCAAGCTAAAGGAACCGGTGCTGCTGATGACCGCGCTCGCCCGCGCGATCGGCTTTGCGACCGACGGCTATGTCTTCACCACCCGCGATGCCAATCTCGGCCAGCCGGTGTTCCGGGCGCCTTCGGTGTTCAACTTCTATCCGGACGACTTCCCGCTGCCCGGATCGACGGTGCTGAAGAGCCCGGCCTCGAAACTGCTCAATACGTCCAACGTGCTGCGCTGGCACAATTTCGTCTATGACTGGACCGTCTCGGGCGATGCCAATCGCAGCGAATATGCGCTCGATTCCGGCCTGCCCATGTCCTCGCTGACGCAGCCCCTGTGGGCGACCTGGGAAGCCTATGGCACCGATCTCGACACGATGGTGTCGCGCATCGACCTGACCTTGTTCGCCAATACGCTGAATCAGGCGCAGAAGGACGCGCTCAAGGCCGCTGCCACGCCGATCACCAATGCCGATGCGAATGTCCAGGCGCGCCGCCGCGCCCAGACGATGCTCTACGTCGCGGCGACCAGCCCGATGTTCCTGGTCGACCGCTGAGGAGCCGGACCGATGACGATTTCCCGACGCGACTTGCTCAAGGTCACCGCCGGCGCGAGCGCGCTCGCCGCGATCGGCCAGCTCGGCCGCACCACCGCCATCGCCGCGCCGAGCGGCAGCTATCGCGCGATGGTGGGCGTGTTCCTGTTCGGCGGGAACGACGGCTGGAACATGGTGATCCCCACCGATGCCCGGCACCCGCAATATCTCGCCTCGCGCGGCACGGTGGGCATCGCGGCCAACCGGCTGACCGCGCTCACCGGCGCGCCCTATGCGCTCCATCCGGCGATGGCGGCGCTGCGCCCGCTCTGGGACGAGGGCAGCCTGGCGCTCGTCCTCAATGCCGGCACCCTCTTCGCCCCGCTCACCAAGGCGACCTATCAGTCGCGCGCCGATCTGCGCCCGATGAACCTGCTCAGCCATTCGGACGAGCAGGCGCACTGGCAGGGCCTGCGCGCCCGCGACTTCGCGACCGACGGCTTCATGGGCCGCCTGACCGACCGGATGGGCACGAGCGCGGTCCCGTCGATGATCTCGATCGCCGGCTCGAACCTGGCGGTGATCGGCAAGACCAGCTCGACGCTGGTGCTGCCTTCCACCGGCACGCTCACGCGTTCGGGCTATTCGAGCATGAGCAACGCGGCGAACAACGCCAAGAACGCCGCGCTCACCACCTTCTCCTCGGCCGCCGGCCTGGGCGACGTCGCGGAGGCGAGCGCGCGCGACATCAATGCCAGCTATGATCAGGCGACCACCGCCAACACGATCATCTCGGCGAACAGCACGCTCGACGGCTATTTCGTCAACCCGGCCACCGGCGCCGCGCTCACCAGCGACGTCGCGCGCCAGCTGATGCGCGTCGCCCGGATGATCGATGCGCGGGGCAGCCTGGGCCATGGCCGCCAGACCTTCTTCGTCAGCCAGGGCGGGTACGATAACCATTCGGGCCAGACCAATGGCGGCACCAACGATACCGGCACCCATGCGAACCTGCTCGGCGACCTGGCCATGGCGCTGGCCGGCTTCCACCGCGCGATGCAGGCGATCGGCATGGCCGAGAACGTCACCAGCTTCACGATGAGCGACTTCGGCCGCACCTATCGCGGCAATGCCCAGAACGGCACCGACCATGCGTGGGGCAGCAACCATCTGGTAGTCGGCGGCAATGTCGCGCCCGGCGGCATCTTCGGCGCCTATCCGGACCCGGTGCTCGGCGGCGCCACCGATGTGAGCAGCGAGGGTCGCTTCGTTCCCGCCGTGGCGCAGGAGGAGTATATCGGCGCGATCGCCCGCTGGCACGGCGTCGCCGATGCGGACCTGCCCTATGTCTTCCCCAACTGGTCGACCTGGAGCACAGGCGGGCGCGGGCCGCTGGGCCTGTTCCGAACTTAGGTTCCTCCGCGCTTAACTGCGTATCGGGATTGCGCTATCGTTCCGCTCCGGTAATGGGGCGCGGCTTTGGGGGAGGCGGACGATGGCCAATCTCTATCGCATTACACCGTTCATGCACGTGCCGGATTTCGAGAAGGCCGTCTGGTTCTTCACCGAGGTGCTGGGCTTCACGCTCTATTTCCGCACGTCCAACTATGCGTATGTCCAGCGCGAACAGGCTGCATTCCGCCTGCTGGAGAATGTCGGCGACGACGGCGCCCCGCCGGGCAATCGCCGCTTCTGCTATTATGTCGACGTCGAGGATGTGGAAGCGGTCGCCGACGAGCTGAGACCCAAGGCGCACCTGCTCAACGATGGCGACATCCACGGACCGGTCGACCAGATCTATGGCCAGCGCGAACTGATGGTGGTGGCGCCGGACGGCAATCTGCTCGTGTTCGGGCAGGACATCTCGAAGCGGTGATCAGAGCGCCACGCTCCCCTCGCCCATGAACCGCGCCCGGGTGGAGAAGCCCGTGCCCGCCACGCTGAGTTCGTTGAACGAAGGCGGGCGCGCCCGCACCCGCTCTGACAAGGTGCCCGCCCCGATCAGGCGCACCGTCCGCTCGCCGATCCGCCGCTCGATATCGAACGGATCATGGACATGGCCAGTGAGCACCGCATCCACCCCCGCCCGGGCCAGCGCGTCCAGGGCCTGGGCCCCGCAATGCGTCTCCGAGGTCGTCCGCGTGCCACCCTCCACCAGCGGGTGATGGCAGGCGACGAACACCAGCCCGCCCGGCGGCACCGCTTCGACCAATGCCAGCGATGCCCGCAGTGCCCGGCCGCTGACATAGCCCTTCGACCAGTCGAGCCGCCACTGGAAGCGCGCGGTGGTCTTGAGCGGCACCACTGCCACGCCCTTCACATCGAGCGGCCGCTCGATCATCCGTTCGAGCGCATGGTAGCGCCGGTAGGGCGCCACGAACCGCGCCCAGGGATTGAACCACGGCAGGTCGTGATTGCCCACCTCCACCGTCACCGGCCGGCCAAGGCCCTTGAGCCACTGCGCAGCGGCCGAGAATTCCTTCGCCCGCGCCTGCATCGTCAGGTCGCCGGTCACGATCACGGCGTCAGGCTGCTCTTCGCGCACCCGCGCGGCGAACCAGTCGAGCGCAGCGCGGTCCTCCCGCCCGAAATGCACGTCGCTGACATGGAAGAGCCGCGTCATTCCGGCCCCTCGCGCGTCGCGATGAAGGCCTTGCGGCTGATCCCCGCCGTGATCGGGGTTCCCGGCGCCAGCGGAACCGGCTCGCCATCGAACAGCGCCAGCACCGGCTTCTTCCCGCGGGCGGCGAACTCGCGGGTAAGGCCCTCGCTCACCGCATGCGCCGCGACCCAATCCCCGGTCAGCCATTCCCAGCCCAGTTGCGCGATCGCGCTCCAGTCGCGCGCGTCCACCGCCGCTACGTGCAGTTCGCCCTTCTCGGGCCGGACGAATACCGCCTGATAGCGGCCCGCGAGCGCCGATACGCCGGAGATGCGGATGCCGCTGCCGCCGAACGTGCGGTTCCATGCAACATGGGCCGCCTGGAACAACCGCCGGAACGCCCCCTTGCGCACCGCCTCGCGCGCGCGGAACCAGGCAGTGGCGGGCCCCATGATCAGCCCGACGAACGCACGATGCCCGGCCGCCTGGACATAGGGCAGGGCGATGCGGGTGGCTTCGTCATGCGCGGCCTGGACGATCGCCCGGGGATCGAGCGTATCGTGCAGCGACTTGGCGAGCAGGTTCATCGTTCCGCCCGGCAGGATCAGGAAGCTGCCCTCCCATGCCCTGAGCGCCGATAGTGCAGCGTTGATCGTTCCGTCGCCCGCGAACAGCACCACGGTATCGACCCCGTCCCGATCGAGATCGGCCCCGGCGGGCATCTTCTGCTCCGGAAACTCGGTGCGGCCGACCAGCGTCAGCCCGCGCTCCGCGAACACGCCCTCGAGCGCATTGCATTTCGCCCTGGTGGTGGATCCCGAGCCGGGATTGGTGATGAACCAGAGTCTTTCCATCCGGATCGTAACGCCCGAGATATGATTTGGCTCAACCGGATCTCAATAACGATAGAGCCGCATCTTCTGGATGCCGAACTGCCCGGGCGGCAGGCGGACGTGCCGGCCCTGGTGCGTCTCGTCGCCGTTGAGTTTCCGGCCGGCGACCCATTTCCCGTCGACGAACTTGCCCTCCTCGACGGTATCGAGGCCGATGCGCGGCCCGAACGTCACCGTGATTCCGCTGCCCGCGACCAGATAATCCTCGCCGCCCAGCCAGAGCAGGATCCCGCCATGCTCGGCCGGCTCCTGCTTGTCCTTCGGCGTCCAGGGATCGACGAACCCGACGGTCAGCGCATAGCCACCCAGCGTCGCCGTCTGCGGTGCGCTGTCGACCGCGCCTTCGAAGCCCACCGGCGGCGCGAACCCCGCGCGTGCCCTGGCCGCGAACAATGCCGGGGTCAGTTGCTCGAGCATCGCATAGAAGCTGCCCAGGCGGTCCTTGTCGGCAATGTTCTCGATCGCGAAGGGGCTGAACCCGATCGCGCCATGTTTGCCGATCGCCCGCATGGCGTTGGCCGGCGCGCGCGGATCGCCCGCCTGGTTCGCCTCGGGCACGAACAGGGGGTTGCCAGGCACGGCATAGCCCTCGACGATGCCCGCGAAGTTCGGGAAGTAGATGTCGGGCGCGAGCATATCGATCGCAGGCGCGGCATCCCGCCATATCTGCATCAGATGCGCGAGCGGGCCGCCGCTCGGATATTCGCCCGGCAGCTTGCCCGGCCGCCCCTGCGCTCCGTTGACGTACATCGGCAGCGCGTATTCGCGCTTGCCGGCCTCGGCCACCGCATTGGCCCAGCGCGCATAATGATGCGCGGTGAACCCCTCCTCGCCGCCCTTCCACCTGGCGAAGGCGGCGTCGGCCAGCGAGCCGTGCTCGCGCGCGGTCGGCAGGAAGCCGATCTCGTTCTCCACCTGCACCATGAGCACGGTGTGCCGGTCGCCGTCGATCGCCTTCAGATGCTTCATCAACGCGGCAAAGGCCCGCGCATCGGCGTCGCGCGTGGCCATGCCGAACACCGACAGGATATCCTGCGGCTGCCCATCCTCGCCGGTCGAGCGCAGGAAGCGCTTGCCGTCGCGCTTCACCCACGCGGGCACATAGGTCGACATGCTGTTCTTCCAGCTGCCGAACCACAGCAGCACCAGCCGCATGTCGTTGGCCCGCGCATCCTCGACCAGCCAGTCGAGGCTGGAGAAGTCGAACCGGCCTTCCTCGGGCTCGATTGCCTCCCAGGTCACCGGCGCCAGCACCGTGTTGAGATGCAGCGCCTTCAGCCGCTGCCAGTGCGGCCTGAGCCACGCGCGGTCGGTGGCCGAGCTATTGCCCAGTTCGCCCCCCCGGATCAGGAACGGCTTGCCGTCCACGATCAGCCGCCCGCCCTCCATATGCGGCATCTGGGCGAAAGCGGGGGTGGCGAGCAGAAGGGCGAGCGCAGGGAGCCAGCGGAGCATGGCAAGCACAATAGTCTGATTTAATCGCGCATGGGAACCGCGCATGGCGCGTCGTCCGCGATTCGCGGCAATGTCTTCGGAATCAAGGAGAAGCTGGAGCGGGTAGCGGGAATCGAACCCGCGCTAGAAGCTTGGGAAGCTCCTGTGATACCATTTCACCATACCCGCTCGGGCTCGCCGAAATCCCCGCTTTTGCCGATTCTGTCAAGCTGCTCCGCTCAGTGTCGAAGCTTCAGATGATGCGGCAGCGGCCGGCGCCTGCGGAACAGCAGCTTCAGGCACACCCATAGCAGCAGCCACTCCCATAAGGTCGGCACCCGATCGGCACGCATCATTTCGGCTCCCATGGCTCGAGGAAAGCGGGCGGCACCTGCTCGGTCAGCCACACCCCGTTGCTGGTGACGAAGAAGTCCCGGCCGGTCTCGGCCAGCGCCGCCGCGCGAACCGCCAGGATAACCGCCGTCCCGCGCCGCTGCCCCACGCGCGTCGCGGTATCGCGTTCGCCCGAGAGATGGACATGATGGCGCCGCATCGGCTTCAGCCCCTCCGCCAGGATCATCGGCAGGAAGCGCTCGACGGTGCCGTGCCACAGCAATTCCGGTGGGTCGGCGCGCGGCCAGTCGAGCGCCACTTCCACGGAATGCCCCTGCCGTGCCCGGATCCGCGCCGCGTCGCCGGAAAGCTCGAAGCGCTGCTTGTCGCATTCTTCGACCAGGCGCATCAGATCGTTCCGATCGCATCTGACGCCCGCCCGGGCGAACGCGCCCAGCACCGCGCGGACATCGGTCCAGCCCTGTCCGTCGAGCGTCAGTCCGCCCGCTCCGGGATCGTGCCGCAACCACAATGACAGCCGCTTCGAGCGCCGAATGTCGTTCACTGCTCCGCCCCCTCGATGACGACCGCCGCGCCGGGCCATTCCTCCGCCGCGACCTGGTCGATCGGCCGGGCGATGCCGCGCGTCAGCTCGGCCGGTACCGTCACCCGGAAGCCGCGCGCGATCAGTCCCTCGACTGCCCAACGCACGCAATAGTCCGCCGCGACGCCGACCACGGTCACCGCCTCGATCCCCGCGCCGCGCAGCCCGGCGAAGAATGCGTCGCGATCCGCCGCCTCGCGCGCGCCGACCCGCTCGATCGCCAGGCCCGGTTCGGCCCACATGTCGAACACGCCCTTCTCGAGTCGCAACACCGGGATCGCCGGATCGACCGCATCGGCATCGACCACCAGCTCCCAGCCCGGCGTGCCCTTCTCGCAATGCGGCGGGAACTGCTTCGCCTCTTCGGATATGGCGTAGATCGCCGGCACATGCGTGTCGAAGGTGAACAGCACGCCGGCCGTTTCTTCGGAACGCAGCCCGGCCAGCCAGGCCCGCATCGGCGCAACGATCCGCTCGGCGCCCGGAACCGGCAAGGCACCGTCCGCCGCCACGAAATCCCGCTGCATGTCCACCACGATCACGAAGTCCGGCATCGCTAGCCTCCACATTCCGCATTTGACATATATCCAATCTGAACATAAGTAAAGCGCATAACGCACATAAGGGTGACGTGATGGACCAGGCCGCCTTTCTCGAAAGCTACGATCCGGCCGCGTTCGAGCGCCCGTCGGTGGCGGTCGACCTGATCCTGATGAGCGTGGTCGATGATGCCCCCGTGGTGCTGCTCACCCGCCGTGATCAGCATCCCTTCCAGGGCGCATGGGCGCTCCCCGGCGGCTTTGTCGGCATCGGCGAGAGCCTGGATGACGCCGCCCGCCGCGTCCTCGCCGAGAAGACGCGCATGGCCGATGCCTGGGTCGAGCAACTCTACACCTTTGGCGCGGTCGGCCGCGACCCGCGCATGCGGATCATCAGCGTCGCCTATTTCGCGCTGATCCCCGCCACTGCCTTCGCCGCCGCGCTAAGGGCTGCCCCCGAACTGGCACTGGCCGAGCTGGCCGTCCCCTGGCATGGCGAGCTCGGCGGCCCGGTCGAGGCCCGCCTCGCCGAGGGCGAACCGCTCGCCCTCGCCTTCGATCATGGCGCCATGCTCGGCGTCGCGATCCTGCGGCTGCGCGGCAAGCTCGATTACTCCGGCATCGCCTTCGCCCTGCTGCCCGAACGCTTCACCCTGCGCGCGCTCCAGCAAGTGTACGAGGCGATCCTCGATACCCGCCTCAACAAGTCCGCCTTTCGCCGCCGCATGCTCGATCGCGGCTGGCTGGAGCCGACCGGCGAGCGCGAGACCGGCGCCTCGTTCCGTCCCGCCGAGCTCTACCGCTACCGCCCGCCCGGCGAAGCCCCTCGCTGAGCCGCGCCGCCGCGTCTATCGTCACCGGCCACATCCGGAGGAAGCCTTGCCCGTCACCGACATCGCCACCCGCGTCTACAATCATGGCTGGCGGCTCGATCCGATCGTCCGTAGCCTGCTCGACACCGATTTCTACAAGCTGCTGATGCTGCAGATGATCCGCCATCTGCACCCGGACGTGCAGGCGACCTTCTCGCTGATCAACCGCACGAGGAGCGTCCGCCTGGCCGAAGTGATCGACGAGGCCGAGCTGCGCGCCCAGCTCGATCATGCCCGTACCGTGCGCTTCTCGAAGAAGGAGCTCATCTGGCTCGCGGGCAACAGCTTCTACGGCAAGCAGCGCATGTTCGCGCCGGACTTCATCGCCTGGCTCGCCGATTTCGAGCTGCCCGAATATGACCTGCACAAGGTCGACGGCCAGTTCGAGCTGCACTTCGCCGGCCCGTGGACCCACACGATGATGTGGGAAATCCCCGCGCTGGCCATCGTCAACGAGCTCCGCTCGCGCGCCGCCTTGAAGGGCAAGGGCCGGTTCGAGCTCGACGTGCTCTACGCCCGCGCCAAGGCGAAGATGTGGGACAAGGTCGAGCGCCTGCGCCGGCTTCCGGACCTCGTCATCTCGGACTTCGGCACGCGTCGCCGCCACGGCTTCCTGTGGCAGCGCTGGTGCGTCGAGGCGCTGAAGGAAGGCCTGGGCAGCCGGTTCATCGGCAGCTCGAACGTGCTGCTTGCGATGGACAACGACCTGGAAGCGATCGGCACCAATGCGCACGAGCTGCCGATGGTCCTCGCCGCGCTGGCGGACAGCGACGCGGAAGTCGCCGCCGCTCCCTATCGCGTGCTGGAGGAATGGCGCGCCCATTATGACGGCAACCTGCTGGTCGCCCTGCCCGATGCGTTCGGCACCACCGCGTTCCTGCGCAACGCACCGGACTGGGTTGCCGACTGGACCGGCTTCCGCCCGGACTCGATGCCGCCGATCGAAGGCGGCGAGCAGATCATCGCCTGGTGGCAGGCGCGCGGGCGCGATCCGCGCACCAAGCTGCTGATCTTCTCCGACGGCATGGACGTCGACAGCATCGAGGCGACCTATCGCCACTTCCATGGCCGCGTCCGGATGAGCTTCGGCTGGGGCACCAACCTGACCAACGACTTCCGCGGCTGCGACCCTGCCGGTGGGCACGACCTCGAGCCGATCTCGCTCGTCGCCAAGGTGACCAGTGCGAACGGTCGCCCGGCAGTCAAGCTCTCCGACAATCCGTCCAAGGCCACTGGCGACCCGGCCGAGATCGCCCGCTACCTGCGCATCTTCGGCGGCGAGGGCCGGACGGCGCAGGCGGTGGCGGTTTGAACCGTCTCCCCTCCTCTGCAGGGGAGGGGAGACGGAGCGACGCGCCGAGTCAGAACCCGATCGGGGACGCGGTGCCGGGCCGCGCCGCCGCCTCTGCCCGCAACCGCGCGAGGATGTCCGCCGCGCCCTGCGCCGGCCGGTGCCGAAGCTGCCGCGCCACCACCGCGAAATCGCCGGGAGTCAGCCCGTCGAGCCCTGCCGGAGCGTCCATCCCGAAGAAGCGCGCGAACGCCTTTGCCGCGCGTTCGGCCCCAAGCGGCCGCAACGCCAGCTTGAACACGAACCGCCGCAACGTCGCCGGATCGAGCTTCCCCGGATGGTTGGTCGCCGCGACCACCGGCAGCGGGTGCCGGTCGAGCCAGGTGAGCAGTTCGTTGACTTGCCCCACTTCCCAGCTCGCCTGCGCCGTCGTCCGGTCGAAGAGGAGCGAATCCGCCTCGTCGAACAGCAGCACCCCACCGCGCCGCCGTGCCTCGGCAAAGGCATCGGCGATGTTCGCCTCGGTCTCGCCGACCCATTTGGACAGCAGGTCCGACGCGCGCTTCACCACCAGCGGCCGATCGAGCCGCCGCGCCAGGTGCCAGGCGAGCGCCGTCTTGCCCGTGCCCGGCGGCCCGGTGAGCAGCAGCGAGACATCGGCCGCGCCCGCCGCCGCGATGCCCTCGATCACTTCCGCCACCGGCGGATCGCTTTCGTAGAGCGCCACGTCGAGCGCGCCCGGCCCCGGCTGCGGCAGCTCGCCGCCCCGGAGCGCCTTCACCAGCGCCTCGGCCGAGCGCACGCCGCCATCCGCCTCGCCCGCCAGCCGCCCGGCCCGGGTCGCGACCCGCAGCACCGTCGCCGCCTCGGGTGCGGCGTCGAGCAGCCGGACGAAGCCGTCGCCCGGCGCCACGCCCTCGTCCGCCGCCACCCGCGCCAGCATCCGCTGCCCGGCGCTGCGCGAAGGCAGGCCGAGCCGCAGCACATGGCTCATCCGCCGCAGGATCGCGCCGTCGACATTGCCGATCGCGTTGGTCGTCCAGATCACCGGCACCTTGTTGGTCTCCAGCATCCGGTTGACGAACACCTTGCTGCCCGTGCGCTTCTGGAACCAGTCGCCGTCGCTCGGGCTGGACTCGCCGATCAGGTCCTCCATCTCGTCGAACAGCAGCGCCGCGCCCCGCCGCCCGCCGAGCACCCGCTGCGACAGCTGCATCGCCGCGATGCGTTCCCAGCGCTCGGGCTCGGCACCGTCCTCGTCCGCTTCCGCCACCGCGTGCAGCCGCGCGCCCGCGGCCGCCGCCAGCGTCCGCGCGAACTCGGTCTTGCCGGTGCCCGGAGGCCCGTGGATCAGCAGGTTGATGCCCACCGCCCGTTCGGCGATCGCGCCGCGGAGCAGCCGGACGAGATAGTCCGCCTCCTCCACCGCGAAGTCGTCGAGCCCGAGCCGCGCGACCTGGCAGGTGCCGGCCAGCGCCTCGAGCAGCGGCCGGCCGGGCCGGGGCGCCGCGTCGAGCACCCGCTCGAGCGACCAGCTCAGGTTGATCTGGTCCCGGCCCTGATAGTCATGGCCGAAGCTCGCCAGCCCGAGCCGCACCGCCGCCGAGCGCCGGGCCAGCCGCCCGGCATCGACCGGCTCTGCCCCGGCCAGTGCGCCGAACAGCCCGGGCAGGTCGATATCCGCCCGGCACATCGCCTCGACCAGCCCATAGACGCGCGGCACCCGTTCGGCCGCGATCATCAGCTCGAGCAGCGCATGGTCGAGCGGACCGAAGCCGAGCAGCAACGCCAGCTCGTCGGCGATCTGGAGCACCTGCGGACGCACCTCGCCCAGCGGCCGCCAGCGCAGCGTCGCCGCTAGCAGCGCGTCCCAGCCGATATCCTCGCTCGCTGCCGACGAGCCGGTGAGCCAGTCGACATGCGGCATCGCCCATTCGTGCACCGCCTTGGCGAGCGGCGCGGTGGCCGGCAGATTCCGGCCGATCCGGCGGAGCATCCGCCGGACGATCTGATGTTCGTGCATAAATTCCCGTGCTCGCCCCGGGCGCAGGCGCGCGTCTTCGCGACGCGCGGCTCGGCCGGCGCGGTTCTCTGATTGCGTTATCGAGACGGATGCTGCGGGCGCCGCTCGGCCCCCACAGCGCTCAGGCGAGCACTATCGGAACGAAGCGACGCAGGGCAGAAGGCCGTTTCGGGCGTTCGTGGCCAACACGTCATTTCTCCACATCGCCGGGCGGAAATGGTCCCCCGGTCGGGGCGGGCTCCTAGCCGCGTTCGCGCCCAAATTCAAGTTTGACCTGCCCCGGTCCGGCGCTAGCGTCGCGGCCAGGCAATGGGAGAGACGGGTAATGCGGGTTCTTGCAGGTGCGGCGCTGGTCGCGATGGCGTTCACCGGAACGGCAGCCCGGGCGCAGCAGAACCCCCAGGCCGAGGCCCAGGCGCTCGAACTGCTCAAGCGCGGCATCGCCTTCCGCACCGTTGCCGGGCCGGGCAACCAGACGCCCGACTATGCCGCCTATCTGAAGACCCAGCTCGTCGCCGGCGGCTTCGATCCTGCCGACATCCGCATCGAGCGGATCGACGACACCGCCTGGCTGGCCGCCCGCTATCCGGGCACGGACCGGGCCGCCAAGCCGATCTACATCTCCGGCCATATGGACGTGGTCGAGGCGAAGCCCGAAGACTGGACCCGCGATCCGTTCACGCCGATCGTCGAGAATGGCTATATCTTCGGCCGCGGCGCGACCGATATGAAATACGACCTCTCGACGATGGTCGCCACGCTGATCCAGCTGAAGCGCGAAGGCTACAGGCCGTCGCGCGACATCGTCCTCCTCGCCTCGGGCGACGAGGAGACCAGCATGAAGACCACCGCCGCGATGGCCGAGCAATATCATGACGGCGAGCTGCTGCTGAACATCGATGGCGGCGGCGGCGCGCTCGACGAGCACGGGAAGCCCGAGATCTTCGGCCTGCAGGGCGCCGAGAAGACCTATGCCGATTATGAGCTGACCTTCACCAATCCCGGCGGCCATTCCAGCGCGCCGACTAAGAGCAACGCGATCTATTCGCTCGCCCATGCGCTGGCGAAGATCGAGGCGTATCAATTCCCCGGCGAGATCAACGATATCACCCGCGCCGGCTTCGTCCAGGGCGCCAGGACTGCCGATCCGGAAATGGCCGCCGCGATGCGTGCCTTCATGGCCAATCAGCGCGACGCCAAGGCGCTTGCCGTGCTGCGTTCCGAACCCGGGCTGATCGGCCAGACGGGCACCACCTGCGTGGCCACCATGGTCAATGCCGGCCATGCGACCAATGCGCTGCCCCAGCGCGCCACCGCCAACATCAATTGCCGCATCTTCCCCGGCACCTCGGTCGCGGCGGTCGCGGCGACGCTGACGAAAGTGGTCGGCGATCCCGAGCTCAAACTCCGGACGCTCGACAGCGGCACCGTCGCCAGCCCCGCCTCGCCGCTGCGGCCCGACCTGATGAAGCTGGTGTCGGATGGCATCCACGCCCGCTTCCCCGGCGTGCCGATCGTGCCGGCGATGTCGGCGGGCGCGAGCGATTCGATGTGGTTCCGCGCCAAGGGCGTGCCGAGCTACGGCATCAGCCCGATCTTCATGAAGGGCTCGGACAGCTTCGCCCACGGCCTCAACGAGCGCACCCCGCTCAGCGAGATCGCTCCGTCGATCGTCTATTACAAGTTCCTGCTCCGGGGCCTGACGAAATAGCGCCTCCGCGCCGGCATGCGCTGCCCCCGATCCGCTGCGAGCGTATTAGCTTGATAACACGCACCGGATCGTGCAGAAATCGTCTCCAGTGGGCATCGAGGCCGAAGCCCTGGGGGAATCACATTGTCGACAGACGAACCTGGCGGCGCGCCAGCGCTGGAGTTGCGCGCGCTCGGCAAGACCTATGGCCGCGGCGCCGGCGCCAAGCGGGCGGTCGATGACGTTTCGCTCACCGTCCGCGGCGGCGAGGTCTATGGCTTTCTCGGCCCCAATGGCGCGGGCAAGAGCACGACGATCCGCATGGCGTTGGGCCTGATCCGGCCGAGCGACGGCGATGCCCTGCTGTTCGGCCGGCCGGTTTCGGACCGGCAGGCGCTGCGTCGGGTGGGATCGCTGGTCGATGGCGGCACTTTCTATCCCTTCCTTTCCGGGCGCGACAATCTGCGCGTGCTCGCCCGTACCCAGGGTCATGACGGCGCACGCATCGAGGCGGTGCTCGAACGGGTGGACCTGGCGCGGGACGCGAAGCGCAAGGTGAAGGGCTATTCGACCGGCATGAAGCAGCGCCTGGGCGTCGCCGCCGCGCTTCTCGACGATCCCGATCTTGTGATCCTCGACGAGCCGGCAAACGGTCTCGACGCCGCGGGCATCCAGGATATGCGCACGCTGCTGCGCGGCCTGGCTGCGGACGGCAAGGCAGTGTTCCTGTCGAGCCACCTGCTCCACGAAGTCGAGCAGATCTGCGACCGGGTGGCGATCGTCCACAAGGGGCAGTTGCTTCGCGAGGCGACGGTTCGCGAGATGCTCGACCAGGGCGAGGCGCTGCGCATCGAGGCGGAACCGCTCGACGCCGCGGCCGCCGCACTCGAGGGGCGCTGGCCGGTCGAGCGCATCGCCGGCGCGCTCAAGGTGCGCGCGCGCCGGGCCGAAGCGCCGGCGATCGTGCGCACGCTGGTCGAGGCCAGCGCCGACATTTTCCATATGGGCCCCGACGATCAGAGCCTCGAGGAAATCTTCCTGACCATGACGAGGGACTCCGATGCTTGATGCCGTCCGTGCAGAGGCGCTGAAGCTTCGCCGTCACCGGGCGACCTGGATGATGGTCTGGATCTATCCGATCGCCATCACCCTGATCGTTGCCGGGATGCTCGTCTACGGCGCGTTCCGGGCGCATGGCGTGCCGGCGCCCGCCCAACCCGCCCTGGAATGGATCCGGGAGAGCACGACTCTGTGGAAGCTCCCGGCCTCGCCGCCCGGACGCTTTCTCATCGCCGGCTTCTGCGCAGTGGTGTTTGCCGGCGAATATGGCTGGAACACCTGGAAGCTGATCATTCCGGCACGCGCGCGCTGGCAGCTGATCGCGGCCAAATGGGTCGTTGCGCTCGGCTTCCTGACGATCGCCCTGATCGCAGCGGACCTCATCACGCTGATCGGCAGCTGGCTGGGATCCTTCCAGGGCGACGGCATCCCCGCCGGCGTCACGCTGGCCGCCGTCCTCGAAGCGCATTGGCAGGCGGGCGCGCATGCGCTGCTGCCCATCGTCTACACGATCGCCTTTGCCGGGCTGTTCGCGATACTCACCCAGTCGATCCTCGCGACGGTGATCCTGTCGATCGCGCTCGTCGTGATCGAGGGGCTCTGGCCGCTGATCGGCCTCTTCCTCCATCAATATGTGCCGGCGCTGACGGAGACGCTGGTCAGGGTGCTGCCCTTCTATCACCTGGCCAATCTGAAGACCTGGGCCAGCGGTGCCGGCCTGACGATGCCGCTCGGGCCGGATGCCGTCGTGTCGATGTCCTGGGGGATGTCGTTCGCCGTGCTGATGGGCTGGATCCTCGCCGCAGCGGCCGCCACGCAGCTCCGCTTCCTGCGGCAGGATCTCAACTGAGGCGGCGCCGGCCCCGCTCGATCCCGGGGTTCGCGTCGCTACCCAACCGCTCAGGCCGGATCGCCGCCATCGGGGGCTGGCTCCGGCATCAGCCGGGAGGGCCAGCCGATGCGGATCAGCATGCCGTCCGGGCCGGCGATACCCACTTCGTACAGGCCCCATTCGCGATGCCGCAGCACGCCGCCCGGGCGGATGATCAGATCGTCGACCAGCGCGGCGACGGCATCCACTTCCGGGGTGCGGATGAAGACGCCGAACGGGTTGTGCGCCTCCGGCACCTGCCACGGGCCCGGGCCCGCCTGGGTGAGGTGCACCTCGCACCCCCAGCCGCTCATGATCGCATAGGCGGCATCGCCGCCGACGCGAGCGAAGCCCAGCCGTTCCCAGAACGGCATTGCGGCCCCGAGGTCGTTGTGGGGAACTATGGCGAACGCGCCCACCGTCGCGGGGATCGGCATCGTGCTTCTCCTTGCTTTCCGGACGATCCTTCGCATGGTCTGGCAGCCTGTGCACGAACGTCGCGGCGGACCGCTTGCGGCCCGTTCGCCGTATAAGCCGATGGCGCCAGGAAAGGGAGGCCGATGACCGCCAGATACGACGCCCTGATCATCGGGGGCGGCCATAACGGCCTGGTCTGCGCCTTCTACCTCGCCCGCGCCGGCCTGAAGGTCCGTGTGCTCGAGCGCCGCCATGTCGTCGGCGGCGCGGCGGTGACCGAGGAATTCCATCCCGGCTTCCGCAACTCGACGGCCAGCTATACGGTCAGCCTGCTCCGCCCCAAGGTGATCGCCGACATGAAGCTCCCGGCACGCGGCTGGCGCGTGGTCGAGCGGCAGATCTCCAACTTCCTGCCGCATGAGGGCGGCTATCTGAAGCTGGGCGGCGGGCATGAACGCACTCGCGCCGAGTTCGCGCGCTTCTCGGCCAGGGATGCCGAGGCGTTTCCGCGCTACGAGGAGGCGCTGGAGCGCGTCGCCGCGGTGCTGCGCGACATGGCCCTCAAGACGCCGCCCAATGTCGGCGGCGGCGTCCGCGCGCTGCTCGCCGCCGCGGCGCAGGGGCGCAAGCTGGCGCGCATGCCGATCGAGGCGCAGCGCGACACGATGGACCTGTTCGTCAAGTCGGCGCGCGACTTCCTCGATGGCTGGTTCGAGAACGACTATGTCAAGGCGGCCTTCGGCTTCGACGCGGTGGTGGGCAACTATGCCAGCCCCGATACGCCGGGCAGCGCCTATGTGCTGCTCCACCATGTCTTCGGCGAAGTGAACGGCAGGAAGGGTGCCTGGGGCCATTCGATCGGCGGCATGGGCGCGATCACCCGCTTGATGGCGGAAGCCTGTACCGAGGCCGGCGTCGAGATCAGCCTGGAGGCTCCCGTCGCGAAGCTGCTGGTCGACGGGAACCGGGTCGCCGGCGTGCGGCTGGAGAGCGGCGAGGAGATCGCCGCCGGGACCGTCGCGGCCAATGTCGGCCCGGCTCTGCTCTATCGACGACTCGTCGACCGCGCCGACATGCCCGCCGACTTCGCCCGGCGGATGGACCATTACAAGGCCGGCTCGGGCACCTTCCGGATGAACGTCGCACTCTCCGAGCTGCCGGACTTCACCGTCCTGCCCGGCGCCGGCGAGCATCATACCGCCGGCATCATGATCTGCCCGACGCTCGACTATATGGACCGCGCCTATGTCAGCGCCAGGGCCAGGGGCATGTCCGACGCGCCGATCGTCGAGATGACCATCCCCTCCACGGTGGACGACAGCCTCGCCCCGCCGGGCCGGCACGTCGCCGCGCTGTTCTGCCAGCAATTCGCGCCCGACCTGGACTGGGACCAGGCGCGCGAAGCCGCCGCCGACCGCATCATCGATACCGTCACGAAGCACGCGCCCAACTTCAAGGCATCGGTGATCGCGCGCCAGATACACTCGCCGCTCGATCTGGAGCGCAAGTTCGGCCTGGTCGGCGGCGACATCATGCACGGCCACATGTCGCTCGACCAGCTCTGGGCCGCCCGCCCGGTGCTGGGCCATGGCGACTATCGCGGGCCGATCCGGGGGCTCTACATGTGCGGCGCCGGCACCCATCCCGGCGGCGGCGTCACCGGCGCGCCGGGGCACAATGCCGCGCACGAGATCCTAAGGGATCGCAGCCTCCTCGGCCGCCTGCTCGGCTGAACCGCGCATCAGGTAGAGCGGGATCGCCGTCGCCATCAGCAACAGGCTGAGCCCGATCGCTTCATAGCCGGCGCCCCAGATCGCCCAGAGCGCGAAGACCAGCCCGATCGCAGCGGCGGGCCGCACGACGCCCAGCACCAGCGCGGACAGGCAGGTGCCGGCATAGAACCACAGCGTCGCCGCCGTCGTCACGCGCAGCATGAAGTCGTAGATGGCGGCGGTATCGCGCGAGACGTTGCTGAGCACCAGCACGCTGGCGAGCGCGCTCGACGCGAGCAGCGCCGCCACCGGCACGTCGCGCCCGCTGGTTCGCCCGATACGGGCGGGGATCACGCCGGCACGCGCCATGCCCAGCGGCACCTCGCCCTGCAGCAGCACCCAGCCGTTGAGCGCGCCGATCGCGGCGATCGCAGCAAAGCCCGCCACCGCCAGCCCGGCCCAATGGCCCCAGAAGGCCTCGACGAACAGCGCCACCGGCGCATTGGCGCCCGCCACCGATCCTTGCGGCATCGCGAAGATGATCCCCGAACAGGCGATCAGGTACAGCAGCCCGGTCAGCCCCACCCCGGTCAGCGTGGCACGGGGAATGGTTCGGGCCGGATCGCGCACCCGCTCGGCCGCGACGCCCGCACATTCGAACCCGACCATCGCGAAAAAGGCCAGCGTCACCGCCGATGCCAGCTGGCTCGCATCGAACGGCGTGTGCGGATGCGCGCTCGCGGCAAGGTCGCCCTTCGCGCCGAGCTGGGCGAGCAGCAGCACGATGGCGACGAGGGGCACCAGCTTGACGAGCGTGGTGACCACCTGGAACTCGCCCGCCGCCCGTGCGCCGCGCAGGTTGAGCAGCGTGATCCCCCAGAGCAGCCCCACCGCCGCCAGCACCAGGCTGAGCGAAGACTGGGCCAGGGGCGGCCAGAACACCGCCAGATAGCGTATCGCGGTGAGCGCGATGAACGCGTTCGCCGCCCATACGCCGACCCACATCGTCCAGGCGATCAGCACGCCGGGGAGCGGCCCCAGCGCGCGCACACAGATCGCCAGCGTGCCCGTCGCCTCGGGCATCGCGCGCGAAAGGCCGGCGATCACCCAGGCGATCACCATTGCCCCCGCGATCGCCGCGATCCACGCCGCCACGCTGGTGAAGCCATAGGGCGCGAGCTGCGCGGGCAAGGCGAAGAAGCCCGAGCCGATCATGTTGCCGATCACCAGCGCGGTCGCCGTCCAGAAGCCGAACGGCCGCTTCGATTCCGTCATGCCCCATTCCCCCGGAAAGTCAGATCCCGCCTTCGACCGCCTCCAGCCCCCGCTCGGCCAGCCCGTGGAGCAACGCGTCTCCGCATGCGTCGAGCGGCGCCTGCTCGGTCGCCCGCACCACGAAGTTGGCGCCGGTGCGGCCGTCGCGGAAGAAGGGATAGCTGCCGATCGCCACGCCTTCATGGGCGCGCTCGGTCTCGCCCAGGAACTCGGCGATCTCGCTCTCCGCCACCCAGGCGCCGATCGTGCGCGAGAGCAGCGGGCGCCCGCCCTCCAGCGTGCCGGTCAGCGCGTCGAGCATGCCCGCCGTGATGTGCGGCACCCCCGCCAGGATGAAGAGATTGCCGACGCGGATACCCGGCGCGCCGGACATGCGGTTGGGGATCAGCTCGGCGCCCTCCGGCACCCGCGCCATGCGCAGCCGCGCATCGGTGAGCCCGCCGCGCGTCTCGTAATAGCGCTCCAGCACCGCGCGCGCCTGGGGGTGGATCACCACGCCCACGCCCAGCGCCGCGGCGATCGCGTCGACGGTGATGTCGTCATGCGTCGGGCCGATGCCGCCGGTGGTGAAGCAATAATCGTAGCGGTCGCGCAGCGCGTTGACCGCCTCGACGATCCGCGCCTCGACATCCGGCACCACGCGCACTTCGGCCAGGCGGATGCCCTGCACGTTCAGCCAGGTCGCGATCTGGGCGATGTTCTTGTCCTGCGTGCGGCCCGAGAGAATCTCGTCGCCGATCACCGCCAGCCCAGCCGTCCAGATGCGTTCGCCCATATCCCCGGCATAGACGCATGCGGCGTCCGCGCCTAGCGTCCCGGTCATGCTGCTCGCCATCGCCGCCCTCGCGCTCTCCGCCGCCGCCTCCACCCCTGCCCCCTGTCAGGCCGAACTGGTCGTGCTCGGCACCTCGCAGGATGCCGGCACCCCGCAGATCGGCCATCCGGAGGACCCCGCCTGGCGCGATCCCGCGCTGCGGGCCTGGGCCGCCTCGCTCGCCCTGGTCGATCATGCCAGCGGTGCGCGCTACCTGTTCGACGCCACGCCCGACCTGCGCGAGCAGCTGGAATGGCTCGACGTGCACGATCCGAAGCGCACGCCGGGCCTCGGCATCGACGGCATCTTCCTCACCCATGCGCATATCGGCCATTATGCCGGCCTGATGTTCCTCGGCCGGGAATCGGCGAACGCCCGGGGCGTTCCTGTCCATGCGATGCCGCGCATGGCCGAGTTCCTGAAGAACAACGGCCCGTGGAGCCAGCTGGTCAGCCTGGACAATATCGCGCTCCGGCCGCTCGCCGCCGGCACCGCCACCCGGCTGCCCGACGGCATCACGGTCACGCCCTATCTCGTGCCCCACCGCGACGAATATTCCGAGACGGTCGGCTTCGTCATCGCCGGCGCCGGGCGCAGCGCGCTCTTTCTTCCCGACATCGACAGCTGGGAGAAATGGGACCAGCGGCTCGAGGACATGCTGGCCCGGGTGGACGTCGCCTATCTCGACGGCACCTTCTTCGACGATAGCGAGCTTGGCGATCCCGCACGGATGAAGAGCGTTCCCCATCCCCGCATCGCCGACACGATCCGCCGCCTGCCGCCCGTGCTCGCCGCGAAGGTCCGTTTCATCCATCTGAACCACACCAACCCGGCCCGTTTCCCCGATGCGGCGAAGCGCCGGGCGGCGGAGCGCGGCGGCGCGGGCTTCGCCCGGCTCGGCGAGCGTTTCTGCCTCTCGAAAAACGGCGCCGACCAGCCTATATCGCCGCGATGACCGAATATGTGACCGTTACTGCCGACATGCCCCAGGCCCGGGATGGCGCGATCAAGCTCCATGGCCCCGCAGGCTTCGAGGGCATGCGCCGCGCCGGCCGCCTCGGCGCCGAGATTCTCGACGCGCTCGTGCCCCATGTCGTACCCGGCGTCGCCACCGCCGAACTGGACGACATCGTCCGCGAGATGACCGTCGCCGCCGGCGGCGTGCCCGCCACGCTCGGCTATCGCGGCTACACGCACAGCTGCTGCATCTCGATCAACCATGTCGTCTGCCACGGCATCCCGAGCGACAAGACGCTCAAGGACGGCGACATCGTCAATATCGACGTGACGCCGATGCTCGACGGCTGGCACGGCGACACCAGCCGCATGTTCCTGGTCGGCGATGTCGGCATCAAGGCGCGCCGCCTGGTCGACGTGACCTATGAATGCCTGATGCTCGGCCTCGAACAGGCCAGGCCCGGCAACCATCTCGGCGACGTCGCCCATGCCATCCAGCGCCATGCCGAGAAGCATCGCTACGGCGTGGTCCGCGATTTCTGCGGGCACGGCCTGGGCCAGATCTTCCACGACGCGCCCGAAGTCGTCCATGTCGGCCGCCCCGGCACCGGCCCGGAGCTGCGCCCCGGCATGTTCTTCACCGTCGAGCCGATGATCAACATCGGCCGGGCGGACGTGAAGCTGCTCGACGACGGCTGGACCGCGGTGACGCGCGACCGCTCGCTCTCGGCGCAGTTCGAGCATTCGATCGGGATCACCGAGGACGGCTGCGAAATCTTCACCAGGAGCCCCAGGGGCCTCGACCACCCGCCCTATTGAAGCGTTCCGCAACTTGCCTGGGGCGCTACGCAACGGGTTGCGTCCGCCAGCGGCCGGAAGGCCGGGCGGACGCATGCGGCGGGTGGAGGGAGTGGGCCGCACCGCCGCCGGGGCTCATTCGCTCGCTTATAGTCAAGCGCGAACCGATTCGAACAACTTGTGCAAGGAATCCCCATATCGACTGGGGAGTCAATGCAACTTCCTGGGGACATTATTCCCATTTTGGACAATATTACTTCACGGCAATAGTAAACGCTATTACGTAAATTATGATATTTACTGAGGCAGGCCGCATCTCAGTGCGCGGCGCGCGACCAGAACGACAGTTGCTCCTCGGCAGCCGCTGCATCCAGATCGCCGATCTCGCTGTGGATCCAGCAGGTCTTGCGCGCCTCGGGATCGAGGGCCAGCAACCCGTGCGCCATGATGACAAGCGGCCCCGTGGCGACGATCACATCGCCGTCCGGCAGGTCGTTCCCACGCCGATGCAGTTCGGCGGGCAGGTCCATAGGCATAGGCTGCATACATCGCACCCCGGTACGCTCGCCGCCCCCAACGCGATTACACCGAAATGGTTCCACAAGCCGGTCGCCGATAATTTGTTGCCGCGGGGCAACGCTTTCGCCGCTGCCCCCAAATCCGGCACCGCATGCGGCGCTGCCCATTTGATAGGCACTTGTTAAAGCGGCGCGGCGCGTGCAACCGAGAGGGCGAGCCGAGTCCCGCCTCTGGCACGAAGTTTGCCAGACGCGCGGATAGGCAAGCCTCATGTGCCTCGGGGGAAACCGTGAAAAAGATCGAAGCGATCATCAAGCCGTTCAAGCTCGACGAAGTGAAGGAAGCGCTCCACGAAGTGGGCGTCTCCGGCATCACCGTCACCGAAGCCAAGGGCTTCGGCCGCCAGAAGGGCCATACCGAGCTCTATCGCGGGGCCGAATATGTCGTGGACTTCCTTCCCAAGGTGAAACTCGAGGTGGTGGTTGAGGATTCGCTTGCCGACCGCGTGGTCGAAGCGGTCGCCGCCGCGGCGCAGACCGGCCGGATCGGCGACGGCAAGATCTTCGTGATCCCGGTCGAGACGGCGCTCCGCATCCGCACCGGCGAGCGCAACGAGAACGCGATTTGACGCGCCGCAACATAGCGTCGATGTAACGCCCGATCTGGGCAAGATTCTTTCCCGATTCGTCGGGTCAACGAAAGAGAGCGAAAGGGCTTAACAATGGCGAATTCGGCCAGCGACGTTCTGAAGATGGTGAAGGACAACGAGATCGAGTGGATCGATCTCCGCTTCACCGATCCCAAGGGCAAGTGGCAGCACCTCACCATGGTCGCCAAGGTGATCGGCGAGGACGAACTGACCGACGGCCTGATGTTCGACGGCTCCTCGATCGAGGGCTGGAAGGCGATCAACGAGTCCGACATGATCCTGAAGCCGGATCTGGACGCGGTGTGGATCGATCCCTTCTCCGCCACCCCGATGCTGATCCTGGTCTGCGACATCGTCGAGCCCTCGACCGGCGAACTCTATGCCCGCGACCCGCGCAGCACCGCGAAGCGTTCGGAGGCCTATCTCAAGTCGCTCGGCATCGGCGACACCGTCTATGTCGGTCCCGAGGCCGAGTTCTTCATGTTCGACGACGTCCGCTTCGAGAACAGCTACTCCACCAGCTATTACGCGATCGACGACATCGAGCTGCCGGGCAATTCGGGCAAGGAATATGAGGCCGGCAATCTCGGCCACCGTCCGCGCGCCAAGGGCGGCTATTTCCCCGTCGCCCCGGTCGACTCCGCCGTCGACATCCGCGGCGAGATGGTCGCGACGATGCTCGAAATGGGCCTGCCCTGCGACAAGCATCACCATGAAGTCGCCGCGGCGCAGCACGAGCTGGGCCTGACTTATGGCACGCTGGTCCAGACCGCCGACCGCATGCAGATCTACAAATATGTCGTGCACCAGGTCGCGCATGCCTATGGCAAGACCGCGACCTTCATGCCGAAGCCGATCAAGGAAGATAACGGCTCGGGCATGCACACGCATATCTCGATCTGGGAGAAGGGCGCCAACACCTTCGCGGGCAATGGCTATGCCGGCCTGTCGGACGCGTGCCTCTATTTCATCGGCGGCGTGATCAAGCACGCCAAGGCGCTCAACGCTTTCACCAACCCGACTACCAACAGCTACAAGCGCCTGGTGCCGGGCTATGAGGCGCCGGTGCTCCTCGCCTATTCGTCGCGCAACCGCTCGGCTTCGTGCCGCATCCCGTACGGCGCGGGCACCAAGGCGAAGCGCGTCGAGTTCCGCTTCCCGGACGCGCTGGCCAACCCGTATCTCTGCTATGCGGCGCTGCTGATGGCCGGCCTGGACGGCATCCAGAACAAGATCCACCCGGGCGACCCGATGGACAAGAACCTGTACGACCTGCCGCCGGCCGAGCTGTCGCAGGTGCCGACGGTATGCGGTTCGCTCCGCGAGGCGCTCGACAGCCTGGAGGCCGATATGGACTTCCTGCTCAAGGGCGACGTGTTCTCGAAGGATCAGGTCGAGGCCTATGTCGAGATCAAGCGCGGCGAGGTCGCCCGCTGGGAGATGACGCCGTCGCCGGTCGAGTACGACATGTACTATTCGGCCTGAGCCGCGGGAAATCGGACGATTCGGAAGGGCGTCCGGGGAAACCCGGGCGCCCTTTCCGTTTCGGGAGCCGCGCGCGCCGCCGCCGGACTCGACGCGACCGGCCCGTGCGCATTAGGCTGGCCCCATCTGCCCGCCCCGCCACGAGGAGCCGAGATGGACGAGGATGACCGCCCCACCGACAAGGGGCCGCCGCACGGGCCGGGGCCTGCGACCCCGCTCGAGATTCCGGGCCTGGGCTCGATCCCGCCCATCGGCGCGCTGCCCAATCCCCTTGGCCGCCTGCCCGCGGACGCGATCGCCCAAGGCCTCGGCATCACGGGCATCGCGGCGCAATCCCCCGGCATCGGCCTGCCGTTCCCGCCCCTCTCGCCCCAGGCCGCGCCCCAGGGCATCTTCGGGCATCCGATCGGCAACCCGGCCGCTCCGCTGGGCGCCGCGCTCCCCATCCATCCCGGCAACCCGGGGGCGACGGGGCCAGGCATCCAGATAGGGAGCATAGCAGGCCAGCTCGGCTCGCTCCTCCCCTTCTCCGCTGCGCCGACACCGGGTGGCATGCCCGGAGCCGCGCCGGCCGCCGGGGACAAGGACGACCCGCTGCCTTCCTGACGCGCCGCCCGAACGCGCTACGACTGGTAAAAATACGCCCGGCCCCGAAGGACCGGGCGCATTCCCCCTTTTAACTCGTCGGCGCCTGCCGCCCGCTTGCCCACGCCGTTGGCCCCGGATCATGACATCCCTGTTGCGTTGCGGCGTAAACCGCGTGACTTTCCTTGCCGCCGGAACGGTTCCTTTCCCGGAGACGGAAAGAAAGCGCGTCTCACCAGTTAAACAATCGTCCCTAGAATGATGGCCATGCGCAGCCTCTCGACGATCCCTGCCCTGCTCCTCGTCGCCGCGTGCAGCGGAGGCGGCGGCAATGGCGGCACGCCGACGCCCGCCAATACCGCGCCGAGCTTCACTTCGCCGGCCGCCACGAACATGGTCGAGAACGGGACCGCCGCCTATCAGGCGGCCGCGATCGATGCGGAGGGGAACCCGATCACCTTCTCGATCGCCGGCGGTGCAGACGCGGCGCGCTTCGCGATCACCGCCGCCGGGGCGCTCAGCTTCGTCGCGGCGCCCAATTTCGAGGCGCCGACCGACGCGGATGGCGACAATGTCTATCGCGTCCAGCTGCGCGCCAGCGACGGCAGCGCCGCCTCGACGCTCGACCTGGCCGTGACCGTCACCAACAGCCGGGAGGGGATCGCGGTGAAACGGGTCGCGACCGGGCTGAACCAGCCGACCTTCGTGACCGGGATCCCCGGCAGCAGCGACGTGTACGTGCTCGAGAAGGGCGGCAACCTCTATCGCCTCGCCCCGGCCACCGGCGCGCGCGCCCTCGTCTTCACGGTGGGCGATCTCAGCACCGACGGAGAGCGCGGGCTGCTCGGCATGGCCCCGCTGCCCAATCCGATCAACGCCGATCGCTTCATGATCTTCTGCACCGCGGCGAACGGCGATATCGAGCTTCGCCAATATGCCTTCCGCGCCGCCGGCTTCCCGCCGACGGTGCTGGCCAGGATGGTGATCCCGCATCCCGGAGCGAACAATCACAATGGCGGCTGGATGGGCTTCGGGCCCGACGGCTATCTCTATGTCGGAATCGGCGATGGCGGCGGTGCCGGCGATCCCGGCAACAATGCCCAGAACCCCTATTCGCAGCTTGGCAAGATCCTGCGCATCAACGTCGTTTCCGATCCCTATGCCGGCGGCGCCCCCACCTTCTTCGCGCCGCCCATGAGCAATCCGTTCCCATTCGGCAGCGGCGGCGATCCCTATGTCTTCGCGCTCGGCCTGCGCAATCCCTTCCGCGCCAGCTTCGGCCCGGACGGGCGCCTCTATATCGGCGATGTCGGCCAGGGCGCGATCGAGGAGATCGACGTGCTGCGGCCGGACCAGCCCGGGCTCAATTTCGGCTGGCGCTATCTCGAAGGCACCCGGCCCTATACCGGCACCGCGCCGGGCGGGCTGACGCCCCCGGTCTCGCAATATGATCATGGCAACGGCCCCAAGCAGGGCGCGTCGATCATCGGCGGCTATGTCTATCGCGGCCCCGTCCCCTCGCTGCAGGGGCAATATGTCTTCGGCGACTATGTGAGCGGCAACATCTGGACGCTGCCGGCGGCCTCGCTGGTGCAGGGCCAGCTGTTCCCCGCCGCCGGCTACGAACGGCGCAACCTCGATTTCACGCCCGACGCCGGTACGATCGGCAGCCTGGTCTCGTTCGGGGAAGACGCCGCCGGCAATCTGTTCCTCGTCGATATCGGCGGCAGCGTCTTCATGGTCCAGCCGGGCTGAGTCGCGCACTTGCGTTGCGAATGGCAACTGTCCATCTAGGCACCATACCGGGTTTTCGAGAATTGGAGAGGCGAGTGATGCGCAGCTATCTGAAGCAGTTCATCGGGGGCGAATGGGTCGAGAGCCAGGGCGGCACCCGGCACGAAGTGATCAACCCGGCCACCGAGGAAGCCGTCACCGAGATCACGCTCGGCTCCGCGGCGGATGTCGACCAGGCGGTCGCCGCGGCGCGCAAGGCCTTTGAGAGCTTTTCGCGCACCAGCGTCGACGAGCGGGTGGCGCTGATCGAAGCGATCCTCGCCGAATACAAGGCGCGCGCCGGCGACATGGCCGAAGCGATCAGCCAGGAAATGGGTGCCCCGATCAGCCTGGCCAGAACCGCGCAGGTCGGCTCCGGCCTCGGCCACCTGATGTCGGCCGCCAAGGCGCTGCGCGAGTTCCGGTTCGAGGAGCAGATCGGCAACAGCCTGGTCGTGCACGAACCGATCGGCGTCGTCGCGATGATCACGCCCTGGAACTGGCCGCTCAACCAGATCGTCTCCAAGGTGGCGCCGGCGCTCGCCGCCGGCTGCACCATGGTGCTCAAGCCCAGCGAGGAAGCGCCGCGCTGCGCGATGATCTTCGCCGAAGTGCTCGCCGCCGCCGGCGTGCCCAAGGGCGTGTTCAACCTGGTCAATGGCGACGGCCCCGGCGTCGGCACCGCGCTCTCGCGCCACAAGGGCGTCGACATGGTGAGCTTCACCGGCTCCACCCGTGCCGGCGTGCTCGTCGCCAAGAACGCGGCGGAAACGGTGAAGCGCGTCCATCAGGAGCTGGGCGGCAAGTCGCCCTCGCTGATGCTCGAAGGCGCCGATCTCGGCCGCGCGGTCCAGACCACCTTGTTCAGCGTGCTGATGAATTCGGGGCAGAGCTGCATCGCCCCCACGCGCCTGCTCGTGCCGAAGGGCATGCAGGAACAGGTCGCCGCCGCCGCCGCCGAAGTGATGAAGGCCACCCACACCGGCGACCCGGCCGAGGAGGGCCGCCATATCGGACCGCTGGTCAACAAGGCCCAGTGGGAGAAGGTTCAGGGCCTGATCGCCCGCGGCATGGAGGAAGGCGCCAAGCTCGAGGCGGGCGGCCCCGGCCGTCCGGACGGAGTCGAGACCGGCTATTTCGTCCGTCCCACGCTCTTCTCGGGCGTGCGGAACGACATGACGATCGCCCGGGAGGAAATTTTCGGGCCGGTGGTGACGATCATCCCGTACGAGGATGAGGAAGACGCGGTCCGCATCGCCAACGACACCGATTACGGCCTGTCCGCGGTCATCTTCGGCGATGCCGACGCCGTGAAGCGCGTCGCCCCGCAGCTGCGCGCCGGCATGGTCTATGTGAATGGCGGCCAGCCGGATCCGAACCTGCCCTTTGGCGGCTACAAGCAGTCGGGCAATGGCCGCGAGCACGGCAAGTTCGGCCTGGCCGAGTTCATGGAAGTGAAGGCGATGGTCGGCGCGCTGGCATGATGCGCGCGGCCTTCCTCCTCCCCTTCGGGCTGCTCGCGCCGTCCCTTGCGGCGGCGCAGCAGGCCGGGGACCAGTTCCAGCTCGTCCGCACCACCCTGGTCGAGCAGCGCGGCCCCGGCACGATGCGCAGCTCGCAGAACAGCGACGCACTGATCGAGCGCATCGTCGCGGTGACGCCGGCCGGGGTCGAACTCGAATACGGCCTGCCGCCCGGCAGCCAGGGGGGCGACTGGACCTTCCCGGTCCGCGTGTTCCAGCCCCAGGGCGGCGCGCTCCAGCTACGCGACCGCGCCGCGCTGGAGGCCCGCATCGACAAATGGCTGAAGGACGCCAACCTGACGCGCGCCGCGTGCGGCCATTGGGTTGCCGGCTGGGCCGCCTTTCGCATCGAGTGCGACCCCGACACGGCGCTGCGCACGGTGGATGCCTTTGCGATCGGCCAGTTGAAGCTCGTCGACGGCGCCCCCTATGCCGATGCCCAGGCGGCGCGCCCGGCACCGCTCAGGGCCAGGCCCGACGGCAAGGGCTTCACCGCCGAGCTGGCGGTCGACCCCGCCGCCATCCGCGACGAACTGGCCCGGGCCGATGTCGCGGCAGCCGAGATCGGCGGGCAGGAACTTACCCTCGACGCTGCCCGCAAGGCGCATGCGGGCGACCAGGTCTCGGGCACGATCAAGGTGACGATCGACCTGGCCGGCACCGTCAGCCGCCGCACGCGCATCGTCACCTGGACGATCACCCGCAACGGCCGGACCGAGACGCGCACCACCACCGAAAGGGTCGAGCGCCGCCCGATCCAGCAGCACGTCGATCCGAACAGCATCTAGGGTCGCGACCCGATCCGCAAACCCCGTCGTCCCGCCTTTGCGGGGATGACGGTGGCGGCCATTTGCCCTGCCTGGATCTCACGCCCTCCATTGCAGGCAGATGCCGTACCCATCGGGATCGGCAAGATAGAGCTGGCGCATGCCATAGAGCGTCGTCACCGGCGCCCGTGCCGATGCCACGCCCCTGGCCTGAAGTTCCGCCCAGGCGCCGCCCAGGTCCCCGCAGCCGAGATACAGGCAGATATCGTCGCCCAGCCGCGCCGTCCGCGCCGCATCGCGCGCCGGCGGGCGCTCGCCCGCATCGTGCAGCGTGTTGAGCATCAGCTCGCCCCCGCCATTGCGCAGCCAGCACCAGTGGAAATAGCGCCCCTCCGCCGCTTCGATCTCGGGCGAATGCTCGACAAGCTCGAAGCCGAGCACGTCGCGATAGAATGCCACCGATTCCGCCATGTCGAACACCTGAAGCAACGGCACCAGGCCTTGCAGCTTCATCATGACCTCCCCTTTCTCAGGGCAGCAGGAGCGTCGATCCCGTCGTCTGCCCGGCCTCCAGCGCCCGGTGCGCCTCGGCCGCGTCCTCCAGCGCGAATCGCTGGTTGACGTCCACCCGCACCGCGCCCGAGCGCAGCATCTGGAACAGCCGGGCGCTGCCCGCGGCGCGCTCCTCGGGCGTCACATAATAGTCGAACATCGTCGGCCGGGTCACGTAGAGCGAGCCCGCCCGGGCCAGCGCGCCCAGCGCCACGCCCTCGACCGGCCCGCTGGCATTGCCGAAGCTCACCACCAGTCCGCGCCGCCGGGCAGAGGCCAGCGATGCCTCCCAGGTCGCCTTGCCGACGCCGTCGAGCACCACTTCCACGCCTGCGCCGCCGGTGATCTCGCGCACCCGCGCGGCAATGTCGTCCTCGCGCGCCAGCAGCACATGGTCCGCCCCCGCCCCGCGCGCCAGCGCCACCTTGTCGCCATGCCCCACCGTCGCGATCACCGTCGCGCCGATCGCCTTCAGCCAGCGCACCGCGATCTGCCCCACGCCGCCCGCCGCGGCATGGACCAGCACCGTCCAGCCCGGTTCGACCCGGGCGCAGCGCTCGACCAGGAACTCCACCGTCCCGCCCTTGAGCAGGGCCGCCGCCGCCGTCTCGTCGCTGATGTCGTCGGGCAGCGCGAACAGGATCTTCGCCGGCACGTTGCGCGCGGTGGCATAGGCGCCCAGCCCCGGCCCGAAGGTCGCCACCCGGTCGCCGGCCGCGAAGTCGGTCACGCCTTCGCCCACCGCCTCGACCACGCCCGCCGCCTCGCCGCCCAGCCCGCTCGGCAGCGGCACCGGGTACAGGCCGGAGCGATGATAGGTGTCGATGAAATTGAGTCCCACCGCAGTGTTGCGCATCCGCACTTCGCCGGGGCCCGGCGGGGCCAGCGCGACATCGCTCCACCCGATCACCTCGGGCCCGCCCGTCCGCTCGATCCGCGCCATCCGTTCCATATGTGCGACTCCCGTCAGAATACCGGCCATACCCATAGGATCAGCGGCGTTCCCACCGCCAGCACCAACACCGAGAGTGGCGCGCCCAGCCGGGCATAATCGCCGAACCGATAGCCCCCCGGCCCCATCACCAGCGTGTTGCACTGGTGGCCGATCGGCGTGAGGAAGTCGCAGCCCGCGCCTACCGCGGTCGCCATCAGGAACGCCTCGGGGCGATAGCCGAGCTGCCCGGCAAAGGTCGCGGCGATCGGCGCCATGACCAGCACGGTCGCGGCGTTGTTCAGGAAGGGCGTCACCGCCATCGCCGCCGCCAGGATCAGCGCCACCGCGCCCCAGGGCGGCAGCGTCGCGGCGAGCTGGCCCAGCCAGTCGCCGATAATCTGGCTCGCCCCCGTGGTCCGCAGCGAATCGGAGACCGGGATCAGCGCGCCCAGCATCACCAGGATCGGCCATTCGATATGGTCGTACGCCTCGCGCACCGGCAAGGCGCCGAGCAGGATGGTGAGCCCGGCAGCCGCGAAGAAGGCCACCGCCACCGGCACATAGCCGAGCGCGGTCGCCGCCATCGCCGCGGCCAGGATGGCGACGGGCAGCAGCCCCTTGCGGGCGCTGCCCAGCCGCAGCGTCCGCTGGGCGAGCGGCAGGCAGCCCAGCTCGCCCAGCCGCTCGAACAGCAGCTCCAGCGGGCCCTGCAGCACGATCACGTCGCCCGCCTGCAGCACGATCGCGCCCAGCCGGCTCGCCAGCCGCTCGCCCTGGCGCGAGACCGCGATCAGGTTCACGCCGAAGCGCTCGTGCAGCCCCAGCCGTCCGGCGCTGCGCCCGATCAGCGGGCTCTCGGTGCCGATCACCGCCTCGATCACGCCCGGCTCGCCCTCGGCGCCCTCCGGCCGCTCGCGCTGCGAGCCCTCGAGCGCCAGCCGGTCGCCGGCGATCACCCGCTCCAGGCTGTCGGGCGCGCCGGTGAGGATCAGCAGGTCCTCGGCCCGCAGCACCGTGTCGGGGAAGGGCGTCGCGCGGATGCCGGCGCGCAGGATCGTGGTGACCTTCACTGCATCGTCGTGGCGCGCGCGAAAGGCGGCGACGGTTTCGTCCACGGCCGGCGATCCGGCGGGAATCTCGGCCTCGGTCACATAGTCCTGGATGTCGATCGCCTCGCCCAGCGTCGGCGCCGCCCGCCGGTCGCGCGGCAGCGGCCGATAGGCGAAGCGCAGGAAGACCAGCCCCATCAACGTCAGCCCCAACCCGACCGGCGCATAGTCGAACATGCCGAAGGGCTGCCCGGTCATCTCCTCGCGCACCCGGCTGACGATGATGTTGGGCGAGGTGCCGATCAGCGTGATCAGCCCGCCGAGCAGCGAGGCGAAGGACATCGGCATCAGATAGGCGGCCGGCGATATGTTCGAGCGCTTGGCCATCTGGAAGGCGACCGGCATCATCATCGCCAGCGCCCCGATATTCTTCACCAGGGCGGAGGCGAAGCCGACCGAGGCGCAGAGCAGCAGCAATTGCGAGCGGATCCGCGTCACGCGCCGCTGGAGCACCAGCATCGCCCGCTCGATCACGCCCGAGCGCTGCACCGCCCCGGAAAGCACGAGCGCGCTGGCCACGATGATCACGATGTCGTCGGAAAAGCCGGTAAAGGCCTGTTTGGGCGAAACGATCCCCAGCGCCAGCGCCGCGAGCAGCGCGATCACCGCGACCATGTCGTAGCGGAAACGTCCCCAGACGAAGAGCAGCATCATGCCGGCGAGCACGCCGACGGAGAGCAATTGGGGCGTGTTCATCGCTTGAGGAACGCCGCGCGATGGTTTCGGGTCCGTGCCCTTTCGTCTCCCCGCCCTTCCGGGCAGGGGAATGCACTCAGTGCACCGTCCCCACTGCCCGGCCGACCGACATCAGCACGATCAGCCGCTCGATCTGGCGCCAGCGGCAGAAATGGATGTGGTTGCCAAGGTCGCGGCTGCGATCGGCAAGCGCGGCGGCCTCGCTGCCGGCCAGTTCGCCGAATCGGGCGATGAGTTCGTTGGCGTCGGCGATTTCGCGGCGATCGCCGAGATAAGGCATCATGTTCATGCGGGCAGACACTCACGCATCATGCCAGTTCCGCGGAATCCCCGCTTCGCGCGCCACATGATGCTGAATTTCCGCTAACCATGCCGAAAATGCCGTATCGCCTGCCCCGGTTCGGCACAGGTGGCGTCCCGGCCCGGGACGTGGCAGAGGAGCGGCCATGACCAAGCCCCCCTCCAAGACGCCGATGGCCGGCGGCTTCCTGCTCGCGCTCAGCCTGATCGTCGGCGTGTTCGCCGGCATCGCCCGCGGCGAAGCCTCGTTCGGCTTCCTCATCGGCCTGGGCGTCGGCATCGCGCTGCTGATCCTGGTGTGGCTGGCCGATCGGATGCGGACGGGGCGGTAGTCCGGCCCCTCCTCCGAAGGGAGAGGGTCAGATCGCCCGGCCCAGCCAGGCCACCCGCCCCACCACATCGACCAGCGCCGCCGGCACGACCCGCGCTTCCCAGGCCGGATTGTCCGAGATCACTTCGATCCCGCCCACTCCGGTGCGCAGCCGCTTCACCATCAGTTCGCCGTCGAGCCGGATCACGAACACCCCGCCCCGCCCCTCGATACGGCGCCGGTCGCGATCGACCAGTATCTCGTCGCCATCCTCCAGCGTCGGCGCCATCGAATCGCCCTTCACCCGGATCATCGAGGCGGCCTCGGCGCGCACGCCCAGCGCGCGCAGCAGGTCGGGCGAGAAGCTGCCCGGCCGCCGCCGCGCCTCGCCCTCGACCAGGCCGCCAGGGCCCGCCGAGGCGCCCACGTCGAGCCGCGCCACCGCGACCATCCCGGCCACCTCGGGCCCACCCAGCCGCGCCTCGGGCACCCCGAAATAGCGCGCCAGCAACGCGCGGTCCGCCTCGGCCAGCAGCCGCGGCGTGCCGCGCACCACATATTGCTGAAGATAGGCCAGATTGCGCCCGAGCAGCCGCGAAAGCTCGGAAAGGCTCGTGCCATTCTCCGCGATCAGCGCTTCCAGCGCGGCGCGTTGCGCTTCCGGATCCATGACATCTCCATACCCGTAGGATTTTTCCTAGACAAGTAGGAAATACGGAACAAATTAGGAACGATCTTCAGCGAATCGGACGGGAGACAGGCGGATGTCGGTGCATCGCAAGATCGAGAAATTCCTTCGGGCGACGGACATGCCGCCCACCAAGTTCGGCCGGCTGGCAGTGCGCGACCCGCGCTTCGTGCTCGACCTGCGCCGCGGTCGCGAACCCGGCCCGCGCATCGTCGCGCGAGTCGAGGCGTTCCTGGCCGCCCAGCAACCGGCGCAGGCCCGGCAAGGCGAGGCCGGGCAATGAGCCGCGGCCCCGATGCGGAAGCGCTGTTGCGCCGAGCGCTGGAGGCGAGTGCGGAAGCGGCGGGCTGCCCCGCCGCGCTGGTCGCATCGGATTGGACGCGATGGGCCAGCGCCACCTTTACCGGCGCGCGCCACCTCCTCACGCTCGCCGCCCCGCCCTCGGCCGCGCTCGACGCCTGGATCGCCGGCCTGCCCGATGCGGAACTGCGCCTGCGCCGCCACCTGGTGGCGGACCTGGTAGTCGATCATGTCCGCCGCGCGGGCGATCGGGTGACGATCTCGCTCGAAGTGCTGACGGTGGAGGAAGGGCGGTGAGCGCTCACCCGGGATCCGTCATCCCGGCGCGCGGATGACGAAAGAGACGATCCGGCGCGGTATCAAGCCGTCCGGCGCGCCAGGTTGCGCAACGTGACCAGAGCCTCTTCCAGTCCGCGTTCATGCTGCTTCGACGTCGGCGGGGTCGCGGGCGCCAGGCCCTTGTCGGCCACCCCGCGCTCGAGCCGTTCGAGCAGCGCGTGGATCGAGGCATCGGTTTCCGGCCGCACGATCCGCTCGCCCCTGGGCGGCAGCACCGGGGCTTCGGCCGCGGGTTCCGGCACATGGCGGCGCACCGCCGGCGTCAGTTCGAATATCTCGAACCGCTCGCTCTCGTCGAAGATCGACGGGCGCGGCGCGCGGCGTAGCGGGGCGAGCGGCACCGGCGCGGGCTTGGGCACGGCCGGAATGGCCTGCGGATCGAAGGCGGAGAGCGGCTGGTCGAAATCGACCGGCAATTCCTGCTCGGCGAGCGGCTGGCGTGCCCGCGCGTGGACATCGCGGCTTTCGCGACCTTCCGGCGCCTCGGCGATCGGCTCGGGAGCGGCAATCGCGGCCTGCTCGGGATAGGCTTCGGAAACTTCCGGTACCGCGATCACAGGCTCGGGCGCGGCGACCGCCACCGGCGCGAGCGGCACCATAACGGGCTCGGGCGCCTGTGCCACCGGCTCCGGCGCCTTGGGCGGCGTGATCGCGCGCGGCGGGAAGATCGCGTCGAAATCGATATGCTCGTCCTCCGGCGCGGGCGCCGGCGGCGCGGGCGTTGCGGCGCGAATCTCGAGGAACGGCCGGCCCAGGTCGCGCGTGGCGAGCAGCGGCGGGCGCGGCGGCGCGTCGGGATGCGCATCGGCGCGGCGGAGCACCGGCAGCGGCACTTCTTCCGGATCGAGCGCGATATCCTCCGCCTCGCCGATGGTCAGCCCGCGCGAGCCGAGCAGAATGAAGGCCGAGAGCCACATGAAGGCGCCGACGAACGCGCCGGTGCCCAGCGCCACCGCGAGGCGGGCAGTGGCGCCCAGCGGCGGCTCGGCCGCGGCGAGGATGGAGGGAAGGCCGGAATCCATCACCAGCGCCTCGAGCGCAGGCACGGGGATCATCGCCACGCCAAGCGCGGCGAGCCCCCCCGCGACCGCGGCGATCAACGGCGCCAGCGGCAGGTTCATGCGCTCACCATGGGCGTGTGCGACCACGAGTCTTCCATGGCCCCGACTTTGGCGAGTCTTTGGTAAACGGAGTCATAACGCCCGACATTCCTCGCCCAGTTGCGCTCCGCCTCGACAAAGGCTCGGCCACGCTCGCGCCGCGCATCCCATCCGTCGCGCTCGGCGAACAGCCGGGCCACGGCCTGTGCGAGCGCCACGGGATCGTCGGGCTTGAAGAGCGTCCCGGTGTCGCCATCGCGGATCAGCTCGCGATGCCCGCCCACGTCGGACGCAGCGACCAGCCGGCGCTGGGCCATGGCCTCGAGCGGCTTCAGCGGCGTCACCAGGTCGGTGAGGCGCATATGCTTGCGCGGATAGACCAGCACGTCGATCACGCTGTAGTAACGCTCGACCTGCTGGTGCGGCACCCGGCCGACGAAATGGATGCGATCGGCGACGGGCGACGCTGCCGCCTGCGCCGTCAGCGCCGGGTCGCACGGCCCGCCACCGACGAGCACCAGGTGCATCTTCGGCCGCGCGGCGACCAGTGCCGGCATCGCCTCGATCAGCACGTCGAGCCCCTCATAATCGTAGAAACTGCCGATGAAGCCGATCGTCTCGGCACCGTCGATCCCCAGCTCCTTCGCCAAGGCCCGGTCATAAGGCAGGGGTTCGCCGAACACGCCCAGATCCACGCCGTTGGGCGAAATCATGATCTTGCCCGGATCGATCCCGCCACGGGCGACCAGGTCGTTCTTCAGCCCCTCGCAGATCACCGCGACGGCATCGGCCTTGCGCACCGCCCGGGTTTCCAGCCAGCGCGTCGCCCGGTATTTCCAGCTGCCTTCGGTCCCCGTGCCGTTGCCCACGGCCGCGTCCTCCCAGAACGCGCGGATCTCATAGACCAGCGGCAGGCCGAGCTTGTCCGCCACGCGCTGGGCCGCCATCGCGCCCAGCACCGGCGAATGGGCATGGAGGACGTCCGGCCGCCAATTGCGCGCCACCGCTTCGATCCGCCTGGCGAACGCCGCGACCTCGCGCAGTTCGCCGATCACCGGCGGCCCGGAATTGACGCGCGGCGTCCGATAGAAGCGGATGCCGTCGATCGTCTCCTCGTCGGTGTCGAACTTGCCATGGCGCGGACTGGTCACCGCGGCGACGTCCCAGCCGCGTGCCATCTGCGCCTTCAGGATCGCCCGCGTCCGGAAGGTATAGCCGCTGTGGAGCGGCAGGCCGTGATCGAGGATGTGGAGGATCCGCATGGGGCTCCCATGCCATGCGAGCACTTAACGCCGCGTCAACCTCACAACACGCACTCCGGCTCCAACGATGCCTCGAGTGGTGCTCGACATCTGGAGCCCCTGACGACTGGCGGCAGATGTGCAGCCCGCCTTCAGTGGCACATTCAGCGTTGCTAGCGGGTCACAGTGCGAGTCAGGAGCAAGACTGTTTGCCGTTCAGACGTCCAGCGCACAGCTCAGGTTCTGCATCTGAGGGCAAAACCGGCCCCCCGCAGAATTGGTGGTTCCGGCTTAGCCGCTTGCGGGCAGTGCGGCGGGAGTTCACGTCAGATAGTCTTGCCAAGTTAGCCTCCGAGAAACGAAGGCGAACACTGGACCACGGTCACGGAAATCATGGGGTCGGTCGAATGGCCCGTGCCCCAAGTCAAAACGCTCGCGGACGCAATGCGCGCCTTTCAAGCGAGGTTCTGACTAGCTGGACAGACGGTCCCTCAACCCGTCACCGGCGATACCGGCTCCGACACGCAATATACTCGATTCGCTGGATCCCGGCAAGGAGCGCGCAAGTGCTTGGTCTTGTACCGAGGAACCTTCCCAAACGAACTCAGTCCCCCAACGGAATATGCGGAATGCACTTAACGCCGCGTCAACCGCATCCCGCTACACCGGCCCGACAAGCAGGAGCGCCGACGGGCACATGATCGACAATCTATCGCTCGCGATCTCGCACGGGCTGATGCTGCTCGCGGCCTTCCTGCTGCTGCGCCGTCCCGATCTCGACCACGAACCCGGCCCCGACGACCAGCCGTCCAAGGCCAAGCCCAGCCGATGGGGCAAGCCCGGTGCGTGATCTCGTCTTCGTCGCCTTCCTGCTGGCCTTTTTCGGGATGGGCTTCCGCAAGCCGTTCCTCTTCGTGCTCGTCTACGCCTATATCGACATCGTCTCGCCGCAGCGGCTCACCTATCTCCTGCTCAATTCGGTGCCGATCTCGCTGATCGCGGTGGGCCTGTCGGTGCTCGGCTGGCTGGCGATCGACGACAAGAAGGACGTGCGGGTGGCTCCGCGCCAGCTGATGATCGTCCTCCTCCTCGCCTATTGCTTCTACACGACCAAGAATGCCGACTTCAAAGTCGAGGCGCTCGACAAATGGGACTGGGTCTGGAAGGCGCTGGCCTTCGCCGCCTTCCTGCCGCTGACGCTGCGCACCAAGCTGCGCATCGAGAGCCTGCTGCTCTTCATGATCCTTTCCGCCGCCTCGATCATCATCGTCGGGGGCATCAAGACGCTCGGCTCGGGCGGCGGCTATGGCGAGCTCAACCTGATGGTCGCCAACAATTCCGGCCTCTACGAAGGCTCGACCATCTCCACCGTGGCGATCGCGATCGTCCCGCTGATCATTTGGTTCATGCGCTTCGGCACGATCTTCCCGCCGGACTGGAAAGTGAAGGCGTTCTGCGTCGCGCTGATCTTCGCCTGCCTGCTGATCCCGATCGGCACCTCGACGCGCACCGGCCTGCTTTGCATCGGCCTGGTCGCGCTGCTGATGCTCCGCGATACCAAGCGCAAGTTCGTCTATCTGGCCGCGCTGGGCTGTGTCGGCCTCGTCGCCGTGCCCTTCCTGCCCTCGGCCTTCACCGAGCGCATGGGCACGATCAAGACCTACAAGGCGGACGCCTCGGCCTCCACACGCCTTGCCGTGTGGCAATGGACCATCGACTATGCCAAGACTCATCCGATGGGCGGCGGGTTCGAAGCCTATCGCCAGAACCATATCCGCTACGAGAAGGTGGCAGTGGAGAGCGACGGTGCCGGCCAGGCGACCGTCGACCGCAGCCTCGAGGTGGACAAGGCCCGCGCCTATCACAGCGCCTATTTCGAGATGCTCGGCGAACAGGGCTATCCCGGCCTGGCGCTGTGGCTGACGATCAACCTGCTCGGCATCTTCCGCATGGAAGTGCTGCGCCAGCGCTACAAGAAGCCCGAGCCCGGCCAGGAATGGGTCGCCCCGCTCGCCTCGGCGCTGCAGACCGCGCACATCGTCTACATGCTCGGCGCCACCTTCATCGCCATCGCCTTCCAGCCCTTCGTCTACATGCTGATCGGGGCACAGATCGGGCTCGACACCTATATGGCCCGCAAGCGCGAGGAAGCGCGCTGGCGGCCGCTGCGCAAGGCAAGGCCGGCACTGGCATGAAGGGCGAACAGGCCAAGGGGGAACAGGTCAGGGGGGAACTCAGGGCCCTGACCAGCGTCCGCGGCATCGCGGCCTGGTTCGTGGTGTTCTTCCACATCCGCTTCGCGCTGGGCCTGCCCGATCCGGAGCTGCACCTGCTCGCCAAGGGCTATCTGGCGGTCGACTTCTTCTTCCTGCTCTCCGGCTTCGTCATCTGGATGACCTGGAGCGAGCGCGTCCGCGCCGGCGGGCCGGCGGCGATCCCCGGCTTCCTGCGGCGCCGGGTCGCCCGGGTCTGGCCGCTCCATCTGTTCATGCTCGGAGTGGGCGTGGCGATCGCGGCGACGCTGGAACTCACCGGCCGGGGCAGCGACCAGTTCCCCTGGCACGAGCTGCCGCTCCATGTGCTGCTGCTCCAGAACTGGGGCTTCACCGAGCATCTGACCTGGAACGATCCCGCCTGGTCGATCTCCTGCGAGCTGGGCGCCTATCTGCTCTTCCCGCTGCTCGCCCTTGCGATCGACTGGCGCCGCGTGCCGAGCTGGGCGGTGATCGCCGCCATCGCCGCGCTGCTCGGCCTGCTCCATGCGATCTTCGCCAGCCGCGGCGCCTGGGCGCTCGGCCAGGAAATCACCAGCCTGGGCCTGGTCCGCTGCGTGATCGAGTTCGCCGCCGGCACCGCGATCGCCGCGCTGTGGCTGCGCTGGCGCGACCATTGGCGCCTCCCCGCGCTGGCCGGCTTCGGGCTCGCGTTCGCTCTGGGCATCGGCTGGGCACTCGGCCTGCCCGAGACCTTCGCCGCGCCCGCCGCCTTCGCCGCCCTGCTGCTCGCCCTGGGGCTCACCGCCGCGCGCCGCGGCAATCCGCTCGAGGCGGGCTGGATCCATTATCTGGGCGAGATCAGCTACGCGACCTATCTCTCCCATTATCTCCTCTGGTTCGCCTTCAAGCTCGCCTTTGTCGAGAACGAGCATGCCGTGCCCTGGCCGCTGGTCGGCGGATTCCTGCTGCTCGTGCTCCTCGCCTCGATCGCGCTCTACCATCTGGTCGAGCGCCCGGCGCAGCGCTGGGTGAACGCGGCCGGGCTCCCCCGGCGCGCGCCGAAACGGGCCCTCCCCTAGCCCGCGTCCGGAACGAAGCGAAGGGCCGCGCATTGACCGGGGCATTGCGAGGAGGCCCATGCCCGATACCGAGATCGTCTATGTCGACGACCAGCAGCCCGGCATTACCCGGCGCAAGGTGCGCCACGGCTGGGGCTATCGGGATGCGGACGGCAAGCGCATCGCCGATCGCGACACGATCGACCGGCTGAACGCGATCGGCCTGCCCCCGGCCTATGCGAATGCCTGGTTCTGCCCGGATCCGCACGGCCATATCCAGGCGACCGGCCAGGACGAGAAGGGCCGCAAGCAATATCGCTACCACGCCGCCTTCCGCGAGGCGCAGGAGGCCGCGAAATATGATCGCTGCGCCGATTTCGGCGCGCATCTGGCAAGGCTCCGCGCCCGGGTGGCGCGCGATCTCGGCCTGCGCGGCCTGTGCAGGGAAAAGGCCGTCGCCGCCGTGGTCCGCCTGCTCGACCTCGGCAGCATCCGGGTGGGCAACGAGCAATATGCCCAGGCGAACAGGAGCTTCGGTGCCACCACGCTCCGCAAGCGCCACGCCCGGGTGACGGGGCGCACGCTCCGCCTCCAGTTCCACGCCAAGTCGGGCCGGCTGCGCGTGCTGACGATCACCGACGGCTCGCTCAGCCGTTTCGTCAGGAAGTGCCAGGACCTGCCCGGGCAGCACCTGTTCCGCTGGCTCGACGAAGCCGGCGAGGCGCACCCGGTCACTTCGACTGACGTCAACGCCTATATCCGCGCGGCCATGGCGGAGGACTTCACCGCCAAGCATTTCCGCACCTGGGGCGCCAGCGTGCTCGCCTTCCGCGCGCTGGCCGAAGCGAGCGCCCCTCTCGGCCTCAAGGCGATGCTCGCGCCGGTGACCGCGGCGCTGGGCAACACGCCCGCCATCGCCCGCAAATCCTATGTCCACCCCGCGCTCGTCGATCTCGCCAAGGATCGCGAGGCCCAGGCGGCGTGGCGCGCCGGTCTCCACTTGCCCCGCGCCACGCGCTGGCTCAATCGTTACGAACGCGGCCTGATCGCCTTTCTCGACGATCTCGCCGCGCACCAACAGCCCCGAAAGGCCGCATGATCATCAACCGCACCGCCACCGGCTTCCCGCAGAGCGACGACCTCGAGATCCAGGCAGAGGCCTTCGCCAACGACAGCTGGGCCTGGGCCCAGTCGCACTGGCTCCAGATCCTGATCGCCACCGGCATCGCCATCGCGGTGTTCTTCCTCCTCCAGGCGATCAAGGGCTGGGGCGCGCGGGTGTGCAAGAAGGGCGAGGGCGTGGCCAACTGGTACGCGGTCATCGGCCGCGCGGTCGCCAGGACCGGGAATTTCTTCATCCTGATGGTCTCGATCCGGCTGGTTACCGGCTATGCCAATCCCCCCCGGATGGTCGAGAGCACAGTCGAGTTCCTCTTCACCATCTCGGCCGCGTTCCAGTGCGCGATCTGGCTGCGCGAGCTGATCTTCGGCGCGATCGAGCGCAAGACGACGGCCGACAATTATCACGGCTCCGGCCTTGCCAGCGCGCTCGGCATCATCCGTATCCTGATCACGGTGGTGCTCTTCGCCATCGCGACGGTGATGGTACTCGGCAATCTGGGCGTGAACGTCACCGGCCTGGTCGCCGGTCTCGGCGTCGGCGGCATCGCCATCGGTCTTGCCGCGCAGGGCATCTTCGCCAACCTCTTCGCCGCGCTGACCATCCTCTTCGATCGGCCCTTCCGCGTCGGCGACAAGATCCGCTTCGACCGCAACAGCGGCACCGTCGTGTCGATCGGCCTGATGAGCACGCGCATCCGCTCGTTCATCGGCGAGGAGCTGGTCTTCTCGAACAAGCAGCTGCTCGACAAGCTGATCGAGAACCTCTCGCTGCGCCACCATACCCGCACCAAGCTGCCGATCGGCGTCGCCTATGAAACGCCGGTCGAGAAGCTCGAGGCGCTGCCCGCGATGTTCCGGGAAATCGTCGAGCAGGCCGGCGGCACGCTCTCGCGCGCCAGCACGGAAGGCTTCGGCGCCAGCTCGATCGATTTCGTGATCGAGTTCGACGTGGCCGGCGACGACGTGCCGCACGCCCAGCTGGTGCGCGACAGGATCATGTTCGCGATCCTGCGCCGGTTCGCCGCGGAAGGCATCTCGATCCCCTATCCCACCCAGACCAGCTATACCGCCGATCCCAGCGGCAAGTTCATCCTGCCCTATCCGGCGGAAGCCAGGGCCTGAGCGCCCGCGCCGGTGACGATCCGGAGTGAAGATCCCATGCTCAAGGACCATAGCAGCCACGCGATCCTCCCCTGCCGGGACATCGCCATCGCCAAGGCCTTCTACACCGGGACGCTCGGCCTGCCGCTGGTGGCGGATCATGGCGAGGTCTTGCTGCTGCGCACCGGCACCACGCTGCTCAACGTCTATCGCAGCGACTTCGCCGGCACCAACCAGGCCAATGCCGTGGTCTTCGACGTGCATGACGATCTGGAAGCGATCGCCGCCGCCTTGCGCGGGAAGGGCGTGAAGCTGGAGGAATATCCCGGCGGCTTCGACCGGGTGGAGGACGGCGTCCATATCCTCGGCGATTTCCGCGCCATCTGGTTCAAGGACCCGGACGGCAACATCCTCCACGCCAACAGCGGCGGGTGAGCGCTCAGGCGGCGGGCGCCATCCCGGCCGCACTCAGAAAGCCCCGCCAATTCTCCACCGTCAGCCCGGCCCGGTACTCGGCCTGCATCTCCGGCGTGAGCACCTCGATCATCCGGCTGCCCTCGACCCACAGCTCGAGCACGCCGAACACGCCCCCGCGCTTGCGATACTTCACCGGCCAGCCTTCGCGCTTCGCCAGCGCCAGGACCTCCTCCACGCCCTTGTCCGTCGCGATGGCGAGATGCGTGGCCGAGCGCGCGCCGTTGCCGCCGATCACGCCCATCGCATCGGCATCGCCCTCCGCCTCCACCAGCTCGGTGCCCCGCGGATAGACCTCCACCGTGGTGCGGCGGTCGTCGCCCGCCATCGCCATCCAGCTGCCCGCGATCACCGGCGGAAAGGGCAACGCCACTCCGCCCCACAGCTCGGCGATGACTTCGGCGACATGTCGCGGATCGTCCGCGTCGATCGAAACATGAAACAACATCCGCACACTCCCCGAGTCTGTGTATTATTCATCCAATACACATGGCACAATTTGTGTCAATCTATATTTGACACTTTTTGTGCCACGGCTATGGGATCGGCATGTCCAAACGGAATTTCCTGCTCACCGACCCGGCCAGGCCCGAAGGCCCCGACAATGCCCATACCCGTGCGAGGATCGACGATGCGATCCTGGCGCTGATGGCGGAGGGGGACCGGCTCAACCACGACCTGGTCGCGACGCGCGCGGGCGTCTCGCGCCGCACCGTCTATCGCTATTGCCCGGACCAGGCGGCGCTGCGCGCGGCGGCCTGGGCGCGCATCGGCCCCGCCGGCGGCATTCCGAAGACCCTCGGCGAATTCGTCGGTGGCGTGGCCTCGCGCTTCGCCAATTTCGACGACAAGGCGGATGCGATGACGGTGGTGATGGCCAGCGCCGAAGGCCGCGCGATCCGCAACGTGATGAAGGAGGAACGCGTCGCCGCCTTCCGCGCGATGCTTGCCCCCCGGGTCGAGGCGCTCGCCGAGCCCGATCGCACCCGCGCGATCGCGATGTTCCAATATCTGGGCAGCGGCTTCGCCTGGCGCGAGATGCGCGACCAATGGGACATGGACGGCGCCGGGGCCGCCGCCGCCTGCACCTGGGCGATCGAAGTGCTGCTCGCCGATCTGGAAAGGCGCGGCGCCAGGCCACTAGCCGACGGTCCGGCCTGAGTCGCCGACCGCTTTCGAATATCGGGTTCGGAAATTCCTCCCCGTATCTCCGGGGTTTGCTGCCAGCGGACGCTACGTCAGCCCCATCTTTCAAATTTCCGGTCGGCCGAGGCTTGCGGGAGGCCCCGCCCCGCCCCTAGATGGGCGCGAAACAGGCAAGAGGACCGCTATCTTGGCGACGATCACCGTGCAGCAGATGGCCGAGAGCATCGGCACCGAACGCGTTTCCGACTGGGTGGAAGTGACCCAGGCGATGATCGACCAGTTCGCCGAGGCGACCGGCGACCACCAGTTCATCCATGTCGATCCCGTCCGCGCCGCGCAGACGCCGTTCGGCGGCACCATTGCCCATGGCTTCCTCACGCTCTCGCTGATGCCGATGCTCGCCGCGCGCACCGATGCGCCGGCGATCGAGGGCACGAGGATGGGAGTCAATTATGGCGGTAATAAAGTCCGCTTCATGCAACCGGTACGCTCGGGCAAGCGCGTCCGCGGCCGTTTCAAATTGCTGAAATTCACCGAGCGCAAGCCCGGCGTCTGGGAACAGGTCCAGGAATATACGCTCGAGATCGAGGGCGAGGCGAAGCCCGCGCTGATCGCCGAGTGGATCGCGCTGGTATATGTATGAGCGCGCCTCGCATCGCTCCCCTCGAAAGGCCGTTCCCGCCCGCGTTCGATGCCCAGATGAAGGTGCTGATGCGCGGCGCCGAGCCGCTACGACTGTTCACCACGCTGGCCAGATCGGATCGCGCCTGGACGAAATTCTCGGCCGGCTCGCTGCTCGACCGCGAGGGCCCGCTCTCGCTTCGGCAGCGCGAGATCGTCATCCACCGCACGACGGCGCGGTGCGGCTGCGAATATGAGTGGGGCGTTCACGCGGCGATTTTCGCGCCGGCCGTCGAACTGGACGCGGCCCAGCTCCACGCCACCGTGCACGGGCCTGCCGACGCCTCGATATGGAGCCCGGCGGAGCGCGTGCTCCTCGCCACGGTCGACGCCTTGCTCGACGAACGCCGGCTGGGCGACGCCGCATGGGCCGGCCTCAAGGCATATTTCAGCGACGAGCAGGCGTTCGAAATCGTCCAGCTCGTCGCCTTCTACCACGGCGTGGCGCTCATCTGCGGCGCGTTCGATCTTCCACTTGAAACCCAAGCGGCACGCTTTCCCGCCGCCTGAAGGAGAATAAGTCCATGTCTCGCTCCGCAGTCATCGTCTCCACCGCCCGTACCGGCATCGGCCGCGCCTATCGCGGCGCGTTCAACGCCACGCCGGCGCCGACGCTCGGCGCCTATTCGATCAAGGCCGCGGTCGAGCGCGCCGGCATCGATCCGGCGGAAGTGCAGGACGTCGTGTTCGGCGCCGCGCTCCAGCAGGGCAGCACCGCCGGCAATATCGCCCGCACCGCGCTGCTGCGCGCCGGCCTGCCCGTCACGGTCGCCGGCATGTCGGTCGACCGCCAGTGCGCCTCGGGCCTGATGGCCATCGCGACTGCCGCAAAGGAGATCATCGTCGACAATATGGACATCGCCATTGGCGGTGGCCTCGAATCGATCAGCCTGGTCCAGACCCCGCAGATGCGCGTCGAGCCCGATCGCGAGCTGCTCGCGATGCACGGCGACATCTACATGCCGATGCTGCAGACCGCCGAAGTGGTCGCCGCCCGCTACGGCATCGGCCGCGACCGTTGCGATGCCTATGCCCTGCAGTCGCAGCAGCGCACCGCCGCCGCGCAGGCCGCGGGCAAGTTCGACGACGAGATCGTGTCGGTCACGGCGACGATGAACGTCGTCAACAAGGAGACCAAGGAAGTCTCCCAGAAGGAGATCACGCTCGCCAAGGACGAGGGCAACCGCCCCGAGACGACCGCCGAGGGCCTGGCCTCGCTCCAGCCGGTGCTGCCGAACGGCACCGTCACCGCCGGCAATGCCTCGCAGCTGTCGGACGGCTCGTCGGCCAGTGTGCTGATGGAGGAGAAGGTGGCCGAGAAGCGCGGCCTTACCCCGCTCGGCCGCTATGTCGGCATGGCCGTTGCCGGCACCAAGCCGGACGAGATGGGCATCGGCCCGGTCTTCGCGATCCCGAAGCTGCTCGAACGCTACAACCTCAAGATGGACGATATCGGCCTGTGGGAGCTGAACGAGGCTTTCGCGGTGCAGGTGCTCTATTGCCAGGACCAGCTCGGCATCCCGAACGAACTGCTGAACGTGAACGGCGGCGCGATCTCGATCGGCCATCCCTATGGCATGAGCGGCGCGCGCATGACCGGCCATGCGCTGATCGAAGGCAAGCGCCGCGGCGCCAAATATGTGGTCGTCACCATGTGCATCGGCGGCGGCATGGGCGCGGCGGGCCTGTTCGAGGTGCTGTGAGCCGCGTCATTGAAAATTGACGCCTGCGGGATTGCAAAGGTCTCGCAAGACTCATTGGGCTTGTCCCGTTGATATGGGCCTCGGTCGTGGCAGCGACCGGGGCCCATATCGTTCGGGGCCCGGCTGGCGGGCCGGGCCCCTCCCGTCGCTGTTCATTGAAGATCGACGCCCGCCATGGTATCCAGCCGGCAGGCGATGACATAGGCGCCTTTCTGTGAGCCCCGGTTGTGTCAGCAACCGGGGCTCAAACGTTTGGGGCCCGAGTGTCAGCTCGAGCCGCGCCCGTGTACCTATTTCTTTCGAGCCATCTCGATCGCCTTCACGACCGAAGTCGCAAAGGCAAACAGGACGCCCAGGAACAGGCACAGATCGGCGAATGACATAGGTTCACCTTTCTGTTGCGGCGGCGGGATTGCCGCCATGCCAACCCTACATCCGGAGCGGTCGCGTGCGGCGAGACTGGCCCGTAATGGATATGTCTACCGGACCCGCGTGAAATAGTTCGTCCGCATCACCGGCTTGCCGCCTTCGCCGATATAGCCGGCGGTCTCGATCATCGTCTTCCCGTCCGGCGCGACCGTGTAGACCCGGGTCGAGGCGGGGATCCCGCCCTTGCCCAGCACCATCACCAGCACATTGGGCGCCGGCAGCTGCACCGCGGCGATGTCCGCCTCGGGGCTGCCCTCCACGATATAGGGGGTCCCGTCGGGCGTGTAGGTGCCGGCCGTGTGGTTCTCATAGTCCTTGCCGACGATGTCGACACTGGTCCGCCACTTGCCGCCGCCGATATCGGCATAGCTGATCGTCACGCTCTTCGGCCGCGCCTCGGGCGGCATGGGCAAGCGCTCGACATCCACTGCCCAGCTGCCCAGCAGCGGCGACGGCGCGGCGGACTGGGCAAGGGCCGGCGCAGCATGGCCAAGGCCCACCGCCAGCAGAATCGCGAAAGGCACCTTCATCCGTCTCTCTCCCGAAGTTGGTCGGCGAGAGGATATGTCGGAATCCACGCCCCCGTCCTCCTGTAACTCCCTGTGTAACGCTGTAAATTCGCTTGTAACAAAGCCGCTTGCACGAATGGCTTTGTTCGCTTTACTCTCTGACAACGCTGCCAATCGCAATCTTGTTGCTCATGGGGCGACTGTTAGCGATAACAGTATTCGGACTCCGCAAAGCGGGGCCGATCAGACAGGGGGTGCGTCGATGGGCGAAGGCTTGGCGTTGGTGGCCGATATCGGCCGCCAATCGGTGCGGTTCGGGCTGACCGGCGGCGAGGCGGGGCCGGCGCCACGCGACATCCGGCGGTTCTCGACCAGCGAGCATCCCACCTTCACCAGCGCTCTCGTCTCCTATCTGAGCGGCCTGGGACTTCAGGACGCGCGGCTGCCGAGCGTGCTGGCCGTGGCCGGCGCGGCGCGCGGCGACCTGATCAACCTGACCGGCAGCCGCTGGTACATCTCGCTCGCCGGCGTCGAGGCGGTGCTGCGCGCGCCGCCTCGCGCGCTCAACGAATGCGCCGCCAATGCGCTGGCGCTCACCACCCTGCCGCCCAGCGCCTTCACCCCGCTGCACGGGCCGCCGCCGCGCGCAGTGGAGCCCGGCGGCACCTATGTCGTGATCGGGACCGGCACCGGGCTCGGCGTCGCCGCGTTGATCAGCGCGGGCGGGCGGCTCGTCCCCGTGCAGAGCGAGGCCGGCCACATCGCCTTCGCGCCCGAGACGGCGGACGAACGCAAGTTCGCCGAGTTCTGCCGGAAGCGCGGCCATGCGCTCGACGTGGAGACGCTGGTCAGCGCGCCGGGACTCTGCCTCGCCTATGAAGCATTGTCCGGAGGCATCAGGATAGCCTCGCCCGAGGACATCACCCGCAGCACCGCGCGCGACCCGATCGCGGCGGCGGTGGTGCGCATGTTCGTCGAGCATCTTGGTGCCTTTGCCGGGGATCTCGCGCTCGCCTTCGGCGCCTGGGACGGCGTCTACCTCACCGGCGCGATCAGCCGCGCGCTCCACTCCCATCTCCTGGATCCGGGCTTCCGCCGCCGGATGGAGGGCAAGGCCGCGTTCCGCCGCCAGCTCTCCGACGTCCCGGCAGTGCTGGTCAACCGCAACGATCTCGAACTGATCGGCGCGGCTGCCGCCTATGGGAACGCCTGACGCCATCTGCCGCGTGTCGTCGCCGGGGGTGATGGATGGCGCTTGACGCTGGGAGCGGCCCGAGCCACCCCGTCCCCATGACCGGCCCATCGCTAGCGCACCGCATTCGCACCGAAGCGCACGCCATCTGGTTCGCGGTGCGCGATCCGCGCACGCCGTTGCTCGCCAAGCTGGTCGGCGTGCTGGTCGCCGCCTATGCGCTTTCGCCGATCGACCTGATCCCGGATTTCATTCCGGTCCTCGGCCTCGTCGACGATGCGATCGTCATTCCGCTCGGCGTCTGGCTGTTCGAGAAGCTGATCCCGCCCGCGCTCTTTGCCGAGCACCGCGCCCGCGCCGAGATCGAGACGCAGCGGCCGGTCAGCTGGCCCGGCGTGCTGCTCATCCTGGCGATCTGGATCGGCGTCGCCTGGCTGATCTGGAGCATAGTCGCGACCAGCGAATATAACTGATCCGGCCTCCCCTCCGTTCCAGGGAGGGGAGAGCCACGCCGCTCAGCCCGGATTCGCCGCCATCCACTGTTCCAGGATCGGCGCGATGCGATTGCGCCACTTGGAGCCGTTGAAGATGCCGTAATGGCCCACGCCCTCGGCGAGGTGATAATGCTTCAGATCCTCGGGAAGCGCAGTCGCGATGGTCAGCGCCGCCCTGGTCTGGCCGATGCCCGAAATATCGTCCTTCTCGCCCTCGATCGCGAGGATGGCCACGTCCCGGATCGCCGCCGGATCCACCTTGCGCCCGCGATGCGTCATCGTGCCCCGGGGCAGCGCATGCGCCTGGAACACCGTGTCGATCGTCTGGAGATAGAATTCGGCGGTCATGTCGCAGACCGAGCGGTACTCCTCGTAGAATTTCATCGTCGCGTCGGCGCTCTCGTCATCGCCCTGGACGAGATGCTTGAACATCTCCCAGTGCGAGATCATGTGGTTGCCGAGGTTCATCGTCATGAAGCCCGCGAGCTGCAGGAAGCCCGGATAGACTTTCCGTCCCGCCCCGGCATAGCTCATCGGCACGGTGGCGATGACGTTCTGCTCGAACCAGCTGAACGGCCGCTCGGTGGCGAGCGTGTTCACTGCGGTCGGCGCTTCGCGCGTGTCGATCGGGCCGCCCATCATGGTGAGCGTCGCGGGGCGATTCGGATGCGCGTCGGCGCTCATCACCGCGACGGCGGCATAGGCCGGCACCGAGGGCTGGCATACCGCCAGCACATGCGGCCGCGGATCGCCGTCCTTGCCGATGAAGGCGAGGAACTCGACCAGATAATCGATATAGTCGTCCAGGTCGAAGCGGCCATGCGCGAGCGACACCAGCTTCGCGTCGCGCCAATCGGTGATGTAGACGTCCGCCACCGGCAGCATGCGCTCGACCGTGCCGCGCAGCAGCGTGGCATAGTGGCCGGACATCGGCGCGACGATCAGCAGCTTCGGGCCGCCTTCCACGCCCGTGCGCACGAAGCGCTTGAGCTGGCCGAACGGCTTGCGCAGTACCACTTCCTCATGAACCTCGACCTGCCGGCCGTCGACCGTCGTATGATCGAGCCCGAATTCCGGCTTGCCGCGGGGAGCGGAGGCATGGGCGAACACTTCGAGCGCCGAGGCGAGCACCGGTCCGCCGCCGAAATAGGCGAACGGATTGGCCGGATTGTTCAACAGCCCCGCGGAAAAATTGGCCAGCGCGCTCGCACCTGCGAGAAGCGAGCGCTGAATCTCATAAGCGTCGTACAGCATTGCGTCCCTTCCGCCGTCCCCCTCCCCAAAAACGGCGGCGGCTATGTTAGCGTTATAGGCGAGCCGTGCTGCGGCGCAACGCCGGGCAAGGCCGTAATGCGACGGAACGATCCGCAGCTCCCATACCGCAACCACGAAATCGCAGTCGATATCCGGCTAACCCCCTCTGTACACACGACGAACTGGCCGTTCCGGAATTCCTGTGGATATCCGGGCAACCCGTCCCGGCAAAGGACGGTTCCCCTCTCTCTCCAATCGCGCTAGTCCGCCGCGCATGGCCGAACCCGTCCCGCCTGCGCCCGCGCTCCCCCCGTCCGATGGGCCGCAGCGGCGCAAGATCTCCAATCTCCTGGTCGTTTGGGGCTTCACGCGGCGCTATCCGCTTCAGCTGCTGATCGCGATCGTCGCGCTGATCGGCTCGTCGCTGACGACGCTGCTGATCCCCCGCACCTTCCAGAAGATCGTCGACCACGGCTTCGCCGCCGGAGCGGACACCAGCCGGATCGGCATCTATTTCCAGGGACTGCTGCTCGTCGTCGTGGCGCTCGCGGCCTTCACCGCGGTCCGCTTCTATTTCGTTTCCTGGCTGGCCGAACGCACCGTCGCGGACCTGCGCATGGCGGTGCACCGCAACCTGCTCCGCCTCCCGCCCAAATGGTTCGAGGAGAACCGCCCGTCCGAGATCGCCTCGCGCCTCACCGCGGACACCGCGGTCGTCGAGCAGGTGGTCGGCTCCACCGTCTCGATCGCGCTCAGGAACCTGCTCACCGGCGCGGGCGGCGTCATCTATCTCTTCGCGCTCGCGCCCAAGATCGCCGCCTATCTGGTCGTCGGCATCCCGGTCACCATCCTGCCGATCGTCTGGCTGGGCAGCCGGGTGCGGCAATTCTCGCGCACCAGCCAGGACCGGGTGGCCGATGTGGGCGCGATCGCCTCGGAGACGCTGGGCGCGATGCGCATCGTCCAGGCCTTCGGGCAGGAGCAGCGCGAGGCCGAGCGCTTCCAGGGCGCCGTCACCCGCACCTTCGAAGCCGGCAAGCGCCGCTTCGGCCTGCGCGCGATCATGACGGCGCTGGTGATCGGCTCGCTGTTCACGGCGATCACGCTGATCGTATGGGCCGCGGTGGCCGATGTCGCCGCCGGCCGGCTATCGGGCGGCTCGATCATGGCGTTCGTCCTCACCGCCGGCCTCGTCACCGGCTCGTTCGGTGCGCTTACCGAAGTCTATGGCGACCTGCTGCGCGCCTCGGGCGCGGCCAGCCGCCTCGCCGAACTGCTCCATCAGCAGCCCGACATCGCGGCCCCCGCCAGCCCCGTGCCACTTCCCCAGCCGCCCCAGGGCGCGCTAGCCTTCGACCGGGTCACCTTCCGCTATCCCACCCGCCCGGACAGCGCCGCGCTCACCGACTTCTCGCTCGAGGTCCGCCCCGGCGAGACGGTGGCGGTGGTCGGCCCCTCGGGCGCCGGCAAGTCGACGCTCTTCCAGCTGCTCCAGCGCTTCTACGATCCCGATGGCGGCGAAGTCCGTGTCGACGGTGTACCGGTCCCGGCGGCCGATCCGGCCGATATCCGCGCGCGCATGGCGATGGTGCCGCAGGAGACGGTGATCTTCGGCGCCTCGGCGCGCGACAATCTGCGCTATGGCGCCTGGGGCGCGACCGACAACCAGATCTGGGCCGCCGCCGAAGCCGCCAACGCCGCCGATTTCCTGCGCGACCTGCCCCAGGGCCTCGACACCTTCCTCGGCGAAGGCGGTGCGCGGCTTTCGGGCGGACAGCGCCAGCGCGTCGCCATCGCCCGCGCGCTGCTCCGCGACGCTCCCATATTGCTGCTCGACGAAGCCACCTCCGCGCTCGACGCCGAGAGCGAACGCCTTGTCCAGGACGCGCTCGAGCGGCTGATGGAGCACCGCACCACGCTCGTCATCGCCCATCGCCTCGCCACGGTGCGCGCCGCCGGCCGGATCATCGTCATGGAGGAAGGCCGCATCGTCGAGACCGGCACCCATGCCGAGCTGGTCGCGCGGGGCGGCCTCTACGCCCGGCTGGCCGCGTTGCAGTTCCACGAGGCCTGACACGGGCTTCGCGGCGGACCGAACCGGCCGATCCCGATCGGCTGCCGGCCCGCAACGGTGCCGGGGCTCCGTGCCCCGGCGGGCCGGCAGCGATCGGGCGGAAGGATGCCTCAGGCGATCGTCAGGCCCACATCGAGATTGTTGCGGGTCGCATTCGAATAGGGGCAGATCTGGTGCGCGGCCTGGACGAGCTTCTCCGCATCGGCGCGCTCCACGCCGGGCAGGCTGATTTCCAGGTCGGCGGCGATGCCGAAACCGCCCGCCGCGCGCGGTCCGATGCCGACGGTCGCGGTCACGCTGGTTTCGGCCGGAACCTTGATCTTGAGCTGCGCGCCCGCAACCTTCAGCGCGCCGATGAAGCAGGCCGAATAGCCGGCTGCGAACAACTGCTCGGGATTGGTCCCCTCGCCGCCCGCGCCGCCCAGTTCCTTCGGCGTCGAGAGCCTGGCGACGAAACGCCCGTCCTCGCTGCGGGCCTCGCCGTCGCGGCCGCCGGTGGCCGTGGCGCGGGTGCTGTACTTTACGTCAACCGACATGCTCGATCTCCTTATTTAAGCTCGCGATATTGTTTATTGCGATATTATTCAGCTAATGGATGAATCGGGGCTTGTCCAGCGAATTCGTTATCGCGATATGGTTTTTGATGATATCGGCCTCGGCCAAGGAGACGACCATGCCCGCCGCGATGCCCCTCGACGACCAGCTCTGCTTCTCGCTCTACGCGACGAGCATGGCGATCACGCGCGCCTACAAGCCGATGCTCGACCGGCTCGGCATCACCTATCCGCAATATCTGGTGCTCCATGCGCTGTGGGAGCAGGACGGCCGCACCGTCGGGGCCATCGCCGATCGGCTCGCACTCGAATCGAGCACGGTGACCCCGCTGGTGAAGCGGCTCGAAGCGGCACGCTTCGTCACCCGCGAACGCAATCCGCAGGACGAGCGCCAGGTCCAGGTGCGCCTCACCGATCGCGGCCGCCACATGCGCGAGGAATGCGGCTGCCTGGCGGAGGAACTGCTGGCCCGCTCGGGGATGCACGGCGAGGAGCTGGGGGCGCTCAACCGCGACGTGAAGACGCTGTGGAATGCGCTGCGCGAGGCGCGGGACTGAACGCCGTGCCAGCTTGATGCGAAGCAGCGGCGACGCGCTCGATCACCATACCGCCTCTTCCAATATTGGCCTTCCTCTGCTTCACTCAAATCCGTTCGGAGCCATCGCTTCGGGCGGAGGGCAAGGCGCGGCACTCCTGTACGTGCGATCGGGAGCGTCAACGGAATCAATGAATCGTTCAACTACGCGGTTGAACGTCAAGGAGCAGGAAACGAGCAGATGGCAGACCGCGAATTCGATATCATCGTCTATGGCGCCACCGGCTTCACCGGCCGCCTCGTCGCCGAATATCTTGCGGGCCATTATCCGGACGTGAAATGGGCGATGGCCGGGCGCTCGCTCACCAAGCTGCAGGAGGTCCGGGACGAGATCGGCGCGCCGGCGTCGACTCCGCTGCTCACCGCCAATGCCGATGATCCCGCCGCGCTGAAGGCGATGGTTGCCCGCGCCACGGTGGTGATCACCACGGTCGGCCCCTATCAGCTCCATGGCGAGGCGCTGCTCGCCGCCTGTGTCGAGACGGGCACCGCCTATGTCGACCTGTGCGGCGAGCCGGCGTGGATGGGCCAGATGATCCGCAAATACGAAGACGCGGCCAAGGCCAGCGGCGCGCGCATCGTCTTCTCCTGCGGTTTCGATTCGATCCCCTTCGATCTCGGCGTGTGGACCGTGCAGCAGGCGGCGATCGCCCGCTTCGGCCGGCCGGCGCCGCGCGTGAAGGGCCGGGTGCGGGCGATGAAGGGCACCTTCTCGGGCGGCACCTTCGCCAGCGGCAAGGCTTCGATGGCCGCGGCGGCCAGGGACCCCGCGATCCTCAAGCTGATGCTCGATCCCTTCGCGCTCACGCCGGGCTTCGCGGGCCCCGCCCAGCCAAACGGCATGGTTCCCTATCATGACGAAGCGATCGACGCCTGGGTCGCGCCCTTCATGATGGCAGTGATCAACACCAAGAACGTCCATCGCTCGAACTTCCTCGCCGGCCAGCCCTATGGCGCGGACTTCCAATATGACGAGATGCTGGTCGTTCCCGGCCTTGGCGAGATCGGCAAGGCCGCGGCCGAGGCGATGGCCAAGATCAATCCGATGGCGGCGGACAAGGGCCCGGCACCGGGCGAGGGGCCGAGCAAGGAGGAGCGCGAGACCGGCTTCTACGACATCGCCTTCGTGGCGGAGATGCCCGACGGACAGCGCCTCTCGGCCATAGTGAAGGGGGACCGGGATCCCGGCTATGGCTCGACCAGCAAGATGATCGCCGAGAGCGCGCTCTGCCTGATCGAGGATGTGCCGGCGGCGGGCAAGGGCGGCATCTGGACGGCGGGAGGCCTGATGGCCGCGCCGCTGGCCAGGCGGCTGGAGGCGCATGCCGGCCTCAGCTTTGCGGTCGACTGATCAGTAGAACAGCATCGTTACCCCGGCGGCGGCGAGGCAGAGGACGATCACCACCGGCACCATGATCGCCCGGGTACGGTCCAGCTGCTTCCGGAAGGCGGCGAGGTCGAACCAGTAGCGCCCCGCCCCCACCTCGTGGACGATGCCGGCGCCGCGCATGCGCTCGAACTGGGTTCGCTCGATCCGGTCCTGGGGCACGAAGGAGACCGCCTCCTCGGCGCTCACTGCGTGCTGGGCAAAGAAATGCGCGCGGATCCGCTGCCGCGCCCGCATGGCCAGGGCGCCGATGGAGACTGGCGCATGGGACCTGAACATCATCGGGACATCCCCGGCCTGCCCCATGCCGGTGCGGCGGCGCGGGCCAGAACCAAGAGGACGGGCGTCGACATCGGGTCGGTTCCCCCGGAATATTAGGATGCGAGCATAAACCCCTGCGCCCGCCGGTTCAATCGTCCTCGCTCAACGGCTCTTGTGCCGGATGTTGGGCGGCCGGCCGCGGCGCTTGATGGGGCGGGGGCGCCCCTTGCCGCGATCCCTGGCAAAGGCGGACGGGCCCGCCGAACCCTTGCCGTCGGGCAGTTCGAAGCGGAGTGCGCCGGAAACCGGATTGGCCTCCACCAGCCGGAGCCGGAGGCGCTGGCCCAGGGTGAATTCCTCGCCGCTCTCGTCGCCCACCAGCCGTTGCCCGGCCTCGTCATAGCGGAAATATTCGGTGCCCAGGTCCCGCGCCGCGACCAGCCCGTCGCCGCCGACGCCGTCCACCGTGGCGAAGAAGCCGAAGCTCTGCACCCCGGTGATCCGCGCCTCCAATATTTCGCCGACATGGTTGGCGAGATAGGCAGCGACATAGCGGTCGATGGTCTCCCGCTCGGCCTCCATCGCCCGGCGCTCCAGGCTGGAGATGCTCTCGCCGATCCGCTCCATTCCCGCGGCTTCCTCGGCCGTCAGCCCGCCGGGGCCCAGGGCATAGGCCTCGACCAGCGCACGGTGGACGATCAGATCGGCATAGCGGCGGATCGGCGACGTGAAGTGCGCATAGCTGCCCAGCGACAGGCCGAAATGGCCGTGATTGGCAGGGCCATAATAGGCCTGGGTCTGGGTGCGCAGCACCTGCTGCATCACCTGCTCGCGGAAGTCGCTCTCCCCCACCCGTTCGAGGATGCGGTTGAAGGTAGCCGGCTTGATGACCTGGCCCAGCGCGAACTCCACCCCGAAGGTCTTGAGGTACTCGCGCAGCGCGACGAGCTTCTCCCGGGCCGGCGGCTCGTGGATGCGGTACATCACCGGCGCCTTCTTCGCCTCCAGCGCCTTGGCCGCGGCGACGTTCGCCGCGATCATATAGTCCTCGATCAGCTTGTGCGCGTCGAGCCGCTCGCGCGGCGCCACGGATAGGATGCGGCCCATCTCGTCGAGCACGATCCGGCGCTCGGGCAGATCGAGGTCGAGCGGCTCGCGCTTGTCGCGCGCCTTGTTGAGGGCGTGCCAGCAGTCCCAGAGCGGCCTGAGCGCCGTCTCGGTCAGCGGGTGATCGAGCGTGCCGTCGATCGCCGCCTGGGCGTCCTCATAGGCGATGTTGGCCGCGATGCTGACCACGGCGCGGGTGAAGCGCCAGCTCTTCAGCTCGCCATGCCTGCCGATCTGGAGGTGGCAGGCGAGCGCAGCCCGGTCCTCGCCCTGCTTGAGCGAGCAGACTTCCGCCGAGAGGATCTCGGGCAGCATCGGCACGACGCGATCGGGGAAATAGACCGAGTTGCCGCGCTTGCGCGCCTCGCGGTCCAGCTCCGAGCCGGGGCGGACATAGAAGGACACGTCGGCGATCGCGACGACGGCCTTCCAGCCGCCGTCGTTCTTCGGATCCTCGTCGGGCGCCGCCCAGACCGCGTCGTCATGGTCGCGCGCATCGGCCGGGTCGATCGCGACGATCGGCAGGTGGCGAAGATCCTCCCGCTTGCCCAGATCGAGGCGGGACACCCGCTCGGCCTCGTCGAGCAGCTCCTGCGAGAAGATATTGGGGATCGAGTGCCGGTGGATCGCGATCAGCGAGAAGCTGCGCGGCGCGAAGGGATCGCCCAGCACCTCGACCACCTTGGCGGTGATTCGCGGCGGCCGGCCGGCCTTCTCGGCGAGGACGAGGTCGCCCGATTGGGCACCGCCGGCATCGGAGACCGGCCAGTTGCGCCGCTCCTTCTTCTCCACGCCCTGCAGCCAGAGCCGCCCGGCCTCCTCCTTGAGCACGCCGAGCATCAGCTCCTCGCCACGGGCGAGCTTCTTCATCGGATGCGCGATCCAGCCGTTGCCGGCCTCTTCGGTGCGGGCGAGGATGCGGTCGCCGATGGCGAGCGCGGAACGCTTGCCGCGCGCTTCGCGGACGCGAAGCCGCGGCACGGGCACGCCTTCGGCCTCCCAGCGCTCGGGCACCGCCCAGGTGGTGTCGCCGTCCGCATCGGTGACGCGCAGCACGGTGACCTTGGGCACGCCGCCCATCCTGTGGAAGGCGCGGCCCGGGGCGACGTCGATCAGCCCCTCGTCGCTCATGTCCTTGAGCAAGGCCTTGAGCAGGATCTTGTCCTGCCCATGCAACCCGAAGGCCTTGGCGATCTCGCGCTTGCCGGCCGGCGTATCGGAATTGGTGATGAAATCGAGAATCTGCTGCCGCGTGGGCAGCCCTGCTTTGATTTTGGTTTTTGCCATTGACCCCCAAGATAGGGACTCGCGGGCTCGCTGCCAACGCCGTAACCTGCCTCCGTGGCATATGACCTGCTCATCGCCGGCGGCGGGATCAACGGGTGCGCGATCGCCCGCGAAGCTGCGTTGCTCGGCCTGAAGGTGCTGCTCGTCGAGAAGGACGACCTGGCCAGCCATACCAGCTCGGCCTCGACCAAGCTGATCCATGGCGGGCTGCGCTATCTCGAAAGCTACGAGTTCCGCCTGGTCCGCGAGGCGCTGCACGAGCGCGAGCGGCTGCTGGAGGCGGCACCGCACCTGATCCGCCCGCTCACTTTCGTGCTGCCCCATGCCCATGCGGTGCGGCCCTGGTGGATGGTCCGGCTCGGCCTCTATCTCTACGACGCGCTGGCGGTGGGCGGCGATTCCACCCTGCCCCGCTCGCGGAGCCTGCGTGCCAGGGACAAGGCGTTCACCGGTCCGCTGGCCGGCACCCATCGCGGCTTCGTCTATTCGGACTGCCGGGTGGACGATGCCCGCCTCACTCTGGCCAATGCGCTCGACGCCGCGCATCACGGCGCCGAGATCGCGACGCGGACCGAGCTGCTTGCCGCCCGGCGCGAAGGCGGAGCCTGGCGCGCCGAGCTGTCCGACGGCCGCACCGTCACCGCCCGCGGGCTGGTCAACGCCGCCGGCCCCTGGGTGCGGCACCTCCTCGACACGCTGGCTATTGCTAATCATTCGCGGATCCGGCTGGTCAAGGGCAGCCATATCGTGGTGCCCAGCCTGTATGACGGCGACCATGCCTATATCCTCCAGCAGCCCGACCGGCGGATCGTCTTCGCCATTCCCTATGAAGGCGGCTTCACCGAAATCGGCACCACCGACATCCCGGTCGACCGGCCCGAGGATGCGATGTGCTCGCCGGAGGAACGGACCTATCTCTGCGAGGCGGTGAACCGCTATTTCACCCGCCAGATCGTGCCCGCCGACATCGTCTGGAGCTGGTCCGGCGTACGGCCGCTGCACGACGACGGCGCCGCCAGGGCCCAGTCGGTGACGCGCGACTATGTGCTCGAGCTCGACGAGGACGGCCCGCCCCTGCTCTCCATCTTCGGCGGCAAGATCACCACGGCGCGGGCCCTGGCCGAGGAAGCGCTGGGGAAGATCGGGCCCGTGCTCGGCGCGAAGGTCGAGCCGGTGACGCGTGCCCGCGTCTTCCCCGGCGGCGCGATCGCCGATTTCGACCGGTTCGTTGCCACCGCCAAGGCACGCTGGCCGTTCCTGGGCGATGCGCGGGCCGAGCGGATGGCGCATGCCTATGGCTGTGGCCTGGCCGACATGCTGCGCGACCTGACCGACCTGGGCGAGGATCTGGGCGCGGGGCTCACCGCCACCGAGATACGCTGGATGCGCGACCATGAATGGGCGCGCACCGCCGAGGATGTGCTGTGGCGGCGGAGCAAGCTGGGGCTGCATGCCGGGCCGGAGCTGGCGGAACGGGTGACGCGGGTGCTGGAGGAGAAATGATCGCCTCCCTGCTCGCCCTGACCCTGGCCGGCAGCCCTCCGATGCTCTGCCGCACCGTCCATGGCCGGCTGTTCGCGTCGAACGGCAACCCCGCGATACGCATCTGGGTGGTGGGCACGAAGCGCATCCTCGGCATCGATGCCGACGAGGATCTGTTGCTCGACCGGTTGCCGGCCAATGTCCGCAAGCTCTGGGCACCGACCGGCAATCTGTTCAACGCCAGCATCTATGGCGACTTCCGCGTCTGTGCCCGGAAGCCGCAACGGCCCGGCGTGATGCAAAGAGTGATCGTCACCCGCGCCGGCCGCCTCCGCCTCGATCGCTACGACGGAGGACCGCCTTAAGTGCTTGTTAAACCGTCCGCGGCAGGGTTGCGCCGGGGCGGAGAGAGATGGCGACCAAATTCTCGCAATATCGGACCGTGACACCCGCGCTCGTCGAACAGCGCGCGGCGACGCGTCACCGCATCCTCGTCACTCGCGCTACGGTGACGAAGCGCGGCAACAAGCCGGTCGAGGCGATGCTCCACGATCTCTCGGTCTATGGCTGCCGTCTCGCCTGCGCGGCACCGCACGGCGCAGGCGACAAGGTATGGCTCAGCCTGCGCAACGATCTGCCCGTGCCTGCGACCATCGTCTGGAATGACGGCGCACATATCGGCTGCCGGTTCGACGACCCGATCGAGCGGAGCCTGGTGCGGCAGCTGACCCTGGTGATCCGCTGATCCTGCGCGGCGGGGCCGGGTCGGCTCCCGAAGGGCACGAAAGCCGCGCCGTCCGCCGGGAAGGCGGCAGCGGGCTAGAACCCGATCACATTGGCCCGAGTGAAGCGCTTCGCCGCTTCCGCCGTCAGCAACCGGCGATCGGCTCCGGCCGGCGCCGCGCCCGGCCCGGCATTGCCGAACTCCCATAGCCGCGCCTCGGGCGGGGTCAGGCGGCGCTGCTCGCCATCGGGTCCCTTATATCCCATCCAGGTCCAGCCTTCGCGGCGGATATGGGCGTCTATCCAGCATTGGAGGAACGCCGCCTGGCCCATGAGCGCCATGTTGCCGCCGGCACGCCAGGGGCGGCCGAGCCAGGTCGAGCCATCCGGCACGCCCGCCTCGCGGCGCAGGCGGCAGCGAGAGAAGACCAGGCCGAATTCCTGCGCGGCGGGAGTACTGGGCGCAGCGACATAGCCGAAGCCATCGGCGTTCGGGACGTAGCGCGTGACGATCTCGCAGCCTTCGAACCAGGCCGCCGCGCCACCGAAAATGAAGTCCACCCCGCCGACGATACGGGTATCGGTGATCAGGCTGCGGGCCTGGAGGTAGAAGCTGTCCTGATAGCCGAGCAGCACGCAGCGATCGACGATCATATGGTCCGCCTCGCGGCCCACCGCCAGCGCCACTGCCTGCGCGCCATTGCCGGCGCCGTCCCGGCGCGCGCCGATATAGTCGAAGCTGTTGCGGATGGTGAGGCCGCGCAGCGTCACGTTCGGCGCGGCGATGGCGAGCGTTCCCGATCCGCCGGTACCCCAGCTGCCGCCACCGGGCTTCGCCGTGCCGGCCGCGGTGCCATATTGGAGGACCGTGCCGGGGCTGCCCTGAAGGGTGAGTCCGGGCACGCGCACCGTCAGCTTCTCGGTGAAGATGCCGGGCCGGAGCAGGATGCGGAAGGGGCGCCCCGCCTTCTCCGCCTGCGCCAGCGCAGCGCCGAGGGTGCCGGTGGCGGGGTCGACCACCGCGTCCCATGGTTCGCCGGCCCGGGCCGGAAGCGGCAGCGCCAACGCACTGGCGAGCAGGGTACGCCGCGCGATCATCCTCCGCCGCTTCTCCGCGCGTCCCTGTGCCCGGCCGGAACCGCGCATCCCGTGGAACCGGCCAAGGGCCGGACGCTGGCGAGCAGCCGGTCAAGGGCTATCGGATATTGGCCGCGCCTTCGATCGCTCCGATAGAAGCTCAGATAGGCAGCGAAGGGCTGCTCTCGAAATACGAAGAACAGCGCGATGGTCTGCTCGCCCGGCTCGTTGGCATTGTCGGTCCACCGCGCCTCGACGGCTCGCGTGATGCCCGTAACCGACGCATGGGAAACGCTACGCGTCGAGGAAAATGCGTTGGCCCGGCGCCGCAGTTCCATCAGCTCCTCGATCGATTTCGCCTCGTCGGATCGCCGGCCGATCGCAAGAGTCGCAAATCCCCTTGGCAGGGTCTGCAGCGAATAGGGGCGTTCTCCAGGCGGCCCGGAGACAAGCAAGGGAATGGGGTTGCCCGCCACAACTTTCCATCCCGCCGGCACCTGGAAGCTGTAGCAGCTGTCCCTGTCGACAAGCCTGCCGCTTGCCGCGACATCATAGCCCTGCGCCGAGGCGGAGGCCCCGAACAGGCCCAGCACGATAGCGAGAAGCTCCATGACCGCGCTCCCGGAAAACCCCTGTGCGGCCCTCCGGAATATACCGATGGCTGTCCCGCGTCACCAGCGGACGGCAGTCATCCCCAGCGATAGTTGAAGCTGATGCTGATCCGCTGCGCCTTGCCCGATCCGGGCGGGACCTCGTGGCGCAGCCAGCTTTCCCAGAGCAGCACCGTGCCGGGCTCGGGCACGATCTCGACAAAGCCCTGCAGTGCCTCGGGCGCGTCTTCGAGGCGCGGGGGCGCGGCCATCATCATGGCGTGGCGCGGATCCTCGAGCTTCAGGCCCCGCGCGCCCGGGGGCAGCGCCACGTAGAGCGTGCCCGAGACGGCGCTGTGCGGATGGATGTGCGCGCCGTGCCCGCCCTTGCCGTCGAGCACGTTCACCCAGAGGCTGTCGAGCTTGAGCTTCCTGCCCCCCAGATCGAAGGCGCAGGCCTTGGCGAACTTCGCGACATGCTTGTCGAGCAGGCGCTTGAGATCGGCGAAATTGGGGTCGCGGATCGGCAGGTCGTCCAGCGAGGCGTAGCTGGTGTAGCCGCGATACTCATGCTCGCGGCACCAGCGGCGGCCGGCCATGTCGTCCTCGGCGAGCTGGAGGCAGGATTGCTCCAGCGCCTCCAGGAGATCGGGGTCGCCCAGCGGCTGCTCGTACAGCAAGGTGGGGAAGAGCGTGCGCATGCCCCTATCCCGTCACCCCGCCACAAGGCCGGGGCGCGGATTTCGGTCCGACGTGACGAGGCTCAATACGCACGCGCCACCAGGATGCGCTCGACCGCCGGCGCGCCGGTGAAGATGCAGGTGCCGGTGGCGGGCGCCGCATCGTTCGGCACGTTGCGGAACGTGAGCTTCAGCGCCTTCAACCGTTCGACCACCTTGTCGAGCTCGGCGCCGCTCGGCCTGGCCCATTCGACCTCGACCCAGCCGGGGAACTTGCCCGCGCCCTCGAAATAGCTCTCCAGGCCGGCAAAGTCGGCGATGTCGCGGACGATGTTCGCATCGGTGCGCGCCTTGGCTTCGTCGTACAGCGCCTTCTGCACCGCTTCGAGCCGGCCGATGGCCTCGGCGAGGAACGCGTCGCGCGCAACAATGGCCGAATTGAGCTTGCCGTCCTCCTTGTACAGGTCGGTGCGGACGGTGACCGAGACGTTGCCGCCGGCCATGTCGCGCCCGCCGACCTCGACGACGAGCGGCGCCCCCTTCTTGATCCAGCCCCAGCGCTTGGTGACCGCCTTGGCGGCGCGCAGATCGAGCAGCGCGCGAACGGGCTCGCCGAACGCATATTGCCGCGCCAGTTCCTGCTGGATGCCCTTGCAATAGTCGATCAGCGCGGCGTCTTCGTCATTGTCGCGCAGCATCGGCACGATCACCACCTGCCAGGGCGCGACGCGAGGTGGCACGCGCAGGCCGTCATCGTCGCCATGCGTCATGATCAGGCCGCCGATCATGCGAGTCGACATGCCCCAGCTCGTCGTCTGGGCCAGCTCGAGCTGGCCCTCCGAATTCTGGAACTTGATGTCCTGCGCGCTCGAGAAGGTGGTGCCGAGGAAGTGCGAGGTGCCCGCCTGGAGCGCCTTGCCGTCCTGCATCATCGCCTCGATCGAATAGGTCGAGACCGCCCCGGGGAAGCGCTCATTCTCGGGCTTCTCGCCGGCGATCACCGGCATCGCCACGCATTCCTCGGCGAAGCTGCGATAGACTTCGAGCATCTTCATCGTCTCTTCGCGCGCTTCCTCCACGCTGGCATGGGCGGTGTGCCCTTCCTGCCAGAGGAACTCGGCGGTGCGCAGGAACATGCGGGTGCGCATCTCCCAGCGGACGACGTTCGCCCACTGGTTGATCAGCACCGGCAGGTCGCGCCACGACTGGACCCAGCGGCTGAACGCGGCGCCGATCACCGTCTCCGAAGTGGGGCGCACCACCAGCGGCTCCTCCAGCTTCGCCTCGGGATCGGGGATCATCTTGCCGTCCTTGTGGATCAGCCGGTGATGCGTGACGACCGCCATCTCCTTGGCGAAGCCGTCGACATGCTCGGCCTCCTTCTCGAAATAGGAGAGCGGGATGAACAGCGGGAAATAGCAATTCTCGTGGCCGGTCGCCTTGATGCGATCGTCGAGCAGGCGCTGGATCCGCTCCCAGATGCCATAGCCCCACGGCCGGATGACCATGCAGCCGCGCACGCCGCTTTCCTCGGCCATGTCGGCCTCGGTGATGACGGTCTGGTACCATTCGGCGAAATTGGCTTCGCGGGTGACGTTGAGCGCATGCTTGATCATGATCGGGCGGATAGCGGCAAAGCTTGGCGCGGCAAAGAGGAGACACACTTGATTGTGCAGCCCTTCCCGCGCCAGTTGGGCGGGTCGATGGTTTGGGGGATGCAGTGAGCGGACGGTGGCGGACCTTGGCACTGGTGCTGGTGGTGCTCGGCGCGATGGCCTGGGCGATCACCCAGGTTCGACCCACGGGCCCGCAGAACCCCCTCACCGATCCGGCCTCGGTGGAACGCGAGCTGCTCGCCGACCGGCCCGGCGGGCTGCTGAGCGCGACCATCAAGCGGACCTTCCCCGAGGATTTCGAGGCGCTGAAGACGGTGGTGGCCGAGCGCGCCCGGGCCGGCGGCGGACCGCAGGACATCCAGCAGGCGGCAGGCGCGTTCGTCGGCGAGGCGACGCGGCGCCACCGCGCCGGCCTGGTCCAGGCGCCGGCGCCGCAGCTGCGCGCCTATCTGGCGGCGGAGATCGCGCTGGTCGGCAAGCTCGCTGCGACATCGCCGGAGCGGTGCGACGCCTATTTCGCGGACCCGCTGGACGATGCCGGCTGGTTCGCGCCCGACCTGCGCGAACTGTATCTCCGGCAGAATATCGCGCTGTGGGAAGCCGCGGGGGCGGCGCGCGATCACCCCGCCGGCCGGGCGGCCTCACCGGCGGAAGCGAAGCCGGCGGCTTCGTGCGACGCGGGGCTGGCCGCGCTCGAAGCGATCGCGGCGCTCCCTCCGGCGCGGTTCGAACAGGTCTATCCGCAACTGCTCGCCACCGGCCATTGAGGGTTGCCGCCCGCGCGCCCCTGCCGCAAAGGCGGACAGGTGCAGGGCGATCAGATATTGAAGGGCATCTTGCTGCGGCTCTTCGCAGTCGCCTGCCTCGCTACGATGTCGGCGCTGATCAAGCTGGCCGAGATGCGCGGCGCCGGGCTGGTCGAGACGATGTTCCATCGCCAGCTCTGGGCAGTGCCGCTGGTGACCGCCTGGGTGGCGGCGGGCCCTGGCCTGGGATCGATCCGGACGCGGCGCTTCGGCGCGCACGTCTCGCGCACCGCCGTGGGACTGACCGGCATGGTCTTCACCTTCGGCGCGGTGCTGCTGCTGCCGCTGGCCGAGGCAGTGACTTTCCAGTTCACCGTGCCGATCTTCGCGACGATCCTGGGCGCGCTGCTGCTCAAGGAGCCGACCGGCTGGCATCGCTGGGGCGCGGTGATCGCGGGATTCGTCGGCGTGCTCATCGTTGCGCAACCGGGGAGCGCACATATTCCGGCGTTCGGGGCGATGGTGGGGCTGCTCGCCGCGCTTTTCGTGGCGATCGTGGCGATCCTGCTGCGCCAGATCGGCAAGACCGAAGCGACGGGGACGACGGTGTTCTGGTTCTCGGTCCTCTCCGTGCCGGTGCTGGCGATCCCCTATGCCTTCTCGTTCAAGCCGCATGACCCGGTGACCTGGGCGATGCTGGTGGGAATCGGGCTGATCGGCGGAGTCGGCCAGCTGGCGTTGACCGGATCGGTGAAGCACGCCCCGGTGAGCGCGGTGGTGCCGATGGACTATTCGAGCCTGATCTGGGGCACGCTCTATGGTTGGGCGATCTTCGGCATGTGGCCGAGCGCCTGGACCTGGCTCGGCGCGCCGGTGATCATCGCAAGCGGGCTCTACATCGTGTGGCGGGAGCGCAAGCGCGGCGTGGGCCCGGCGGTCACCAGCGCGGAGATGGAGCCGGTGTGATCCTGCCGCTCCCCTCCCTTCCAGGGCGGGGCGCTTTAGGCCCGCCGGTACACCAGCATCAGATTGTTCGCCGGCATCTCGACCAGCCGTTCCAGCGACAGGCCGTGCGGCGCGGCCGCCGCGGTCACGGCTTCCACGAAACGTAACCCGAAGCGGGAATCCCTGTCCTTCAGCCACAGCTCGAACTGCTCGTTCGACGGCGCCGTCGCCACCCCTTCGCGACGATAGGGGCCATAGAGGATCAGCGGCGCCCCCGGGGCCAGCGCCGTGCCCGCCCCGGCGAGCAGCCCGAGCGTCGCTTCCCAGGGGCTGATATGGACCATGTTGACGCACAGGATCGCGTCCGCCGCCGGGAAAGCGCCCGTCGCCGCATCGATCTCCAGCGGCGCGCGGACATTGGCCAGCCCAGCACACCAGTCCGCGATCGAGGCCAGCGCATCGGCATCGGGGTCGCTGGGCTGCCAGACCAGGTCGGCAAAGCGCCCGGCGAAGAAGGCGCAATGCTCGCCGCTGCCGCTCGCGATCTCGAGCACATGGCCGCGCGCGGGCAGTTCCTCCGCCAGCACCGCGGCGATCGGATCGCGGTTCCGTTCGGTGGCGGGGGCGTGACGCCTCACCCGCCGCGCGCCTGCTCGAGCAGGCGGCGGGCGCGCAGGAACATCTCCACCCGCTGCACCGTCAGCATGCCGAGCGCGAAGGCGATCAGCACGTCGGTCATCGCCATCACGTCGAAATGCATGCCGGGGATGCCCAGCGAGTCGGCGTTGCGGGCCAGCGAGCGGATGAGGACCAGCGCAAGGATGAACGCCATCGCGGCGAGCGAGCCCCTTTGCGAAATCTCGTGCGTCTCCGGATTCACCTGGATGTGCATCATCCGGCCGCGCTGCCAGCCCAGCGCAGCCCCGGCGAGCAGGGCGGCCGCCGCCGCGGCCCAAGTCATCGGCGCCAGCGGGATGTTCCAGAAGGTGAAAGCGGTGATCGCCAGATAGAGCGCGGGCACGATCCACAGCCGCTCGATGCGCAACGGCCGTTCGCGCGTGAGCCGGCGGAAGCGCAGCGCGAGCACGACGAGGATGATCGCGATCGGGATGAGCTGGTAGAGCGGATTGGGATGGACGGGCTGCGTGTGCATCGATCGAGACCCCCGGAACTTGCAAGTGATCTATACAAGTAATACAGTATCTATGCCAGCCGAACTGGCTGGCAAAGGCAAGAGGATTGCGCATGCGGCCACGCCGGTCCATCAGGGCGCCCGGAGGGTTCATGGACGTCGATCACGATAGCGCGGGGGTGAAGTTCGCACCGCCGGCCGCTTTCCTTGGCACGCTGGTGGTGGGGCTGGCACTGGGCAAGCTGTTGGGCAGCCCCGACCTGCCGCTCGCCCATTCGACCGAGCGCGGCCTGGGCTCGCTGGCGACTCTGCTCGGCATCGGGATCATGCTCTCCGCCCTGGGGCTGTTCCGGGCCGCAGGCACCGATCACAAGCCGTGGAAGCGCTCCACTGCGCTCGTCACCGACGGCGTCTATCGCTGGTCGCGCAACCCGATGTATTTCGGCATGGCGCTGGCCTATGCCGGCGTGGCGATCTGGATGGACAGCCTGATCGCCCTGCTGCTGCTCTTCCCGCTGATCATCGTGATCCAGCGCGAAGTGATCGAGCGCGAGGAAAGCTATCTCGCGCGCAAGTTCGGCGAGCGCTATCTCAGCTACAAGTCCGCAGTGCGCCGCTGGATCTGAGCCCGGCGCTCAGGGGTGCCGGGGGTAATCGCCGCGCACCGCGATGCAATAGCGCAGCTGCTTCTGCGGGTCGGTCGCCGCGGCGGGGATCACCTTGCGCAGATCGGGCAGCGCGAAGTCCGTCCTGCCGTCGCCGCCATAGCTGTTGCCCAGCAGCGTGAAGAGCACCTGATAGTTGCGGATGGGCAGGAGCCGGCCATCGGCTTCGACCCAGCCATCGGGGCAATAGCGGACGGGAAAGAGCATGATCTCGCCGACAAAGGGGTCGTTGCCCGCATAGGCCGGCATCGGCGCGGAAAACGTGGCGGCGGCGATGGCGGTGGCGGCGAGCAGCGCGGTCTTCATGTCGGATTCCCCTTTGTCCGTTTCGCGGCACGCTGCCCCGGCGGCACGCGACAGGGCAAACCGCATTTGCACGGTTTCGGGGCTATCGGTCTGCGGCGCAAAGGAAAATGTCCTATCGGCAGCAGACACCCAAGAGAAAGGGCCGAGGCATGAAGCCCCGGCCCTTCGCTATTCGGCCCTCCCCCGAGGGAAGAGGATGCCGGGGACTATTCCGCCGCTTCGGCTGCGGCCGGCGCCTTCCACGCCAGCACCGGCTTGCGCGCGGCGAGCGTCTCGTCGAGGCGGCGGCGCGGAGCGAAGTGCGGCGCGGTGCGGATCGTCGGGTCGCCGTTCTTGGCGCGGGCGGCCACGCTGCGGAAGGCGCCGATGAACTGGTCGAGCGTCGCCTTGCTCTCGGTCTCGGTCGGCTCCACCAGCATCGCGCCGTGGACGACGAGCGGGAAATAGACCGTCATCGGGTGATAGCCCTCGTCGATCAGCCCCTTGGCGATGTCGATGGTCGACAGGCCTTCGGGCAGGCCCCTGTCGCTGAAGATCGCCTCGTGCATGCACGGCCCGTACTTGGCGAAGGGCGCGTCGAGCACGTCCTCCATCGAGCGCAGGATATAGTTGGCGTTGAGCACCGAATCCTCGGCGACCTGGCGCAGGCCGTCGGCGCCGTGGCTGAGGATATAGGTCAGCGCACGCGTGAACATGCCCATCTGGCCGTTGAAGGCGGTCATGCGGCCGAAGGTGCCGGCATGATGCTCGCCCGCGGTCTCTTCCTCGACCAGGTGGAACTTGTCGCCGTCCTTCTCGACGAAGGGCAAAGGCGCATAGGGCGCCAGCGCCGCCGACAGCACGACCGGGCCCGAGCCCGGGCCGCCGCCGCCATGCGGCGTCGAGAAGGTCTTGTGCAGGTTGATGTGCATCGCATCGACGCCGAGATCGCCCGGGCGCACCCGGCCGACGATCGCGTTGAAGTTGGCGCCGTCGCAATAGACATAGCCGCCCGCCGCGTGGACCGCGTCCGAGATCGCCTTCATGTCGCGCTCGAACAGGCCGCAGGTATTGGGGTTGGTGATCATCACGCCGGCGATGTCCGGGCCGAGGCGCGCCTTGAGCGCCTCGAGGTCGACGCGGCCATCCTCGGTGGCGGGGATGTCCTCGACCGAGAAGCCGGCGAACGCCGCAGTGGCCGGGTTGGTGCCGTGCGCGCTGGTCGGGACGAGCAGAATCTTGCGGTCCTGCTGGCCCTGCGCGTCGAGCGCCGAGCGGATCGCGAGGATGCCGCAAAGCTCGCCATGCGCGCCGGCCTTGGGGCTCATCGCCACCGCCTGCATGCCGGTGAGCGTGATCAGCCAGTGCGCGAGCTGGTCGATGACTTCCAGCGCGCCCTGCACCGTGTCGACGGGCGCGAGCGGATGGATGTCGGCAAAGCCCGGCAGGCGCGCCATGCGCTCGTTGAGGCGCGGATTATGCTTCATCGTGCACGAGCCGAGCGGGAACAGGCCCAGGTCGATCGCGTAGTTCTGGCGGCTGAGGCGGGTGTAATGGCGCACCGTCTCGGGCTCGGACAGGCCGGGCAGGCCGATCTCGCTGTCGCGATAGAGATCGCCGAAGCGCGGCTTACCGATCGGCACCGAATCGAAATCGACGCCGGTGGTCTCGCTCGATCCGATCTCGAAGATCAGCGCTTCTTCGAGCATCAGTGCGCGGTTGCCGGTGAAGGTCGAGATATCGCTGGCCTCGCCCGCTTCCGGGGTGGTGGGGCGCCAGCCGGACTGGTTGATCGTGCTCATGCCAGCACCTCCTCGAGTGCGGAGGCAAGCGTCTCGACGTCCTCCCGCGTAGTAGTTTCGGTGACGGCGACGATCAGGCCGTTCTGGAGTGCGTCGGCGCCCGGATAGAGGCGGCCGAGCGAGACGCCGGCGAGGATGCCCTGGTCCGCGAGTTGACGCACAACCGGGCGTGCTTCCTTCGAAAGCTTCAGCGTGAACTCGTTGAAGAAGGTCGGGGTGACCAGCTCGACACCCGGCACCCGGGCCAGGCGGCCGGCAGCCTGATCCGCACCGGCATAATTGAGCATGGCGAGCTGGCGCAGGCCCTTCTCGCCCAGCAAAGTCATGTGCACCGACATGGCGAGCGCGCAGAGCACCGAGCTGGTGCAGATGTTCGACGTCGCCTTCTCGCGGCGGATATGCTGCTCGCGGGTGCTGAGCGTCAGCACATAGCCGCGCTTGCCCTCGGCATCGACCGTCTCGCCGCAGAGGCGGCCCGGCATCTGGCGGACCAGCTTCTCCGAACAGGCGAACAGGCCGACATAGGGCCCGCCGAACTGCAGGCCGACGCCGAGCGACTGGCCCTCGCCCACCACGATGTCCGCGCCCATCTCGCCCGGCGCCTTGATCGCGCCCAGCGCGACGGGCTCCGTCACCACGGCGACGAGCAGTGCCTTCTTCGCATGCGCGGCCTCGGCAAGCTTGGAGAGATCGGCGATGCGGCCGAGAATGTCGGGATACTGGACCACGACGCACGAGGTGTCGTCGTCGATCTGGGCGATCAGGTCATCGGTATCCGGGGTCGGGCTCAGCGTCGGCAGCGACGTGACCAGCTGGTCGCCGGTGAACCTGGCCATGGTCTCGGCGACCGAGACATAATGCGGGTGGAGGCCGCCCGAGAGGATCGCCTTGCCGCGCTTCGTCACGCGGCGGGCCATGGTGATGGCTTCCCAGCACGCGGTCGAGCCGTCGTACATCGAGGCGTTCGCCACGTCGCAGCCGAGCAGCCGCGCGATTTGCGACTGGAACTCGAACATCATCTGCAGCGTGCCCTGCGCGATTTCCGGCTGATAGGGCGTGTAGGCGGTGAGGAACTCGCCGCGCTGGATGATGTGGTCGACGCTCGCCGGCACATGGTGGCGATAGGCGCCGGCGCCGAGGAAGAAGGGCGCCGCCCCCGCCGCCAGGTTCTTCGCCGCCAGCCTGGTCATGTGGCGTTCGACGGCAAGCTCGCTGGCATGCATCGGCAGGCCGGCGATCGGGCCGTCGAGCACCGCGCTGGCGGGCACGTCGGCGAAGAGGTCGTCGATCGACCTGGCGCCGACGACGCCGAGCATCGCCTCGCGATCGGGCTGGGTAAGGGGCAGGTAGCGCATCAGGGCCTTCTCAATTGGTGTTCGCAGGAGCGCCCTCGGACGGAGTCCAGGCGCGGATATCGGAGGGTTCGATGCCGGCGGAGCGATCGGTGCCGCCCACCCCGGTGCAGCTGTCCTCGGCCACCCGACCGGTGATCACGACATAGCGATGCTGGAAGGGCGCGGCCTGCCGGTCGAAGGCCGCATCGCCCCCGATGCCTATCATCGGAATCGCCTGCATTTCGTTCCAGGCGGCCCACTGCGCCTTGCGCCCCTCGGGCGAGGCCTTGGCGCTGCCGGCGGCGCGCTTGAAGGCATCGCCATGGGAATCCCATGTCTGCCTGCTCGCGGTCATGTGGCAATCATAGCCGGCGCACCCGCCGAGATAGCCGGCCAGCCGAACGGGCTTGCCCTTCAGCGCCTCGCATTGCGCGAGATACCGCTCGACCGTCAGCAGCTGCGGTTCCCCGCAGCTGCCGAGCAGGGCCGTTGCGGCGCCAAGGGCAAGTACCCGGATCACAGCTTCGAGACGTATTCCTGATAGGCGCTGTCGTTCATCAGGCTCTCCAGCTCGCCGGCGTCGCTGAGCGTGAGCTTGAAGAACCAGCCTTCGCCCTCGGGGTCCTCGTTGACCAGCGCGGGGTTGTCGGCGAGCTCGGCATTGCCCTCGATCACCGTGCCCGAGACCGGCGCATAGACGTCCGAGGCAGCCTTGACCGACTCGACGACGGCGGCATCGTCGCCCTTCGACACCTGCTTGCCCTCGTCCGGCACTTCGACGAACACGATGTCGCCGAGCTGGCTCTGGGCATATTCGGTGATGCCGACGGTCGCGGTGTCGCCGTCGACATCGACCCACTCATGGTCCTCGGTGAAATAGCGGCTCATCAGGCTCCCTTTCTGACGTAACGATGGGGGACGAAGGGCATCTTCACGACCTCCGCCGAATGGATCTTGCCGCGCTGGGCAAGGGTGATCTTCGTGCCGGGTTCGGCGCTGGCCGCCGGCACATAGGCCATGGCGATCGGCTGCTGCAGCGTCGGCGCGAAGCCGCCGCTCGTGACCTTGCCGACTTCGTTGCCGTCCGCATCGAGGACGAGACCGCCCTCGCGGACCGGCTGGCGCCCCTCCACGACGAGGCCGACCCGCTTGAGGATCGAACCATTCTCGCGCTCGAGCATGATGCGGGCGTGGCCGGGGAAGCCGCCTTCCTCGCGGCGGCGCTTCTTGAGCGCGAAGCCGAGCGCGGCCGCCACCGGCGTGGTCTCGGCGTCGAGATCATGGCCATAGAGCGGCAGATCGGCCTCCAGGCGCAGTGAATCGCGGGCGCCCAGGCCGATCGGCTTCACTTCGGGCTCGGCGGTGATCGCATCGGCCAGCGCCGCGGCTGCCTCGACGGGCACGGAGAGCTCGAACCCGTCCTCGCCGGTATAGCCCGAGCGGCTGATCCACAGGTCATGGCCCTGCCACTGGAAGGGCGCGCCCTGCATGAAGACCAGGGCGGAGACGCCGGGGACCACGCGCTCCAGCGCGGCGGCCGCCTCGGGGCCCTGGAGCGCGAGCAGGGCATGGTCCTCCATGTGGTTCATGCCGACCTCGTCGGGCAGGAACTCGCGGAAATGGGCGATGTCGTCCCATTTGCAGGCGCCGTTGACGACCATATAGACTTCGCCTTCGCCAAGGCGGGTCAGCATCAGGTCGTCGAGGATGCCGCCATTCTCGGCCATCAGCAGCGAATAGACCGGGTGCGCGAGCTTCGCGGCCTGGATGTCCGCGGGCATCAGCGCCTCCAGCGCAGCCTCGACGCCTTCGCCGGTGAAGGTCAGCTGGCCCATATGGCTCACGTCGAACAGCCCGGCATGCGCACGCACCCAGAGGTGCTCGGCCATGATGCCTTCATATTGTACGGGCATCTCGTAGCCGGCGAAGGGAACCATGCGGCCGCCCCTGGCGCGGTGCCACTGGTCGAGCGGAAGCAGGCGAAGCTCCTCGGTGCCGTCCCCGCCTTCGGGATCGCCGCTCATGGGCTGGTCCTGGACTTGCTGGCTCATCGCGGCACTCCGGATTCGAGAGGAACTCGACGAAACGGCGCGGAATCCTCGCGCACCGTTCCATCGCCCCCTCTGTCACGGAACCTGAGAGCTTTCGCCAGTCGCCTGGCTTACCCCTTCGGTGGGACGTGGCCGGGCCGCGTCCGCTTTCCAGAGTGTCGTGCCCGCGCGGTCCCTTGTGCCTGAGAGATTCCGGGGCGGTTGCTCCTTCGGCGGTGGGTAACCCCACACTCTCCCGCGCGTGCCTGTCGACGGTGCGCAGCCTTGGCCGCACCCTCGATTCGAGTCAATCGACGATGAAGAGCTTTGCGCCGGTTGTCGTCGAGGAGCGGTGCGCCGCGTCGCCGAAATCGGACACCTGGTACGACATGCCCGCAGTCAGCCGGACATGCCGGCCGTCCTTGAGCTCGCTCACGATCTCGCCCTCGAGCACGAGCAGCACATGCCCGCGATCGCACCAGTGATCGGCCAGATAGCCCGGCGAATATTCCACCATCCGCACGCGCAGGTCGCCCGCCGCGAAGCTTTGCCACCAGGCCATCCCGGTTTCCCCGGGATGCTCGGTGCGCGGAATCGCCGCCCAGTCGGTAGCGGTGAAGGCCAGCTCGGGCAGCTTCACCGCGTGACGTTGTACTTCAGCTGGTCCTCGGTCAGCTGGAAGCCGACCAGCGCCTCGAACGTGGCCGAGAGCACCGCGCCGCGGATCGAGGGATCGGCCAGCGGATCCATCGCCGCCGCCTGCTCGCCGGCCTTGCGCTTCTCGGTGAGGCGCTTGCGGACCTCGTCCGGCAGCGTCGCCGCGCTGCGGTCGACATAAGTGGTGGCGGTGCCGCTGGTCTGGGCACGCAACTGGCCCGGTTCGAAATGCACGGTGACGCGGTTGATCCGCTTGGCGACCACCGAGGTGCCGCCGCGCACCACCGTCACGAAATAGGGAAAGCTGACGTCGCGCGCGCCGTCGTCGCTCTGGCGGCGCGCCAGCACGTCGAAATTGACCGTGGTGACGACCTGCTGGCCGGCATCGTCGCAGGTCGACGTGACGTTGGTCATCACCGCATTGACGTCGATCGCGCTCGACTCGCGGCTGGTCGCCGGGTTGAAGATGGTCATGTCGCCCGTGCCGGCGGGAATCGCGACGTGCGGGCAAGCCGAGCGCACCGCCGTGACGCCGGCACCACCGCCATTGGCATCGATTTCGCCGGTACGGCTGCATGCGCCGAGCGCGAGCGGGATCAGAGCGAAAACGGCGAGGTTGCGGACCAAGACGGAAACCCTTTCAAACACACGGGACCAGATGGGGTCCAAAACGGCGCGCAGCATAGGAACCGCGTTGAGCCCGCGCAAGCAATCGCGTAGGTGCGAGGCGGAACTATGGCAGACCCTGTAAAACCCTTCCTCGAGCTGCTGATCGCAGCGCCCCGCGGCTTCTGCGCCGGCGTCGACCGTGCCATTCGCATCGTCGAGCTGGCGATCGAGAAGTACGGCGCCCCCGTCTATGTGCGCCACGAGATCGTGCACAACAAATATGTGGTCGACAGCCTGAAGGCGAAGGGCGCGATCTTCGTCGAGGAGCTCGACCAGGTGCCCGACGACGTGCCGGTGGTCTTCTCCGCGCACGGCGTGCCCAAGGCGGTGCCGGCCAAGGCGGAGGAGCGCGGCCTCGAATATCTCGACGCCACCTGCCCGCTCGTCTCCAAGGTCCATCGCCAGGCCGAGCGGCTGGTCGCCGCCGGGCGGCACATATTGTTCATCGGCCATGCCGGCCACCCGGAAGTGATCGGCACCTTCGGCCAGGTGCCCGCAGGGTCGATGACGCTGGTGGAGACGCCGGCCGATGCCGAGGCCGTGCAGGTCTCCGATCCCGCCAACCTCGCCTTCCTCACCCAGACCACGCTTTCGGTGGACGATACGGCGGCGACGCTGGCGGTGCTCCAGCGCCGCTTCCCGGACATCCTTGCCCCTGGCCCGAACGACATCTGCTATGCGACCACCAACCGCCAGGGCGCGGTGAAGGCGATCGCCTCGTCGGTCGACCTGGTGCTGATCATCGGCGGCCGGAACTCGTCCAATTCGCTCCGCCTCGTCGAAGTCGCCGAGCGGCAGGGCACCACCGCGCATCTGATCCAGCGCGCGGAGGACGTGGACTGGGACTGGTTCGCCGGCGTGGGCACGGTCGGCGTCAGCGCGGGCGCTTCGGCCCCCGAGCTGCTGGTCCGCGAGCTCGTCGACAAATTGTCCGAGCGCTTCGAGGTGAGCGAACGCGAAGTGGAAACGGTACCCGAGAACGTCACCTTCAAGCTGCCGCGCGGACTGGAAGCGGCTTGATGCACGCCCCAAGCACAACTGCGGTTGTGCGCGGGGCGCCGGCAGGAGATGGGTCGCCCCGCTCGCGGGGATGACGAAGGGGGAAATGTGGCAGTCTATACGCAGGTTTCGGCGGAGGCGCTGAGCGCGTTCCTCGACAGGTTCGACGTCGGCGAACTCGTCTCGGCCAAGGGCATCGCCGAGGGCGTGGAGAATTCCAACTACCTGGTGGACACGACGAAGAGCCGCTTCATCCTGACGCTCTACGAGAAGCGCGTCGCTGCTGGCGACCTGCCCTATTTCATGGCGCTGCTCGATCATCTGGCGGGCAAGGGCCTGCCGGTGCCGCCGGCGGTGCCCGACCGCGCCGGCACGCTGATCCACGAACTGGAGGGACGCCCGGCCTGCCTGATCCAGTTCCTCTCGGGCGTCTCCGTATCGCACCCGACACCGGCCCAGGCGCACGCCGCCGCCGAGGCGATGGGCAGGATGCATGCCGCCGCCGCCGACTTCCCGCTCGACCGGCCCAACTCGATGGGCTTCGACACCTGGCTGCCGCTGTTCGAGCGCTGCGGCCACAGCCTCGACGAGATCCAGCCCGGCCTCTACGACGATATCGGCTTCGCCCTCGACGATGTGCGCTCCGCATGGCCTGGCGACTATCTGGACCGCTGCGCGATCCATGCCGACCTCTTCCCCGACAATGTGCTGATGCTCGGCAATCGGGTCACCGGCCTGATCGACTTCTATTTCGCCTGTACCGACATCCGGGTCTATGATCTCGCGGTGATGCATGCCGCCTGGTCGTTCGACGCCAGCGGCCGCGCGCACGACAAGGCGGTCGGCGACGCACTGATCCAGGGCTATGCGCAAAGCTTTCCGCTCAGCGATCTGGAGCGGGCGGAATTCCCGGTGCTGGCAACCGGTGCCTGCATCCGCTTCACCTTGTCGCGCGCCTGGGACTGGCTCAACACGCCCGCGGACGCGCTGGTGACGCGCAAGGATCCCCTCGCCTTCTGGCGACGCGTGAAAACCTATGACAACGCCCTCGGCAGCCGGCTAAGGACGCTCGCCTGATGGAATTGCAACATGTCGAGATCGCCACCGATGGCGCGTGCAAGGGCAACCCGGGCAAGGGCGGCTGGGGCGTGGTGCTGCGCATGGGCGGCGTCGAGAAGGAACTCTCCGGCGGCGAGAAGCACACCACCAACAACCGCATGGAGCTGATGGCGGCGATCCAGGGGCTGAACGCGCTCAAGCGCCCCTGCCACGTCACCCTGTCGACCGACAGCCGCTACGTGATGGACGGCCTGACCAAGTGGATCCATGGCTGGCTGAAGAACGGCTGGAAGACCGCCGACAAGAAGCCGGTGAAGAATGCGGACCTGTGGCAGGAACTGCTCGCCGCCGCCAAGCCGCACCGCGTGGAATGGGTGTGGGTGAAGGGCCATGCCGGCCATCCCGACAACGAGCGCGCCGACAAGCTGGCCAGCGACGCCGCGCTCGCCGCCTAAGGGCCGGCGCCCCGCCTCCACCGCTTCAGGCGCCGAGCGCGCCCGCCATCAGCGTCTGGGTGATCTCCTGCAGCGGCGGCGCCGCATAGGACAGGAGCTGTATCATCCCCACGAACGCGAGATCGTTCTCGGGGTCGACCCAGAACCAGGTGCCCGCGGCGCCGTCCCAATGATAGGTGCCGCGCCCCACCGGCACCCCGGCAAGGGCGGGATCGGTGAAGACCACGCCGTTATAGCCATAGCCGAAGCCGGGCCGGAACTTCTGGTGCCCGGCGACGAAGCGCGTCTCGAGCAGCGCGTCGGGCAGGCGGTTGGTCATCTGCGCGCGCACGCCCGCGGCACTGACGATCCGGCGCCCCGCCAGCGTTCCGCCGTTCAGCAGCATCTGCGCATAGCGGGCATAGTCGAGCGCCGTCGAATAGAGCCCGGCACCCCCCATGGCGAGGCCGGGCTCGCGCTCCGGATCCGGGCGCATCGGATTGACCGCGAGCTTCTCCAGCGGTCCGTCCAGCGGCTTGAAATAGAGGCTGGCGAGGCGATGGCGCCGCTCCGGCGGCACGAAGAAGCCGGTATCGACCATGCCCAGCGGCTCGAAGATGCGCGTGCGCATGAAGTCGGCCAGGCGCTGGCCGCTCAGCCGCTCGACGATCGCCCCCTGCACGTCCATCGACAGGCTGTAGCGCCACAAGGTCCCGGGCTGGTGCGCGAGCGGCACCGTCGCCAGCCGGGCGACCATCTCGTCCAGATCCGCGGCGCCGAGGATGCGCGCCTGCCGGTACAGCGCCTCGATCCGGTCCTTCGGCTCGCCGAGCGGCAGGCCATAGGCGAAGCCGGCACGGTGCGTCATCAGTTCGGCCATGGTCGGCGGATGATCGGGCGCGACGCGGCCATCCTCTCCCGCCAGCACCTGGAGATCGGCCAGTTCGGGGAGGTGGCGCGCGATGGGATCCTCAGGCCGCCACAAGCCCTGGTCGTGCAGGATCATCATCGCCGTGGCGGTGATCGGCTTGGTCATCGAGAAGATGCGGAAGATCGCGTCCTCGGCGAGCGGCGTGCCGGCTTCGATGTCGTCCAGGCCCAGGCTGCGGATGCGCGCGATCCGGCCATGGCGCAGCGTGAGCGTGACCGCGCCGGCGACCACGCCCGCATCGATCCGCGCCTGTATCGCGGCATCGACGGCATCGAGCCCGCCGGCGGCGAGGCCGACCTGCTCCGGGGCGACCCGCTCCATCAGTTGCGCCCGTTCCAGCTGGAGACCCGGATCGCTTCGGAGCGTATTTCGCCGCCGCCGGCGCGCGTGATCGTGACGATGCGCTCCTCGCCCCCCGCCAGGTCGAAATGATTGTCGCTGAAGCGCAGCGCCGGATCGTCCGAGCGGAGCCGGACGGCGAGCGCATAGCGTTCCGCCGCGATGCCGATGCGCAGCCCGGCGCCCATCGGCTCGCAGCGCACCCGCAGCCCGGGATCGGGCGCCAGCGCCAGATCCTTCACCGGCGCAAGGAGCGTCCGGTTCGCGGGGAACGCCCCGCCGGCACTGCGCACCGTCAGCGCATGCGCCGCGGAATGCGCGGCAGGGCCCCGCCAGATACAGGCGCTGCCATTCGCCGCCGCTTCGAACGGCACCCGCTCCTCCCGCTCGGCGCCGCCGGCCAGCCGCGCCAGCGCGATGACGGCGATGTCGCGGACCGGCGCGAGCCCGTCATTGGTGATCCACAGCTCCGCAGCATCGCCGTCCAGCCGGAACGACGCCAGCACCGGCGCGAAGGCGCGGCGGGTGGCGTACCATGCCGATTTGGCGACACCGTCATGGTCGATCAGGCTCCAGCTCACGCAGGGCCAGCAATCATTGTGCTGCCAGATCAGCGCGCCCGAACAATGCGGCTTGCGGCGGCGATAATGCTCGATGCCGAACTTCAGCCCCTCGGCCTGGGTGAGCATGGTGAAATCGACATAATCGGCAAGCGTCGCCGGCAGGCCGGTGACCGGCGCCATCATCGCGCTCGCCTTGTCGGCCACGTCCTTGATCCGATCGAGAAATCCCTGGCTGCCCAGCACCAGGTCCTCGGGCGCCATCCAGCGCTCGAGCGTGCCGATATCGGGCGCGCCCTGGATGCCGAACTCGCTGACGAAGCGGGCCATGTCCTCGGCATAGCGCGTGAAGGCGACGCCTTCGGGCGAGCTGTCGTTGCCGCCCATCGCATCGGTGTCCGGCACCAGCGGGATGCCGTGCCACACCGTCCAGTTGTGGACGTCGCCGCCGCGCATGGAATTGGGGCTCGGGCCGCCCCAGGGGCTGCTCGGCCAATAGGGCGTGGCGGGATCGAGATCGGCGAGAATGCCGGGAATCAGTTCGTCGTAGAATTTCAGCCCGGCCAGCGGCGTGGCGGTGCCGGCGGCGTGGTCGGCGAAGAACTGGATGCCCTGATTCTCGTTGTTGCCGCACCAGAGCGCCAGGCAGGCATGGTGGCGCAGGCGCGACACCTGCTCGACCACTTCGGCACGGACATTCTCGACAAAGGCGGGATCGTCGTCCGGATAGGGCGCGCAGGCGAACATGAAATCCTGCCACACCAGCAGGCCGAGCCGGTCGCACTCCGCATAGAAGATGTCGTGCTCGTAGATGCCGCCGCCCCAGACGCGGATCATGTTCATGTTGGCGCCGACCGCGCGATCGAGCAGGTCGCGATAACTGGCATCCGGGATCGCGCCGACGAAGGAACTCGCGGGCACCCAGTTGGCGCCCTTGGCGAAGATCGGGACGCCGTTGAGCACGAAGCGGAAGAAGCTGGTGCCCGGCTCGTCGGGATCCGGCGACTGGTCGATCGCGATGGTGCGGATGCCGACACGGTGGCGGATCGCCTGCCCGTCGATGGTCGCGACCAGCGTGTAGAGCGGCTGTGCGCCCAGCTCGGCAGTCCACCAGAGCTGGGGGTCGGGCACCGTCATCGCGACCGGGCCCGAACCGTGCCGGGACGCGCGGGCGACGGAAATGCCAGCGGGGTCGAGCAGTTCGACGGCGACGTCGACAGGCCCGGAGAGATCGAGATCGACCGTGACTTCCGCTGCCCCCGCGATCGAGCGCGTCGTGAAGTTCAGGCTGCGGAGCGTCGCCGCGCGCCGGGGCTCGATGCGCGCCGGCTTCCAGATGCCGATGGTCGGCAGGTCGGGCCCCCAGTCCCAGCCCCAGCCGAACTGCGCCTTGCGCATCAGCGTGCGGCGCGAGCGGCTGATCCGATCGGTGAAGACCGGCCAGACGGGCAGCGGCGCGCCGGCGACCTTCGCGGCGGTGGGGTGGAAGCGGATGCCGAGATCGTGCGTGCCGGGCGCATGCCCGGACAGGTCGAAGCGCCAGCTGCGGAACATGTTGTCGGCGCTGCCGATCGGCACTCCGTCCAGATGGATGTCGGCAAAGGTGTCGAGACCTTCGAACACCAGCGCGTCATCGCCGCCGATCTCGATCCGCGCATGCCACCACCATTCGCGGTCGCGCACCCAGGCCGCGGCCGCCTCGTTCCGCCCGGCATAGGGATCGGCGAGCCGGCCCGCCTCGATCAGCGCGCGATAGGTGTCGCCGGGCGCATCGGCGGGGATCCAGCCCGCGCCCTGCCCGTGCGCGGCGCCGGCGGGCCCGCCTTCGCCGGGCGCAAAATCCCGTATCCGCCAGGCACTGACGAATTCGCTCATGATCCAGCCCTCTTCAGTTTCGGAGGCGCGCCGATCGGGCGGCGGACGCCTCCATATTCACCTCACAAGAACATCCGCATGCGTCGGCGCCGCCATCCTCGCTCGGCGACAACGGGCGCGAACGGGGAACCCCATGGGGTCAGCCGGCCGCCGCCGCCCGGGCCTCGGCACGGTCGCGACAAATGCCTTCGAAGCCGAACGCCAGGAAGCGCGCCATGCGCGCCTTCACCGCGGGAAAATCCTCGGACTTGCACAGCCCCTGGGACAGTTGGTCGATGCGGCCGGTGCGGGCCAGGGTCATCACCAGCGCGCCGGTGACGAAATGATAGCCCCAGAAAATATCCTCTTCCGGGCATTCCGGCAGCGCCTGCTTGAGCAGCCCGATCAGCTTGAGCACGACCGGATCGAAATGCTCGTCGAACAGCTTGGCGCCCCAGACCGGCGCCATCGCCACCTGGGCGCCCAGGCCGGCGAAGTTGCGCCAGCCCTCGCCGCCCTGGATGTAGAGATCGAGATCGGTGTCGAGGAACGCGCGCAGCGCCCCCTCCACCGTCGGCTTGCCGCGGCATTCGCCGGCATAGCGATCGAGCGCCGCCATGCGCTTGTCCGCCGTCACATGAGCGCGACGGGCGAAGACGGCGTCGAACATCGCCTTCTTGTCGTCGAAATAATAATGGAGGAGCGAGGTGTGGACGTCCGCCTGCTGCGCCACGTCCTTCAGCGTCACGCCATAGAGCCCGCGCTGCGAGAAGAGATATTCCGCCGCGTCGAGGATCACTTCCAGCGTCTCGGCGCGCTGCTGCGCCTTGGTGCGCCGCTTGGGCTTGGCTTCGGTCATTGTCGCTCCATCGATCGACGCGCCCCTGCCGCCAGCAATTGCCGAAGAAGAAAGGCCCGCCTGATCCATGGCTTTTGTCTATCTTGGTCCCGGATGCAAATGCCGCCCCGCGGACCGGCCGGCGCCGGCCCGCGGGCACGGGATCAGAAGGTGCGGCTGACGCGCAGGCCATATTGGCGCGGCGCGCCGGCGAGGCGGCGATTGCCGTTGATCGCCGCGACATAATGCGCGTCGGTCAGGTTGGTCGAATAGGCGGCGATCGACCAGGGGCCGGTCGCGAGCGTCAATTGCGCGTTGACGATGTCGCGCGCGCCGATCCGGTCGCCGCGGGCGACGTTCTGGAACAGCGTACCCCACACCGCGCCGATATGCGCATAGTCGACCCGCGGGGTCAGCGTCGCGTCGCCGCCCAGCGCGATGGTATATTGCGCACCGGCGCTCAGCGTGAACTTCGGCGCATAGGCCTGCTCGTTGCCGGTCAGGTCGAGGCAACGCGCCGTGGTCGGGCCGGTCGCCGGGTTGCAGACGGCAGGCGCGGCGCCGAGCCGGGAATCGGCGGCATGGAAGTTGCCGAGCTCCGAATTCGAGACCGAGCCCGACAGGTCGAACGAGAAGGCATCGAAATTGCCCTGGGCCGAGAATTCGACGCCATAGAGCTTGGTCTTGCCGGGCACATTGTAGATCGACGAGATGCTGGGCGTCGTTGGATCGACGATGTTGACCTGGAAGCCCTTATACTCGTTGTAATAGCCGCCGAGCTGCGTGCGCAGGCGGCCGCCCATGAAGGTGCCCTTCCAGCCGATCTCGTAATCGGTCACGTCCTCGGCGGCGAAGGCGCGGGGCGGCGCGCCGACCAGGTTCGGGCCATTGAGCCCGCCCGCCTTGCTGCCCGTCGCGACAAAGGCATAGAGGAAGTTGCTGGCATCGACCGTCCAGTTGAGCGCCACCTTGCCGTTCAGCTTCTTGTCGGCAGTGAAGTCGTGCTGGGCGAGCTGGAGCGGCGGATATTGGGGCGTGGTCGACACCGCGTCGTTGCGCGACGTGGTGCGCGACCAGCGCGCGCCGACGGTGAGCTGCAATCCCTTGGTCAGCTCGTAGCCGACCTGGCCGAACGCAGCGAGCGCGGACTTGGGATTGGTGCCTTCGATCGCCACGTCGATCAGCACCGGGAACAGGTTGGGCGTCACGTCGCTGAAATAGCCGCCCTTGGGAATGATGATCTTGTCGCTCTGCCAATAGCCGCCGAGCACCCAGGTGAAGGGGCCGGTGTCGGGCGAGACGATGTTGAATTCCTGCGACCAGATCTCCTCGCTGATCTTGTCGTGGAACGCGGTCTGCGGCGCGGCCAGGCTGGGCGCGTTGGCGGTGCCGTCCGAATCATAGTCGATCTGGGTGGTGCCGCGCTGATAGCCGCTGATCGAGCGCAGGGTCACGCCGCCATCGGTGGTATAGGCCATGTTGAGCACGATGCGGCCGAACTCGTCGCGCCCGTTCAGATAGGTGTTGTTGGCGACGTTGAGCGGATCGCCGGTGGCGGTCGCCGGGCCGGCGGGCAGGCCGCCATATTCGATGTTGTTATAGTCGCCCTTCAGCAGCACGCGGAAGTTCGCGCTGGGCTGCCAGAGCATGCTGGCGCGACCGCTATAGTCGCGACGGTTGCCGGGGTTGCCGGTCCAGGGGCCGCTCACATTGTAGAAGGTGTCGCGCCGTTCCATGTTGCCGGCGAAGCGGAATGCCAGCGTATCGCTCGCCGGCAGGTTGACTGCGCCCTGGAGCTTGATGTCGTTGTAATTGCCGTACTGGGCAAGCGCATAGCCCTTCACCATGTCGGTCGACGGGTTCACTTCGGTGATGAACACTGCGCCGCCAGTGGCATTGCCGCCCGCGAACGTGCCCTGCGGGCCGCGCAGCACCTCGACGCTGGCGATGTCGTAATAGGGCTCGGACTGGAAATAGCCCGGCAGCGTGGCGACGCCGTCGCGATAGGTGACGACGCCGACGCCGATGGCGCTGGTCTGCTCGGTCTTGCCGATGCCGCGAATGTTGAACGCATTGCCCTGGCCGGTGGTGTTGACGGTGAGCGAGGGCGTGGCGAACTGGAGCTGCTCCACGCCGTTGACGCTCTTCTTCACCAGGTCGTCGCCGGTCAGCACGGTGGCGGCGACGCCGGTGCGCTGCAGGCTGGTCGAGCGGCGCTCGGCGGTGACGACGATCTCGCTCGAATGGTCGACGGGCGCATCCGCCTGGGCGGCCGGCGCGGGATCGGTGGTGGTGGCGGCGGTCTGCGCCTGCGCGGCGCCCGCGCTCATCAATGCGACGGCAGAAACCGTCAGCCAGCAAAAGGCCTTCATGCTATCCTCCCAAGAGCGCCCCTCTTTGCGAGGTGGCGTTGCGACTCAACTTACTGACTCACGAATCAAGTTGAACATTCATTGATTCATAAATCAAGATCATAATCAGGCAGCCGCGGCGGGATCCGTCCCGAAGCGGCGGCGCAGCGCCTGCTTGTCGATCTTGCCGGTCATCGCGAGGGGCATGCGCTCCACGCGCTCGATCGCATCGGGCATCCACCAGCGCGGGACGGCGCCGTCGAGCGCGGCGCGGATCTCCGCGTCGGTCGCGCCCTGCCCCTCCGCTTCGATCACCAGCACCGGGCGCTCGGTCCATTTGGCATGCGCCCGCCCGATCACCGCGACCAGCGATACCCCCGGCAGGCCGCCGACGATCGCTTCGATCTCGCCCGGGTTGATCCATTCGCCGCCCGACTTGATCAGGTCCTTGGTACGGCCGGTGATCGCGAGATTGCCCTCGGCGTCGATCGTCGCGAGATCGCCGGTGTCGAACCAGCCCTGGGCGTCGGTCGCCGGAGTCTCCTGGCCGAAATAGCAATGGACGGTGCCCGATCCGCGGACCTGGAGATGCCCCTCCACGCCGCGCTGGGCTGCAAGCTCGCCGCCCTCGGCATCGACCAGCCGCAGGTCGACGCCCAGCGGCGGGCGGCCGGCGATGCTGGCCCGGCCGGCATTGCCCGGCGGAGTCACGGTGCCGAGCGGTGCGAGCTCGGTCATGCCCCAGCTGGTCTGGACGCGGACGCCGAGGCGCGACTCGATCCGGTCGATCAGCGCCTGGGGCACGCCGGAGCCGCCGAGCAGCACGCGCCGGAGCGTGGGCAGCGCCGTGCCGGTCTGCTCGAGATGCTCGATCAGCCCGAGCCACACGGTCGGCACGCCCACCGCCAGCGTGACGCCCTCGCTGCGGATCAGCGCGGCCAGGCTCGCGCCGTCATTGTGACAACCCGAGAACACCAGCCGCGCGCCCGAAGCCGGCGCGGCGAAGGGCAGGCCCCAGCCATTGGCGTGGAACATCGGCACGGCGGCGAGGATCGAATCGCCCGCATTGATCCCCATCACATCGCTCTGCAGCAGCGAGAGCGTGACCAGATAGTTGCAGCGATGGCTGTAGGGCACGCCCTTGGGCGCGCCGGTCGTGCCCGAGGTGAAGCAGAGGCCCGCTTCCTCGCGCTCGGAAAAGCCGCCCCAGTCCAGCGCCTTGCCGTGCTCGGCGAGCAACTCCTGCAGTGTCCGTACCGGCACCGCGCCGCAATCGGGCAGCGGGAAATCGGCACCGGGCTCGTCCAGGATCAGCACCTGCACGATGCCCGGGCACAGCCGCACCAGTTCCTCGACCACCGCGCCCTGGTCGGGGCTGGCAGCGAGCAGTCGGTCGCCCGCCTGGCGCACCATGTCGGCAAGCTGCGCGACGCCCAGGCGCGGGTTGAGCGTGTGGCAGCTCACCCCCATGCCGAACGCCGCATACCAGCATTCCATATGGCCCTGGCTGTTCCAGGCGAGCGTGGCGATGCGGTCGCCCCGCGCGATGCCGAGCGCGGCGAAGGCCCCCGAGAGCAAGGTGCTGCGCTCCCGCAACGCCGCATAGTCGATCCGCGCAACCGGGCCGCCAACCCCGCCGCCGGTGACCACCTGCCCCTGCGGATGCCATTTGGCGGCGTGCGCGAGGAACTTGTCGAGCGTCAGCTCATAGGGCTGCAACCGCTCCAGTTCCCGCGCACCCCCCGCCCGGAGCTGCCCCTCATGCATGCCAACGCTCTCCAAAACCTGTGTCTTTTTCTCTCCCCTTGGATGGCACCGGCTCCGATCCCCTGTCAATCTTCATTTATTTTCTAGTGAATTTGTTTGCGCACTGATATGCAGCCCTGCGAGCGCCGGAAACACGGCGCCGATGGGAGAGTGCCGATGAAGGCTGGACGACCGCGCCTCGCCGCGCGCCGAAGCGCCATGCCCTGGCTGCTGATGCTCGCACTCGCCGGCTGCGACCGGAGCGAGCCGAAGGAGGGCGCAGTGATCGTGCCGACGCCAAGCGTGGCGGCCACGCCCTCCCCCGTCGCCACGCCAATCGCCGGGCTGCGCACCGCAGATCACATCGAGCGGCTGCCGAACGCGGCGCCGACCGCACCGGCACAGGCGCCGCCCGCGAAGATGCAGGTGCGCAAGGACTTCACCGATCCCCCGCTTCCCGCCGAGCTCGAGGACGATGGCGGCCTGAAGCCGCTACCGCCGCCGCCCCCGCGCTGAGCCGGGCGACGGAAGGAAGAACAGAACCAACAGGAGAGGAGAAACTGCAATGAAGGCACGTCTTTCGCGTTTCCGGCTGTCTTGGGCCGCGCTGCTTCTGGCATTCGCCACCGCATGCTTCGCCAGTCCCGCGGCAGCGACGCCCTGCACGGGCATCTGCTTCACGCCCGGGGACTATTCGATCACGACGCTGCACAAGGGGCTGCTGCGCAACTATCTGGTGCATGTTCCCGCCAGCTATACCGGCCGGACGGCGGTGCCGCTGCTGCTCGACTTCCACGGCTTCAGCAAGGACGCGAGCAACGAGCGGCAATGGTCCGGCCAGCTCGCCGAATCCGACAGGCGCGGCTTCATCGCCGTGTGGCCGAACGGGGTGAGCCTGTCGTGGAACGCCTATGGCTGCTGTTTCCTGGGCGACGCGCTCAACATCGACGACGTCAGCTTCAACCGCGCGATCATCGCCGCGATGAAGGCCTATGCCAATATCGACGGCGACCGCGTGTTCGTGACCGGCATCTCGAACGGCGGCGGGATGGCGCAGCGCATGGCCTGCGAAGCGGCGGACCTGATCCGCGCCGCGGTCTCGGTCTCCTATCCGCTCAACCGCGAGACGTGCAGCCCGGCCCGGCCGATCGGCATGTGGGAAATCGCCGGCACCGCCGACACGACGATCAGCTATGACGGCAACACCGCGCCGCTGGGGCTGCCCAACGACCTGGCCGGCATTCCGCTGGGCGTGCAGGGCGCGCGCGCCAGCCTCGCCGCCTGGAAGCGGATCCTGGGCTGCAGCGACGACCTGTATCGCGAGCAGCTTCCCGACGGATCGCATTATGCCGGTTCGCGGTTCGAGGAATATCGCAACTGCAACGGCGGCGTGCGCACCGGGCTGGTGTCGATCGCGAATGGCGGGCACGTCCTCTACAACGGCTATACCGAGCTGGGCAGCAATCCCGACAAGGCGCCGATCGACGTCGCCCCCTATATCTGGGACCATTTCTTCAACCTCTGACCGACGCGCTGCCGGGCGGCGCGCGTCGCCCGGCAGCCGATCGCCGACCAAAGGAACGATCGTGCTCCAACCGACCGACGCGGCCGATGCGGCCGAAGCCTCACCTTCCGCGCCGCCCTCGGCCGCGATCCGCCCGACCAAATGGGGCGTCATCTGGCTGCTGACGCTCACGCTGTTCTCCGCGCTGACCGTGGGCGGGCTGCTCAGCCCCTTGCAGGAAGCGGTGAAGGCCGAGTTGCACCTCACCGATCTCGACATCGGCCTGCTCGCGGGCGGGGCGACCGCGATCCCGATCGCGCTGCTGTCGTTGCCGATCGCCTGGCTGGTGGATCACAGCACGCGCACGCGCCTGCTGATCATTCTCGCCTCCTTCTGGGCGATCGGGACGATCGGCACCGCCTTCGCCCCGAACTTCGCCGGGCTGTTCGCCGCGCGGCTGATCGCCGGGATCGGCGCGGGCACGGCGCTCCCGGTGCTGATCTCCCTCCTCGCCGATGTCTGCATGCCCGATCGGCGCGGACGCTCGATGCTGCTGGTGTCGATCGGCGCCTGGGCCGGCGCGGCGGCGGCGTTTGCGATCGGCGGCTCGCTGTTCGGCTATCTGACCAGCCATCCGGGTGCCGGCCTGCTCGGCATGACGCCGTGGCGCGAAGTCCATCTGCTGGTGGGCGTCGGCGCGGCGCTCGCGGTGCTGCCGCTCTTCCTCATCAAGGAGCCGCCGCGCTACGAAGTGGAGCAGACCAGCGTTTCGCTGCGCCTGGCGATGGACGCCTTCTGGCGGCGTCGCAAGTTCCTGGGCCCGCTGCTCGCCGGGCAGTTGACCGGCGGCATGGCCGAGGGCGCAGCGGCGATCTGGATGGGATCGCTGCTCATCCGCCAATATGGCCAGGCGCCCGGTTCGTTCGGCGGCTGGGTGGGTGCCGTGATCCTGGGATCGGGCATCATCGGATCGATCATCGGCGGCTTCGCCGCGGACGCGGCGGGCAAGCTCAAGATGCGCGGCGCCATCCTGCTGCCCGCTGCGATCGCAACGGCGCTGACCATTCCGGCAGGCGCCTTTTCGATCATGCCGACCGTCACCGGCTTTGCCTGGACGCTGTTCGCGCTGCTGGTGGGCGGGACGATCGTCAACCTAGTCTCCTCGGCGGCGATCGCGGTGCTGATCCCGAACGAGGACCGCGCCGTGACGCTGGCAGGCATGAAGATTGCCGGCACGATGGTCGGCGCGGGCGTCGCCCCGCCGCTCGTCGTCTGGCTCTCGACCTTCAGCACGGGCAAATGGGGCCTGGGCGAAGCGGTGGCGATCATGGGCGTGGTGACCGGTGCGATGTCGCTGGCCGGCTTCTGGATCGCGATGCGCAACGCACCCCAGCAAGTCGCGCGCGATCCGAACGCGAAGATGATCCCGGCGGAGGCCTGATGCCCGGCCAGGCCCCGCCTGCCCCTGTTCGCCGTCCCCGCGAGGGCGGGGACGGCGAACAGGGGGAACAGGTTGGGCTCGGGCCTAGCCGCCCTTCAAATGCCGCTTCAGCCAGTCATCGGCATCGCGGTTGGAGCGGACCGACACGCCCGCCGTCTTGTGGACGTTGAAGCCGTGGAAGCCGCCCGGATAGACGTGCAGCTCGGTGGGCACGCCCGCCCGGATCAGGCGCGCGGCATAGGCCAGGTCCTCGTCGATGAAGAGATCGAGCGTGCCCGAGGAGAGAAAGGCCGGCGGCAGGCCGGCAAGGTCCTCCGCACGCGCCGCGGCGGCATAGGGCGGGATGCCCTCCCCGCCCGGCTCGGTCCCCAGATAGCTGCGCCAGCCGAAGCGATTGCTGCCCGAATTCCAGATGAACTCGCCGGCATGGGGATTGGGCTCGGCCGTGCAGGTCCGGTCGTCGAGCATCGGATAGATGAGCTGCTGGAAGGCAATGGTGAAATCGCCGCGATCGCGGACGAGCAGCGCCAGTGCGGCGGCCAGCCCGCCGCCGGCGCTCTCGCCACGAATGCCGATCCGCGCCGGATCGATCTCGAGCTCGGCCGCATGCGCATGGAGCCAGGCGAGGCCGGCATAGCAATCCTCGAGCGGCCCCGGGAACGGCGTCTCGGGCGCAAGCCGGTAATCGACGCTGACCAGCGCACAGCCCAGTATTTCGACCATGTGCCGGTGGACCGGCTCGAGCGTGACGGCCGCGCCGCCGACATAGCCGCCGCCATGGATGTGATAGATGCAGGGCAGCACCGTGCCCGCGCTCCCCGCGGGCCGATAGAGCAGCATCGGCACGTCGGGAGCGCCGTCGCGACCGGGCGCGGTCAGCGCGCGCTTGTCGACACGCTCCGGATTCTCGACTTCGCCCAGCGGTATCCGTCCCGGCGCGCGCACCAGCGGCAACAGGCTCTCGTCCAGCGTAACCGCCGGCCAGAGCTCGAGCAGGTCGAGCAGCTCCGGATCGACGAGGTGGCGCGTTCCGGTCATGCTCTTGCTCCCATCAGTTTCCCAGCCCACCGGCGACGAGCAGGGTCTGCCCACTGACATAGTCGCTTTCCGGCGCACAGAAGAAATAGACGCCGCCCGCCGCTTCCTCGGGCGTGCCGGGGCGGCCGAGCGGGATCTGCGCGGTCACGGTGTCGCGGAAACCGGCGGGCACGCCGAACCGGAGCTGCCGGCCCTCGATCTCCGCCCCGGCGTCGGGGTGATCGCTGGGCAAGTTCAGCCGCGTCTCGATGAAGCCGAAGGCGACGCAGTTCACGCAGACCTTCAGGCGGCCCCATTCCTTGGCGAGCGTCCTGGTCATGCCGATCACGGCGGACTTGGCCGAGGCATAGTTGACCTGGCCGGCATTGCCGTTGACGCCCGAGATCGACGAGATGTTGACCACCTTGCGGATCACTTCGCGCCCCTCCGCCGCTTCCGCCTTGGCCATGGCCCGCCACGGCTCGGCGGCGGCGCGCAGGATGCGGAACGGCGCGGTGACGTGCACGTCGAGCATCGCCTGGAACTGCTCGTCGCTCTGCTTGTGGATCACGCCGTCGCGCGTGTAGCCGGCATTGTTGACGATGATGTCGAGCCCGCCAAGCCCGTCGAGCGCGGCCTGGACGATGCGCTCCCCGAAATCGGGCGCGGTGACGCTGCCGTTGCAGGCGATCGCCCGCCCGCCGGCGGCGCGGATCTCCTCGATCACCGCCAGCGCGGGCGCCGCGTCGAGATCGTTGACCACCACCGCCGCGCCCTGCGACGCCAGCTTCAGCGCGACTGCCCGCCCGATCCCCCGCCCCGATCCCGTGACGATCGCGACCTTGCCTTCGAGCGCGCGCATCACGCGCGGCCGTAGAGCGTCACCACGCAGGCGCCGCCCAGGCCGAGATTGTGCTGCAGCCCGAAGCGCATGCCTTCGACCTGGCGCCGGTCCGCCGTGCCGCGCAACTGCTGGACCAGCTCATGGCATTGGGCGAGGCCGGTGGCGCCGAGCGGATGGCCCTTCGACAGCAACCCGCCCGAGGGGTTGGTCACGTGGCGCCCGCCATAGCTGTTGCCGCCGTCGCGAATATAGGCCTCCGCCCCGCCTTCCGCGCACAGGCCGAGCGCCTCGTAGCTGATCAGCTCGTTGGCGGTGAAGCAGTCGTGCAGCTCGATCGCCTGGATGTCGTCGGGACCGATGCCGGCCTGGTCATAGGTCATGCGCGCCGCCTCGCGCGTCATCTCATAGCCGACGACGCTCATCATCGATCCGGTCGCGAAGGTCTCGGCATAGTCGGTGGTCATCGCTTGGGCGACGATCTCCACGCCCGCGTCCAGCCCGTGCCTCGCCGCAAAGGCCGGCGAGACGAGCACCGCCGCCGCCGCGCCGCACGTGGGCGGGCAGGCCTGGAAGCGGGTGAGCGGCCCATGGAGATGCGCGGAGGCCATCACTTCGTCGAGCGTCAGCGGATCGCGGAACAGCGCCAGCGGGTTGTGCGCCGCATGCGCGCGGGCCTTCACCGCGATCATGCCGAACACGTCGTCGGGCGCGCCGTACCGGCTCTGATAATCGAGGCCCGCGCCGCCGAACTGCTGCGCGACCAGCGGCGCGCCCTCGTCCCGGCCGAGCAGCGCTTCCTGGCGGCTCAGATGATGGTCGAGCGAGCGCTTGCGATCCGTGAACACCGCCCCGAGCGCGCCCGGCAGCATCTGTTCGAAGCCGAAGGCCAGCACGCACTCGGCGACGCCGCTCTCGATCGCCTGGCGCGCCAGGAACAGCGCCGTCGATCCGGTGGAGCAGTTGTTGTTGACGTTGACGACCGGGATGCCGGTGCAGCCCACTCGGTAGAGCGCCGACTGGCCGGCGGTGGAATCGGCATAGACATAGCCGGCATAGGCCTGCTGGACCTGCCGATATTCGATCCCCGCATCGGCGAGCGCCAGGCGGATCGCCTGCTCGGCCATCACGTCCCAATCCTCGCTGCGGCCGGGCTTGGCGAAGGGGATCATGCCGACGCCGGCGATGCGCGCGCGCGGCATCATGCGGCGCCCCCGGCGGCATCGACGCCGTCGATGAAGTCGAGGAAAGCGCTGGTCGACGCTTCGTTGTTCGCGACGAGATAATTGTGCCCGGCGCCCTTGAACTCGACATATCTGCTGTCGGGCAGCATCGCGTGCAGCTCGCGCCCCTTCTCCACCGGCACGGCCTTGTCCTCGTCGCCGTGCAGCACGAGCACCGGCATGGTCAGCCGCGCCTGCGCCCGTTCGCGCGTGGTGGCATAGGCCGCGATCGCCTGGGCCTGGGCGCGCACGCCGGCCATGGTGAAGCGGTCCCTGGAGAGCACGCCGATATCGTGCAGCGCCGCGTCGCGCGGGGCGGCGCTGCCATAGGCCTCCGGCTTGGCCCGCTTGAACATCGCCCGGACCAGCCAGCGCGGCAGGCGGTAGATCAGCTTCTGGGCGCCCTTGATCTCGGTCTGCTCGGTCTTGAGCATGGTGCAGCCGAGCGTCACCGAGCGGGTGCGCTCGGGATATGCCATCGCGAACTCGGCCGCGATGCCGCCGCCCATCGAGACGCCATAGACATGCGCGCCCGTCTCGCCGGCCGCCTCCAGCACCGCCAGCGCATCGGCGGCGAACTGCGCGATGGTGACGCCGGGCGTGGTGTCGCTCTCGCCGGTGCCGCGATTGTCGAACCAGATCGCGCGGTGGTTCCGCGTCAGCGCCGGCAGCAGCGGATACCACATCCGCGAACTGTAGAGATGGCCCATGATCAGCAGCACCGGCGTGCCGCTGCCCTCCGCTTCCCAATGGATGCTTGCGCCGTTGCTCCGAACGAATGGCACGTCTTCTCTCCCACGCGGTCTCCGCGCCGCATGCGAAGACACAGCATGACCAAGGCCGGCCTGTCAATCTTCATTCATGAATCAATTAGTTTATACAAAGGAGGCGACCCGCAAGGGCCGCCTCAGGATCAAAGAGACGCTGCACGAAGTTGCAATCGGCCATCGCCTCGGGGCTCGTTCGACTGGATCAGAAGTCCACCTTCGCTCCGACGCGGAAATAGCGGCCCATGATGTTGGGGCCGGCCCAGGCCGGGTTGTAGCCGAAGATGCTGTAGGCGGCGTTCGGATCGAAGGGCGGCTTGGTGTCGAGCAGGTTGAGCACGTTCAGCGACAGCGAGAAATTGTCGTTGATCCGGTGCTGGATCGTCAGGTCGACGTTCCAGATATCCTTCGAACGGCACTGCACCGGCGTGCCGTCGCCATAAGTCGCCGCGCCATGCTCCACGGCACTCGCGCAGTCGAACGGCGTCGCGCCCATATCGACCTGCGAGACGTGATAGCCGGCCGTGTAATAGGCCGTCGCCGTCACGCTGGTGTCGCCGAGCTTGAGCGTGTTCTGCCAGCTCGCCCGCCAGCGCGGCGAACCCGAGCACGACGTGTTGTTGCAGGGGCTGAGCGTGCCCTCGTAGCGCTGCGGCGGCTGCGCCTCGCCGGTGATCGGATCGACCAGCGTGAGGTGGTTCTTGTCGAGATACGATGCCTCGAACGCGCTGATCCAGCGCACGCCCTCGGCCAGCTTCAGGTTCGCGTTGAAGCCGGCATCGATACCCTGGACGACCTGGTTGTTGGCATTGGTATAGGACGCCTGGATGGTCCCGATATGCGGCAGCGCGTTGGGATTGGCCGGATCCACCGGGCCGGGGCGGACGGTGAAGCCCGGAATGTTCACCACGCCGTTGTTGCGATAATAGGCGTCGAGCACCGGCGCCGTGTTGTTCACGCCGACGATCTGGTCCTTGACCTTGATCCGCCAGAAATCGAGCGTGAAGCTCAGGCCGCGGATCGGCTCGAAGATCAGGCCGGCGGTGATGCTCTCCGACTTCTCCGGACGCAGCGCGGGATTGCCCACATTGGTCAGGCCCAGGGAGAATTGCTGGGTCACATAGGCGTTGTTGCCGTGCGCGGCGCAGAACGCCGCATAGGTCTGGCAGAAGGTGCCGCCGCCGCGCGTGACGAAGCCAGTGGTCGGCAGGCCGAAGGCCTCGTTGAAGCTCGGGATGCGGAAGCCCTTCGACCAGGTGCCGCGCACCGCAAGGGCACGGATCGGCGTGAACTTGGCGCCGACCTTGGGCGAGAAGTTCTTCTGGCCGGTCGAATAGGAGTCGTAACGGCCCGAGAGGTTCAGCTCGATCTTGTCCAGCGCGCTCGCCTGGACTTCGCCAAAGGCCGAGAAGACCTTGCGGCTGCCCGAGGTGCCGACTGCGTTGATGTCGTAATAGCGCTCCCAGGGATGGGCATCGTTGCCCGGATTGGCGCTGGGCGCGATGATCGATTCATAGCGATAGGAAAGGCCGCCGGCCGCATCCACGCCGCCGCCCGGCAGGTCGATGACGTGCCGCGACAGGTTCGCCGTCGCCTGCCACAGGTCCGAGTTCGAAACCGTGCTCCTTTCCGGCGCGATATAGTCCCAGACGCTCTGCGGGTTCGCGGACGGATTGGTGAAGTTGAACGTGCCGCGGGCCAGCACGTCCATGATCCGCTGGGGGATCAGATAGTTGATCTGGGTGCGGGTGAGCTTCGAATTGGCGGCGACGAAGCTCGCCGAATAGTCGAAGCCGGCAATCTGGCCGGACAGCCCGATCGTGCCGCGCAGCGTCCGCGAGACCGTGTCGTCGGCGCGCGGACGGTCCGAGCGGAACAGGACCTGCGCGGTCTGGCCGGCGGCGGCGAAGGGGTTCTGCGGGTTGAGCGTGCCGTTGGCGGCAGTGCAGCCGGTTTTCAGCCCGTTGGGCGTGCCGACGCCGCTCGCGCAGACATAGACCGGCATGATCACATAATAATTCCCCACGGTGGTGGGGTCCGGCATGAAATAGTTGAACTGCTTCGGCGTGGACGTCGCGTGGGTGGATGTCTTGTAATAGTTCGCCTGTGCGTAGAACTGGTGCGAGTCACCGATATTGGCGGTGAAGCGGCTGGACACGCCGAAGCGCTCCACGTCCGGCAGCAGCATCGCATAGTCCGTCGGATTGCCTTCGCAGACGATGCCGTTCGCGGGGGCCGTGGCCAGCTTCGCGATCTGGGCTGCGGTCAACTGGCGGCGCGTGGCCCGCCCGCAATCGACCGAATTGTTGAGATAGGAAAAACGCCCCGCACCGATCGCCGCGCCGGGAGTCGTCACCGGGCGAACCAGCGCGACATTGGGCGTGGCGATCATGCCGTTCACCGAACCGTCGACATTGATGCCGTTCCAGTTGTTGTTCTTCATGCAGGCGCCGCCGGCATTGCAGATGCGGCTCCAGTCCGTCGTGTTGAACGGATAGCCGCGGTCTCGCGCCCAGAGCGGATTTTGCTTCAGATACTCGCCGCCGACGTAGAAGTTGAAGCCCTGGTCGTTGAGGTCGCCATAGCCCCAGGTCAGGTCGGCGCGTCGCTCGCCCGCGTCGCCGCGCTGCGAGATGCCGGCCGAGACATTGGCGTGCAGGCCCTTGATCTCCTTCTTCGTGATCACGTTGATCACGCCGGCGACGGCATCCGCGCCATAGGTGGAGGAAGCGCCGTCCTTCAGCACGTCGATGCGCTCGATGATCGCGTTCGGGATGGTGTTCATGTCGACGAAGTTGCGCTGGCCGTCGTCCGCGAGCGGATAGGGCGCCATGCGCAGGCCGTCGAACAGCGTCAGCGTCGCCTGCACGGTGAGGCCGCGCAGCGAGATCGCGCTGGCACCCGCCGCGAAATTGGCGCTCGCATTCCAGCCCTGGGTGATCGTGCCGGCATTGCCGGCCGACAGGCGCTGCAGCGCCTCGGTGACGGTGTTGAGGCCGCGCTGCTCCAGCGTCTCGGCCGAGAGCACGGTGACCGGCGACGGCGTTTCCGTGTCGGTGCGCCGGATCAGCGAGCCGGTGACGACGATCTGGTCCCCGCTCTCCACCGTTGGCGCTTCGCCGGGATTGGCCTGGGTGCCGGGCCGGCCGGCGTCGGTTCGATCCTGCGCCAGGGCGACCGGCGCCTGGACGGTGGCGAGCACAAGCACCGAAAGCGCGGCCGTGGCGCGCAATGTGTTCCTGAAGTGCACGAAGTTACCCCTTTTTCAAGTCCGCGGCCCTTTGGGCCTGCCGATGGGCAACTATGGCGCACGATCCGTCCGCTGTGCGTAAGCACTTCGAAAGCAAAGCGTAAATTTTCTGAAAAGACATCGGTCGACGATGGCTTCGCATGGGCGCGCAGCGTCGCCCGTCACCTCGCCCTCATGCGGGCGAGATGGCGCGACGGGTTCCGGGAACGCGCTCTATCCGGCGCCGCCGTCAGCCGGGTGAACCGCGGCCGGCACCGGCCTTCCGGGGCAAGGCTTCGAGGCGCCGTTGCAGCAGCTTCTCGACCAGTCCGCGATAATAGCCAGCGAGTTCCGGCTCGTCGCCGATGATCTCGAGGGCACGGACGATCGGCACCCATCCGTTCGCGCCGTTGACGAAGATCGCCGCACCGGTGCGCCGATCGGGCGAGAAATAGACGAGATCGGTTTCGCCCTCGTCATTGCCCGTATGCTGGAGCACGGTGTGGCGGCCATAGCGCTGCACCTGCCACCCAAAGGCATAGCCATAGCGATCCGGGCAGCGCCGGGTGAAACGGGGTTCGCAACCATAGCGCGCGTCGCCGGCGAGCGGGGTCACGATCTTCTCGCGGATATCGCGCGTCCCCGATTCCGGCCGCGATCCCGGCCGCGATGCGGCGATCAGGCGCTCGAGGAACGCGCCATAGGCGCCGGTCGTCGCGATCAGGTCATAGGCGGCCCCAAGCCCCGTCCCTTCCCGAAGCCCCGGATACAGCGATGCGAGATCGAGGAACCGGCCGTCCGCGCCCATGGGCAGCGCCAGGCGTCCCGCGGTCCAGTCCGGCAGCTCGCCCACCGCCATATGCGCGATGCCCCAGGGGCGCAGCACGGTTTCCGCGGCGAGCGCCCGCAAGGTCATGCCGGTCCTCGCCTGGGCGTAGCGGGCGGCCAGCTCGATCCCGGCGCCCGAATAGCGATAGCGCGTGCCGGGTTCCCAGTCGAAGGCGAGCCTGCCGTCGGGATAGTCGTCGGCCCAGTTGCGCAGGCCCGAGCGATGCGAGAGCAGGATGCGGGTGGTGAGCAGCTTGTAGCGCGGATCGCCGTCGAGGCCGGGCGAGCGGACATAGCCGGCGATCGGCTCGTCCAGATCGATCCGGCGCGCCGCCGCCAGCGCGAGCAGCGTCTCCGCCGTCACCGTCTTGGCGATCGACGCGGTGTTGAACGCCGTGTCCGCGCTGGTCGGCACGCCCGGCGCCTGCTCGCCATAATGGCCCGACCAGATCAGGCGGCCGTCGCGGATCACTGCGATGCCGATGCCCCCGATCTTCTCCGCCCGCACGATATCCGGCATCCACCGCTCCATCGCGGCATCGAGCTTGGCCGCGGCCGGAGTCACGTCCCTTGCCGCCACGGGCTGGGCGGCAAGACCGGCAATCGCAAGCGCGGGGATCATGCGCCTGGCCATCCAATGCTTCATATGCTGCGCCTCATCTTCCGGAATAGGGGCCGGACCGTGTGGCCGGCGGCGGCGCCTGCATCGCGGCCATCGTCGTCAGGCACAAGTCGAACATCCGCTCGCCGGCCTCTTCCGTGGCGATGTTGCTCATCGCCACCACGGCCCGGCCGGTTCCCGGCTCGACCATCATCCCGGTGGTGAACCCCACATCCTGCCCCATGTGAAAGGCGATGGCACGGCCCTCGACCGTCAGCAGGAACCAGCCCAGGCCGATCGCCGGCCGCCACTGCGCCCGGTCCGGCCGGTCGATGGCGGCGCTGGGCCGCAACATCGCCGCGATGCCGGCATCCGAGAGCAGCCGCGGCCCTCCCCTTCCCGGGGCCGCCGCCCAATGGCGCGCCCAGCGCAGCATGTCGGGCGCATCCGCATAGAGCGTCGAGCTGCCCGCATGCACACGGTTATAGGGGAAGACCGCGCTCACCCGCACCTGCCCGCCTTCCGGCATGTGCGGCGCCGCGAGGTGGCGGCGATCGACTTCGGAGAGCAGCAGTGTGCTGTGCCGCATGCCGAGCGGCGCCAGCACGTGCCGGCGCACATAGCGCTCGAACGGCATGCCGCTTGCCTTGGCGACGACATCGCCGAGCACGTCATAGGCAAGGTTACTGTACTGCACCGCCGCCCCGGGATCGTTCACCAGCTTCAGCCCGGCCAGGCCGCGCACCCAGCGCTCGAGCGCCGCGTCGGAGGTCTGCGGGTGCTCCCATTCATAATCCTCGACATCGGGCAGCCCCGACGTGTGATTGAGCATCTGCCGGATCGTAACCCGCGCGAAGCGGGGATCGGCCAGACGGAAATAGGGCAGATAGCGGGTCGGCGACGCATCCAGATCGAGGCGCCCCCGCTCGGCGAGCTGCAGGATCGCCGCGGCGACCAGCGGCTTGGTCACCGAGGCCATGTGGAAGATCGTGCGCCGGTCGACCGGCGCGCCGGTAGCAAGGCTGGCGGTGCCTGCCGCGGCGACGCGCGGATGGCCATCGCCCTCGCTCCAGCCGATCACCACGCCCGGCGCACCGGTAGCGCGGAGATAGGCCGCAGCGGCGTCGCGGTGCTGCGCCAGGGAGGTGGTCGCGGTGCAGCCGGCCGTCAGCAGCAGCAATCCGGACAGCAGCATGCGAAGCATCAGGCCAGCCGCTGCACCACGAAGAATGCGTCGCGTTCCAGCAGCAGGTCGACGCTGTCGCACCATTCCGCGCCGACGAGCAGGCTCCGCTCGCGCCGGCCGGTCTCGCGGAATCCGAGCCGGTCCAGCAAGCGCAGGCACGCGGCGTTGCGCGGATCGACATCGGCCGTCACGGCCGGCAGTCCGTGGACCTCGAATCCGTGCGCCAGCACCGCGCCAAGCGCCTCGATCGCGAAACCGCGGCCCCAGCTTCGCGGATGCAGGATCAGCCCGATCTCGGGGAAGCGATAGAAGCCGGCCTTGCCGATCACCGCGCCTTCATGCTCGACGATGAAGTCCTCGCCCTCGCCGGGCTGGATGGCGAGCATCGCCGCCAGCCATTCCTCCGACTCACCGATGCCGGAATGGGGCGGATGCGACCAATAGGCCGTCGCCACGGGATCGCTCAGTATCGCATGCAGCGCGGCCAGGTCTTCGGCGCGCGCCGGCCGCAGCGTCAGCCGGGCGGTATGGAGCGAACCGGCCTGGCTCGATCGTGCATCTTGAACCGTCACTTGCCCTCCGCGTAGCGCGCCACCCATTCGGGCGGCTCCTGCTCCTTGCTGCCATCGACCTTCACCTGGCGCTCCTTCGCCCAGCGATACCCCCACATCGGGCCATATTTCGTCGCGATCCGCGGCGCTTCCCGATAGGCGGGGTCCGACTGCGCCTCGTCCAGCGAGACGAAGCGATAGTCCTGCTGGCGGATCAGGCGCAACAGCCGGTCCATGGTCGCCGCGTTCAGCCGGTTCAGGTGCAGCAGCAGGATCGCGGGCGGCTCATATCCCAGCGCGGCGCGATCGAGCGCGGCATAATAGGCGATCTGCGTCCGGCTGTGCGCGAGATAGGCTTCCTCGATCCGCCGGCGCATCCAGTCGTCCGCGCCCTTGAGCGCGCGCTCATAGGCCTGGTCGAACACATAGTCGGACGTGTCGATCGTCGCCGCCGCCAGCCGGTAGCCATGGCGTGCCAGCAGCGCTTCCGCAGCCTGCCGCTTCTCCGCCGTGTCGCCGACATGATTATAGGGGAATCGGAAGAACCGGAGCTTGCGGCCCGCCGCCTCGACCATCGGCCGGATCGTCGCCTCGCCGCCAATCACTTCGCGGCCGATGCCGTCGATGTCCAGGCCGTTGCTGTCGGCATGGCTGGCACCGTGGTTGCCGAGTTCCAGCAGGCCCTGGTTCCACTCGCGGAGCAATGCGGGGCCCGCATCGCCCAGCGCACGCACATGCTGCTCCGTGACGAAGCCGGTCGCGGGCACGCGCTGCCGCTTCAGCGCCGCCACGATGGCGCGATTGGCGTCGGCCGCCGCGCGATTCCCGCCGGCTTCCCCCTGCGCCGATGCATGGACATAGGGCAGGTCGTCGAAGGTGATCGCCACTCGGCGCTCGGCGGCCGGCACGGCGGCTTCCGCCTGCGCCTGGGCCAGCGCCGGATGCGCCCCGACCAGCAGCAGCATCGCCGCCACTGCGCCGCCTCCCCGGCGCGGCAGGTACCACAGGCCCGTCTTCATCGATGCACCCCCTTCATCGTCATCCATTCCCGCGCGCCCCCCGGCCGGCACCGCCGTCCGGAACCAGGATTGCGTGAACATTGCGCCGGCGTCGTCGCGGTTCAATTCAGGAAGCGAACCGTGGACCGCTCGACCGTCCTGCCCTTCTCCTCGGCCTCGGTGCGCATCACGCCCAGCCCGGGCACGAAGAACTCCACAAGCTCGTACCGCATCGGGATCGCGACGCCGATGACGCGGAAGGACACGTTGAGCGTCGAGCGAATGACGAACGCCTGCTTGCGTCCCTGCGGCGTGTCGACCGCCTCGGACGCACGCACCCGGCGATCCGCGAGGCTGAACCTGACCTTCATGGCCTTGCCCCTGGTCTCTCCGTCCAGATCGAAGTCCACCCGCGATTCGAGCGCGTCGCCCACCCGCATGTCGCCGGGATAGCGGAGCAGGATGGGGCGGCGCGACGACAGAGCCTCCTTCTGGCTGGGCAGGCTGCCGGTGAGGTCGAGCAGCAGGTCGCCATTTTCGCAGCGCGCCTCGCTGGTGGTGGCGGGCTCCCGGGTGTCGAGGCTGCGGGTGGTGAGCTGGGCCGTGGCCGATCGCGGTGTGACCTGCCCCGCGCGCACGGTCATCAGCTTGCGGTTCTTGACCGATCCTTGCGCATCCAGGGTGACCGTCTCGATCCTGCGGCCATCGGCGAAGTAATAATAGCCGGCGCAATCCACGGGGCCGGCAGCCGCGCTCAGCGCCGCGGCCAGAATCAGGAAGGGCATTGCAGCCTCCGTCTCGTCGGTGTCACGTGCAGGGGTAGCTGCGGCCGTCGCGATCGCGATACGTGTCGCTGCGCTCGTCGTAATTGCCATAGCGTTCGATGCAGTAACGCTGGCGCTCGCGAGCCTTTTTCTTCTTGCTGTCGCTGGCGAGCGCGACGATCAGCCCACCGACCAGCGCGGTTCCGATGACGCCGGTGACCACGCCCTTGGCCCGGGCATCGTCGCGCCGCTTGCGTTCCGCCTCGCGCCGCCAGCGATCCTCGCGCTCGCGTTCCCACCGCCCCTGATCCCGTTCGCACCGGATCCGGTCGCGCCCCTCGCGCCAGTCGCAACGCGGCCGGTCCCAACCGCCATCGCCTTGCCAGTCGCCGCGGCGCTCTTCCTGCGCACCTGCCGGCAGCCCGGCGGCGGGCATGGCAGCCGCCAGATAGGCGGCCGCGCCAAACATCAGGGCCGTTCGGCCAAGTCTCGCCACCATGGCATTCACTCCTCGACACGCACCCTTGCCGGGCGCGGGTCGAGTAAAGCCGATCGACATTGCGTCAGTCTGGCGCGGGCCGGGTCAGCAGCCGAGCTCGGGGTTCAGGTAGCTGTCGATCCGCCAGCCTCGGGAGGTCCGGTTGGCATAGAAGGTATAGAAGCAGCGCTTCTGCTCGGTGGTCGTCGGCGAATACTCGGTTCGCCGCCGTCCCCGCTCGTACGTGGTCGTCTCGGCACCGCCGCTGGTGGTCGTCTCGACTTCCATCCACTGATAGGCGCGGCGCCCGTCGGGAAGATCGCGCACGTCTACCGGTGGGCCATAGCGCGCCATGACCGCCTCGGGCGGGCGGCCGATATAGCCGCGCATGATGTCCGCCGAGCATCCTTGCAGCGCCATCGCCAATGCCAGCCAGCCAGCCCCATGCGCGGCCTGCCGCGGGGCAGGGACGAAGAAACGAAACGGCATGCGCAATCTCCGGAAGTTCGATCACTCGCCTCCGGGTCTTCCGTCCGAAGCTTGCGTCAACCTTGCGTGCTCTCGACGAATTCGAGCCGCATGATCGTGCCGCCGGCCGGCGCTTCCAGCGCATGGGCCGTGCCGCCATGCAGCGTCATGACCTGACGGATGAGATTGAGGCCCAGGCCGGAGCCGGTTTCGCGCGCGCGCAGCCTGTGGAAGGGGTCGAACACCCGGTCACGCTCCTCGACGGGAATGCCCGGGCCATCGTCCTCGACTTCGATGGCCTCCCCCTGGACGCGCAGGATCACGTTCCGTCCGCCATGATCGACTGCGTTCTGGATGAGATTCGCCAGCATGCGCTCGATAGCGGCGGGATCCCCCCGCACCGGCCTGCCGCCCAGATCGGCAACCTCCAGATCGCCGCCCCCGGTGATCACCAGCGGCGCGATATCGGCGGCGACGCCGCGCGCGATCTGGCCGAGGTCCACTCCCTCGCGAAGGGGGGCGAAGCGCTCCAGCCGTTGCAGATCGAGCAGTTGTTCGGCCAGCGTCGCCAGGCGGGCGACGTCGCGCTGCAGCCGCGAGACCAGGGGGACGTCGGCCGAAGCCTCGATCTTGGCCTGCAATATCGCAATGGGCGTGCGCAGTTCGTGCGCCGCATCGACGATGAAGCGCTGCTGCCGGTCATAGCCTTCGTCGAGCCGGCAGAGCGCGCCGTTCATCGACTCGATCAGCGGCACGACTTCCGCCGGAAGCCCCTCCGGCGACAGCCTGGTGCCCCGCCGATCAATGTCTATCCGCCCCGCTTGCCTGGCGGCGATGGAAAGCCGGCGAAAGGCGCGCCGGATGATCAGCGGCGTGACGACGATCGTGATCACCGCCAACAGGCTGAGCACGGGGATCATCATCAGGTTCGACAGGAAGAGCACGACGAAGGTCATGCTGAACAGCCCGCCCTTGCCGAGCACGGTGAACGCGCCGGCGGGCCCGGACGCGCGACGCACCACGGCGATGTCGCGAAACGGCGGAGACGTGTCCCGGATATCGGCGAAGGTGATGCGATCGAGATTGTGCGCGATCGGCCGGTAGAGCGCGGGCATCTTGCCGAACGCGATCAGTTCCCCGCGATCGCTCCGCGCCACGAACCACATGTCCGGCGTGCTCGCCCGCAAGGCCTCGAGGTCCCGTGTCTTCACCAGGCGAAGCTGGCCGTCGGCGTCGCGCCGGATCGCCCGCACCGCCACTTCGGCGAAGTTGGAATCGATCAGCGCGCCGCCGTCGTCGGCGCGGATGAGATAGGCGACGAACGCCGCGCTGAAGACCAGCAGGATCGAGATCTGGAAGGCGAGCAGCCGTACGACCAGCTGACGCTTGAGCGGCACCGGCCGCGACGCGCTCATGGGCAATGGCGCAGCAGATAGCCGACGCCGCGGATGGTATGGATCTGAACCTCCGCATCGGCTTCCGAAAGCCGACGGCGCAGGCGCGAGATGTGCGAATCGAGCGTGTTCGACTGGATCTCGTCGTCGAAGCCGTAGACGGCATCCTCGAGCGCGGTGCGCAGCACCGTTCGCCCCCGCCGCCGCATCAGCGCGGCGAGCACCCGCAATTCACGACGCGGCAGATCGAGCCGCTCGCCGCGTACCAGCGCCTCGTCATGCGCCATGTCGTAGACCAGTTCGCCCACCTGCACTTCGTTGAGCGGCAACGCGGCCGGCCGCCGCCGGATCGCGCGGATGCGGGCAAGGAGTTCCTCCATCGCGAACGGCTTGGCAAGATAATCGTCGGCGCCGAGATCCAGGCCCGAGACGCGATCCTCGACCTCGGCGCGGGCGGTTATCACGATCACCGGAACGCCGGGGATCCATTGCCTGAGTTCCGCGATCGCCTCGACGCCGTCCCCGTCGGGCAGCGCGCGATCGAGCAGGACGACATCGCTGTTGGCGAGCCGCGCCGCTTCGCGCAGGTCGGCGAGGCCAGCGACATGATCGACGACATAGCCTTCGCGTTCCAGGACCGTCCGCATCGCGCTCGCCAACTCGGCTTCGTCCTCGACCAGCAATATACGCACTACGCCTCTTCCTGCCGCTGCCTGGTCCGCCGGCGATGCGCCGGTTTGCCATCGAAGCCCCCAGGCGCCAAGCGCCAGACGGGGTGAGGACGGACGGCCGACAAGACCGCCCGTCCTCGGGTTGAGAACGGACGGTCTCTCCTCCGTCCGCCCTCGGGGCAAGTTAGAAGCCGACCGATAGACCCAGTCGGACATTCGAGGCTGTCAGCCCATCCCGATAATTCGCACGACTATATTCCGCGCGTGCATACATTCCCGGCGAGATCCCGGCCTCGATGCCGGCTCCCCACAGAAAGCCCTTCTCGGTCCCGCTGGTGCGGAGATCCTTGAGATTGGTCGCCCGGAAATCGGTCGTTTCGCGCACGCGCAGCCAGCTATAGCCGGCGCGGCCGTACAGCAGGACATTCGGCGCCGGCAGGATGCCCGCGCGGCCGGAGGCGTCCCAGGTCCAGCCCGGCTTCAACGCATAGTCGCCCGTGGGGCTCGCGGCGGTCAGGGTCTTGCCGCCCCTGCCGATCCCGGCCTCGGCACCGATCACCAGCAGGTCGCCGAGCTGCGCATCATAGCCGACATGGCCGCGATAGCCGATGCCGCCCTTGCTCTGGTCGATGCGCGAAGCGATCCGCGGCAGCGAATAGTCGCCATCATGCCAGCGATAGTCGATCGAAACGCCGACCTTGACGCCGCCAAACGTCGCATCGCCTCCCGATTGCGCAAAGGCGGTCCCGGGGATTGCCGCCAAGACGCCGATCAGTACACAGATACGCTTCATCGAATTTTCCCTCCGGTCTCACAGGAACCGCCTCTTTCGGCGGCTCCGCATCCGGTTGGGCGGGGAACCTTGCATCAGCATTGCGCCGCGGGATCCGGCGGCAGCAACCGCCGGCGCTATCCCTCCATCCGCAACCGATATCCGACGCCCCGGACCGTCTCGATGCCGATGTTGCGGCCGGTCGCGCGATCGAGCTTCAATCGCAGGTTGCTCACATGGACGTCGATGCTCCGGTCATAAGGGTGGCGGGAACGCCCCAGTGCCGCCAGGCACAGCGCATCCCTGGTGGAAACCGTGTCGCCGCCGTGCATCAGCAGTTCGAGCAGATTGAATTCGGTCACGGTCAGGGCGACCTGCTGGTCGCCCCACGACGTGGTACGGCGCGCCTTGTCGAGGCGCAGCCGGCCGGCCGAAATCATGGGCTGGGCCGGCAGGTCGCGGGTGCGGCGCAACACGGCGCGAAGACGGGCGAGGAGTTCGCGCGGGAAGCAGGGCTTCGCCAGATAGTCGTCGGCGCCCAGCTCGAGACCGATGACCCGTTCGACATCGTCATCGCCTCGCGCAGTCAGCATCACGACGGCCACGGCGCTGCGGGCCCGGACGCGGCGGAGCACTTCGATGCCATCGATCCCGGGCAGCATCACGTCGAGGAGCACGAGGGCGAACCTGCCGGACAAAGCGAGATCGACGCCCTCCTCCCCCGTCGCGCTGGCCGTCACCCGAAAGCCCTGGGGAAGCAGATAGTCGCCCATCAGGGCGCCCAGCTGAGCATCGTCGTCGATGAGCAGTATCTCGATCACGTCGGCACGGCACATATCGGAAGCCCCTCGCAAGGAAGGGTCAGGCAGCCGCGAAGCGCGCGATCGGAACGACGGCGCCGGGCGCCGGGGAGTCAGCAAGACGCAACTTCATACATGGATCACCATCCGCCGGATCGACCGAACGGATTGCCGGGGAAGGTTGCGCCAACCTTGCGGAGCCGGCCGGCGAAAGGCGCCTAGCCCGCATTGCCCCCCGTCAGCGCCGCACGCAGCTGCAGGACCTGATCGTTGAGCGCGACCATCTGGGGCACGCTCAGCCCCGAATTGGCAAGCAATGCATCGGTGAGGCACGAAGCGCGGCTCCGCAGCGCCTTGCCCGGGGCGTTCAGGAACACCCGCACCTGGCGCTCGTCCTTCGGGTTGCGCCTGCGCGCGACGAAACCCGCAGCCTCCAGCCGCTTCATGAGCGGAGTTATCGTGCTCGGATCGAGCGCCAGCCGGTCGGCGATCGCCGAGATGGTCTGGCCGTCGCGTTCCCACAGCGTGCTCAGCACCAGATATTGCGGATAGGTCACGCCCAGCGAATCGAGCATCGGCTTGTAGAGCCGGTTGATCGCGATCGAAGTGGAATAGAGCGAGAAACAGAGCTGCGCATCGAGCGGCAATGGCTCGCCAGGGGTCTTGGCCACAAAATTCCTCGCTTCCGAATCATGAACTTACGACGAAAATACATATCGCGATAAATTTCCTCTGGACAAGAGGGCCGAACGGGCGCAGTTAATTATTATCGCGATAAATAATGTCGCGGAAACTTTTGAAAGGAGACCTCAGATGACCAAGTCCAAGATGCTGCTCGCCGCCGCTGCCACCCTCGCCCTCGGCACGGCCCCCGCCTCGGCCCAGGAAAGGGCCGCCGCCCCCGTCAAGTCGGTCGTGCTCGTGCATGGCGGGTTCGTCGACGGCTCCGGCTGGATGGATGTGTACAAGATCCTGAAGAAGGACGGCTATGACGTCACCATCGTCCAGAACCCGACCAACTCGCTTGCCGACGACGTCGCGGTGACCAAGCGCGCGATCGCCGCCGCCAGCGGCCGGGTGATCCTGGTCGGCCACAGCTATGGCGGCGTCGTCGTCTCCGAAGCGGGCACCGATCCCAAGGTCGCCGGCGTGGTCTACATCGCCGCCTTCGCCCCGGACAAGGGCGAGTCGGTCTCGTCGCTGATCGCCAACCCGGCCCCCGGCGCCCCGGTGCCGCCGATCCTGCCGCCCCAGGACGGCTATCTGTTCCTCGACAAGGCGAAGTTCGCCGCCGCCTTCGCCGCCGATGTGAAGCCCGAGGTCGCCCGGTTCATGGCGGACTCGCAGGTCCCCTGGGGCGTGGACGCCCTGGGCGGTGCAGTCACCAGCCCGGCCTGGCGCGTGAAGCCGAGCTGGTACCTGGTCGCCAGCGACGACCATATGATCCCGCCGGCGGCGCAGCGCCAGATGGCCGCGCGGGCCGGGGCCCATGTCAGCGAAGTCGCGGGCAGCCATGCGGTCTATGTCTCGAAGCCGGCCGCGGTCGCCGCAGTGATCGAGGAAGCGGCGAAGGGCGCGAAGTAGACCCGCCTCCCCTCCACTCCCCCGGCGCCGGGCTTCTTCGGAAGCCCGGCGTTCGGCGTCTCAGCGGCGCAGCAGCCAGGTGAGCGCGCTCTCGGCCCGTTCGAAGATGCGCAGATAGGGCTGGGTCATCTCGCGGCGCACCTGCATCCGCGCGATCGCGCTTTCGGTGACGACGGCGATGCGGCTCGCCTGGGGAAAGCCGGCGAAGTGGCGGCGAAAGGCGCGCACCGCCTCCTGGGCCTGCACCCCGCTGCGGCGCATGTCCATGCGCAGGAGATAGCCGGGCACGAAACCCTCGGCGTCGAACTGGTCGCGCAGCTTGCGGGCATAGTCGCCCACCCGATCGGGCTCGAACATCGCGAGCCACTCGATATCGAGCAGATTCAATTCCTTGCGAAAGGTCACGCGGTACATCCGGCTCCTCTCGCAGCGAGAGGTTAACGGATCCTCGCCGTCAATCCTCGGCCTTGACGAAGAAGCGGTCGATCACTTCGCGCGCCAGCCGCGCGGGGCGGAGCGTCTCGGCATCGAGGCAGCACCAGCTCGACTTGACCTCGGCCAGCACCTCGCCGCCGCGGCGGATCACCGTCTCGTAAAAGGCCCGGGCGCCCTGCACCTTCTCGAGCAGCACGGTCGCGACGACATCGTCCTCGAGGAACGCGGGCTTGCGATAGGTGATCTCGTGCTTGAGCGCGACCCAGAGATGCTCGGCCACCGCCTCGACCGGCGCCAGCGCCTGCCAGTGGCTGATCACCGCCTCCTGGACCCACTTCAGATAGGAAGCGTTGTTCACATGCCCCATGAAGTCGATATCGTCCTGCGCGACGTCGATCGGAAACTCATAGGGAAGCGCGGTGCCTGACATATTCCCGCATCATAGGGCCTATCGGGTTTCGAAGCGACTAAAATCCCCGAAATCCGCGGACTTCGAGGAACCGGCGGATGCCGTAGCGTCACCCCGGCGCGACGAGGCAAACCCGCCCGGCCCGCACGACAGATTGGCCTTACCACTTGACTTGGACACAGCGGGCAAACATCGTCCGGGCATATCGCGGTGACAGCGGTAGCAGAGAGGAGACAAGATGAAACTGAAGCTCGCCGCCGCCCTCCTTGCCGGAGCCGCGCTCGCCGCCAGCCCGAGCGGCATGGCCCGCCCCGTGGCGCCGGCCGCCGCGCCCGCCCTGCCGAGCCGCATGCAGCTGATGGCGTCGATGGAGCGCGTCGCCGACTGGCAGCTGACGCATCTCGACGACCTGAGCTACATGCCTGCCGCCCGCCCGAGCACCAAGCGCGCGCGCGACTGGCAGCAGGCGACCTTCTGGGTGGCGCTCACCCATCTCGCCGACCGTTCGAGCAGCGTGCGCTACAAGGACGCGATCTTCTCCAAGGGCCGCGAGGAGGGCTGGAAGCTCGGCGACCGGCTCTACCATGCCGACGACCACATCATCGGCGCCGCCTGGATCTGGGCCGCGCGCAAGGGCGCCGGCGCCGCCGCACTCGCCCCGATGCGCGCGAGCTTCGATCGGATCCTCGCCGCCCCCAAGACCAACGACCTCCATTTCGTCGCGCCCGAGCCCGGCGCCGGCGACCCGGGCTGCACCACGCGCTGGTGCTGGTGCGACGCGCTGTTCATGGCGCCGCCGACGCTCTGGGCGCTGAGCAAGGACACCAGGGACGGCCGCTACGCCAGCTTCGCCGACAAGGAATATCGCGCGACCACCGACTATCTGTTCGACAAGGGCGCGCATCTCTATTTCCGCGACAGCCGCTTCTTCGACCAGCGCGGCGCGCACGGCGAGAAGCTGTTCTGGAGCCGCGGCAATGGCTGGGTGTTCTCCGGCCTCGCCCGGATGATCCCCGAAATCCCGGCCAAGGATCCGCGCCGGCCCTATTACATCAAGCTGTTCAAGGAGATGGCGGCTAAGCTGGTGACGCTCCAGCGCGGCAACGGCTATTGGCCGCCCTCGCTGCTCGCCGATCCCGACCGCTCCCAGGACGAATCGAGCGGCACCGGCTTCTACGTCCATGGCATGGCCTGGGGCATCAAGGCCGGCCTGCTCGATCGCAAGACCTACCTCCCGGCCGTGACCAAGGGCTGGGCCGCGCTCGAGCACGCCGTTCAGCCGAACGGCATGCTGGGCTGGGTACAGCAAGTGAGCGACCGGCCCGATGTGGTGAAGGCCGAGGATGCGCAATTCTACGGCACCGGCGCCTATCTGCTCGCCGGCGCCGCGGTCTATGATCTGACGAGGTAAGGAAGAAGCATGAAGCACGCCCTCTGGTTGCTCGCCGCCCCGCTGCTGGTCGCGGCCGGGCAGGACAGTGCCCCGCCCGCGCCGCTGGCGACGCTCAACGTCCGCCAGGCCGATGGCAGCTACAAGCTGGTCGACCGGATCGACGTGCCCGCGGACCATAAGATCCATGACGGGCTGATCGCGATGGAGGGCCCGGGCTGGGAAAGCGACAGGATCGCCTATCGCCTGTACCTCGACGAGCGCAACGTGCCCGACATCTACGGCAAGAAGCTGCCCGGAAACATCCTGCCCACGATCGGCATGGGCAAGGACGACTATCATTCGATGGCGCCCTGGGGGCAGGACATCTTCCAGGTCGACCAGTCGCTGGGCATGGGCGGGATCGGCGTGCTGCGCGGCGGCGCGGCGACCCAGCTCGGCAAGGCGAAGGTCGGCGCGCGGGTGTTCAACACCGATCGCGCGGCGACGGTGCTGGTGACCAATACCGGCTTCCCGGGCGATGGCGGCCCGGCGGATCTCTCGACCACCTATCGGATCTTCGCGGGCTCGCGCCTCACCAATGTCGAGGCACGGGTGGGCGGCAACGTGCCGACCATGGTCGCCGGGCTGACGCTGCATGACGGGGTGACGAAGATCGAGAGCCCGAAGCGCGGCAAGTGGCGCTATTTCGCCACCTGGGGCAGGCAGAGCCTGGCCGGGGACGATCTGGGCATCGCCCTGTTCTACCCCGCCGACGAGGCGGCGGCGACGGGAAGCGACGGCAAGTCGCTCTATGTGCAGTTCTGCGATCCGCGGAACCTTCGCTACGCGTTCGGTGCGGCCTGGGTGGAAGAGCCGGGCGCGCCGAAGACCGAGCGCGAGTTCCGGAAATGGCTGGACGATACCGCGGCCGAACTCGCCCGCCAGCCCTTCGTGGTGAGCACGGCCCAGAAGACCTGCCCGGCGAAATAGGCGGCGCCGAAGCCGGGCGGTTCCCCGGCAAAGGCCCGGGTCGGGGACTCATATTCGTATCCGCCCTCCCCGCGCAGGCGGGGAGGGAGGAAGGAATCGCAAAGGCCTGCCTGGGTTCTCAGCCTGGAAGGGGGCCTCTCTCCCGTCCGAGATTCCGCCTCGATCGAAGATGACGCCCCTCCCCCCGGCAAGCCCGAGGGAACAGCCGCTCAGCCCGGATTCTTCCCCTCGCCCGCCGCCGGCGCCGCACCGAAATAGCGCTTCAACTCGGTCTCCGGCGCGAGCGGATAGCCATCCCCCCAGGCCCCGCGCGCGCGCCGCATCAGCTCGTCGAGCTCGCCGGCATCGGGGCGCAGCTCGGGCATCGGCCAGGCATCGACCTTGCGATAATAGGGTTTCAGGAAGTCGGTGGCGCCCTTCAGGCTCTTGGCGCCATCGGCATAGTTCCACACATCCACGCCCACGCATTTGGCCATGTCGGCGACGTCATAGGCGGCGAACAGCGCATAGATCGAGTAATGGAGGCTGCGCGTGCGGGCGAGCTCCAGCGGCATCCTGCCCTCGGCCGTGATCTGCGGCGAGATGCGCTTCTTGCCAAAGGCCTCGGCCACCGCCTTGGCCATTTCGGGCCGCCGCGCGAACAGGGCGAACTGCGAGGTCTGCGCGTCGAACCACATGCCGTGATTGTTCTTGGCGGCATTCTCCGCCTTGCCGTTCCTGCTCGTCTGCATCCAGTCGAGATAGTCGGAGAACCACTTCTCCAGGCCCTTCTGCTCCTCGGCGGTGAGCCTGGCCGAGGGGCCGATCAGCCCGATGCCGTCGACCACACGCTCGAGCCGCGAGGTGTCGAGCACGCCCTCGGCACGGCCCTCCTCGCGCCCGGGCACGGCCTGGGCATAGTTCATATTGGGGTTCATCCGCGTTTCCGGGTTGAGGAACCAGGTGCGCACCAGGCTTGCGGCGCGCCCGGCATAGCGCGGATTGTCGGAGAAATAATAAGCGAGGCTCAGCGTCTCGACGTCCGAGCTCATGCCCTCCAGATCGGTGACGTCGAACTTGTCGGTGTTGCGGTCCGGATTGATCTCGCCGTCCTTGCGCATATAGGGCACGCCGCCCGGCTTGCTGGGATCCGGCCACCAATAGGGCGCGAGGCTGATATAGTCGTGCCGATCGCGCGACGGCGGGATCGTGCGCTTGTCGACCACCGTGTAGAGCGGCCGCTTCATCGCCGCCTCGGCCCGCGCGATCAGCGCGTCATAGGCCGCCTTCACCGCCGGATCGGTCTGGATCGCGGCCTTGAGCCGCATCATCGCGTCCGGCGCCAAGAAAAAGGTCCTGCGTCCGCCGAACGACGCGGAATATCCTTCCGCGCCGGCGCAGACCGGCTGCTGGGTATTTAGGCCAGGGGAGGCGATCCCGGCATGGGAGGCAGCCTGCGGCGCGAGCGCCGCAGCCAGGACGAGGAGAAGAGAGGCACTGCGGCGCATCGGAGATTCCTTTCGCGTGCTCAGTAGCGGATCCGGACGCCGAAATAATATTGCGGCCCGCTCTCGCTCACTTCGGCGATCGAATCGTAGCCGCCCTTGTAGAACACGTCCCTGGTATTGGTGACGTTGAGCGCCTGCAGCTTGAGCTGGACGTTCCTGGTCACGTCATACTGGGCCGAAAGGTTCAGATAGCCCGCATCCTGCACGCCGCGATTCGTGCCGCCGTTCGGCTTGTAGTAATGCGAACGGTAGCGATACATCGCGCGCAGCGAGAAGCCCTTGCGCTCCCAATAGACCGTGCCGTTGGCGACATATTTGGAGAGGCCGATCAGATTCTCGGGATCGAGATAGGTCGCCAGTGCCGAGGTATCCGGATACTGGAAATTCGCCAGGGCGATGTTGACCGAGCCGTTGATGCCGAAGCCGCTGAGGATGCCGGGCAGCCAGGTGAAGGCATGGCTGCCGGTGAACTCGAAGCCGTAGAGGCGGCGCATCTCGGGATCGTTGGCCGGCGCGATCAGGTTGACGTTGTAGGTCTGCTGGGTCGGCGCGCCGTTATCCACCTGGGTGGTGACCGAGATCGTCGTCGGGATGCCCGCCGAACGCGAGATCACCGATCCGCGCAGCCACTTGTAATAGCCGGCGATCGAGAAGAGCGTGTCGCGGCTCGGATAGAATTCCAGGCTCAGATCCGCGTTCCAGGCGCGCATCGGCTTCAGGTTGGGGTTGCCGCTGGTCGGGTTGAAGGTGACGCTCGACGCGCCACCCGAGCCCGAAGTCGGGTTGAGGTTGATGCCCGCGCCGAAGCTCTCGATCGGCGAGCGCGACAGGGCGCGATAGCCGGCGGCGCGCAGCTTGATCTTGCTCGACAGGTCGAAGGCCAGGTTCAGGCTGGGCAGCCAATATTCATAGTCGCCCTTGAGCGTGTCGGTCTGGATCGTGCCGCTGGGATCGGCGGCGACGGTGTAATTGTCCGACGCGGTGTCGATCGTCACCTTGAACGGCAGGCGGAAGCCGACCGAGGTGATGCTGGTCTTCACATAGCGCAGGCCGATATTGCCGCTGAACGGCGTGCTGCCCAGGTCGCCGCCGAAGCTGGCCATCGCATAGGCGGCCCGGATCTTCTCGGTGACGTCGATGTCGCTGGGGTCGCGGCTGTCGGCCGGCAGTGCCAGCGAATCCTGGCCGGTGAAGGTCTTGAACAGGCACTGATTGTCGAAGGTCGCCCAGCTCGAGAGGTTGGTGTTGGTCGTCGGGAAATATTCGCTGGTCGGGAAGCTGCGGCGGCAATTGGCGTTGGCGCTGCCGATGATCTGCGCCACGTTGGTGAAGCTGCCATAGGGCACGATCGTGTTCAGGTCGGTGTTGCGGTTGTTGTCCAGCGTGCGCTGGTGCTCCGAATAGCGGCCGCCCGCCTTGATCGACTTGATGAAGCCGTCATTGGCGAACCGGTATTCCGCGTCGAGGCGGCCGGCCCAGATATCGTCCTTGCGATCGGTGACGAAGCGCTGGCGGGCATAGACCGAGGTGGCGGTGTTGGCGGCGAAGTTCGCCGGATTGTTCACGTCGAAATTGAAGAAGGTGACGCGCGGGACGATCGGGCTCTCCGAATAGTCCAGCTCATAGCCGACGCGCGCGGTGGAGCGCATGCGGGTCGCCTTCTGCGTCTCGGTGCGATGCGAGTCGGAGAAGCTGCCATCGGCGGTGATGATGAAGTTGCCCGGCTTCCAGGTGACGGTGGCGCCACCGCCCTTGTAGGTCTCGTCGCGCTCGCGCAGCTCGAGCTGGTTCTCGATGTTCGAATTGCCGCTGTACTTGATCAGCGCGCCCTTGCTGAAGCCATTGGTGCCGTCGCCGATAAGGATCGGCTTGATGCCGCGCAGCGCCTCCGCGATCGACAGGATGTTGCGGTTCTCGGTGGATTCGCGCTTCGACCATTGGCCGTCGATCGAGATGTCGAGATTGGGGGCCGGGCGCCATTGCAGCGCTCCGATCACGGCGTTGCGCAACTCGCGCGTGGTCTGCTGGCGGAAGTTGCGCGACTGGGTGGCGTAATAGGGGGTGCCGATCGTTTCGCCGATGCCGGCGCGCGGCGCGGCGCCGACCTGGCAGTTCACTGCGGCGCCGGCGGCGTTGTTCGCGGCCGAGCTGGTCGAGATCAGCGTGCCGTTGCTGGCCGAGGTGTTGCACGGCACGAAGTTCGAATTGCCGTTGTAATAGTCTTCCGGCGCGGCGACGTCCTGGCGCTGATAGCCGATCGCGATGCCGATCTCGCCGATGCCGGTGCGGAACTGCTTCACCAGGCTGGCATTGGCGCGATAGCCCAGGCCGTCACGGCCGATGATCGCGTCGTCCTTGGGCAGATACGAGCCGCGGATCTCCGCCTGGAAGCGCGACTTGCCATAGTCGAGCGGGCGCATCGAGCGCAGCTCGATCACGCCGCCGATACCGCCTTCGAGGAAGTCGGCCCGCTGGGTCTTGTAGACGATGACGCCGTTGACCAGCTCCGACGGGAATTGCTGGAAGGCGACGGAGCGGTCCTGGCCCGCGGTCGACACTTCGCGGCCGTTGAAGGTGGAGAAGCTGAGCGTCGGGCCAAGGCCGCGCACCGAGAGCTCGTTGGCATTGCCCTTGAAGCGATCGGCCGAGACGCCGGTGATACGCTCCAGCGTGTCGCCCACGCTATTGTCCGGCAGGGCGCCGATCTCGTCATTGACGATGCCGTCGAGCACGACATCGGCATTGCGCTTCACGTCGATCGAGCTGCGCTGCTCGGCGCGCGCGCCGGTGACGATGATGGCCTGCTCCGCATCCTGGGGCGCCGCGCTGTCCGCCGGGGCGGGATCGGGCGCGGTCTCGGCGGTCTGCGCATAGGCAGGCATCGCCGCACAGGCGGATGCCAGCAACGCCAGGCGCAGCGAGTTGCGTCCGAAAGCGGAAAAAACAGTCCCAGGCATGGAATCTCCCCGTCAGTTATTACGCCCGTTTTCGGGTCTGGTGGTGTGGTAAGGCCAATTTGGCACCGGTGTCAACCCAATTGGCCAGCGCGGGCGGCCCGGGATCGTAACGCCTGTCACTTGTAGCTGAGCGACCAGGTCAGCGTGAGCGGCGCGGCGAGGCGCCTGCCCGCCAGCGTGCAGCGGACCAGCGAGGCGAAGGCGCCGGTGGGTGCGCGATATTCCTTGCCCGTGGCCGGGCCGACCGTGCAGCCGTCATAGCCGGTGGCGGAGAAGCCGGTCACCTCGCCCGCCCCGAACCTCACGGCGCCGGGCCCGGCGCTGCGCGGATCGCCCGAGAAGCTGGCGAATTCGAGCGCGACTTCGGAAAGATCGACGGGCGCGGCCGCGCGATAGACGTCGGTGCGCGTGATCCTGCCCGGCGCGAACTCGTAGCGGGTGCTCACGGCGATCCGCTTGTCGGCGGCGGGCGCGTTGCCGCCCATCCGGTCCATCGCGTCCTGCCGCCAGCCGACGATCGTGCGATCGCCCCGGCGCTGCCAGGTCACGCCGCGGAACCAGGCAAGCGGCATCAGCACGCTGCCGTCGGCGAGCGCGAAGCGCGGGGTGAGCTGGGGGAAGCTCGCATCCGCCGATCCCTGGAGCATCCCGCCGGCGAACGGGATCGGGAAATAGGGATTGTGCATGTGCTGGTCCTCGGCGCCGTTGATGATCGGCAGGCCGATGACGTGGCCACGATCGCGCAGCGTGAGCAGCGCGCGATCCTGCGCGCCGCGCGCGAACCAAGTGAAGCGGGCGGCGGGCAGCGTCTCCAGCCAGGCCGCATAGCCGGGCGACGGCGCGGCGCGCTTGTAGCCCAGCGCGTTCCACAGCGCGTTGGTGTAGATATACTGGCGCGCCAGGCTCAGATTCTCGCCCAGGATCCGATGCTTGCCGCGATAGCCGTCGGTACGCCGGCCATCGTCCCACAGGTTCACCGAGCCTGTGGCCGGGTTCAGCCAGAAATCGGCATAGCGCGCGGCGATCCGGCTGGAGAGCGCATAGGCCATGTCGCGCTCGCGTGGCGCGAGCACCCCCAGCTTCGCCGCGGCGGTGAGCACTTCGAGGAACGCCGTCTCGCCATAGGCGCCGATGCTGCGGCCATATTCCCAGCCCTCGCCGGTGAGCGTCGCGCGCGCCAGCATCAGTTCGGCGGACTTGCGCAGCCACGCCTTCACGTCCGGCGTGGGCGCCATGCCGGTCTCGATGAAGCGCTGGGCGATCTCGCCGATCAACAGCACCGAATAGCGATCGAAGCGGCCATGCCCGTCCGTCTCGTCGGCAAAGCCATATCTGCCCGAATAGGTGCGGTAATGCGCGAGCATCCGCTTGAGCAGCGCCCTGGACGCCGTCTCGTCCTCCCAGCCGAGCAGGTAGCGCAGCCGCGCGACGCTGAAGGCGACGCCGTAGTAATTGTTCGGCAGCCCGTGCAGCAGGTCGAGCGACCGCGCATCGACGAAGCTGCGCCAGTCGAGACGCTGGCGGAGGCGCGCCAGCGTTTCGGGGCGCACCGCTTCCTCCAGCAGCCCGGCCTGTTTCAGCGCATGGAGGGCGGAGACATAGTAATAGATGCCCCAGCTGTCGTTGGGATCGGCGACGGTAAGGTCGGCGATATCGCGATAGCCGGCGAGATATCCGGCAAGGCGCGGGTCGCCGCGGGGGGTATCGAGCAGGAGATAGTGCAGGCCCGAGGCGATCTTACCGGGCAGGAACTTGTCGCCGCTGTCGAACACCGGCACGCCGTCCAGCCGCATGTCGCGCTTCTCGCGCAGCAGCTGGTGGAGCAGGCTCTCAAGCTGCGGCATCAGCCGCTCCTCGATCGTCGCGTCCATCGGCGGCGCCGCGACATAGACGGGGCCATGCGGCGCGGGCGCGGCTTGCTGCGCGACCGCGGCCGGGCTTGCGAACGCCGCGAGACAGGCGGCACCGAGCAGTGCACGCGAACGATTCTTCAATTGGCCTCTCCTTTTGGTCAGGCCAATTTCCATCTCACGGTAATCGGTGTCAAGCCACTGCGTCACGGAAAGCATTGCCCCGATTTCCGCCATGCCCGCACCGGCGGGGAATCCGGGGCAAGGGAGCGGCCCTCCGCACTCCGAACCCCGCCTGCGCGGGGATGGCGCGAAAGGACGGCGATGACGAGAAGGGGCCGAAGGCGCGAACCTCAGGCCGATCCGATCCTGAGCCGCTGGGCCACGCTGTTCCGGCGCGCGTCGATCTCGCTGCGGGCGCGCTCCATCGCTTCGAGCTCGGTGGCCTCGAGCAGGTCGTCGACCACGCCGCGCAAGTGGCGGCGCATCGCATTGCGCGCGGCATGCGGATCGCGTGCCTTGAGCGAATCGAGGATCGGGCGATGCTCCTCCACGCGCGGCGTGATGCCGCCGCGCTTGGCGCGCGCGAACATGTTGGCGGCCAGCGGCGACTTGGTGCGCAGTTCCCACAGATACTCGACCACGCTGCGGATCGCGGCGTTGCCGGTGGCATTGGCGATGGCGAGGTGGAAACGGTGATCGGCATCCATCACGGCGGGCTCGTCCGAATCGTCCGCCCCCATGTCGTGCAATATGGCTTCGAGTTCCTCGATCTGTTCGTCGGTGATCGAGACCGCTGCAAGCGCCACCGCCTCGCCTTCGAACAGGATGCGCGCTTCGGTCAGGTCGAAGGCGCCGACGTCGAAATTGAGCGCATCGGCACGCTCGCCGCTGCCATGGTCGCGGCGCGTGACATAGAGGCCCGAGCCGTGCCGCGCTTCGATCCAGCCCTTCATCTCGAGCGCGATCATCGCTTCGCGGATCGTCGGCCGGCTGACCTTATACTCTTCGGCCAGGTCGCGCTCGCCGGGCAGCCGGCTGCCGGGCGACCATCGGCCGGCCTCGATCGCCTCGGTGATCGAAGCGGCCACCCGCTGATAGAGCTTGTTGCCGGTAATCTTCATCGCACCCTCATTGTTACACTACCTCGTAGGTTGACACGATAGGTCATACAAGTGGATATTGGCCTGACCACTTCCAGGGGGTTTCGTTTTGCCACGTATCACTGCCGCCCGCGTCATCGTGACGCGCCCCGGCCGCAACTTCGTCACGCTGAAGATCGAGACCGACGAGGGCGTCTACGGCCTTGGCGATGCGACGCTGAACGGGCGCGAACTGGCAGTGGCGAGCTACCTCGCGGACCATGTGATTCCGTGCCTTGTCGGCCGAGATGCCCATAGCATCGAAGACATCTGGCAGTATCTCTACAAGGGCGCCTATTGGCGGCGCGGCCCGGTGACGATGACCGCGATCGCGGCGGTCGACATGGCCTTGTGGGACATCAAGGGCAAGCTGGCGGGCATGCCCGTCTACCAGCTGCTGGGCGGCGCCGCCCGCGAAGGATGCATGGTCTATGGCCATGCCAATGGTAGCGATATCGCGGAGACGATCGAGCGCGCGCAGGAATATCTGGAGCAAGGCTATCGCGCCGTGCGCCTCCAGTCCGGCGTGCCGGGCATGGCGACGACCTATGGCGTGTCGGGCGAGCGCTTCTATTACGAGCCAGCCAAGGGATCGCTGCCCGAGGAATCGCAGTGGAGCACGGCGAAGTACATGCGCTTCGTGCCCGAGCTGTTCCAGAGGGCGCGCGACGCGCTGGGCTGGGACATCCATCTGCTGCACGACGTCCACCACCGCCTCACGCCGATCGAGGCCGGGCGGCTCGGCAAGGACCTGGAGCCCTATCGCCTGTTCTGGCTGGAGGACGCGACGCCCGCCGAGAACCAGGCGGCCTTCCGGCTGATCCGCCAGCACACCACCACGCCGCTGGCGGTGGGCGAGATCTTCAATTCGATCTGGGACGCCAAGCAGCTGATCGAGGAGCAGCTGATCGACTATATCCGCGCGACCGTGGTGCATGCCGGCGGCATCACCCATCTGCGGCGGGTGGCGGCGCTCGCCGATCTCTATCAGGTGCGCACCGGCTGCCATGGCGCGACCGACCTGTCGCCGGTGTGCATGGCGGCGGCGCTGCATTTCGGCCTGTCGATCCCCAATTTCGGCATCCAGGAATATATGCGCCATTCGGAAGAGACGGACGCGGTCTTCCCCCATGCCTACCGCTTCGAACGGGGCCTGATGCATCCGGGCGACAAGCCGGGCCTTGGCGTGGACATCGACGAGGTCCTCGCCGCGAAATACGAGTATAAGCGCGCCTATCTGCCAGTGAACCGGCTCGAGGACGGGACGATGTTCAACTGGTGAGCCGCTGCAGGCCCGCCGGGATCGCCTCGCGGCGCGGAAGGGTACGAAGTTGACGCCATGGGGGGCGGGTTTCGCCCTCCCGTGACGGTGCCCCTGGCTGGCCGGGGCGCGGGAGAAGGCGAGCGGCTGCCGCATCCGGCCCGCCAGGCATGCCCAGGGCGCGGCGCCCCATCCCGCTGGACGAGGCGCCGCGCCTTGCTCAGGCCCCTTCCGGACGGGACTTCGATCCGATCCTGGCCTGCGCCTCGGCCACGCGCGCAAAGGGTGCCATGTGGCGCTCCGAATGCTCGAGGTCCTGCTGCCAGGCGCGAGTGATCGTCAGTGTCGCTTCACCGGCCGCGCGCCTGACGAGATCGCCCGGATCCTCCGCCAGGCCGCGCGTCGCTGCGATCCGGCCGGTCTCGGCGAGCTGGTGCTGCGCCTCCGGCATGTCGGCATAGACTTGCTTGACCAGCTCGCCGAGCACCACGGCGTCGATGAACTCTTCCGGCGGGCAAGTGAGGCAAGGCCACGGACCCGGCCTGGGGATCGGATCCAGCTCGATCGCGACCAGGCGCAACGCGTCGCGATTGAAATGCCAGACCCAGCACGGGCCGAGCGCGCGGCCGAGCAGAGTCTGCGCGGCAAGGCCGAGCGACACGGAATCGGCGAGCGGATGATATTCCTGCTGCCCGAAATAGCCGAACTGCTGGAGCTTGAGATAGCCGAGCGTCATCGCGTTGCGCCAGGCCGGCGAAGCCAGCCAGATGCCGACATTGACGAAATAGCGCATGACCTTCTCGAACGGCACCTTGTCCGGCGCCGCCTGCATGCCCACCAGGTTGATGTCGAGCCAATGGTGCCAGGTCGAATCGACGACGACACGGCCGAGGTCGATCTGCTGCCCGTCATAGACGGAAACGAGCGGAATCGTGCGGAAGTCCTGCTTGCCCTTGGCCAGCTTGAGCGGCGGGCTGGCCAGCGTGTTGCCGCGCGCGATCACCTTGGGCAGCGGGCGCTTGCCGTTGACGGTGGGATAATGTTTCCCCGAATAGCCGCCGAACGCATATTCGGCATTGGCCTGGTTCTCGAGCCAGCTCTGCTCGGTCGGCTCGTAGCACGAGCCTTCGTGCGGATGGTCGGGGAAGACGTCGATCGGGCCATGGCTGGGGTGGCAGAAGATCGGGTGCGGCGCCTGGCGCTTGAACAGCCATCCCCCCGAACTGTACTCGGGCACCCAATGCACCGGCTGGGGCGTGGCGTCGCTCTGATTGTCGAAGAGGATCGTCGCCTGACCGGCAGCTTCCTGCGGCGTGGCGGGCTGGTTCGTATCAAAGCGGGTCGGGAGTTCCACCGTGGTGGTGCCCTGCGCGACCGTCCACCGCCGCATCGTGTTCACGCGCGGGATGCGCGAGCACATCGAGGCGCCGAGCGTGTGATGATCGCCCGTGGCGAACAGCCCGCCCTGCCGCTCGTTCATCCAGCGCGTCAGCGCCGCCAGCTCGGCATCGCTGGTGGGGTTGTACTTCGCCATCGCGAAGACCGAATCGATCGACGGGTTGAGGCTGTTGGGGTCGTTGTCCGGCCCGTTTCCGGGCTGCAGGCCGAAGCACCAGACCTGGTCATAGCGGTTCAGCACCGGGTCGCCGGGGCCGCCCTGATCGAAGCGGAAGCCGGTATATTTGAACTCGGCGGGTCCGGGCGAATCGCTGGTCGCGGCCACGCCATTGCGCGTCGCGAGCGTGACCGAGAAGGACGCGAAGCCGGCCGAGAAGCTGCGCAGATGCGCGATCGCCATACTGAGACCGAACAGGTTGGCGTCGCCCAGATCGGTCGGATCGGCAGCGGGCGTGATCCGGATGCCGCCATCGACGACGATCAGGATTCGCGTCCTCCGGAACCACAGCTTGATGTGGCTCTCGAGGAACGCCGCGTCGACAATGCGGTTTTCGAGAAGCTTGTCTATTTCGAACATGGCGCATCTTTCTCTGAAAGAGTGGATGCGACGCCGTTTTCTTTTGCGAAGAATTGGCGCGAATAACCATATATACTTCAGACGAGCCTATCCGCGCGCCCATGGCATTATCATGCCATGGAACGCCCTCTCAACGCGATCTATGTCTGAATCGGATAGATCAGCCTTCTTCGACCGGCGCGCCCGGGCCGTTCTTCAGGATCGATTCGATCGCGTTCTTCGCGCTCGCCTTGCTGGAATAGCCTTCGGTCCAGAAGATAATTTCGCTGTTATACTTGAACTTCGCGACATACTCGCCAGCCTTGTTCTGCTCGATCACGAACTTGTGTGCCATTGGCTTTCTCCCGAACTAGAACGGCTAACCCAGGTTAGCTGCCGAAACGTGCAGGCGAATAGGGGTCCGGGTCAATAGCCGCGACCGCGGGATCGGGTGCGCCGCCGAGCAGCAGCGCCGAAGCGAGCCTGGCGGCGGCCGGCGCGGTCTGGATGCCGAAGCCGCCCTGGCCGGCGCACCAGAAGAATCCCGGCACATCCATGTCGAAGCCATAGACCGGCAGGCGATCGGGCGCGAAGGTCCTGAGGCCGGCCCATTTGTGCTCGAGCCTGTCCACCCGCCAGTCGACGACATGCTCGAACCGGTCGATCGCCGTGGCCACGTCGATATCCTCCGGCTGCGCATCGCAGGGCGGCGTCGCGATCTCGTCGTGCGGGCTCAGCCAGATCCGCCCGCCCGCCTCCGGCTTCCAGTAGAAGCTGCCGCCGATATGCGCGACCATCGGGCTGCCGGGTGCAGGCGCCGGATCGGTCTTCAGCTGCATGATCGTGCGGCGATAGGGCCGAATGCCGAGCGGCCGCGCACCGGCCATCTCCGCCACCGGATCGGCCCAGGCGCCGGCGGCATTGACGAGAATGGCAGCCTCGAAGGCGCCGGCCCGGGTCTCGAGCTTCCATGCGCCGCCCTCGCGCCGCGCGGAAAGGAGCCCGGCATGCGTCCGCAATTCCGCCCCCGCCCGCTTCGCCGCGGCGAGCATGTCGCCGTGCAGGCCGCCGACATCGATATATTCGCAGCTCGGCTCGAGCACGCCGAGCGTCCATTCGGGGCGCAGGCCCGGGATCATCGCCCGCGGATCGACCGGGCGCAGCGCCACCCCCGTGCCCTCGAACTCGGCGAGGAACGCCGCGATCGCCCCGGCCTCGTCCGCCCTGCCGATATGGACGGAGCCCATCGGCTCCAGATACTTTCCGAGCATCGGGCCCGATGCAGTGGTGAGCGGCTGGACGGCGGGCCCGCCATAGCTTTCGGACCAGAAGGCGGCCGAACGGCCCGTGGCATGATAGCCGGCGCGCTCCTCGGCCTCGAGCAGCAGCACGCGCGCATGGGGCGCGAGTTCGGCCGCGAGGCTGGCACCGGCGATGCCGGCACCCACGATCGCTATGTCATGGGCCATCAGCGCCGCTGGGCGCGGGCGGCGAGGAAGAGGTCGATCTCGCCGATCGCGCGGTTGCGGACCCGGTCTTCCTCGCGCAGGATCTCGTGCGCGCTTTCCTTGCCGAAGCTGACGATGCGGGCGTCGGGGAGCTTCGGCACGATCCGGAGCGCCGCCTTCGCATCGACGAGCCCATCCGCCTTGGCGACGAGGGCGAGCACCGGCACCGGCATTTTCCGAAGCTTCGGATTGCCCGCCAGCTCGCGCATCGACTTGAATGCCTGGATCAGCCAGCGCCAACTCGGCGGGCCGGTCACGATCGCGGGATCGTGCTGCTGCCACCAGATCTCGTCGGCATAGCGATCCGGATCATGGGTGAGCAGGTTGGCGCGGGTCTCGGTGGTGTAGGGCTTCTCGTTGCTCTTCCAGGCCGGCCGGGTGCTGTCCCCCACGCCGCCCAGGATGCGCGCGGCCCGCTCGGCAAAGGGGCCCAGCGCGCTCTTCACGCCCAGCATCGGCGCGACAATCACCGCGGCATCGGGGCGGATCGCCCCTTCGACCAGCCCGCGCAGCACCAGGTGGCCGCCCATCGAATGGCCCATCACCACATGCGGGCCGGGCGTCGCCGCCTCCCAGTCCGCATAAAAGGCGCGCAGGTCGGCGATGAAGCTGTCGAAGCTGTCGATATCGCCGCAATTGGCCGCGGCGGTGAGCCGGCCCGAGCCGCCTTGGCCCCGCCAGTCGAACGACGTGATCGCCCAGCCCTGGTCGTGCCAATGGTGGAAGGCCTCGAGATACTTCTCGAAGATGTCGCCCCGGCCGCCCTGGAACAGGATCGATCCGCGCGGCGTGGCGGCCTCGGCGGGCCAGGCGAAGGCGCGCAGCTGCCAGCCATCGGGAGCCGTCCAATGATGGACCTTGGCCCCGGCGGGGATGGTGCGGCGGATATCCGGGTTTTCACGCATGGGGCTTGGTTACGTTTTGATAAGCCGTCCCGTCTAGGACTTTGGCGACATGGGGGATGTGTACGTCACTTTGCTGCTCGTAGCACTTGCGCTGCTGCTCGTCTCGGCGGGCATCCAGGATGCGCGCACACGCGAGATCGCCAACTGGAAGAATGCCGCCATCGCATTGCTGGCGCCGCTCTGGTGGTGGGCGAACGGACTGGCGCTGTGGCCGGACGTGGCGATGCAAGCCGGCGTTGCCGCGCTCGTCTTCGCCTTCTTCCTCGGCGCGTTCGCGCTGGGGCAGATGGGCGGCGGCGACGTGAAGATGATCGGAGCGCTCGCGCTGTGGCTGCCGGTGCAGCCGCTGGTGTGGATGCTCGTGCTCATGTCGCTGATCGGCGGCGGCCTCACGCTCCTCATGGTGATCGAGAAGCGGTTGCGCCGCGACGCGGAGGGGCCGCTGGAGATCCCCTATGGCGTCGCCATCGCGATCGCCGCGCTGCTGGTTCTTCGCGAACCGATTTTTAACCAGTTCGGGTGAATAATTAACGCTGGCGCAACCACATACGCCGGCGCTTTTGAGAAGGCTTGGGAATAGCGAAATGGATGCACGCAAGCTGATCCTGCTCGTCGGCGCGCTCGTCGTGGCGGCCATCACCGCGTTCATGGCGCGCAACCTGATGAGCGGCGCGCCCGCGCCCCAGGCCGGCGCCGTGCCCGCGGCCGTCCAGCCGCAGAACACCACCGAAGTGCTCGTCGCCAAGCGCGAGCTGCCGGTGGGCACCATCCTGGATGCCCAGTCGCTCGAATTCCGCCCCTGGCCCAAGGAACTGGTCGAGGGCGCCTATTACGTGCGCAGCGAATCGGACCCGGCCAAGCTGGTCGGCACCGTGGTGCGCTTCCCAATTCCCGCCGGCCAGCCGGTGACCCAGGGCGCGCTGGTGAAGCCCGGCGACCGCGGCTTCCTGGCGGCCGCGCTCGGCGCCGGCATGCGCGCGGTGACCGTGCCCGTCTCGACCCAGAGCGCGGTTGCGGGCTTCGTCTTCCCGGGCGACCGCATCGACCTGATCCTCACCCAGTCGGTGAGCGGCGGCGGCGACGGTCCGGCGCTCAAGGCGTCCGAGACGGTGTTGCGCAACCTGCGCGTGCTCGCCACCGACCAGAAGACCGACAAGCAGACCGACGACAAGGGCAACACGATCGTCAACACCTATTCGACCGTCACGGTCGAGGCGACGCCCAAGATCGCCGAGAAGATCGCGGTGGCGCAGACCATCGGCACGCTCTCGCTCTCGCTGCGCTCGATCGCCGACAATCAGGGCGAGCTCGAGGACGCGATCGCGAACGGCGACGTCGAGGTGCCGAGCGACCCGAAGAAGGAAAAGGAAATGATCGCCAAGGTGGCGCGCACACCGCAGGACGGCGCGACCACCTTCGCCACCGGCGCCGACGTGTCGCGCTTCCAGCGCAGCACCGTGCCGACCAAGCCGCACGACATGGGCACGGCCGGCGCGCCCGGCGCTACGCCCGCGCCCGGCCAAAGCTTTCCCGGCGCCGCGACTCCGCGCGGCCCGGTCGTGACCGTCGTTCGCGGCAATGCCGAGACCGCCGTTGCTCTGGGGGGCAAGAACTGAAATGACTCGCAAGCTTCTCCTGAAGCGCTCGCTCGCCGCGATCGTGTCGACCGCGCTGGTCGGCACGCCGGCGACCGGCTTCGCCCAGACCGCCAAGTCAAAGCGGCCCCACCCGGCACGCACCAATGCGCCGGCCCGCACCAATGTGGGCGTCGCCAACCTGCCGCCGGGCACGCAGCGGCCGAGCGGCGAGATCCTGCTCTCGACCGGCCAGGGCGAGCTGATCACCCTTCCCGCCACCGTCGCCAACGTCTGGACTTCCAATCCGTCCGTCGCCGACATCTATGTGAACAATCCGCGCCAGATCCATCTGTTCGGCAAGGAGTTCGGCGAGGCGACGGTGTTCGCGACCAGCGCCTCGGGCGCGGTGGTCTTCTCCACCAATGTCCGCGTGGCGCAGAACATCACTTCGATCGACCGCATGGTGAAGGTGGCGATGCCCGATGCGGACGTCCAGGTAACCACGGTCGGCCAGATCGCGGTGCTCAACGGCACGGTGAAATCGCCGCAGGACAGCGAACAGGCGCAGCGCCTGGTAACCGGGCTGCTCAACCCTGGCGTCAACGTCAACGACCCCAATGCGCAGGTCAAGATCGCGGTGATCAACCGCCTGCGGACCGCTACACCGCTGCAGGTGCAGCTGCAGGTGAAGTTCGCCGAAGTGAGCCGCAGCTTCGTCAAGAACATTGGCGTTAATTTCAGCACTAAGGACTCGACCGGGGGCTTCCAGTTCGGCCTGGCCCAGGGCCGCAGCCCGGGCTCGTTCTCGGCGGCGGACCTCGCCAAATATCCGACCGCGACGATGACGCAGAACGGCGTCACCATCACCGGCGCCTATGATCCCTCCACGGGCAGGTTCGTCAATCCGCGCGCCAGCGGCCTGGCCGACATCACCCGCGGCTCCGACAACGCCACCATGGGCCTGGCGGGCAAGCTGTTCGGCCTCGACGTGCTTTCCGCCATCGATCTCGGCGAGACGATCGGCCAGGTGACCACGCTCGCCAATCCGAACCTCACCGCGCTTTCGGGCGAGACGGCGAACTTCCTCGCCGGCGGCGAGATCCCGATCCCGGTCGCGCAGGGCCTGGGCACCACCACGGTGGAATACAAGCAGTACGGCATCAGCCTGGCCTTCACGCCGACGGTGCTGGCCGATGGCCGCATCTCGCTGCGCGTACGCCCCGAAGTGTCGCAGCTGACTTCGGCCGGCGCGGTGCAGCTGAACGGCGTCACCATCCCCGCGCTCAGCACGCGCCGCAGCGAGACCACGGTCGAGCTCGGCTCGGGCGAAAGCATGGTGGTGGGCGGACTGCTGCAGAATTCGCAGAACAATTCGATCACCAAGACACCGGGCCTGGGCGACGTGCCGATCCTGGGCGCGCTGTTCCGCTCCAACGCCTTCCAGCGCCAGGAGACCGAGCTGGTGATCGTGATCACCCCCTATCTGGTGAAGCCGGTCAACGCCAATCAGATCGTCCTGCCGACCGACGGCTACAAGGCGCCGAACGATTTCGACCGCGTCTTCATGGGCGCGCTCTCCAGCCGCGACAAGAATGGCGAGCGCCCCAAGCCGAGCATGGCGCCGGCGGACGGCCAGCCTTCAGTGGGCGCCTATTCGCCTGCCCCGGCCGGCCAGGCGACCGCGCCCGCCCAGATGGCGCCCGCCCCGCAACCCAACCGCAAGCAGAAGAAGGGCGGCTCCGCGGCCCCCGGCTTCGGCTTCTGACCCGATGCGACTGACGAGGAGATCGCCCGTGCTTCCGCGCTTCACTCCCCTGCTCGTCCCGGCGCTGCTGCTCGCCGGCTGCGGCACCTATAATGGCGGCGTGGAATCGGTCCATCAGCCGATCGTCCAGCGCAGCGACTATGTGCTCGACCTGCAGACGACCGGCTATTCGCTGGCGCCGGGCGAAAGCCAGCGCCTGGCCGGCTGGATGTCGGCGATGAGCCTGCGCTATGGCGATCGCGTCGCGATCGACGACGGCGCCGCCGGCACCACCGGCCGCCCGGAAATCGCCGCCGAGGCCGGCCGCTACGGCCTGATCCTCGCCGATCGCGCGCCCGTTACCACCGGCCAGATCGCGCCGGGCACCATCCGGGTGGTCGTTACCCGGATGACCGCCAATGTGCCGGGCTGCCCCGACAATTCGCGCCCCGCGGAATATACGTTCGAGGCGAGCACCAGCTCCAACTATGGCTGTGCGAGCAACAGCAATCTCGCCGCGATGATCGCAGATCCGGCCGATCTCGTCCGCGGCGCCGCGGGGTCGCCCACGGCCGATCCGATCACCGCATCCAAGGCCATCGGCGCACTGCGCGCGGCGGTGCCTTCGGGCAGCGGCGGCAAGGTCGACGCCGGTTCGGGGAGCCCCAAGTGAACGCGCCTTTCAATCCCGCCCGCACCGGGCATCGCGATCCGTTCGTTGCGTTCGTCTGCGACGAGACGACGGCGGAGATCCTGCGCCCGATCGCCGTCGAGCTCGGCTGGTCGCCGGAGAAGGTCAACAAGGGCGGCCTGCGCAACGCGGTCCAGACCCTGTCGGTCTCGGCGAGCCCGAACATCCTGTTCGTCGACCTCTCCGAGAGCGGCGATCCGCTCAACGACATCAACGCACTCGCCGAAGTCTGCGAGCCTGGCACGATCGTGATCGCGTCGGGCCAGGTGAACGACGTGCGCCTGTATCGCGACCTCGTCGCGAGCGGCATCCACGACTATCTGCTCAAGCCGCTGAATCCGGATGCGCTGCGCGACGCCTTCGCCCAGGCGCAGACCGCGCTCAACGCACCCAAGCTGGCCGAGACCGGCACCGATCGGCCGCATTGCGCAGTCGCGGTGATCGGCACGCGCGGCGGCGCCGGCGCTTCCACGCTCGCCACCTCGCTTGCCTGGCTGATGGGCGAGCGCCTGGGCCGCAGCACGGCGTTGCTCGACCTGGACGTGCATTTCGGCACCGGCGCGCTCGCGCTCGACCTCGAGCCCGGCCGCGGCCTGACCGACGCGATCGAGAATCCAAGCCGCATCGACGGGCTGTTCATCGAGCGCGCGATGGTCCGCGCTTCGGACCGCCTCGCGGTGCTCAGCGCCGAAGCGCCGATCCACTCGCCGATCATGACCGACGGCGCGGCCTTCTATCAGCTGCAGGAAGAGATCCGCACCGCATTCGAGTGCACGATCGTCGACCTGCCGCGCTCGATGCTGGTCAACCATCCGCACCTGATCACCGATGTGCAGGTGGCCGTGCTGGCGACCGAGCTGACCCTGGCTTCCGCGCGCGATGCGATCCGCATCCTGAGCTGGTTCAAGTCGAACGCGCCGCAGACTCAGGTGATCGTGGTCGCCAACAAGATCCAGCAGGCGGCGGTGCTCGAGATCAGCCGCAAGGACTTCGAGGGCTCGATCGAGCGCAAGATCGATTTCATGCTGCCCTTCGATGCCAAGCTCGCCTCGCAATCGGCCAAGCTGGGCAAGCCGCTCGCCGAAGTGGGCAAGGGCAACAAGGGCATCGCCCCGCTCGCCGACCTCGCCCAGCGCATCGCCGGCATCGCCGATTCGGGCGCGGACGAAGCTGGTCCGAGCAAGGCGAAGGGCAAGGGCGACAAGCCCAGGGGCGGCGGCTCGCTGCTCGACAAGTTCAAGGCGAAGATGCCGGCAAAGGCAAAGAAGTAACCATTGCGCGGCTAGTCTGCGCAAGGGTTACGCAAGCGGAGTTGGTGCGGCGTGGACATGCTGCCGGTATTGATGCTCGCTGGAGGCACCTTCGTGGTGCTCGCGCTGATGGTGCTCGCCTTTTCGGGGCCCTCGGCCGAGCGGGCGGGCGCGCGCCGCGTCAAGTCGATGCGCGAACGCCATGTGGTGAGCGCCGTCGGCGCCAATGCGATGGAAGCGCAGATGCGCCGCGTCGCCGCCGCCCGCGCCACGCGGATGGACGTCACTGCCGCGCGCTTCCTGCCCAATCCGGCGCTGCTCCAGAAGCGGCTCAGCATGACGGGGAAGCCCTGGACGCTCGGCCAGTACATGATGGTCAGCGCCGGGCTCACGCTGGTGCCCGCCGTGTTGATCATGCTCCAGGGCCTGCCGATCCTGCTGGGGCTGGGCGTCGGCCTGGTCCTGGGCGTCGGCCTGCCGCATTTCGTGGTCGGCTTCTTCATCAAGCGCCGCGTCGCCCGGTTCACCGCCAAGTTCCCCGATGCGATCGAACTGCTGGTGCGCGGCCTGCGCTCGGGCCTGCCGATCACCGAGACGATCGGCGTGGTCGGCCAGGAAGTCGACGGCCCGGTCGGCGAGGAATTCCGCGCGGTGAGCGACAAGATGAAGATCGGCAAGTCGCTCGACACCGCGCTGCAGGAAACCGCGGACCGGCTCGGCACGCCCGAATTCCAGTTCTTCACCATCACCATCCAGATCCAGCGCGAAACCGGCGGCAACCTGGCCGAGACGCTGGCCAACCTGGCCGACGTGCTGCGCAAGCGCGCGCAGATGAAGCTGAAGATCAAGGCGATGTCGTCGGAATCCAAGGCATCGGCGCTGATCGTCGGCGCGCTGCCCTTCATCGTCTTCGCGCTCGTCTGGTTCATCAACAACAACTACATGGCCAATTTCTTCGCGGACCAGCGCCTGATGATCGCCGGCGGCGGCGGCCTGCTCTGGATGGGCATCGGCGCCTTCATCATGGCCAAGATGGTCAATTTCGAGATCTAGCGGCATGAACCCTCCTCCCTCCGGACCCACGCTGCTCGGCGTCGACGTCATCTGGGTGGCGACGATCCTGTCGGCCGTCGCCGCCTTCGCGGTGCTGCTGGCGATCTATGCCGCCACCACGGTGCGCGATCCGATGGCGAAGCGCGTGAAGTCGCTCAACGAGCGCCGCGAGCAGCTGAAGGCGGGCATCACCGCCTCCACGTCGAAGCGCCGCGCTAAGCTGGTCCAGAAGAACGAGACCACCGACCGCATCCGCTCGCTGCTCTCCTCGATGAAGGTGCTGCAGGACAGCCAGGTCAAGCAGGCGCAGACCAAGCTGCTCCAGGCGGGCATCCGCCGCAAGGAATTCGCGGTGGCGGTGATCTTCGGCCGGCTGGTGCTGCCGATCGTGATCGGCGGGCCGGTGCTCTACCTCGTCTACGGCACGAGCATGTTCGCCGACTGGAGCCCGATCAAGGCCTATGGCCTGGTCGCCGGCAGCTTCATCCTCGCCTACAAGTTCCCGGATCTCTATCTCAAGAACAAGATCCAGAAGCGCAGCGCGGCGATCCGCAAGGGCCTGCCCGACGCGCTCGACCTGCTGGTGATCTGTGCCGAAGCGGGACTCACCGTCGACGCCGCCTTCCACCGCGTCGCCAAGGAGCTGGGCAAGGCCTATCCCGAGCTGGGCGAGGAATTCCAGCTCACCGCGATCGAGCTGGGCTTCCTCACCGATCGCCGCCAGGCCTTCGAGAATCTGGCGGAGCGCATCGACCTCGATTCGATCCGCGGCGTGGTCACCACCATGATCCAGACCGAGAAATACGGCACGCCGCTCGCCTCGGCGCTGCGCGTGCTCTCGGCCGAATTCCGCAACGAACGCATGATGCGCGCCGAGGAAAAGGCCGCGCGCCTGCCCGCGATCATGACCGTGCCGCTGATCCTGTTCATCCTGCCGGTGCTGTTCGTCGTGATCCTGGGGCCCGCGGCCTGCTCGATCAACGATGCGCTGATCTCGAAGGGCCCCTAACCTTTCCGGTGGCGCGGCCTTCCCGGGCGGGATAGCTTCCCGCCAGACTAAGGGGAGGTCGACTCGATGCATGATTTGCCGTTCCAGACGATCACGCAGGTCGCGGGCTTGGGCCTTACGCTGATCGCCGGCTGGTTCCTGGGGCTCGCCAGCCATGGCGGCGGCCGCAAATGGCGCGAACGACTCGAGGAAGCGGAAACCGAGAATGCCGGCTATCGCGACCGGGCCGAGAGCGACCTGCGCGATGCCGCCCGCCGCATCCGCGATCTCGAGGCCGAGAATGCCCGGCTGAAGGCCGCCCCGCCCGCTCCCGTTCCCGCTCCGGCCCCCGCCGCCGAGCCCGAGGGCCATTCGACCGCCACCATGGCCGCGGCGGCAGCCGTTGGCGCGGTCGCCGGAGCCGCCGTCACCCATGCGGCGGAGGCACATGCCGAACCCGCGCCGGAGCCTGTGCATGCCGAGGCCGCTCCCGTGGAAACGGCGCATGTCGAAGCCGCGCCCGCCGAGCCGGCGCCGGTGGCCCCCGCGCCCGCCGAGCCGGTGCATGACGTGCCGGCGGCAGAGGCCGAGCCCTCGCATCCCGAGCACGCGCACTAGGATCGCGGACGATGGCGCTTCCGTTCGAGACCGCGACTCAGTTCGCCGCGCTGGGGCTGACTCTGGTCGGCGGCTGGTTCATCGGCCTTGCCAGCCGCTCCGGCGGCGCGAAGTGGCGCGAGCGCTACCAGGACGAGGAACTCGAACATGCCCGCTATCGCGACGAGGCAGAGGAGCGCATCCGCGCGCTCCAGGCCGAGTTGGCGACGATACGCAGGCAGGCGCCGGTGCCCGCTCCCGTGGTGGAGGATGCGCCCGGTGCCGGCTGGCGCGGCTGGTTCGGCTGGGGCCGGGACAATCTCGCGCGGATCAAGGGCATCGACGAAGCGCGCGAGAAGCGGCTCAACGAGCTGGGCATCAAGACCTATCGCGAGATCGAGAAGATGGCGCCCGATGACGAGGCCGCGCTGGAACAGCGGCTGGAAGTGGCGCCCGGCACGATCGCCGGGCAGGGCTGGCGCGAGCAGGCCGCCCTGTTGCGCGCCGGCAACGAGCGCGAGCATGCGGAGAAGTTCGGCTAGGCCGTGGTCTCATATTCGTTTCCGTAATTCCCGCCTGCGCGGGGATGACGGGCCCGGGGCGTCAGGGCTTGCGCACCGGCAGCCCGATCAGCTCCGGCGTGTAGTTCTCCACCACTTCGGCGAGCGGCCGGCCGTCGCCGCCGATCACCAGCGCGCGCTGGCGCAGGACATAGGGCGCGACCATGGCGTCCTCGCCTTGCGTCGCGATGCCGAGCGTGCGCCGGCTGGGGGCGAGCGGGCGGATTACGGCCCCGAACGGAGTATCGCCGGCCAGCGCCGCGTTCATCTCGGGCGTGAGCCGCGCGGGCACATACCAGTTCTCGGCGATGGACAGCGACAGGCCGCCGCATTTGAGCACGACGCTGCGATAAGTCACCGGCTCGGCCGGACCGACCGCAAGATGCGCGCGCTGCTCGGGCGTGGGCGGCTTCCGCCCGGCCCGATCCACCACGGCGCGGATCGGCTCGCCACAGCGGCGCTGCAGCACCGCGGTCGCGCTGCGTGCCGAGCGCAGTTCCTGGCGGAGCGATTCCGCCGGATCCGCCTGGACCAGCAGCAGCGCGAGCGGGATCACCCCTTGCGCAGCGCCGCCTGCGCCGCCGCCAGCCGGGCGATCGGCACGCGATAGGGCGAGGCCGAGACGTAATCGAGCCGGGTCTCCTCGCAGAACGCGATGCTGGCCGGATCGCCGCCATGCTCGCCGCAGATGCCCAGCTTGATGTCCGGGCGAGTCGCGCGGCCGCGCTCGGCGGCGATCGCGATCAGCTCGCCCACGCCCTCGACATCGAGGCTCACGAACGGATCCTTGGCGTAGATGCCCTTCTCCACATAAGTGGTGAGGAACTTGGCCGCATCGTCGCGCGAGACGCCGAGCGTGGTCTGGGTCAGGTCGTTGGTGCCGAAGGAGAAGAAGGCGCCGACTTCCGCGATCTCGCCCGCGCGCAGCGCCGCGCGCGGCAGCTCGATCATCGTGCCGACCAGATAGTCGATCGTGCGTTCCTGCTCGGCGAACACGTCGCGCGCGGCCTTGTCGACCACATTCTTCATCAGCTCCAGCTCGCGCCTCGTGGCGACCAGCGGGATCATCACCTCCGGGATCGGCGCCTCGCCGCTATTCTCGGCGACGATGCACGCCGCCTCGAAGATCGCGCGCGCCTGCATCTCGTAGATCTCGGGATAGGTCACGCCCAGGCGGCAGCCGCGATGGCCAAGCATCGGGTTGAACTCGTGCAGCTCGGCCGCGCGGCGCTTGAGCGTCTCGACATCGAGGCCGGCCGCCGCCGCCACTTCGGCGAACTCGGCTTCCTCGTGCGGCAGGAACTCGTGGAGCGGCGGATCGAGCAGGCGGATCGTGCAGGGCAGCCCCGCCATCACTTCGAAGATCTCGACGAAATCGCTGCGCTGCTCGGGCAGCAGCTTGTCGAGCGCGGCGCGGCGCCCCGCCTCGTCGGCGGCGAGGATCATCTCGCGCACCGCAGTGATGCGCGACTGTTCGAAGAACATGTGCTCGGTGCGGCACAGGCCGATGCCCTCGGCGCCGAAATCGCGCGCGGTGCGGCAATCGAGCGGCGTCTCGGCATTGGTGCGCACCTTCAGCCGGCGCTTGGCATCGGCCCAGACCATCAGCGTGCCGAAATCGCCGGCCAGCTCGGGCTGTACGGTGGACACAGCGCCCAGCATCACTTCGCCGGTCGCGCCGTCGATGGTGACGAGATCGCCCTCGCGCACCTCGCGGGTGCCGACGCGGAACAGCTTCTCGCGCGCGTTGATCGCCAGCGTGCCAGCGCCGGAGACGCAGGGGCGGCCCATGCCGCGCGCCACCACCGCCGCGTGGCTGGTCATGCCGCCCCGCGCCGTGAGGATGCCGCGCGCCGCGTGCATGCCGTGAATATCCTCGGGGCTGGTCTCGACGCGGACGAGGATCACCGCCTCGTTCGCTGCCGCCCATTTCTCGGCGGTATCGGCGTCGAACACGACCTTGCCCGAAGCCGCGCCCGGCGAGGCGGGCAGGCCCTTGGTGAGCACGTCGCGCGGCGCCGCCGGATCGAGCGTCGGGTGGAGCAGCTGGTCGAGCGCCGCCGGATCGACGCGCAGGATCGCCTCCTCCTGCGTGATCAGCCCCTCGCTCGCCATGTCGACCGCGATCTTGAGCGCCGCCTTGGCGGTGCGCTTGCCCGAGCGGGTCTGGAGCATCCACAGCTTGCCGCGCTCGACGGTGAACTCGATGTCCTGCATGTCGCGATAATGCTTCTCGAGCGTCTCGAAGACGGCCGCGAGCTGCGCATAGACTTCGGGCATCGCCTCTTCCATCGAGGCGGGCCGGGCGCCGGCCTTTTCGCGGGCGGCCCGGGTCAGATATTGCGGGGTGCGGATGCCGGCGACGACGTCCTCGCCCTGGGCATTGATCAGGAACTCGCCATAATAGGCGTTCTCGCCGGTCGACGGATCGCGGGTGAAGGCCACGCCCGTCGCAGAGGTGTCGCCCATGTTGCCGAACACCATCGCCTGGACGTTGACTGCCGTGCCCCAGTCGCCCGGGATGTCGTTCAGCCGGCGATAGACCTTGGCGCGCTCGGATTGCCACGAGCCGAACACCGCGCCGATCGCGCCCCAGAGCTGGTCGTGCACGTCCTGCGGGAAGGGCTTGCCCCACAGCTCCTGCACCAGCGCCTTGTACGCGGCGACCAGCGCCTGCCAGTCCCCGGCCGAAAGCTCGGTGTCGAGATTATAGCCGCGATCCTCCTTGGCGATCTCCAGCGCTTCCTCGAAGCGGCCATGATCGAGCCCGAGCACCACGTCGGAATACATCTGGATGAAGCGGCGATAGCTGTCCCAGGCGAAACGCGCATCGCCGCTGGTGGCGGCCAGGCCCTCGACCGTGGCATCGTTGAGGCCGAGGTTCAGCACCGTGTCCATCATGCCCGGCATCGACACGCGCGCGCCGGAACGGACCGAGACGAGCAGCGGATCGGATGCGTCGCCGAACTTCTTGCCGGTGACGCCCTCGATATGGGCGATGCCGTTCGCGACTTCGGCCTTCACGCTTTCCGGAAAGGCCTCGCCCTGGTCGTAATAGACCGCGCACATCGGCGTGCTGATCGTGAAGCCGGGAGGCACCGGCAGGCCGATCGAGGCCATGCCGTCGAGATTGGCGCCCTTGCCGCCGAGCAGGTTCTTGTCACCCTTGCCCCCGTCCGACACATTCCCGCCGAAGCGGTACACATATTGCGTCATGCAAAGCCCTTCGTTCGTTGGGGCCGCCTACCGCAGGTGCGAACAGGGGGAAACCCGCTGACTACGTTGTCATATCGCAAGATTTGCTTGGGTTGGGGACAAGTTTCGAAGACACCGGTTACCCAACATGAATCCCGGGGCCATTAGCCTCTTGTCGATCCGGTCTTGTCCTGCTGGCGTTCCAGGAGTGCGCGGCCAAGCGCGCCGACAAACAACAGGTCCGGCACTTCGCCCGCGAGCTTCACCCGAACCCGCTCGCCCACCAGCCTGCGCTCGCGCTCGACCGAGTGCATTTGTGCCCAGGGCACGTAGATCGTCGGATGAAAGGGGCGGAAGAGCAGGAAGGGGCGCAGCCAGAAGCCCGATTCCGAAGTCCAGCCCTCGACCGCGGAGCCATAGTTGGGCGAGCGCAGCGATCCGCCGATGTTGAGCGACACGAAGCGCCAGCGCCGCGCGGAATAGGGCGGATCGGAAGTGGCGGGATAGGCGCGGGCAACCTTGCGCCACCCCAGGTTCGCGATCAGGGCAATGATCGCGAGCCAGAAGAAGGGGAAGACCAGCAGGAACAGCGCGGCGAAGAGCCCCGGCGAAACCGGAAGCCCCTGCCCCGCCGCGCTCATCCCTCGATCCTGGAGAAATCGGCGACGTTGTTCATCGCATCGCGGATGCGGGCGAGCAGGGCCAAGCGCGCATTGCGCTTCTGCGCGTCGGGATCGTTGACGGTGACGTCGTCGAAGAAGCGGTCGATCGGCGCGCGGAGCGAGGCGAGGGCCGCCATCGCGCCTTCGAAATCCTCCGCCGCGATCGCCGCTTCGGCCTTGGGCTCGGCAGCGTCGAGCGCCGCGATCAGCGCGGACTCGGCGGGCTCGGCTTCATAGATGCCGGTATCCGCGACTTCGCCGGGGACCCAATTCTCCTTCTTGAGGATATTGGCGGCGCGCTTGTAGCCGGCGAGCAGGTTCCGGCCCTCTTCCGACAGGACGAACGCCTGGAGCGCCTTCACCCGGGCGAGCAGCCGGACGAGATCGTCCTCGCCGCCCAGGGCGAATACCGCGTCGATCAGGTCGTGGCGGACGCCGGCTTCCTTCTGCTGGACCTTGAGACGGTCGGCGAAGAAATCGAGCACATCCTGGTTGACCGACTTGGCGAGCGGGAAGCGCAGGCCGTTGTCCAGGATCAACGCGATCACGCCCAGCGCCGAGCGGCGGAGCGCGAAGGGGTCCTTGGAGCCGCTGGGCTTCAAATCGACGCCGAAGAATGCCGTGATGCTGTCGAGCTTGTCCGCCAGCGCCACCGCCACCGTCACCGGCGCAGTCGGCACGTCATCCCCCTGCCCGACCGGCTTGTAGTGATCGCGGATCGCCTCGGCGACTGCCGCCGGCTCGCCCTGGGCGGCGGCGTAATAGCCGCCCATCAGGCCCTGGAGCTCGGGGAACTCGCCGACCATGCCGGTGACGAGATCGGCCTTGGCGAGCCGCGCGGCGCGCTCGGCCTGGTCCGGATCGGCCTTGACCACCCCCTCTTCCGCCAGCCAGCGCGCCAGCCTGGCGACGCGGTCGACCTTGTCCGCGACGGTGCCCAGCTTCTCGTGGAAGACGATCTTCCCGAGCTTGGGCGTCAGCGCCTCGAGCCGGGTCTTGAGATCGGTCTCATAGAAGAAGCGCGCATCGGAGAGGCGCGCCGCGAGGACCTTCTGGTTGCCCTCGACGATCTTCGCGCCGCCGTCCGCCGCGTCGATGTTCGCCACGCAGACGAAGGCGTTGGCGAGCTTGCCCGCGCCGTCACGGCAGACGAAATATTTCTGGTTCACCCGCGCGGTGAGCTGGATCACTTCGGGCGGCACGTCGAGGAACGCCGGATCGAAGCGGCCGAGCAGCGGCATCGGCCATTCGGTGAGGCCGGCATTCTCGTAGAGCAGCCCTTCGTCCTCGATCAGCATCAGGCCCGCCTTCTGCGCCGCCATCTTGGCGCCCAGCGCGATGATGTTGCGGCGCTCGGCGCCGTCGACGATCACATGGCAGGCGCGCAGCTTCTCGATATAGTCGGCGGCCGAGCCGATGGTGATCCCGCCCGGATGGTGGAAGCGATGGCCGACGGTGACCGAGGCGCTCTTCACTCCGGCGATCTCCACCGGCACCAGCCTGTCGCCGAGCAGCGCGATGATGCCCTGGAGCGGGCGCACCCAGCGCAGGCTCTCGGTCGATTCCGACGCGGCGCCCCAGCGCATCGACTTGGGCCAGGGGAAGGCGGTGAGCACATGGGTGATCGCGCTGGCGAGCACCGAACCGGCGGCGATGCCGGGCCGGTCGATCACGGCGAACAGCAGCTTGCCACCCTTGCCGTCGTCGCGCTCGACGAGCTGGTCGCGGCTGAGGCCGGTCGAGCGCAGGAAACCCTCGATCGCCTGGGCCGGCGCATCCGCGCGGGGCCCCTTGCGCTCCTCGCTGGCCGCCGCGGTCATCTCGGCGACGCCGCGAACGATCAGCGCCAGGCGGCGCGGCGTCGCGTAGCTCTCGATTGCGGAGAACGGCAGGTTGAGCGCCTTCAGTCGCGCCTCGAACAGCGCGGCCAGATCGGCGCGCGCCTTTTCCTGCATGCGCGCCGGAATCTCTTCCGAGCGGAGTTCGAGCAGAAAGTCTTCCACGGCACCCGTGTTCGGCGTGCCGGCAACAGGGGCGCTCATACCGTCCACTCCGGATACTTGGCATTCCAGGCGGGCGTCATGTGCTGGATCCAGGCTTCGCAACTGCCCTTGGCCAGGTCGCGCACGCGGCCGATATAGGCCTGGCGCTCGGCGACGGAGATCACGCCGCGGGCCTGGAGCAGGTTGAACAGGTGGCTGGCCTCGATCGCCTGCTCATAGGCGGCGATGGGCACGTTGTTGGCCAGGCAATTCTCGCACTCGGCCACCGCCTTGCGGAAGCCGTCGAACAGCATCTCGGTGTCGGCGACTTCGAAATTATACTTGGACATCTGCTTCTCATTCTCGAGAAACACGTCGCCATAGGTCACGCCCGCCTCGTTGAAGGCGAGGTCGTAGACGCTGTCCTTGTTCTGGATGTACATCGCCAGCCGCTCGAGCCCATAGGTGAGCTCGCCGGCGACGGGCTTGCAGTCGAAGCCGCCCATCTGCTGGAAATAGGTGAACTGGGTGACTTCCATGCCGTCGCACCAGACCTCCCAGCCCAGGCCCCAGGCGCCGAGCGTGGGCGATTCCCAATCGTCCTCGACGAAGCGGATGTCGTGGCGGGTGAAGTCGATGCCGATCGCCGCCAGCGAGCCGAGATACAGGTTCTGCAGGTCGGGCGGGCTCGGCTTCAGGATCACCTGATACTGGTAGTAGTGCTGGAGCCGGTTCGGATTCTCGCCATAGCGGCCGTCGGTCGGGCGGCGGCAGGGCTGGACGAAGGCGGCGTTCCACGGCTCGGGGCCGAGGGCGCGCAGCGTCGTCGCCGGATGGAAGGTGCCCGCGCCCATGCGCATGTCATAGGGCTGGAGGATCACGCAGCCCTTCTCCGCCCAATAGTCGTGGAGCGTGAGGATCATGCGCTGGAAGCTGAGAGGCTCTGCCACGGGACCTTCTTGGTTGTAGGGTGTACAACAATAAAGGCGCGCTTTGACGTTTCCTCTCCTGACGGTCAATGCTGCACCGCCGTTGACTCGGCCGGGGGCATCGGGTCTGCTCGCCCCATGCATCCCATGATCCGCCGCCTGCTGCCGGCCCTGCTCGCCCTCGCGCTCTGGGGCTGCGGGCAGCAGCCGCCTGCCCCGGCCGAGCAGGCCCGGCCCGCGCTCTGGGTGGTCAAGGACGACGATACCACCATCTATCTGTTCGGCACCGTCCATGTGCTCAAGCCCGGCATCGCCTGGTTCCAGGGCGGGGTGAAGCAGGCGTTCGACAAGTCCGACACGCTGGTGCTCGAGCTGGTGATGCCGCCCGATGCCGAGATGCAGAAGATCGTCGCCGAGCTCGGCACCGCGCAGGGCGGCCCGCCCCTGCCCGAGCAGCTCCCCCCGGCAGAGGCGGCGCGGATGCGCGCGGCCCTGCCCGAATATGGCATGGCCCCCGATTCGCTCGACCGCGCCGAGCCCTGGCTGGCCGCGACCCTGCTCTCGGTGATGCCGCTCCGCCAGCTCGGCTATGACGACAAGCAGGGCGCCGAACGAGTGCTCACCGATGCCGCCAGGGCCGGGGGCAAGAAGATCGAGGGACTGGAGACGGCGCGCCAGCAGCTCGGCTATTTCGATGCCCTGCCCCTGCCCGCCCAGCGCAAGCTGCTGATCGAGACGATCGACGACCTGCCCCAGGCCGGCAGCAGGATCGGCCGGGCGGTCGCCGCCTGGCGCCAGGGCGATGCCGACGGGCTGGCGAAGCTGGTCAACGAGGACATGGCCAGCGCCCCCGAAGTGACCGAGGCGCTGCTCGTCCGCCGCAACCGCAACTGGGCCGACTGGATCCAGCGGCGGATGGCGCGGCCCGGCACCGTGTTCGTCGCCGTGGGCGCCGGGCATCTGGCGGGCGAGGCCAGCGTGCAGACCGAGCTGGCCAGGCGCGGCCTCAAGGTGGAGCGCGTCCGCCCCTGACGGACACCAAAGGCGACCGGGTCACCGCCGGATTGACATCGCCCGGAGCTTAATATAACTGATTGGTTAGATAACCAATGAGTTAGATATGGACAGACTGAGCAACACCTTTGCCGCCCTGGCCGACCCCACCCGCCGCGCGATCCTGGCGCGGCTGGCGCTGGGCGAAGCTTCGGTGGGCGAGCTCGCCCAGCCCTTTGCGATGAGCGGCCCGGCGGTGACCAAGCACCTGAAGGTGCTCGAGCATGCGGGCCTGATCTCGCGCAGCCGGGTCGCCCAGCAGCGCCCGGCCCGGCTCGAGCCCGCCGCGCTCAAGGCGGCGAGCGACTGGCTCGCCGAATATCGCCGCTTCTGGGACGCCAAGTTCGACGACCTCGACGCGTATCTCGCTGAACTGCAACGCAATGGAGAGAGCAAATGACCACGACCGAAATCGGTGTCGGCTATGAAGTGACGATCGACCGCATCTTCGCGGCCCCGCGCGAACTGGTGTTCGACTGCATGACCAAGGCCGAGCATCTCGCCCGCTGGTGGGGGCCGCATCATTTCGACGTGCCCTTCGCCGAGAGCGACGCGCGGCCGGGCGGCAGCATCCGCCTCGATATGCGCGGGCCCGAGCCCTATGGCACCAACCCGGTGCACGGCGAATATGAAGTGGTGGACCGTCCGGATCGCCTGGTCATGGTCCTGCGCGCCTTCCAGGGCGCGGACGGCAGCTGGGGCATCGAGCACCGCACCACCATGGCCTTCACCGACGCACCCGAAGGCGGCACGCGCATGCACATGACCACGGTGGTGCTGCAGGCGAGCGCGGAGATGCTGCCGGCGCTGGCGGGCATGAAGGAAGGCTGGAGCCAGAGCTTCGAGAAGCTCGAAGCGGTGCTGCCGGAACTGGCGTGAGCGATCCTCCCTCTCTCCGCCTGCGGGGAGAGGGGGTATCCCCGCCTTGCTTTTCTTCCCTTGCCCCGCTATGCGCGCGCCTTCCGTGCCAGGGTCATCCCTGGAGGCCTGGCCGGTTGCATTGATACAACACTAGCGAATTGGAACGACACATGAGCGATACGCTTACGCTGTCGGCCGAGGCGCGCGAGCAGGTTGGCAAGGGAGCCTCCCGTTCGCTTCGTCGTGAAGGCCGCGTCCCCGCCGTTATCTACGGCAACAAGCAGGATCCCAAGAGCATCCACGTCTCCGAGCGTGAACTGACGAAGCTGCTCATGACCGGGCACTTCTTCAACTCGGTCGTGATGATCGGCGGCGAGCGCACCCTGCCCAAGGACGTGGCGTTCGACCCCGTCTCCGATCGTCCGGTCCATGCCGACTTCCTGCGCATCAGCGAGCACGCGACCGTGCACGTGAACGTGCCGATCGTCTTCACCGACGAGGAAGCAGCCCCCGGCATCAAGCGCGGCGGCGTGCTGAACGTCGTCCGCCACGAGCTGGAGCTGGTGGTCGACGCGGCCGAGATCCCCGACGAGATCAAGATCTCGCTCAAGGGCCTCGAGGTCGGCGACTCGCTGCACATCTCGGCGGTGACCCTGCCCAAGGGCGCGACCCCGGCGATCACCGACCGCGACTTCACCATCGCGACCGTGGTTGCCCCGTCGGCGCTCAAGTCGAGCGAAGGCGACACGACCCAGACCGAGGCTGCGGCCGAGGGCGAAGGCGAGTAATCCCGCCTCCGAACTTGCGGGTTCAAAAAATCGCCTCCGCATCCTAGGTGCGGGGGCGATTTTCGTTTTCAGGAACATGCGATGCAGCTCTGGGTCGGCCTGGGCAATCCGGGCCCGCAATATGCGATGCACCGGCACAATGTGGGCTTCATGGCGGTGGACGCCATCGCCGAGACCTATGGCTTCTCGGCGGAGAAGAAGCAGTTCCAGGGCCGGGTGCGCGAAGGCCGGGTGGGCAACCAGAAGGTGCTGCTGCTCAAGCCCGGCACGTTCATGAACGAGAGCGGACGCGCGGTGCGCGCGGCGATGGACTTCTACAAGCTCGCCCCCGCCGACGTGACCCTCTTCCACGACGAGCTCGACCTGGTGCCGATGAAGGTGAAGGTTAAGATCGGCGGCGGCACCGCGGGGCATAACGGCCTGCGCTCGACCGACAAGCATATCGGCCCCGATTTCCGCCGCGTGCGGATCGGCATCGGCCATCCCGGGCACAAGGACCGCGTGCACGGCTATGTGCTGGGCAATTATGCCAAGAGCGAGATCGAGCCGCTGGCCGACATGCTCGGTGCGATCGCCGCGGAGGCGCCCTGGCTGGCAGCGGGCGACGATGCCCGGTTCATGAGCGACGTGGCGCTGCGGCTGCAGGACTGAGGTCGGGAATCCGAACAAGCCCCTGAAACCCCGCCTTCGCCGCGGATGACGGTCGGGAATGGCGGGGAACAATGGAAAGCCCGGGCGGCGACATCATGAACCGGGCCGGGCCCCCGCGCGTCGCAGCCAGAGCTCCGCCACGACAAGGTTCGGAACCCAGGCCAGGAACGAGATGGCCCGGTACCAGGGCAGGAACGGCAGATCCAGGACCATGACCAGCGGCAGATAGAGCCGCAGCGTGACCGCCGCGAGGGTGAGCGCCCAGGAGCGGATCATCCAGCGGCGATGCGCGGCGAAGCGGCCCTGCAGAACCGCACGCCAACCAAGGAGAGTCACGGCGATCCAGGCGATGGCGAGGCTGCCGAAGCCCGTCGAGGCGATCGGGCCCGCCGAGGATCCGGACGCCAGGATCAGCCCCGCGGCACCCCCGACCAGGCATCCCATGACATAGAGCCGGCCGATCCATCGGTGCGGCGGAATCGCGCCCCGGCGCAGGGCAGGCAGGAATTGGAACGAACCCAGCACGAGCGCGACGACCGCGCCGGCGACATGCACGAAGAGCCACGGAACCCCTTGCGGGTTGTGCAGCGCCTCGGCCGGCCTGCGTGGGGGATGCAGCAGATAGTGCGCGGAATAGACGGCGATCCCCAGGCAGAGAATGGCCAGGATCATCCAGGCGATGCGGACGGACCAGGGCGCGGGCCCGGATGGCAAGGCTGCGGCGGCGGTGGTCAAGCAGGGGCCTCCATTGGCGGTCTCGCCGAACCTCGTTGCCGGTAGGGCGGCGGCTCGCTAGGCCCTGCTTCGCGAATGGTGCGAGGATTGCGCGAACGGAGCCGCATGAACGGTTGGGCGATGGGGCGGGAAGAGCGAGCGGCGCGGCGATGGGCGATCGACATCGCCATGCTGGTGGCGTTCGGCCTGTTGATGGGGTTCCTGGGCCCGTTCGCCTCGGAGCGCCTGCCCGTTGTGGGGCGCTATGTCTATTGGATGATCTGCATGGTCGGCGGCGGGCTGATCGGCGTGGTGGCGGACGATCTGCTGCGCCGGCGCATGGCGCGGGACTGGCGAAGGATAGCGGTGGTCTCGGTGCTGATGACGCCGCTCGTGTCGCTGCTGGTGCTGACTACCGAGCACGGCCTCATCGGCGGGCCCTTCGATTGGCGAAGCTACCAGCGGCTGCTCTGGCAGGTATGGCCCATCCTGCTGGCCGTCCTGGTGGTCCGCACCCTGGTCTGGCGGCGCTTGCCCGGGCGGATCGAGACGCGGACCATCGTCGCCCCGCCGCTGCCCGAGGCCGAGGCCGGCTTCAGGCGGCGGCTCTCGGCGAAACGGCGTGGGGCCCGGCTGATCGCGATCGAGGCGCATGATCACTATCTGAAAGTCCATACCGACGCCGGCGAGGAACTGATCACCCTGCGTTTCGCCGATGCGCTGAACGAGCTGGCGCTGGCCCATGGCTGGCGTGTCCATCGCTCCTGGTGGGTGGCCGCCGATGCCGTGGAGGATGTGCGCTGGCGGCGCGGCGCGGGCGAAATCCGCCTTGTCGGCGGCCTCGTGACGCCCGTCAGCCGCACCTATGCGCCGACGCTGAAGGAAGCGGGCTGGTTCTAGGCTGTCTCCACATTCGGGCTGAACGCCCGGTCCTTCCCAGCCTAGAGCGCCGGCCGATAGGGCTGAACCAGCCCCAGCCGGATGAGCAGCGCGAGCAGCGCATCCACCTCGTCCGCCGGATGATGGGCAAAGCGGGCCCGCACCTCCTGCGCGCTCACCGCCGGACGATCGAGCACATATTCCGCCGCATCGGCGACGGGGCCGAGCGGCTGCTCGCCGCCGCCGGCTCGCAGCACCGCGCCCGTCTCGAGCCAGGCGACCGTGCCGGCGCGATCGGTGCGCGCATAGAAGTCGAGCAGCGGCCGCTCGGGCAGTGCCAGCGACCGGCCCGGCGCGGCGAGCCGCCGCTGGCGGACCGCCACTTCCTCGTGCAGCGCCCGGCTGCGCGCCAGTTCAGCCAGACGTTCGCCCAGCGCCGCGAGCTGATCGGCAAGCGCCGCGCCTCCCCCCTCGCGCGCGTCGGCGAGATAGGCGCGGAAGGCCGGCTCGCGGAGCGCCATCTCCTCCAGCAGCTCGAACAGCAGCTTGCCCGAATGCGGGGTGATGCCGATGGTCAGGTGGAGCGATTCGGCGGAGCTCGCCAGCGCGTCGTGAAAATAGCCGCGCGGGATATAGAGCACGTCGCCGGGCCGCAGCGTGACGTCCATCAGCACGGGGCCCTTGGCGGCGTCGATCCGTGCCTGGGCATCGTCGCCCTTCAGCGGCGCAATCGGATTCTCGGCGCGGTTCGCGTAGATGCGCCAGCGCTTCTCGCCGACGCAGTGGATCGCGAACACTTCGTGCAGGTCGCAATGCGAGGCGAAGGCCTGGATGCCCTGGAACGAGCAATAGAGGTTCGCCTCCGCGCGTGCCGCGAACTGCCGCGCCAGCGCGTCGGTGAGGCGGCGGATCTCGGGTGCCACTTCCTCCACCGCATCGGCGACCAGGCTGGCGCCCATGGCGAGGAACATCTCGACCTTGGCAGGATTGGCGAGCCGGCGGACGCCGCCGCGGCCGGGCACCGGGTCCATGTAGAAATCGGGCGAGACCGGCGCGCTGTTGAGCAGCAGCTTGATGTGCTCGGCGCCCCAATGGGTCCGCACGCCGAGCAGCGCGTTGAGCCGCGCCCAGCCGATCACCGCCTGGCGGTTCGTCCCCGCGGGCGCGGGAATATGGACCGGCTCGCGGCCCCAATATTCGCCAAGGAATTGCTCGGGCGCCAGCGGCGCGATCAGCTCGGAGAGATCCACCCGGTCAAGCTAGGGTCCGTGCTCGATGCTGGCAACGGCCGTGATCGGGCAGGGCCCCTGGCGGCAGGGGGCGATGCGCGTCGATCCCGCAAGCAGACGGCGCCGCCTCCCCCGGGGGAAGCGGCGCCGCGAAAGCATCGATCCTGGGCGAAGCGCCTATTTCTTGCCGATGACCACGCCGATCAGGCGCTGCTGGGCGCCGCCGAGCGTGCCCGAGGCCGAGAAGACCACGCCGATCTGCTCGCCCTGCGAACCGAAGAAGCCACCGGCCAGCGTGCCCGAGAGCGGGCTCGCATTGGTGAAGCTGCCGGTCCACTGGTTCTGGCCGACCGGGATGGCACCCTGCGCGGTGAAGTTGGCATAGGCCACCTGCGCGCCGCCGCCCGCCGGGATCGTGCTGAGCGTGAAGGCCATGTCCACCACGCCGGTGGCGAAGTTCACGTTCATCGTCACCGTGCCGGTGACCTGGTTGATCGCGGTGGTGGTGCCGCTGGTGCTGACCAGGCGGCCGGTGATCCGGTTGGTATAGGCGACCGTGCCGGTGGTCGGCATGTCGGACAGCGCCGTCGAATAGCCCCAGGCGGTATAGGCCAGGCGCTTCTGGCCCGCGGTCGAATCGCCGCGCCACCAATTGGCATAGCTCACCCGGGTGAGGGCCAGCCCGGCATCGCTGGTGATCGTCGTCGGGATCACGTTGTTCAGATACTCGACCTGGGCGAACTTGCCCGCGGTGGTCGCATCGTTGGTGCGGAAGACGAACTCGGGATTGGCCGCCGCCGAGGGCGTGACCAGGGTCGAGGTGCAGGTCTGGCCGGTCGGCACGCAGAAGCGCGATTCCTCGGTGTTCTCGCGCATCACATAGGTGCCGGTGTTGATCGCCGAATCGGTGGCGAGGCGCACGCGGGTCGACAGCGTCTCGGTGCTGGCGGCGCCGAGCGTCACTGCGCTGGTCGCCGGATCGCCGGTATAGCTGATCGCGGCGCTATAGGTGTTGAATTCGGCCGCCGCGGCGAGCGGGAAGGCGGCATAGGTGGGCGACGGCGTCGGCGTCGGCGTGGGGCTCGCAGTCGGAGTCGGCGTGGCGCCGCCCTTGCCGCCACCGCAGCCCGACAGCGCAACCGTCGCGGCGAGCGCGCTCATGAACATGTGACGGCGAATCATTCCCTGCTCCTCAAAAACACGCGGGCACCGAAAGGGCTCACCCCTGTACCCCAGATGAACGGCCCCCAGTCAAGCCGGACGGACCGGCTAATCCGGCTCCAATGCGGCGTTTTGAGGGCCTGGAAAGGCGAAACCGCGCATCGCGGCCCCACCTGCCTCCCCCGCGGGGACGGAGCCGCGCATGCCAACCCGCAACCGCTCGTCGCCCAGGCGCCACGCGCGGTCGCGGTGCCGATCAGGCCTCCTTGTCCTTCAGCGACTTGCGGAGCGCCTCGATCTTGAACATGCGCGCCACCTTGTCCTTCCCCGCCAGCGGGCCCTTGCCCATCTCGGCGGCGAACTGAACGCACTGGCCGACCATGTTGAACCCGCGGCCGCTGCGCTCCAGGTCGGAGACCTTGCCGTCGCCATTGGCATCCTTGCCCGCGCGGAACTTGGCCTCGACCGTCTTCGGATAGGCCCAGTCGGCATATTGCTGGATCGTCGCGCGCGAGAGCGCCGGGGCGCCGTCCTCGCCCGCGGGCAAGGTCTGATCGCCGAGCGAGGCTTCGAGCTTCTCGCGGTAGAAATCCTCATACGGCTTGGCGTCGCCGGCGACGGCGGCGATCGCGGCCTTCTGCCAGCGCAGCGCGGCGAGGCAGTCGAAATTATGCTCGACGCTGTCCTTGAGCTTCTGCGCCTTCTCGGCATCGGCGGCACGCGCGGCCGCTTCCTCGTTCGCCTTCTTGTTGGCGGCACTGTCGTCGCAGGCGGAAAGGCCCAGTGCGAGCGCGAGGCCGGCCATGGCGAGATTCCCGATACGGATCATTGCTTCTCTCCCCTCTTTTATCGCGGCACTCTGCCATGCGGCCTTCCCAAGTCAACGCGATGGCCCAAGTCGACGCGCCGGCCCCGGTCAACGCGCTGGCAAAAGCGGCGCATTGCCTCTATCGGGGCGCCTTTCCCAATACATTGGAACAGGCTTCACATGGGTTTCCGCTGCGGCATCGTCGGGCTTCCGAACGTCGGCAAGTCCACGCTCTTCAACGCGCTGACCGAAACGGCGGCGGCGCAGGCGGCGAACTATCCGTTCTGCACGATCGAGCCGAATGTCGGCAACGTCGCCGTGCCCGACCCGCGGCTGGACAAGCTCGCCGGGATCGCGGGCTCGGCCAAGATCATCGAGACGCAGCTCGGCTTCGTCGACATCGCCGGGCTGGTGCGCGGCGCCAGCAAGGGCGAGGGCCTGGGCAACCAGTTCCTGGGCAATATCCGCGAAGTGGACGCGATCGTGCATGTGCTGCGCTGCTTCGAGAATGACGATATCCAGCATGTCGACAACAAGGTCGACCCGATCGCCGACGCGGAGACGGTGGAGACCGAGCTGATGCTCTCGGACCTCGAGAGCCTCGAGAAGCGCGTGCCCAATTTCCAGAAGAAGGCGGCGCAGGGCGACAAGGAGGCCAAGGCGGCGGCCAGCGTGCTCGGCCAGGCGCTCGACCTGCTGCGCGACGGCAAGCCCGCGCGGCTGACCCAGCCCAAGGACGTGGACGAGGAGCGCATCTTCCGCCAGGCGCAGTTGCTCACGTCCAAGCCCGTCCTCTATGTGTGCAACGTCAACGAGGAGGATGCGGCGAACGGCAACGCCTTCTCGGCGCGCGTGTTCGAGAAGGCCGGGGCCGAAGGCGCCGAGGCGGTGGTCGTCTCGGCGGCGATCGAGGCCGAGATCGCGACCATGCCGGCGGAGGATCGCGGCGAGTTCCTGGCCGAGCTGGGGCTGGAGGAGACCGGCCTCGCCCGCGTGATCCGCGCCGGCTACAAGCTGCTCCACCTGCTGACCTTCTTCACCGTCGGCCCCAAGGAGGCGCGCGCCTGGACCGTGCATGCCGGCGCCAGCGCGCCCGAGGCGGCGGGCGTGATCCACAGCGACTTCGAGAAGGGCTTCATCCGCGCCGAGACGATCGCGTACGAGGATTATGTCGCGCTGGGCGGCGAGGCGCGGGCACGCGAGGCGGGCAAGCTGCGCGCCGAGGGCAAGGCCTATGTCGTCAAGGACGGCGACGTGATGCACTTCCTGCACAGCTGAGGCCGCCCGGCCTCACGGCTTCGGCGCTCCCGGCAGCGTGGCAAGGCGCGCCTTGGGGATCTTGAGCACCATCCCCGCGGCGCGGCCCGGCACCGCGCTCACTCGATATTCGGCGGCGGTGCCAAAGATCTGCGCGATGTCGGCCGGGGCAAGGCCATAGTCCGCGGCGAGCCAGGCGAACATGCTCGAAGAGGCGCTGCGGAACGACGCGTCGAGCGAGCCGTCCAGGCCGATCGCGACGATATGGGTCGGCGTCTCGATACGCACCTGGCCGGCGCGCTTGCCGCGGACCAGGTCGACTTCGACTTCGACGTCCATCGAAGTCTCCAGCGCGTCGCCGGTGGTCTCGCCATCGCCCTGCAGCGCATGGCCGTCGCCGAAATAGAGCAGCGCACCCGGCACGGCGACGGGGAAATAGACGGTCGTCCCCTCGCCCATCTCGTTGAAGTCCATGTTGCCGCCGAACCGGCCGACATCGCCCGATCCCGGCGCAGCCAAACCGGGGTCGGCCGCCACGCCGATGCCGCCGAGCATCGGCTTGACCGGCACCCAATAGCCCTTCAGCGCATTGCCCGGCGCCTCGGGCGTGGCGATGCCCTTGTCGCGGTCGAGCCGCCAGGTGACCGGCTTGCCCAGCCCGGCCATGCGCACCGCGGTGCGCGCATCCTGCCCGCGCTCGGTCATGCCGTTGGTGCTGATCGCCGTGTCGCGGTTGAGCCGGAGCCGGCGGATGCGCACGACCAGCGTGTCGCCGGGCATGGCGCCGTCGATATAGAAGGGCCCGGTCTGCGGATTGCCGGGCGCGGCGCGGCGCACGCCCTTGGCGTCGATGCCGGCGGCGTCGATCGTCGCGGTGTGGATCGTGTCGCCCGGATTGACGTGCAGCACCGGCGGGTTGAACGCCGAGAACTCGCGATAGAAGCGCTCGGGGACGAATTCATGCCGGCGCGGCGGCCCGCCGCTCGGCTGCGGCGCGCGCTCGGCGGTGAAGCTGAGGCGATGCGGCATGCGCGCCTGCTCCGCGCCGTCGATCAGGATCATCTCGCCGGCGATCCGCCCGTTCGCGAGCCGGGCAGTCACGTCCTCCGATCCGCCCACCTTGTCCTTGGCGAGGAAGCGGATCTCGTTGCCCTTCACCGTGCCGGTGAGCACATCGCCGGTCAGGTCGCCGCTGATCCGGTTGCCGTCCTGCGCGAGGTCGAGCGTCCAGATCGTCGGCGTGCCGAAATAGTCGACGGTGACGATCCAGCGCCCGGCGAGCTGCGCTGTCTGCGCCTGTGCCGCCATCGGCGCCGCGCATGCCAGCGCCGCCGCCATGCCCCAGATTCCGCCCCGCATATCGCCTTCCCCCCGCAACTTCGTTTCGCCCCGGAAACGGAGCGGTGACTGAACCCCGAATGAACCGGCCGCCGGTTCGCGGCTGAACGCCGCGCGAATCGGACCAAGCACTGCGCCTGTGCCGGTTCAGCCGCCGGTCGACGGCAGCGCGAAGCGAACCGGCGCCGCCTCGACCCGGCTGGGCAACCCCGCCATCTCCCCTTCGCGCAGGAAGCGCAGCACCGCGGCGGCGAGATCGGGATGGTCGCGCAGCAGCGGCATCGGGCCGTTGTGCTGCCCGCGATGGACGATCAGCGCGCGGGCATTGGGGAACCAGGGCAGCAGATCGAGCAGATTCTCCATCGGCGTGTTCGCGTCCCAATCGCCCTGGACGAACAGGATCGGCGTCTCGTCGCGCACCGGCAGGCGGAAGCCGTCGCCCAGGTCCGCGGTGGGCCACAGCCCGGCCGAGGCCGTGTAGGCCGCGAAGTTCCAGCGGCCGAGCATGTCGAGCGCGGGATCGCTTTCGAGCTGCGCCAGCCGCGCCGCGGTGACGCCGGTGGCGGTGTCGATCAGTGGGCCGATCAGCGACTGGGTGCCGGCCTTGCGCCCATCGGCCACTTCGCGCGCCCAGGCCTGGTAGCGGCCCCGATGGAGATCGATGACGAAGGCCGGCCACCGCGCGGCGTTGATCACCTTGGCGAACAACGCCTGCTGATAGTCGCCGAGCCCGATCACGACCTTGCCCTCGGGCAGGTCGACGGTGATCGGCCCCCTGGCGAAGCGATCGCGCACCGCACGCGCCGCCGCGATCAGCCCGCCCTGGGGGAGGAAGGGCCGCAGCGCCGGATCCTGCTCCGCTTCGAACGCGACGCGCTGGAGGACGGCGAAGACATGGCCGGGCATGTCATAGCCGTTGTTCAGCGGCTCGGCCGAGGCGATCAGCGCGCGCGCCACCGTGCCGGGATGGCGCTTCAGCACCGCGAAGCTCCATTGCGAGCCGAAGCTGGCGCCCATCAGCCCGATCTTCGGATAGCCGAGCGCCCGGCGGACCGCGTCGACATCGTCCGCGCATTCGGCGATCGTATAGCCGGCCAGGTCGCGCCCCGGATTGGCGGCGGCGGCCTCGCGGGCCAGCCGGCGCATCACCGCGACATCGTCCTCGACCGTCGAGGGGCGGTCGAGCGGCATCGCCGGATAGCGCAGCTCCAGCATGTCGCCGCGCAGCGTGTAGCCGCGCTGCTCGACGATCACGAGGTCGTTGGTCGCGCTATAGTCGAGCCAGGTCCCCAGGCGGCGCCTGGCGGCCGGGCTCTGATCGCCGATCGTATCGAGCATGGTGACGCCGGGGCCGCCGACGAGCAGGAAGATCGGCGGCTGGCCGTTCGGCTTCGCCGCCTTGATCCGCAGCACGCCCACCGTGATGCGCCGGCTGTCGGGCTTCGCCCGGTTCTCGGGAACGTCGATCGCGCCGATCTCGTAGCGGACCGGGCGGCCATCTCCCGCGGTCTCGGTGCCCGGCGTGAGGGCAAGCGCCTCCTTCGCCGATGCGGGCATGGCCCCCGCCAGCCCCAACGCCATGATCAGCCCGAACAGAATCCGCATCCGCCCCTCCCCGATTCGCGGCATCGTGGCGCGCGCGAAATGAACGGCGGGTTTATCCCTCGAACGCCGTGAGGATGGGGCATGGCCCGGCGCCGCCCCCGCCGCATTCGCGCGCCAGCCTGGCAAGCGCGTCGCGGGCGGCGGCAAGCTCGGCGATCCTGCGGTCGAGCACCAGGATCTGCTCGCGGGCCAGGGCGCGGGCGCGGGGACGGTCGTCGCGCGCGTCGAGCGCGAGCAGCTCGCCGATCTGCTCGAGCGTGAAGCCCGCCGCCTGGGCCGAGCGGATGAAGCGCAGCCGGCGCACGTCCTGCGCGCCATAGCGCCGCACCCCGCCATGATAGCCGCGCTCGGGCTCCGCCAGCAGCCCGCGGCGCTGGTAATAGCGGATCGTCTCGACGCCGACGCCGCCCGCCTCCGCCAATTTTCCGATCGTCAGCATATCGTCTTGACTCCGTACCATGGTACGGACCCTATATGGCGCGCATGACTGGAAACGCAAAGCGCGCGACGCTCTATCGCATGGTGATGCCCGATCATGTCTGCCCCTATGGCATCAAGTCCAAATGGCAGCTCGAGCGGCACGGCTACACGGTGGACGATCATTGGCTGACGACGCGGGAGGCAACCGACGCGTTCAAGTGGGAGCACAGCGTGCAGACCACGCCGCAGACCTTCATCGACGGCAAGCGGATCGGCGGCAATGACGACCTGACCCGCTTCTTCGGCGGCAGGGTCGCCGCGCCGGGTGCGACCAGCTATCGCCCGGTGATCGCGCTGTTCGCCATGACGGCGGCGATGGCGATGGCGGCGAGCTTCGCGGCGACCGGTTCGCCCTTCACCGTGCGCGCGGCCGAATGGTTCGTGAGCTTCAGCATGTGCGTGCTCGCGATGCTCAAGCTGCAGGACGTCGAGAAATTCTCGTCGATGTTCCTCAACTATGATCTGCTCGCGCGGCGCTGGGTGCCCTATGCCTATGCCTATCCGTTCCTGGAGGGGCTGGCGGGCGTGCTGATGGCCGCGGGCGCCCTCCCCTGGTTCGCCGCGCCGCTGGGCCTGACCATCGGCACGATCGGCGCGGTCTCGGTGTTCAAGGCAGTCTATGTCGATCGGCGCACGCTCAAATGCGCCTGTGTTGGCGGCAGCAGCAACGTGCCGCTGGGCTTCGTCTCGCTGACCGAGAATCTGTTCATGATCGGCATGGCGCTGTGGATGATCGCCGGGCCCGGCGGCATGGCGATGTAGGCACGGAAGACCCGCCACCCCCAGGGCGGGACGGCGCCCGGCCAGGCATGGTTTGCCCGGCCGGGCGCCGGCATGTAACGACTTACCCCCGCAACATTTCGCTGTCAGGGGGCCGCATGCGCTGGTATTCGAAGATCGCCGCCGCGGCACTGGCCGCCATTCTCCAGGCTTGCGCGACCGCGCCGGTCGCCGCGCCGCCGCCCGCCGCAGCGCCCGCACCGGCCGTGGCGGAGCAGCGCCCGCCCGTGACGATCCTGGTCTCGATCGACGGCTTCCGCGCCGATTATCTGACGCGCGGCGTGACGCCCAATCTCTCGCGCCTCGCCGCGGGCGGCGTCACCGCGCCGATGCACCCGAGCTTCCCGTCCAAGACCTTCCCCAATCACTGGACGCTGGTGACCGGCCTCTATCCCGACCATCACGGCATCACGGCCAACAAGATGGAGGACGCGGCCCGGCCGAAGGAAGTCTTCACCATGATGAGCGACGACCCGTTCTGGTGGAACGCGGCGGCGCCGATCTGGGTCGATGCCGAGAAGGCGGGCATCCGCACCGCGACCGAATTCTGGCCCGGCGCGAACGTGGCGATCGGCGGCGCGAAGGCGGACAAATGGCCCTATCAGATCCAGGGGGGCACGCGCCCGAGCGACTGGGCGCAGTTCAACCAGGCGATCCCCGGAAAGCAGCGCGTCGACGCGGTGATCGACTGGCTGCGCCGCCCCGCCGCGACTCGGCCGAAATTCCTGACCGTCTATTTCGACACGATCGACAATGCCGGCCATATGTATGGCCCGGACGATGCGCGCACCACCGATGCGGTGGCGGATATCGACCGGACGATCGGCCGGCTGCTCGACGGACTGGCGGAGCTCGGCCAGCCCGCCAACCTGGTCATCGTCGCCGATCACGGCATGGCGCAGACCAGCGGCAAGCGCGCCATCTCGATCGGCAAGTTCCTCGAGGCCAAGGACTATCATCTGGTCGAATCCGGCCCCTATCTGAGCCTGATCCCCACTCCGGGGCGCGAGGCGGCAGTGGAAAAGGCACTGCTCGGCAAGCACGCGCATTTCGAGTGCTGGCGCAAGGCGGAGATTCCGGCGCGCTTCCACTATGGCACCAATCCGCGGATCCCCCCGATCTTCTGCCTGGCGGAAACCGGCTGGCAGATCGGCGAGAAGGATATCGATCCCGACCGGATCGACGGCACGCACGGCTTCGACAACATGTCCCCGGAAATGACCGCGCTGTTCATCGCCAACGGCCCGGCCTTCCGCCCGGCGACGCTGCCGGCCTTCACCAATGTCGACGTCTATCCGCTGCTGCGCGACCTGATCGGCCTGCCGCCCAAGGCCGGGGTGGACGGCACCGACGCGCCGTTCCGGGACGTGCTGGTCAAGTAATCCGCCCACCCCGTCATCCCCGCCCTCGCGGGGATGGCGCGCAGAGAAGACGGGGATGGCGAATAGAGAAGACTTGCCATGGATGAGTTTTCATCCGAAACTGATCCCATGCTCTATCTGGACGACATGCAAGTTGGCACGAAGCGGAGCTTCGGCCGTTACGAGGTCACGCGCGAGGAAGTGCTCGACTTTGCGCGCCGATATGACCCGCAGCCCTTCCACCTCTCCGACGAAGCCGCCGCCGAGACGCATTTCGGCCGGCTCGCGGCCAGCGGCTGGCACACCTGCGCGATGACCATGTCGATGTTCGTCGCCGAGATGGCGGTGCATCCCCAGGCCAGCCTGGGCGCCGCCGGCGTGGACGAGCTGCGCTGGCTCAAGCCCGTCCATCCGGGCGACGTGCTCCGCTGCGAGAGCGAGATCCTCGAAGTGAAGCCCTCGCGCAGCCGGCCCGACATGGGCAGCATGCGGACGCAGACGACCACCTACAACCAGCATGGCGAACCGGTGCTGCGCTTCATCGCGCTGGCGCTGATGCGGCGGCGCCCGGCAGCGGGCTAGGGCCGCCGCTCAGCGCCGCCGGTGGCCGCCACCGGGCCCGCGGAAATCATGCCAGTTGTTCCGCCAATGCGGGTTGCCGCGCCAGTTGGTGCGGCGGTTCTCCCAATAGCCGCGCTGCACGTCGTTCCAGGGGTGGCGGACCCGGGCGCGATCATAGACGTAATAGCCGGTGCCGGGATAATAATAGTCGCCGTACCAGCCCCAATAGGGATCGCCCCAGGCGGCATCATAGCCGACCGCAACGCGGCCGCCATAGCCGTAACCGTCGTCGACGCAGCCGCCAAGCGCGGCCGCCCCGGCGATGCCGGCGGCGAAAACCATGGATTTTAGGACGAAGCGCATGTCCGGTCTCCTGGCGGGAGACGCGGCACGGAGGCGGGATCGCACGTTCGCGCCCCCGTATCGAGCTAAATGACCGGCGGGACGGATGGTTCCGCGCCCGTCATCATCCCTTCAATGTCCGTCGAACGCCACCAGCGCATGCACTCCGATCCCGTCGCCGCGCAGCGCATCCGCGCCGCCCAGCTCGGGCAGGTCGACCACGAACGAGGCCTGGGTGACGTGCGCGCCGGCCTTGCGCAGCAGCCGCACCGCGGCGCGGGCGGTGCCGCCGGTGGCGATCAGGTCGTCGACCAGCAGCACCCGGGCGCCCGGCGCCAGCGCGTCGGCATGGATGGCGATCCGGTCGGTGCCATATTCCAGGGCATAATCCTCGGCGATCGTCGCGCCCGGCAGCTTGCCGTCCTTGCGGACCAGCAGCATGCCCGCGCCGAGCTTCACCGCCAGCGCCGCGCCGAACAGGAAACCGCGCGCCTCGATCCCGGCGACGAGATCGACGGGCCCGTCCACCGCCGCCGCCATCCGCTCGACGGCGAGCCGCAGCCCCTCGGCATCGAGCAGCAGCGTGGTGATGTCGCGGAACATGATGCCCGGCTTGGGGAAGTCGGGAATCGTCCGGATGCGCTGCCGGATGTCGTCATTCTCAGCCATCGAAGCCCTCGAAACAGGAATCCCGCCCTGGCGGTGCCGGGGCGGGATTCGATACGGCCAATACTGCCGCCGAAGCGGATCAGTGCTTAACGCCCGCCCATACCGAGCGATAGGCGCCATAGGTCAGGAACGCCGCGAAGATCAGGAAGCCCAGCACGGCGAGGCCCGCCGCATGGCGCGTCTCGAGCGTGGGTTCCGCCGTCCAGACCAGGAACGCCGCCACGTCTTCCGACATCTGCGGGATCGTCGCACGGGTGCCGTCCGAATAATTGACCTGGCCGTCCTGGGTGAGCGGCGGCGGCATCGCGATGTTGAGGTTCGCGAAATAGGGGTTGAAGTGCATCCCGTCGGGCGTCTTGGCGAATTCCGGGAAGTGCTTCAGCGCCTCCGCCGACGGCTTCTCGTTATAGCCGGTCAGCAGCGAGTGGACATAGGCCGCGCCGTTATGCCGCGCCTTGGTGATCAGGCTCAGGTCCGGCGGCGTGCCGGTGCCGGGATAATAGACCTTGGGGAAGCGATCCGACGGCACATTGTCGCGCTCGCCCCAGGTGCCGCCCTTCTCGTCGAACACCGGCTGCTTGGTGCCCCAGTCCTTGGCGATCTTCTTCACCTCGGCATCGGTATAGCCGAGGTCCTTCAGATTGCGGAACGAGACCAGGTTCAGCGAGTGGCAGGTCGAGCAGACATCCTTGTAGACGAGGAAGCCGCGCTGCAGCTGCCGCCGGTCGAACTTGCCGAGCAGCCCGTCCGAGGCGAGCTTCAGCGGCTCCGGATGCTTGTGCATCATGTGCTCGGCGGTTTCCGCCGGCGGCTCGTAGATCACGCCCTTGACCGAGCCGAAGAGCGCGATCGCCAGCACGAGGATGAAAGCACCGCCGACCAGGAACTTGATCGATTTGATGAACAGCGAAGTCATTGTTCCCAGTCCCCCTTACGCGCCGGTCTTGGCCAGCACGGCCTCGGTGATCGAGCCCGGCAGCGGCTTCGGCGTTTCCAGGTGCGAGATGATCGGCACGACGATCAGGAAGTGCGCGAAATAATAGGCTGCCGCGATCTGGCTGACGATCACATAGAGCGGCTCTGCCGGCGAGCCGCCGCAATAGCCGAGCACCAGCACGTCCGCCACAAGCACCCAGAAGGCGATCCGGTACATCGGGCGATAGCTGCCCGAGCGCACCGGCGACTTGTCGAGCCAGGGCAGGAAGAACAGGAGCAGGATCGACCCGAACATCGCCAGCACGCCCCACAGCTTCGCCGGCAGGATGAAGTCCGCGGTGAAGGCGCGCAGGATCGCGTAGAACGGCCAGAAATACCATTCGGGGACGATGTGCGCCGGGGTGGAGAGCGGGTTGGCCGGGATGTAGTTGTCCGGATGGCCCAGCAGGTCCGGCGCGAAGAAGATCAGCGCCGAGAAGGCGATCAGGAAGACCACCACGCCCAGGCCGTCCTTCGCCGTGTAATAGGGATGGAACGGCACGGTGTCCTGCTCGCCCTTCACCTCGACGCCCGTCGGGTTCGACGAACCCGGGATGTGCAGCGCCCAGATGTGGAGGATCACGGCGCCCGCGATCACGAAGGGCAGCAGATAGTGCAGCGAGAAGAAGCGGTTCAGCGCCGCATCGTCCGGCGCATAGCCGCCGAGCAGCCAGATGCGCACCCAGTCGCCGACCACCGGGATCGCCGAGAAGAAGCCGGTGATCACCTGCGCGCCCCAGAAGCTCATCTGCCCCCAGGGGAGCACATAGCCCATGAAGGCGGTGGCCATCAGCAGCAGGAAGATCACCACGCCGAGCAGCCACACCATCTCGCGCGGCGCCTTGTACGACCCGTAATAGAGGCCGCGGAACATGTGGATATAGATCACCACGAAGAACATCGAGGCGCCGTTGGCGTGGGCGAAGCGCAGGAACCAGCCCGCGTTCACGTCGCGCATGATGCCGACATTCACCGAATCGAAGGCGCCCGCGGCCGACGAATGGAAGTGCATCGCCAGCACGATGCCGGTGATCAGCTGGCAGACCAGCGCCACCCCGGCGAGCACGCCGAAATTCCACCAGTAATTGAGGTTGCGCGGCACCGGATAACCGGCGCCGACGGCGTTGTAGACGAAGCGCGGCAGGGGCAGACGCGAGTCCACCCACTGCATCAGCGGATGCTTCGGCTCATAATGCTTGGCCCAGGGAAAGCTCATCGCGCTCTATCCTCACCCAACCACGACGACAGAGTCGGACGTGAAATTATATTTCGGAACCTCGAGGTTCTTCGGCGCCGGCCCCTGGCGGATGCGGCCGGCGGTATCATAGGCCGAGCCGTGGCAGGGGCAGAAATAGCCGCCGAACGGCCCGCGATTCTCGCCCTCGCCCGCGCCCAGCGGCACGCAGCCGAGATGGGTGCAGACGCCCAGCGTGATCAGCCAGTTGGTATGGCCCTTCGCCGTGCGCTGCTCGAGCGTCTGCGGATCGCGCAGGCTGGAGAGCGGCACCGCGTCCGCCTCGGCGATCTCCTTCGGCGTCAGGTTGCGCACGAACAGCGGCTGCTTGCGGAAGCTCGTCTTGATCGCCTGGCCCGGTTCGATCTTCGACACGTCCACCTCGGTGGTGGACTGTGCGAGCACATCGGCCGACGGGTTCATCGAATTGACGAGCGGCAGCACCACGACGCCCGCACCCACAGCCGCCACCGAAACGGCGGCATATTGCAGATAATCGCGGCGGCGGGGATTTTCGAGACCGGCGAGATCGCCTTCAATTGCCATGTTTACCCCTTGCACTTCGAACTTGCCGCGGCGGACGCGCGGGTAGGACGTGACGCAGACACGGGCGCTAAGGCCCCCCTCGCGGCCCACCGGTGTCTCCCGGCTAAGCCAGCTGGCCTGATAGACGGCGCCCAAGCGCTTCGGCAACAGGGATTTTGAACGACTTGCTGCGCCGGGCGCGGGGACGCTAGGAGCGGCACCATGCGACTAGCCCTGTTCGAGCCCGATATCGCCGGCAATGTGGGTGCCGTGCTGCGCCTCGGCGCCTGTTTCGGCGCGCCCGTGGATTTGATCGAACCGATGGGATTCGCCTGGAACGATGCGGCGCTGCGCCGCGCCGCGATGGACTATGGCGGCCAGGCCGATGTGATCCGCCATGTCGATTTCGATGCCTTCGCCGCAGGGCTGACCGGCCGGCTGGTGCTGTTCACCACCCGCGGCGCCGAGCGGCTGGACATCGCCCGCTTCCAGCCGGGCGACACCTTGCTGTTCGGATCGGAAAGCCGCGGCGCCCCCGATCACGTCCACGCCCGCGCCGATCTTGCCGTGCGCATTCCGATCCGGGCGGGGTTGCGCTCGCTGAACCTCGCCGTATCGGCGGGCATCGCACTCTCCGAGGCGCTCCGCCAGACCCAGGGCTATCCCGAATGAACCGACTCGACGAACAGCAGCAGCGCGCCCGCACCTGGTTCGAGAGCCTGCGCACATCGATCTGCACCGCATTCGAGGCGATCGAGGCGGAAGCCGGATCGGACGCGCGCTTCGAATATATCCCCTGGGATCGCACCGATCCCTCGGGCGAGCCCGGCGGCGGCGGCGTGCGCGGCGTGATGAAGGGCAAGGTGTTCGAGAAGGTGGGCGTCAACGTCTCCACCGTCGGCGGCACGTTCGAGGGGGAATTCGCCAAGTCTATCCACGGCGCCGGCGACGACCCCAAATTCTTCGCCACCGGCATCAGCCTGGTCGCGCACATGGCCAATCCGCACGTGCCCGCAGTGCATATGAACACGCGCTTCCTCACCACCACCAGGCGCTGGTTCGGCGGCGGGGCGGACCTGAACCCGCCCATCCCCTATGCAGAGGATACCGGCGAATTCCACGCCGCGCTCGCGGCCGCCTGCGATGCGCACGATCCCGAACATTATCCGCGCTTCAAGAAATGGGCGGACGAATATTTCTATATTCCGCACCGCAAGGCGCATCGCGGCGTGGGCGGGATCTTCTACGACCATCTGGAGAAGGACTGGGAGGCGGACTTCGCCTTCACCCAGGATGTCGGCCGGACGTTCCTGGACGTCTATCCCCGCATCGTGCGGCGGCGGATGGGCCTGCCCTTTGGCGAGGCCGAACGCCGGCAGCAGCTCGAATGGCGCGGCCGCTATGCCGAGTTCAACCTGATCTACGACCGGGGCACCCTGTTCGGGCTGAAGACCGGCGGCAATATCGACGCGATCCTGATGAGCCTGCCCCCGATGGCGGCGTGGAGCTGAGCATGGGCCTGATTCCCGTCGCCGACGACCAGGTCGCCACCATCGTCACCGCGCTCGAGATGCTGGCCCGCCCGCGGCCCCGGCCCCTGCCCGATTCGCCGCTGCGGCTGGTGCGCTGGCCCACGCCCGATCCGGCCAGGTATCGCGCGCTGTTCCGGCGCGTCGGCGAGCCCTGGCTCTGGTTCTCGCGGCTCGTGATGGACGCGGAGCGCCTGGCCGCGATCCTCCACGACCCCGGGATCCATGTCTTCGCGGTGGTCGATCGCGCGGGGATCGAAGTCGGCATGCTCGAGCTCGATTTCCGCACCGAGGCGACTTGCGAGCTGGGCTTTGTCGGGCTGGTGCCCGAGCTGGCGGGCAAGGGGCATGGCGGCTGGCTGATGGCGCAGGCGCTGACGCTCGCCTGGACGCCGGACGTGACGCGCGTCTGGGTGCACACCTGCACGCTCGACCATCCGGGCGCGCTCGGCTTCTACCGCAAGCATGGCTTCGTGCCCTACAAGCGCACGGTGGAGACGTTCGCCGATCCGCGGCTGGCGGGCGTGCTGGCGCCCGGCGCCGCGCCTCAGATCCCCTGCCTGGGCGCCCCGGCCAGCCGATAGGCGGCGATGCGGATCAGCGCGAGCGCGACCCAGGCGCCGCCGCCGAGCAGCGCGGTGACGAGATAGGAGACGGGCGCAACCGCCTGCGCGCCGCCAATGAGCGCGGCGATGGTCCCCAATATCCCGCCGGTGAGGATCACCAGCCCGAACGCCAGGAACATCGTCATCGATGCCAGGCCCAGCAGCGCGAAGCCCGTGAGGCCGGCGCTGCGCCGCCATCCCTCGCGAAAGGCGCCCAGCACGCCCGCGGCCGGATCGGCGGCCAGGGCGGGCCCCGCCAGCCAGGTCCGCGCCACCACGAACAGGCCGGGGATCACGAACAGCGAAAGGCCGAAGGAAAAGAGCAGCCCGGCGATCAGGTTGAGCACGAAGAAGGCGGCGAAGCGCTTCAGCGTGATCAGCAGCACTTCGCCGAGCGTGCGCCCGCCGCCCTGGAGATAGAGGTTGAATATCGCGAAGGTGCCGAATTCAATGGCGATGTTGATCGCAAGGATCGCCGGCAGATTGGCGGTATAAAAGGCCGTCAGCGCCTGGCGCAGCTTCTCGGGGTCCTCGGTGGCCGGCAGCGCGAGCCCCGCGAGGAGCAGCGCCGCGCCCAGCATGGGCACCACGAAGAACATGCCCGCCAGCGCCACGAGGAGTTCGCGCTCGGCGCGCCACAGGGTGACGGCATCGGCGAGGATGCCGCGGCTGGTAAGGCTCATGCCCGGAACGCGCCTTCGCGCAGCCCGGCATCGGCCGCCAGGGCGAGATAGAGCTTGGCGGTGAAGGCGGGCACCAGCACGGTGAAGCCGGTCTGCACCGCGGCGACCACGATCGAAGTGAGCACGCCGGCCAGCGTGATCCCCTCCGCCGGGCCGCCGGTGACGAGCGCGAAGATGCTGCCGAACACCATGTTGGCGGCGAGCATGGAAACCCAGGAGACGAGCGCGAAGAGCAGGATCACGCCGATGATTCGCCAGGTCATGCCACGGGTGAGCTTCCACGACTGGCGAAGCGCGGAGAACATCCGCTTCTCGCGCACGATCACCGGATTGGTGACGAACAGCCGCGCGCCGACCCACAGGAGCAATGCGACCAGCACCAGCCCGTAGAGCGCGATGCCGCCGGCGATCTGCGGGCCGAGCCCGACATTGGCGCCGCGCGCGATCTCCATCAGGTCGTAGCCGTTCAGCTGCAGCGCCAGCGGGATCGGCAGCACCAGCACGAACATCACCGCGAACAGCAGCACCGAGACCGCGAGCGCCGGCAGCAGCCGGTCCCGCCCGATCACGCCGGCGCCGCGCACGCTCGCCATGTCGAGCGCCATCGCCGAGATGGTGAGCGAGCCCCAGAGCGAGAGGATGCCGAAGGCGAGCTGGACAAGGTAGAGCGACAGCACCAGCCCGGGGCTCCCCCCGGTCTTGGCCGCCTGGAAGCTGCCCTCGATCGAGGCCGGCACGAAGAAGGCGAGCAGCGCCACGGGCAGGATCGCGCCCAGATTGTCGCTCAGAAACTCCGCCGTCCGATCCCAGACGGTGCCCATCTTCGCCATGCGCCCGATGTCCTCCCTCCAACCGGTGTTAGCGGGCGCGCATTATGTTGCCAATGCTTGCGCAATCGCTTTCGGATGCGCAATTCGCATGCCGATGGACCAGGATATCGAATGGCGGGTCGCGCCGGAGCCGATCGAATATGGCGCCGCGCTGACCGAGATGGAGGCGCATGTCGCGGCGCTGACCGCCGGCACCGCGCCCGAACGCATCTGGCTGCTCGAGCATCCGAGCGTCTACACCGCCGGCACCAGCGCCACCGATGCGGGCGAGCTGATCGACCCGCGCTTCCCCGTGTTCCGCACCGGGCGCGGCGGCCGCTACACCTATCATGGGCCCGGCCAGCGTATCGGCTATCTGATGCTCGACCTGCGCCGGCGGAAGCGCGACGTGCGCGGCTATGTCCATGCCGTGGAAGGCTGGGTGATCGCCGCGCTGGGCGAGCTGGGGATCGAGGCGTTCCGCGCCGAGGGGCGGATCGGCATATGGACGCTCGACCAGACCGGCCGGGAAGCCAAGATCGGCGCGATCGGCGTACGCATCCGGCAATGGGTGACCATGCATGGCTTCGCAGTGAATCTCTCGCCGAACCTGAGCGATTTCGGCGGAATCGTCCCGTGCGGCATCGCCGAGTTCCCCGTCACCAGCGCGGCCGCGCTCGGCAAGCCGGTAACATCCCGGCAATTCGATTCGGCGCTCCATGCCACATTTTTGCCATTTTTGGACGCTCTCACCTGAGCGCAGGTCAAATCGAGTCTTGAGGGGTTTGCCCGAACCGTCTAATGTCCACTCCGGTTTGGGTATTAAACGGCGTAACCGTAATCCAAATCCATTATCTAGGGAGCTTTCTACATGCGTGCAGTCATTTCGAAGATCGTTGCGGGCTCGATGATCGCCGGCGCGGCCCTCCTGGCCTCGGCGTGCACCAGCAACGAGTCGACCAACGTGACCAACACCACCGAAGTCGTTCCGACCGAGAACGTGACCACCGACACCATGGTGACCAACATCGACGCCGCCGCCACCGAGAACGGCGCCGTGGTCGAGAACGCCACCACCGTCGAGACCAACACCACCAACGCGCACTGATCGCGCGCCCGGTAGGGTGTTTGAAGAAAGGGCCGTCCGGGCGACCGGGCGGCCCTTTTCGCTTGCCGATTTGCGATGAAATGCCGGCATGGCACGGCCCGGATGGTAAAAAAGGGCTTCAACCCGGACTCGGAACGCCGTAACCCGTGCGCACGGGGTCAACTGGTAGTTTTCGAGGCAGCATGTTCGCATCGCGTATCGCACTTGTGCTGGCCGGGGGGATCGGCCTGTTCGGATCCGCGCCGGCTTCGGCGCAATTCTTCCTCAAGCCCGCCAATCTCGAGAGCGGGCGAGTCACCGGCGCCGAGCCGGGCATGACCGGCCCGGCGCTGCCGGGCGCCACCGCCGCCGAGCTGCGCGCCGCGCTCGCCTGGAACCTGCGCGCCGCGCTCAACGTCGCGGCGCTCCAGTGCCAGTTCGAGCCGACGCTGTTGTCGGTCGACAACTACAATTCGCTGATCAAGGATCACGCGATCGAACTGCGTGATTCCTACGCTGTGCTCGAGAAATATTTTGAACGAGCATACAAGAACAAGAAGCAGGGCCAGCTTGAGCTCGACAAGTACGGCACCCGCATCTACTCGGGCTTCTCGACTGTTCAGGGGCAGCTTTCTTTCTGCCAGACGGCGGCCGCAATCGGCCATGATGCCGTCTTCGTGAAGCCGGGCAAGTTCGGTGACCTGGCACAGGACCGGATCAAGGAACTCCGTGCCAGCCTGGGCCCCTGGGGCGAGCAATATCGTCCGTCGGGCTATATCGTCACCGGCATGTACGGCGTGAAGATGCCGCCCTTCGGCAACGACAAGTGCTGGAAGAAGGGCCAGTATCAGGTCAAGAAGTGCGGCCCGCTGCTGATCGATTGAGTTCGGGTGCCTCCCCCTCCTGAAAGGGAGGGGCCAGGGGCGCGTTTGAAAGGGCCGGGCCCGATGCCCGGCCTTTTCCGTTTTCGGCTACCGCCCCCGCCTGGCGCGCCGCGTTCGCGCGCCCTCCCAGCTGGGCGAGCGAGGCCGCTCCTAGCGCAGGCCCAGCATCTTGTGCGTCTGGAGCGTCAGCCGCCATTTCGGCCGGTCCATCGCAAAGGCGATCGCGGCCTCGATATTCTCCTGCGCTGCCGCGCTGTCCATCGGCTGGATGAGGAAGTTGGCGAAATCCCAGCCCTCGAGCATCTCGACATCGGTGCCGGGCTGCGGCCAGACCAGCTTGAGCTCGTCGCCGGCGCGCTGGACGACTTCGCTGCCCGCCTTGGGGCTGATGCACACCCAGTCGATTCCCGGATGCACCGGCAGGGTGCCGTTGCTCTCGATCGCGATGCGGAAGCCGCGGCCGTGGAGCGCATCGACCAGCGCATCGTCCACCTGGAGCATCGGCTCGCCGCCGGTGAGCACGGCGAAGCGCGCCTCCGCCCCCTCGCCCCAATGCCCGGCCACCGCGTCGGCCAGCGCAGCGGCATCGGCGAACTTGCCGCCACCCAGCCCGTCGGTGCCGACGAAATCGGTGTCGCAGAACCGGCAGACCGCGCCGGCCCGGTCGGCCTCGCGCCCGGTCCACAGATTGCACCCGGCGAAGCGCACGAACACCGCCCGCGCGCCGGCATTCACGCCTTCGCCCTGAAGGGTGAGGAACATTTCCTTAACGCTATAGGTCATGGCCCCGGATCCCTATGGATGGGTCGCGTACCGGGTCGGGTCGGGGATGCCGGCTTCCTCGAAGCCCTTCGCCCGTAGCCGGCAGCTGTCGCACAAGCCGCAATGCAGCCCGCCCGGCGCCGGATCGTAGCACGACCAGCTGAGGCCCATGTCGAGCCCGAGCCGCGTGCCTTCGCGCGCGATATCCGCCTTGGTCATGTGCTGGAGCGGCGCGCGGATGCGGAAGGGCGCGCCTTCCACCCCGGCCTTGGTCGCCAGCTCCGCCAGCTTCTCGAAGCCTTCGATGAACTCCGGGCGGCAATCCGGATAGCCCGAATAATCGAGCGCATTGACGCCGATATAGATGTCGCGCGCGCCCGAAGCCTCGGCCCAGCCGAGCGCGAGGCTGAGGAAGATGGTGTTGCGCGCCGGCACATAGGTGACGGGGATATCGTCGCCCACACCGTCCTTGGGCACGTCGATATCGGCGGTGAGCGCCGATCCGCCGAATGCGCGCAGGTCCATCGGCATCACGATATGGCGTTCCGCGCCCAGCGTCGCGGCGATGCGGCGGGCGGCGGCGAGTTCGATCTGGTGGCGCTGGTTATAGTCGAAGGAGAGCGCGTACAGCCGATACCCCGCCTCGCGCGCAAGCGCGGCCGAGATCATCGAATCGAGTCCGCCGGAAACCAGTACAATTGCAACGCTGTCTGTCATCGGCGCGCCCTACTCCGGATTTCGCCGCGAGGCAAAACGCGTCGCCACGCGCAAAATGGGCCGCCCGTAAGCGGCCCAGTTTCTTGGGATAACCCATGCCAGAGAGGAAAGTGCTCACTAGGAGCGAGGTGCAATATAGCCCGGCAGCAGTGAAATAAGGGTTAAATCCCGTTCAGCCGCAGGCACCGGCCCGGCGCGCCTCATATTCCTGCTCGAACGGCGAGCCGTCGAGCACGCCCTGGGTCTCGATCCGCACCAGCCGCGGCGTCTCCACCGTGATCGTGGTGCGGCCCTGGCCATGCCCGGTGCAGGTATAGCGCACCGTCGCCGCATGCTGGTCCTGGGCGACCACGAACTGCTCGCAGGATGCCGTGCCATGGGCGAGCTGGATGAAGCTGTTCGGCCCGGCGAAGCAGACCTTGCGCTCGCCGCCGCGCCGCTCCTTGAGCAGCCATTGGCCGCGCTCGATCTGCGAAAGCACTGCCTGGGTGGAGGAACGATGGGCCGCAGCCGGCCCATCGCCCACGATAAACAGCGATGCGCCGGCAAATGCCGCACACACCAGACGCTTGAACAACATGCGCAACGTCCTCCCGTCGCGAGCTCGAGAGCCCGCGCCCTTTGCAGCCGATATGGCGCGAGTCCGCCGGATTACAACGGTGGCGGAACGAAATCGGCGAGCTTCACCGGGAATTTTTTCGAGCAAAAGACGCAATCGACGGCGATCACCCCCGCTTCGTCCGCCATCGCCGCCCGCTCCTCTTCCGGGAACTTGGCAAGCACCCCGGTGATGTAGCCGGGGTCGCACCGACAGCCGCGCGCGAGATCCGCACCGCTGAGAACGCGCACCTCTTCCTCTTCGTTGAACAGCCGCCAGATCAGCGATTCGAGCGGGATTGCCGCATCGGCCAGCTCGTCGACGCCCATGGTCGAGCCCAGCGCCTCGACATGCTGCCATTCGGGATGGTCGAGCCGCACATGCAGCCGCTCGCGCCCCGCCTCGCCCTCCGGCAGATGCTGGAGGAACAGGCCGCCGCCGATCCACTTGCCGGTTTCCCTGTCGCGCCGCGCGCCCAGCCGCACGAGGCTGGGGATCTGCTCCGACTGGAGGAAATAGCTCTGCGCCGCCTCGGCCAGCGAGCCGGCGTCGAGCGGCACGATGCCCTGGTAGCGCTCCTTGGTGGTCGCCTGGTCGAAAGTGATCGCCAGATGGCCCTTATGGAACAGCGCGAACAGCGACGGGTTCTTGCCGAGCTGCGACAGGCGCAGGGCATCGAACTGCACATAGCCGCGCAGCTCGCCATTCTTGTAGTCGCACACCAGCAGGCTGACGATGCCGCCCTGCGTCTGCGCCTGGAGCGTCATCTGCCCTTCGGCCTGCTTGAGCGTGGAGCCGAGCAAGGCAGTGAGCGTCAGCGCCTCGGCCAGCAGCCGCTCGATCTGCTCGGGATAGGCATGGGCCGACAGGATCTCGTCGAGCACCGGCCCCAGCCGCGCAACGCGGCCACGGGTGTGGCGGCCAGGAATGGTGAAGCCGATCACGCGATCGAGATCGGTGGTGGGGGCAGTGTTGGTCACGTCGAAATTCCTCGCTGCCCGGCCGAAGCCGGGTTGCCGCTTGTGGCACAGTTTGTCGGAAGTTGCCCGCTATGTAGGGCCTTGCGGGCCCGAGACAACTCAGGCCGCGCGAGCGCGCCCGGCGATCCGCGATGCGAACCAGAGCACCCATCCCGCCGCCAGCGCGGACAAGCCGGCAAGGAAGAGTGCCACGGCGATCCAACGCGCCACCGCGATGGCCGCAAGGGCGCCGGTGAGGCTGCCGTCACTCGGAAGCACAAGCCCGGCCCAGTCTTCGAAGCTTCCGATCGCGATCGCTATGCCGACCCCGATCATCACGAGCCAGAGCGCCGAACCGGACAACTCTGCACCGCGGATGCGCCCGAGATGGGCAACCATTGCCGAGTTCGCGGCGGCAACGAACAGCGCGGCCAGGCAGGTCAACCGATCGGCATAGTCGGCTTCACGAGGCACGAGCCAAAGCACCCAGAGCAGCACCGCGAGGCCCAAGGCAACCAACGCTGCGATGCGAACCGACGGCAAGGCACGCCCCCTAGATCTGCCCGAAGCACCACCGTAGCACAGCTTTCTGCGCGTGGAGGCGATTTTCCGCCTCCTGCCAGATCAGCGACTGCGGCCCGTCGATCACTTCGTCGACCACTTCCTCGCCGCGATGCGCCGGCAGGCAGTGGAGGAACCTGGCGCCCGGCTTGGCGACGCCCATCAGCGCCTCGGTCACCTGGAAGGGCATCATCGCGGCGAGCTTGGTCTCGGCATGCGCCTGGCCCATCGAGATCCAGGTATCGGTGACGACGATGTCGGCGCCCTCCACCGCTTCCTGCGGCGTGCCGACCACTGTCGCCCGGCCCTTGCCGCGCGCCACGTCCGCGTCGCTCGGCTGATAGCCCTGGGGGCAGGCCGCGACGACATCGAAGCCCATCAGCCCGCCGGCCTCCATGATCGAGGCGAGGACATTGTTGCCGTCGCCCAGCCAGGCGACCTTCAGCCCCGGCAGCGCGAAGCCGGCCTCGAGGATCGTCTCCAGGTCCGCCATGATCTGGCAGGGGTGCGAAGCGTCGGTAAGGCCGTTGATCACCGGCACGCTGGCATATCGCGCCATGTCGACCACCTTCTGGTGATCGTCGGTGCGGATCATGATCGCGTCGACATAGCCCGAGAGGATGCGCGCGGTATCGGCAATGCTCTCGCCGCGGCCGAGCTGCATCGAGCCCGCGTCCATCACGATCGACGTGCCGCCGAGCTGGCGGATCGCCATGTCGAACGAAACCCGCGTGCGCGTGGAGTTCTTCTCGAACACCATCGCCAGCACGCGACCGGAGAGCGGAGCATCGGCGTCCACCTTCCCCTTCGGCCAGCCGGCACGGGCTTGCTTGCGGGCAATGGCATCGTCGAGCATCGCCTGGATGCCGGCGGCGCCGGCGTCGGACAGATCAAGGAAGTGGCGCATCTTAAATCCTCCCCGACACGGGGAGGGGGACCGCCGCGATTCGCTGGTGGAGGGGCCCCTCCACCAGCGAATCGCTTGGGGCACTCCCCCTCCGCCATGCCTTCGGCATGGTCCCCCTCCCCGTCCCGGGGAGGATCTTGGTTTCAGTCACCGCTCGGCGGCGCGAAGCTGCGGGCGCCCTCGCTGAGGCGCTCGATGCATTCGGCGATGTGATCCTCGTCGATCACCAGCGGCGGCAGCACGCGGAACACGTTCTCGCCCGCCGCGACGGTCAGCAGCCCGTGATTGTCGCGCAGGTGCGCCACGAAGTCGCGGCTCACCGCCGGCTCCTTCATCTTGATGCCCAGCATCAACCCCTTGCCGCGGATCTCCTCGAACAAATGATCATGGTTGGGGATCATCTGCTCGAAGGCCTGGCGGAGGCGCTCGCCCATCTTGGTGACGTGATCGAGGAAGCCCGGCTCGAGCATCACGTCGAGCACCGCCTGCCCCGCCGCCATGGCCAGCGGATTGCCGCCATAGGTGGAGCCGTGCGTGCCGATCACCATGCCCTTGGCCGCTTCCTCGGTCGCCAGACAGGCGCCGAGCGGGAAGCCGCCGCCGATGCCCTTGGCGGCGGTCATGATGTCCGGGGTGATGCCGTAATGCTCATAGGCCCACATCTTGCCGGTGCGGCCATAGCCGCACTGGATCTCGTCGAGGATGAGCAGCAGGCCATGCTCGTCGCACGCCTTGCGCAGGCCCTGGATGAACTCGGGCGTGCCCGCGGTCATGCCGCCCTCGCCCTGCACCGTCTCGACCAGGAAGCCCGCCGTCTCGTCGTCGATCTTCGCCAGCGCGCCTTCGAGGTCGTTGAACTTCACATAGTCGAAGCCCGGCAGCAGCGGCTCGAAGCCGTCGCGCATCTTGGGCTGGTCGGTCGCCGAGATCGCGCCGATCGAACGGCCGTGAAAGGCGTTCTTGAAGGTGATCAGCTTGTGGCGCTGGGGGTTGCCGTTGACATAGTGATAGCGGCGGGCGGTCTTGATCGCGCACTCGATCGCCTCGACGCCCGAATTGGTGAAGAACACCGTGTCGGCGAAGCTGTTGTCGACGATCCGCTGGGCCAGCGCCTCGCCCTGGGGGCTGCCATAGAGGTTCGACACGTGCATCAGCGTGGCGACCTGGTCCTGCAGCACCTTGGTCAGGTGGGGATGGCCATGGCCGAGCGCGTTGACCGCGATGCCCGCGGCGAAGTCCAGATACTGCTCGCCGCGCTCGCCATAGAGATACACGCCCTCGCCTCGCACCGGCCGCACAGCGCACCGCGGATAGACGGGCATGAGCGGGGTGATGGTCATGGGAACATACTCCTTCGTGAAAAGCTCGAAACGAGACTCCAGAAACGCAAAAGGGCGGCCTGTCGGGACCGCCCGAGGCGGGTGTTTACGAGCCTCCAGCCGGAGAGGCAATAATCGTTTCGGCGAGGGACATGCGCCCACGCTATCGACCTGGAATCGGCCTAGTTCTTGATCTTCCATCCACGCCGCAGCAGCGTGTAGCAGGCGAAGCCCAGCAGCACGTCGAGCCCCAGGATCACCAGGCTGCCGACCAGGATCGGCGAATCGGCGACTCCGAGGAAGCCGTAGCGGAAGCCCGAGATGATGTAGAAGAACGGGTTGGCGTGGCTGATCGCCTGGAAGGTCGGGGCCAGCCGCTCGACCGAATAGAAGGTGCCCGAGAGCAGGGCGAGCGGCGCGACGACGAAATTGGTCACCGCCGCGGCATGATCGAACTTCTCCGCCCAGATCGACGTCAGCACGCCCATCAGCGCGAGGAACAGCGAGCCGAGGAAACCGAACCACAGCACCGCCCAGAGATGCTGCGGCCACAGGTTCACGCCCCAGATCGCCATCGCCAGCCACACCGTGCCGCCCACGCAGAAGGCGCGCGTCACCGCACCGCCGCACAAGGCCGCGAGCACCTCGGTGGTCGAGAGCGGGGGCATGAGATAGTCGACGATCGTGCCCTGGATCTTGCCGACCAGAAGCGAGAAGCTGGCATTGGCGAAGGCGTTCTGCAGCATGCCCATCACGATCAGGCCGGGCGCGATGAATTCGGCGAAGTGAATCTCGCGGTGCTGGAGCGTCACCATCCGCCCGCCGCCGCCCAGCGCGACGGTGAAGATCACCAGAAACAGCAGCGTCGTGACCGCCGGTGCCCATACCGTCTGGAGCTGCACCTTGAAGAAACGGCGCACCTCCTTGATATAGAGGGTGCGCAAACCTCCCCAGTTGACGTTGCGGATCACCGGAACGCCGGGCTCGGGGAGCTGTTGACCGAATTCAGGCTGGCTGCTCATCGCGCGTTCGCGTAACCGCTGCGCGGGCCGCCTGCAAGGTGAAGGAAGAGAAGTTTTGAGCTGGACCGAAGAGCGGATCGATACGCTGAAGAAGATGTGGGACAGCGGGCTGACCGCGACCCAGATCGCCGAGGAGCTGGGCGGGGTGAGCCGCAATGCCGTGATCGGCAAGGCGCACCGCCTGGGCCTGCCCGCGCGTCCGTCCCCCGTGAAGCCCAACGAGCCCAAGGCCGCGGCCGAGCCCAAGCCGGCGCCCGCGCCGCGCCCGACGCCGGCCGCCACCGCCACTCCCGCCGAGTCGCCGGCTCCGCGCGCCGCCGCGCCGGCCGCCACGCCCTCCGCTCCGGCCGAGCCCAAGCCCGCTTCCGACGGACCGGTGCTCCGTTCGGTCGGCCCGGGTGGCTTCGTCCGCCAGAACCCCGGCGAGCAGACCCCGCCGATCTCGCCGGCCCCGCCGCGCCGGCTTGTCCCCGCCAAGCCGTCCGAGGCGATCGCGGGCAAGACCAGCCTGCTCGATCTCAACGACAAGATCTGCAAATGGCCGATCGGCCATCCGGGCGAGCCGGACTTCCATTTCTGCGGCGACAAGGTGAACCCGGGCTTCCCCTATTGCGTCGAGCATTGCGGCCATGCCTATCAGGCGCAGCTGCCCCGCCGCGATCGCCGTCCGCCGCCGCCCCTGCCCTTTGGCGGCCCGCGCGTCCGCTAATCATCGATGCCGATCGCGGCACGCCTGGCACCTGGCGAGACGCTGGGTGACCGCGTGCTGCGCGTCGACCATGCCGGCGAGCACGGCGCGGTATGCGTCTATCGGGCGCAGCGACGGCTCGCCCGCTGGACCGCGCCGGGCCTGCTGGCCGAGATCGAGGCGTTCATCGCGCACGAGATGCGCCACCGCGCGCTGTTCGCCGCCGAACTCGCCCGCCGCGGACAAGCGCGCTGCCCCAGCTATGCCCTGTGCGCGGCGCTGGGCACCCTGCTCGGCACCATCACGGGCCTGCTCGGCTGCCACGCGATCGCCGCCACCACGGTTGCGATCGAACGAGTCGTGCTGCGCCACATGGCGGCGCAGATCGCGGCGCTCGGATCCAGCGATCCCGCCGCGGTCGCCATCCTCCTGGACATCGTCGAGGAGGAGCAGGAGCATCACGATCGATCGGCGGCGCATCTGCGGGGCGGCCTCCTCCAGCGCGTCCTCGACGTCGGCGTCGGCATCGCGACCGAGGCGGTGATCTGGATCGGCATGCATCGCCGGTCCGGGCCAAGGGCCATCGGAGACGCGCGACGAATATCGTAATCTGCGCAAATACTGTGGTTTACGTGTTTCTAACCTAATTCCCGCTAGACGCGCGGAATGAACCGTTTCGGATCAATCCTCGCCCGTCACGCCCTGGCCGCGCAGCTCGTGCTCGCCGGGCTGGCAGTGGCCTGCGCAGCCTTCTGGCCTCCCAGCCAGGGGCGGATGCTGCTCGTGCCCATGCTGCCGGGTGCGGCGGACCACATGCTCGCCCAGGCAATCGACAGCGGCGCGCAACTGCTCGGCGACGGGCCGCTGCCGGGCAGCTTCGTCGTCACGGGCACGCATCCCGCCATCGCCTCGGCGCTCCGGGGCCGGGCAATCCTGATCCTCGCGGCGCCGCCGGCCCTGTGCGGAGGCGCGGCCGCATGAACGAGATCGATCGCCTTCGGCGCCGCGGCGTCCGGACGCTGGTCGTGGCGAGCTGGGCGACTGTCGGCGTGGTCTTCCTGCTCGGCCTGCTGCTCGGCAGCCAGCGCGAGTGGATGACTCTTTTGCTGGGTGCCGCGGCGAACATCGTCCCGACGATCGTCGCGCTGCGCCGCCGCTACGATGCCGCCGCGCGGCTGATCGTCGGCACGCTCGCCGCGATCCAGCCCGCGCTCGCCGTCTATGCGCTGACCGGCCATCCCTGGCAGATGGACTCGCACATGTATTTCTTCGTCGCGCTCTCGGGCCTGACGCTGCTCTACGACTGGCGGCCGATCGCGCTCGCCTGCGCGATGATCGCGATCCATCACATCGTCCTCCAGCTCGCGGTGCCTGCCTGGGTGTTCGAGGGCGGCGGCAACTTCGGACGCGTCGTCTTCCATGCCGTGGCGGTGCTGCTCGAATTCGCGGTGCTCGCCTATCTCACCACCCAGCTCGTCCGCCTGATCGAGGCGCAGGCCGATGCCCGCGCCCAGAGCGACCGCTTCGCCGCGGATGCCACCGCACGACGCGACGATGCCGAGGCGGCGCTCACCGCGATGCGCGCCGCCGAATCGCGCGAGCGCGCCGAGCGCGCGCGCCGCGAGGCGAGCGAGCGCGACGCGACCGCCGAGCGCCGCCGCGAGATGCTGGCGCTCGCCACCGCCTTTCAGGATTCGGTCGCCGAGACCGTGCGCGACGTCACCCGGGCCGCGAGCGACCTCGATCGCTCGGCCCATGCGCTCAATTCGCTGGCCCATACGGCGAGCGTGGAGCTCGCCGCGACCGCGCATATCGCCAGCCAGGCTTCGGACACCGCGGGCGGGCTCGCCAGCGGCGTGCGCCAGCTCACCGCCTCGATCGTGGCGATCGCCACCAGCGTCGACCAGCAGGCGAATCTGAGCGGCGCGGCGCGCGGCGTCTCGCGTTCGGGCGAGAATGCGGTGCGCGCACTGGCCGAGCGCGCGAACACCATCACCCGCTTCGCCGAATCGATCCAGGAGATCGCCGCCCGGACCAACCTGCTGGCGCTCAACGCCACGATCGAAGCGGCGCGTGCCGGCGATATCGGCCGCGGCTTCGCGGTGGTTGCGCACGAAGTGAAGGCACTCGCCAACCAGACCGGCTCCGCCACCGAGGAGATTCGCACCCTCGCCGGCACCGTCCAGGGCGGCGCCACCCTGGCGCACGGCGCGCTCGACGAGATCGCCGCCACCGTCGCCGAGGTTGCCGCGGCCGCGGAAGCGATCCGCAGCGAAGTCGACGGGCAGCGCCAGGCCGCGGGCATGATCGAAGCGACTGCCCACGACACGGCCATGGGCGCCACCCGCATGGCCGAGCGGATCGGCGCCGTCGCCACCGTGGCAAGCGACACCGAGGCGCTGTCCGACCGGGTCTCCAGCGCCGCGACCGGGCTTTCCGAGGCCGCAGTGGCGCTGGAAGCGGCGACCGACAAGTTCATCGCCCAGCTCAAGGCGGCGTGATTCCCAAATTCCTCCCCGGCAAGCCGGAGGAGGAATTGGACGGCTCCATCCCTTGCGCCCCTCACCCCGCACCCCCTATACGTTCTCCATGGCCGCTGAAGACCTGTTTGCCGCGCCGGGCGTGCCCTCCGGCACCTATGACGCCTCCTCGATCGAAGTCCTCGAAGGGCTGGAGCCGGTACGGCGCCGCCCGGGCATGTATATCGGCGGCACCGACGAACGCGCGCTGCACCATCTCGCCGCCGAGATCCTCGACAATGCGATGGACGAGGCGGTGGCCGGCCATGCCAACCGCATCGAAGTCACGCTCGAGGCCGGCAACCGCATCACCATCGTCGACAATGGCCGCGGCATGCCGATCGATCCGCATCCGAAATTCCCCGACAAGTCGGCGCTCGAGGTGATTCTCTCGATGCTTCACTCGGGCGGCAAATTCTCCGGCAAGGCCTATGCCACCAGCGGCGGCCTGCACGGCGTCGGCATCTCGGTGGTCAACGCGCTGTCGATCGACACCACCGTGGAGGTCGCGCGCGACAAGCAGCTCTATCGCCAGCGCTTCAGCCAGGGGAAGACGCTGGGGCCGCTCGAGCATGTCGGCGGCACGCCCAACCGGCGCGGCACTTCCGTCAGCTTCGTACCCGATACCGAGATCTTCGGCGAGATGCTGTTCAAGCCGGGCCGGCTCTACAAGCTGGTCCGTTCCAAGGCCTATCTGTTCGCCGGCGTCGAGATCCGCTGGAAGTGCGACGCCGAGCTGATCGGCGACGAGACGCCGCCCGAAGCCGTGTTCCAGTTCCCCGGCGGCCTGGCCGACCATTTGAAGGAGCAGCTCGGCGCCCGCGAATGCGCCACCGCCGATTTCTTCGCCGGGCGCCAGGATTTCCCGGGTGAGCATAACGGCCGCGTCGAATGGGCAGTCGCCTGGCCGCTATGGTCCGACGGGTCGTACAGCTGGTACTGCAACACCATCCCGACGCCCGATGGCGGCACCCATGAGGCGGGCCTGCGCGCCGCGTTGACCAAGGGCATCCGTGCCTTTGGCGAACTGATCGGCAACAAGAAGGCCAAGGACATCACCGCGGACGACGTGATGACCGGTTCCGAGCTGATGTTGTCGGTCTTCATCCGCGATCCGCAATTCCAGTCGCAGACCAAGGACCGGCTGACCTCGCCCGAGGCAGCCGGCCTGGTCGAAAAGGCGGTGCGCGACCATTTCGACCATTTCCTCGCCGACAATATGGACCGCGGCAAGGCGCTGCTCGGCTATGTGCTCGAGCGGATGGACGACCGCCTGCGCCGCAAGCAGGAACGCGAGGTCAAGCGCAAGACCGCGACCAGCGCGCGCAAGCTCCGCCTGCCGGGCAAGCTCACCGATTGCTCGGCCGACGATCCGGCGGGCACCGAACTGTTCATCGTCGAAGGCGATTCGGCCGGCGGTTCCGCCAAGCAGGCGCGCGACCGCAAGACCCAGGCGATCCTGCCGATCCGCGGCAAGATCCTGAACGTCGCCTCCGCCACCTCGGCGAAGATCCTGGCCAACCAGGAGATCGCCGACCTGATCCTCGCCATGGGCTGCGGCACCCGCAAGGATTGCGACCCCAGCAACCTGCGCTACGAGCGCATCATCATCATGACCGACGCGGACGTGGACGGCGCCCATATCGCCACGCTGCTGATGACCTTCTTCTTCCAGGAGATGCCCGACCTGGTCCGCCAGGGGCATCTCTATCTCGCCCAGCCGCCGCTCTATCGCCTGACGGTGGGCTCCAAGTCGCTCTATGCGCGCGACGACGCGCACCGGCTCGAGATCGAGACGACGGCGTTCAAGGGCAAGAAGGTGGAGGTCAGCCGTTTCAAGGGCCTGGGCGAAATGAACCCGAACCAGCTCAAGGAAACCACCATGGACCCGGCGACCCGGGGCCTGCTGCGCATCACCCTGCCCCAGGAATATGAGGAGCGTGCCGGGGTGAAGGATCTGGTGGATCGCCTCATGGGCAACAATCCCGCCCATCGTTTCGCCTTCATCCAGGAGAACGCGGCACGGCTCGACGAGGAAGTGATCGACGCCTGAAAGGGTTCGCGCCCCCTCCCGCGTCATCCCGCCTTCGCGGGGATGGCCGGGCGGGAAATGTGCAGCAATAATCTTGATATCATGATTTACCTCGCGTAGAAGCAGCGCGTCCACAGCCGCCGAGGCAATGATGCGCCTGCTCCCGCTTCTCGCCGCTTTCCTGCTCGCCGCACCCGCTTCCGCGCAGACTGCCCCGCCGCAGCCGGTTCGGGCCGACCCCGCCTTCACCCTGCGGCTCGGGGAGCTGATCGCGATCCTGAACGGAGGCGGGGACTATGCCGGCTATTTCACGCCCGCCTTCCAGGAGAAAGTGCCGCAGGCGATGCTCCAGAGCGTCACCGCGCAGCTGATCGCCGCCAACGGCAAGCCGCTCGCGATCCTCGGCGTGACGCAGGAGACGCCGTGGCGGGCCAATATCCGCGTCCAGTATGAGAAAGCGGTGGCGAACGTCCTCCTCGTGGCCGACCCGGCGCCGCCGCACCGGGTGGGCGGGCTGCTCGTCCGCGGATTCGAGAGTGCCGAGAAGACGCTGCCGCAAGTCGAAAGCGCCCTTGCCGCCCTGCCCGGCGATATCGGCTATGCGATCGCGAAGCTGGGCAGCGGTGCGCCGCAGCCGCTCGCCGGCCGCAATGCCGACAAGCCCTATGCGATCGGATCGGCGTTCAAGCTGGTGATCCTCGCCGAGCTGGTCCGCGCCACCAATGCCGGCGAGCGCAAATGGGACGATCTCGTCACGCTCGACGGCGGCATGCTGCCCGGTGGCGGCTACACCATGAAGCCCAAGGGCACGCAGGTGACCCTGCGCGAGCTCGCCACCCAGATGATCTCGATCAGCGACAACAGCGCGACCGACATCCTGCTCCAGCATCTCGGCCGCGCGAAGGTCGAGGCGATGATGCCGGTGCTCGGCATCGCCGATCCGGCGCGCAATCGGCCCTTTCTGGGTACGCTCGACGTCTTCCGGCTGAAGGGCGTCGCCGGACTGGGCGACCGCTATCTGGCGCTGGACGAGGCCGGGCGCCGCAAGCTGCTTGAAGGGGAAGTAGCCGGCATCCCGCCGATCCTGATCGACGCGACCAGCTTCACCCGGAAGATCCCCAACCGCATCGACACGCTCGAATGGTTCGAGACCCCGAACGATCTGGTCCGGGTGATGGACTGGCTGCGGCGGAACACCGAGGGCATGGCCGGCACCGACGCACGCAGGATCCTGTCCACCAATCCGGGCGTCAGCCCCGATGTGCGCGGCAAGTGGCAATGGATCGGCTACAAGGGCGGATCGGAACCCGGCGTGATGAACATGACCCTGCTGCTCCAGGCGCGGAACGGCGACTGGTACGTCGTCACGGGCAGCTGGAACGATGTGCAGAAGGCCGTCGACGAGAGCCGCTTCGCCTCGCTGATCGGCAAGGCGGCGGAGCTGACCGCGCCTTAGCTGATGGCACGTCAAGCAACGAATTTGCGGAAGCTGATCCCCGGCGAAGGGCGGGCCCCGGTTGCCACGTCGTTCGAGAGGTTCGACCGCCCAAACAGCCGCCCCGATACTGGGCCCCGCCCTTCGCCGGGGAGCTGCTGCAGCTAGATGCCGGTTGCCCCGGATCCTAAATCTCTCCGCGCATCCGCCGCTTGTGATATTTGGTGCGCATGCCGATCCCCATCAGCATCAACGCGAAGCCCGTGACGATGGCCGCCAGCGTGACGAGGTTCGGAATCGGCGTCCAATAGGCGTTGATCAAGATCAGCGCCGACCCGATCACCGCCAGCGCCACGCCCAGGCGGCGCGGCCCCTTGGCCACCTGCATCAGCTCGCGACGATAGGCGCTGCGCTGCTCGGGATCGCGCAGATCGGGGATCGGCCGGCTCAACGATTGCCTCCGATCAGGTCGCCAAGCCCGCCCAGCACCGAGCCTTCGCCGCGATTCTGCCCGCCATGGCTGCTCGCCGCCGCCATCATCCGCCCGGCTAGGCGGGAGAAGGGCAGCGACTGGATCCAGACCTTGCCCGGGCCGCGCAACCGCGCGAAGAACAAGCCCTCGCCGCCGAAGATCGCGCTGCGCACCCCGCCGGCGCCGACCAGGTCGAACTCCACCGAAGGGGTGAAGGCGGCGACGCAGCCAGTGTCGACGTGGAGCTCCTCGTCCGCCGCCAGCTCGCGCTCGACGACCATGCCGCCGAACTGGACGAACACCCAGCCATCGCCGTCGAGCTTCTGCATGATGAAGCCCTCGCCGCCGAACAGGCCGGTCATGATCCGCCGCTGAAACGCGATGCCCATCGACACGCCCTTGGCCGCACAGAGGAACGCGTCCTTCTGGCAGATCAGCGTGCCGCCGACCGAATCGAGCTTCAGCGGCACGATCGCGCCCGGCACCGGCGCCGCGAAGGCAACGCGCGCCTTGCCCGAACCGTTATGGGTGAAGACGGTGGTGAACAGGCTCTCGCCGGTGACCAGCCGCTTGCCGGCGCCGAGCAGCGCGCCCATGAAGCCGCCGCCCTGCCCGCCGCTGCCGTCGCCGAACACGGTGGTCATCCCCACCGCGGCGTCCTTCCACACCAGCGCGCCCGCCTCCGCCACCGCGCTCTCGCCCGGATCGAGCTCGATCTCGACGAACTGAAGCTCCTGTCCCTTGATCTCGAAATCGATGTCGTCGGCAATGCCGGCGCTGCGGCTATGGCTCCAAGGGCTTTGCGGCATGGGTGTTCGCTCCTGCGGTTTTGCGCCTCCTTATCCGGCTTCGCCGCACCGATGAAGGCCGATGCGCATCGGCCCGCGATCGGAGCGCGCTCACGCCGCCAGCGCGTCGACCAGCGTCTTCACCTTCTTCTGCCGCCACTGGGGCAAGGGCGCGACCAGCCAATAGCCGAGCTTCGAACTCTTGGGCTCGCCGACGACGACGACCCGGCCCGATTCGATGTCGCTACGGGCCAGCAGCTCGGGCACGGTGGCGCGGCCCAGCCCCTCGGCCGCCGCGTCGAGCGCAAGCCCGGCATCCGCGACCCGCACCAGCGAGCCGGCATCCTCGGCCATGCAACCGGGCCACGAGATGCGCACGTCGATGCTGCCGCCCGGCCGCTCGACCGTGACCATCCCGTCGCTCTCCAGCGCCTCGCCCTCATGCTCGCCGGGCCCTTCGCCCCAGCGGATCGCGAGATCGAGATTGGCTTCGGTGAAGTCGATCGCCTCGTCCGCGGGGACGAGCATGAAGCGCAGGTCGCTGTCCTCGCGCGCGATCTCGGCCAGGCGCGGCATCAGCCATTTCGCGGTCAGGTCGCGCGGCGCGGCGATGGTCAGCGACTTGGACGATTGCCCCGCCTGCATCGCGCGCACGCTTTCCTCGAACTGGAGGAAGCCCGCCCGCAGCGCCGCCAGCCCCGCCTCGGCCTCCGGCGTCAGCTCCAGCCCCTTGGTGGTACGGCGGAACAGGACGACGCCCAGCGTGTCCTCGAGCGCGCGGATCTGCTGGCCGACCGCCGCCGGCGTCACCGCCAGCTCGTCCGCCGCGCGGGTGAAGCTCAAATGCCGCGCCGCCGCGTCGAGCACGCGCAGGCCGTTGAGGGGGAGATGCGTCCGCTTCATTCCGCCACCGCCGGCGCCGTGAGTGCGAATTTGGGGATGGCGACGTCGAACGCCGAGCCGTCCTCTCCGATCATGTGATAGCTGCCCTGCATGTTCCCCATCGGCGTGCTCAGCGGGCAGCCCGAGACATAGTCGAAGCTCGCCCCCGGCGCGATCATCGGTTGCTCGCCGACCACGCCTTCGCCTTCCACCGTGTGGCGCGCGCCCCGGCCGTCGGTGATGATCCAGTGCCGCGTCAGCAGCTGCACCGTCATCGGCCCGCTATTCTCGATGCGGATGTGATAGGCCCAGAACCAGCGGCCGCGATCGGGCTCGCTCTGCTCGGGCAGATAGCTCACCGACACGCGCACGGTGATCCCGCGCGTTTCCGCCGCATCGGTGAACAATGCGTCCATCACAAGCCGGCGGCCCTCAGCGCCTGGTCCAGATCGGCGATCACGTCCTCGGAATCCTCCAGCCCGACATTGAGCCGCAGCATGCCCTCGGTCACGCCCATCTCCAAGCGCTTCTCCTCGGCCACGCTCGAATGGGTGGTGGAGGCCGGATGCGTCATCAGAGAGCGCGAATCACCGATATTGTTCGAGATGTCGACCAGCTCGAGCGCATCGAGCAGCGCGTGCGCCTGTGTGCGGCCGCCATCGACCTCGAACGAGAAGATCGGGCCGGCCGCCTCCATCTGGCGGTTGAACAGATTGTGCTGCGGGTGGCTCGGCAGCGCCGGGAAGTTGATCCGGGGCACCCGCTGCTCGAGGAAGCTGCCCACCTTCAGCGCATTCTCGCTCTGCCGGCGGATACGCAGGTCGAGCGTCTCCAGCCCCTTGAGCACCACCCAGGCGTTGAACGGCGACAAGGTCGGCCCGGTGTTGCGGGTGAAGGGCAGCAGCACGTCGTTGATGAAGGCGGCGGAGCCGGCGACCGCACCGGCGAGCACGCGGCCCTGCCCGTCCATCATCTTGGTCGCCGAATAGGCCACCACGTCCGCGCCGAATTCGAGCGGGCGCTGCAGCGCGGGCGTGGCGAAGGCATTGTCGACCACGCTGGTGATGCCGTGCTTCCGGGCAATGCCGCACACCGCTTCCAGGTCGACCACGTCCATCGTCGGGTTGGCCGGCGTCTCGAAGAAGAAGACCTTGGTGTTCGGGCGTACCGCGTCCGCGAACTGCTGCGGATCGCGCGCGTCGATCACCGTCGTCTCCACGCCGAAGCGCGGGAGCAGGCTGTCGGTCAGCCAGCGGCAGGAACCGAAGGCGGCGCGGCCCTGGACGATATGGTCGCCCGCACTGACCTGGCACAGGATCGCCGCCGTCATCGCCGCCATGCCCGAGGACATGGTGCGGCAGGCCTCGGCGCCTTCGAGCAGGGCGATCCGCTCCTCGAGCATCTCCACCGTCGGGTTCTGCAGGCGCGAATAGGTCATGCCCTGCTGCTCGCCCGCGAAGCGCGCGGCGGCGTCGCCCGCGCAATCATAGGCATAGCCGGACGTGAGGAACATCGCCTCGCTCGTCTCGCCCCATTCGGAACGCGCGGTGCCCCCGCGCACGGCCTGGGTGGCGGGTTTCCAGTTGCGGGTTACGCTGCGGTCTTGGCCGGTACGACGCTTCATAGTGCGAGATGCTTTGCGGCTGAGGGGACGGGGCGTCAACACCGCTCGTCACTTGGGCGCCGACAAGTCCTGCTTCGTCGCTCCGCGGATCCGGAAACCAAGTTCAGCATGACGGCCACCAAACGCTCGGCTAATCAACGCGCCATGCTCGATCGCCTCAAGGCCCTGCAGGACCGCCCCTGGCTCGTCGCCCTGCTCCTCGCCATCGCCGTGCAGGCGCTGTTCCTGGTCCATCTCGACCAGCCGAGCGTGATCATGTTCGACGAGGTTCACTATCTGCCCGCCGCCCAGGCGCTGCTCGACCTGTCGGGCCCGCGCAACGTCGAGCATCCGATGCTCGGCAAGGAGCTGATCGCGGCGGGCATGGCGCTGTTCGGCGACAATCCGTTCGGCTGGCGCATCGCCTCGACTCTGGCAGGCACCGCCACGGTGCTCGGCGTCTTCGCATTCCTCTGGCTGCTCGCCGGCAACATGCGCACCGCGCTGGTCGGCGCGGTGCTCACCACGCTCAACCAGACCGTCTATGTCCAGGCACGCACCGGCATGCTCGACATCTTCCTGGGCGCCTTCCTGGTCTGGGCGCTGGTGGCGTTCCTCTGGGCGATGAAGGCCCCCGGCAGGGGCGCCAGCTGGCGGCGCTGGATCGCGGGGAGCGTGCTGCTCGGGCTCACCACCGCAGTCAAATGGGCGGGGGTGCCCTATATCGTGCTTGCCGCCCTGGCCTTCCTCGTCATTCGCGCCCGCGACGCGCGCCTGGCGAAGCGGCCGCTGCTCTCCGCGCTCTCGGGCGGGGACCAGCCGCACTGGCCCGGCCTGCCCGCGATCCCGGCGATCCTAGCGATGGGCGTGGTCAGCGTGGTCACCTATTTCGTCACCTTCGCGCCGGCCTTCTTCTACACCACCGATCCGCTGACCTCGCTCTCCGGCCTGTTCGCCCAGCAGCTGCACATGTGGCAGATGCAGACCCAGATCCTGCCGCACCACACCTATCAGTCGAGCTGGTGGAGCTGGCCGCTGATGCTGCGGCCGATCTGGTATTTCTACGAATGGGATCGCGGCGCCCAGCGCGGCGTGCTGCTGATCGGCAATCCGCTGATCATGTGGGGCGGGCTGGTCGCGGTAGCCGCCTGCTATTGGGCGTGGTTCCGGGACAAGGCGATCCGGCCGCTGGCAGTGGCGCTGCTATGGACGGCATCGCTGGCGATCTATGTCGTGATCCCCAAGTCGATCGGCTTCTATTATTACTATCATCCGAGCAGCATCTTCCTGTGCATGGCGCTGCCCATCGCCTTCCAGCATTTCGACCGGGGCCGGAATCGCGGCTGGGAAGAATGGTTCGCCGCGCTCTCGCTGCTGGTCTTCGGCTATTTCTATCCGATCCTCTCGGCCGCCCCGCTGGCGGACAGCCAGGGCTTCACCCATTGGATGTGGATCGGCAGCTGGCGCTGACCCGTCGGTTCAGTACCGTCCCCAGACGAAGCGCGAGGACAGGGCGAAGTTCCACACGGCGGCGACGGCGATGCCGGCCAGCGCCGCGAAGCGCCAGTCGCCATGCTGGACATTGTGCAGGAA
>CABFVK010000008.1_pt1 | contig 209612 bp, 189 predicted proteins | sample 7065491 | NCBI WGS metagenome assembly CABFVK01 (sample SAMEA5704812, study PRJEB33009) | decomposition metagenome | isolation source: culture collections or soil
GGGAGGGGGCGTGGGGGGCCATCAATACCCCGCGCTTTCCGCCAGCGCATTGGCGTGGAAATTACTGTCGCCGAACATCTCGGCGAGGATGCGGGCGCGCTTCATGAAGAAGCCGATGTCGAATTCGTCGGTCATGCCGATGCCCCCGTGCATCTGGACACCCTCCTGCACGGCGAGCGTGGTGGCAAGCCCCGTCATCGCCTTGGCGACCGCGACGGCCTCTGCGGCGGCGGCGGCGTATTCCGGGCCGGCATCGAGCAACTGCTGCGCCTTGAGCACGGCGGCGCGGGCGACTTCCATTTCGCTGTAGAGATGCGCGGCGCGATGCTGGAGCGCCTGGAAGCTGCCGATGGCGACGCCGAACTGCTTGCGCTCGCGCAGGTACGACACGGTCATGTCCATGGCACCGCCGCCGACGCCGATCATCTCGGCCGAGGCACCGGTGCGGCCGGCGGCGAGCAGGCGGGCAAGCGGGCCGTCGCCCTGGTCGACTTCGCCGATCACCGCATCGGCATCGACTTCGACGCCATCGAACTGAAGGCGGGCGGCGATGCTGGAGTCCGCCAGGCGCTGGGGCGTGGCGGTGAGGCCCTGGGCATCGCCGGCAACGGCGAACAAAGTGGTGCCGTTGCCGGTGCGGGCGGCGACGAGCAGCAGGTCGGCGACATGGCCGTTCGTTACGAACTGCTTGGCGCCGGTGAGGCGGAAGCCATTGCCTGCGCGCTCGGCCTGCATTGCGATCCTGCCGTCATGCTTGGCGCCTTCGTCGATCGCCAGCGCGGCGACGGTCTCGCCGGCGAGGATGCCCGGATACCAGGCCCGAGCGGCGGCGCTGCCCTTCAGCGCCTCGACCGCCGCCACTGCGGTAGCAAGGAAGGGAGAGGGCGAGAGGTTGCGGCCGATCTCCTCGAGCACCACGCCCGCCTCGACATGGCCGAGGCCGAGGCCGCCATCCGCTTCGGGGATCAGGATGCCGGTGAAGCCCATCTCGGCGAACTGCTTCCATAGCGTGCGCGAGAAGCCGGCGGTGTCATCGGCATCGCGCAGCGCGCGCATATGGGCGATCGGGGCCTCCGAGGCGATGAAATCCTTCGCAGTGTCGCGGAGCATCGTCTGGTCGTCGTTGAGGTAGAGGGGCATTTGAGTTCCTTTCTCCCTCTCTCCGCTTGCGGGGAGAGGGCCGGGGAGAGGGGGAAGGCGGCGTTCATGCCCCTATCCCCGGCTCTCTCCCCTGAAGGGGGGAGGGAGCTAGGACGGCAGGTCCAGGATCCGCTTGGCGATGATGTTGAGCTGGATCTCGCTGGTGCCGCCTTCGATCGAATTGGCCTTGGTGCGCAGCCAGGTCCGGGCGGCGGCGCCCTGGTGGCTGGCGTCGCTTTCCCATTCCAGCGCATCCGATCCGCCGGCGGCCATCTGCAACTCGTGCCGGGCCTTGTTCAGCTCGGTGCCGTAATATTTCATCATCGAAGGCTGGGCTGGATGCGCCTTGCCGGCCTTCAGCTCGTCGATGAACTTCTCCGACATCGCGGTGAACGCCTTGGAGCGCACCTGGAACAGCGCGATCTGGGCGCGCAGGATCGGGTCCGCGCCCTTGCGCGCAGCCTCGACCAGCGGGTCCTTGCCCGTACCGCCCAGGCCGAAGCCCGAGATCATCTCGCGCTCATGGCCGAGGAGATATTTGGCGACGTCCCAGCCCTTGTTCAGTTCGCCAAGCAGATTGGCCTTGGGCACTTCGACATTGTCGAAGAAGGTCTCGCAAAAGGGCGAATTGCCGCTGATCAGCAGGATCGGCTTGGTGCTGACGCCGGGCGAGGCCATGTCGAACAGCAGGAAGCTGATGCCGGCCTGCTTGACGCGCTTGTCGGTGCGGACGAGGCAGAAGATCCAGTCGGCCTTGTCGGCATAGCTGGTCCACACCTTCTGGCCATTGACCAGGAAGCGATCTCCCTTGTCCTCCGCCGAAGTTTGCAGGCCGGCGAGGTCCGAGCCGGCATTGGGTTCGCTATAGCCCTGGCACCAGCGGATTTCGCCGCGCGCGATCTTCGGGAGATGTTCGAGCTTCTGCGCCTCGGTGCCGTATTTCAGTAGCGCCGGGCCGAGCATCGAGATGCCGAAGGAGTTGAGCGGATTGCGCGCCTTGATCCGTTTCAGCTCCTCGCGAAGGATCTTGGTCTCGGCCGCGCTCAGGCCGCCGCCGCCATATTCGCTGGGCCAGTCGGGCACGGTCCAGCCGCGTGCCGCCATGCGATCGAGCCAGACCTTCTGGTCGGGATGCGCATATTCGGGATTGCGGCCGCCCCAGGTGGTCTCCCTGTCCGACTTGGGCGGGGTGCGCATCTCGGCCGGGCAATTGGCTTCGAGCCAGGCGCGGGTTTCGGCGCGGAATTGGTCGAGGTCTTCGCTCATTTTCTTCTCCAAAGCCCTCTCCCGCCTGCGGGAGAGGGTTGGGTGAGGGTGAATGGGTGCCTCAGGCGGCTCGCTCGCCGCTCTCTCGCGCCCTCACCCCGGCCCTCTCCCGCAAGCGGGAGAGGGAGATTTTGCTCACTTGTTGAACTTCTCGCCCTTCTCCGCCTTCTCGCGGAGCAGCGGGGCGACTTCGAAGCCGTATTTCTCAAGGCCCTCGACGATCTTCTTGAGGCCCTCGGTATCGGCCCAGAACATCGGGCCGCCGCGATACGGGGGCCAGCCATAGCCATAGACCCAGACCACATCGATGTCGCTTGCGCGCTGGGCCATCTTCTCGGCGAGGATCAGCGCGCCTTCGTTGACCATGGTGTAGAGCGTGCGGACGACGATCTCCTCCTCGGTGATCTCGTGCTGCGGCACGCCCAGCTTCTCGCGCCATTCGGCGATCAGCTCGGCGACGCGCGGTGAGTTCGAGGGGCTCCGCTTCTCGTCATAATCGTAGAAGCCGGCATTCTTCTTCTGGCCCCAGCGGCCCTCGGCGGCGAGCGCGTCGCGGATGTTCTCGATCCGGTTCGGGTCGCGGTGCCAGCCAATGTCGACACCGGCGAGATCGGCCATCTGGAACGGGCCCATCGGCATGCCGAAGGCGACATGGACCTTGTCGATCTGCTCGGGCGTGGCGCCTTCGAGCAGCATCTTGTTCGCCTCGACCTGGCGCGGCATCAGCATGCGGTTGCCGATGAAGCCGTAGCAGACACCGGCGATGACGGCGACCTTCCTGATCTTCTTCGACACGGCCATGGCGGTGGCGAGCACGTCGTCGGCGGTCTTGGCGCCGCGGACGATCTCGAGCAGCTTCATCACATTGGCCGGCGAGAAGAAGTGCAGGCCGAGCACGTCCTGCGGGCGGCTGGTCGCGGCGGCGATCTCGTCGATGTTCAGATAGCTGGTGTTCGAGGCGAGGATGGCGCCCGGCTTGGCTACTTGATCGAGCTTGCCGAAGATCTCCTTCTTGACGTCCATATTCTCATAGACGGCCTCGATGATCAGGTCGCATTCGCCGAGCGCGCCGAAATCGAGCGTCGGGTTGAGCAGGCCCATCGCGCCTTCCACCTGCTCGGCGGTCATCCGGCCCTTGGCGGCGGTCGCCTCGTAATTCTTGCGCATCACGCCGGTGCCGCGGTCGAGCGCATCCTGCGCCATCTCGACGATGGTGACCGGAATGCCCGCCGACAGGAAGTTCATCGAAATGCCGCCGCCCATCGTGCCGGCGCCGATCACGCCGACGCGCTTGATGTCGCGCAGCGCGATGTCCTCGGCGATGCCGTCGATCTTCGCCGCCTTGCGCTCGGCGAAGAAGATGTGGCGCAACGCCGCCGACTGGGTGCCCATGATCAGCTTCATGAAGCCCATGCGCTCGGCCTGGACGCCCTCGGCATAGGGCTTGCCCGCGGTCTGCTCGATCAGGTCCATGATCGTGTTCGGTGCGTCCATGCCGCGGAAGCGCTTGGCGTTCTTGGCGCGGAAGCCCTCGAATACTGCCGGATCGACGGTGACCGGGCGCTCGGACGAGCGCGACACGGGCTTGCCGATCACTTCCTGGGCGAAGGCGACGGCATCGGCGAGGAGATTGCCCTCGGTCGCGAGGCGATCGACCAGACCGGCGGCCTTGGCCTGCTCGGCCGAGATCGGATCGCCCTTGGTCGCCATTTCGAGCGCGGTTTCGACGCCCGCGACGCGCGGCATGCGCTGGGTGCCGCCGGCGCCGGGCAGGATGCCGAGCTTGACTTCGGGCAGGCCGAACTTCGCCGAGGGGACGGCGATGCGATAGTGCGAGGCAAGGGCGACTTCGCAGCCGCCGCCGAGCGCGGTGCCATGGACGGCGGCGATCACCGGCTTGTCGAGCGCTTCGATCTCGTCGACCAGCACGGGGAGCGAGGGCTCCTGCATCGGCTTGCCGAACTCGGTGATGTCGGCGCCGGCGAAGAAGGTCTTGCCGGCGCAGGTGATGACGACGGCCTTGATGCCGTCATCGCCCTTGGCTTCCTGGATGCCCGCCTGGATGCCCTGGCGGACCGCGGCGCCCAGCGCGTTCACCGGCGGATTGTCCGAAGTGATGATCAGGACGTCGCCCTGGCGAGTGGTGGTGATGGGGGAGGTCATTGCTTGCTTCTCCGATTTATCTCTTGTCCGTCATCCCCGCGAAGGCGGGGATCCGGGGTCACAAACTTTGTCGGCCTTGGCTCTGGATCCCCGCCTTCGCGGGGATGACGAGGAAAGGGCGGGCAGGGCACTTCAATCCGCCAGTGCCGAATAGATCAGCGTCTTCAGCTCGCGCCGGATCGGGTAGAGCATGGACGGGGAAAGCTGCGTCATGAAGACCATCGAGAGCCGCTCGACGGGATCGATGAAGAAGGCGGTCGAGAACATCCCGCCCCAATAATATTCGCCGGGCGAGCCGGGCATCATCGCCTTGGCCGGATCCATGGTGATCGCGAAACCCAGGCCGAAGCCGGTGCCGGCATTGGTGGTCTCGCTGAACAGCGACTTGGACATGGCGTGCAGGTCCGAGCCGCCGGGCAGATGGTTGACCGTCATCAGCTCGATCGTCTTGCGGCTGACCAGCCGGACGCCGCCCAGCTCGCCCCTGTTCAGGAAGAAGGTGCAGAAGCGGTGATAGTCGAGCGCCGTGGAGACGAGCCCGCCGCCGCCCGAGACCAGGCGCGGCTCCCTCGACCAGGCGCTTTCGGCCCCGCGATCGTACATCACCCGGCCCTTGCCCTGGACCATCGCCCAGCAATCGGCGAGGCGATCGGTCTTGTCCGCCGGGACGGTGAAGCCGGTGTCGTGCATGCCGAGCGGCACGAAGATGCGTTGCGCGAAGAAGTCGCCCAGCTTCATGCCCGAGACGCGCTCGACCACGGCGCCGAGCACGTCGGTGGAGACCGAATAATTCCATTCGGCGCCCGGCGAGAATTCGAGCGGAATGCCGCCCAGCGCCGCGACGAATTCGTCGAGCGTCAGGTTGCCGTGCCAGTTCTCGATCTTGCCCTCGCGATAGGCTGCGTCGACATTGGTGCGGTTCTGGAAGCTGTAGGTGAGGCCCGAAGTGTGGCGGAGCAGGTCCACCATGCGCATCGGCTCGTCGGTGGGCAGGGTCTGGAACGGCACGCCGCCACCGCCCGCCTTGAACACGCCCAGCCCCTTCAGCTCGGGCAGGACGTGGTGGACGGGCGTGTCGAGCGCGACCAGCCCTTCCTCGACCAGCATCATGAAGGCGAGGCTGGTCACCGGCTTGGTCATCGAGGCGATGCGGAAGATCGTGGTTTCGTCCACCGGCGCGCCGCCCTCGCGGGCCGCGCCCTGATGCGAGAAATGCACGATCTCGCCGCCGCGCGCGATCAGCAGCTGCGCGTGCGGGAGCTTGCCCGAGTCGAGATAGCGAGTCTTCAGGTACGGATCGATCCGGGCCAGCCGGGCCGCGTCGAAACCCTGGTTTTCGGGCTTGGCAATCGTCATGCGGCTGGCATACCTCTCATTCGAAACCAGTGACTCGCATCTTGGCGCGGATGCGGTTCCCCTATTGCCTTGAGCGCGCGATGAATCAACACTAACGTTGTTTACGGTACGGCATCCGGTGCCAAACCCAACATTCTAGAAACATAACGCACATAGATTGGAGAGAATCGCCTTGGCCCCCGAACCGATCGTCCCGCTCGACCCCAATTGGCCGGCGATGTCGCTGGCGCAGGTGAAGGCCGCGCTTACCGCGCCGGGCGCGCGCTTCGAGATGGACGAGGTGGACATTCGCGGCGTGCCGACGCGGATCTGGAAGAACGCACCGCCCACGCTCGGCGTGCTCCAGCAGCTGGTGCGGCTCTATGGCGACCGCGTCTTCACCATCTATGAGGACGAGCGGGTCACCTATGACGCGAACTACCGCGCGGTCTGCCACCTCGCGCAATGGTTGACCGAGATGGGGGTGGGGAAGGGAGACCGCGTCGCGCTGGCGATGCGCAACCTGCCCGAATGGCCGACGATCTTCTTCGCGGCGACCAGCCTGGGCGCGATCATCGTGCCGCTCAATGCATGGTGGACGGGCGGCGAGCTCGAATATGGGCTGAAGGACTCGGGCGCGAAGATCCTCTTCGTCGATGCCGAGCGGCATGCGCGGCTGAAGGATTGCTACGCGCAGCTGCCCGCGCTGGAGCGCGTGGTGGTGAGCCGCTGCGACGAGGAGCTGGGGGGCAACGCCAGCCGCCTGGAGGTGCTGATCGGCACGCGGAAGGACTGGGCCGGCCTGCCCGACATTCCCTTCCCGCAGGTGGCGGTCTCGCCCGAGGACGATGCGACGATCTTCTATACCAGCGGCACGACGGGAAACCCCAAGGGCGCGCTCGGCACGCACCGCAACATCTGCACCAACATCCTGTCGAGCGGATACAGCGCGGCGCGCGCGATGCTGCGCCGGGGCGAGGTGCCGCCGGCGGTGATCCCGCACAAGGTGGGCCTGCTGGTGATCCCGCTGTTCCACGTCACGGCGTGCAGCGCCGCCCTGATGACCGGCATCGCGACGGGGCAGACCATATTGTTCATGCGCCGCTGGGACGCCGAGCAGGCGATGGGGCTGATCGAGCGCGAGAAGGTGACCTTCACCGGTGGCGTGCCGACGATCGCCTGGCAGCTGCTCGAGCATCCGGCGCGCGAAAAATACGATCTCTCCAGCCTGGAGGCGATCTCCTATGGCGGCGCGCCCTCGGCCCCGGAGCTGGTGAAGCGCATCTATGAGGAATTCGGGGCGCTGCCCGGCAATGGCTGGGGCATGACCGAGACGATGGCGACGGTAACCCAGCATAGCGGCGAGGACTATCTCACTCGGCCGACCAGCGCGGGCCAGCCGGTGGCGACCGCAGACCTCAAGATCATGACCGTCGAGGGCGATCGCGAGCTTCCCGTCGGGGAAGTGGGCGAGCTCTGGGCCAGGGGGCCGATGATCGTGAAGGGCTATTGGGGCAAGCCCGAGGCGACCGCCGAGACCTTTGTCGACGGCTGGGTGCGCACCGGCGACCTGGCCAGGCTCGACGAGGAAGGTTTCCTCTATATCGTCGACCGGGCCAAGGACATCGTGATCCGCGGCGGCGAGAACATCTATTCGAGCGAAGTGGAGGACGTGCTCTATGCCTTTCCCGGGGTGATGGACGCGGCGCTGATCGGCGTGCCGCACAAGATCCTGGGCGAGGAGCCGGTGGCGGTGGTCCATATGGCGCCGGGCGCCAGCGCGAGCGAGGCGGAGCTCCAGGGCTTCGTCCGCGAGCGGCTGGCCGCGTTCAAGGTGCCGGTGCAGGTGCGCTTCGCGGCCGATACGCTGCCCCGCAACGCCAATGGCAAGATCCTGAAGAAGGACCTGCGGGCGTTGTTCGTCGGAGAGACTGCCGCCTGAGGCGTAATGGCGCTGGCGGAAGGAGCGGCGCGCGCTAGGATCGGCATCCGAAGGGAGACACCCGATGCATTCCGATCGCCGCGCGTTCCTGGGGCTCGCCGCCGCCGCCATGGCCATGCCGCCGCTGGCCCGGGCGGCAAGGTGGCAGTCGGCCCCGGCCTTTCCTCCGGCCGATGCGCGCAGCGTCTGGCTGGTCGGCGATTCCGCGCCTCCGGACCCGGTCGCCATGTCGGCGCGACTGGCGGCGCTGGCCGGCAGCGGATCGGTGCGCGACGGCTATCTCAACGGCGGCGCGGTCGAGGCGCTGGAAGGGGCCTTTGCGGCCTATCTCGGCAAGGAGGCCTGCGCCTTCTTCCCGACGGGCACGCTCGCCAACAATGTCGCGCTGCGGGTGCTGTGCGGCGAGGCGCCGCATGCGCTCTGCCAGTATGACAGCCATCTCTATCGCGACGAGAGCAACATGGCGCAGCGGCTGGCGGGCATCAACCTGGTGCCCCTGGGCGCAGGGCGCGTGGCGCCGACGCAGGAGGAACTGGTCGCGGCGTTCGATGCCGCCGAGAAGGGCCCCTATGCGCTCAAGGTCGGCGCGATCTCGCTGGAGAGTCCCGTGCGGCGGCTCGACGGGCAGCTGATCCCGCCGAAGCGCATCGCCGAGATCGCGGCGCTGGCGGCGGCGCATGGCACGCGCATGCACCTCGACGCGGCGCGGCTGCTGCTTGCGCCGCCTTCGCTCGACCGCAAGGCGTATGTGGCGCCGTTCGAGACGGTCTATGTCTCGCTCTACAAATATCTGGGTGCGCCGTTTGGCGCGGTGCTGGCCGGGCCGGCGGCGACGATCGCCAAGGCGCGCGAATGGCGGCACCTCTATGGCGGGCTGATCTATCAGGGCTGGGCACCGGCCCTGCTTGCGCTCGACGGGCTGCAACGCTTTCCCGAGAGCATCGCCACGGCGCATGGCGCCGCCGAAACGCTGTTCGCGGCGCTGGAGCATGGCGGCAAGGTGAAGCGCGTGCCGAATCCGGATGCCTCGAACATCTACCGGCTGGAGATGCCGCAGGCACTTGCCGAAGCGGCGTTCGAGCGCGGCCGTGCCGCCGGCGTGCGGATCGGGCGATGGGAGAAGGGGTCGATCCCCTTCTTCGTCAACGAGACGCTGCTGCGCCGCCCGGTGGAGGAATATGTGCGGGTGTTCCTGGGGTAGATGCCGCCTCGCTGCCCCCGTTGCTATCCCGGCTGGGCCACCGTCATCCCCGCCTTCGCGGGCGCGACGACCGAAGTGACTGCGCTTCTCCACCCGGCGAGGCGTGCCTCGCGCCTGTCCGGCTCCAGCCTCGGCTCGAAGGTCAGCCCCGCGCCGCGCATCCGGGCCGCTTCCTCGAGGTCCGCGAACATCCCGCAGCCCACGCCCGCCAGCATCGCGGCGCCCAGCGCGGTGGTCTCGGCGAAATCGGGGCGGTCCACCGGGATGGCGAGGATGTCGGCCAGATCCTGGGCGATCCAGTCGTTGGTGACCATGCCGCCGTCGATCCGCAGGCGCGACCAGTCGGCGCCGTCGGCAGCGAAGGCGGCCTTCAGGTCGTGGCTCTGGTGCGCCATCGCCTCCAGCGCAGCGCGGACGATATGGGCACGGGTAGCGGCAAAGCTGAGACCCGAGATCGCGGCGCGGGCTTCCGGTTCCCACCAGGGCGCGCCAAGGCCGCTAAGGGCGGGGACGAGGTATACGCCGCCATTGTCCTTGACCGAGCGGGCCAGCGCCTCGGTCTCCTGCGCGGTTTCGATCAGCTTCACCGAATCGCGCAGCCATTGGACCAGGCTGCCCGCGACGAACACCGAACCCTCGATCGCATAGGTGCGCCGCCCGCCCAGCTGCCAGAGCACGGTGGCGAGCAGGCGGTTCCTGGAGGAGGGCGGGGTGCCGCCGGCGTTGGTGAGCACGAAGGCGCCGGTGCCATAGGTCGCCTTGGTGTCGCCGCGCTCGAGACAGGCCTGGCCGATCGTCGCGGCCTGCTGATCGCCGGCCAGGCCGCAGATCGGGATTTCACCGCCGAACAATCTGGTGGTGCCGAACCTGCCGGCGCAATCGACGATCTCCGGCAGCGCGTCGCGCGGCGCGGAGAACATGTCGAGCAGCCCGTCGCTCCATCCGCCGGAGCCCAGCCCCATCAGGAGGGTGCGCGAAGCGTTGGTGGCATCGGTGACGTGCAGGCCGCCGGTGAGCTTCCACACCAGCCAGCTCTCGATCGTGCCGATGGCGAGGCGATCGCCGACGCCCTTCAATTGCGGCCAGTTGCGCATCGCCCAGGCGATCTTGGTGCCGGAGAAATAGGGATCGAGCAGCAGCCCGGTGCGCGCCTGGACGCCGGCTTCCTCGCCCGCTTCGCGCCAGGCCCGGCACATCGCGGCCGAGCGGCGGTCCTGCCAGACGATCGCCGGCGCCAGCGGCTCGCCGGTGGTCTTGTCCCAGAAGACGATGGTCTCGCGCTGGTTGGTGATGCCGATCGCGGCGATCGCCTGGGCGCCGCCGGCCTGCTGGACCATGGCCATCGCGCATTCGAGGGAGCGGCGCCAGATCTCGCCCGCATCATGCTCGACCAGGCCCGGGCCGGGATAATGCTGGGCAAGGTCGGCGCTGTGGCTGCCCAGACACTTGCCCGACGGCGCGAACAGCATCGCGCGCGTGGAGGTGGTACCCTCGTCGATGACCAGTATGTGTTCGCCCATCCCGATCAGACTAGCCGGGATTACATCCGTTGCAATCCGCGCTAGGGTCGGCCGCGAAAGGGAAGGGCAGAAGTGAGCGATCGACCCGGCAGCATCGGCGGCGAACCCCTGGATGACGGCGCGTCGTCCGGATCGGCAAGGGTGCCCCTGCTGGGGCCATCGAGCCAGGAAAGCATGGGCGACGGCCAGAAGCGGGACCGGCTGATGGCGGCGCTGGCGCTCATGGCGGGCATCGGCCTGTTGCTGGCGCTGCCCTTCGCGCTGCAGGCGGGCGCGGTGTTCTTCCTGCCGCTCACCACCGCGCTGGTGATCGCGATCGCGCTGGTGCCCCTGCTCGAATGGCTGGAGCGCCACCGCGTGCCCGCGCCGATCGCGGCGTTCATCTGCGTGCTGCTGTTCCTCATCGCGGCGAATGTCGCGCTGGCCTCGATCGTGGTGCCAGCCTGGCAGTGGATCCGCGATCTTCCCGCCAAGATCCCGCAGATCCAGGAGAATCTGAAGCCGCTGATCGAGTTCTACGCCAACCTCGACAGTTTCGTGAACAAGACGGTGATGAACTTCGCCTCGGCGCCGATGAAGCAGCCCGAAGTGATGGCCGCCACGCCGCCGCGCTCGCTGATCGACCTGTTCGCCACCTCGGCTCCCTCGGCGCTGGTGGAGATGTTCTTCGCCATCCTCGTCATCTATTTCTTCCTGTCGGGCTGGACCCGGCTGCGGCGCAACGCAATCACCAGCCGCGCGAGCTTCGGCGGCGCGATGGCGACGGCGCGCGTGATCCAGGACGTGGTGGACGATACTTCGGCCTATCTGGGCACGATCACGCTGATCAACCTGACGCTGGGGCTGATCGTGGCGGGCGTGCTCTGGGCGATCGGCATGCCGACGCCGCTGATGTGGGGCGGCATCGTCGCGCTGCTCAACTATATCCCCTATTTCGGCCCGGTCTTCGCCGCGCTGCTGCTGGCCATGGGCGGGCTGATGACCTTTCCGGACCTGGGCTGGGCATTCGTGCCGCCGATCGTGATGATCGCCTGCCACCTGATCGAGGCGAATGTGGTGACGCCGCTGATCGTGGGGCACCGGCTGACGATCAGCCCGATCATGATCCTGATCTCGCTGAGCTTCTGGGGCTGGGTGTGGGGCACCACCGGGGCGCTGCTCGCGGTGCCGCTGCTGATCATCATCCAGACGGTGGTGAACGCGGCGGGCAAGCCGGACATCGCCGGTTTTCTCTTCGAGCACGGGACCTTGGTGAACGATCCTGTGGATAATCGTCCGCTCCGGCGAAAAAGTCGCGACCAATCCGGTTGACACCCCCGAATCTCGCGTCTAGTGCCCGCCTCCTCGCTTCGAGAGAGCGGGTGTAGCTCAGTTGGTTAGAGCGCCGGCCTGTCACGCCGGAGGTCGCGGGTTCGAGCCCCGTCACTCGCGCCATTCCCCATTGCCGGACCGGAAAGGCGCCGCTCGTGCGGAGCCCGGGGGACCGATGCCGTGGCGGCTATGGTCCATTCTCGTGCGCGGATGCGGGTGTAGCTCAGTTGGTTAGAGCGCCGGCCTGTCACGCCGGAGGTCGCGGGTTCGAGCCCCGTCACTCGCGCCATGCGCCTTCAGGCGCGGCGCCAGCGCCCCGTCTCCATCCAGCGCAGCACCCCGCCGAGCGGCAGGATCCAGACGATGCCCGTCACCACGTAGATCGGCAGCTGGGCGAGAACGTGCAGCTGCCCGATCCAGTGCGAGAAGCTCGCCACCAGGACGATCCACGCCAGGATCCAGGCGACGATGCCCAGTGCGCCCGCCGGCTTGCGCCAGCTCGGCGCTACGCCCCCGCGTGCCATGTCATGCCTTTCTCGGTGATCACGGCCTGGAGCGGCACGTCCCAGATGTCGGAGGGGACGGCCGGCACTTCCTGCATCGCCCAGGCGACGCCGACGCGCCAGGCATCGGGATAGCGAGCAAAGGCGCGGTCGTAATGCGCGGCGCCCTGGCCGAGGCGGTTGAGGCGCGCGTCGAAACCGACAAGGGGCGTCAGGATCACGTCGGGCGCCACTTCCGGGCTGTCGGCGCGTGGCTGGCGCAGGCCGAACGGGCCGTCGGCCAGCGGCTCGCCCATCCGCCATGCCAGGAACCGGATCGGCGCGGCGCGATCGACGACGAAGGGGAGGGCGAGCGCGCAACCCTTCTCCGCGGCGGCGGCGGCGAGCTGGGTGGGGTCGGCTTCGCTGCCGATGGCGACATAGGTGGCGACGGTGGCCCCGGCGGCCAGGCGATCGACGAACGCCTCGGGCGCGAGGATCGCTTCGCTGGCTTCGATGGCGAAGGCGTCGCGCTCGGCGCGGAGCTGTGCCCGCAGGGCTAGCTTGTCGATCATGCCACGCTTCTAGGGGAGCGGTGGCGGGACCGCCATGGCCGTTTGCCAGAATATCCACTGACGCCCGTTACGTCAGGTGGGGACCATATGCCGCGGACCAGGATCCGCACAGGGACAGCCCCCATGGATGATGAATAGCCTCAGGGATAATTGCTATGGCTCGTACCGGGCAGTGCCCGCCATGGACGGATGTAGGGGCTTGAAGGCGCTCCCGCAACTACCCTCCTTGCGCCAGCGCCGCGAAAGCCGGGGGCGAAGGAGGCACGAGGCCTATGCCTCGCTTGCATCCTCTTCGAGCGCCGCGGCAACGGCTTCCAGCCGATCGGCGATGCGCTCCAGCAGGACCGGCGAGACGCCCTCCGGCGGATTGCGTTCGGTCTCGTCGAGCAGGTCGGCGAGGATCAGCGCGAGATAGACGAGCGTGCGCTCGGCGTTCAGGCCGCCCGACGCGCGCAGGGCGGTGTCGGCATGGCGTTGCAGGATCGCTTCGAGGTGGCGAATATGCCCTTCGTCGCCTTCGCGGGTGGCGACCGAATAGCTGCGGCCAGCGACGGAGATGTCGATATCCGCCATCAGTCCTGCTCCGCCCCGGCTTCGCGCGCGATCAGCGCGTCGAGCGAACTCACCGCATCCTCGATGCGGGCGCGCAGCTTGGCGTGGCGCTGGGTGATCCGTTCGCAGGCATAGGCCCGCGCTGCGGCGGCTTTCTCGATGCGGACGAGGGCCTGTTCGATACGATCGGCGGGCGTACTTGCCATGCCGCAAGCGTTACGCACCCCATCCGAACCTAGCAACCCCTGAATGGCAACGCCTGCCGGGCGGGTTCGACGAGGCGGACCGGAGCCGCGCCGGCCCGAGTCCGCCCGCCCTTCGGGATGTCGAGGCGGTTGACGTGGCGGTCCAAGGTGACCAAAGGCGTGCGCGCCAGCATCAGGGGACTCCAAGTGACCGCAAGCTTCGCCGATTGCGCCAATGCCATCCGGGCATTGTCGATGGACGCCGTCGAGGCGGCCAATTCGGGGCATCCCGGCATGCCGATGGGCATGGCCGACGTGGCCACGGTGCTGTTCCAGGAGTATCTGAAGTTCGATCCGGCCGACCCGAAATGGGCGGACCGCGATCGTTTCGTGCTTTCGGCCGGGCACGGCTCGATGCTGCTCTATTCGACGCTCTATCTCACCGGCTATGCGCAGCCGACGCTGCAGGACATTCGCGACTTCCGCCAGATCGGCAGCCCCTGCGCCGGCCATCCCGAGAATTTCGAGCTGCCGGGCGTGGAATGCACTACCGGCCCGCTCGGCCAGGGCTTTGCGATGGCGGTCGGCATGGCCGCTGCCGAGCGGCATTTGAACGCCATCTATGGCGACGGCCTGGTCGATCACCGCACCTGGGTGATCGCCGGCGACGGCTGCCTGATGGAAGGCATCAACCATGAGGCGGTCGGTCTTGCCGGGCATCTGAAGCTCGGCAAGCTGATCGTGCTGTGGGACGACAACAAGATCACGATCGACGGCGCGGTCTCGCTCTCGTCGAGCGAGGACATTCCCGCGCGCTACCGTGCCTCGGGCTGGCAGGTCGTCGAATGCGACGGCCATGACCGGGCGGACATTGCCCGCGCGATCGACGAAGCGCTTGCCAGCGCGCTGCCCTCGCTCGTCCAGTGTCGCACGGTGATCGGCAAGGGCGCGCCCAACAAGCAGGGCTCGTCCAAGGTGCACGGATCGCCGCTGGGCGCGGACGAAGTCGCCGCTGCCCGGCAGGCGCTGGGCTGGAACCACCCGGCCTTCGAGATTCCGGGCGATATCCGCGAGACTTGGCTGGCGGCGGGCAAGCGCGGCGCCGTGCCGCACGCCGCGTGGAAGCAGCGCCTCGCGGAACATGAGGATCGCGCCGAGTTCGAGCGCCGGATGCGCGGCGAACTGCCGGCCTGGTTCTCGATGGCCGACCATATCCAGGGCCTGTTGGCCGCGCCGCAGAAGGTCGCGACCCGCAAGGCGAGCGAAATGGCGCTCGAGGCGATCAACGCGCAGATCCCGGACACCGTCGGCGGCTCGGCCGACCTGACCGGTTCGAACAACACGCTGACCAAGGGCCTGGGCACGTTCGGCGCGGACAATTACGCCAGCCGCTACGTCTATTACGGCATCCGCGAGTTCGGCATGTCGGCGGCGATGAACGGCATGGCGCTGCACGGCGGCGTGATCCCCTATGGCGGTACCTTCCTGGTCTTTGCCGACTATGCCCGCGCGGCGATCCGCCTTTCGGCCCTCCAGCAGGCGCGCGTCGTCTATGTGATGACGCACGATTCGATCGGCCTGGGCGAGGACGGCCCGACGCACCAGCCGGTGGAGCACCTGACCAGCCTGCGCCTGATCCCCAATCTCGACGTCTATCGCCCGTGCGACGTGGTCGAGACCGCCGAATGCTGGGAACTCGCGCTCCAGCGCCAGGACGGCCCGGGCCTGCTCGCGCTCAGCCGCCAGAACCTGCCGCAGCTGCGCACCGAGGCCGCCGAGAACCGCTCGGCGCGCGGTGGCTATGCCATTCGCGAGGCCGAGGCGCCGCGCCAGGTGGTGCTGATCGCCAGCGGCTCCGAAGTCGAGATCGCCGTCGCCGTGCGCGACGGGCTGGAAGCCCAGGGCATAGGCGCCGATGTCGTCTCGATGCCGTGCTGGGAGCGCTTCGACGCGCAGGATGCGCAGTACAAGCGCGACCTGTTGCCGGCGCATGCGCTCAAGGTCTCGATCGAGGCCGGCGCGACGCTGGGCTGGGAGCGATATACCGGCTTGGACGGGCTGAATTTCGGCGTGGATGGATTCGGCGCCTCGGGCCCTTATCTGAAGCTCTACGAGCATTTCGGGCTCACCGCGGGAGCCATCGTGCCGCGGATCGTCGACAAGTTGAACGGAGAACAGGCATGACGAAGGTTGCGATCAACGGGTTCGGGCGCATCGGTCGACTGGTGGCGCGCGCGATCCTCGAGCGTCCCGACAGCGGGCTCGAGCTGGTCACGATCAACGACCTGGCCGATGCCAAGTCGAATGCGTGGCTGTTCTCGCGCGACAGCGTGCACGGCAAGTATCCGGGCACCGTCACCGCCGAGGGCGACGATCTGGTCATCGACGGCAAGCACATCAAGGTGACCAAGGAGCGCGACCCCGCCAACCTGCCGCACGCCGAGAATGGCGTGGAGCTGGTGCTGGAGTGCACGGGCTTCTTCACCGACCGCGCCTCGGCCCAGAAGCATATCGATGCCGGCGCCAGGAAGGTGCTGATCTCGGCTCCGGGCAAGAATGTCGACCTCACCGTCGTGTTCGGCGTGAACCACGACAAGCTCGAGGCCGGCCATGCGATCGTCTCGAACGCGTCGTGCACCACCAACTGCCTGGCGCCGGTCGCCAAGGTGCTGAACGACACGATCGGCATCGAGCGCGGCCTGATGACCACGGTCCACGCCTATACCAACGACCAGAAGATCCTCGACCAGATCCACCCGGACCTGCGCCGCGCCCGTGCCGCCGCGATGAGCATCATCCCGACCACCACCGGCGCCGCCCGCGCCGTGGCCGAGGTGCTGCCCGAGCTCAAGGGCAAGCTCGACGGCTCGGCGATCCGCGTTCCGGTTCCGGACGGCTCGCTGGTGGACCTGACCTTCACGCCGAAGCGCGACACCACCGTCGAGGAAGTGAACGCGGTGCTGAAGGCGGCGTCGGAGAGCGGCCCGCTCAAGGGCATCCTGTGGTATACGGACGAGCCGCTTGTCTCGATCGACATCGTCCACACTTCGGCCTCGTCGACCGTCGACAGCCTCGAGACCGCAGTGATCGACGGCAAGCTGGTGCGCGTCGTCAGCTGGTACGACAATGAATGGGGCTTCTCGAACCGCATGGTGGACACCGCCAGCGCGATGGCGAAGCTGACGGCCTGAGCCGTCATCCCGGCGAAAGTCGGGATCTCGTGAGGCACTCTGCTCGCTCCATCTCCTGAGGTCCCGGCTTTCGCCGGGATGACGGAGTTGGGGCGAGCGCTCGATTTGTGAGGACGATATGACCCGCCCCTTCAAGACGCTCGACGACATCTCCGAAGTCATGGGCGGCGACATCGCCGGCAAGCGCGTGCTGGTCCGCGAGGACCTGAACGTGCCGATGGCCGATGGCCAGGTGACCGACGATACCCGGCTGCGCGCCGCGGTGCAGACCGTCGCCGAGCTGGCGGACAAGGGCGCCAAGGTCGTGGTCCTCGCGCATTTCGGGCGCCCCAAGGGCCAGCGCAACCCGGAGATGAGCCTGTCGCTCGTCACCCGGCCGTTCAGCCATGTCCTCGGCCGCGAAGTGCGCTTCATCGACACCGACGGCGCGGCGGAGGCGATCGACGCGATGGGCGAGGGCGACATCGCCCTGCTGGAAAATACCCGCTTCGACGCCGGCGAAGAGAAGAACGCGCCCGAGACCGTCGAGGCGCTCGCCGCGCTGGGCGACCTCTATGTCAACGACGCCTTCTCGGCGGCGCACCGCGCCCATGCCTCGACCGAGGGGCTGGCGCACAAGCTGCCCGCATTCGCCGGCCGCCAGATGGAAGCCGAGCTCGACGCGCTCGACAAGGCGCTGGGCAATCCCGAGCATCCGGTGGCGGCGGTGGTCGGTGGCGCCAAGGTCTCGACCAAGCTCGACGTGCTCAAGCACCTGGTCGACAAGGTCGATCACCTGATCATCGGCGGCGGCATGGCCAACACCTTCCTCGCCGCGCGCGGCGTCGATGTGGGCAAGAGCCTGTGCGAGCACGACCTGACCGGCACCGCCGAGGAGATCCTCGACGCGGCCGATCGCGCGAACTGCACCGTGCATCTGCCCTATGACGTGGTGGTGGCGAAGGAATTCGCGGCCAACCCGCCGAGCCTGCGCACCGTCAACGTCCATGAAGTCGCGGCCGACGAGATGATCCTCGACATCGGCCCGGCGGCGACCGAGGCGCTGGCGGACGTGCTCAAGACCTGCCGCACCCTGGTGTGGAACGGCCCGCTCGGCGCCTTCGAGACGCCGCCGTTCGACGCGGCGACCATCAGCCTCGCCAAGACCGCGGCGGCGCTCACCAAGGAAGGCCAGCTCGTCTCGGTCGCCGGCGGCGGCGACACGGTGGCAGCGCTCAACCAGGCCGGCGTGGCGAGCGACTTCACCTTCGTGTCCACGGCGGGCGGCGCTTTCCTCGAATGGATGGAAGGCAAGGAGCTGCCGGGCGTCGCCGCGCTGCATCGGACGCGCGACTGAACGGGAAAGGGCGCCTGCCGGTGCCCCTATTCCTTGTATTTTACGGCGCTTCCGAAGGGATAGCACCAGAACGGCTATTGTGCCCGGCAAGTGCCGAGCCTGGTGACGATGCGCTGAGCGGCGCTATTTCGCCTTCTCGTTGAGCAGCGGCACCAGCAAGGTGTTGAGGCTCTCCAGCGTGAAGGCGCCGGCCTTGGCATAGCGGACCACGCCGTTGCGATCGATCACGATATTGGTGGGCACCGCGCCTCCGAGCACGTCATAGGGGCCCTTGATCGAGCGGACCGGCTCGATGTGCATCACGTCGAACAGCTTCTTGAGCTGATAGGGCTTGAGCGAATCCTCGGTCGTGACCGCATAGACGCGGAGGCCGGCGTCCTTGCGCAGCTCGTAATAGCGATCGAGCGTCGGCAGTTCCGTGCGGCAGGGGACGCACCATGTCGCCCAGAAATTGAGCACGACCACATTGCCGCGCAGCTCGTCGAACGAGATCTTGCCGCCATTGATCAGCCGCAAGGTGAATGGCGGTGCCGGCTGACCCTCCTTGACTGTCGCGAACATCGGCTGCGGGGCCGGTGCGGCACCGAGCAGTGCCAGCGGCAGCACGGCGAGCGCCAGCCGCCTGGAAAGCGAAGAGATCCCCATGTTTCGTCCCCTGTTGCCCGGCTTCATGCTGTCGCGGGCAGGAGGAGGCGTCAAGCATGGCCCAGGGGCCCGTTCGTAGCCTTGCTGGAAAAGCCCGTGCGTGGCAGCGTTGTCAGGCTTTTCGCTTGCGAAACCGGGCGATAGGGGCTCGTTCAGCACTACACGAACAAGGGAAAATCCATGTCGATCACGCCCGCTGTCAAAGCCATCCTCGCCAATTACGAGTCCGACAATCCCGGCGTGAAGGCCAATCTCGCCCGCATCCTGATGCAGGGGAAGCTGGGCGGCACCGGCAAGCTGATCATCCTGCCGGTGGACCAGGGCTTCGAGCATGGTCCGGCGCGCAGCTTCGCGGTGAACCCCGCGGCCTATGATCCGCACTACCATTATCAGCTGGCGATCGACGCGGGCCTCAGCGCCTATGCCGCGCCGCTCGGCATGATCGAGGCCGGTGCGGACAGCTTCGCCGGCCAGATCCCGACCATCCTCAAGGTCAACAGCTCGAACAGCTGGGCGACCGCGATCGACCAGGCCGTCACCGGCGGCGTCGACGATGCGCTGCGGCTCGGCTGCTCGGCGATCGGCTTCACCATCTATCCGGGCGCCGACGACGTTTTCGGCATGATGGAGGAGATCAAGGAGCTGCGGGCGGAGGCTGCCTCGGTCGGTATCGCCACGGTGATCTGGTCCTACCCGCGCGGCGGCAAGCTCTCGAAGGACGGCGAGCTGGCGCTCGATGTCGGCGCCTATGCCGCGCACATGGCGGCGCTGCTCGGCGCGCACATCATCAAGGTGAAGCTGCCGAGCGCGCATATCGAGCAGAAGGAAGCGCAGAAGGTCTATGAGGGCACCGATTGGTCGGCGCAGTCGGACCGCGTGAAGCATGTGGCGCAGAGCTGCTTCGCCGGCCGCCGCATCGTCGTCTTCTCGGGCGGCGCGGCCAAGGGCGCCGACGCGGTCTACCAGGACGCGCGCGACATTCGCGACGGCGGCGGCAACGGCTCGATCATCGGCCGCAACACCTTCCAGCGCCCCCGCGACGAGGCGCTGGCGATGCTCGACAAGCTGGTGCGCATCTACAAGAACGAGGAATGATCGATCGCCGACCCGCGCCGGCACGGGGAAGGCCGGTCGCGCTGCGCTCGGGCGGCCGCTGATCGCGGGGTTCGAACCCATGTCGAGACGCGGCCCGTGGGCGGCGTGCGGATAGCGGGCTAGCGGCGGGCGCAATCGGGACGAGGGAGCGAGGCATGACCCAGGATTGGACCGCAGTGGATGGCTATATCGCCGGCAAGCTGATCGGCGCGGACCCGGTGCTCGACGCCGCGCTTTCCGCCAATGCCGGGGGCGGGTTGCCGGCGATCGACGTATCGGCGGCGCAGGGGCGGATGCTCGAATTGTTCGCACGGATGACCGGTGCGCGCCGCATCCTCGAAGTGGGGACGCTGGGCGGCTATTCGACGATCTGCCTTGCCCGCGCCCTGCCCGAGGACGGGCAGCTGGTGACGCTCGAGCTCGATCCGCATCATGCCGAAGTGGCGCGGGCCAATCTGGCCCGGGCCGGGCTCGGCGATCGCTGCGAGGTGCGGGTCGGGCCGGCGGTGGAAACGCTCGCGACGATGATTGCGGCGGGCGAGGGGCCGTTCGACCTCGTGTTCATCGATGCCGACAAGCCGGGCAACGTCGCCTATCTGGACGCCGCGCTGAAGCTCGCCCGGCCGGGCAGCGTGATCGTGGTCGACAATGTGGTCCGGGGCGGCGGGGTGCTCGACGCGGACAGCACCGATCGCAGCGTGATCGGCACCCGGGCGCTGTTCGACGCGGTCGCATCCGAGCCCCGCCTCGACGCCACCGCGATCCAGACGGTGGGCGACAAGGGCTGGGACGGCTTCCTGCTGGCAGTGGTGAAGCGCTGAAAGCTGGGCTAAGGCTCCAGCGATGATCGACCTGGATGAAGACGGCCTGCCGCCGCTCGACCCGAATTTCGCCGCGCAGTTCCAACGGGACGTGCGCCGCCCGCCCTGCCAGCTCTACCTGATCTCGCCGCTCGAGGTGGGGGGCTCCTTTCCGGAGCGATTGAAGCGCGCGCTCGGTGCCGGCGCCGTGGCGGCGTTCCAGTTTCGAGTGAAGGGCGTCGACCAGCACGAGGCCGCCCGCCTTGCCGAGCCTCTCCGGAAGATCTGCGCCGATGCCGATGTCGCCTTCATCGTCAACGACAGCGTGAGCCTGGCCAAGCGGCTGGGCGCCGACGGCGTGCATCTGGGCCAGGAGGACGGCGATCCGCGCGAGGCGCGCTCGGTGCTCGGCCCGCAGGTGCAGATCGGGGTGACGTGTCACGACAGCCGCCACCTGGCGATGGAAGCGGGTGAGGCGGGGGCGGATTATGTCGCGTTCGGCGCCTTTTACCCCACCGCCACCAAGGAGACCCGGCATCGGCCCGAGCCGGTGATCCTCAGCTGGTGGTCGGCGCTGTTCGAGCTGCCCTGCGTTGCGATCGGCGGCATCACGCCGGAGAACGCCGCGCCGCTGGTCAAGGCGGGTGCGGACTTCCTCGCGGTGTCCAATGCCGTGTGGGGCGGGGACGAGGAAGCCGCGGTGAAGGCGTTCGCCGAGATGCTGGCCTGACCCCATTCGTCGCCCCGGGGGAAGAGCCGGGAAGGCGGAAACACTCGGAGTTCCAGCCGTTGTTCTTGCGGAACGTCATCTGCAGGAGCTTGATTCGGTGCGGAAATTTCTCGGACTAGCAACTTGTCTCGCCTGTGCCTCCATCGGTCCCGCCGCGGCGGGGCAGGCGGGAACTTCCGGCAGGCCGCCGCTCGATCATTCGGTCCTGCATGCCCAGGTGATCCTCGATCATCTCGGCTTCTCGCCCGGCATTCTCGACGGGCGCGAGGGCCAGTCGCTCACGGCCGCGCTGAAGGGGTTCCAGGCCGCGCGCGGGCTGCCGGCCACCGGCAAGCTCGACCCGGCGACGCTGCGCGCGCTTGCGCCCTATGCCTCGCTGCGCCCGGTCCGTCGGCTGACGCTCGATGCCGACACGCTCCGGGGGCCGTATGTCAATCCGATTCCCAAGGACCCCGAGGAACAGGCGAAGCTGCCCTCGCTCGCCTATACGCGCCCGCTCGAGAAGCTGGCCGAGATGTTCCACACCACGCCCGAGGTGCTGGTGGAGCTCAATCCGGGCGGCGCCAGGATCGCACCGGGTGCGGAGTTCGTCTTCCCCAACGCGCTCCCGGCCTCGCGCGACTATCCGGCGGACATCAAGCCGGAATGGCGGCGGACGCTCGCCATGCTCAACGTCGAGGCCAAGGTGCCCGAGGCCGATCACATCGTGGTCGACAAGAGCGAGAAGGTGCTCAAGGTCTACGACAGGCGGGAACGCCTGGTCGCCCAGTTCAGCGCGACCATGGGCAGCGCGCACGATCCGCTGCCGATCGGCACCTGGAAGATCAACGGGGCGGACACCAATCCGAAATTCCATTACAACCCCAAGCTGTTCTGGGACGCGAAGAAGGGCAGTGACCCGGCGATGCTGCCGCCGGGACCGAACGGCCCGGTGGGGGTGGTGTGGCTGGACCTTTCCAAGGAGCATTACGGCATCCATGGCACGCCCGAACCGCAGCTGATCGGCCGCACCGAGAGCCATGGCTGCATCCGCTTGACCAACTGGGATGCGGCGCGGCTCGCACTGATGGTCAGGCCGGGCACCCGGGCGGTGTTCCGGGAATAGGAACCATGCGGCTCTGGGCGAAGCGGGCCGGCTGGGGCCTGGGCGCATTGCTGGCGCTGCTGGCGATGGGGTTCCTGTCGCTGGTGCGGGTCACGGTGCAGCCCGCCGCGCCGATCGCCCTGCCGGAGCTTGCCGGCCCCCAGAACGCGGCCCCTGCCGGCTCGGGCGATTCCACCGAGCTGATCATTCCGGTGGAAGGCGTGACCGCGAGCCAGCTCCGCGACAGCTGGGGCCAGAGCCGCGGCAACGGATCGCGCGCGCATCATGCGATCGACATCATGGCCCCCCGGGGTACGCCGGTACTCGCCGCGGCATCGGGCACGGTCGAGAAGGTCTTCGACAGCGTGAACGGCGGGCACACCCTCTATGTCCGCACCCGGGACGGTGCGACGATCCATTACTACGCGCATCTCGACAGCTGGCTGGTGGAGGAGAGGCAGCCGGTGCGCCAGGGCGAGCGCATCGCGGCGGTGGGCGATAGCGGCAGTGCGTCGGGCGGCGCGCCCCATCTCCACTTCGAGATCAAGCGCATGCGGCCGGGCGAGGGCTGGTGGCAGGGACAGAATGTCAATCCCTATCCGCTGCTGCGGAATGCCGGGCCGTGATCCGTCCTCTCGTCGGAAGCCGGGATCTCGTGCGGCAGATCGGACAGCATGCGGCACGAGACCCCGGCTTCCTCCGGCGCGGCCGGAGAAGGGCGGGGGTGGCTTGCCCAAGTCCTCGCGCGCGGCTAAAGGCGCCGGCTCAGCTCTTTCTCAGTTCCAGTAGGTCTCGACCATGAAGATCAGCGGCGTGGACATCCGTCCCGGCAACATCATCGAATATGAAGGCGGCATCTGGCGTGCCGTGAAGATCCAGCATACGCAGCCCGGCAAGGGCGGTGCGTACATGCAGGTCGAGCTCAAGAACCTGCGCGACGGCCGCAAGAACAACGTCCGCTTCCGCTCGGCGGAAACGGTGGAGCGGGTGCGCCTCGACACCAAGGATTTCCAGTTCCTGTACCCCGAGGGCGACAGCCTGGTGTTCATGGACAAGGAAACCTACGACCAGACCACGCTGCCGCGCGACCTGCTCGGCGATGCCGCCGCCTTCCTGCAGGACGGCATGGACGTGATCATGGAACTCTATGACGAAGAGGCGATCAGCGTGCAGCTGCCCGACACGATCGAAGCGACGATCGTTGAGGCGGATGCGGTGGTGAAGGGTCAGACGGCGTCGTCGTCGTACAAGCCGGCGGTGCTGGACAATGGCGTGCGCATCATGGTGCCGCCGCACATCGCCTCGGGCACGCGCATCGTCGTCGACGTGTACGAGCAGACCTACGTCCGCCGCGCGGACTGAAGCCCTCTCCCCTTTGGGAGAAGGTTGGGTGAGGGCGGTATCGGACTGCCCTCGACCCGCATCCTCCCGTCGCTGACGCGATGGGCCCCGCCCTCTCCCGATGGGAGAGGGGTTTTGGAGCATTGACTTGGTTTCCCATTCCGGCCTCATCACCGTCATGGAGCGCGCCTGCCGCAAGGCGGGGCCCCGCCTGCGTCGCGACTTCAACGAAGTCCAGCACCTCCAGGTCAGCCGCAAGGGCCCGGCGGACTTCGTCAGCCTCGCCGACAAGCGCGCCGAAGACACGCTGATCGAGGAACTCCAGAAGGCGCGGCCGGACTGGGGCTTCCTGGTCGAGGAACGGGGCGAGATCGCCGGGGATCCGGACAAGCCGCGCTGGATCATCGATCCGCTCGACGGAACCAGCAACTTCCTGCACGGCATCCCGCATTTCTGCATTTCGATCGCGGTCGAGGATCCGCACGGCGCCCAGGGCAAGCCCGAGGTGACGCACGGCTATATCTACCAGCCGCTCACCGACGAGAGCTTCTGGTCGGAGAAGGGCCGTGGCGCCTGGCTCCAGGATCAGCGTCTGCGCGTTTCGGCGCGTCGTCATCTTGACGAAGCGCTGATCGCGACGGGCATTCCGTTCCTCGGCCATGGCGACTTTGCCGAATGGAGCCGCATCTTCGGCGCGGTGGCGCCCGAAGTGGCCGGTATCCGCCGGCTGGGCTCGGCGGCGCTCGACCTTGCCTGGGTCGCGGCGGGCCGGTTCGACGGTTTCTGGGAATCGAACCTCAAGCCCTGGGACGTGGCGGCGGGCATGCTGCTGATCCGCGAAGCGGGCGGCTTCGTGACCGATTATCGCGGGCAGGACCTGTCGCGCGAGCGCAACCAGTATCTCGCGGCCAACGACGTGCTGCATTCCAAGCTGCACAAGCTGGTGGCGAACTCGCTGCGCTGAGCGGCGGGTCGATATTTTCTCCGTCACCCCGCGAAGGCGGGGATGACGGAGGCAGTTTCAAGGGCTTGCCTGGATTTCCGGTCTAGGGCCGGAGCGTAGTGGCCAGAAAGGCCACCATCCTGGGCCAGGCATCGGCGCGCGCCTTGGCGTTTGCCTCCGGCGTGCCGCCGCCGCGCGGGTCTGCACGCGGTTCCGCCGATCCGCCGCCCAGGTCGTGCCCGGCATCCGGATAGATCAGCGCCTGGGTCTCCAGTCCCTTCGCCTTGCGCGCCGCGACGATGTTGCGCGCCATCCGGCCCGAATTCCACAGGCGGTCCGCATCGCCGGTGATCAGCATCAGGGCGCCGCGATATTCCTCGACCGGAATGCGGGCGGCGGCTTCGCGATCGGGGTGATCGGCGCGGCCATTCTCGTGGATGGCGCGCAGATCGGCGGCGGGCCCGGCCTGCAACCCCGCAACGAACCCGCGATAGGGCATGAAGGCGAGCGGCTTCCCGCCGAAGGAGAAGGAAGAGCGCGTGCCTTCCGCTTCCAGCATTTCCAGGCCCCAGCCTTCCCACACCAGGTCGGACGGCGTGTAGGCGACCACCGCGTCGATCCAGGGATAATGGCTGGCCGCGATCAAGGCGAACTCCGACCCCTTCGAGCCGGCGAACAGGCCGAATCGCTCGACATCAACGCCGGGGAACTTGGCCAGCGCCGCGCGGAGATCGGCAAGCTGGTCCACGCGGATGTCGATGAAGCTGCCCGGCAGGTCCGGGAACGCCGGTGCCGGGGCGAACTTGCCCCAGTTGGGCGAATAGTAAGGCAGGCTCACCGCGGCATAGCCGAGCCTTGCGAGGGTGGGGCCGAAGCGGCGGCCGGCTTCGTCGCCACCCTCGGCGCCGGGCAGGATCACCACCACCGGGCGGCGTGCCTCGCCGGCGATCCGATAGAGCCGCGCATGCGGGAAGCCCGCGATCTCGCGCTCGTCGAGCGCCGCCGCCTGTTTCGTCGCCGTGGCCGGTTGGGCGATGGCCGGGCAGGCCGCCATGGCCAGTCCGATTCCGAGCAGCAGATTCCGTGCGATCATGTGAAGAAACCCCCGTTCACAATATTTCACAATAGCTAGTGTATTGTGCATATAAGTCACCGACTGGCAACCGGCGATTGTGCCGCCGCGGTGCGGTTTGCGCGATGCCGGAGCCGCCCGGAGCGCCGTTTCGGAAGGCTTCGGGGACAAGGCATCCACAACCGGTTCTTCTTGCGAGTCATTCTCACCCGTCGAGGCGTTGCGTCCCGGGGAAGTGAGTCCTAGAAGCCCCCTCAGATTCCGCATCCGCGAGAAGAGAAGGCCCTTGGTCGACCTGTCACAATATCTGCCGATCCTGTTGTTCCTCGGGGTCGCTCTCGCGCTTTCCAGCGCCTTCGTGTTCCTGCCCATGCTGGTCAGCCGGCTGACGGGTTCGCACAAGCCGACCGAGGCCAAGCTCAGCGAGTATGAGTGCGGCTTCCCGGCCTTCGAGGATTCGCGCAGCCAGTTCGACGTGCGCTTCTACCTCGTCGCCATCCTGTTCATCATCTTCGATCTCGAAGCGGCGTTCCTGTACCCCTGGGCCGTCTCGGTCTTCTCGCTGGGCTGGACCGCCTGGATCTCGATGATGATCTTCATCGCCGAGCTCACGCTCGGCCTCGTCTACGCCTGGAAGAAGGGAGCGCTCGAATGGGAGTAGAACTCGCCCCGTCGTCGTCGCCTTTGCCGGGCAGCGGCCTGATCGGCGCGCCGCCGCCGGGAACGCTCCCGGACGTCGGCTTCCTCAATGACATCAACGCCGAGATCGGCGACAAGGGCTTCCTGGTCACCTCGACCGAGGAACTGTTCCAATGGGCCCGCACCGGCTCGCTGTGGTGGATGACCTTCGGTCTCGCCTGCTGCGCGGTCGAGATGATCCACGTCAACATGCCGCGCTACGACATGGAGCGCTTCGGCGCCGCGCCGCGTGCGTCGCCGCGCCAGTCGGACGTGATGATCGTGGCCGGCACGCTGTGCAACAAGATGGCCCCGGCACTCCGCCGCGTCTACGACCAGATGTCGGAGCCGAAATACGTCATCTCGATGGGCAGCTGCGCCAATGGCGGCGGCTATTACCATTATAGCTACAGCGTCGTGCGCGGCTGCGACCGGATCGTGCCGGTGGACATCTATGTCCCGGGCTGCCCGCCGACCGCCGAGGCGCTGCTCTATGGCGTGATGCAGCTCCAGCGCAAGATCCGCCGCGTCGGGACGATCGAGCGATGAGCGCGGTGAAGACCGCTGCGCCGCGCTTCGCTTCGAACGAAGGCGTGATCGACGCGGCCGGGGCGGCGCTCGGCGGCATCCTGCTGTTCGCCGAGGACAGCGTGGGCGAAGTGAACCTGGTCCTCGACCGCGCCCGCCTGGTCGAGGGGCTCACGCTGCTGCGCGACACGCCGGGGCTGGAATATCAGCAGCTCATGGAGATCGCCGGCGTCGACTATCCGGACCGCGAGGAGCGGTTCGAAGTGGTCTATTGCCTGCTCAGCCTGACGCGGAACCACCGCATCAAGGTGAAGACCAGCACCGACGAGGAGAAGCCGGTCCCGTCCGTGACGGGGATCTGGCCGGTGGCGGGCTGGCTCGAGCGCGAAGTGTACGACATGTACGGCGTGCTCTTTTCGGGCAACACCGATCTGCGCCGCATCCTGACCGACTATGGTTTCGTCGGCCATCCGCAGCGCAAGGACTTCCCGCTGACCGGCTATGTCGAACTGCGCTACTCGGAAGAAGCGAAGCGCGTGGTCTATGAGCCGGTGACGCTGGCCCAGGATTTCCGCAATTTCGACTTCATGAGCCCCTGGGAGGGCGCGAAATACGTGCTGCCGGGCGACGAGAAGGCGGCTGCCCCTGTTGCGCCGGCTCCCGCGCCTGCGCCCGCCCCGGCGCCCAAGCCGCAGCCCGAGGCCAAGGGCGCGCCGACACCGCTGACCGCGGACGAGACGGGCAAGCCCGCGCCCGCCGCCAAGCCGGCCAAGGCGAAGGTGACCAAGCCCAAGACCAGCGACGGCACCGCCGATACCGGCGCCGGCAAGGCCGGTCCCGAGGCCGGCCCGGCGCCCGCCGATCCGGACCTGGTCAAGAAACCCCGCAAGCCGCGCGCGAAGAAGGCGCCGGAGGGTGAAGCGTAATGGCTGACTATCTCGACGAGATCGAAGGCGTCATCGACGGCGGCAAGCCGGAGAAGGGCGACACCGAGATCGCGAACTACACGATCAACTTCGGACCGCAGCACCCGGCGGCGCACGGCGTGCTGCGCCTGGTGACCGAGCTGGACGGCGAGATCATCGAGCGCATCGATCCGCATGTGGGCCTGCTCCATCGCGGCACCGAGAAGCTGATCGAGTACAAGACCTACACCCAGGCGCTGCCCTATTTCGACCGGCTCGACTATTGCTCGCCGCTGGGCATGGAATACAGCTTCGTGCTGGCGGTGGAGAAGCTGCTCGACCTCGAGGTTCCGCTGCGCGGCCAGTATCTGCGCGTGTTCTTCGCCGAGCTGACCCGCATCTGCAATCACATGCTGAACCTCGGCTCGCATGTGATGGACGTCGGCGCGATGACGCCGAACCTGTGGATGTTCGAGATCCGCGAAGACTGCCTGAACTTCCTGGAGCGCGCATCGGGCGCGCGCATGCACTCGAACTGGTTCCGCGTCGGCGGCGTCCGCCAGGACGTGCCGCTCAAGCTGCTGACCGACATCGCGGAATGGCTCGACACGCGCCTGCCGCGCCTGTTCGGCGACGCGATCAGCCTGGTCGCCGAGAACCGCATCTTCAAGCAGCGCAATGTCGACATCGCGGTGGTGAGCCGCGAGGACGCGGTGGCCTGGGGCTTCTCCGGCCCGATGATCCGCGGCGCGGGCATCCCCTGGGACATCCGCAAGTCGCAGCCCTATGACGTGTACGACCGGGTCGAGTTCGACATCCCCGTCGGCACGCGCGGCGACTGCTATGACCGGTTCATGGTTCGCGTCGAGGAAGTCTACCAGTCCGCGCGCATCATGAAGCAGTGCCTCCAGCAGATGCCGGAGGGCCCGGTGCTCACCCTCGACCGCAAGATCGCGCCGCCGCGCCGCGGCGAGATGAAGCAGTCGATGGAAGCGCTGATCCACCACTTCAAGCTGTTCAGCGAAGGCTATCACGTGCCCGCGGGCGACGTGTATGTCGCGACGGAGAGCCCGAAGGGCGAGTTCGGCGTCTATCTGGTCTCGGACGGCAGCAACAAACCGTATCGCTGCAAGATCCGCCCGACCGCGTTCAGCCATCTCCAGGCGATGGACTTCATGTCGAAGGGCCACATGCTCGCCGACATCACCGCCATCCTGGGCGCGCTCGACATCGTGTTCGGGGAGTGCGACCGGTGATGGGCGGCGCGATCGGCCTCTTTCTGATGCTGGCCTTTTTCGCGGCGCAGGGCGGGGCGATTTTCGCCACGGCGTTCCTCTGCCTGCGTCGGCTCGGCGCGGACCAGCGGCTGAACCGCCTGCCGGCTATCATGGTCTCCTATGCGGCGTGGATCATGTTCACCCTCATCGGTTACTTCATGCTGGGTGGTGAAGGCGGCCTGATGGACGGCTTTGGCCTTGTCCTGATGCTTTGCGGCACTGCGCTGATCAGCGCGCTGGTCTATGCCGCCGTCTGGAGCTTCGTGCCTTCGCGTGAACGGGAGGGCTGTCATGGCTGACCGCATCGCGATCGCGCACGAGATGATCGCGCACTACAATGCGCAGGATGCCGATGCCTATGTGGCGCTGATGACCGACGGGGCCTGCGAGGCGGGCTATCGCGGCGCGGTGCTGCGCGAGGGCAGGGAAGGCGTGCGCTCGGGGTTGAAGGCGATGTTCGCCGAGTTCCCGCAGAACCGCGCCGATATCCTGGGCAGCTATGCGCTGGGCGACACCGTGGTGCTCCACGAGAAGGTCGCCCGCTCGCCCGAGGCCGAGCCCTTCGAAGTTATGTCCATCTATTCTTTCGCCGACGACCTAGTCGATCGCGTGGAGTTCATTCGTTAATGGCCGACGCACCCGAACTTCCCAATGAAGCGGAAACCCGCGCGCGCTGGGGCAATTTTGCCTGGACGCCGGAGAATGCCGTCAAGGCACAGGAAATCATGGGCCGCTATCCGGCGGGCCGGCAGCTCTCGTGCAGCATCCCCTATCTCGACCTGGCCCAGCGCCAGGTGGGCGCGGAGACCAACACCCAGGGCTGGCTGCCGATCCCGGTGATCGAGTTCGTCGCGCGCGAGCTCGGCGTGCCCTATATCCGCATCTTCGAGGTCGCGACCTTCTACACCATGTTCAACCTGGTGCCGGTCGGCCGCTATCACGTGCAGGTCTGCGGCACGACGCCGTGCATGCTGCGCGGCTCGGACGACGTGATGGCCGCCTGCAAGGCGCGCGGCATGAAGAAGGGCCACACCACCGAGGACGGGCTGTTCACGCTCACCGAGGTCGAGTGCATGGGCAATTGCTCCTCGGCGCCGATGGTCCAGATCAACGACGACAATTACGAGGATCTCGACTACGATCGCACGCTGGCGATCCTCGATGCGCTGGCGCGGGGCGAGAGCCCCAAGACGGGCACGCAGGAGCCCGGCCGCCACACCGTGGAGCCGCTCGGCGAGCCGACCAACCTGGCGGCGATGGAGACCGGGAACCACGATTATCGGGGGGAATGGTGATGAAGCCCGAGACCAAGAACCTCGTCTTCGTCATCCTCGCGATCATCGGCGGCATCGTCGTGCTCGGCTGGGCGCTGAAGATCGCCTTCAAGCTGGTCGGCATCGCAATCGTGCTCGGGCTCGCAGTGCTCGCGTACATTTTCATTCAGAACATGGTGGGGAAGGGCCGATAAATGCTCGCGGATAAGGACCGCATCTTCACCAATGTCTACGGCTTCCAGCCGTGGAACCTGCCGGCTGCCCAGAAGCGCGGCGATTGGGACAAGACCAAGGATCTGATGGCGATCGGACAGGACGCCATCATCGACAGGATCAAGGCGTCGGGCCTGCGCGGCCGCGGCGGCGCCGGCTTCCCGACCGGCATGAAGTGGAGCTTCATGCCCAAGGAACCGCGCCCGGATCGCCCGAACTTCCTGGTGATCAACGCCGACGAGTCCGAGCCCGGCTCGTGCAAGGACCGCGAGATCATCCGCCACGATCCGCACAAGCTGATCGAAGGCGCGCTGATCGCCGGCTTCGCGATGCGCGCGCGTGCGGCGTACATCTACATCCGCGGCGAATATATCCGCGAGGCCGAGACGCTCTTCGCGGCCGTGAAGGAAGCGTATGACGCCGGCCTGCTCGGCAAGAATGCGTGCAAGTCGGGCTATGACTTCGACGTGTTCGTCCATCGCGGCGCCGGCGCCTATATCTGCGGCGAAGAGACCGCGATGCTCGAGAGCCTCGAGGGCAAGAAGGGCCAGCCGCGCCTGAAGCCGCCCTTCCCGGCGGGCGCGGGCCTTTATGGCTGCCCGACCACGGTGAACAACGTCGAATCGATCGCGGTCGTGCCGACGATCCTGCGGCGCGGCCCGGAATGGTTCGCCAGCTTCGGCAACGAGAACAACAAGGGCACCAAGCTCTTCCAGATCTCGGGCCATGTGAACAAGCCGTGCGTGGTCGAGGAGGCCATGTCGATCCCGTTCCACGAGCTGATCGAGAAGCATTGCGGCGGCATCCGCGGCGGCTGGGACAACCTCCTCGCCGTCATCCCGGGCGGCTCCTCGGTGCCGCTGGTGCCGGCGGCGCAGATCAGGGATTGCCCGATGGACTTTGACGGCCTGCGCGCGCTCGGCTCGGGCCTGGGCACCGCGGCCGTGATCGTGATGGACAAGTCGACCGACATCGTCCGCGCGATCAGCCGGCTCAGCTACTTCTACAAGCATGAGAGCTGCGGCCAGTGCACGCCGTGCCGCGAAGGCACGGGCTGGATGTGGCGCGTGATGGAGCGGCTGCGCACCGGCGACGCCGACATCAGCGAGATCGACACGCTCCAGCAGGTCACCAAGCAGGTGGAGGGCCACACGATCTGCGCGCTCGGCGATGCCGCGGCGTGGCCGATCCAGGGCCTTATCCGCCATTTCCGTCCGGAGCTGGAGCGCCGGATCAACGAACGCCAGGCAGGTGCCGGCATGCAGGAGGCAGCGGAATGACCAAGGCCATGATGATGCTTGCGGCTTCGGCCGCGCTCGTCTGCGGTGCCGGCACTGCCGCCGCGCAGTCGCGCGGTTCGCAGGAAGACATCGCGCCGGGCGGTTTCGGCAACGATGTGGTCGCCGCGCGTCGCAGCACGCCGGCCGGCGAAGGGCCGGCGGTGTTCGGCAAATGCGCGGTCGATGCCGATCGCGCCGGTGCCACCGCGCTGCTCGACGCGAAGATCGGCAGCGGGGAATCGAAGAACGCCGCGAAGAAGCTGGCCGACAAGAAGACCAATTGCGGCGCGATGATCGGCCGCGATCGCAGCGAGGAGATCGTTCGCGGCGCGATCGCCCGGCAGCTCTATACCGAGACCTATGCGGCTGCCCCGGCGCCGCTGACCAGCGAGCCGGCGCCCTTCCAGGGCAGCGGCGATCCGAGCCTCGTCCAGTACGACCTCGCCAGCTGCGCCGTGACGCGCGATCCGGTTGCTGCCGATGCGCTGGTCCGTGCGGCCGAGGGCTCGGCCGAGGAGCGGACGGCATTCCCGGCAGTGGTAGCCGCGGTCGGCCGCTGCACGCCGAACGGCGCCAAGATCGGCTTCAGCAAGGCGCAGCTCCGCGCCGGCGTCGCCGAGGGCCTGTGGGCCTATCGCAAGGGCATGGCCGCACGATGAGGCAGTGCCTCGCCCTGGCTGCAGCCCTTTGCGTCTTTGCGGGCGCGAGTGCGCACGCCCAGACGCCCTGGGGCGCCGACATGGGCCAGATGTCGGCCCAGGGCGATGTGCGCCTCCATCGGCCTGAAGAGGATGCCGCCTGGGCCGTCAGCACTGCCGGTGAGGCGCGGCTGCACGCGCTGGCCGCCTGTGCGGTGGCGAAGGAACCGCGCGACGCGGGCAAGATGGTCGCGCTCGGCTTTCCGGGCGAACGTCCTTCCGCAGAGGTGCTGGGCCTGTTCGCCGAAGCGAATTGCGGGGCGCGGGCGGAAGAGATCAGCGCCGGCGGGCGCTTCGTGCGCTGGGCGCTGATCGAGCAGCTCTATCTCGCCAGCCTGGCCGTGCCGGCGCCGGCCAATGCCGTGATGGACGGCGCGGCCAGCAGCAGCGCGCTCGGCGCCTGCGTGGCGGGGCGCGATCCGGTGGCCAGCGACGCGTTCGTGCGCAGCGCGCGGCGCTCGCCTGCCGAGGCGGCGGCCTTCAAGCGGATCGTGCCGGCGATCAACGCTTGCGCGGGCAAGAAGAAGTTGAACCTGAGCGGTGCCGAGATCCACGGCGTGCTCGCCGAGGGACTCTACAAGATGCGCGGTTCGGCCGCGCGGGGAACGAACTAGAATGCCGAAGCTAACCGTCGACGGAATCGAAGTGGAGGTGCCCGCGGGCGCCACCGTGCTCCAGGCCTGCGAGGCCGCGGGCAAGGAGATCCCGCGCTTCTGCTATCATGAGCGGCTGTCGATCGCCGGCAATTGCCGCATGTGCCTGGTCGAAGTGAAGCCCGGGCCGCCCAAGCCCCAGGCTTCGTGCGCGCTGCCCGCCGCCGACAACCAGGAGATCCGCACGGATTCGCCGATGGTGAAGGCCGCGCGCGAGGGCGTGATGGAATTCCTGCTGATCAACCACCCGCTCGATTGCCCGATCTGCGATCAGGGCGGCGAGTGCGACCTGCAGGACCAGTCCGTCGCCTATGGCCGCGGCCACTCGCGCTACACCGAGAACAAGCGCGCGGTGACCGAGAAGTATATGGGTCCGATCATCAAGACGATCATGACCCGCTGCATCCAGTGCACCCGCTGCGTCCGCTTCGGCGAGGAAGTGGCCGGCGTGGAGGATATCGGCGCGATCTATCGCGGCGAGAACATGCAGATCACCACCTATCTGGAAAAGGCCTTCAAGAGCGAGCTTTCGGGCAACGCCGTCGACCTTTGCCCGGTGGGCGCGCTGACCCACAAGCCCGTTGCCTTCGAATATCGTTCGTGGGAGCTCAAGAAGAACCTGTCGATCGATGTGATGGACGCGGTCGGCACCAATATCCGCCTCGACAGTCGCGGCCGCCAGGTGATGCGCGTGCTTCCGCGCATCAACGAGGACGTGAACGAGGAGTGGGCGCACGACAAGACCCGCTATCATGTCGACGCGCTGGTTCGCCGCCGCCTCGACAAGCCCTATGTCCGCAAGGACGGCAAGCTGGTCGAAGCGAGCTGGGACGAAGCGTTCGACGCGATTGCCGCTGCCGCCAGCAAGGCCGGCGCGAGCGTCGCCGCGATCGCCGGCGACCTGGTCGATTGCGAGACCATGTATGCCGCCAAGGCGCTGGTGAAGGCACTGGGCTCGGATCTGCTCGAAGGCCGCCAGACCGGCCTCGCCTATGACGTGTCGAACCTCGGCTCGGTGGCGTTCAACACGACGATCGCCGGCGTCGAGGACGCGGACGCGATCCTGCTGGTCGGCTCGAACCTCCGCTTCGAGGCGCCGCTGATCAACACCCGCGTGCGCAAGGCGATCAAGAGGGGCGCCAAGGTCTTCGCGATCGGGCCGGAGACCGACCTGACCTACAAGGTCGAGTGGCTGGGCAACGACCTGTCGATCCTGGGCAAGCTGCCGGATCGTGCGGCAGAGGCGATCGACGCGGCGAAGAAGCCGGTGCTGATCGTCGGCCCGGGCGCGCTCAAGGAAGGGCAGGGCGCCACGCTGGCGATGGCCCAGGCTTTCCAGCGGCCCGCCACCGAAACCGAAGGCGCCTGGAACGGCTTCAATGTCGTCCACACCGCTGCCGCGCGCATGGGCGGGCTGATGCTCGGCTATGCGCAGAGGGGCGGCATTGCCGACATCGTCGCCGCTGCGCCGAAGCTCACTTTCTTCCTCGGCGCCGACGAAGTCGATTTCGACGCGTTCAAGGACAGCTTCAAGGTCTATATCGGCCATCATGGCGACAATGGCGCGCATCATGCGGACGTGATCCTGCCCGGCGCCACCTATGCCGAGAAACCGGGCACCTATGTGAACCTGGAAGGCCGGGTGCAGCGCGCCGACCGGGCGGTGTTCGCTCCGGGCGACGCCCGCGAGGACTGGACGATCCTGCGCGCGCTGTCCGATCGCCTCGGCCACACGCTGCCGTTCGACAATTTCGAGCAGCTGCGTGCGGAAATGGCGGGCGACGTGCCGGCGCTGGGCCGCGAAGGCCTGGCCGGCTATGATTTCGCGCCGCCCAAGCTGGCCGCCAAGGCCAAGGGCGAACTCGGCTATCCGATCGCCGATTTCTACCTCACCAACGCCATCTGCCGTGCGTCGCCGACGATGCAGCGCTGCTCGGCCGAGCTGATCCACGGCGAAGACTTCGCAGAGGCCGCAGAATGACTCCGTTTTTCCAATGGCTCGGCCTGCCCTTCGAATGGGCGTGGTTCGTCGCGACGATCGTCGGCATCCTGGTCATCGCGCTGCCGCTGATGCTCGCCGTGGCGATGATCATCTATGTCGACCGCAAGATCTGGGCGGCGATGGCGCTGCGCCGCGGCCCGAACGTGGTCGGCCCGCTCGGCCTGCTCCAGTCGTTCGCCGACGGCCTGAAGGTCTTCCTGCAGGAAACCATCATCCCGTCGGGCGCCAACAAGACGTTGTTCCTGCTCGCGCCGATCATCACCTTCACGGTGGCGCTGATCGTGTGGGCGGTGGTGCCGTTCCAGGCGGGCGTGGTGTTGTCGAACATCAATGTCGGCCTGCTCTACGTGCTCGCGGCCTCGTCGCTCGGCGTCTACGGCATCATCCTGGCGGGCTGGGCCTCGAACTCGAAATACCCGTTCTACTCGGCGATCCGCGCCGCGGCGCAGATGGTGAGCTATGAAGTCTCGATCGGCTTCGTGCTGATCTCGGTCGTGCTGTGGGCCGGCACCTTCAATGTCGGCGGCATCGTCGAGGCGCAGAAGGGGGCGGCGATCTTCGGCTGGGTCAACGGCTATTTCGCCAATCCGCTGCTCTTCCCGATGGCGGTGGTGTTCTTCATCTCCTCGCTGGCCGAGACGCAGCGCGCGCCGTTCGACCTGACCGAGGCCGAGAGCGAGCTGGTCGCGGGCTATCAGACCGAATATTCGTCGATGGCCTTCGCGCTCTACTGGCTGGGCGAATATGCCAACGTCATCCTGATGTGCGCGCTGAACGCGACGCTGTTCTGGGGCGGTTATCTCCCGCCGCTGGACATTCCGGTGCTCTATTACGTGCCGGGCATCATCTGGCTGCTCGCCAAGATGTGCTTCTTCTTCTTCTGCTTCAGCTGGGTGAAGGCCACGGTGCCCAGGTATCGCTACGACCAGCTGATGCGCTTGGGCTGGAAGATCTTCCTGCCGCTGTCGCTGCTGTTCGTGTTCCTGGTGTCGGGCTGGCTGATGATCCAGCGGGTAGGGCTGCCGGCATGATGCTCGCGCTCTTCACTGCATTCCTCACGCAATCGGCGCCGGCTGTAGAATCTGCTTCGCCGGACGAATTGCGGCGCGGATTGCTTTTCTCAATTCTCTGTGTGGAAGAACGCCCCGTTGGCACACCCGCTTCGGGAGCGATAGATTTTGTGCCGGGGGAGAACGTCCCGGACATCGTTTTCAATCGTTACGCGCCGGAAGGTGGGAAGCCATTTTTCCACAAGGGCCGGATTGAAAGCGCCTCGATTGGACAGGAAGGCGACCGTCGAGTTTTGAGCATAGTTTTGAGCGGACAGTCCGAGGAGGGCGAGGCCGGCGCATTACTTACGTTTGAAACTCCTGAGCCCAAGCCTCACGAGATAAAACTGAAGCTGGAGCCGGCGGCGGGAAAGCCAGTCGCTTTCGAATGTATTTCTGTCCCGCCCATGCCACCCGCAGGAAAGAAGCAATGAACGTCGCCCATTTCATCCGCACCTGGACTCTCTGGGAGTTCGTCAAGGCGCACGCCCTGACCTTGAAGTATTTCTTCAAGCCCAAGGCGACGATCAACTATCCGTACGAGAAGAACCCGATCTCGCCCCGCTTCCGCGGCGAGCATGCGCTGCGCCGCTATCCTAATGGCGAAGAGCGCTGCATCGCGTGCAAGCTGTGCGAGGCGGTGTGCCCGGCGCTGGCGATCACGATCGAGGCCGAGCCGCGGGAGGACGGCAGCCGCCGCACCACCCGCTACGACATCGACATGACCAAGTGCATCTATTGCGGCCTGTGCCAGGAAGCCTGCCCGGTCGATGCCATCGTCGAGGGCCCGAACTTCGAGTTCGCCACCGAGACCCGTGAGGAGCTGATCTACCAGAAGGAGAAGCTGCTCGAGAATGGCGACCGCTGGGAGCGCGCGATCGCCGCGAACCTTGCCGCCGATGCACCGTACCGTTAAGCGCACGCCAATCTACAGGGGCCATCCGATTCCGTGATCCAGCTTCTCGCCTTTTACCTGTTCGCATTCGTTGTGTGCGCCTCCGGCGCCATGACGATCCTGTCGCGCAACCCGGTCCATTCCGTCCTGTGGCTCATCCTGGCGTTCTTCAACGCCGCCGGCCTGATGGTGCTCGCCAATGCCGAGTTCATCGCGATGCTGCTCGTCATCGTCTATGTCGGCGCGGTCGCCGTGCTGTTCCTCTTCGTGGTGATGATGCTCAACATCGACTTCGCGGAGCTGCGCGCCGGGGTGATGCGCTATGCCGCGGTCGGCGTGGCGCTTGCCGTCGCGCTGGTCGCCGAGATCCTGATCGCGGTGGGCGCCTATAGCGCCGGTGCGCTCCAGCTCGGCCGCCGCGTCGCGCCGGTCGATGTCAAGGTGCCCAACATCGAGGCGATCGGCCAGCTCCTCTATTCCCGCTACCTGTTCGTGTTCGAAGGCGCCGGCCTGGTGCTGCTCGTCGCGATGATCGGCGCGATCGTGCTGACGCTGCGTCCGCGCACCGACGTCAAGCCGCAGAAGATCAGCCGTCAGGTCCAACGCCGCGCCAAGGACGCGACCCGCAACGTGAACCATCCCGTGGGGCAGGGGGTCGAGCTGTGATCACCCTTACGCACTATCTCGTCGTCAGCGCGATCCTGTTCACGCTGGGCGTGCTCGGCATCTTCATGAACCGCAAGAACCTCATCGTCATCCTGATGGCGATCGAGCTGATCCTGCTGTCCGTGAACCTCAACCTCGTGGCGTTCTCGAACGCGCTGGGGGACCTGGTGGGCCAGGTCTTCGCGATGTTCGTGCTCACCGTCGCTGCCGGTGAGGCCGCGATCGGTCTCGCCATTCTCGTTATCTACTTCCGCGGCCGCGGCACGATCTCGGTCGAAGACGTCAATCGGATGAAGGGCTGATGTCGGCGATCCATTTCATCGTATTCCTGCCGCTGCTCGCGGCAGTCGTGGCCGGGCTTGCCAACAAGTCCTTCGGCAGCACGTTCCCCAAGGTGATCACCACGGGGTCGCTGTTCATTGCCTGCGCGCTCTCCTGGCCGATCTTCCTCCATTTCCTGACCGGCAATTTCGGTCCGGACACGATGGTGTACGACGCCAATGCGATCCCGGGCGGGGGCTGGGTCGCGCCGGTGTTCACCTGGATGCTGAGCGGTTCGATGCAGGTCGACTGGGCGCTGCGCGTCGACAGCCTGACCGCGGTGATGCTCGTGGTGGTGACCAGCGTCTCGGCGCTCGTCCACCTCTATAGCTGGGGCTATATGTCGGAGGAGCCGGATCAGCCGCGCTTCTTCGCCTACCTGTCGCTCTTCACCTTCGCGATGCTGATGCTCGTGACGGCCAACAACCTGGTCCAGATGTTCTTCGGCTGGGAAGGCGTGGGCCTGGCATCCTACCTCCTGATCGGCTTCTGGTTCCGCAAGCCGAGCGCGAACGCCGCCGCGATCAAGGCCTTCGTGGTCAATCGCGTGGGCGATCTCGGCTTCATGCTCGGCATCTTCGGCACCTTCCTGGTGTTCGGCACGATCGACATACCGACGATCCTCGCCGCCGCGCCGAACATGCACGGCTCGACCATCGGCTTCCTGGGTCACCGCTTCGACACGATGACCGTGCTCTGCCTGCTGCTGTTCGTCGGCGCGATGGGCAAGTCGGCGCAGCTCGGCCTGCACACCTGGCTTCCGGACGCGATGGAAGGCCCGACCCCGGTGTCGGCGCTGATCCACGCCGCGACCATGGTGACCGCCGGCGTATTCATGGTCTGCCGCATGTCGCCGATGTTCGAGCAGAGCGCGGTCGCGCTGGGCGTGGTGACCTTTGTCGGCGCCGCGACCTGCTTCTTCGCCGCCACCGTCGGCACGACGCAGACCGACATCAAGCGCGTCATCGCCTATTCGACCTGCTCGCAGCTCGGCTACATGTTCTTCGCCGCCGGCGTCGGCGCGTACGGCGCGGCGATGTTCCACCTGTTCACGCACGCCTTCTTCAAGGCGCTGCTGTTCCTGGGTGCCGGCTCGGTGATCCACGCGATGCACCATGAGCAGGACATGCGCTTCTATGGCGGCCTCAGAAAGCATATCCCGGTCACCTTCTGGACGATGCTGTTCGGCACGCTCGCCATCACCGGCGTCGGCATCCCCGGCATCTTCGGCAACACCGCGTTCGGCTTCGCCGGCTTCCACTCGAAGGACGCGATCATCGAGGCGAGCTATGCCGCGGGGCAGACCAGCGCCTTCTGGGTCGGCGTGTTCGTCGCGCTGCTCACCAGCTTCTACAGCTGGCGCCTGGTGTTCCTGACCTTCTACGGCAAGCCGCGCTGGGCGGGCTCGGAGCATATCCAGCACGCGGTCCACGATCATCACGGCCATGGCCATGACGATCATCACGACAGCGAAGCCGAAGCGAGCGACCATGCGCCGACCGCGGACGAGATCCTGCACGGCCACCATCCCGAGGGCACGGCGGGCTATCACCCGCACGAGAGCCCCTGGGTGATGCTGGTGCCGCTGGTGCTGCTGACGCTGGGCGCGATCTTCGCCGGCTTCGTCTTCCACGGCGCGTTCATCGAGCCGAGTGCGGGCGAAAGCTATTGGCGCGGCGCCATCGCCTTCAACGAGCATCTGATGCACGCGATGCACGAGGTGCCGGTATGGGTGAAGCTCAGCGCGACCTTCGCGATGCTGAGCGGCCTGGCCATTGCCTATGGCGCGTACATCGTGTCGCCGAGCTTCCCGGCGAAGTTCGCCGAGGCGTTCCGCCCGCTGTACCTCTTCTCGCTCAACAAATGGTATTTCGACGAGCTCTACAACTTCCTGTTCGTGCGCCCCGCCTTCGCGATCGGCCGCCTGTTTTGGAAGAAGGGTGACGAAGCCACGATCGACCGGTTCGGCCCGAACGGTGCCGCCAAGGTCGTCCAGCTCGGCAGCTTCGGCGCTGCCCGGCTGCAATCCGGATATGTCTACGCCTATGCCTTCATCATGCTGATCGGCCTCACTGCCGCGCTGACCTGGGTGATCGCGCGATGAGCGGCTTCCCGATCCTCACCGTCATGCTGGCGGTGCCCGCGTTCGCCGCGGTCGCCTGTCTGTTCGTCAACGCGCAATCGGCCCGCTGGCTGGCGCTTGCCGCCACCTTTGTCGACCTCGCGCTCGGCATCCTGCTCTGGGCCAATTTCCAGACCGGCGACGGCGCTGCGCAGTGGCAGTTCGTCGAGCATGTCCGCCTGTTCGGCATCGGCGGCGCCGAGTTCGCCTGGGCGCTGGGCATCGACGGCTTCGCGCTGCTGCTGATCGTCCTCTCGGTCTTCCTGATGCCGATCTGCATCGGGGCGAGCTGGCGCTCGATCGAGAAGCGCGTGCCCGAATATATGGCCGCCTTCCTCGCCACCGAAGTGCTGATGATCGGCACCTTCGCGGCGCAGGACCTGATGCTGTTCTACGTCTTCTTCGAAGGCGGCCTGATCCCGATGTTCCTGATCATCGGCATCTGGGGCGGCGCCAATCGCATCTACGCGTCGTACAAGTTCTTCCTGTACACGCTGCTCGGCTCGCTGCTGATGCTGATCGCGATCCTCTACATGATCCTGACCACGGGCACGACGTCGATCCCGGCGCTGATGGCGCATGATTTCCCGCCGCATGTGCAGACATGGCTATGGCTGGCCTTCTTCGCCTCGTTCGCAGTGAAGATGCCGATGTGGCCGGTCCATACCTGGCTTCCCGATGCGCACGTGCAGGCGCCGACCGCCGGTTCGGTGATCCTGGCGGGCGTGCTGCTGAAGCTTGGCGGCTATGGCTTCCTGCGCTTCTCGCTGCCGATGTTCCCGGAGGCTTCGGCCCAGTTCATCTGGCTGGTCTTCGCCCTGTCGGCCGTCGCGGTGATCTACACGTCGCTGGTGGCGCTCGTGCAGAGCGACATGAAGAAGCTGATCGCCTATTCGTCGGTCGCGCACATGGCGATCGTCACCTTCGGCCTGTTCGCGTTCAACGCGCAGGGCGTCGAGGGCGCGATGATGGTGATGCTCGGCCACGGCGTGGTCTCGGGCGCGCTGTTCCTCTGCGTCGGCGTGATCTATGACCGGCTGCACACCCGCGAGATCGACCGCTATGGCGGCCTTGCGATCAACATGCCGCGCTATGCCGTGCTGTTCCTGCTGTTCACCATGGCCTCGGTCGGCCTGCCGGGCACCAGCAACTTCATCGGCGAGTTCCTGAGCCTTGCCGGCCTCTACCAGGTCTCGACGCTCTATGCGCTGCTGGGCACCACCGGCATCATCCTGGGTGCGGCGTACATGCTGTACCTGTACCGCCGGGTGGCATTCGGCGACCTGACCAAGGACGATGTGAAGGCGATGCCGGACCTCGACCTGCGCGAGTTCGTCATGCTCGGCGCGCTGGCCGCGGTGACGCTCTGGATGGGCGTCTATCCGGAGAGCTTCATGAAGCCGATGCGCGGCGACGTGCAGAAGCTGGTCGCGCGTCTCGAGCGCGCCGCGCCCGCCGGAGACTCGGCGCCGACCGTCGGCAAGCCCGCGCCTGCCGCCGCTGAACATGGCGAACACGCCGCTGCCCCTGCTGCGCACGCGCCCAAGGGCGCTCCGGCAGAAGCCTCCGCGCACGGGGAGGCGCACTAATGAACTATTCGTTGCAATTGATGATGGCGCTGCCCGAGCTGGTGCTCGCTATCGGCGCCGTCCTCCTCCTGCTCGTTGCCGCATGGGGCGGCGCCCAGTCGACCAAGCTGGTCAGCTGGACCGCGATCGCGGTGCTGGTCGGCGCGGGCATCGCGCTGGCCGGCCCGGCTTCGGCCGGGGGCGAGGCCTTTGGCGGCCTCTATCGTCCGGACATGTTCGCCGCCTTCGCCAAGGCGCTGATCTTCCTGGCCGCCGGCGTCTCGATCCTGATCGCGCCGCGCTTCTTCCAGCAGACTTCGGGCGACGATCTGCGCCCGGAATATCCGGTGCTGATCCTGCTCTCCGCGGTGGGCATGGGCATGATGGTCTCGGCGGGCGACCTGATGAGCCTCTATGTCGGGCTCGAGCTGCAGAGCCTCTCGGCCTATATCCTGGCGAGCTTCATGCGCCGCGACACGCGTTCGGCGGAAGCGGGCCTGAAATATTTCGTCCTCGGCGCGCTGGCTTCGGGCATCCTGCTCTACGGCATCTCGCTGGTCTATGGCTTCTCGGGCACGACGCTGTTCTCGGGGATCGCCGATGCCTATGCGTCGGGCGATCAGAAGATCGGGCTGCTGTTCGGCCTGGTGTTCGTCTTCTCGGGCCTTGCCTTCAAGATGTCGGCCGTGCCGTTCCACATGTGGACGCCGGACGTCTATGAAGGCGCGCCGACCCCGGTGACGGCCTTCTTCGCCTCGGCGCCCAAGGTCGCGGCGATCGCACTCGCCACGCGCGTGGCGATCGATGCGATGGGCCCGGCGATCGCCGACTGGCGCCAGATCGTGATCTTCGCTTCGCTGGCCTCGATCCTCTTCGGCTCGGTCGCGGCGATCCGCCAGGAGAACATCAAGCGGCTGCTCGCCTATTCGTCGATCGCGAATGTCGGCTTCGCGCTGGTCGGCCTTGCCGCCGGCGGCGAGGCGGGCGTGTCGAGCGTGCTCTATTATGTCGCGATCTATGTGGTGATGACGCTGGGCAGCTTCCTGGTGGTGCTGCAGATGCGCGACCATGAGGGTCGTCCGGTCGAGACGATCTCGAGCCTGGCCGGCATGTCGCGCACGCGGCCCGGGCTGGCCGTGGCGCTGGCGATCTTCATGTTCAGCCTTGCCGGCATCCCGCCGCTGCTCGGCTTCTTTTCGAAGCTGCAGGTGTTCTTGGCGGCAGTGCATGCGGGCCTCTATGTCTTCGCTGCGGTGGCCGCTGCCGCCTCGACGATCGGCGCCTATTATTATCTCCGCATCGTCAAGGTGATGTATTTCGACGAGCCGGCGCCGGCCTTTGGCGGCCGCACCGATCCGGTCGAAGGCGCGCTGCTGGCGGTTGCCGCAGTGGTGATTTCGCCGCTGGGCTGGCCGCTGCTCGGCTATCTCGAGGTCTGGACCGGCGCGGCCGCAAAGGCGCTGTTCTGACCGGGATTGTCCGGACCGTCGCCGAGACGGGATCGACCAATGCCGACATGGCCGAGCTCGCCCGGAACGGGGCGAGCGAGGGCCTGTGGCTGCGGGCCGAGCGGCAGAGCGCGGGCAAGGGCCGCCAGGGCCGTGCCTGGCGGTCGCCGCCCGGCAATCTCTATGTCTCGACGTTGGTGCGCACCCGGCCGGGCGAGCCTTCGCCCGCCACGCTGGCGCTGGTCGCCGCCGTCGCTCTGGACGAGACGGCGCGCGTGTTCGGGCTCGTGCCGATGCTCAAATGGCCCAACGACCTGCTGGTCGACGGCGCCAAGCTTTCCGGCATCCTGCTCGAGCGGGTGGGGGATGCGGTGATCCTCGGCTTCGGCGTGAACCTTGCGCATCATCCGGAGGATCTGGACCGCGCGACGACCAGCTTCGCCGCCCATGGCCCGGCGCCCGACCCGCAGCTTTTCGCGGAGACGCTGGCCGAGAGCTTCGCCCGCTGGGTATCGCGCTGGCGCGAGGGGATCGCCCCGGTCCGCGAGCGCTGGCTTGCCCGCGCCCATCCGCTCGGCACCGCGCTGACTGCCCGTCTTGCCGACGGCACCAGCCTGGACGGGCTGTTCGGCGGGCTGGATGGCGAAGGGGCGCTCATCCTGCGCTTGGCCGACGGCACCAGCCATGTCATCCATGCCGCGGACGTGTTCCTGCTCTGAGAGGCCCTGCCATGCTGCTCGCGATCGATGCCGGCAACACCAATGTCGTCTTCGCCCTGCTCGAAGGCGGCGAGGTTCGTGCCCGCTGGCGGATCGCCACCGATCCGCGGCGCACGGCGGACGAATATGCGGTGTGGCTCAGCCAGTTGCTCGGCCTGGAGGGCTATGAACGCTCCGACGTGACCGGCGTGATCATCGGCACGGTGGTGCCCCGCGCGCTGCACAACCTCCAGGTGCTGAGCAGCAAATATTTCAAGACCGACGCGGTGATCGCGGGGCAGGGCAAGGCCGAATGGGGATTCCCGCTCGACGTGGAGGAGCCCCAGGGCCTGGGCGCGGACCGCGCGCTCAACATGATCGCCGGCCATGCTCGCCATCCCGGCGACCTGATCATCATCGATTTCGGCACGGCCACCACGTTCGAGCTGGTCGATTATCGCGGCGCCTATAAGGGCGGGATCATCGCGCCGGGCATCAACCTGTCGCTGGATGCGCTGGTCACCGCGGCGGCCAAGCTGCCGCGCATCGCGATCACCGCGCCGCAGAGCGCCAGCGTGATCGGCCGCAACACGGTGGACCAGATGCATATCGGCATCTATTGGGGCTATGTCGCGATGATCGAAGGGCTGGTCGCGCGGATGAAGGCCGAGATCGGCCGCCCCGTGAAAGTGATCGCCACCGGCGGCCTTGCGGTCCTGTTCGAGAAGCACACCGATGTGTTCGATGCGCTCGAGGCGGATCTCACCATCCAGGGGCTGGCGATGCTGTGGGAACGCGCCAGTAGATAGCCGCCGCCCCGGCACGGGCCGGGGTCTCGCACCGTCGGCAGCGCCTCCGCCGCCCGAGATACCGGCTTCCGCCCGGGCGACGAACAGAGCATAGGACTAACGTGACTCCAGAAAACGAACTTCTCTTCCTCGCGCTGGGCGGCTCCGGCGAGATCGGCATGAACGTCAATCTCTATGGCTGCCAGGGCAAATGGCTGATGGTCGATTGCGGCATCACCTTCGGCAGCCCCGATTATCCGGGCATCGACGTGATTCTGCCGGACCTGCAGTTCATCGAGGAGCGGATAGACGATCTGCTCGGCATCGTCCTCACCCATGGGCATGAGGATCATATCGGTGCGCTGCCCTATCTCGCCGCCGATCTGGGCGTGCCGCTCTATGCCACGCCGTTCACCGCGGGCCTGATCCGCGGCAAGCTGGAGGAAGAGGGCATCGAGGAGAAGGTCGAGCTCAACATCGTCGACGAGGAGGGGCCGTTCAACCTCGGGCCGTTCCGCATCACCTATACGCCGCTCGCCCATTCGATCCCCGAGGGCAATGCCGTCCTCATCGAGACGCCCTATGGCCGCGTCTTCCACACCGGCGACTGGAAGCTGGACGACGCGCCGGCTCTGGGCGGCGCCTCGACTGCGGCGGAATTGACTGCGATCGGCGACAAGGGCGTGCTCGCGCTGGTCTGCGACAGCACCAACGTCTTCAATCCCGAGGCCTCGGGCTCGGAAGGCGCCGTCCGCGAAGGACTCGATCAGGTCATTGGCGCCGCCAAGGGCCGGGTGCTGGTCACCACTTTCGCTTCCAATGCCGCTCGCCTGCAGACCCTGGGCGAAGTCGCCCGCGACACCGGGCGCGAGCTGTGCGTCGCCGGGCGCTCGCTCGACCGCATCCTGCGCGTCGCCAAGCAGACCGGCTATCTGCGCGATTTCCCCGATACGGTCGATTTCGAGACCGCGATGGACCTGCCGGCGAACGAGGTGCTGATCGTCGCCACCGGCGGGCAGGGCGAGCCGCGCGCTGCGCTCAACCGCATCGCCGAGGGCAGCCATGTCCTCAAGGTGCACGAAGGCGACACGGTGGTGTTCTCCTCGCGCCAGATCCCGGGCAACGAGATCGCGATCGGGCGGATCATGAACACGCTCGCTGCCAAGGGTGTCGAACTGATCACCGATCGCCAGGCATTCATCCACGTCTCCGGCCACCCGGGCCGCCCCGAACTCGCCGAGATGTACAAGTGGATCCGGCCCGAGATCGTCGTGCCGGTGCACGGCGAAGTCCGCCACATGTACGAGCAGGCCCGGTTCGCGCTCGAGCAGGGCGTGCCCAAGGCGATCCGCCAGGTGAATGGCGACATCGTCCGCCTGGCGCCGGACGGCCCCGAGAAGATCGGCGAGGCGCCGGTGGGCCGGCTCGTGCTCGACGGCGATATCATCCTGCCGGCGGACGGCACCACGATCAACGAGCGCCGCCGGATCGCGCTCTATGGCCAGATCAGCGTCGCGGTGGCGATCCGCAACGGCAAGCTCTCCGGCGAGCCCCAGATCCGCCTCCAGGGCATCCCGGTGGAGGAGGACCGCGAGGATTTCATCGACGAAGCGGTGGATGCCGCGCGCGAGGCGGTGAAGAAGGACGGCAAGGGCGATATCGAGAAGCTGCGCGAGTCGTTGCGCCTGGGCGTGCGCCGTGCCGCAGTGCGCTTCACGGGGAAGAAGCCCGTCGTCGATGTGCTGATCATCGAGCAATAGGCCCGGCCGCCAACACCGTATCTGTTCCCCGGTAGGGGCCGGGTCCCGGTATCGGGCTGGCGGGTGAGGCGGGTGCGCCTGTCGAAGGACATTGCGGCTGGGCCCCGGCCTTCGCCGGGGAGCGGGCATGCGGATGGCGCTTCCGTTCTGCCCGGCTGCGCCCTATCACCATCCCATGCCCTGGAAATCCGCGCTCGCCATCTATTTCCTCTTCTGGGCCTTCTCGGTGTTCCTCGTCCTGCCGTTCGGGGTGAAGACGAGCGAGGAGGCCGGCGTGGCGCTGGTGCCCGGCCAGGCGCCGAGCGCCCCGCACGAGTTCAGGGCCAAGCGCATCGCATTCCGCACGACGATCGTGGCGACGATCCTCTTCGCGATCTTCTACCTGAACTACCGCAACGGTTGGGTCACCACCGATATGCTCGACTGGTGGGCCCATCTACAGCCGGGGAACGGGGCCTAGGGGCACGCCCGATCGGCAAACCCCGTCATCCCCATGCAGGCAGGGATGACGAACGCTGGTCTCGCAGACTTGCCGGAATCCCCAACCCGAGGTGCCGCACCGCGGATCAGGTCCGCAGCCGCTCGATCGCCTGGGCCAGCGCGACATAGAGCTTGCCCATGTCCGACGAGAGCAGGGTCACGCCCATCGGCGATCCGTCGCGCAGCGCCAGGATCTGCCGGAGCATTGCTTCGAAATCATGGATGTAGCGATTGACGTTGTCGCGGAAATCCTCGTCTTCCTCGTAGAGCCGGTGGATGTCGCGCGTTTCGGAGGGGTCGAGCAGGCGCACCGCGCGGCGCGTGAAGACGCCGCGATCGCCCTTCAGATAGGCCGACCAGGCGCTGTCGGTCACATCGGCCGAGAAGGCCTTGGTGATGTCGATCGAAGCCGAGTTGAGCGCTTCGATGAGCAGCGAGACGCGGCGCGCGAAGTTGTCGCTGTCCGAATCCTCGCGCTCCTTGCGGCCCTCGGCGATCCGCGCCTCGACCTGGGCAGTGGTATCGGCCAGGGCCACCATCTGCTGGGTGAGCCGCTCGGAGGCGCGCGTGGCCGCGACCACGGCCGCCTCGGTCGTCTCGGCCAGATCGGCGAGCTGGCGGCGGATCGAAACGTCGATCGCGCGGCGCAGCGCATCGCCTGCGGCTTCCTCGATCGCCCGCTCGGCATGAGGCACGATGCCCGACAGCGTCTCGCGGGCATGGCTGGCGGCGGCGCTGGAAGTCTCGCGGACGCTCACCAGCGCCTCGACCAGTTGCGGCGCCGCGCTCTCGGCGAAACGGCGCGTGGTGGCGATGGTCTCGTCGACCATCGCGCCCAGCTGTTCGGCCTGTTCGCCCCCCGTGGCCAGGGTCTCGAGCAGGGAAGCCTGGGTCTTGGCGAGCGTGTCGCGCTGCTGGCCGACGACATCGGCAATGGCTTCGATCGCATCGTGCGTGCTCTCGGCGGCGGTGACCAGGGCCAGCAGCTCGGGCTTGGAAGCGGCGACCACCTGGCGGCTCGCGTTGATCCGGGCATCGAGCCGGGCGAGCGCTTCTGGCAGGGTCTCGTCGATCTCGCGGGCCGAGGCGTCGAGCGCGGTCAACAGGTCCTCGGACGTGCCGATCACTCTGCGCGCGGTCTGGTCGCCGGTGTCGAGCGCCACCGTCATCGCCGAGACCGAGCCATGCAGCGCGCTCATCGATGCGGCCAGGTTCCCCGTTCGCTCGGTGCCCGCGGCATGCAAGCCTTCCATGGCGCGATCGAGCCGATCGACGCCGGAGGCCAGCCCTTCGAACAGCATGTCGCCGCGACCCTGCTCCTCGGCGAGACGGTTGCCGATGCGGCCGATCGCTTCCTCGATCGCGGCCATGCGCGCGCCCATCGCCTCGGCGCTGTCACGGCCCGCGCGGTCGAGTGCGGCCTGGTTGGCGGACAGCATGGCGAGGATGGCCTCGCCCTGGGTGGCGATGCCCTTGCGCGCCTCGTCGACGGCATTGGCGGCGCGATCGAGCACGGCATCGACCTGGGTCGACATCTCGCCGGTGACCCTTTCGAGCCGCGCGCTGGCGGTCTGGCTGGTCGCTTCCATCCGGGCGATGTGCGCGGCGAGCCGGTCGGCCGCGCCGCCAGCGATCTGGTCGGCTTCCCGCCCGCGTTCGGCGAGCGCGGAGAGCTGGGTGTCGAGGGCGGCCGCCCGCTCGCCGGCGAGCAGGCCGGCGGCATCGACTCGGTCGGACAGGCCGCGCATCTCCTCATGCGCCTTGGGCAGCGACGCGAGGACCACGGCGACGCGATGCTCGGCATCGGCGGCCGATTCGCCGAGATGGCGCGTGCTGGCGTCGATCGAGCGGGCATGCTGCGCGGCGCTGCCGGCGGCGCTTTCAAGCTTCTCGGAGGCGCGTTCGCCCATGGCGATCAGGATGTTGGTCTGCTCGGCAAGTGCCGCGCGATTCTCCTCGATCTTGCGCGAGAGCGTGGCGACGACACGCTCGAGGCTGGCGGCCTCCGCGCGCATTGCGCGCGCGCTGGCGCCGAAGCGCTGGGCCTCGGCGCGGCTCGTGCGCAGGGCAAGGAGGCAGAGGATGCCGACCAGGGCGGGAGGAACGCACAGCGCGGCGATCAGCTGGACGAGCCCGGCGGGCGCCATCGGCGCGGCGAAGGTGTCGCGCAGCAGCCAGCCCATCGCGCCGAACCAGCCCAGCACCGCGAGAATCGCGAGAGCGGGCAGAATCCAGCCGGCCCGGCGGGGCGCCTCCTCCTCTTCCTCGATCACGTCATCGGCGGCGAGCGCCGGCGCGATCCGCGCGGGCGCCACGGTTTCGGACAGGACCAGCTCCTCCGCGTCTTCGTTCGCGGGCAGCGGTTCGGCAGGTTTTCCCCCAATCATGACGCGCATTTACCACATTTCGGCGTCGTACCAACAGCGGCATGGAAACGCGCTATTAACGGTATCCGGCTAGGGACGGATCATGGCGTACGATCCGGGTGCAATCGATGCGACGCTGGCGGCGGCGGTGGGCGACGAGCCCGCGCTGATCGCCGAGCTGCGCGAAGCCTTTCACGACGGGGTGCAGAGGTGCCTCGAGACCATGAAGACCGCCGAGAGTCCCGATGGCTGGGCGGCGGCGGCGCTGCGCCTCAAGGGCCTTTCGGCCAGTTTCGGCGCGGTCCGGCTGATGGCGCTCGCCACCGAAGCGGCCAATGGACAGGCGCATGACGGCGCGATACTCCGGCGTCTCCATCGGGCGGTCGACCGACTCTGAATTCCACGGCGCGGCTGCGCCCTGAGTTCGCGTCATGCGGCCCCGCAACGCTTTTGGTTTGATGCTGGGGAAACGCATGCGCAAGCTGGCCATCGGTCTCGCCTTCGTTCTCGCCACGATTTCCGGCGGCGTCGCGCAGGGACAGCAGGTGCCCGAAGGCGGCCAGGATGGCGGCATCCTTGTCGAAGGCCGCAAGCAGGGCCCCCGGAAGGAGGCACGGCGCTTCGTCGAGCGGATCGTCACTACCACCAAGGACCAGCTCTCGCGCTTCAACGATCCGGTATGCCCGGTGGTGCTGGGGCTGACGCCGCCCTATGCCAAGGCGATCGTCAAGCGGTTCCGCGAGGTCTCCGCAGAGGTCGGTGCCCAGGTCGATCGGGACGAGAAATGCTATCCGAACGTCTTCGTGATCGTCGCGGCGGATGCGGGCGCCATCATTGCCCAGCTGCGCGAGAAATATCACGGCTTCTTCCGCGACCTCGCCTATGACGACAAGCGCACCGCCCTTGACGAGGGGCCGGTGCGCGCCTGGCGGGTGTCCGAGGAGCTCGACCAGAGCGGCAGGCCCGGGGCGCAAGGCCCGGATGGCCTGCGCAGCTTCCGCGGCATAGACCCCGGTTCGCGCATCTCGCTCTCGACGCAGCAGGCCACCTATGCCGCGGTGGTGGTCATCGACGTCAATGCGATCGACGAGAAGTCGGTGGGACAGATCGCCGACTATGTCGCCATGCGCGTGCTTGCCGGCGCGCGCCCTCCCAAGGAGGGCGGACGGCTCGATACGATCCTGACCTTGTTCGACGGGGATGCCATCGTCCCGGAGGGGCTGACTCAGGTCGATCGCAGCTTCCTTACGGGCATCTATCAGATGCAGGCCAATGCCCGGCTCGGCAGCCAGGCCGGCACGATCGCCGATCGGATCGTGCGGGACGCCCGGGAAACCGGAACGGCGAAGAAACCCCGTTAGCATCGGGCCCCGAAGCTGCCGGATGGACAGGCCCGGCTGCGCGCGATACGCCCATACCGCGAGAGATCGGTTCAGCCGGCGCATTCGACACGGAGAGGCCTGGGAAGGATCGACTCTATGCGCACGCCGTTTTGCCTGGCCTCGCTTCTGCTGCTTTCCATGGCCGGCGCGCCCCTGGCCCCGGCACAGGATGCCAAACCGGTGCAGGACGGCGGTATCGTCGTAACCGGCAAGGGTCCCGAGCCGATCGGGAAGGCCCGGCGCTATCTCCGCCAGGTCCTCGAGAGCGACAGCGGCCAGCTCGCGCGCTTCGTCGATCCGGTCTGCCCGCTCGTCCTCGGCCTGCCCGAGCGCTTCCGGGCGCCGATCGACGAGCGTTTCCGCATCGTCGCCGGGGCCAGTTCGGTTCGCCTCGCCAGGGGGAAATGCCGGCCGAACCTGATGATCGTGTTCGCCGACAATGCCGACGCGTTGATCGAAACGATGCGCAAGCGCCGCAATGCCGCCTTCGCCGATCTGGACGAGGGCGCGCTGCGCGATGCGTTCAAGGCGGGGCCGATCCATGCCTGGCGCCTGGTCGTGACGCGGGACGACATGGGCAATGTCGCCACCGGGGACGACGATCCCGATTTCCCGACCATCTTTGAGAGCGAGACCCAGACAGTCACGATCAATTCGGTGATCGTGATGGACAAGCGGGCCGCTCAAGGCAAATCGGTACGCCAGATCGCCGATTACGCCGTGATGCGCACGCTGGTGGGCGCGCGGCCGCCCGACAAGGGATCGATCGCAGCCGCTTCGATCCTGTCGCTGTTCGACCCCGCGGTGGCGCCGCCGCCGGCGGAGATCACCGATATGGACCTGGGCCTGCTCTCGGGGCTCTATCGGCTGCGGGATCCCTATGCGCAGGGCGGGGACCAGGCCTATCGGATCTCGCGCACGATGGTGACGGGCCGGCCGCGCTAGCGGGCTTCACCGGCGGGGCAGGGGAATGCTATATCGATGGCACGCCCGATTTGACGGGAGCGAGGTGGGAGTGAGTTAGCGTGCGCATGGCCCTGATCGGTTTCGCCCTGGCGATCGCTGCCCCCGGCACGGCGCAGGCGCAGGACAAGCCCGCCGACGATCCCAGCATCGTGGTTCGCGGGCAGAAGGGCGTTCCGCCGCGCGAAGCCCGCAAGTTCGTCCGCCAGGTGGTGACCAGCACCGAGGGGCAGCTCGCGCGCTTCGTCGACCCGGTCTGCCCGTTCGTGCTCGGCCTGCCGCGGCAATATGCCATGGTGGTCGAGGATCGCATTCGCGACGATGCCCGGCAGGCCGGGATCAGGACCGGAGCGGAGGGCAAGTGCCAGCCCAACCTGGTGATAATGGTCGCCGACAATGCCGATGCCGTCGTCAGGAAGCTCCGCCAGAAGTTCAGCGGCCTGTTCCTGGGCGTGAGCGCCAAGGAAATGAGCCGGGCGATGCGCGAGGGGCCGGTGCATGTGTGGAGCGCGGTGCAGGTGCGCAACGAGAACGGCCAGGCGCCCCGCCAGACCGAGTCGGACGGCCCGCCGACGCTGCGGGTCTATGGCGCCTCGCTCGTCGACCTCCAGACCCAGCAGGCGGTGCTCCAGTCGATCATGGTCCTCGATGCCGATGCCCTGCTCGGCAAGACGCTGACCCAGATCTCGGACTATGTCGCGATGCGCACGCTGGCCGGGGCCCGCCCGCCCCGCGAAGGGGTGGAGGCGAACACGATCCTCACGCTGTTCGATCCCCAGGGCGCACCGCCGCCTGCGATGACGGGCATCGACCGCGGTTTCCTCGCCGGGCTCTACAAGGTGCGCCCGAACGGTACGTCGGTGACTCAGATGAGCACCATTTCGCGCCAGATCGTGAAGGATTCGAAGCCGCGCACGGAAAGGGAATGACCCGGGTGCTCGGCGCTCAGCGCTTGCGGCTGAGCTCGCGCATCGCCTCGTCGAGGCCGGCCAGGGTGAGGGGGTACATGCGGTCGCCCAGCAGCTCGCGCAGGATCTTCACCGACTGGGTATAGCCCCATTGCTCGCGCGGGATCGGATTGAGCCATATCGCGGCGGGATAGGTGTTCAGCGCCCGCTGCATCCAGACGGCGCCCGCCTCCTCGTTGAAATGCTCGACCGAGCCGCCCGGATGGGTGATCTCGTACGCGCTCATCGAGGCATCGCCGACAAAGACCAGCTTATAGTCGTGCCCATATTTGTGGAGGATGTCCCAGGTGGGCGTGCGCTCCTGGAAGCGGCGGCGATTGTCCTTCCACACGCCTTCGTACAGGCAATTGTGGAAATAGAAGAACTCCAGGTTCTTGAACTCGCTGGTGGCGGCGGAGAACAGCTCCTCGCACAGCTTGATGAACGGATCCATCGATCCGCCGACGTCGAGGAAGAGCAGCAGCTTCACGGCATTGTGCCGCTCGGGGCGCATGTGCACGTCGAGCCAGCCCTGTTTCGCGGTGCCTTCGATCGTCGCGTCGATGTCGAGCTCGTCGGCCGCCCCCTCGCGGGCGAAGCGGCGCAGGCGGCGCAGCGCCACCTTGATGTTGCGGGTGCCCAGTTCGCGGGTGCTGTCGAGATTGCGGAACTCGCGGCCCTCCCACACCTTGAGCGCGCGCTTGTGCTTGCTTTCGCCGCCGATGCGCACGCCTTCGGGATTGTAGCCGCCATTGCCGTACGGGGATGTGCCGCCGGTGCCGATCCACTTGTTGCCGCCCTCGTGCCGGCCCTGCTGCTCCTCGAGCCGCTGCTTCAGCGTCTCCATGATCTCTTCCCAGGAGCCGAGCGACTGGATCTTCGCCATTTCCTCGGGGGACAGGAACTTCTCCGCGATCGCGCGCAGCCATTCCTCGGGGATCGCGGCGGGGGCGACGCCATAGCTGGCGGCGATGCCCTTGAAGACCTTGGCGAAGACCTGGTCGAACCGGTCGAGCAGCCCCTCGTCCTTCACGAAGGTGGCGCGGGCGAGATAGTAGAAGGCCTCGGGCGTACGCTCGATCACGTCGCGGTCGAGCGCTTCCAGAAGCACGAGATGCTCCTTCAGGCTGGCCGGTATGCCCGCGGCACGCAGCTCGTCGAGGAAGGAAAGGAACATCCGCTTTCCTTAGGGTTGGCTCCGCCGCTCGTACAGGTTCCAGTTGGTGCCCGAAAGGCTGCGCATGCGATGCTGGGCGATCAGCGCGAAATGGCCGCCGCAGCGATCGGCGTCCGCCGGGAACGCCTCGCCCAGGAAGCGGTCGACCAGCAGGAAGCGCGCCTGGGGATCGCAGCGGCCCAATATCACCTTGAGCTTGTACTTCCGGCGCGCGGCGGCGACGTCGGTGGCCGCCTGGCCGGTGTCGCGATCGAGCAGCATCGTCGTGCCTTCGGGCGCGCGCGCCATCATCTCGCGCACCGGGCCGCCCGGATCGCCGCGCTGGTCCACGGCCAGCACATAATCGCACCACAGGCTTCCGCCGAGCATCGCGGCCAGGCCGATCCCTGCCGCGATCCGCCGCCAGTCGCCCTTCTCCAGTCCGAAGCCGGTCATCTCGCCCAGCATCAGCAGCAGCGGCAGCAGGGCAGGCATATAGTAGCGGGCATGGCCGACATTGCCGGCGTGCAGCACGGCTAGCAGGAAAGGGAAGGCGAAGATCGCCAGCCGGTACAGCGCCATGCGCGATGCGCCCCAGCGCGGCGCCAGGACGAGCAGCACCAGCACCAGCACGATCGGCCAGATGTCCTTCCAGGGCAGGCCGATCGTATAGCCGATCGCCGTGGTGGTGCCGTTCAGGTACATCATGAAGTCGAACGGATCGTAGCGCCCGAAACGGAAGCCGGTGCCGGCGAAGTGACCAGCGGCGAGCACGAAGCCGAGCACGCCCGCCAGCACCAGCACCGGCAGCCAGAAGGTCCGGAAGATCTCGAGCGCCGCCGCCCGGAAGCCGTTGCGCTTCCACAGCACGAAGGAGGGCCAGCCGACCAGGGCGACGGCCGCGAAGATCATGGTGAGCTGCGACAAGGCACCGAGGAAGAAGCAGAGCGCGAACGTGGTCGGGCGGCGATAGCCAAGGTCGCCCGCCAGCCAGCGATCGATGAACAGGATCGCGATCAGCATCGCGAGCGACATGCCGGCATAGCCGCGCGCTTCCGATCCCATCGTCACCAGCATCGGCGAAAAGGCGAAGAGCAGGGCGGTCGCCACCATGGTGATCCGTCCGCGCGGCTCGGCGATCCTGGCGGCCACGAGGATCGCCGCGCTGCTGCTCAGGATCGAGAGCAGGCGGACGAGCGGCGGCCAGGCGCCGAAGCCCACCATCTGCATCCAGAGCGAGTTGAGATGGTGGTTGTTGTCGTGATTGATTCCGATGAAGACGCCGATCGGCGTCAGCGCATCGCGCGCCTGCGACGCGGACCAGGCCTCGTCGAACCACAGGTCGCCCAGCGAACAGACGAAGCGCAGCGCCAGGCCCGCAACCGCGATCGCGCAGATCGCCCACCACCAGCGCCGATTCGCGCGCAGATCCCCCCCGGTCATGCTCTGCTAGATGCCTCGCCGCTCAGCTTCGGGCAAGCTCAACGCGATGCATAGGCGTCGATCAGCGAGCCGACATAATCCGGCTGCCTGGCGGTCAGCTCGGCCGAGGGGCGGGCCTTGCGCACCGTGGCGGGCGCATCGCGGTCGGGCGTGCCATAGATGAAGCCGTGCGCCGGGTAGATCGAACTGCCCAGCCCGCCCCGATCGCGGTACCAGACCTTGACCATGCTCCAATCGCCGCGCTCCGACACGTCGAACAGCGTCACGTCCTGCTCGGCATGGCCGCGTTCGCCCTCGAAGCGGGACCAGTTGGCATGGGTGATCATCAGCACGCGCTTCTCGACGATCCGGCTCACCACCGCGACATGGCCGAGCGGCAGGCGCGCGCTCTTCGAAAAGGCCAGGACGGCGCCCACCCTGGGCACGCGGCCGCGCTGGTAGCGGCCCTCGGCCTGGCCCCACCAGGTCCAGGCGTCGCCATAGATCTGGATGCCGGAAGCGGCACGCGCGAAGGGCACGCATTCGCCGACATAGTCGAGAAGGGATTGCGCACCGGCAGGCACCGCAGCGGACAGCGCGGCGGCGAGCAGCACGGGAAACGCGATACGCGGACACATACTCGGGACCCATACAAGGTCCCCCCCAAGCGGTCCGTAACCCGGAGTGGTTTAGGAAGGGTTAACTATGATCGGCGCCGAATGGAGCGTGATGCGGATAGTCTTCCGTCAGGCCCCGCCGAACAGCTTGCGGAGGACCTTGATTGGCTCGGCTACTCGGGCCTGGGCGCGGGTGCCGGAGGCTGGCGCGGGAAGGTTTCCAGCATCGGATCGATCCTTGCCCAGGCGGGTGCCTCGTCGGTCCAGATCGCGACGGTCGGCGCCAGGCCCTGGGCATCGTCGAGAAAGCCCAGGCGCAGCGTGCGGAATTGCGGGCGGGCCGAGGACTGGCCCATCACCGGCGTGCCGCAGGCGCCGCAGAAGCTCTGCGTGAGCGTGTTGCCGCTGTCGGCGACATAGCTGGTGCTCGAAAGCATGCCGGTGAGCACGATATCGTCGGTCGCGAACATCGCATTGGTGGTGGCCGAGCCGGCGGCGACGCGCTGGCACCGGCGGCACCAGCATTGGCGCACCGCCACCGGCTCGCCGCCGATCGTGGCGGTGACGGCGCCACAGGCGCAGCTTCCGGTATAGGGCATCAGGCCTTGCCCTGCTGGCGCCGCGCCATGAAGGCGAGCCGCTCGAACAGCATCACGTCCTGCTCGTTCTTGAGCAGCGCGCCGTGGAGGGGCGGGATCGCCTTGGTCGGGTCCTTGTTCTGCAGCACGTCGAGCGGCATTTCCTCGTGGAGGAGCAGCTTGAGCCAGTCGAGCAGCTCGCTGGTGCTGGGCTTCTTCTTCAGGCCCGGGACCTCGCGGATCTCGTAGAAGATATCCATGGCCTTCGAGACCAGGATCTTCTGGATGCCGGGGAAATGGACGTCGACGATGGCCTGCATCGTCTCGCGGTCCGGGAACTTGATATAGTGGAAGAAGCAGCGGCGCAGGAACGCGTCCGGCAGGTCCTTTTCGTTGTTCGAGGTGATCACCACGATCGGGCGCTCGGCGGCGCGGACGGTTTCCTGCGTCTCGTAGACGTGGAACTCCATCCGGTCGAGCTCCTGGAGCAGGTCGTTCGGGAACTCGATATCGGCCTTGTCGATCTCGTCGATCAGCAGCACGGGCAGTTTGGGCGCGGTGAACGCCTCCCACAGCTTGCCCTTGCGGATATAGTTGGCGATCTCGTGGACGCGCGGATCGCCGAGCTGGCCGTCGCGCAGGCGGGCGACCGCGTCATATTCGTACAGGCCCTGTTGCGCCTTGGTGGTCGACTTGACGTTCCACTCGATCAGCGGGGCATTCACTGCCTTGGCGATCTCATAGGCGAGCACGGTCTTGCCCGTGCCCGGCTCGCCCTTGACGAGCAGGGGACGCCGCAGCGTGACGGCGGCATTGACCGCGACCTTCAGGTCCTCGGTCGCGACATAGCTTTGGGTGCCTTCGAAGCGCATCGCCATGGCTTAGAGGGGCGAAGCCGTCTCGCGCAAGATCGGTGTGGGGAAGTTACTGCTTGTCGCGCGCCGAGGCGCGGGCCTCGAGCAGGTCCCACAGGCCGCGATGCTGGGCGAAGAGCTGCTGCGCGCCGAACAACATGGCCCGCTCGAGCATGCCTTCGCGCACCAATGTGTCGACCACGGTCACCGTCTCCTCGGCAAGCGGCAACTGCGAGGGGGGAGGGGTGAGGCCCAGGCGCTCGCCGGCGGCATCCAGTGCCTCGCGGATCACCGCCCAGTCCATCGCCAGCGCGATCGCCGCGCCGGTGGCGCAGCCCGCGCGATCCGACTGGGCGAGCATGTCGATCGCATGGCGCTGGGCTGCGGTGGCGGCCTCGGTCTCGGCATGGCCCGGCGTGCTGGGCATCGGGCCCGCCGAGGCGACGATGCGGACGAGATAGGCGCGTTCGATGACGAAGGCGTCGGCGGCGACTTCCAGCCAGTCGCGTTCGATGCCGAGGCGGGCATGGCCCAGCGCATGGTCGATCACGCCGGGATGGCGGCCATGGAGCAGGCAGATATGATGCATCGCGTCCGACAGGTCGCGCAGCGGCTCCTCGTTGCGGGCGAGGCGCTGCAGATAAGGGTGGTGGGCGCTGCCGTCCGAGGCGATGAGCGCCCCCATCGAGCCCCACGCCCCGCCCAATCGCGCAACTTGTACGGAATCAAACGGCATAAGCCCCCGCATCTCCTGACGGCTTCATGCCGACGGGTTAGGTCTTGCAACTCCGGGGTATACCGAAGCACGTAAAGACGCGGTGAATCCGGAATTTACTGTGGATAAACCACATGTTCCCGCGCCATCCCGCGCAGGAAACGGAAACGCCCCAGAAACAAGTTCCGAGGCGATCCGATAGTATCCGCAAATAGCCCGATAGTTACGGCCATGCACCGATCCGCCTTCCCGGCGGCGCGATACGCTGGGTGGCGGCGGGTCAGATCACCAGCCCGAAGACCGCGGACACGCCATTGCCGTCCGCCGGGCTGCCGAGGACCTGATAATAGAGATAATTGCCGTTGTAGACGATCTGGTTGCCGGCAATGCCCGAGGCGATGTTCTGATAGCCCTCGCTCCAGGAAATCGTGACGGCATAATGCCCCGGCTCGAGATCGGCCCAGCTCTCATTGACCGGGCTCCCCGAAGTGGCGGTGCCATTCCATTCGAAGCTCGGCCCCGGCGTGGCATAGGTCCAGACGCGTACATGAACTTCCCCGGGATTGAAGGGGGCAACCTGCACGGACAAAGTAGACATACCGAACCTCGCGCTGATGGAAGATGGCGCGAGGCTATAGCTCCGGTGCCGGCGGGTCGAGATCAGGACAGGCAATCCATCCGGATTGGTGACATCTATTTCCTACCCGAAACGAAAACGGGGAAGGCGATGCCTTCCCCATTCCGAACTTCTGCACGGCGTTCAGCGATGGATCACTGATCGAGGAACGAGCGCATCTTCCGCGAACGGCTCGGGTGCTTGAGCTTGCGCAGCGCCTTCGCTTCGATCTGGCGGATTCGCTCGCGGGTGACCGAGAACTGCTGGCCGACTTCCTCGAGCGTGTGATCGGTGTTCATGCCGATGCCGAAGCGCATGCGCAACACGCGCTCCTCGCGCGGGGTGAGCGAGGCGAGGACGCGGGTTACCGTTTCCTTCAGGTTCGCCTGGATCGCGGCATCCACCGGGATCACGGCGTTCTTGTCCTCGATGAAATCGCCCAGATGGCTGTCTTCCTCGTCGCCGATCGGCGTTTCGAGGGAGATCGGCTCCTTGGCGATCTTCATCACCTTGCGCACCTTCTCGAGCGGCATGCTCAGGCGCTCGGCCATTTCCTCGGGCGTGGGCTCGCGGCCCTGCTCGTGGAGGAACTGGCGGCTGGTGCGGACCAGCTTGTTGATCGTCTCGATCATGTGGACCGGGATGCGGATCGTGCGCGCCTGGTCGGCGATCGAGCGGGTGATCGCCTGGCGGATCCACCAGGTCGCATAGGTGCTGAACTTGTAGCCGCGGCGATACTCGAACTTGTCGACCGCCTTCATCAGGCCGATATTGCCCTCCTGGATCAGGTCCAGGAACTGCAGGCCGCGGTTCGTATACTTCTTGGCGATCGAGATCACGAGGCGGAGATTGGCCTCGACCATCTCCTTCTTGGCGATGCGCGCCTCGCGCTCGCCCTTCTGCACCATGTTGACGATGCGGCGGAATTCGCCGAGCGCCATGCCGGTCGACTGGGCGATCTCGGCGATCTCGATGCGGATGCGGTCGACCGCGCCGCCCTCGTTCGCGGCAAAGGCCGCCCATTTCTTGTCGAGGCCCTGGACCGACTGCAGCCACTGCTCGTCGAGCTCATGGTCGACATAGCGGTCGAGGAAATCCTTGCGGCTCACCTTGTGGCGCTCGGCAAGGCGCAGCATCTGACCGCCCAGCGCGGTGAGGCGCCGGTTGAAGCTGTAGAGCTGGTCGACCAGATACTCGATCTTCTGCTGATGGAACTGGACCGACTCGACCTCGGCCGTCAGCTCCTCGCGCAGCTTCTGGTACTTCTTCTCGTCCGAGGCGACGAGCTCGCCGCCGGCAGCCATCGCATCGAGGCGCTGGAGCTGCATCTTGGAGAATTTCTTGTAGATCGACGTGATGTTGGCGAACTTCTCGAGCGCCTGCGGCTTGAGCGTCTCCTCCATCTGGGCGAGGCTGAGGGTATTGTCCTCCTCCTCGTCGTCCGAAGGCCGCGGCGCGCGGCGCTCGGTCATCGAATCCTCGTCTTCCTCCTCGGCGACTTCCTCGACCTCTTCCTCTTCCTTGTAGGAGGGGCCGGCGGCGGCTTCGCTGATCTCGCCATTGTCGTCCTCGGCGCCCTCGACCTGCTCGGCCGACGGCCCCTTGGAGAGCATCGCGTCGAGATCGAGGATCTCGCGCAGCTGCATCGTGCCTTCGTTGAGCGCGTTGGACCAGCCGATGATCGCGTTGAAGGTGATCGGCGACTCGCACAGGCCCAGGATCATCGTGTCCCGACCGGCCTCGATGCGCTTCGCGATCGCGATCTCGCCCTCGCGGGACAGGAGCTCCACGGCGCCCATCTCGCGCAGGTACATGCGTACCGGATCGTCGGTGCGATCGACGGTTTCCTTCTTCTTGGTCTCGAAGGCCGGCGCCGAATCGTCGTTGCCGTCGTTCGAATCGGCATCGTCGGCGCTGTCGTCCTCGGGCTCGGCGTCCTCGCCGGCTTCCTCGTTCTCGACCACGTTGACGCCCATGTCGTTGAGCGCCGCCATCACGTCCTCGATCTGCTCCGAGGACATCTGGTCCTGCGGCAGCATCTCGTTGAGCTGGTCGACGGTGATGTAGCCGCGCTTCTTCGCCCGCGCGACTAGCTTCTTGATCGAGCCTTCGTTGAGATCGATCAGCGGCGCGTCACCCGCCTCGCCGGTGTCGGTGACGTCCGCCATGTTCGCCTTGGCCATTCAAATCCTCGAAACTTGGATGGCGGCAATTATACGCCGCCCTAATCCTCGAAATTCTCGTCGTCCGCAAGCATCAGATTCGCGAGGCGCGTTTCCAGCTCCTGGCGCTGCCGGAGCAGAGCCGTTTGCCGGGCGAACGCCGCATCGTCGAAACGCTCGAGCATCGCGGCCGTTGCCTCTGCCAGCGCCGCGTCCACCGCGGGGCGCGCCACCATCACCGCGATCGCCTCGTTCAGGTCTTCGCGCGCTTTCCTTTCCTCGGCTTCGGGCCGGGTGAAGGAGAAAGGCAGGGTATCGGCCCGGAGCAGCTCGCTCGCCATCTGATCGAAACCGGACCGCGCCAATATGGTGAGTACCTTGGCACGATCAAGCTGCCGGTCTTCGAGCGCGACGTCGACCACCGCCTCGAACAGCTTGCCGAGCGCGCCCGATGCGCCGCGCAGGGAGCCGAGCACCTCCATGTGGCGCGCGATTTCGGCGGGGTGGCGGATCAGCCCGGCGAGCACCGCCTTGGCGAGGATGGGGTCGAGCCCGCCGGCCTGCACCGAGCGGGTCCGCTGGGTGAGCGGCGGCTCGGGCGGGATCCAGTTGCCGCGCTTGTCCCGCCTCCCGCGCGCCGCCGGCGCACCGGGGCCACGGGGGGCTCGCGCCTCGAACCCGCGTTGCCCGCGCCCGAAATGCGCATCGGTGCGCTCGCGAAACTCGGCGAGATATTCGTGCTTCACATTCGGATCGCCGATCCCCCCGGCAAGTTCGCCAAGACGGCGCTTCAGGCCGGCGCGCTGCTCGGGCGTGTCGAGCGGTTCGGCGGCAACCTCGCTGTCCCAGAGCAGATCGACCAGCGGCCGCGCCTTGCCGAGCAGCGCCTCGAAGGCGGCGGGTCCCTGGGCACGGACGAGATCGTCGGGATCGAGCCCATCGGGCAGCGTGACGAAGGCGAGGCTGCGCCCCGGCTCGAGCATCGGCATGGCGCGATGCGCAGCGCGGAGGGCCGCCTTCTGGCCGGCCGAATCGCCGTCGAAGCAGAGGAGGGGGACATCGGCTATCCGCCACAGCCGTTCGAGCTGATGCTCGGTCATCGCGGTGCCGAGCGGCGCCACCGCCTCGCCGAAACCGGCCTGGGCGAGGGCGATCACGTCCATATAGCCCTCGACCGCAATGATCCGCCCGGACTTGCGTGCCGCGGCCTGGGCACGATCCAGATTGTAGAGCGTGCGCCCCTTGTCGAAGAGCGGCGTCTCGGGGGAGTTGAGATATTTCGGCTCGCCCTCGCCGATGATGCGCCCGCCAAAGGCGATGGCCCGGCCTCGCACGTCGCGGATCGGGATCATCAGTCGGCCGCGGAACCGATCGTACGGGTCCTTCTTTTCCACCGAGATCAGCAGGCCGGCCTCGACCAGCATGGGATCGCCATAGCCTTTGAGCGCTTCCTTGAGCTTGCCGCGCGAATCGGGCGCGAAGCCGATGCCGAAGGCCCTGGCGGTTTCGTCGTTGATCCCGCGCTTCCTGAGCACCGCGCGCGCCTCGGCGCCTTCGATGCCGTGGAGGCGCTCGACGAAGAACCTGGCGGCGTCCTCCATTGCCTCGTGCAGCCCCTTGGCGCGCTCGGCCTTCTCGGCGCTGCGGCGATCCTGCTCGGGCATTTCCATGCCGGCCGCCTGGACCAGCTCCTTCACCGCATCGATGAAGGGCAGGCCGCGCTGATCGGTCATCCAGCGGATCGCATCGCCGTGCGCGCCGCAGCCGAAGCAATGGTAGAAGCCCTTGTCGTCGTTGACGTAGAAGGACGGCGTCTTCTCGTTATGGAACGGGCAGCAGGCACGAAACTCCCGTCCCGCCTTCTGGAGCTTCACCGTCTTGGCGATGAGGCCGGAGAGCAGGGTGCGGGCGCGGAGCTCGTCCAGAAAGGCGGGAGTAAGGCTCACCTCAGGAGAGCGCCGCCTTCACCAGGCTGCTCGCCTTGCTCATGTCCAGCGTCGTCGCATGGCGCGCCTTCAGCTCCGCCATCACGCGGCCCATGTCCTTCATGCCCGAAGCGCCCAGTTCGGCCTTGATCGCCTCGATCGCCGCTATCGTCTCCGCGTCGCTCATCTGCGCCGGCAGGAAGCGCTCGATCACCGCGACTTCGGCCTTCTCCGTGTCGACCAAGTCCTGGCGGCCGCCCCCTTCGAACATCTCGATCGATTCGCGGCGCTGCTTCACCATCTTCTGGAGCACTTCGATCACCATCGCGTCGTCGTCCATCTGGACGGATCTGGTGCGCTCTTCGATGTCGCGGTTCTTGATCGCGCTCAGGATCAGGTTGGTCGCCTGACGGGTCCCCTTGTCGCCGGCCTTCATGGCGGTGATCTGGGCTGCCTTGATGTCGTCTCGGATCATTTCGTCTCTCGTGAATCGGGAATTACCCGCAATAGACCCGCGAACCGGTTGACGCGAGGGGGGTAGGGGTCTAGCGGGCGGCACTTAGCGACATTGCTGCACCTCAAATGGAGAGCCACCCCTAAATGGCCGACGCCACGCCTACGCCCATGCCTGCCGGAGCTACCGGCGTTCTGGTTTTGGCGTCGGGGGACGTGATCTGGGGGCGGGGCTTCGGCGCCGAGGGGCAGGCGGTCGGCGAAGTGTGCTTCCACACCGCGATGACCGGCTATCAGGAGATCATGACCGACCCGTCGTTCGCGGGCCAGATCATCAACTTCACCTTTCCCCACATCGGCAATGTCGGCGCGAACCCCGACGATGTCGAGGCGGACGATCCCCATGCGCTGGGCATGATCGTGCGCGAGGACGTGACCGAGCCGAGCAATTTTCGCGCGACCGAGCATCTCGATGCCTGGATGAAGAAGCATGCGCGGATCGGCCTGTCGGGCATCGACACCCGCGCGCTCACCCGCCGCATCCGCCTGGCCGGCGCGCCCAACGGCGTGATCGCGCATTCGGCCGAGGGCAAGTTCGACATTCCGCTGCTGCTCGAAATGGCACGCGCCTGGCCGGGCCTGGAGGGCATGGACCTCGCCATCACGGTCACCGCCGAGACGCATTTCGGCTGGGAAGGCGGCGTCTGGCGGCTGGGCTTCGGCTATGGCGAGGGCGGCCAGGAAGATGCGCGGCCGCATGTCGTCGCGCTCGACTATGGTTCGAAGCGCAACATCTTCCGCAACCTGGTCCATGCCGGCGCCAGGGTGACCGTGCTGCCGGCGGCGGCGACCTACGAACAGATCATGGCGTTCAACCCGGATGGCTTCTTCCTGTCGAACGGCCCGGGCGACCCCGCCGCGACCGGCGAATATGCCGTGCCGGTGATCCGCCAGCTGCTCGAGACCGGCAAGCCGCTGTTCGGCATCTGCCTGGGCCACCAGCTGCTGGGGCTGGCGGTGGGCGCCGAGACGACCAAGATGTTCCAGGGGCACCGCGGCGCCAATCACCCGGTCAAGCGGCTGGAAGACGGCGCGGTGGAGATCACCAGCATGAACCACGGCTTCGCGGTGGAGCGCGAGACGCTCCCCGAGAATGCGCGCGAGACGCATGTGTCGCTGTTCGATGGCTCCAACGCGGGCATCGCGCTGACCGACCGCCCGGCGTTTAGCGTGCAGTATCACCCCGAGGCGAGCCCGGGGCCGCAGGACAGCTTCTATCTGTTCGAGCGGTTCGTGGGGATGATGAAGTGAGCGCAGCCCCACCCGACATGTCGGTTGGTGGTGATCACGATCGTTGGATTCTCCTGGAGCGGGACTCGGTTGAGGATTTTCCTCTCATGGTCCGCGTTCGCGAGAACTCCAACATCCGTCAGTTCGTCGAAGCCAATGCGTTGACCGCGATCTGCTTCTGGGCGGAGCGCGATGAACTCGTCGATGATTTCGGCTTCCCTCGCGATTTGAGCGCGTTGCAGGCGAAGGAAGATGCCGCGATCGCGCAATTGACTGCAGCGGGCGTCGCCGCCTTTCATACCGCCAGCGTGACCGGAGAAGGGCAGCGCGTAGTCTATTTTGGGCACGCATCCGACATTGCCCTGCCATTCGACATGGGAGCCCTTTCCATGCCCGGCTTTGAAGTCAGATTGCTGTCGGTCGAGAACCGGGAGGCCTATCTCGGGCTGGTCACGCCAACCCAACTCGATTTGAAATTGAACGGTGATCAAGGCGTTATTGCCAACCTTGAAAAGCACGGCGACCTCGGTGCGGCACCCCGGAAGACCGATTTCTGGTTCTACGGCGAACGCGAGCGCCTTCAGGGGCTTGCCAGCGAACTCGAAGGGTTGGGCTATATGCTCGATCACTGGATCGAAGAACCCATCGGAATCGTGCTTACCAAGGTGACCGCCGTCGATTTCGGTGCCTTTCGCGAGATAAGCCCGGAACTGCTGGCCGCTGCCAATAGGCACGGCGTCGAGTATGACGGATGGGAAACCTTCGTCCTGAAGCAGGGTTCGCCGGAACCGGAGCTCACCTCCGCTGCAAAACCCAGATCATTCCTGAGCAAATTATTCGGGGCCAAGAAGAACTAAGATGCCCAAACGCACCGACATCTCCTCCATCCTCGTCATTGGCGCCGGTCCGATCGTGATCGGCCAGGCCTGCGAGTTCGACTATTCGGGCACGCAGGCGATCAAGGCGCTCAAGGAAGAGGGCTATCGCATCGTCCTGGTCAATTCGAACCCGGCGACGATCATGACCGATCCCGAGCTGGCCGACGCCACCTATGTCGAGCCGATCACCCCGGCGATCGTCGCCCGGATCATCGAGAAGGAGCGCCCCGACGCGGTGCTGCCGACGATGGGCGGCCAGACTGCGCTCAATACCGCGCTGGCGCTTGCGAACGACGGCACGCTGGAGAAGTTCGGCTGCATCATGATCGGCGCCGATGCCGAGGCGATCGACAAGGCCGAGGACCGGCTGAAGTTCAAGGACGCGATGACCAAGATCGGGCTCGAAAGCGCCCGCTCGGCGATCGCGCATAGCGAGGCCGAGGCGCTGGCCGCGCTCGAGCATGTCGGCCTGCCGGCGATCATCCGCCCCAGCTTCACCATGGGCGGTTCGGGCGGCGGCATCGCCTATAACCGCGAGGAATTCACCGCCATCGTGCGGACCGGCCTCGACCTGTCGCCGACGACCGAGGTGCTGATCGAGGAGTCGCTCCTCGGCTGGAAGGAATATGAGATGGAGGTTGTCCGCGATCGCAAGGACAACGCCATCATCGTGTGCAGCATCGAAAATGTCGATGCGATGGGCACCCACACCGGCGATTCGATCACCGTCGCCCCGGCGCTGACGCTGACCGACAAGGAATACCAGATCATGCGCAATGCATCGATCGCGGTGCTCCGCGAAATCGGCGTGGAAACCGGTGGTTCGAACGTGCAGTTCGCAGTGAATCCGAAGGATGGCCGCCTGATCGTCATCGAGATGAACCCGCGCGTGTCGCGCTCGTCGGCGCTGGCATCGAAGGCGACCGGCTTCCCGATCGCCAAGGTCGCGGCCAAGCTGGCGGTGGGCTATACGCTCGACGAGATCGACAACGACATCACCGGCGCCACACCGGCGAGCTTCGAGCCGACGATCGACTATGTCGTCACCAAGATCCCGCGCTTCGCCTTCGAGAAGTTCAAGGGCGCCGAAGCCACGCTCGGCACCGCGATGAAGTCGGTCGGCGAAGTGATGGCGATCGGCCGCAACATCCACGAATCGATGCAGAAGGCGCTGCGTGGCCTGGAGACCGGCCTGAGCGGCTTCAACAATGTCGAGAAGCTCGCCGGTGCCCGCCGCGACGAGATCGAGGCGGCGCTGGCGATCCGCTCGCCCGACCGGCTGCTGATCGCCGCCCAGGCGCTGCGGGAGGGCTTCACCGTCACCGAAGTCTGCGCGGTCGCCCAGTACGACCCCTGGTTCATGGAGCGCCTGGCGGAGATCATCGCGGCCGAGGCCGAGGTGATGGACAAGGGGCTTCCCCAGGATGCCGCCGGCATGCGCCGCCTCAAGGCGATGGGCTTCAGCGACAAGCGCCTCGCCTTCCTCGCGCTCAAATCGGCGAACCTGCGCGAAGGCGCCGATGCCATGGCCAAATCGTCCGGGCTGATCGGCGAAGTCGTCAAGGCGATGACCGGCGGCGTGACCGAGAACGACGTGCGCGCGCATCGCCACAAGCTGGGCGTCCGCCCGGTGTTCAAGCGCATCGACACCTGCGCGGCCGAGTTCGAGGCGAAGACGCCCTATATGTACTCGACCTACGAGGCGCCGAGCTTCGGCGAGCCCGAGAACGAGGCGGCACCGAGCGACCGCAAGAAGGTCGTCATCCTGGGCGGCGGCCCGAACCGCATCGGCCAGGGCATCGAGTTCGACTATTGCTGCTGCCATGCCTGCTTCGCGCTGGCGGATGCGGGCTATGAGACGATCATGGTCAACTGCAATCCCGAAACGGTGAGCACCGACTATGACACGTCGGACCGCCTCTATTTCGAGCCGCTGACTGCCGAGGACGTGCTGGAGATCCTCCACGTCGAGCAGTCGAAGGGCGAGCTGGTCGGCGTGATCGTCCAGTTCGGTGGCCAGACCCCGCTCAACCTCGCCAAGGCGCTGGAAGATGCCGGCATCCCGATCCTCGGCACCAGCCCCGATGCCATCGACCTGGCCGAGGACCGCGAGCGCTTCGCCGATCTGGTCGAGAAGCTGGGCCTCAGGCAGCCGGCCAACGGCCTGGCCCGCACCCGGGACGAAGCAGTGAAGATCGCCGAGCGGATCGGCTATCCGGTGCTGATGCGCCCCAGCTACGTGCTGGGCGGCCGCGCGATGGAGATCGTCGACTCCACCCAGCAGCTCGACGATTACATCCAGACCGCGGTGCAGGTATCGGGCGACTCGCCGGTGCTGATCGACCAGTATCTTCGCGATGCCGTGGAAGTGGACGTGGACGCGATCGCCGACGGCAGCGATGTGGTCGTGGCCGGCGTGCTCCAGCATATCGAGGAAGCCGGCGTCCATTCGGGCGACAGCGCCTGTTCGATCCCGCCCTACAGCCTGCCGGCGGAGATCGTCGCCGAGATCGAGCGCCAGACCGATGCGCTGGCCCGCGCGCTCGGGGTCAAGGGCCTGATGAACATCCAGTTCGCGGTGAAGGACGGCGAGGTCTATCTGATCGAGGTGAACCCGCGCGCCAGCCGCACGGTGCCCTTTGTCGCAAAGGCGATCGGCATCCCCGTCGCCAAGATCGCCAGCCGGGTGATGGCAGGCGAGATGCTGGCCGACCTGCCGAAGATCGACCGGGACATCGATTACATCGCGGTCAAGGAAGCCGTCTTCCCGTTCAACAAGTTCCCCGGCGTCGATCCGGTGCTTTCGCCCGAGATGAAGTCGACCGGCGAAGTCATGGGCATCGACATGGATTTCGCGACCAGCTTCGCAAAGGCGCAGCTGGGCGCGGGAACGGTGCTGCCCGGCACGGGCCGGCTGTTCGTCAGCGTCAAGGATACCGACAAGCCGGTGGTGCTGCCGGGGGTGCGCCTGCTCGCCGAACTGGGCTTTACCATTGTCGCCACCGGCGGCACCGCCGACTATCTGACGAACGAGGGCATCAGGGTCGAGCGCGTCAACAAGGTGGCGCAGGGCCGTCCGCACATCGTCGACCGCATCCTGGACGGCGATATCGCACTGATCTTCAATACGACGGAAGGCTGGCAGTCGCTGAAGGATTCGTCGGACATCCGGCGTTCGGCGCTCAATCTCAAGATCCCGTACTTCACCACGGCGCAGGCGAGCGTAGCGGCGGCACGGGCGATCGAGGCGCTGTCCAGGCACAGCCTCGACGTGCGGCCGCTCCAGGATTTCTACGCCTCGCGCGGTTGATCCGATCCCTCCGGCTCCCCGCGTTTCGACGGGGAGCCGGACCGATTATTCCAGCTTCGGCTCGAAGATAACTTTCCTAGCCTTGCAGTGCGGCATTGGCAGGCTTATTATTCGCGTTCGCACAATTGATCTTCCCCCATCAGTATCCATGTGCGGGCGTTCCCCCGGGGGCGCTTGTGGGACGGGGCGTTTTGAAGGACTTGGTGGATGGCGACGGTCGACAAGATGCCGATGCTTCAGGAAGGCTATGACAAGCTTACCGCGGAGCTGAAGCGCCTGAAAATCGAACGCCCGCTGATCGTGGATGCGATCGAGGAGGCGCGCGCGCACGGCGACCTGTCGGAAAATGCCGAATATCACGCCGCCAAGGAGCAGCAGGGCCAGAACGAAGCCACGATCGCGGATATCGAGGGCAAGCTCAGCCGTGCCCAGATCATCGATCCTCGCGAGCTTTCGGGCGACAAGGTCGTGTTCGGCGCGACGGTGACGCTGCTCGACGAGGACGACAAGCCGATCAAGTACCAGATCGTCGGCGAGACCGAGGCCGATGTCAGCAAGGGCCGCATCTCGTACAACTCGCCGATCGGCCGCGCGCTGATCGGGCGCAAGGTGGACGAGGAGGTCGAGGTCTCGGTTCCCGCCGGCGACCGCTATTATCTGGTGTCGCAGATCGAATTCATCTGACGATGGATTTGCGCCGGATTACGGCCACGTCCTGGATCGTGCTGGTCACGGTCCTGGTCAGTCTGTTCGTGCTGTTCACGCATCGCGAGATCGAAGCTGCCGTGCTCGGCGGCTTCATTCCCGCGCGCCTGACCGGGACGGTCGATACGCAAGGGCTCACCATGGTCCCGGCGTTGCTGACTCCGCTCAGCGCGACGCTGCTCCATGCCGGTCTGTTCCATCTCGGCATGAATATCCTGATGCTCGCCTATACGGGCCGGGAGACGGAGAAGGCGATCGGGCCCTGGGGCGTGCTGATCCTCTATCTGGTGGGCGCCTATGCTGCGGCGGGCGCGCAGTGGCTGGCCGATCCGCAGTCGGTACGCCCGATGATCGGCGCGAGCGGCGCGGCTTCCGCGATCGTCGGTGCCTATTCGCTGCTCTATGGCCGCTCGCGCGCCAAGCCGATCGGGCCCATTCCGGCGCGCGCGGTGCACGTCGCATGGCTCGCCGCCGCCTGGGTGGCGATCAACCTGATGACCGGGCTGGCATTCCAGGCCGCGAATGTGGGAATTGCCGCCGCCGCGCATATCGGCGGCTTCGCGGCCGGACTGATATTGGCCCGGCCGCTTTTCCAGTGGAACTGGCGCAAGGCCTGAATTCCACCGGGCCCGCGGCTCAGCCCTTGAGATCGGGCTCGAGCAGGCGGTGCAGGTGCACCACCACATAGCGCATCTCGGCATCGTCCACCGTGCGCTGGGCGGCGCTGCGCCAGGCATTCTCGGCGCTGGCATAGTCGGGATAGATGCCGACGACATCCAGCTTGGACGGATCGACGAAATCGAGCGTCTGCGGATCGGTCACGCGACCGCCGAAGACGAGATGCAGCTTGCTCATTGGGCCTCCGAAAGCATTTTCTGGTTTATAGAGGCCTCTAGGAAGGGGGGGCGCCGGCCTCAAGCCTTTTGCGCTGCACCCTTCGCGGCATCGACGAGATTGCCGAACAAGGAGGTGACGCGTTCCTTGGCGTCGTCGCGGCTGGGCAGCAGCGCGTCGAACTCCGCCTTGCCGGCTTCCTTCACTGCCTGGACGGTGCCGGTGACCTTGCCGGCGATCTGGCGGCCGGTGCCTTCGAGCAGTTCGCGCTCCTTCCGGCTGCGCGGAACCAGCATGCCGATCAGCACGCCCAGCGCGACGCCGCCGGCGACCAGCACATAGGGGTTCTCGGCCAGGCTTTCGCCCTGCTCGTTCGCGGGATTGGTGCTCATCAGGAGGATCCTTTCTTGCCTTTGTGCTTCAAACCCGTGGCCGGGTCGCGAGTTTCATGCCGCCTGGAGAGGATGTCGCCGATCCAGCCGCGCGCCATGACGAGGCCGATGGTAGCGGCGATGCCGGCGGCGGCGAGGGGGCGGCTGCGCACCGCCTCCGCACCCTTGCGCGCGACGGTGGCGACGCCTTGCGCGGCGGTCTCCACTGCGTCCTGCGCCAGATTGGCGGGGCGCAGCCGTTCCTGCACCTGGCCGAGCGTGCCGAACAGCCGGGCCCGGGCCGCCGCGATCCGCGCCCTTGCGGCGTCGACGTCGTGCGGATTCTCGCTCACGGCCTTTCCTTGAAGATGCGCTTCACATGGGTCCAGGCGAGCCAGCCCATCAGCCCGGCGATCGCAAGGAACGCCAGGACGACGATCAGCGTCGCCAGTCCCGGGCCGACCAGCGGGGAGAGAGTGAGGACCAGCCCGACCACCAGCGCCACTGCCGCGGCCTGGGCGAGGGCGAGCGCAACCGCGCCCATCCACAGCATCTCGCGCGCGTCACGCAGTTTCGCGCGCAGCAACGTGCGATAATAGCCAAGCTCGGCATCGGCATAGGCCCTGCCGTCCTCGGCGAGCTGCTGGAGCAGCTCGCCGATGCCCTTCTCGTCAGGCTGTGGCGCGTCCACCCCCCGCTTCGCCGCTTACGACTTGTCGCTGTCGCCGGCGTCGGACGCGGCGTCCACGCCCGACTTGATCAGGCGCGCGAGCACGAAGCCCAGGCCCGCCGCGACACCCACCGCCACCGCCGGGCTCTTGCGCACGAAGGCCGTGACGTCGGCGACCAGATCGTCCACTTCCTTGCCGCGCAGGCTTTCCGCGAAGTTCGAAATGCCGTCCGCGGCGGAGCGGGCATATTTGCCGTAATTCTCGCCGAGCCGGGCATCGACGTCGTTGGCCGCCGACTTCATCATGCTCGCGACTTCGTCGAGCGCACCCGTCGCCTTTTCCTTGCCCTCGCCGGCCAGCGCGCGGGCGCGCTCGGCGGCCTGGCTGCCGAGCTTGCTCGCTTCCTCGCGCAGCTTGTTGGTCGCGGAGCCACCCTCGGCCGCAGCCGGAGCATTCAGCGTATCACCCGTCGTTTCGTCAGCCATGCCAAAAAACCTCCATGCCCATTGCGAAACAACCACGGCCACGTTTGCGAGTTCCATCCGTTGCCGTTAGAGGCCGCGTCGCGCCCTCACTGCCATACCTAGGGAGACCGTTCCGTGACCGCAATCATCGACATCCACGCCCGCCAGATTCTCGACAGCCGGGGCAACCCCACCGTGGAGGTCGACGTGATGCTCGAGGACGGCAGCTTCGGCCGCGCCGCAGTGCCCTCGGGTGCCTCGACCGGCGCGCACGAGGCGGTGGAGAAGCGCGACGGCGACAAGTCGCGCTGGCTCGGCAAGGGCGTCGACGCCGCGGTCGAGGCAGTGAACAGCGAGATCTTCGAGGAAGTCGTCGGCATGGAGGCAGAGGACCAGGCCGATCTCGACGCCGCGATGATCGAGCTCGACGGCACCGAGAACAAGGGCCGCCTGGGCGCCAACGCCATCCTCGGCGTCAGCCTGGCCGCCGCCAAGGCCGCCGCCGACGCGCGGGGGCTGCCGCTCTATCGCTATGTCGGTGGCGTCAACGCCCATGTCCTGCCGGTGCCGATGATGAACATCATCAATGGCGGCGAGCATGCCGACAATCCGATCGACTTCCAGGAATTCATGATCGTTCCCGTCGGTGCCGAGAACATCGTCGAGGCGGTGCGCTGCGGCTCGGAGATCTTCCACACGCTGAAGAAGAAGCTGCACGAGAAGGGCCTGGCCACCGGCGTGGGCGACGAGGGCGGCTTCGCCCCGAACATCGCCAGCACCACCGAGGCGCTGGACTTCATCATGTCGTCGATCGAGGCCGCGGGCTACACGCCCGGCGACGACGTGATGCTCGCGCTCGATTGCGCCGCCACCGAATATTACAAGGACGGCGCCTACCGGATGGTGGGCGAGGGCAAGACCCTGTCGTCGGCCGAGAACGCGGCGTTCCTGGCCGACCTGGCGGCGAAATATCCGATCTTCTCGATCGAGGACGGCATGGCCGAGGACGATTGGGAAGGCTGGAAGGCGCTGACCGACCTGCTCGGCGGCAAGGTCCAGCTGGTCGGCGACGACCTGTTCGTCACCAACCCGAAGCGCCTGCTGCGCGGCATCGAGGGCGGCTATGCCAATTCGCTGCTGGTGAAGGTCAACCAGATCGGCACGCTGACCGAGACGCTGGAAGCCGTCAGCCTGGCCCAGCGCTCCTCCTATACCGCGGTGATGTCGCACCGCTCGGGCGAGACCGAAGACGCGACGATCGCCGACCTGGCGGTCGCCACCAACTGCGGCCAGATCAAGACCGGCTCGCTGGCCCGTTCGGACCGGCTTGCGAAGTACAACCAGCTGATCCGCATCGAGGAAGAGCTGGGCGACGCTGCGGTCTATGCCGGGCGTTCGGTGCTGAAGAAGTAAGGCTGCCCTCCCTCCCATTCGCGGAAGCGGTGCGCTCGCCTCCCGATCGTCGTCCTCGCCTTGGCGAAGATGACGGTCGGGGGAGGGCGGTGAAGAATAAGGGCGGCTATCTCGTGCGCCTTGGCATCCATCGCCACGGCAGGCCGGCTGGCGCCGATTGCCGCAGCGCGAGCGAATCCGCGCGATTATCGTGAGGAAGTGTTTCTGCCCGGTCCCAGCGGTTGCGGCCCGGCGCCTGCTTGTCCATCCGCGGGGGGACACTGGCCGACAGGAGCCGGTGCGCCGCACGGAGATGAGCCATGAGCATTGTTCTCGCGATCGGGCTGGCGCTTGCAGCCCCGGGATCCGTCCATTCCACCCTGGAGCATCGCACCAGCTTCGACCATGCCGGCGAGCGGATCGACACGCATTATCGCGCGCGCGTCGTCCTCGTTCGGCGGCAGGTCGGCGCAGCCACCAAGGCCGGCATGCCGTCCACGCTCCGCTGTACCTGGCGCGCGCATCTGCGCGTCGAGCGCGAGGCACGATCCGGCGAGAAACTGCGTTCGAATCGCAGCATCGAGCATAGGGCGATCCTGGAAGGCAGCCGCCCCGGCTGGTGCGGTGCGAGCGAGAATGCGGTAACGGAGGAAATCGCCCGACGCGCCGACGATATCCGCATGCGCCTGTTGACCATCGCGGACGAGGACAGGGCGATGCTGAAGGCCGAGATCGAACCGAAGGGAGTGAATCGCGGGACATGAGGGTGAGACGGGCAAGGGCATTGCCGGCGGCGGCGCTCGCAATCTTCTCGGGCGCGGCGGCGCATGCGCAGGACATCTCCGGTGGCGTGGAGCTGGCAACCGACGAGAGCCGCCGTGGCCTGAGCTGGAGCGGCGGGCGAGCAGTGGCCTCTGCCGATGCGCTGGTCGCGATCGGAGCGGCGGACGCGTCCGTCCGGATCGTCAGCACGCGCAACGCGCCGAGGCACGCCGATGCCGATGCCGTGGCGGACCTGGAACTGGGGGCGGCGACCGATGCCGGGCCGTTCCGGCTGCGCGGGCATGTGACCGCGCATCTGTTCACCGGCGCGCGCGAGCGCATGGACTATGTCGAGCTGGGCGCCCGGGGCAGCTATACGCTGGGGCCGCTCCGGCTCGGTGCCGGTGCGGTCTATGCGCCGAGCCAGCGCGCCATCGGCGGGGACAATCTCTATCTGTTCGCGTCGGCCGATGCGGGCATCCCGGCCACGCCGCTGTCCGTATCCGCGACGCTGGGGCGCAGCACGGGAAGCACGGACGATCCGGTGCGCGCCGCCCGGCTCAGGCCCCTGGGCGATTATACCGACTGGCGGCTGGGGCTGGAGTACAGCCAATTCCCCTTCACGATCGGACTCGATTATGTCGGCACCGACTTCGCCCGGCGGACGAGCGCCTCGCCGTTCGCAGACCTGGGCCATGACGGAGATCGCGTGGTCGCGCGCGTTCGCCTGGCATTCTGACGCTCTCGCCCGGCGCAAGCTGCCTGCAAGGGGGCAGGGGACGACTCGCGCCTCCGCACCAATACGGGCCTTGCGTGCGGCGCGTGGTTAAGCGAAAAACACCAGATGCGCTCGCGTAACGCTTCTCCGTTCCAGACCTTGCTTCGCCGGGCCGGGCTGCCCGCACTGACGCTGATCGCCATCGGCTTCTTCGGCTACAACGCCGTGCTCGGGCCGACCGGCATCATGCAGACCAAGCAGACCAAGGTGGAGTATGAGCAGAAGAAGGCGGAATATGCCGGGCTCGACAAGCAGCGGGCCGCGCTCAAGAATCGCGTCGACCTGCTCGACAAGAAGCGTGGGGTCGACCCCGACCTGGCCGATGAACTGGCGCGCAAGCAGCTGAACGTCGTCCGCCCGGACGAGGTCGTGATCCCCCTCCAGAAGCATGCGCCGGCACCCGCCGGGCGCTGATCTCTGGACGCTGCATTGCAGCGTACGCAATCTGCACCCCTGGTTGCGCAGACTGCAATTGCCGTGGCGTCAACTGAACGGCACGCGCATTCCCGCGTTAGTTGCGCGGCGGGCGAAAACGCGCTTATAGGCACCCGCCTTCCCCCTCCCCGGACGAGGATTTCCTGATCGTGGCCAAAGCACCGGCTCGCAAATCGACTGAACCCGCAAAGACCAATCGCGAGCGGCCCGAAGAGCCGCAGCGCTACCAGGCTTCGAAGGAGGAACTGCTCGAGTTCTACAAGCAGATGCTCCTGATCCGCCGCTTCGAGGAGAAGGCGGGCCAGCTCTACGGCCTCGGCTTCATCGGTGGTTTCTGCCACCTCTATATCGGCCAGGAAGCGGTTGCGGTCGGCCTGCAGTCGGCGCTCGACGGCGACAAGGATTCGGTGATCACGGGCTATCGCGATCACGGCCACATGCTCGCCTATGGCATCGATCCCAAGGTGATCATGGCCGAGCTCACGGGCCGCGCCGCCGGCATCTCGAAGGGCAAGGGCGGCTCGATGCACATGTTCTCGACCGAGAAGAAATTCTACGGCGGGCACGGCATCGTCGGCGCGCAGGTTGCGCTCGGCACCGGCCTGGCGTTCGCGCACAAGTATAACGAGGATGGCGGCGTCGCCATGGCCTATTTCGGCGACGGCGCCGCGAACCAGGGCCAGGTCTATGAATCGTTCAACATGGCCGAGCTGTGGAAGCTTCCGATCATCTACGTGATCGAGAACAACCAGTACGCCATGGGCACGAGCGTGAACCGCTCGTCGGCGGAAGACCAGCTCTACAAGCGCGGCGAGAGCTTCCGCATCCCCGGCATCCAGGTGGACGGCATGGACGTGCTCGCCTGCCGCGGTGCCGCCGAGGAGGCGCTGGCCTGGGTCCGCGCGGGCAAGGGCCCGATCATCCTCGAGATGAAGACCTATCGCTATCGTGGCCACTCGATGTCCGATCCGGCCAAGTATCGCAGCCGCGAGGAGGTCCAGTCGGTCCGCGACAAGTCGGACCCGATCGAGCAGGTGAAGCACGAGCTGGAGGACATGAAGGTCACCGAGGCGGAGCTGAAGGCGATCGAGGCGGAGATTCGCAAGATCGTGAACGAGGCGGCGGACTTCTCCGAGCAGACGCCCGAGCCCGATCCTTCCGAACTGTATACCGACGTGCTGGTGGAGTCCTACTGAGATGGCGATCGAACTGAAGATGCCGGCGCTGTCGCCCACCATGGAGGAGGGCACGCTCGCCAAGTGGCTCGTCAAGGAAGGCGACGCGGTCAAGTCGGGCGATATCCTCGCCGAGATCGAGACCGACAAGGCGACGATGGAGTTCGAGGCCGTCGACGAGGGCACGATCGCCAAGATCCTGGTCGCCGAGGGCACCGACAATGTGAAGGTCGGCACCGTGATCGCTACGATCGCGGGCGAGGGCGAGGATGCCGCCGCACCGGCGCCCGCCGCCGCACCGGCGCCCGCCGCCGCACCGGCCCCGGCGCCCGCTCCCGCGGAGCCTGCCGCCGGCGAGGATGGCGGCCCCAAAAAGGCCGATAGCGGCACCAAGCAGCTCGCCAGCGAAAAGGCGGCCACCGTCAAGGATCCCGCGATCCCGGAAGGCACCGAGATGGTCAAGACGACCGTCCGCGAGGCGCTGCGCGATGCGATGGCCGAGGAAATGCGCAAGGATCCGCGCGTCTTCGTGATGGGCGAGGAAGTCGCCGAATATCAGGGCGCCTACAAGGTGACCCAGGGCCTGCTCGAGGAGTTCGGCGCCAAGCGCGTGATCGACACGCCGATCACCGAATATGGTTTTGCCGGCCTCGGCTCGGGCGCGGCGATGGGCGGCCTCAAGCCGATCGTCGAGTTCATGACCTTCAACTTCGCGATGCAGGCGATCGACCACATCGTGAACTCCGCGGCCAAGACCAACTACATGTCCGGCGGCCAGATGCGCTGTCCGATCGTGTTCCGCGGCCCCAACGGCGCCGCTTCGCGCGTCGCCGCGCAGCACTCGCAGAATTATGGCCCCTGGTATGCCAGCGTTCCCGGCCTGATCGTGATCGCGCCCTATGACGCACAGGATGCGAAGGGGCTGCTCAAGGCGGCGATCCGCTCGGAAGACCCGGTCGTGTTCCTCGAGAACGAGCTGATGTACGGCCGCACCTTCGAAGTGCCGAAGCTCGACGATTACGTGCTGCCGATCGGCAAGGCGCGCATCGTCCGCGCCGGCAAGGACGTGACGATCGTGAGCTATTCGATCGGCGTCGGCGTCGCGCTGGAAGCCGCCGAGAAGCTGGCGGCAGAGGGCGTGGACGCGGAAGTCATCGACCTGCGCACGCTGCGCCCGCTCGACACCGCGACGGTGCTCGAGAGCCTGAAGAAGACCAACCGCATGGTGGTGGTCGAGGAAGGCTGGCCGGTCTGCTCGATCTCGTCCGAGATCGTCGCCGTGGCGATGGAGCAGGGCTTCGACGATCTGGACGCGCCGGTGCTGCGCGTGACCAACGAGGACGTGCCGCTGCCCTATGCCGCGAACCTCGAGAAGCTGGCGCTGATCACTGCGGACAAGGTGGTCGCGGCAGTGAAGAAGGTCACCTACAGGGGTTGATACCGGGGCCGCGCCCCGCCGGATTGCATCGGATACGGAAGAGGCCGGGGGAGACCCCGGCCTTTTTCATGCGATCAGCACGCTGCCTTGGGAGCGTTCTCGACATTGTAGATCTGGCTGAGGTCGCGCCGGTCGCGAACCATCATCGATGCGATCTCGGAAATGGTGCCGGCGGGGGTGAGCGAAGTCCTGATCAGCGGCTTGTAGTTGTAATAGACCTCGACATACATCGTCGCGCCGCCATCGGGTGCCATCACCTGCCGGTTCTGGGGCCCCATGCCATCCATGTTGGACGTCGTGGTGGTCGGATCCTTCAGATTGCCATATTGCGGCGAGAAGCCGGTGACCGCGCCTTTGCAGCGCTGCCAGACGATCTTGTACTTCCCGCTGGTATTGGGATTGGCCATCGGCTCGAGGTCCGAGATGATCACCCGGCCGTTGGTGAACAGGTCGAGTTCCCCCGATTGCAGCTGCGCACCGGTCAGCAGGTCGTTGATGTCGATCTCGCTGATCGTCTTGGCCTGAAGCTGGCTGCCGGTGCCGATGCGCGAGGCGTTGTCGGCCAGATGGAGGGCGATCTGGCTGATGCGCATCTTGGTGATGATGTAGTTGGTCATCTCCGCGCCGGCCAGGCTCAGGGTCAGCACGATCGGCAGGATGAAGGCGAACTCCAGCAGCGCCAGCCCGCTGGTGTCGTCACCCAGGCGGCGCAGGCGCGCGAGGTGGGGAAGGGCGCGGATCATGAGCAATACCGGACCGTCGGCGTGCCATAGCTGCCCTGGTCGCCAAAGGGCTGGTTCTTGAGTACCGTCGATGCCGTCACTGTCGTGGTCCTCGATCCGCCGATGAAATTGTAGATCGGGAAGAAGCGCGGATAGGAAACCTTCACCGTGTAGAGCACGGCGTCCTTCGCGCCGCCCTGGCCGGCATTGCCGCCGTCCTTGTCCCAGATGCCGTTCTGGTTGGCGTCCTCATAGGGTTCGCCATTGTTGCAGGTGCCGTTGCGGTCGGTGTCGGTCCATGCTTCCGCCCGCGCCGCCGAGGCATCGGAGAAGGTCCGGTAGTTGCGGCGGGTGATCGCCACTACGGCGTTGTTCGCCAGCGCCTTGGCCTGGGCGACCACGGCGCCGTCGAGCCGGGACTGGACCTCGGGGTCCCCGGAGTCCTCCAGCGTGGAATCGCGCGCGGTCTTCTGCACGATGCCCTGCAGCACCGCGCGCATGTAGAGCGTGTGCGCGATGTCGAACCCGCCGAGCAGGAACAGGCCCATCACCGGCGCCACGATCGCGAATTCGACTACGGTCACGCCGCGCGCGTCGCGCGCCAGGGGCCGGGCCCGCAGGAGGAAGGAACGGAAGCGCATCATTTGGTAAGCCTGAGCTGCGAGATCTGGTCGGCGATCGATTTGAACGTCTGCTGCAGAGCCGCCGAATTGCGGGCGGTGAAATAGCGCCCGTCGCTCGCACAGGTCTGCAGGCGGCTCTCGGTCGTCGCGTTGGAGCCGCTGCCGAACGAGATCACCCATAGCGTGATGTTCTTGTTCTTGACTGCGGTGCACAGCGCGGTGAAGCGGGCATTCACCTGATCGTCGAACGACTGGCGTTCGCTGCCGCAGCTGGACGCGCTGCCGACGTCGGAAGTGGTCCGCCTGTCGAAATAGCCGACGCCATAGGCCGTATAGTCGCAGGGTGCCGACACGGCGTCGCCATCGGTCATGAAGATCATGTGCCGTTCGATCTCGCCGCCCTGCGGAGTATAGGCGTTCTCCGTTCCGAAGATGCCCGTCGGCGACATGAAGCGCGCGCCCCACAGGATGCCGATGTCGTGATAGGTGTTGCCGGTGGGATAGAGGCTGTCGACATAATTGTCGAAACTATCGGCGCTCGGCCATTGCTGCAGCTTCTTCGCCTCGGCGGGGCAGTAATAGGGGATCGAGTTGTAGTAATTGTCGGTGGTGGTCGTCTCGGCGGTGTTGAGCTGCGACCAGCTGCTGGTCATGCTCCGGGCGTAGATGAGATCGGGAAGCGCCGGCCCCCACAGCGTCTTGCTGTCGCCCTGGCTCGGCATCAGATCGATGTTCAGGTCATAGGCGGTGTTGGGGATCGGATAATAGCTCGACTGGCTGACGGTCGGCCGCCGCTCCTCGATGCAGCCGTCCCAGCCGATCGATCGGTTCGAGCCGTCATCGTTGAGCGGCAGGACGAAGCTGTTGTTCCACTGCGTGCCGTTCTTGAGGCCGCTGATCGAGGTATTGATCTGCCCGTATTTCCATTGGGGCACATAGTTGCGCACCTGTTCGAGACAGGCTCTGCTGCCGCTCTGCCCGGTCGCGCTCGACTGATATTGCGCGGTCGCGGTGTTCGCCTGCGCCACACAGGCGCTGCCGCTCTTGCTGTGATAGCGATTGTTTCGCCATGCGCTCCAGTCCATCCCGACCTTGACGCGCGACTGATAGTCCCAGCTGTTCGCCAGGAAGCTGGTCGGCAGCAGCTTGCCCACGTTCACATTGGTCGAATAGGGCACGAAGCCGAAGCGGAGCTGGACCTGGCTGCCGGTGCCGCCGCTGGGCGAGCCGGTGGTGCAGTTTGCATCCGTGTCGAGCCGCGCCACGATCTCGTAGAAGCACTTCACCGCGGTCTTGAGCGAGTTGATCTTGGTATCGGAATCGGTGCTGACTGCCTTGCTGCCCATCGATCCGGTGACGTCGAGCACGAACATCACGTCGGTATTGGGCAGGCGCATTTCGGCGTCGCAGGTTACCGACAGCGTCTCGCTGGTCTTGCCGAAGATGCGCATCAGCGTCATCGGCAGGTCGGCCGATGCCGTGCCGCTCACCTTGCCGGCATTCTCGGAGAAGGCACGCGAACGCGCGGTCACGCCATAGGCGGACGCATTGTAGTTCGCATCGAAGAACTTCTCGGCCTGGGTGCGGGCGTAATAATTGTTGAAGTTCCACACGCCGCCGCCCATCGCCTTGCGTCCGGCGAGCGCACCCGCGTCGCAAGCATGTTGCAGGCGCGTCTTGACGATGTACATGCGGCTGATGTCCACGCCGCCGCCCACCATGCCCGCCAGCGGGATCAGTGCCATGGTCATGATGGCAAGCGTGTTGGCGCGCACGTCGCGCGCAAGCCTGCCCATGAAGGCGCGCGCGGTCGCCAAATTCAGCCGTCCTTCGTGCATGGAAGGGCCCCCCGTCCCCGATCAACGAGGCACCTTGGATCAATTGTCGCTAATTACGTATAAATCCGGATGGTTAACGCTACCCTTATGCAGCGGAGGGCCGGCATGACGGGGATCGTGGAGGATCCGGAACGCGATCTGATCCTCACCTATGCCCCGGTCGCGCGCCGGGCAGGGTTGCTGGCGCTGCTCGTGCTCGACGACGCGCTCGCCCGGCTGTTGCGCACCACGCGCGAGCCCGCGCTCGGCCAGATGCGGCTCGCCTGGTGGCGCGAGGCGCTGGAGAAGCTCGACTACGCGCCGGCGCCTGCCGAGCCGGTGCTCAAGGCGCTCCAGGCCGAGGTGCTGCGTCACGGCATCACCGGTGCGTCGCTGGTGCCGATCGTCCATGGCTGGGAAGTGCTGATCGAGGAGGAGACTCTCGATGCCGACGCCATGCGTCGCTTCGGCGAGGGGCGAGGGCAGTTGTTCGTCGCCGCGGGCATGGTGCTCGGCAGCAGGGGCGATCCCCTGTCGGCGGCGGGGCAGGGCTGGGCACTGGCCGACCTCGCGCACAACCTGCAGGCCGGGGAGGAACGCGCCACCGCGCGCGACATCGCCCGCCCGCTGCTGGACGCCGCCGGCCGGGCACATTGGAGCCGCCCGGCCCGCGCGCTCGGTGCGCTCGCGCACAGGGCCCGGCTGGATCTAGCCGATACGCCGAAGCCGGCGGGCGCGCCGGCCCGGGTGGGCCGGCTGCTCTGGCACCGCCTCACTGGACGCTGACCGCGGCATCGGGCTAGCCTCGAATCCTCTAGGGGGAGAGAGGTGATGTGGCGCTATTTGGTGGGTGCGGGCGGTGCGTTGTTGCTGGTCGTTGCTGGTTTATTCCTGTTCCGGGGCAGTGCGAGCACCGAAACCAGGCTTCCTCCGGCACCCAAAGAGGCAGTTGCATCCGGAACGGAGCAGGATCTCCCGGCCGAGCCGCCCAGCGCCACGGCCAGGACGCGCGAGCAGAAGCGCTTCGACCGTATCGACAAGGACAAGAACGGCACGATCGCCAAGGACGAATATTTCGCCCTGCGCCGCAAGCTCTTCGCCAAGCTCGATACCGATCGCGACGGCAAGCTGAGCTTCGAGGAATGGTCGGTGAAGGCGGTGGAGCGCTTCCAGGGCGCCGACAAGGACAAGTCTGGCACGCTCACCCGCGCCGAGTTCGCCACTACCGCGGTGAAGCGCAATGCCAAGCCGCGCTGCGCCTGCGCCCCGGCGAGGGCGCAGGCGCCGGAAACGCCGCGTCAGGAAGCGGGCGACAACGAGGATTGAGCCATCCAGCCCTGCATCGCCTCGCGGGCGCGGCCGGTATACATCTGTTTGCGGTCCGCCTTCTTGGTCTTGCCCGGGATCGGCGGGAACAGCCCGAAATTGACATTCATCGGCTGGTAGGTTTCGGCTTCCGCCTCTCCGGTGATATGCGAGAGCAGGGCGCCCAGCGCCATTTCGCGCGGTGGCGGCGCCAGCGCTTCGCCCGCCAGCTCCGCGGCCGCGAAGCGCCCCGCCAGCAGCCCGATCGCCGAGCTCTCGACATAGCCTTCGCAGCCGGTGATCTGTCCAGCGAAGCGGATATGCGGGGCGTTCTTCAGGCGCAGTTCGCCATCGAGCAGTTCGGGCGACTTGATGAAAGTATTGCGATGCAGCCCGCCAAGGCGCGCGAACTCGGCCTTCTCAAGCCCAGGAATAGTCCTGAAAAGAGCAACTTGCTCGGCATATTTAAGCTTGGTCTGGAAGCCGACCATGTTCCATAGCGTGCCGGAGGCGTTGTCCTGCCGCAGCTGGACCACCGCATAGGGCCAGCGCCCGGTTCTGGGATCGTCGAGCCCTACGCCCTTCATCGGCCCGAAGCGCAGGGTATCGACTCCCCGCTCGGCCATCACCTCGACCGGCATGCAGCCTTCGAAATAGGGGACATTCTCCCATTCGCGGAACTCGGTCTTCTCGCCCGCGAGCAAGGCCGCATGGAAGGCGAGATACTGCTCCTTGGTCATCGGGCAGTTGATATAGTCCTTGCCCGTGCCGCCGGGTCCCACCTTGTTCCAGCGCGACTGGAACCAGGCGGTTTCCATGTCGATGCTCTCGCGATGCACGATCGGGGCGATCGCGTCGAAGAATGCGAGCTGGTCCTTGCCGGTCGCGGTGCCGATGCTCTCGGCCAGACCCGGTGCGGTGAGGGGGCCGGTGGCGACGATCGTCGGCCCGGCCTCGGGCAGCGCGTCCACACGCTCGCGGACGATCTCGATGTTCGGATGGGCCGCCAGCGCCGCGGTCACCCCCGCGGAGAAGCCGTCGCGATCCACCGCCAGGGCCGAGCCGGCGGGCACCTTGTGCCGGTCGCCCTCGGCCATGATCAGCGAGCCCAGGTCGCGCATCTCCTGGTGGAGCAGGCCGACGGCGTTGTTCTGCGCATCGTCCGAACGGAAGCTGTTCGAGCAGACCAGCTCCGCGAGCCCGTCGGTCTGATGCGCCGGGGTCATGGTGCCGCTGCCGCGCATTTCGGAGAGGCGGACCCGGAAACCCTTGTTCGCGAGCTGCCAGGCGGCTTCCGAGCCGGCCAGGCCGCCGCCGATGATGTGGATGTCGTGCATCGGCTTCCGATAGAGCCATGCTTGGCAGAGCGCCAGTCACGCGGCATCAAGGGGGCATGGACCGTTCCCGCATCGAACCGCTCTTCGCCGCCGCCCTTGTCGCCGGCGCAAGCTATTATGCCAATTACTGGCTGGAGGCCGGCGGGATCGCCGCCATCGTCTGGAAGGGGGCCGGTGTCGGCCTGCTCGCGTTCTGGGCACGCGGCAAGGCAGTGAACCAGGACGGGCGGATGATCGGTGCGGTGCTGGCGCTCGGCGCGCTGGGCGATGTGCTGCTCGAACTGCACGGGCTCACCACCGGCGCGGTGGCCTTCATGGCCGGCCATTTGCTGGCGAGCTATCTGTACCTGCGCCACCCCCGCATTCCTGCGGCCAATTGGATCGCCCCGCCGGTCGCCGCCGCGGTGGCGGTGTTCGCCTGGTACGTGTTCGGAACGCTGCCCAATCCCGAACTGCTCGCGGTCTATGTGTTCGGCCTTGCGCTGATGACCGCTTCGGCGATGCTCAGCCGGCTGGGCACGCTGGTCGCGGCGGGAGCGCTGCTGTTCTTCGTCTCCGACTGGCTGATCTTCCTGCGCATGGGCCCGCTGGCGGGGTCGCCGATCCCGCAGCTGCTGGTCTGGCCGACCTATTTCGTCGGCCAGGCGTTGATCGCCTGGGGCGCGGTCCATGCGCTCCGGGGAGAGAAGGCGGCTGCATGAGGATCTTCACCATCGGCTATGAGGCGACGACGATGGACGCGTTCATCGCCGCGCTGCGCAAGGCCGGGGTGGAGCGGGTGATCGACGTGCGCGCGGTGCCGCTCTCGCGGCGGCCGGGCTTTTCCAAGAACATCCTAGCCGCGAGCTTGAAGGCTGCGGGGATCGATTATGTGCTGCTCAAGAATCTGGGCACGCCCAAGCTCGGCCGCGATGCCGCCAAGAAGGGCGATGTGAAGACGCTGCGCCAGGTCTATGCCGGGCAGCTCCATCTGCCCGAGGCGCAGGCAGAGGCGGCGATGATGCGGGCGTTGGCCGCGGAAAGGCCGAGCGCGCTGCTCTGCTTCGAGCGCAATCCCGAACATTGTCACCGCACGCTGCTGCTGGCGGCGGAAGGCGAGGGCGCGGAGATCGTCGATCTCTATCCCTGAGCAGAAAGGAACAGGCAGGTGCTCGATCATGTCGGCTTCGCGGTTTCGGACGCCGAGGCCTCGAGGCAATTCTACGCGGCCGCCCTGGCTCCGCTGGGCATCACGCTGCTGATGACCGTGCCGGCGCAGGAGAATGGCTCGGGCGGCACCGCCCATGGCTTCGGGAGAGGCGACGATCCCTTTTTCTGGATCGGCGACAATGAGCGCGTGGGCGAGGGGACGCACATCGCCTTTCGCGCCGGCACGCGCGCCGAGGTGGATGCCTTCCATGCGGCGGCGCTGGCGGCGGGCGGGCGCGATCCCGACGGGCTCAACATCGAGGCGGTCTGCCACGCGCCGGGCTGAGAAGGGCTTGGCCGGGCTGAGAAAGGCCAGGGCGGCCGGAGGTTGCAGTCCGGCCGCCCCGTAGTTTGGGGAGCCGGCGGCACAGAGGGGCAAGGCGCCGGCTGAGGTCGCTCCTGGAAGGCCGGTCTTGCAGGGGTGTTTCAGTATGTTTCGTCATGGAGCGGGGCGGTTTCGCGCGTCTCCGCGATCGGCAGCGCGAAGCTGAAGATCGCCCCGCCGCCCGGGCCGTTCTCGGCCCAGAGCCGCCCGCCATGCGCCTCGACGATCGTACGGCAGATCGGCAGGCCGAGCCCGGTGCCGCTCTCCTTCGTGGTGCGGAAGGGCTCGAACAGATTGTCGAGCATCGCTTCGCTGAGGCCGGCGCCGCTATCGGCGATCTGGACGACGACTTCCTCCGGCCCGACGCGGGTGGTCACGCTCACTTCGCGCCGGGCGCGACCCGTCGTCGCCTCCACGCCGTTGCGGATCAGATTGCTCAGCACCTGTTCGATCTGGAGGGCGTCGCCGATCAGATTGGCGGGCGCGGGGTCGAAATCGCAGTCGATCCGCGCGCCCTGCGCTATCTTGAGCTGCCGCACCGCCGCACTGGCCGAATAGATCACCGCGTTCAGGTCGAAGCTTGCCTGGACGATCTCGCCGCTCACCGTGAAGGAGCGGATCTTGCGGATGATGTCGCCGGCTCGCAGCGCCTGCACCCGCGCATGATCGAGCGCATCGAGGATGTCGTGGTCCGGCTCGCCGCGCGAACGCGTGAGATAGCGGCAAGCCTCGATATAGTTGGTGATCGCCGCGAGCGGCTGGTTGAGCTCGTGCGCCAGCGTCGAGGCCATTGCCCCCATGGCGTTCAGCCGGGCGAGGCGGAGCAGCTTCTCGTGCACTTCGCGCAACTGGGCATCGGCTTCCATGTCGTGCGTGATGTCGATCACCAGGCCGAGCAGCCGCGGCTGGCCGTCATGCGGGTCGTAGCGGCCCTGCAGCGTCACCCAGCGCGCCTCCCCATCGGGCATTGCCAGCCGCAGCGTCATGTCGAGCGGGCCCTTGACCCGCCTGGCGCTGCCGATCGCCCGGCGCAGTTCGGCGACCTGTTCCGGGCCGAGCCGATCGGCGACATCGGCCATGCGATACTCGCCCTCGTGCCATTCCAGGCCGAACAGGCGCGCGCTCTGCGGGGAGTGCCGCGAGCCGCCGCGCACCAGGTCGATCTCCCACACCCCCACGCCGGCGGCTTCCTGGGCAAGCCGGAGCAGCTTCTCGCTCTCCTCCAGCGCGCGCTGCGCGGCGATGCGCGGCGAGATATCCTGGAGCACGACGGCGATATAGTCTTCGGTGCCGTCGCCGGAGCGGACGAGGTTGGCGGTGCAATGCACGGGGCGCAGCGCGCCTTCATGCGTCACCACCATGCGATCGTCGGAATAATAGGCAACCTCGCCGCGCGCGAGCGCCTGGATCCCGTCCATCGTCGCGGGCCACTCCTCGGCAGTGCTGGTCTTGCGGCAGCTTTCGCCGATCAGCGCTTCGCGAGGATGGCCGGTGAGCTCGCAGATCCGATCATTGACTTCGAGGAACACGCCTTGAAGCGAGAGCCGGCCCACGCCGACCCCGGCCTGCTCGAACACGGCGCGATAGCGGCGCTCGGCCTCTTCCAGCTTGCGGCGCGCCTCCATCTCGGCGGTGACGATCTCGCTCGCCAGCACGATGCCGGCAATGCGATCGTCCTCGTCATACCAGGGGCGGTGGCTCCAGCGCACATAATCGACGCTGCCATCGGGATGCCGCAGCGGATCGCCGTAGCCCGAGAGCTGCTCGCCGTCGAGCACGCGCGCGAGCATCGCGCGGCGCTCGGGGGAGCAATCGGGAAAGACCTCGAAGTGGCTGCGCCCCTCGAGCGCCGTGCCCTCGGGCAGGCGATGATCGGCGACATAGCGCTGCGAGGTGGCGACATAGCGCATGTCCCGGTCGAGGATCGCCACCGCGGTGGCGGCGTCGCGCGCCATGTTGGTGAGGTTGCGCCGCGAAACCTCGATCCGCCTGGCGGCGATGCGGAGCTTGTCCTCGGCGTGGCGCTCGTCCGCATGGGCGGCGAGCAGGACGATGGTCGCGCAGGTGACCGCCACGAACATCTGCGCCAGCAGCACGCGATTCCCGGGCGCAGCGAGCGCGAACGGCCCGGTGGCGATCTCGGTGCTCAACAGCACGATCACCGCGCAGATGGCCATGGCGGTAGTCGCGCCCCGCAGGTGCCAGCCCAGGGCGGCAAGCACGAGCGGCGGGAAGATCGCCCAGGCCACGGGATCCTCGCGCGGAAGCAGGAAGACGGCCGTCGTCACGATTCCGCAGAGGAGCATGGTGACGACGAAGCCGGCCCATCGAAGGGCCGACCAGCGTTCGCGCAGCGGCGTCGCCCAGACGAGCACGAACGGCGCCGCCAGGATCATGCCGAGCCCCTGTTGTGCGAACTTCTCGACGAAGATGGTCGGCCGCCCTGCCGCGATGGTGCCGAGTGCGACGATCCCTGCCGCCAGCAGCGATCCGGCCAACGCCGCGACGAATACCCACAGGATCGAGCGCGGATCGAGCAATTCGGTGGGCCGGACGCCGCGACGCCGGATGATCGATGCCGTCAGCAGCGCGCCGAATGCCAGGCCCATCGCCGCGGCGAGCTTGGCCACCAGCGGATATTGGGGCTCGAATATCTCATATGTGGCGAGCACGGCGATCGCGAGCAGCGGCCAGAGCCGGGTGCTGCTCAGGATCAGTCCGCTGACCGAAACTCCGATGGCGATGCCGATCGGAGGATTCCTGCCGGTGAAGCGATGCCACAGGGCCCAGCTAATGCAACCGATCAAGGCGCCCGCAAACAGCATTAGCGCCGGACGTACCGACGCAGCCCAGTTCTCTGGCAGACGCTCCCTCACCGTTGCCAACTAAAACTCCGCGTAAAGCGCAGTCCATCCAAGATGCTGACAGCGATGTAAATCCGCTAAATTACGGATGTGTTCCGCAACAATTGATCAAGCGGCGGCCTTGCGGCGTTCCGCCATTTCCTCGTTGAGCATTTCAGCCAACAGGAAGGCAAGTTCCAGGCTCTGTCCCGCATTGAGACGTGGATCGCAATGGGTGTGGTAGCGATCGGCGAGGCCCTGTTCGGTGATGTCGATCGCACCGCCGGTGCATTCGGTGACGTTCTGCCCCGTCATCTCCGCATGGATGCCGCCGGCGAAGGTGCCTTCGGCGCGATGCACCGCGAAGAAGCCGCGCACTTCGGCGAGGATTCGCTCGAACGGGCGGGTCTTGTAGCCATTGGCCGCCTTGATCACGTTGCCGTGCATCGGATCGCAGCTCCACACCACCGGATGTCCCTCGCGCTTCACCGCGCGAACCAGCTTGGGCAGGCCGGCCTCGATCTTGTCATGGCCATATCGCGTGATCAGCGTCATCCGCCCCGGCGTGCGGCTGGGGTTGAGTGCGTCGAGCAGGCGCAGCAATGCGTCGGGCTCGAGGCTGGGGCCGCACTTCATCCCGATCGGATTGCCGATGCCGCGCAGGAACTCGACATGCGCCGAGCCTTCGAAGCGGGTGCGGTCGCCGATCCAGAGGAAGTGCGCGCTGGTGTCGTACCAGTCGCCGGTGAGGCTGTCCTGGCGCGTGAGCGCTTCCTCATAGGGCAGGAGCAGCGCTTCGTGGCTGGTATAGAAATTGGTCGCCTTGAGCTGCGGCACGCTGTCCGCATCGATGCCGCAGGCGGCCATGAAGTCGAGCGCTTCCCCGATCCGGTCGGCCAGATCGGCATATTTCTTGGCCCAGGGGCTGCGGCCCATGAAGTCGTGGGTCCATTTGTGGACCTGGTGCAGATTGGCATAGCCGCCCTGCGCAAAGGCGCGCAGCAGGTTGAGCGTCGCCGCGGACTGCGAATACCCCTGCAGCATCCGCTGCGGATCGGGCGTGCGACCCTCGGGCGTGAAGGCGATGTCGTTGACGTTATCGCCGCGATAGCTGGGCAGTTCCACCCCGCCGATCGTCTCGGTATCGGCGGAACGCGGCTTGGCGAACTGGCCGGCCATGCGCCCGAGCTTCACCGTCGGCAGCTTCGAGGCGAAGGTCAGCACCACCGCCATCTGGAGGATGACGCGGAACGTGTCGCGGATGTTGTTCGGGTGGAACTCGGCAAAGCTCTCGGCGCAGTCGCCGCCCTGGAGAAGGAATGCCTCGCCGCGCGAAACCTTGGCCAGTTCGCTGGTCAGCTCGCGCGCTTCGCCGGCGAAGACCAGGGGCGGGAAGGAAGTGAGCTGCGTCGTCGCTGCATCGAGTGCGCCCTGATCGGGGTAATTGGGCAGCTGGCGGGCCTCCGCCGCCTTCCAGCTCGACGGGCTCCAGCTCGCATGCATGTCGTTCTCCGCATCGCGCACGGTGACGTTCCAGTCGGCGGCGCCGGCGATGCCGTGCGCGGCGATCAGGTTCATCACCTTGGCGTTCGCGCGCTTGCCGTCCTTCTCCCAGCCCTGGACCGTGGAGCCCGGAATATCGAACCACGCGCCGAACGCGGCGCGGGTAAGAGAGCGTTCCTCGCGGAAGCGGCGAATCTTGGTGCCTGCAAGTGTCGTCATAGCCCGAACGGCTTACCCCGGCGGGGTAAAATCGTGCAAGCGAAAAATTTCCCCGCCAGGGTAAATCGCTCAACCGCGGCGGAACGCCCAGTTCACGCCGCCCGGGCCGGTCAACCGCAGGCCGCCGCCTGCATTGCTGTAGCCATATGTCTCGCTACGCGGCGAGATCGTCCCCGAGCCGCCCTTGCCGCACCCGCTCCAGCTCTCGTTGCCGCCCTGGATCGCAAAGGTCATCTTGCCGCCCGCCGTCTGGATGCGGCCCAGCTTCTCCTGATTGATCGTCTTGGTGCAGCTCTTGCCTTCCGGCTGGATCTTGGTGATCCGCCAGGTGAAGGTGCCGTCCCGGCGGATGACGAGGGTCATCTGGCGCCGCACGGTCACCGGCATGGACTCGGTCACGATCGTGGTGTTGGTCGCCGATCCGGGGCCGAAGGTGCCGCCCAGATTGGTGCCATAGCCGGTCGCCATGCTCGGCTGGAACTTGATCTTGGAACCGATCACCAGTTCCGTGGCAGTCGAGGACTGCGACCAGCTTCCCGCCAGCCCCGGAATGTCGCCGTTGGAAGCCTTGGCGGCCGCCTGGTCTCCCGCGACCAGCTTCACCGCGATGCGCACCGCACTGGCCGGCGCCGAGATCTCGGCGCCGTCGCGGGCAATGCCCAGATAATCGCCCGGAGAGGCTTCGTCGTCGCCATCCGCATCCTGCCATGCGATGAGCTGCCATGGCCCGCGATCGGGCAGCTTGAGTTCATAGGCCCAGCTCGAGCCGCCGGCCTGCCGCAGTGGCGCCTCGATCTTGGTCTTGCAGCTCTGATAGGGCGAGGAGCAGGCGACGACCTTGCCACCTTCCATCCGCGCGCCCGCCGGCGCCTGGACGTCGCCGGTGATGGAGGCGCCCTGCTGCGCCGGCGCGGCCCCCGCTTCGGAGGCATTGGCGGCGGCCTTGTCCGAGGCGCCGGCGAAACAGGCGGTCGCAGCGAGCAGCAAGGCGGGCGCGAAGACGATGGGGCGAGCGGCAACGGGCATGGCGGTCCTCCTGAACCCGGGGAAGGGACGGAGGCCGTGCTCGCGTGCGGAGCGCGGCGAGCATAGCGTTCCGCGACGAATGCCCGCCCTGACGCAACGAAGCCGTCAGCCCGGCAATGTCTCGGCCAGCTTGTCGTACTGAAGGCCGATCCCGTGGAAGCGGGACCCATTGTCTTCATAGCCGTCCAGATAGATGCCGTGCTCGGTGTGGAGCAGGCGGGTGCCGTCGCCATCGGGCAGCAACTCGATCGAGCAGAGGTTCACCGAGATCGGCTTGCCGTTCAGCTTCATGCGATAGGCATAGACGATGCGGCCATCCGGCACGATGTCGTGATAGGAACAGTCGAAGCGCGTGACCGTGCCGCTCTTCCAGCGGCCTTCCAGGTGCTCGGTGCCGCCCACCCGGAAATCGAAGTGGCGATCGACCATTTCCCAGGCCTCGTTCGGCCCCGAGAACCAGCGCGCCTTGCCCTCTTCGGTGGCGAAGGCGGCGAACACCCTGGCGGGGGCCTGCCTGAAACGGCGCTCGATGACGAACTTGTCGTGGACGGCTTCAGCCATGGTCGTTCTCCTTGTCCTGCGCGTCGAGGAAATGGGCGAGGCGGTCGTAGCGCGCCTCGGTCGTGCGGCGGCGCTCGACGATCCATTGCTCCACCGCGGCGAGGGCAAGCGGCTCCAGCGTGCAGGTGCGTACCCGGCCCTGCTTCGCGGTGCGCACCAGGCCGGCGCCCTCGAGCAGGCGGATGTGCTGCAGGAAGCTCGGCATCGCCATGGTGAAGCCGGCGGCGAGCGCGCTCACGCTGGCCGGACCGTCGCCAAGCCGCTCGACGACCACGCGGCGGGTGGGGTCGGCCAGGGCAGCGAATGCGGCGTCGATTTGATTAGGCATTTGCCTAACTAATCGCCGCACGGCGCCCGATGCAAGCGAAACTCGGAGGGGCAGGGAGGTTTCAATATCCCGCGGCGAGGTCGACTTCGTTCCTGAGCGGGCGCCCTTCCGCAAATGCCCGGGCATTCTCGACGAACAGCGCGGCGGCGCGCAGGAACATCCGCGTCTGGCTGCGGCCGGAGAGGTGCATCGAATGGATGACGTTCGCCGTGCTCCACAAGGGATGTTCGGGCGGTAGCGGCTCGGGCGTCACCGTATCGAGAAAGGCGCCGCCGATACGCCGCCTGGCGCAGGCCTCGATCAGCGCATCCTGGTCGATCAGCTCGCCGCGGCCGACATTCACGATCCAGGCCGAGGGTTTCATCGCGGCCAGTTCCTCGGCGCCGATCATCGCCCGGCTCTGGGGGGTGGCGGGCGCGGCGAGGAACACCCAGTCGGTTTCGGGCAACAGCGCGCGCCAGGCATCCGGGCCCACCGTACCTGCAGCGCCGGAACGGGTGACGCCGGTCACCTCGACGCCGAAGGCTGCGAGGCGTTCGCCGATCAGCCGCCCGATCGTGCCATAGCCGATCACCAGCGCCTTGCTCTCGAACAGTTCGAGCTTGCCGGGCGCATCGGTCGGCCATTCGTGGCGATCCGCGGCGCGGACCACCTGGTCGAAGCGCTTGGCCGCGACCAGCGCCCCCATCACGGCATATTCGGCGACGGTATGCGCATTGACGCCGCTGCCGTTGGTCACGCGCGTGCCGCGCGTCCGCAACAGGTTCGTATCGAGCGCATCGAGCCCGGCATAGATGGTCGACAGCCATTGCAGCCTGCTCGCAGCCGCCACGGCGCGCGCCCATTCGCGCGGATCGTTGTTGTCGAGCCAGCCGATGTCCGCATCCGCGACGAGCGCGACCGCTTCGTCGGTGCTCATGAACCAATGGACGTCGAGCCCCGGCGGGAGCTGCGGCTCCACCAGCGGGCGGGCGAGGGCGGGGAGTACGGCCTTCATGGATCAAAGGCTAGCGCGTGGCCGGCCCGGGTTCAAAGGCCTTAGTTGCGCCCGCCTATTCGCCGAGCACCGGTTTCCAGTCCCAGCCCAGCGCGTCGCCGTCCATCACTTCCACGCCGGCGGCGGCGAGTTCGTCGCGGATCGTGTCGGAACGCTGGAAATCCTTCACCAGCCGCGCTTCCTTGCGCTCGACCAGCCGGTCCTCGATCTCCTGCACGGTGATCGTGGCGCTCACGGGCCGCATGCGGAGCGCCTCGCGAGTCAGGTCGAGCAGCCGCAGGCCCAGCACCGCGTCGAATGCCGCCAGGCCGGCCAGGCGATCCGCGGGCGACAGCTTCTTCTCGGCGAGGAGGTCGTCGAGCGCCGGCAGCGCCCTGGGCGTGTTGAGATCGTCCGATACCGCCTCGTCGAGCCGAGCGAGCCAGGCCTCCGGCGCAATGCCTTCGCCTTCGGCCCGGGCCTTGAGGGCAGTCACGGTCATCACGAGCCGCTTCAGCCGGGTCAGCGCCGCCGCCAGGTTCTCGGCCGAGAATTCCAGCTCGCTGCGATACTGGGCGGAAAGGCACATCAAGCGATAGGCGAGAGGATGCACGCCGGCGTCGATCAACGACTGGAGCGTTGTGAAGCCGCCCTTGGACTTGCTCATCTTCCCCTGGCGATCCACCAGGAAGTTGTTGTGCATCCAGAAATGCGCACCCGAATCGCCGCACCCGCAAAAGGCCTGGTTCTGCGCGATCTCGTTGGGGTGGTGGATTTCGCGGTGATCGATGCCGCCGGTATGGATGTCGAACGGCGCTCCCAGATACTTGATGCTCATCACCGAGCATTCGAGGTGCCAGCCCGGCGCCCCCTTGCCCCAGGGGCTGTCCCATTCCATCTGGCGCTGCTCGCCCGGCGGCGACTTGCGCCAGATGGCGAAATCCTGCGGGTGACGCTTGCCGGCCACCGGATCGATCCGCCCCTCGGCGGCGTCGTCCTGATTGCCGGCCAGGCGGCCATAATCGGGCACGGTGGTCACGTCGAAATACAGGCCCGAATCGAGCGCGTAGCAATGCTCGGGCGCGATCTTCTCGGCGAAGTCGATCATCTCGGCGATGTGGTCGGTCGCGACCGACCAGCGCGAGGGCTGGCGGATGTTGAGGTCGGCGATGTTCTGCTTGAACGCCGCCGTATAGTGCGCCGCGATGTCCCAGATGCTCTTCGCCTGGGCACGGGCCGCCGCCTCCATCTTGTCGTCGCCGACATCGGCATCGGACGTCAGATGGCCGACATCGGTGATATTGATCACATGCGTGAGGGCATATCCCTTCCAGGTCAGCACGCGGCTCAGCGTATCGGTGAACACATAGGCGCGCAGATTGCCGAGATGGGCGTAGTTGTAGACCGTCGGCCCGCAGGAATAGACGCGCACGCCGCGCTCGGGATCGAGCGGCTGGAAAGCTTCCAGCCCGCGGGTCAGCGAATTGTAGAGCGTGAGTTGAGCGCCGGTCATAGCGGCGGCATAGCGGCTCGTCGCCATGCTGCAAGCCCAAGGCGCCTCGCCCGCGACGGCGGCGGCAACAGCCCGCGCGATCCGCCCGACAGGGAAAGTCGCGGAGCGCCGGCCCGCGAAAGCACGCGCGCCGGCAGCGGGTTCAGGCGGCGAGTGCCGTCACGCCCCGCTGACGGATCAGCCCGCTGCCAGTGCTCCCGCCCACCATCAGCGGCAGGGCAGTGGCGCAGAAGGCACATTCCGCCGTGAGCCGGCCGATCACCCAATGCGACCTGCCACAGCCCGGACAGTAATTCTCCTGCTCCGGACGGTACGCGACGCGATAGCCGGTTAGGGCGTGTCGGATGCCGAAATCATACATGCCTCGTCTCCCGATAATCGGGGGACCAACGGCAATGAATCGCGATTTGTTCCGCATCCGGGCCGGTATGGTGTCGATGGCCCGTGCGATTCGATCGATGAGTTGCGGGAAAGACACACATGCGGCGGGAATGCCGGCGCCGGGACGCGGGCAATGAGGTGGTGATGCCGCAAGAAGAAGTGGAGGCCCGAGCCGGAATCGAACCGGCGTGCAAGGATTTGCAGTCCTCTGCGTCACCACTCCGCCATCGGGCCTCGGAGCGAGCGGCGGCAATGCGCAGGCTGCTGCCGACATGTCAACATTGCAGTGCAAAAATAGCTGCGCGCATTGCTTGGCGAAGGGTTGCGAAGGGGATACAAGCCGCCCTACATAATCAGTGTATTGCACAGCTAACACGGTTGTGCCAGATAGCCGGGGTAATGATGGCTCTTACGGTAGATTCCGCGCCTGCCGAGGCGAACCGCTTCGATGTGATGCGCCATGCGATGGTCGCCAGCCAGCTGCGCACCAACGCGGTCAACGACGCTCGCGTGGTCGAGGCGATGGCGCGCCTGCCGCGCGAGGACTTCCTTCCCGAGGCGCATCGCGCGATCGCCTATCGCGACACGCTGCTGCCGCTCGCCGGGGGGCGCAGCCACAACCTGCCGCTCGCCACGGGGCGGTTGCTCACCGCCGCCGAAATCCGCCCGACCGACAAGGTGCTGCTGATCGGCGCCGCGGGCGGCTATGCGGCAGCCCTGCTCGCCGGTCTCGCCGGTTCGGTGGTGGCGGTGGAGGAGGAGCCCGGCCTCTCGGCGCTCGCGCGCACCGCGCTCGCCGCCTATGCCAATGTCGAGCTGGTCGAGGGGCCGCTCGCCGCCGGCCATGCCGCGCAAGGCCCCTATGACCTGCTCGTCGTCGACGGCGCGATCGAGGCGCTTCCCGCCGCACTGCTCGATCAGCTCGCGCCCGACGGGCGGGTGGTGACCGGCCTCCTGGATCGCGGCGTGACGCGCCTTGCGGCGGGCCGTCGCACCGAAGGGGGCTTCGGCCTCGTCGATTTCGCCGATATCGAATGTGCAGTTCTTCCTGGTTTCGAGCGCCTACGAACCTTTCAATTCTGATCTGAAAGAGGCTCATGCGAATTTCCTCTCTGTTTCTGGGCGCCAGCCTTGTCGCGATCGCCGTGCCTGCCGCCGCGCAGACCACGACGACGCGTGCCGGCACCGACACTCCCGTGCAGGGGGTGGGCACCGGCGCACCGGGCCAGACCGCGCAGCCGACCACCACGCTGCGCGACGCGCTGGTGCTTGCCTACAACACCAATCCGGGCCTTCAGTCGGAGCGCGCCAACCAGCGCGCCAATGACGAGAACGTGCCGATCGCCAGGGCCGCCGGCCGTCCCGGCGTGAACGGCACGGGTTCGCTGAGCGACAGCATCTATAATAGCGACGCGCTTGCCGGCCCGCTTGCCGGCCCGACTCGGACCGCCCGCCTGGGCCTCAATCTTTCGGTGCCGATCTATTCGGGCGGCGGAGTGCGCAATTCGGTTCGTGCGGCGGAGACTCGCGTCGATGCTGGCCATGCCAGCCTGCGTGGTATCGAAGCGCAGCTCTTCACCGATGCGGTGACCGCCTATGTCGACGTGCTGCGCTTCGAGGCGATCGTCCGCCTCAACCAGCAGAACGTCCATGTTCTCGAGGTCAACCTCCAGGCGACCCGCGATCGGTTCGAAGTGGGCGATCTCACGCGCACCGACGTCGCGCAGTCCGAAGCGCGTCTCGCGCTCGCCCAGAGCCAGCTGCGCACTGCCGAGGCCGGGCTGATCGGCTCGCGCGAGAATTACATCCGCGTCGTCGGCGCCCCCCCGGGCGTGCTCGCCCAACCGCCGGCGCTGCCGAATCTGCCGGGCGACGTGCAGGATGCGGAACAGGCCGCGATCAGCAACAATCCCAATCTCGAGGCGGCGCAGAAGCAGCGCGACGCGACTGCGTTCGACGTGAAGGCAGCCAGGGCCAGTCGTTCGCCGCAGGTCTCGCTGACCGCCGGCTCCAGCTACTATAATTACCTGGGCTCGCTCAGCGAAGAAGCGCGTACGCTGGGCGGCCAGAACCCCAACGGCATCTCGAACACCATCGGCGCGCAGTTGACGCTGCCGGTCTTCCAGGGCGGGCTTCCGGCGGCGCAGGTTCGCCAGGCCCAGGCGCGCCGGGCCTCGGCGCTGGAGACGGTGACGCTCACCGAGCGCGGCGTGATCGCCCAGGTGCGCTCCGCCTATGCCAACTACCAGTCGGCGTTGCGCGTGATCGAATCGTCGCGGGTCGCCGTGGATGCCAACAAGCTGAGCCTGGAAGGCGTCCGCGCCGAGAACAGCGTCGGCACCCGTACGATCCTCGACATCTTGAACGCCGAGCAGGAACTGCTGACCAGCCAGGTCAATTACGTCACCGCCGAGCGCGACGCCTATGTCGCCGGCTTCACGCTGCTGGCGGCGATGGGCCGGGCCGAGGCACGCGATCTTAACCTTGACGGCGGGCCGCTCTACGATCCGGACGTCAACTACAAGCGCGTGAAGAATCGCTGGTCGGATCGCAACGACGATCCCGAACCGCAGCCGGTGGGCACCCGCACCAACCAGACTCCCGCGCAGACGCCGGCCGTCACCACCACCTCGCTCGATCCCGTGCTTCAGCGCGACGATGCGACGCGGCCTGTTGACATTAACCGTAAAAATCCCTGATGACGCGCCTCCGGGGCTTTCAGGAGTAGCCGGTTGATGGGGGACATCAGTAGCGAGCCGTCGATGGAGGAGATTCTTTCCTCCATCAAGCGCATCATCGCCGAGGAAGGCGATGCTGCCATCGCGACGCGTGCGCGCCGCGGCGGACGTGCGGCGACGGTGGCGGAGAAATCCGCCGCCATCGACGAAGTGCTCGAGCTGAGCCAGCCGGTCGACGAAGACAGAGTGGAGACGCCGACCCCGATGTCGATGGGTTCCCCGACGCCGCCCGAAGCCGCCCCGAAGGGAGCTGCCGAGCAGCCCGCCGACCCGATCCTGTCCGATCGTGCCGCCGAAGCGACTCGCGGCCCGCTCGAAGCGCTGTCGCGGATGGTGGTCAAGCCGGAGGTGACCGGCACCGACACGCTCGAGGGCATGGTGCGCGAGATGCTGAAGCCGATGCTGCGCGACTGGCTCGACGCCAATCTGCCGCGGCTGGTGGAGGAAATGGTCGCACGCGAGATTTCGCGAATCACCGGGCGGCAATAAGCCCGTCTTCCATTTCGGCGCATGGCACCCGCCCCGGCGAACGCCGGGGTGCCGAAAATGGCCGCCCGTCGCGCGTGCGGACGATTGTAACGCCTGCAACCTTCCGGCTATCGTAGCCGGCATGAAGCACATCCTGCTCGCGGGCGTCGCGCTCGCTTCCACCGCTGCGCCCGCGCTGGCGCGTGACCTCACCATCCAGGACGTCGCCACCCTGTCGCGCGTCGGTGCCCCCGCAGTTTCGCCCGACGGCCATTGGCTGGTCTGGCAGCAGCGCGAGACCGATCTCGCCGCCAACCGGGGCCGCTACGACCTTTGGCGCCTCGACCTCACCGTGAAGGGCGCCAAGCCCGAGAAGCTCGTTGCCGAAGCCGATGTCAACGAAACCAGCCCGCAATTCTCCGCTGACGGCAAGACCGTCTGGTTCCAGTCGGACAAGGGCGGCGAGGACGCCGTCTGGGGCATCGCGATCACCGGCGGCACCGCGACTCGGCTCACGCATATCCCGGGCGGGTTCAACGGCTTCAAGGTTTCGCCCGACGGCAGCAAGCTGCTTGTCTGGGCCGATCGCAAGCCCGGTGCGCCCAGCCTGGAGCCCGCGATGGTCAAGAAGGACCCGAATGCCGGCTCTGGCCGCACCTATGACCAGCTCTTCGTGCGCCATTGGGATACGTGGAGCAACGGCGAGCGCTCGCAGCTCTTCGTGCTGCCGTTCGGCCCGGACGGCGCGACGGGCAACGGAGTCGCCATCGAAGGCGGCCTGATCGGCGACAGCCCCTCCAAGCCCTTTGGCGGCGGTGAGGAAGTCGCCTGGAGCGCCGACGGCAAGACCGTCTATTTCGCCCTGCGCGAGGCGGGCCGGATCGAGGCCAAGTCGACCAATCTCGACATCTTCGCCGCGCCGGCGGACGGCAGCTCGGCGCCGGTGAACCTCACCAAGGCGAACGAGGGCATGGACAATCTTCCCACCGTCTCGCCCGACGGCAAGTGGCTCGCCTATTTCTCGATGGCGCGCGCCACGTACGAGGCCGATCGCCAGGTCCTCCAGCTGCGCAACCTCGCCACCGGCGAGACCAAGGCGCTGACCCAGGCCTGGGACCGCTCGGTCGGCTCGATCGCCTGGGCGCCGGATTCCAGGACGATCTACGTCACTGCCGAGGATACGCAGGAGAACCCGATCTGGTCGGTCGACCCGCAGACCGGCAAGGTCGCCCGGCTCACCCAGCTCGGTAACGTCACCGCGGTGGTGCCGACCAAGGGCGGCATCGTCTATTCGATGAACAGCCTCACCGCGCCGGACGATTTCTACCAGCTCAAGGGCAAGGCCAGCACCCGCCTGACCTCGGTCAACGCCGAGAAGCTGGCCGGCATCGACCTGCCCAAGGTCGAGCGCTTCAGCTTCGCCGGTGCCAACAACGACACCGTCTGGGGCTATTCGGTGCGTCCGGCCGGCCTGGCCGCGGGCGGGAAGGCACCGATCGCCTTCATCGTCCATGGCGGGCCGCAGGGCAGCAGCAACAACAGCTGGTCCTATCGCTGGAACCCGGCGGTGTTCGCCGGTGCCGGCTATGCGGTGGTCGCAGTCGATTTCCACGGCTCCACCGGCTATGGCCAGGCCTTCACCGATGCGATCCGCAACAATTGGGGCGGCTGGCCGCTCGAGGACCTGCAAAAGGGCCTCAAGGCCGCGACGGACAAGTTCTCGTACCTCGATGCCGACAATGCCTGCGCGCTCGGCGCCTCATATGGCGGCTATATGATGAACTGGATCGAGGGGCAGTGGCCCGATCGGTTCAAGTGCATCGTCCAGCATGACGGCGTGTTCGACGCCCGCGCCATGGCCTATGAGACCGAGGAGCTGTGGTTCGACGAGTGGGAACATGGCGGCAAGGCCTATTTCGAGGATCCCGCCGCGTTCGAGAAGTGGAACCCGGTGAACCATGTCGATAAATGGAAGACCCCGCAGCTGGTGATCACCAGCGAGAAGGACTTCCGCATTCCCTATACCCAGGGCCTGGCCGCCTTCACTGCGCTCCAGCGCCGCGACATCCCCTCCAAGCTGCTGGTCTTCCCGGACGAGAACCATTGGGTGCTCAAGCCGAAGAACTCGATGCAATGGTATGGCACGGTGCTCGGCTGGCTGAACCGATATACGGGCAAGCAGCAGGACGCGGGGACCGCCGCGGCGAAGTGACCCATCCGCAATTCGTCATCCCCGTGCGAGCGGGGATGACGATGGGTTGTGTGTATAGCCTACACATCGCTAAGGGCAGGGCATGTCCGAACTGCCCAAGACCTTCGACCCCGCCGAACTCGAATCCCGCTGGTACCGGCATTGGGAAGCCAATGGCCTGTTCCGCCCCGCGCGCGACGGCGCCGATCCCTGGACGCTGGTCAACCCGCCGCCCAATGTGACGGGCAGCCTCCATATCGGCCACGCCCTCGACAATACGCTGCAGGACATCCTCGTCCGCCATGCGCGGCTGAAGGGCAAGGACGCGCGCTGGGTGGTCGGCACCGATCATGCCGGCATCGCGACCCAGATGGTCGTCGAGCGCCAGATGAACCTCAGGCAGCAGAAGCGCACCGACTTCACGCGCGAGGAGTTCGTCGCCAAGGTCTGGGAGTGGAAGGAGGAGAGCGGCGGCGAGATCACCCAGCAGCTCCGCCGCCTCGGCTGCTCGATGGACTGGTCCGACGAGCGCTTCACCATGGACGAGGGCTTTTCCAAGGCCGTTCTCAAGGTGTTCGTCGAGCTGCACAGGCAGGGCCTGCTCTATCGCGACAAGCGCCTGGTGAACTGGGATCCGGGCCTGGGCACCGCGATCAGCGACCTCGAAGTCGAGACCAGGGACGTCAAGGGCAGCTTCTGGCACCTGAAATATCCGCTCGCCGACGGATCCGGCCATATCGAGGTCGCCACCACGCGCCCCGAGACGATGCTGGCCGACATGGCGGTCGCCGTGAACGCCGAGGACAAGCGCTACGCCGATCTGGTCGGCAAGATGGTCAGGCTGCCGATCACCGGCCGCCTGATCCCGATCGTCACCGACGAGCATGCCGATCCCGAGCTGGGCTCGGGCGCGGTGAAGATCACGCCGGGGCATGACTTCAACGACTTCGAGGTCGGCAGGCGGGCCGGGATCGAGGCGCGCGACATGCTCAACATGCTCGATGCAAAGGCGCGCATTACCCAGACATCGGACGGGCTGATCCCCGCCGAACTGCTCGGGCTCGACCGGTTCGACGCGCGCAAGCAGGTGATCGCGCGGCTGAAGGAAGAAGGCTTCCTGATCCCGCATGTCGACAAGGAAGGCGTCGAGCACGACGCCGAGCCGCGCACGATCGCGACGCCGTTCGGCGACCGCTCCGGCGACGTGATCGAGCCCTGGCTGACCGACCAATGGTATGTCGACGCCGCGACGCTGGCCAGGCCGGCGATCGAGGCGGTGCGCTCCGGCGCGACCAGGATCGTGCCGAAGAGCTGGGAAAAGACCTATTTCAACTGGATGGAGAACATCCAGCCCTGGTGCGTCTCGCGCCAGCTCTGGTGGGGACACCGGATCCCGGCATGGTTCGCCGAGGACGGCAGCATCTATGTCGCAGAAAGCGAGGCCGAAGCCCAGGCGCTGGCCGGGGAGGGCGTGAAGCTCACCCAGGACAATGACGTCCTCGACACCTGGTTCTCCTCCGCGCTCTGGCCCTTCGCGACGATGGGCTGGCCGGAGAACCCCGATCCCACGCTCGGCGGGCGCTATCCGAACGACGTGCTGATCTCGGGCTTCGACATCCTGTTCTTCTGGGATGCGCGGATGATGATGCAGGGCTTGCATTTCATGAAAGCAGTGCCCTTCAAGACCTTGTATCTCCACGGTCTCGTCCGCGCGGCCGATGGGCAGAAAATGTCCAAGTCGAAGGGCAATGTCGTCAATCCGCTCGGGCTGATCGACAGCTATGGCGCCGATGCGCTGCGCTTCTTCATGGCGGCGATGGAGAGCCAGGGCCGCGACATCAAGATGGATGAGCGCCGGATCGAAGGCTATCGCAACTTCGCGACCAAGCTATGGAACGCGGCGCGCTTCGCCCAGTCGAACGGCATCGGCGCGTCGACCACGCTCGAGCCGCCCGCGGCCGAGCTCGCGGTCAATCGCTGGATCGTCGCCGAGACGGTGGCGACGGTGCAGGCGATCGACCTGGCGCTGGCCGACCTGCGCTTCGACGAGGCGGCGAATGCCATCTACCAGTTCGTCTGGAGCCGGTTCTGCGACTGGTATCTCGAGCTGATCAAGCCGGTGCTGCAGGGCGAGGGCGCAGAAGGTGTCGAAGAGACGCGCGCGGTGGCGGGCTGGGTGCTCGACCAGATCCTGGTCATGCTCCATCCGTTCATGCCCTTCATCACCGAGGAACTCTGGTCGAAGATGGGCCCGCGCGATCACGAGCTGATCGTGGCGAAATGGCCGATGGCGGATGCCCGCGCGCTCGATCCCTCGGCCGCGCAGGAGATCGACTGGCTGATCCGCCTGGTGAGCGAGATCCGTGCGGCGCGGACCGAGCTGAACGTGCCCCCGGGCGCACGCCTGCCGATCTTCGTGCGCGATGCCGCGGCCGAGACGAGCGCTCGCCTCGGCCGGCAGGAAGCCGCGCTCGCTCGCCTTGCGCGCGTCGATCAGGCTTCGGGTGAAGTGCCCGCCGGCGGCTCGCTGCAGATCGTCGTCGACGAAGCGACCTTCGTGGTGCCGCTCGGCGACGTGGTCGACCTCGAGGCCGAGAAGACTCGCCTCGCCAAGGCGATCGCGGCGGCCGGGAAGGAGCGCGACGGCCTGGCGGGCCGGCTGAACAACCCGAGCTTCGTCGAGAAGGCCAAGCCCGAGGCTGTGGAAAAGGCGCGCGCCGACCATGCCGAGAAGGCCGCCGAGGCCGAGCGGCTGAGCGCCGCGCTGGCGCGACTGGGTTGACCCAGATCCGCCGTCCCCGCCCGGGCGGGGACGGCGTGTCCGGGGGTTGGCGCGTCCATTCGTCGCAACTCCCGAATCGGGACGCCATTAACCAAGCTTCTCAATATCTTCCGGGCGCCCCGTGCCCTTAACCAAGCTCCGAGTCGTCAATCCCTCGGAGTCGCCATGAACCGCTTCCTGCTCTCCGCCGGCGCCGCCGCGGCGGCGCTGTTCGCCGCCGTGCCCGCGTCCGCCCAGTCCATCGCCGGGCTCGATGCGCTGCGCACCTGGAACCTGGTAGTGCTCGGGGACCTGACTTCCTCCTCGGAAGTCGAGGGGCGGACCTTCGTCGGCGGCAACCTCAACGGCAATTCCTCCAACTATCAGATCGCCAATCCCGCCCCGAGCCCGCTCGGCGTGCCCGGCCTCACCGTGGTGGGCGACGTCAACGGCTCGACCAAGAACCTCAACAACGGTTCGGGCGCGGTGATCGGCGGCAACGTCAACAGCGGCTTCAACCTCAACGGCCCGGCGCAGACGGTGAAGGTCGGCGGCACGATCGCCAACACCAACGTCAACCAGAACACGGTGCAGTCGGGCCTGTCGGCAAGCGATCCGGCCTTCTCGGTCAATCTGAAGCAGCAGGGCAGCCTGCTCACCAGCAGCCTTACCGACCTGTCGCGCACGCTGGGCGGGCTCGATGCCAACAGCAACCTGGTGATCGCCGGCAATCGCGGCACCTTCAACGCAGTGCCGAATGCCAGCGGCGTGGCGGTGTTCAACATCAGCGCCGCCGATCTCGACAGGATCGGCGAGATCCAGTTCAACCTGAACGGGGCGGACACTGCGATCGTCAACGTCAGCGGCGCGAACGTGACGCTCAACGACAATTTCCTGGGCGGCACCCAGGGGCTGGGCCAGCACGTCATCTGGAACTTCCCCGACGCGAAGACGCTGAACGCCACCACCGCCTGGGGCGGATCGGTGCTCGCGCCGAATGCGGCAGCGACCACGGGCAATTACATCCAGGGCTCGGCGGTGTTCGGCAGTCTTGTCCAGAACGGCGAGTTCCATCTCGGCACCTATACCGGCACCTATACGCCGCCGGGCACCACCAATCCGGGCGGCGGCGACCCCAGCCCGATCCCGGAAGAGGCGGTCGGCCTGTTCGCGCTGGGCATGGTCGCGCTCTGGGCCATGCGCCGCCGGAGCGCCCGCACGGCTTGACCTGACCGCCGCCCGGTGCTGGTGAGGGGAGGCGGGAGGTCCTTTCCGCCGACTCCAACCAGAGCGAGCGCCATGGCCGGTCCCCCCCAACGCCACGACCTGACCCAGGGCCCGATCAGCCGGACGCTGCTGCTGTTCGCGCTGCCCACGCTCGGCTCGAACATCCTCCAGTCGCTCAACGGCTCGATCAACTCGATCTGGGTCGGCCGGTTCCTGGGGGAACAGGCGCTGGCGGCAACGGCCAACGCCAACATCATCATGTTCCTGATGTTCTCGGCAGTATTCGGCTTCGGCATGGCAGCGACCATCCTGATCGGCCAGTCGATGGGCCGGCGCGACGTCGAGGCGGCGCGGCGCGCCTTCGGCTCGGCGATCGGGCTGGTGATGGGCGGCGCCGTGGTGATCGCCATCCTGGGCTGGCTGTTCGCCCCGCAGATCCTCCGCCTGCTCGCCACCCCCGGCGAGGCGCAGGACATGGCGCGCGACTATCTGCGCGTCATCTTCCTCGGCCTGCCGTTCAGCATGCTCGGCGTGCTCATCCAGATGAGCCTGCGCGGCACCGGCGATTCGATCACGCCGCTGTGGTTCATGGTGCTGAGCGTCACGATCGACGCGGGGCTGAACCCGCTGCTGATCCAGGGCATCGGCCCGTTCCCCCGCATGGGCATCGCCGGCTCGGCCACCGCGACGCTGATCGCCGGGCTGGTCTCGTCCTTCGGCCTGCTCCTCTATGTCTATTGGCGCGACTTGCCGGTGCGGCTGCGCGGTCATGAGCTGCATTATCTGATCCCGGAACGGGCGCTGGTCCGCACCATCGTCGCCAAGGGGTTGCCGATGGGCGCGCAGATGCTCGTCATGTCCACTGCCGGCCTCACCATGATCGGGCTGGTCAACCGCCTGGGCGTCGACACCGCGGCGGCCTATGCCGTCTCGCAGCAGCTCTGGACCTATATCCAGATGCCGGCGATGGCGATCGGCGTCGCCGTGTCGAGCATGGCCGCACAGAATATCGGCGCGGGCCGGTGGGATCGGGTGAACGCCATCACCCGCTCCGGGCTGGTCTACAACACTGCGATCACCCTGGTCGTGATCGTCGCGATCCTGCTGTTCGACCGCCCGGTGATGGCGCTGTTCGTCGGCGGCGACAGTCCGGCGATCCCGATCGCCCGCCACATCCAGCTGCTTGCCAGCTGGACCTTCGTGATGTTCGGCGCGACCATGGTGCTGTTCTCCACCGTGCGGGCCAATGGCGCCACCGTGCCGCCCCTGGTCATCCTGGCGATCACGCTCTTCCCGATCCGCTTCGGCTTCGCGGTGCTCGGCCAGCGCTGGTTCGGCAGCGACGCGCTGTGGCTGGCCTTTCCGATCGGATCCGCCTGCTCGCTGACGCTCGCGGCGCTCTATTATCGCTATGGCCGCTGGCGCAGCGAAGTGCTCGAAGTGCCGCCCGAGCCCGCCACGGTGGAGGAGGAGGCGCTCGCCGCCACCGAGCCCGCGGGACGCTTGCAACCCAATTGCTGAGGGCGCATCAGCGCGGCCATGAGTCAGTATCCCGCGCTCCGCCTCCGCCGCACCCGCGCTTCCGAATGGAGCCGCCGGCTGCATGCGGAAACCCTGCTCACCCCGGCGAACCTGATCTGGCCGCTCTTCGTCACCGAAGGCGAGGCGGAAGAGCCGATCGCATCGCTGCCCGGCGTCTCGCGCTGGGGCCTGAGGGACATCGTGGCGCGCGCGCGCGAGGCCCGCGACCTCGGCATTCCCTGCCTGGCGCTCTTCCCCAATACGCCGCGGGAACTGCGCACCGATGACGGGCGCGAGGCGCTCAACCCGGACAATCTGATGTGCCGGGCGATCCGCGCGATCAAGGATGCGGTGCCCGAGATCGGCGTGCTCACCGACGTGGCGCTCGATCCCTATACCGCGCACGGCCATGACGGCATCGTCGACGCCCAGGGCTATGTCCTGAACGACGAGACCAGCGCGGTCCTGGTCGACCAGGCGCTGCTCCAGGCCGAGGCGGGGGCGGACATCGTCGCCCCGTCGGACATGATGGACGGCCGGGTCGGCGCGATCCGCGGCGCGCTCGAGGCCAATGGCCATGTCAACGTCCAGATCATGGCCTATGCCGCCAAATATGCCTCGGCCTTTTACGGCCCGTTCCGCGACGCGGTCGGCAGCCGCGGGCTGCTCAAGGGCGACAAGAAGACCTATCAGATGGACCCGGCCAATGCCGAGGAAGCGCTGCGCGAAGTCGCGCTCGACCTGGCCGAGGGCGCGGACAGCGTGATGGTGAAGCCCGGGCTGCCCTATCTCGACATCATCCTGCGGGTGAAGGACGCGTTCCAGGTGCCGGTCTTCGCCTATCAGGTCTCCGGCGAATATGCGATGATCGAAGCCGCCGCTGCCGCCGGGGCTGGGGAGCGCGACGCGCTGGTGCTCGAGACGCTGATGGCCTTTCGCCGCGCCGGCTGCTCGGGCATGCTCACCTATCACGCGCCGCTGGCGGCAAGGCTGCTCGCCGGATGATCGCCACCGAACGCCTTCTCCTCCGCCCCTGGCGCGAGGCGGACAAGCCCGTCTTCCATACCCTCGCCAACACGCCGGCGATGATGGCGCATTTCGGCGGCCCCGTGCCCCAGGCGAAGCACGATGCCATCATCGACAGGATGATGGCCCAGCAGGCGCGCCACGGCCATTGCATGTGGGTGGTCGAGCTCCTTGGGACCGGCGAGATGGCCGGTGTCTGCGGCGTGCGCATCGGCGGCCATCCCGACACGCCGGTGCCCGAGGAGCTGGAGATCGGCTGGCGCATCGGCGAGAAATTCTGGGGGCAGGGCATTGCGCGCGAGGCAGCGGAGGCAAGCATCGCCTGGAGCTGGGCCAATACCGACCGTCCGCGCATCGCCGCCTGGACGGTGATCGGCAACAGGCGCAGCTGGGGGCTGATGGAGCGGCTCGGCATGCACCGCCGCGCCGATCTCGATTTCCGGCACCCCGATTATGCGCCCGGCGATCCCTTCGGCGCGATGATCGTCTACGCGATCGACCGTCCGGCATGATCGAGACCGCCCGCCTTCACCTGCGCCCCTGGGCGCCCGAGGATCGCCCGGCGTTCGAGGCGCTGGTCAACACGCCCGCGATGATGGCCCGGCTCGGCGGCCTGAAGGGGCCAGCGGACATCGATGCCATGTTCGCGCGCCGGCTCGACGATCAGGCCCGCTACGGCTTCTGCTATTGGGCCACGGTGCTGCGCGACACCGGCGAACTGGTCGGCAGTTGCGGCATCCGCATCGCCAGCAACTACGGCTCCGAAGCGCCCGTCGCCGGAATGCCGGAAATCGGCTGGCGCGTCGCCGAGGCGCATTGGGGCAAGGGCTATGCCCGCGAGGCCGCCGAGGCGAGCATCGCCTGGGGCTGGGCCAATCTCGACGCGTCTGCGATCGGCGCCTGGACTACCATCGGGAACACCGCCAGCTGGGGACTCATGGAGCGTCTCGGCATGCAGCGCCGTGCGGATCTCGATTTCCGCCTCCGCGGCTATTCCGCGGAGGACCCGGTGGGCGCGATGATCGTCTATATGCTGGAGCGCCCCCGATGATCGAAACCGAACGCCTGATCCTGCGTCGTTGGCGGGACAGCGATCGCCCGGCCTGGCATGCCATGGGCCGGGATCCCGCGGTGATGGAGTTTCTCGGCCCGCCCCTGTCTCCGGAAGCGGCGGACGCGGCCATGGCGCGGCAGAACGCCCTGCTCGACGCGCACGGCCATTGCTTCTGGGCGGTCGAGCGCAAGGAGGATGGTGCCTTCCTGGGCTTTTGCGGCCTCAAGCCCGGTCCGGAGGGCACGCCGCTCTTCGGCGAAGTCGAGATCGGTTGGCGCTTCGCTCCGGCCCATTGGGGCAGGGGCTATGCCCGCGAGGGCGCGCAGGCCAGCCTCGACTGGGCCTGGGCCAATCTCGACGTGCCGACGGTCGCGGCGATGACAGTGCTCGGCAACACCCGCAGCTGGGGATTGATGGAGCGTCTGGGCATGGTGCGGGCGCCCGCCGACGACTTCATCCATCCGCAGGCGCCCGATTGGCTGAACCCGCACATCACCTATCGGATCGCGCGACCCGCCGGGTAGGACACCGGGCATATCGGCGCTCGGGCACCGGCGACCCTTTACTAGCGGGATTTCCTCTGCTTGCGTCCGCTGCATGATCGTGTCGCACATCCTGCAGCTTGCCTCGTCCGAGCGGAGCGGAGACTCCGGACGGGGAAATCGGGGCCCCCATGCCCCGAACTTCCTGAATTTCCGCCCGCGGTTCATCCATCGGCAAGCCGAATCGCTGCACAGCGGCGCGGAGGCCTGAGGCGATGGAGAATGCAATCGACGACGTGACGCCGCAGGCCGGCACGCGCACCACGCGCTGGCTGTTCGTCGCCGCGATCCTGGCTGGCTCCTTCCTGCTCTTCCTCGTTCAGCCCATGGTCGCGCGCATGGCGCTGCCCCAGCTGGGCGGCGCGCCCGCAGTGTGGAACAGCGCGATGCTGGTCTATCAGGCGCTGCTGCTCGGCGGCTATTCCTATGCGCACTGGCTCGGCCGGGTGCCGCCACGGGCCCAGGCGACGATCCATCTCGCCGTGCTTCTGGTAGCGGCGCTCTGGCTGCCGATCGGCGTGATCGCCATGGAACTGCCCGGCGAAGCGGAGCCGGCGCTCTGGGTGCCCTGGCTGCTCGTCGCCTCGATCGGCCCGCTGTTCTTCGCCATCTCGGCCCAGGCGCCGCTTCTCCAGCGCTGGTACAGTATCGCCAGCCATGGGCGGGATCCCTATGCCCTTTACGCCGCCTCCAATATCGGCAGCTTCGGCGGGCTGATCGCCTATCCGCTGATCGTCGAGCCCAATCTGGCGCTCAAGGGACAGAGCTGGCTGTGGACCGGCGGTTACGTGCTGGTCCTGCTCCTCGTTGCCGGCTGCGCCGCGCGCCTGCCGCGCCGGGCGGAAGACGAGCCGCATGTCGCGCACCATACGCCCGCGCCGCCCTGGCGCCGGGTGTTCCACTGGATCGCGCTGGCGCTGGTCCCCTCGGGCCTGATGCTGGCGACCACCACCTTCCTCACCACCGACATCGTGGCAGTGCCGATGCTGTGGGTGCTGCCGCTCGGCCTCTATCTGCTGAGCTTCTCGGTCGCCTTTCGCGACAATGCGGTGCTGCCCGAGATTCTCACCAAGTTCGCGCCGGTGATCATCCTGATGTTCGGCGCAACGCTGATCGCCGGCCATCAGCAGCTCGCCTATCTCAACGCCGTCATCGGGCTGTTGCTGCTTTTCACCGTCTCGGTGACGCTGCATGCCCGCATGTATGCCTTGCGGCCGGCGCCGGACCGGCTCACCGGCTTCTATCTCGCCATGTCGGTGGGCGGCGTGCTCGGCGGCGTGTTCGCCGGCCTGATCGCGCCGATCCTGTTCGACTGGACCTATGAATATCCGCTGCTCGTGCTGGCGGCGGGCGCGCTCTGCCCGCAGATGTTCCTCCTGTCGGCGATCGGGGATTTCTGGCGGCACGGGACGCGGGGCAAGACGATCACGCTGGTCGCGCTCGTCGTGCTGCTGGTCTGGCTCGGCGCGGTCAATCCCGGCAACCTCCTCGGCATCATGCACGAGCAGATCGCCTTCGTGCTCGTCGCGCTGCTCGGCCTGTTCGCAGTGGGGCGCCGCCCGGCCTATCTGGCGGCGCTGGCGGGCGGGCTGATCCTGTTCGGCGGCTATCGCTCGATCCAGCTCTCGCTCACCGATGCGCGCACGCGCAGCTATTTCGGCGTCTACACCGTCACCGACTATGACAATGAGCGCCAGCTCGCGCACGGCACCACGCTGCACGGCATCCAGCTGAAGGGCGCGCTCTCGACGCGGCCGACGACCTATTACGTGCCCGGATCGGGCGTGGGGCAGGCGATGCAGGCGCTGCCCGACCTCTATGGTGCGGCCGCACGCGTCGGCGTGGTCGGCCTCGGCACCGGTACGCTCGCCTGCTATGCCAAGCCCGGCCAGAGCTGGCGCTTCTTCGAGATCGATCCGGCGATCGTCCATCTCGCCCGCGATTCGGGCAAGTTCACCTTCCTGCGGCAATGCGCGCCCCAGACGCGCATCTCGATCGGCGATGCGCGCGTGCGCCTGACCGAGACGCAGAGCGCCAGCCTGGACCTGCTCGCGCTCGACGCCTTCTCGTCGGATACGGTGCCGATGCATCTGCTCACGCGCCAGGCCTTCGCCACCTATGGCCGGGTGCTGGCGCCGAACGGGCTGCTGCTCGTCCACATCTCCAACCGGTTCATGGCGCTGGCGCCCGTGGTGTCCGCCGCGGCGCACGATGGCGGCTGGAAGGCGGTGCGGCTGTCCTATGAGCCGGAGCCGCATTTCGTCGCCACCCCGCAGCCGGGCGGCGGCACGAAGGTGGAGCAGATCGAGCCCGAGGCCGAATCGGCTTCGGAATGGATCGCGCTCAGCCATGACCAGGCGATGCTCGACCGGCTGGTGGCCCGCGGCGGCGGCTGGCGGCGGCTTCAGTCCTGGCCCGGTTTCGAACCCTGGACCGATGACTATGCTTCGGTGATGCCCGTGCTCCGGGTGCTGCACCCGGAGCTGGCGGGGAACTGACTAGCGGCCGGTGCCGCCCAGCGCGGCTTCGAGCGAATCGATCCTTGCCTGTTGCGAGGAAGCGGCCCGGTCGGCATCGGCCAGGGCGGCATCGAGCGCGGGATAGGGCGGCAGGCCGTCGACGCCGCGCTGGGTCGCCAGCGCGTCCAGGTCCGACAGGGCAGTCACGGCCGGGCGGCGCAGCTCGGCGAGCTGACCCATCGCTACCTGCGCCTGCAGCCAGGCCTCGGAGCCCTGGGGCAGGCCGCGCGAGACGGCGATCCTGGCCTCGGCATCCTGGGCACCGGCGGTGAAGGCCTTGGTGCCTGCATCCAGCGCCCCGCGGATCTCGGCGATTCGCTTGTCGAGCGCGGCATCGGGCGTCGCGACCGGCACCGGCCGCTCGGGCTCGGCAAGGCTCGTCGATTCGATGGGGCGAGGCAGCAGCGAGGGATATCGGCCCGTCGCCTGGGTGCAGCCGGCGAGCCCGGCGAAGCTGAGCAGCAGAATAAATCGCATGTCAGCGCCTTATGCTTGTGGAAAACTGCACGCAACGGCTTGCGCGATCCGAAAACCGCTTCTAAAGGCACCCCTCCACAGCGCGCCCGTAGCTCAGCTGGATAGAGCATCAGACTACGAATCTGAGGGTCGGACGTTCGAATCGTTCCGGGCGCGCCATTAAAAACCCCGCTAGGCCAACGGCTTAGCGGGGTTTTTATGTTCCGGGGTTCGAGCGTACTTGGCGCTCCGGCCGCGCCCTGCGATGCAGGCATCATGCGGACCATCCATATCGATTGCACGGGGGTGACGTCGCCGGGGGCGTTCTGGCAACGCTATCTCGACGCTGCCGCCCCCGAGCAGGCGGACCTGTTCGGATGCAATCTGGACGCCTTCTGGGACGCCATGGAAGCGGGAGGGCCGGGATGGCCCGGCGGGGCAAGGCTGGTCTTCACCCATTCGGAGGCGCTGCGGCCGCTGAAGTGCCGGGACGGCATGTCTTTCCTGGATGCGCTGCGCCGAATCGCGACCGAGTCGACCGCGACGCGGATCGAGTTCACCTGACCGAATCAGGCCGTGGGTGGGTTGCCCGGCAGGATCACGGTCACGCGCAGGCCGCCGATCGGCGAGCGGCTCGCCTCGATCCGCCCGTGATGCGCCTCCACGATCGCTCGCGCGGTCGCCAGGCCCAGGCCCGAGGCCGCCGATTCGTCGGCACGATCCGAACTGCGGTAGAAAGGCTCGAACAGGCGCTGGGCGAGCATTACGTCCACGCCGGGCGCATTGTCGTCGATGATCAGTCGCCAGGCGTCGCGCGAACTCTCCAGGCCCAGCACGATGCGGCCGTTGCGCGGCGTGTAGCGCAGCGAATTGTCGATCAGCGCGCCGAACAGCTGCTCGATTCGCGCGCCGTCCCATTTCACGATCACCGTATATTCGGGGAGCGTGCTCGTCTCCAGCCGCACGCCCTGCGCCTCGGCGCGCTTGCGATCGGCATAGATGGCATTGTGGATCAGCGCGCGCGGATCGACCGAGGCGAAGGTGACGGGCAGGCGGCCGAGATCGGCGAGCGCGACCGCGTTCAGGTCCTCCGCCATGTGGATCAGCCGCCGGGTATCCTCCTCGATCGCGCCGATCAGCGCGGGCGGAAGCGGCGGCTGCACGTCGCACAGCTTGATGAAATGCTCGCCCATATTCTCGGTCGGGCCCTTGAGCTCGCCCGAAATCGAGACCAGCCAGGTGCGGCGCGCGGTTTCCAGGCGGCTGAACTGGCTGGCGATGCGGCGCAGGTTGCGCATCGTCGCCACCACTTCGGCCGGCCCTTCCTCGTCGAAATAAAGGTCGAGGTCGCCGTTCACCACGTCGCGGCTCATCCGGTAGAGCTGGAGCTGCGGCCGCGACCAGCGCCGCGCGAAGACATAGGCCATCACCAGCAGCAGCACGAACAGCACCACCACGATGGCGGCCACGCCGATATACTGGGTGGCGAGCACACGCCGGTCCTGGTCGGAAAGTTCGGGCGGGCGGACCACCCGCGCCGTCGCCACCGTGCGGCCGTCGACCTGGACGGGGCGCTCGGCGCGCGCGGCCAGGGAAGTGGTGGGGCCGGCGATCGCGTGGCCCTGCGGATCCACGAGCAGGATGCGGCCGGCAAGCGGCCCGGGCAGGTTCGCGACCTGATCGAGCGGGCGCCCGGCGCGGGCCGCTTCGGCAACCGTCTGGACAAAGGCGTCGAGCCGCTCGCGATCGCGCTGGGCCAGCTCGGCCTGCTGGCTCTCGTGCATCACGAACACCATCAGGCCGCCCGGCACGATCGCCGCGAGCAGCGCCTGCGCCGCCAAAGAGGAAAAGATGCCTCGAAACAAACGCACGCGCTCAGAACCTCCCCACAGGCCAGCTCGCCGGCCCTAGCCCCCGACTATTACAGACGCAATTCCCCGCTCAATCCGGAACATCGAAGCTGTCCAGTATCTTGGCGCCCGCCATGAATACAGCAATCGGGCACAACGCGAAGAGCATCCAGCCACCCCAGCCCGGAAACTTCCCCAGATAATGGACCCCGCGTTCGGTCGCGCCACAGGCAAGGCCATAGATGACCAGAAAGGCCTCGAACTTGGTCTTGATCGTGAACAGGCGACGGATGCGATGGAGCATGGCAAAGGTTAAGCAAGCGCCGGGCCAAGCGCCAAAACACGTAGTTTCGCGTTAAATTAGATAGTTAACTGTCAATTATTCCGACAGTTCGGCCGTCCGTGACGCTAGAGGAGCTCCGGGATCTCCAATGCCTCCAGCAGCGCCCGGCGCGCGGCCTCGACCCGGGCGATCAGCGCCGGATCGGCAATCGAGTCGAAGGGGATGGCCTCGGGCCAATGCACCTCGATCACCCTGGCGATGCGATCGAGCTTGCCTTCGTCCACCAGGAAGCGCGGATCGACCGTCGCGGGATCGCACACCACGCGCAGGCGCAGACAGGCGGGCCCGCCGCCATTGGCCATGGACTGGCGAACATCGACCACTTCGAGCCGCCGGATCGGGCCATTGCCTGCGACATGTTCCTGCAGCCAGCGCCATACCGACGGCGTGTCGCGTGCCTCGCCGGGCAGCACCAGCGCCATTTCGCCCGAGGGCAGGGTGACCAGCTGGGCATTGAACAGATAGGATTTGATCGCATCCGCGAGGCTCACCTGGGCAGCGGGCACTTCGACGATCTCGAGCTGAGGCAGCATCGTGCGCAGATCGGCGTAGAAGCGATCCTTCCCGGCAAAGGCCAGCTCGTGCGCGAACAGCACGGGGCCGTTCGCCACCGCGACCACGTCGTTGTGAAACGCGCCCGCCGCAATCGCTTCCTCGGATTGCTGGACGAACAGGACGCGCTCGAGCCGATGCTTCCGCGCCACCGCCGCGCTCGCGTCGGGGTGCTGGCGCGCGGGGAAGGGGCCGCCCGAGATGCCGTAGACGAACACTTCCACGCCCGGCGCTTCATGGCTGGCGGCAAGCCGCATGTGATTGGCCGCGCCCTCGTCGCCGAACGGCGCCGGCACGGGAGCGTGCACCGTGAAGGCGGGATCGGCGAAGGCGAGGCGGAGCTGTGCCAGCGTCTCGGGCCATTCATGGCTGCGATGGGGCATCGTCACCAGATTGGCGACGCTGAGATGGCATGTTCCGTCCGCGGCGTCGGGCGCGGGCGAGACGGTCGCGGCATTGGCCGCCCACATCGGCGAGGCAGACAGCGCCTGGGCCTGGCTATGCGGCGGAGCATCCTCGAAACGCGTGCCCAGGCTGGCGAGCCAGCGATGGTCGGGCCGGGCATGGGGGAGGAAAATGCCCTGGGCGAGCCCGAGCGCGAGATTGGCGCGCATCTTGGCGACCCCCTGCAGCGCCGCGGCGCGCGGGAAGGACGTCTCGCCCCGATTTCGCGTTGCGGCGAGGTTGCCATGGCTGAGGCCGGCATAATTGTGGCTCGGGCCGATGATCCCATCGAAGTTGATCTCGATCAGCATCAACGCCCCACATGCATGACTTCGCCGCCCTTGCCGACGCCGAGCAGCTCGGCGGTACGCGAGTCGATCGCCACGCCGCCTTCGCGCTCGGCCACGCGGCCCTGGGTCACCCGGAACTCCTGGAGCCTGCCCGTGGCGACCAGCGCCGCCTCGCCACCGGCTTCGATCGCCACCACCGTCGCGGTCCTTGCGTCACGCACCGTCTTCACCTGATCGGTGCGCGCGGTCATCGTCGGGCCGCCGTCGAAGATGTCGACATAGCGTTCCCAGGCAAAGCCTTCGCTCTCCAGCATGCGCATCGCGGCGCGGCCGGAGGGGTGGGGCAGGCCGATCACGCCGCGCGCGCTCTCCTGCAGCATCGCCGTATAGATCGGGTGCTTGGGCATCAGGTCGGCGATGAACTGGTTGCCATGAACGGCGTTGAAGCTGTCCGCTTCCTGGAAGTTCATCCCGAAGAAACGCCCCGCGACGCCGTCCCAGAAGGGCGACCCGCCGGCTTCGTCGATCACGCCGCGCAACTCGGCCAGGATCCGCTCGGCGAAGCGATGGCGGTGGCGCGCGATGAAGAGGTAGCGGCTGCGCGCCAGCAGCATGCCGAGACCGCCGGCGCGCTCGCCCGGGTGCAGGAACAGGCCGCCGACCTCGCTGGCCCCTTCCAGGTCGTTGACCAGGCTGAGCGTCTCGGCGCGGAAGGTGCGGCCCAGTTCCTCGCTGTGCTTGGTCTCGGTGGCGAGGCGATAGGAATAGAAGGGCCAGCGCTGCCCGACCGCGGTGAAGATCTGGCAGGTGCCGCGCACTTCGCCGGTATCCATGTTCTCGAGCACGAGCACGAACACGTCGTCGCCGCTCTCGTCGTCGCCGCGCTCGAAGGCGGCGTGGCTGCGCGCGAGCTTGGCGCGGAGCACTTCCTTCTCGGGCTGGAGATTGGTGAAGCCGCCGCCGGTCAGCTTCGCCATCTCGTAGAGCGCCTGCAGATCCTCGTCGCGGGCGGCACGGATCACGAAACTCATATTTTCCCCTTCTCGGCGATACGCAACATGGTGACGGCGGAGAGGGCGGCGCGCTCGGCCAGGCTCTCCGGGATCAGGAATTCTTCGGCGCTGTGGATGAGGCCGCCGCGCGCGCCCATGGTGTCGACCACCGGCACGCCCGCCGCGGCGATGTTGTTGCCGTCGCATACGCCGCCGGAGAATTTCCATGCGACGGGGATGCCCAGATCGGCACCCGACGCCTTCACCAGTTCGAACAGCCCCTCCGCGCCTGCGTCCAGCGGCTTGGGCGGGCGATTGAAGCTGCCATGGACATGGATGCGCACGTCATGCTTGACCGAGACGATCGCCACCGCCTGGTCGATCGCGATCCGCGCCCGGGTTATCGCTTCGCTGTCCCTGGGGCGGAAATTGACGCGCAGGATCGCGAGTTCCGGTACGACATTATTGGGTCCGCCGCCGTCGATCTTCGCGGGGTTGACGGCCAGGCCGGGAGCCTTGGCGTCATTCAGCCGCATCGCCAGGTCGGCCGCGGCGACGAGCGCGTTGCGCCCCTCGTCCGGATTGCGCCCGGCATGGGCCGACTTGCCATGGACGAGAATCGAGAAATTGCCCGTGCCGCCGCGCGCGCCGGCCAGCGTGCCGTCGGGCAAGGCAGGCTCATAGGTGAGCGCCGCGATCTTTCCCTTCGCAGCGCCGGCGATCAGCCCGGCGGAGGAGAAGGAGCCGGTCTCCTCGTCGGAATTGATCAACACCTCGTACCCAAGCCGCACCGCGAGCGGGCTGTCCTCCACGGCCTCCAGCGCGGCGAGCATCAGCGCGAGCCCACCCTTCATGTCGGCGGCGCCCGGCGCATTGAGGTTGCCGTCCGGCAGCCAGCGGTTCGCCTGGAAGGGATGATCGGCGCCGTAGACGGTGTCCATATGGCCGGTGAGCAGGATCTGCACCGGCGCCTCCGGCCGCACGGCGAGATGGAGGTGGCGGCCATGCGCCAGCGCCTCCACGCGCCCGTCGGCGGTCACGCTCTCGGCAGGCTCCGGATCCAGCAGCGCCAGGTGGCCGGGCAGAACGGAGAAGGCATCGGCCAGCGCATCGGCCATGCGGCCCAGTCCCGCCAGGTTGCGGGTGCCGCTGTTGATCGCAGTCCAGGCCTCGGTGCGCGCCAGCATGGGCGACGCCGCGGCCCTCTCCACTGCCGCGCATTCTGTCTTGGAAAGCTCGGTCATCCCGAGCACCTAGCGCGTAAAACCATCTTCGTCATCCCGCCGAACGCTGGGATCTCATGCAATCAGGGCATGATCTTCGGAGTTGGGGCCGGCGCCTTTGCCGAAAGGACGACCGCCACGTCAGAAATCGACGACCAGGGCCGCGCGGCTGGTCGTGTCGGTGGTCTTGCGCCCGAGCGGCGGCGTGCTCTCATATTGGAGCGAGTAGCTGAACTGCGCCGACAGCGGCCCGATCAGGCGCGTCAGCAGCGCCGATTTGGACGACACCGTGCTGTTCGCATCCTGCATATAGGCCGAAGCGACTTGCGTCACCGAGATGCCCTTGGTGATCTTCCAGCCGAAATCGATGCTGCCGCGCGCCGCGGCGTTCTTCTCGGCGGTGTCGTTGATGAAGCGCGTGTAGCGGAAGGCCGGGCCGACCTCGAGGTCGAGCTTCACCGCCGGCGACTTGATCGCGCTGTAGCCGATGCCGCTCGACAGCGAGATGCGATCGGTGAAGCCCGAGAAGCGATCGCTCTCATATTGCGCGGCGCCATAGAGATAGGCGCGGTCGTCGAACTTCCAGTTGGGCTCGTAGGCAGCGAGATAGCGTTCCCGCGTCGTGATGCCCAGGCTTTCCTGGTAATCGGCCTGCACCCGCAGCTTGTGGCGCCATTGCAGCGCCTCGCGCTTGAGCTCCAGCGCCGCGGTGATGCCGATATTCTCGGTATTGCCGGTGGTCACATAGCCACCCAGTTCGGCGTGTCCCTTCACCAGCGCGAAGAAATCGGCGCTGCGAATCTTGGCCTGGGCCTTCTTCGTCCGCTCGTTGCGCCAGTCCGCGGCGATCTTCACCACCTGGTCGGCCGTCGCGGGCGAGGCGGTGCGGGCATATTTGACGATGACGGCGACATCGCTTTCGCTGCCGGATTCCATCGCGGCGTCGAGCATTGCCCGGATCGTCGCCGGGATGGCTGTGGGATCGGCCGCGGCGGCAGGATCATCGTCCGGTGCATTGGCAAGCAGCAGCGGCAGGGCAAGGAGCAGGGCGCGCATGAACGGGTCCGTATCGCCGTTATGGGAGCGAAACTAGGGCAGGATCAGACGAGATGTTGTCCAAAGACGGTCAACAGTTCCTTATAGAGCGCGCGCTTGAACGGCACGATGATGTCGGGAAGGTCCTGCGGGGCGGCCCAGCGCCACGCACGGAATTCGGGTTCGGCGGTCTCGATGTTGACGTCGGCGTCCTCGCCCAGGAAGCGGAACAGGAACCAGCGCTGGCGCTGTCCGCGCCACTTGCCCTTCCACACCCTGCCGACCAGATCCTCGGGCAGGTCGTAATAGAGTTCCTCGGGCCCCTCGGCGATCAGTTCGGCCAGATCGCGCCGCACCCCGGTCTCCTCCCACAGCTCGCGCCAGGCCGCCTCGATCGGCGCTTCGCCGGGATCGATCCCGCCCTGCGGCATCTGCCAGGCCTCGAGCACCGAATCGAGCCGCTGGCCGACGAACACCCGGCCGGCACGGTTGAGGAGCATCACGCCCGCGCAGGGGCGATAGGGAAGGGAAGCGATGTCGGTCATGCCTTCCCACCTACAAATATCGTCACCCCGGCGAAAGCCGGGATCTCGGGCAAGGGCGCGGGGCGGGAGCCGCAAGAGATCCCGGCTTTCGCCGGGATGACGGGATACCTAGCTTGGGCAAGTGATCCACCTCGTCCACCATCCCGACTATGTCGCGCCCGCTCCGGCCCGCAGCCAGTATCAGTGGAACAAGAACGGCCTGGTCCGCGACCTGCTGCGCGCGGAAGGGCCCGTCTTCGTATGGCACGAGCCCGAGCCGATGCCGCGCGCCTGGCTCGAAGCGGTGCACGATCCGGACTATGTCGAGGAAGTGCTGCGCGCCGCCGTCCCGCCCGAGAAGGAGCGCCGCATCGGCTTCCCGGTCACTCCCGAAGTCGCCCGCCGGTCCCAGGTCGTGCCCGGCGGCACCTATCTGGCGGCCCGGCTTGCGCTGGAACATGGTTTCGCGGCCAACACCGCGGGCGGCAGCCACCACGCGCTGGCCAATACCGGTGCGGGCTTCTGCGTGTTCAACGACCTCGCCATCGCCGCCGTCCGGCTGGTGGAGGAGGGCTATCGCGTCCTGATCGTGGACTGCGACGTGCACCAGGGCGACGGCACCGCCGCGCTGACCGCGGGACGGCCGGAGATCGCCACCTACTCGATCCATGCGGAGAAGAACTTCCCGGCCCGCAAGGCGCGCTCGACGCTCGACGTGCCGCTGCCCGACGGGGTGGGCGATGCGGAATATCTGGAAACGCTGGAGCGCACGCTCCTGCCGCTGCTCCGTGGATTCGCTCCCGATCTCGTCCTCTACCAGGCCGGAGTCGACCCGCTCGCCGGCGACCGGCTCGGCCGCCTGTCGCTGAGCTACCGGGGGCTGGTCGCTCGCGACCGCTGGATCGCCGGCGTCATGACGTCACGCGGTACCCCCTTCGCCAGCGCGCTGGGCGGCGGCTATGGCGAGGATGCGCTCGAGGTCTCGCGGCGCCATGTCGCCTCCGTCCTCGCCCTGGGAAGCATGGCCGCAAAGGAGCCTTTGCAGGGCTGAGGGCATTTTCTACTTTGGGTTGGGAGAAATTGGGGCGTACACGTCCTTGTAACGATAGAGAACCGCAGGATACCGGCCATGGCGACTGCCGCGCACACGCTCACGCCCCAGGAGGCGTCGGCGCATCCCGCACCCGAAGCGATCGTGGTTCGCTTCGCCGGTGATTCCGGCGACGGCATGCAGCTCACCGGCGGCCAGTTCACGCTCTCAACCGCGCTGGCCGGCAACGATCTCGCCACCTTCCCCGATTTCCCCGCCGAGATCCGCGCGCCGCAGGGCACGTTGTTCGGCGTCTCCGCCTTCCAGATCAATTTCGGCTCGGCGCAGATCGATACCGCGGGCGACCAGCCCGACGTGCTCGTCGCGATGAACCCGGCGGCGCTCAAGACCAACGTCGATGCGCTCAAGCCCGGCGGGCTGATCATCGCCGACGAGGGCGAGTTCGGCCAGCGCAACCTCGACAAGGCGAAATACGCCGCCAATCCGCTCGAGGATGGCAGCCTGGCCAAGTGGCAGCTGCTCAAGCTCAACATCTCGCAGCTGACGCTCGACGCGGTGAAGCCCTTCGGCCTCGGCAACAAGGAAGCGCTGCGCTGCAAGAACATGTGGACGCTGGGCCTGGCGCTCTGGATGTTCGACCGCGATCGCCAGCCCCTGATCGACTGGCTCAAGGCCAAGTTCGCCAAGGCGCCCGAACTGGCCGAAGCGAACATCGCCGCCCTCAACGCCGGCCATGCCTATGGCGAGACGGCGGAACTGGGCGCCATGGGCATCAGCCAGCGCCAGGTCGCCGCCGCGCCCGCCGAGCCGGGGCTCTACCGCACCGTCACCGGCGCCGAGTCGATCTCGCTCGGCCTGGTCGCGGGCGCGCAGCTGGCGAGCCTGCCGATGTTCTTCGGCGGCTATCCGATCACCCCGGCCAGCGCGATCCTGCACACGCTGTCGCGCTACAAGGAATATGACGTCACTACCTTCCAGGCGGAGGACGAGATCGCCGCGGTCGCCTCGGCGCTCGGCAGCGCCTATGCCGGCAGCCTCGGCGTCACCTGCTCCTCCGGGCCCGGCATCGCGCTGAAGACCGAGGCGATCGGCCTGGCGATCATGACCGAGCTGCCGCTGGTGATCATCAACGCCCAGCGCGGAGGCCCCTCCACGGGACTTCCCACGAAAACCGAGCAATCGGATCTATATCAAGCGGTTTATGGCAGGAATGGCGATGCGCCGGTGCCGGTGATCGCCGCGCGCTCGGCCGCCGACTGCTTCGACGTCGCGATCGAGGCGGTGCGCATCGCCACGCAATACATGACCCCGGTGATGCTGCTCACCGACGGCTATCTCCAGAATGCCGCCGAGCCCTGGAAGGTGCCGGACATGTCGGCCTATGCGCCGTTCCCGGTGACCTTCCATACGGAGGTCCCGCCCGAGGGCGAGAAGTTCCAGCCCTATGGCCGCGACGCGAAGCTCAAGCGCCCCTGGGTGAAGCCGGGCACGCCGGGCCTGCTCCACCGCATCGGCGGCATCGAGAAGGCGCAGGGCAGCGGCAATATCGACTATTCCCCCGCCAACCATCAGGCGATGACCAACACGCGCCGCGACAAGGTGATGGGCATCGAGGTGCCCGATCAGGCGATCGAGCAGGGGCAGGCGGGCGGCAAGCTCGTCGTGGTCGGCTGGGGCTCCACCTATGGCCCGATCGCGCAAGCCGTGCGGCGTGCGCGGAGCAGGGGGCATGACGTCAGCCATGTCCATATCCGCCACATCTGGCCGCTTCCGAAGAATCTCGGTGATCTCTTAAAGAGTTACGAGCATGTTCTCGTACCGGAAATGAACACCGGCCAGCTCAAGACGCTGCTGCGTGACCAGTATCTCGTCGATGCCAGGTCGCTCACCAAGGTCTCCGGCCAGCCCTTCCGCATCGCCGAGATCGAAGCCGCCATCGCCCAGCATATCGGCGCCGACTTCGACCAGGAGGTCCCGTCCGACGACAGCCAGCTTCCGAGCCCGGAGGCAGTCAACCCGTGATCCTGTTTGAGTTCAAATTCGTCGCCCCGGCCCCGAGCCGGGGTCCCGCTTCTTCCCTTGTCACGCAGAACAGCGGGACCCCGGGTCAGCCCCGGGGCGACGTTGGAGAATTGGCATGAACGAGATCACCACCATCCGCCCGAGCACCCCCAAGGACTGGGAGACCGACCAGGAGGTTCGCTGGTGCCCCGGCTGCGGCGATTATGCGATCCTCAAGGCCGTGCAGCGCACCATGCCCGAACTGGGCGTCGCGCCGGAGAACACCGTGTTCGTCAGCGGCATCGGCTGCTCGTCGCGCTTCCCCTATTACATGGAGACCTATGGCTTCCACACCATCCACGGCCGCGCGCCGGCGGTGGCGACGGGGGTGAAGCTCGCCAATCCGGAGCTCGACGTATGGATCATCACCGGCGACGGCGATGCACTGTCGATCGGCGGCAACCACACGATGCACCTGCTCCGGCGCAACCTGGACTGCCAGTTCCTGCTGTTCAACAACGAGATCTACGGCCTCACCAAGGGCCAATATTCGCCGACCAGCCGCGAAGGCACCCGCTCGCCGTCCACGCCCTTCGGCTCGGTCGACCATCCCGCCAAGCCTTGCGCCTTCGCGCTGGGGGCGGGCGCCCGCTTCGTCGCGCGCGGGATCGACGTGCACAAGAACCTGCCGAGCGTCCTCAAGGCCGCCCATGCCCATCGCGGCGCGGCGTTCGTCGAGATCTTCCAGAACTGCATCGTCTATAACGACGAGGTCTTCGAACCCTTCACCGCCAAGCCCAATGCGGCGCTGGGCCAGCTGTGGGTCGAGCATGGCCAGCCGATGCTGTTCGCCGGCGGTGCCAAGGGCATCGCGCTCGACCGGGAACGGCTCACGCTCAAGGTCGTCGACGTGGCCGATGGCGATTGGCAGGGAGCGGAAGTGATCGTCCACAACGTCACCAACCGCGCCATCGCGCACATGCTGGTCGAGATGCCCTTCGGCCCGTTCCCGATGGCGCTGGGCGTGCTCTACGACGATCCCGCGCCGACGTTCGAAAGCGCGGTCGCCGCCCAGAACCGGGCCGCGAGCGAGGGCAAGTCCGCCGATCTCCAGAAGCTCGTTTCCAAGGGCCAGACCTGGATGGTCGACAAGGAGCCGCACAAGCTCTGAGAACCGCATGAACGCGGACTGTTATCGCTATCGGCTTGCATTGAGCGCGGGCAAGCCTATCGCACCGTTCATGTTGACCCGTGCCAGCGCCGGCCTCATCCCCCATGCAGTCACGCCGCTCCGGCGCGTCGGGCGGCGATGACTCCCGGCAACGGCACCTCCGGCACGTTCCGCGCACCCGAGGAGCGGGCCCGGCGCCACGATCTCGATGCCTTGCGGGCGGTATTCCTGCTGTTCGGCATTCCCTATCACGCCGCGCTCACCGTCCGTCCCGGGCCGTGGATCGCCAATATGCACGAGCGGTCGCGCGACTTCATCCAGCTCGCCGACTATCTCCACCTGTTCCGCATGCCGGGCTTCTACATGATCGCCGGCTATTTCGCCGCGATGCTGCTCCAGCGCCGACCGGTGGCGAGCTATCTCCCGTCACGCCTCCACCGGCTCGTCCCGCCCTTCCTCGCGGGGACGCTGCTGCTGGTACCCGCGATGCATTTCCTGCTCCTGCTGGAAACCGGCCATCCGCAGCCCCTGGTGCGCTGGTGGGAGATCATGACCTGGGCCGAGCGCAATCCGTTCGAACATCTCTGGTTCGTGCAGGTGCTGCTGTACTACACCGCCGGGCTTGCCGGCCTGGTCTGGCTGTTCCCCGGGCTCGCCCATGCCGGGATCGAGGGGGAGCGGCCGGGGCTCGTCCGCTGGTTCGTGCCGCTCACGCTCGCCACCGGCATCGTCCTCGGCCTGTGCGGCCTCGGCGCGCTTCAGCTCGAGCGCTACCGCTATCTGGACAATTTCGCGATCAATTTCCTCTCGGCCCGCTATGCGCTCGACTATCTGCCCTGGTTCGCCCTTGGCGCGATACTCCAGCGCATCCCGGCGCTCGACCGGCGCTTCGCCCGCTTCTCCTGGATGCTGTTCCTCGTCGGCCTGGCCGCAAGCATCGCCCTGGTCTTCGCCGCGCGGTCGATCCCGCTGGTCTGGCGTCCCGTGTTCACCGGCGTCGCCGCGATCTGTCTTACCCAGGCCTCGCTCGGCGCGCTCGCCTATTTCATCGATGGCGAGCGCCGCTGGGTGAAGGCGCTCGTCTCGGCTTCCTTCGTCATCTATCTGTTCCACGAGCCGCTGATCGTGCTGGCAACGCCCTGGATCGACCTGGCCCCGCTTCCGATCTGGCCCAAATTCATCCTGCTCTGCCTGACGGCCTTTCTCGGCTCCTACGGGATCTGGAAGCTGATCAGGCTGAGCCCGGCACTGCGCTACCTGTTCAATGGCGAGCGCGTGAAACGCCGCATCGAGTACGGACCCTAGCGCCGAGCTTGGGCTTGCCCGACTCAGTGACGCGTGCATTGTGCACTCTGCAATGCACGCGCCGCTGAGCCAGTCCACATCGAACGCCCCCGCGCCGCAAGGGGGAGGCTGGCTCTCGCGGGCACTCGCTCCCTTCTTCCGCCGCCAACTCGACAGGATCGATGCCGGCATCGCCCGGGGCAGCCTGTCGCTCAGCCTGCCCGGCGGAGCCGCGCGACTGCTCGGTGGCCGGGAGGAAGGGCCCGCCGCAACCGTGGACCTGCGCAGCTGGCGTGCGTTGCTCCGGCTCGCGATGGGCGGCTCGATCGGCTGGTACCGGGCCTGGACCCTTGGCGAATGGGCGAGCCCGGATCCGGTGGCGCTCTTTGCGCTGTTCGGTTGCAATCGCGCCGAACTCGCCCGCCAGGCCCGGGCCACCGGCCCATCGCTCCGCATCAAGCGCCTGATCCATGCGATGCGGCGCAACGATCGTCACGGCTCGCGGCGGAACATCCATTTCCATTACGATCTGGGCAACGACTTCTATCGGCTCTGGCTCGATCCCGGCATGACCTATTCGAGCGCGCTGTTCACCGCGCCTGGCCAATCGCTCGGGGAAGCCCAGCAAGCGAAGCTTGCCGCGATCCTCGCCCGGACGGCCACGCGGCCGGGCGAGGAGATTCTCGAGATCGGTTGCGGCTGGGGCAGCTTCGCCGAACTGGCGGTGCGGGAGGGGCGCAGGGTCCACGGCATCACCCTCTCGACCGAGCAGAAGGCCTGGGCGGAAGCCCGTGTCCCGCATGGCGCGCGCTTCACCCTCACCGACTATCGCGACGTCGGCGGAAGCTATGACGCGGTCGCCAGCATCGAGATGGCCGAAGCGGTGGGGCGGGAATATTGGCCGGCCTATCTGGACGCGATCGCCGGGGCGCTGAAGCCGGGCGGCCGCGCGGCGCTGCAGATCATCACGTTCGACGACGCCTTCTTCGAAGACTATGCCGCGAACGTCGATTTCATCCAGGCCTATGTCTTCCCCGGCGGGATGCTGCTCTCGGAAGCCCGCCTGCGTGCGCTTGCCGAGGCGCGGAGCCTGTCCTGGCGCGATCGCACCAGCTTCGGCGCCGACTATGCCGAGACGCTGCGGCGCTGGCGCGAAACGTTCGACGCGGTGGTGGAGGCGGGTGAGCTGCCGAAGAAATTCGACAACAGGTTCATCGACTTGTGGCGCTATTATCTCATGTATTGCGAAGGCGGGTTCAGAGGCGGCGGGATCGACGTCGTCCAGCTCACCTTGGTGAAGGAGGAGAGGATATGAGGAACTGGCTTCTGGCGGGCGCGCTGGCGCTTGGAACATTCGCGGGGCAGGGAGCGATGGCCCAGGCAATCGCGTCGCCCGGCGTGCAGATGCAGCCCGGTGACAATTCGGGCCTCCGCAAGGTGGGTGCCGAAGTGCTGTTCTGGAGCCAGGCCCAGCGCGACCAGAATTTTCCGCACATGGAGAAGCTCTTCCCCGGCCATGTCGTCCAGGCGGGCGGCAAGGTCCATCCGCTGCCCGCCGGCAAGCCGCTGGCCTTTCCCGATGCCGATCTCGACGCCTTCATCGCCCAGCAGAACATCGCCGGGCTGATCGTGCTCAAGGACGGCAAGATCGTGCTCGAACGCTATGCCCGCGGCTATTCGCAACAGGGGCGCTGGACCAGCTTCTCGGTCGCCAAATCCTTCACTTCGTCGCTCGTCGGCGCCGCGATCGGGGACGGCTTCATAAAGTCGGTCGACGAGCCGGTGACCCGATATATCCCCGAGCTGGCCGGCAGCGGCTATGACGGCGTGACGATCGCCCAGCTCCTCACCATGACCTCGGGGGTCAAGTGGAACGAGGACTACACGGATCCCAAGTCCGATGTCGCGCGCATGTTCCTAGAGCCGGTGCCGGCGGGGGAGGACCCCACTGTCTTCTACATGAAGAAACTCCCGCGCGAATTCGCGCCCGGGACAAAGTGGGTCTACAAGACCGGCGAGACCAATCTGATCGGCGTGCTGGTGATGCGCGCCACCGGGAAGCCGCTCGCCACCTATCTCAGCGAGAAGATCTGGAAGCCGTACGGCATGGAGCAGGACGCGTTCTGGATGGTCGATCCGTCCGGCCACGAAGTCAGCGGCTGCTGCCTTTCGGTGTCGTTGCGCGACTATGCCCGGATGGGCCAGTTCGTGCTCGAAGGCGGGAAGGGCGCCGTGCCTGCCGACTGGTACCGCCGGTCGACCGCGTCCCATGCCGATATCGGCGTGCCGGGCCGGGGCTATGGCTATCAATGGTGGACCTATCCGGAGGGCCGCTTCGGCGCCCAGGGGATTTTCGGCCAGACGATCCGCATCGATCCGAAGTCGAAGGTGGTGATCGCGGTCTCGGCCGCCGCACCCAAGGCCAGCGACGACGCCTATGGCCAGGCACGCACGGCATTCCTCAACCGGCTGTTCGAGGTGGCGGCGAAGTAGGCGTTGCGGGCGACGCCGAACGGAGCCCGTCGAAGTCCTAGCCCGCCACCCGCTCGAAATGTCCGGTCTCGAATCCGGAGGCCGCCAGCGCCGCGATCCGCTCCGCCACGACCTCGGGCGCCTTCACCGTCGCCGGGTCCTCGCCCGGGAAGGCGCGCGCGCGCATCTTGGTGCGGGTGGCGCCCGGGTCGACGATCCCGACGCGCACCTTGCTGATATGCGCGACTTCCTCGCCATAGGTGAGCAGCAGGTTCTCGAATGCCGCCTTCGACGCGCCATAGACGCCCCAATAGGCCCGCGCCGTGCGGCCCACGCCGGAGGTCACGCCGATCACCCGCGCGCCGCGCGATGCCTTCAGCATCGGATCGAACGCGGCAAGCATCGCCGCCTGGGCGGTGACGTTGAGCGTCAGCACCTTGGCGAATTCCTTGAAGTCGATCGCCGGCACCGCGCTCAGCGTGCCGAGCGTCGCCGCGTTGAGCACGAGCACGTCCAGGGCCGCCCAGCGCCCGGAGATCGCCTCGGCGAGGCGGGAGATCCCGTCATTCTCCGCCAGGTCCAGCGGCGCGATCGTCGCCGATCCGCCCGCCGCGAAGATCGCCTCCTCGACTTCCTCGAGCCCGCCCGCGGTCCGCGCGGTGAGGACCACATGCGCGCCTTGCCTGGCCAGTTCCAGTGCCGTCGCCGCACCGATGCCGCGGCTTGCGCCGGTGACGAGCGCAATGCGCCCCGAAAGTGCCCCTTCGCTCATCGCCGGATCAGCCCACCCGCTCGTGGAGCAGCGCGAACTGGTCGTCCGGCGGACCGTTCTCGTCCTGGTCGGTCAGCGTGGTCGGATATTCGCCGGTGAAACAGGCGTCGCAATATTTCGGATGGATGTCCGCCCGGTGCGCCTCGCCCAGTGCCTTGTACAGGCCGTCGATCGAGATGAAGGCCAGGCTGTCGGCATGGATGAAGTCGGTCATCCCGCCCACGTCCAGCTTGGCCGCCAGCAGCTTGGCGCGTTCGGGGGTGTCGACGCCGTAGAAGCACGAGTGCCGCGTCGGCGGCGAAGCGATGCGCATGTGCACCTCGGCCGCGCCGGCCTCGCGCATCATCTGCACGATCTTCAGCGACGTGGTGCCGCGCACGATCGAATCGTCGATCAGCACCACGCGCTTGCCCTTGATCAGCTCGCGATTGGCGTTGTGCTTCAGCTTCACGCCCAGGTGGCGGACCTTGTCGCCCGGCTGGATGAAGGTGCGGCCCACATAGTGCGAGCGGATGATGCCGAGCTCGAACGAAATGCCGCTCTGCTGGGCATAGCCGATCGCCGCCGGCACGCCCGAATCGGGCACCGGCACGACCAGGTCGGCCTCGACCGGCATCTCGATCGCCAGCTGCGCGCCGATCGCCTTGCGCACCGAATAGACCGAGCGATCGTTGCTGATCGAATCCGGGCGCGAGAAATAGACATATTCGAAGATGCAGGGCCGCGGCCCCACCGGCGCGAACGGCTTGTGCGAGCTGATCTCGCCGCCCTTCACGATCACCAGCTCGCCAGGCTCGACGTCGCGGACATAGTCGGCGCCGACCACATCGAGCGCCACCGTCTCCGATGCGAACACGATCGTGTCGTCGAGCTTGCCCATCACCAGCGGGCGGATGCCCAGCGGATCGCGGCAGGCGATCATGCCCTCTGGCGTCATCACGATCAGCGAATAGGCGCCCTCGACCTGCTTCAGCGCATCGATGAACCGGTCGATCAGCGTGCGAAACTGCGAAGTGGCGACGAGGTGGATGATCACCTCGGTGTCCGACGTCGACTGGAAGATCGCGCCGCGGCGGATCAGGTCGCGGCGCAGGCGCATCGCGTTCGAGATATTGCCGTTATGGGCGATCGCAAAGCCGCCGCTCGCCAGCTCGGCATAGAGCGGCTGCACGTTGCGCAGCGCCGTCTCGCCCGTGGTCGAGTAGCGCACATGGCCGCAGGCGACATTGCCATGCAGCGCGCGGATCACTTCGTCGCGATCGAAATTGCCCGCCACATGCCCCATCGCGCGATGCGTGTGGAACTGGTGGCCGTCGAAGCTGGTGATGCCCGCCGCCTCCTGGCCGCGGTGCTGCAGCGCGTGCAGGCCGAGCGCAACCGCGGCGGCGGCGCCGTCCATGCCGGATACGCCGAAAATGCCGCACTCTTCGCGCAGCTTGTCGTCATCGAACGGGTTCGTGGTAAGCATCAGCCCTCGAGGGGGTTGGGAACTGTCGAGCGGGCATATAGGCGCTTCGGCGCGGTTTGTCGCCGGTCTGTCACAAAGAAATGAACTTGCTGGGTTTTTCGTTGGTTTTTCAGGGCAGAAGGAGACGATCCATGCCTGGGCACGACCACGGACCGCAGATCAGGAACGGCGAACTCTACGAGAAACTCCGCGACGAAGGCGCCTCGAAGGAAAAGGCGGCGCGAATCGCCAACGCCCAGGCGGCGGGCACGCTCCACCATCCCGGTGGCACGCTGGAGAGCCGCTCGAAGAAGCAACTCTACGACGAGGCGAAGGAGATCGGCATCGAAGGCCGCTCGGGGATGGACAAGGGCGCGCTGGCGAAGGCGATCCGGGAGCATGGATGACCGCCATCCACCCCTTGAACGCCATCCTCGCGAAGACGGGGAGCCGGAGCCACGCGCGACGTCGCGTCGCTACCCCGGATCGCCGCCTTGGCGGGGATGACGATGGGGGCCTGGCACGCTAGATATCTGGCGTGGACACCAATCGCGAAACGGGCACCTTGCTCGACCCGAAATATGACGCGGCCGGCCTGATCACCGCCGTCTGCACCGCGCCCGACGGCACGGTGCTCATGGTCGCGCACATGAATGCCGAGGCGCTCCAGGCGACGCTCGACAGCGGCGAGGCGACCTTCTGGTCGCGCAGCCGGGGCAGGCTCTGGAAGAAGGGCGAGACCTCGGGCCATGTCCTCAAGGTGGTCGAGGCCCGCATCGATTGCGATCAGGATTGCGTCTGGCTCAAGGTCGAACCGCGCGGCCCCGCCTGCCATACCGGCGCGCCCAGCTGCTTCTACCGCGCAATCGAGGGCGGAAAGCTCGTCCGCAAATGAAGCGCGCCGGGCTGTTCCTCGCGCTGCTCGTGGCGGCCTGCTCCGGCGGCGCCAAGCAGGCCGACAAGCCCCAGCCTCCCCAGGACCTGGAGAAGGCCGCTATCGAGCGCGGCCTGATCCGCAACCCCGCCGATACCGATATCGCCGGCCTCTATGCCCGCGACACCGATCGCATCTGCATCGTCCCCGACGAGCAGCTCGGCTACCGGATCGGCGCCTTCGTCGACTATGGCGACCGGATCACCTGCAGCGGCTCCGGCCGGGCGAGCCGGGTAGGGGAGTCGCTCCATATCGAGCTGGGCGAGGACGGCAGCTGCTCGTTCGACGCGAAATATGATGGCGACAAGATCGCCTTTCCGGGCGCGCTGCCTGACGGCTGCAACCGCTATTGCGCCAGGCGCGCCTCCTATGCCGGCCTCGAAGTCGTCCGGCTGAGCGAATCGGCCGCCGAGGCATCGGCGATGCGCGACGCCAATGGGCGCAGGCTCTGCGGGGGCGGCTAGAGGGAGACGCATATTCCCCACCGCGATTTCCCCTGAAACACGCGCGTCATGTCGATGCGCGAACATGGATCCTGCCGCGCCCCTTGTGGGCGGCGCATCCGCGCATGCCGAACGGCGAGGCGAGAGGATGGGGTCGCGACCTCCGCGGCCTTTCGGCGCCCAAAGAGTTGACGTTCACGTAAAGGGAAGGTAGTTTCCATGCCCATGAACGCACCAGCCTTTCCGCTCGAGGCCCTGGCGCCGATCGAATCGCGTCCGGATCGCGACGCCTTCACCATTTCGGACCTGTGCGCCGAATTCTCGGTCACGCCGCGGGCGCTGCGTTTCTATGAGGATGAGGGCCTGATCGCGCCCGAGCGCCGCGGCACCGCCCGGATCTATTCGCACCGCGATCGCGCGCGGCTCGCCTGGATCCTGCGCGGCAAGCGCGTCGGCTTCAGCCTGGCCGAGATCCGCGAGATGATCGATCTCTACGATGTCGGCGACGGCCGCCGTACCCAGGTGCAGGTCACGCTCGAACGCTGCCTCGAGCGGATCGGCCTGCTCGAGAACCAGAAGCGCGACATCGACGCGCACATCGCCGAGCTCCAGCAATTCGTCGAGCTGCTCAAAAGCAGCGACTAGCCCCCGAGGAACCTGAAATGCCCCAATATACTCCGCCGGTGCGCGACACGCGCTTCATTCTCGAGCAGGTGATCGGCCTCGATCGCTACGCCAATCTTCCGGGCTTCGAGAATGCGACGCCGGACACGGTCGACGCGGTGCTCGAGCAGGGCGGCCAGTTCGTCGCCGAAGTGCTGTTCCCGCTCAACCATTCGGGCGACCAGCAGGGCTGCACCCGCCATGACGACGGCAGCGTCACCACGCCGGACGGCTATAAGCAGGCCTATGCCCAGTTCGTCGAGAGCGGCTGGGGCACGCTCAGCTTTCCCGAGGCGGTCGGCGGGCAGGGGATGCCGCACGTCATCTCCACGGCCTTTCAGGAGTTCATGATCTCCTCGAACATGGCGTTCGCCATGTATCCGGGCCTCACCCATGGCGCCGTCGCGGCGCTGCTGGTCAAGGGTTCGCCCGAGCAGCAGGAGAAATACGTCCCCAAGATGGTCGCGGGCGAGTGGGGCGGCACGATGAACCTCACCGAGCCGCAGTGCGGCACCGATCTCGGCCTGATCAAGACCAAGGCCGAGCCCCAGGCGGACGGCTCGTTCAGCATCACCGGCACCAAGATCTTCATCTCCTCGGGCGAGCACGACCTGACCGAGAACATCATCCACCTCGTCCTTGCCAAGACCCCGGGCGCGCCGGAGAGCAGCAAGGGCATCTCGCTGTTCGTGGTGCCCAAGTTCCTGGTCAACGACGACGGCTCGCTCGGCGCGCGCAACGCCGTTTCGTGCGGCTCGATCGAGCACAAGATGGGCATCCACGCCAATTCGACCTGCGTGATGAACTATGACGGAGCCACGGGCTGGCTGGTCGGCGAGGAGATGAAGGGCCTCGCCGCCATGTTCATCATGATGAACGCGGCGCGCCTGGGCGTGGGCCTCCAGGGCCTGGGCGTGGGCGAGGTCGCCCTTCAGAACGCCGTCCAATATGCGCATGACCGCCGCCAGGGCCGCGCGCTCACCGGCCCGCAGGAGCCGAACGAAAAGGCCGACACGCTGTTCGTCCACCCGGACGTGCGCCGCATGCTGATGGAGGCCAAGGCGCAGACCGAGGCGCTGCGGGCGCTCTGCCTGTGGGGGGCGCTCCAGGTCGATCTGGAACATGCCGCCGGCACCGAGGAGGAGCGCCAGCTCGCCGCCGATCTGGTCGGCCTGCTCACGCCGGTGATCAAGGGCGTCGGCACCGATATCGGCTACAAGGTCGCGACCGACAGCCAGCAGGTCTATGGCGGCCATGGCTACATCGCCGAATGGGGCATGGAGCAATATGTCCGCGATGCCCGCATCTCGATGATCTATGAGGGCACCAACGGCGTGCAGGCGATGGACCTGGTCGGCCGCAAGCTCGCCATGAACGGCGGGCGCGCGGTCCAGGCCTTTTTCAAGCTGGTCGCCGAGGAAGCCGCCGCCGCCAAGGGCGACGCCCGGTTCGCCGTGCTGGCGGAGGGCCTGGAAAAGGCCTTGGGCCATCTCCAGGGCGCGACGATGTGGCTCGCCCAGAACGGCTTCAAGAACCCCAATGACGTCGGCGCGGGCGCTTATCCCTATATGCAGCTTACCGGCACCGTCGCGCTCGGGCTGATGTGGCTGCGCATGGCCCGGGCAGCCGCCGCCGCGCTGGCCGCCGGCGGCGGCGACACCCGCTTCTACGAGGCCAAGCTGGTTACCGCGCGCTTCTATGCCGAGCGCTTCCTTCCGGACGCGAGCGGCCTGCGTCGCAAGATCGAGGCGGGCAGCGAAACGGTGATGGCGCTCGATCCGGAGCTGTTCCGCGCCGCATGACCGCGTTTCGCCAGGGTCCCCGGCTTTGGCCGGGGGCCGGATGGCCGGGGAAAGGGGCGTAACGCCCCATTCTCGAAGCTGTCTGTATTTTACATTTATCTATACCAAAGCGTGTACATACCCTGTTTAATCAAAGACATAGACACTAGGCGCATGTCCACTTCGTTCAAGGCGCTCGAGTGATTTGCAAAGCGCCACTGCACTTTGCAAATCACTCGAGCGCAAGCGCCGAAGGCGCCGAGCACAGTAGATACAAACGGATACCTAACCGGCCTGACGAAGGCGCGCGCGGCGGTGCCGCAGCACCGGTGCCGGTTCTCGCCGTACCGCTGCGGCCGGTCGTGCTGGTGGTGCGCAGTGGCCAGCGCGAGCAACTGACGGCGGCTTGTCCGCTCGCGCTGTCGCTTGGGCTGCGCCCCGGCATGGCAGCGGCGCATGCCCGGGCGCTGGTCGGGGGGTATAGTGATGGCGGCCTAGAATAGCATTTATGACCACAGCCGGTGACCGATCACGCCATGGTAGATTCGAGGCTCGTTTGTCCTTTGACGAGGCAACCATCACCTTCCGTTGGAAGCTTCTGGTAACGGTAGCGGGAACGATGGACGACGGATCATTTCCGACAAGAGCTACATATGATGGGGAGGTTCATTTCGTCTGTGGACTAAATGGCATGGGGCGATATGGTTGCTGGAGCGATGTTTCCGCCCGGCATCAGAGTGCATACCGGGAGGTCGTTTCGAAGGGGGAAGCGATGCGTCATGCCAAGCATGTTTTGACAATGTCCACGGCGATTCTGCTTGGGGTTGGGGCGCTGGCCGCGACAGCATCGGCGCCATCTCCGGCTAACGAAACGACGAACTACACCTACGACGCGCTGGGCCGGTTGGTGAAGGTTGAGCAAGAAGGCGGCGTGAACAACGGAATCGTCAGCAATTATAGCTACGACAAGGCCGGTAACCGCGCCAATGTCAACGTCACGGGAGCGCATTGACTGCGATAATCTCGTAGAATTCTTCAATTCAACGAGAAATGGTGGCGTTTATCAGCGTATATTCATGCATTCAGGGGTAGTAATGCTATTAGAATTCATAAATCGCGACCTGTGCTCAAGGAAATGCGGTTCGAAGTTTTTTGCAAGCATTGCTATATTTGGATTTATGCCTGGCGGTGTGGCGCTTGCACAAGAAAATCCCTATCAATATCTAACCGCCATCAAGCCCGCCATCAGCACGCTGGACGAGAACGGGGTAGATATGGTGTCCGGCAAGGCACATATCGAGATTCCGTTGCTAAGTTTCAGCAAAGATCTGACTGCGCTCGAGCTGAAGCTAGATATCACCCAACCCGGTGACGTAGCGCTTTCGTTCAGTGACATTCAAAGATTTGGCTTGCCGCATAATTTTGATTTTGCGGAGAATGCCTTCTATTCAGAGAGTATCGGTGCGGTGAACGCAGTCAGTACTCCCGTAGGCGGCGGAATGACTCGCGGTGGCTACAGTTGGTTAATGACCAATTCGGATGGCTCAACCTATCTCCCGAGCATCGGCCCGACGAATATTATCTATTTGAGCAACACTGCTCGCGGCGAGGGATATTACACCGCGGACGGTACCAGAGTGCATCCGCTGAATTCGCCTGGGCTCCGATATCCGGATCGGATCCAATTTCCGAACGGCGAAGTCTGGCGTTTTTATATCCAGACGGCCTTCGATTCCGCTGCGCAGACGCTCCGCATGCGCCCGCGATCGTTTAGTTCCAGCCGCGGCGTGACGATCGAGATCCAATATCGGTCCGATGATGTGACGCAGCCGGCCTGGGGCGGGGTGGCTCGCGTGCTGTCCTTCAACAAGGCTCAGGTCTATTGCGATGAGAGCGCGATGGCCTTGTGCTCGAACACCACTACCGCGCTCGACTATGTTGATTTCGTCTCCAGTAACAGCGAGCGGAGCGTGATGTTTCGCCGCAAGGGACAGACACAGGGTCGGAAGATCACATTCGCTCCCGGCAGCCCCATATCGGCCGATATTCAGAAAGTCGAAGATGCTGGTGTGCCAGGATCGGAAGTCAGCTATACCTATGCCGCTGCGGGAAATGATAATGACGGCTACAATATTCGTCACGTTTCATCCGTCACGAAGGGCGGAGGTACTTGGGATTATACTTATTGGAGAACCATGGAGGAGGGACGCATCACTGCATATAGCATGATGTATGTCTATGGCCCTCTTGGAACCAGCTATAGCGCTTCAGGAAATTTGGCATTCGGCGCAGTCGAGTGGATCACCGACACGCTCGGCCGTACCTATGGGCAAGGCCTGGATAGCTATATCCGGCAGGATTTCCGTATACTGTCAGACAGCCAGCCGGATGGAACGGTGCGCGAATATCAGCGCGACTGGCGGAACAACATTACCAAATTGCGCTTCGTTCCGCAGACAGGGTCGAGCGATCCGGCTTATGAGATCAACGCTACCTATCCGGGCGAATGCGCGAACCCCAGGACCTGCAACAAGCCATTGACCGTTACCGATGCACGCGGCGCGGTCACTACCTACACCTATGATCAGAACCATGGCGGCATCCTAGCGAAGACGATGCCAGCGGTGAACGGAATCTCGCCGGTGACCCGCTATGCCTATGCTCAACGCTATCCGTGGCTGAAGAACGCAAGCGGAGGGTTCAGTCAGGCTACAGAGCCGGTCTGGCTGCTGACCGAGGAGCGGGTTTGCAGGACTACGGCGACGGTTGCCAATGGCTGCGCGGGTGGCCCGGCCGACGAGGTGATCACCAGCTATGACTATGGCAGCGATGGAACGGCTAACAACCTGATGTTGCGTGGCACCGCGGTTACCGCCGACGGGCAGACACTGCGAACCTGCTACGTCCATAACTATCGCGGCGACATCATTAGCCAGACCAGTCCGCGTGGTACCGGAGGTTCGTGCCTGTGAACGCGCTGCCGTCCGGAGCTCCTATGCGATTTGCACTCAAGGCGGCGCTTTGCTGCCTCCTGTTTCTGCCCGACATCGGGCAAACCCAGGATAGTCCCGCCTTCACCTTCGATACGCGGTATGATTCTGCGGGGCGCAAGACGGGAGAGATGCAGCCCGATCCGGATGGAGCAGGGCCACTTCACAATTATGGCATCCGCTACACGTATGATTCCGCCGATCGGCTGACGAGCGTCGAGCAAGGAGAGTTGAACGCTTGGCCAAGCGCCAGCGTTGCGCCTGCGGACTGGCCTAACTTCAGTGTGAGCAAGCGGGTCGACTATCTCTACGATGGCCTCGGACGAAAGATCAGGGAAACCGTGAGTAGCGGGTCGATCTATTCAGTCACGCAATATAGTTATGACATACTCGGCCGACTGGACTGCACGGCCGTCCGCATGAATTCGAGTCAGTTTGGCGGATCGTTGCCGGATGCCTGCACACTAGGAGCGCAAGGCAGCCAGGGCCAGGATCGCATCACCAAGAATATTTACGACTTGGGCGGCCAACTGCTGCAGGTACGCAAGGCCGTGGGGACGAGCCTTGAACAGGCCTATGTCACCTACAGTTACACGCAGACGGGCAAGCAGGAATATGTCATTGACGCGAACGGCAACAGGGCGCGGCTGGTCTATGACGGGCATGGCCGGCAGGTGCAGTGGCAATTCCCCTCGGCGAGCGCGCCGGGCGGCTACAATCCTTCGACCCCGGCCAATGCGCTGGCGACTGCGGGCGCGGTCAACACCAATGACCGGGAGGAATATGGCTATGACGCGAACGGCAACCGCACCTCGCTGAGGAAGCGCGACGGACGGGTGTTCGGCTACACGTTCGACGCGCTCAACCGGATGACGGCGAAGATCGTGCCGACCGCATGCGTGGCGGGCTATGCCTGCACCAACGTCCCCGCCTCGATGGTGCGCAGCGTCTATTACAGCTACGATCTGCGCGGCTTGCAGACAGCGGCGCGGTTCGACAGCGCGAGCGGTGCCGATGCGGTGACCAACGCTTATGATGGCTTCGGGCGGCTGGCCAGCAGCACGACGAGCATGGGCGGGGTGAGCCGGACGCTGAGCTATGTGCGGGACGCCGATGGCAACCGGACGCGGGTGACGCATCCGGACGGCACCTGGTTCGCGTCGGCCTATGACGGTCTCAACCGGCTGGTGCACACCAATGTGAACAGCCTGGTCGGGATCATGGACACGACGTTCCGTCCGGAGGGTAATCGGGGCAATCTGTGGCACGGGGCGGGGTACACGAACTATTCCTATGACGGGATCGGGCGGCTGGCGGGGGAGTATCAGATCTTCGGGGCGAGCGCGGGCACGCATAATCTCTACACCGGCTATGGCTATAATCCGGCCGGCCAGATCGTCAGGAGGGATCGCGACAATGGCGCGCCCTATGCCTATGGCGGCTTCGTGCCGGGCAATCGCGCCTATGTGGCGGACGGGCTCAATCGCTACACGTCGGTCAACGCCAACGGCTATGGCTATGATGCGAACGGCAACCTGACGTCGGACGGCGGGATCGCGTATAGCTATGACGCGGAGAACCGGCTGGTCGTCACCTCGTCGGGGGCCAATCTGGTGTATGATCCGCTGGGGCGGCTCCAGCGGGTTTATAGCGGCAGCAGCGACACGCGGTTCCTGTACGATGGTGACGAGCTAGTGGCGGAATATGACGGCGCGGGCACGATGCTGCGCCGCTATGTCCACGGCGCGGGCGATGACGACCCGGTCGTGCGGTATGACGGCGCCGGGGTGTCTGCGCCGCTCTATCTCTATTCGGACTACCAGGGCTCGATCATCGCGACCGCGGATGCGAGCGGCACGGTGGTGCAGGTCAACAGCTATGACGAATATGGGGTGCCGGGCGCGGCCAATGGCGGGCGGTTCCAATATACCGGCCAGGCCTGGATCCCCGAGCTGGGCATGTATTACTACAAGGCCCGCATCTACGCGCCCATGCTCGGACGCTTCCTCCAGACAGATCCCATCGGCTACAAGGATCAGGTCAACCTCTATGCATATGTCGGGAACGATCCCACAAATCACACAGACCCGACAGGAACCTGTGCTGGCCCGCTTATAATTCCATGCGCGATCGCGGTGGCCGAGGCAGCTCCAGTGGTGTGGTCAGGGGCGACGGCTGCTGTTACCTTGGGTGGTGCGGCGATCTTGTACATTATTGGTCCGCCCGAAAAGCCTTCCACTAAAGCACGGCGCCAAGCATCTGCCGCCCGTACTGCATCTGCGTCTCCGCCGCCCGATGACAATGATCCACGTAACAAGCCTGCTGAGAGGGAATCAAACCCCAAACACCATAAGAATTCTTCGAGCCCTGAGCCGGAAAATGTCCGTGAATTGTATAGCAAGTCAGCTCCAGACAAGAGTGGCGTGCGCTGGACTAGGGATTCTGATGGTGTATTCCATAGATTTTCTCGCCCGAGTAATGGAAAGACGCACTGGAATGGATCGACTGCTGGAGATAATCCCATTCAGCTAAGAAATATCCCGAACGAAATACTTAAGAGAAAATGGGATTGATAATGCATATATTAGTAGGAAACCCGGAGACGCTGGCGATAGAATCGTACGTTGACGAATTTGTCGCGCAGAAGAGTCAAATGGGCATAGGATATTTTCTGATCCACGTAGGAGGCAAGCAATATGGCGTCAAAAAGCCGCGAGCTTGCGTAATGGGCAATTCATATAACGAGATCGTATCGAGAATTAGCCAAGAGGGTGAGCATAGGCTTAGTTTTTCATCGAAGATTGATTCGAAAGAACTATCGATTTATATCGCAAACTCTATTTATAATCGAGGGTTTGAGGGTGGTGTAATTCCTGCTCAGTGGAGTAAGGAGATTGATGATAGCTTGTACGCCAATGCGCTAATGTGGGCGCCAGATGGGGACTCTGCATTTGATGATGGGAGTCACATCGTGCAGGTTGACGATGAGCAACGCGTGCGAATAACGGCTTTTGTAAATGCAGAAACGCAGGGCGAGTTTGAGAATAGCATTAGCGATGTAATATTGGGACAAGAGACGTTTTACGAAACGCTTGGTGCCTGGGCGCGAGAGTTTGATGGCCAATGGAAAGTTTTTCTCAATAGCTTATCATAAGTGATTCCTTCAAAGGTTTGGCTGTGGTCGGTCGCTATTGTCGGATCTGAGAGGCCGGCTGTACTCAATGTACATGGACATATGTGGTATTGGTATTTACATAATATATATTATCGATTTCACGGGTTGTAAGCGCAAGTTTGAAAAGAGACGATTGTCCAAGAAGGAACTCCTGACGTGAACAGGCGCGCCACAAAGGGCGCGTCGGCAGCGGTCAGGCGATAGGAGGACGGAGCGGCGTATCCACTTCGCGCGCACTCAGCGACGCTGGCAATGAGGTAGATGATGCGCCGGGCGCAATCGAAACCGGGCGCCCTCAACGCTCGTATCGGCGCGGCCAGATCATGGCCGTGACAGATCGAATGGCGATGCGGATAATCCTTGCCGCCATGGGCCGGCACTTCATCTGCGTCGCCAGGAGCATGGGTCATCGCCAGCTCGATGCCGGTCACGCTGGCCTCCGGTGCATGCACGACCGAGGTGATGCCGGTGATCGCCAGCATCAGCGCGGCAATGAAAGGCAGCAACAACCCAATCGCCCCACCGCATAGCACGGCATCGGCTCAGAACCCGATGGTCGCGATGATCGACGCCCGCGTCTTCTTCTCGGTCTCGAACGGCGCCCGCTTCAGCTGGCGCCCGACCTGGAGCTGCAGGTCGAGATGCCGGCCGATCCCGTAGTTCACGTTGAAGCCGATGCTGGCCAGTTCGTCGCGATGCGGGAGATCGGGATAGGGCGTGGGCTGCCACAGGCTGGCATAGTCCACGAACACGCCGAACTGGAGATAATCGTCCATCTTCTTGTCGAGCAGATGGAAGACCGGCGTGCGCAGCTCGGTGCTGAGCAGCAGGCCTTCGCTGCCGAGCGCGGTGTTTGGATCATAGCCGCGCACGCTTCCGATGCCGCCGCCACCGAGCTGCTCGCTGTTGGGCAGGTTGCCCGTCGCCCCCTGGAACATGCCGCGCACGATCCAAGTGACACCCTTGGGCAGGAAAGTGGTGCGCGTCACCGAGATGCGGCCATAGCCATAGGTCGCGTCCGAATAGGGCACGAGCAGGTTGAGCGCTGCATCCTTGTTGTGCGCAGTCACTCCGCCCGGCGAGAAGGTCCAGCTTGCGTCGACCACGGTGCGGCCGCCGCCATCAATGAAGGTGCCGTTATAGGTGACGGGAATCTGGAATATCTCCACCGCGGAATCGAGGATGCGGAAACCCAGAAAGTCCAGGTTGTTGTCGGTGCGCTTGTAATCCACCCCGATCTGGAGGTTATGCTTCACGCGCGTCGAGCCCGGCAAATCATGCGCCCAGCGGCCGCTGATCTGCCCCGAATGCCCCTTGCTCTTGAAGATCGGGCCGAGATCGGGATCCTGGATCGCATAGGCGCCAAAGAACAGCAGCCGATCGTCCGGGCCGAGCGGCACGGTGTCGCTCACCGAATGCGAGGTATAGCGGCCCTTGAAGCTGCGGGTGAACTGGTAGGACAGTATCTGCCCCGTGCCGAGCACATTCCCCCAGTTGAAACCAACGTACCATTCGTCGCGCCCCAGCAGCGCCGTGCCCTGATTGTCGTAACCGCCATAGACGCGAAGCGGAAAGGTCTCCTTCGCCTCGAGATTGATGTCGGTCACCCCTGTCTCCGCGCCCGGACTGGCGATGGCATTGATCGTGACGAAGGGATTCTGGTTATAGTCGTCAAGAGCCTTGCGCAGCCGCGGCAGCGTGAGCTGTTCACCGCTGTGCAAGTCGCCCATCCCGCGAATCAGCCGGCCGGAGAAATGCTTGTTGCCGGTCACGCGTATCTCGCCGACGCGGTAGGGCGTGACTACGAACTGCACTACGCCCGACTGCACATTCTGCGGCGGCACGCTGACTTCCAGGAAAGGCTGTTCCGCGGCGCGATACGCGTCACGCGCCAGCTGGGCGATCGCGTTCAGTCCTGCGCGGGTGAGCGGGCGACCAAGATAGGATCGCACGCGGGCAGCGAATTCGGGGGTCTGAAGCAGCGGCAGATCCGGTGCGGCCAGGCCGCCGGGCATGTCGGCGACAGGCTGAACCGCCGCGGTGCCGTTGACGAATACAACGCCCTTGAGCTCGGGCACCAGCACCGTCTGATCGTCCACCGGCGGCGGGGCCTGATCGGGGACCCTCACCTCGGCCGGCGCCGGCGCCGGCGGCAGCTTCGGGACTACGCGCTTGAAATCCTGGGCGGCAGCGGGAGTCGCGGCGGCGAGCGCGGCCAACGACAGGCATGCAAGGCGGCGCATCAGGGCTTGGTCTCCTCAAGATCGAGCGGCGCTGGGGTTTGCTCGGGCGGGAAGAGGATCGTGAAGGTCTTGCCCGCTTCACCCTGCATCAGGATCGCCTCGGGCGAGTTGATCGTCGGCATGCCGGTGCGGATCAGCAGGCCGCCCGGAATGGGAGTGACGCTCGCCTCGCGCAGCACGCCCGGCAGGCCGGCAAGCCCGTTGGTCCGCGCGAAATACGGCGTGTAGGCCGAGGGATAGGGGATGTAGAAGCGCGGCACGCCGAACAGTTGGGCCAGCCCGTTGAGCTCGCAATCGGCGGCATAGGGGACCGCGCAGGCAGTGCCCGACCGGGTAATCTCGCCCGGGCCGACCGCAACCGAAGGCAGATTGTAGTTCGAGAGCAAAGTGCCCTGGCTCGCCGAATAGTCCCCGGGATCGAGGGATACGCTCACCTGATGAGTCCCGGGCCTTGCACTGGCATAGTTGCCATGGGTCTCGGTGATGATCGCCCCTTCTCCCGGTACGAAGCCGCCGATGGTGAAGTCCCATGCGCCGAGCGTGGCACTGGTGTTACCGTCAAAGGGCTTGGTGGGGTTGCCGGTGACGGTGACCACAAGGTCGGCCCGGTTGATCAGGCCCGCGCCGGTCGCCCCGGCCGGCAGGATATAGTTGGACAGCAACGTGCCCTGGTTCGCGGCGAAATCGGAAACGACCAGACTGGTAGTGACGGTACGCGCCCCGGCGTTGGCGGAACTGTAGATCCCGGCATTGCGGGTGACCATTGCGCCTTCCCCGGCGACGAAGCCGGTAAGCGCGAAATTGCCGGCAGTCAGCGTGGCGAGCGTCGTGCCGTCATAGGTCTTGGTCGGCGTGTTGACGATCGCAGCTGTCAGCAAGGCGCGGTCGATCTGCCCGGCGCCGCTCGCGCTGACGGGCAGTACATAGTTTCCGAGCAGCGTGCCCGCATTCGCCGCGAAGTCCTGGCTCGCCAGGATCGCCGTCACGGTGCGCGCGCCCGCGTTGGGCGTGTCGTAATTGCCCGTCGCCTGAGCGATCGTTGCTCCCTCGCCCGCGATGAACCCGGTCAACTGGTAATTGGCGGCGGTTAGCGCGGCGGCGGTGGTGCCGTTGTAGATACGTGTCGGGTTGCCGATGATCGCAGCGGTGAGCATTGCGCGATTGATCGTTCCGGGCCCCATGGCGCTGGTCGGCAGGATGTAGTTGGCGAGATCGGTACCCGCATTGGCGGTGATGTCCCCCGAGCCGAGCAGCGCGGTCACCAGCCAGGATCCGGCATTGGACGAGGCATAGCTGCCCGTGCCCTGGCTCACTACCGCCCCCTCGCCGCTCGCAAAGCCGCCTAGCTGGTAGTTGCCGGAATTGAGCGTGGCGAGCGTGGTCCCGTCATAGGCCTTGGTCGGCATGCCGATCACGATCGCGGTGAGCGCTGCCTGGCTGATCAGCCCCGGGCCGGTGGCGCTGGTGGGCAGGATGTAATTGGCCAGGTTGGTGCCGGCATTGGCGGTGAAGTCGCCGCTGGTGAGCGTGGCATTCACGGCACGCGAGCCGGCATTGGCGGAGGCATAGGTGCCGATGGTCCGGGTCACGGTCGCCCCCTCGCCTGCGACGAAACCGGTGAGCTGGTAGTTGCTGCTCAGCAGCGTGGCGATATCCGTCCCGTCATAGACCTTGTTGGGTGTGCCGATGATCCCCGCCAGGATCTGGGCCTGGATGATCGTTCCCGTGCCGCTGGCGCTGAGTGGCAGGACATAGTTGGAGAGCAGTGTCCCGCTGTTCGCAGTGAAGTCCCCCGCGGACAGACCCGCCATCACCGTCCAGGTGCCCGCGTCGGCGCCGCCATAGGTGCCCGCCGTCTGGGTGACGGTCGCGCCTTCGCTGCCGATGAAGCCCGTGAGCTGGTAGTTGGCGGAAGTCAGCGTGGCGGTGGTGCTGCCGTCATAGACCTTGGTCGGGTTGCCGACGATCGCGGCGGTGAGCATTGCGCGATCGATCGTGCCGATACCGGAAGCACTGACCGGCAGGATATAATTGGTCAGCAACGTGCCGGGATTGGCGACGAAATCGGCGCTGCCAAGGCTGGCCAGGATCGTGCGGACGCCTGCATCGGCGATGTTGTACCGCGCCGTGGTTTCGGTGACGGTAGCACCCTGACCAGACACGAACCCCAGCAGCTGATAGTTCGCGCTGGTGATCTGCATGCCGATCGTACCGTCATAGACCTTGGTCGGATTGCCGATGATCAGCGCAGTCAAGGTCGCGCGCGTGATCAGGCCGGCGCCGCTGGCGCCGACCGGCAAAGTGTAGTTGCTGAGCAACGTACCCGAGTTTGCGACGAAATCTCCGGCGCCCAGTCCAACCGTGACCTGACGGAAGCCCGCATCGCTCGACGCATAGGTGCCACTCGTCTGGGTCACCGTCGCCCCCTCGCCTGCGACGAAACCGGTGAGCTGGTAGTTCGCCGAAGTCAGCGTGGCGAGATTGGTGCCGTCATAGACCTTTTCCGGAACACCAGTCACCGCGGCGGTGAGCGCGCGCTGGTTGATCAGCCCGGCGCCGCTGGCGCTGGTGGGCAGGGTATAGTTGCTGAGCAGCGTCCCGCCCGAGGCAGTGAAATCGCTAGCCAGAAGATTCGTCGTCACGTTCCGGGATCCGGCATTGGCCGAGCTGTAGGCGCCGCTGGTGCGGGTCACCACCGCGCCCTCGCCGCTGACGAAACCCGTCAGGCCGAAATTGGTGCTGGTCAGCGTGGCTATCGCATTGCCGTCATAGATTTTGGTCGGCGTGTTGATGATCGCAGCGGTCAGCATCGCCTGGGTGATCGTGCCGGCGCCGGTGGCCATGGTCGGCAACACATAGTTGGCGAGATCGGTGCCGGCATTGGCGGTGAAGTCGCCCGCTGCGAGCAGCACATCCACCGTTCGCGATCCCGCATTGACCGAGTCATAACTGCCGGCTGTCCGGGTGACAGTCGCCCCCTCCCCCGTGACAAAGCCGGTCAGCTGATAGTTGGTGCCGGCGAGGATGGCGTCGTCCGTGCCGTCATAGACCCGGCTGGGGTTGCCGATGACCAGCGCGGTGAGCACCGCACGGCTGATCAGCCCCGGCCCGGTCGCAACCCCGGGCAGTACATAGTTGGAAAGCAGCGTGCCCGGATTGGCGGCGAAGTCTCCGGCGGCGAGCGACACGGTGACCAGCTGGTTGCCGGCGTTGGCAGCGGCATAGGTGCCGCCGGTCCGGGTGATCGTTGCGCCTTCGCCGGTGACGAAGCCGGTAAGCTGATAGTTGGACGAGAGCAGCGTGGCGATCGTGTTGCCGTCATAGGTCTTGGTCGGCGTGCCGATCACTGCCGCGGTGAGAGCCCGCTGGTCGATCTGGCCCGCACCGCTCGCGCTGGTCGGCAGCACATAGTTGGAAAGCAGCGTGCCCGCATTGGCGGTGAAGTCGCCCGCAGCGAGGGTCGTCGTCACCGTGTGCCCGCCCGCGTTGGCACCGTCATAGCTGCCCGCCGTTTGCGTGACCGTCGCCCCTTCCGACAGGAAGAAGCCGGTCAGCTGATAGTTGGCGCCGGCAAGTGCCGCGGCAGTGTTACCGTCATAGATCTTGGTCGGGCTGCCGATGATCGCGATCGTCAGCGCTGCGGGATTGATCATGCCCGCGCCGCTCGCGCTGGTCGGCAGGTCATAATTGTTCAGGTCGGTGCCGGTGCCCGCGACGATGAAGCCGTTGATATTGGCGGTAACCGTGGCGGCGGTAAGAACATCGGGGGAGTTGTAGCTGCCCACCGTCTGGCTCACGGTTCCGCTTTCACCTGCGACGAACCCGGTCAGTTGATAGTTGGACGAAAGCAGTGCGGCCCCCGTCGTGCCGTCATAGGTTCGCGTCGGCGTGCCGATGATCGCCGCGGTCAGCGGCGCGCGGGTGATCGTGCCGATCCCCAGGTTCGTGATCGACGGCGCGATCGAGTAGTTGCCCGAGTCCGCGCCGGTGAGCTGCAGATTGCCGATCGATACAAGGATGGCAGTGTTGACGTTCTTGTCGCCATAGCTGCCACTCGCTACCGCCGCCGCGGTATCGATCGTCACGGTATCGCCCGGCACTATGCCGCTCAGCGTATACGCGACCGCCGTACCCGGCAGCGCGATGGTGCCGTCATAGACCTTGGTCACGCCGGTGAGGGTAAGCAGTGCCTGGGTGATGTTCGCCGAAAGACCGGCGGGCTGCTGCAGCGTGTAGTTGCCGAACGAATTGTCATCGAGCGTGTAGCCCGATGCCGTCACGATGATGCCGGTGCCGACATTTTTGGTAGCGAACTGGCCGGTCGCCGTGCTGCTGTTTAGCACCACGGTGTCACCCGGCACGACGTTGTTGAGCGTCGCGCCCGCGTTGTTGAGCGTGGCGACGGTGTTGCCGTCATAGATCTTGTTACTGGCGATCACCCCTGAGACAGTGAGCATCCGGGGATCGATCGTGCCGTTGCCGGTGGCGCTGGTCGGCAGGATATAGTTGGAGAGCGCGGTAGCGCCTGCGACGTCGAAATTGCCGGCCGTCAGGGTCGCCGTGACCGACCGGGTGCCGGCATTGACCGAGCCGTAGGTGCCCAGGGTCTGGTTGATCGTCGCACCTTCGCCGGCGACGAAGCCGGTGATCTGGTAGTTGCCCGTGGCCAGCGTAGCGACGTCGTTGCCGTCATAGGTCTTGGTGGGATTGTTGACGATCGTGGCAATGAGCTGCTTCGGATCGATAATGCCGATCGGCTGGCTGGCGACGGTCGGGTCAACGAAATAATTGCCGGCGCTGGCACCGCCGAGCATCAGGCCGGTCACCGTGACCGGAATGCCGTTGTTCACCGTGGTGCCCGAAAGCGAGCCAGCGACATTCTTGTCGGCATAGGCGCCGCCGATGCCCGCCAGATTAGCTGATACCGTGTCGCCCGCGATCACGCCGTCGAACAGATAGCCGGAGGCATCGGTGGGCAGAGTGACATCGCCGGTATAGTCGCGGCGCACCGCGATCAGGAAGACCTGTCTGGGATCGATCGTCGCGCTGAGACCGACCGGCTGGAACAGTTGATAGTTTCCGGCGTCCGCGCCCGAAATGCTGTATCCGGTGGCGCTGACAGGCTTGTTGGTGCCGGCATTGGCGTTGTTGAAATTGCCGGTGCTCGTCAGGTTGAGAGTCACCAGGTCGCCCGCATAGACGGTGGCGAGCGCGGTATTGGTGTTGTCGATCTGCGCCGTGGTGGTGCGATCATAGGTCTTGCGCTGCGCCACAGCGCCGACGACATCGAGCCGCGCCGGGGTGATGATGCCGATATTCTGGTTCGTGGCCGTTGTCGCGATCGTATAGTTCGCTGCGTCCGCACCGCCGATCGCGACGCCCGACACGGTGACGCCCTTGCCGGTGCCTACATTCTTGTCGGCATAATTGCCGGTGATCCCCGCGGCGTTGACGAACACTGTGTCGCCGGCGACGACGCCGCTCAGCGTATAGGCGCTGTTTGCGGTCGGCAGGCCGGTAGTCGCATCATAGACCTTGATGACCGACGCGAGCGAGATCGTCGCCTCGGTGATATTCGCGGCCAGCCCGGTCGGCTGCAGCAGCGTGTAGTTCAGCGCATCGATACCGGTGATGCCGTAGCCGGTTGCGGTAACGGCGATGTTGGTGCCGACATTCTTGGTCGCGAAGGTGCCGCTGGCACCGCCCGAAACCAGCGTGACGACATCGCTGCCGAGAAGACCCGACAGGCCGCCGCCCGCGCTGTTCAGCGTCGCGACGGTTGCACCGTCATAGACTTTGTCGTTGGCTAGAATGCCGATCACCTGCAGCTGGGCCCGGGTGATCGTGCCGGTGCCCGCCGCGCTGACCGGCAGCAAATAGTTGGAGAGCAGCGTGCCGCTGTTCGCGGTGAAATCGCCCGCGCCAAGCGTGGCGGTGACACCGCGGGTGCCGACATTCTTCTCGCCATAGGCACCCACGGTCTGATTGACGGTCGCGCCCTCGCCCGCGACGAAGCCGTCCAACTCGTAGTTGGAGGCACCCAGTGTCGCCACAGTGGTCGCGTCATACACCTTGGTCGGGTTGCCCACGATCACGGCGGTCAGGATCGCCTGGTTGATCGTGCCCGCACCGGAGATCGTGCCGGGCAGGATGTAGTTGCTGAGCAGCGTACCGGCATTGGCGACGAAATCGGAAACCACCAGCGTTGCGGTCACCGTGCGCCCACCGGCATCGGCGCTGTCATAGGCAGCACCGGCGGACTGGGCGATCGATCCACCTTCGCCTGCGATGAAGCCGGTCAGCGAATAATTACCGGCACCCAGCGACACGCTCCTCGTGCCATCATAGGTCTTGGTCGGGTTGCCGGTGATCGTACCGATCAGCGTCACAGGATTGATGTCGGCGGTCAGCCCGGTCGGCTGGCTGAGCGAATAATTGCCGGCCTGGGCGCCGGCGATGGTGAAGCCACCAATATTCACCCGCAGATCAGCACCGACATTGGACTGGAGGAAGCTGCCGGTCGATGCGGCGCCATCGAGCATCACCGTGTCGCCGCCCAGCACGCCGACGAGCACGGGCGATCCGCCCAGCGTAGCGGTCGTGTTGCCGTCATAGAGTTTGTCGTTGGCGATCAGCCCTGCGATCGTCAGCCCGCGCCGAGTGATGTTGGCGGTGATTCCGCTCGGCTGGAAGAGCTGGTAATTGGCGGCATCTGCACCTGAAATCGTGTAACCTGCCACCGTCACAGCGATCCCGTTGCCGACATTCGCTGTGGCGAAGGTCCCGGTCGAGCCCACCGAGCTCAACACGACATCGTCACCCGAGATGACACCGAACAGGCTCGCGGCCCCCGTCAGCTGGGCAGCGGTCGTCCGATCATAGACCTTGTTCAGCGCTGAAACGTTTAGGACGTTGAGCGGTGCCGGCGTGATCGTGCCGGGTCCGGTCGCCACCGTGGGCAGCGTGTAGTTGGTGAGCAAGGTGTTCGCGCCGGCGATGAAATTGGCCTGGCTCGGGAAATTGACGGTGAGCGTGCGGTTGCCGGCATCGTCGCTGTCGAAATTGCCGATATTGCCGGGCGTCACCGTGACGCTCTCGCCCGCCACCACGCCGGTGATGGTGAACACGTCATTGGTGAGACCGATGCGCGTCTGACCGTTATAGACACGGGTGGGATTGCCCGTGATCGCGATGCTCAGCGGCGCCTTCAGGATCGTGCCGATGCCGGTCGCCACCGTGGGCAGCGTGTAGTTGTTGAGGTTGGTGCCAGGGGAGGGATTGAAGTCGCCCGGGGCAAGCTGCACCGTCACGGCCTGGGGGCCGGCATCGATGCCGCCATATTGGCCCACCGTCTGGGTGATGATGGCCCCCTCACCCGCGATGAACCCGCCCAGCGTATAGTCGCCGGGCACAAGCGTCGCGATGTTGTTGCCGTCATAGATCTTGGTGGGATTGCCGGTGATGTCGACATAGATCACGCCCGGCCCAAGGTTGCGCCGGACGATCGTCCCCAGGCCGGTGGCCGTCGCGGGAATATAGTAGTTCGACATCAGCGTGCCCGCGAAGGGATCGAAATTGCCGCCGTTCAGCACCGAAGTGACTGTCCACACACCGGCATCCGAAGAGGCATAGGTGCCGTTCGGCTGGTTGACCGCTGCGCCCTCGCCGGTGATGAAGCCGTCCACCTGATAATTGGACGGGCCCAGCGAAGCGCTGTTGTTGCCGTCATAGGTCTTGGTCGGGTTACCGATGATCGTGATATGCAGCGGCGCCGGCGTGATTTCGCCCTGGATCGTGCCAAGCGTCGGCAGGATATAGTTGGAAAGCAACGTGTTCGGCCCGGCCTGGTAATCGGACGGATTCAGCGCGACATCGACGTTCCAGATGCCGACATTCTTCGAGGCATAATTCACCCCCGATGCCTGGGTGATGAAGATCGACTCTCCAGCAACAAGGTTGCCGAGCCCGACTTGCGAGGAATCGACCACGGCGTTGGTCGTGCCATCATAGACCTTGGTCAGCATGGCGTTGCCGCTGATCGTCAGCGGCCGCGGCGTGATATTGGCGGCCAGGTTCGAGGCGAAGTTGAGGTTGTAGTTGCCGCCATCGACGCCGCCCAGCCCGATGCCCGAGATGGTGACGCCGATCGCATTGCCTACGTCCTTTTGCGCAAAGGCGATCTGCGCACCGGTGCCGGCAACCGGGATTACGTCGTCTCCGACGACGATACCGCTGATGACCAGGCCATCGGCGTTGACTGAGGCGAAGCGCGTGCCGTCATACACCTTGTCGTTGGCGACCAGGCCAGTGACCAGGATATCGCGCGGGGTGATGTTGGCGGCAAGGCCAGTCGGCTGGCTGATGACGTAATTGCCCGCACTCGCCCCGCTCAGCACGAAGCCGGTGCCCGTGACTGCAATCGCATTGCCGACATTCTTCGTCGCGAACACGCCGGTGGCACCGGCCGCATCGAGTGTCACCGTATCGCCGGGCACCACGCCGAAAATTGTCGCGCGGGCAGTATTGAGCAGAGCGGTCGTGTTGCCGTCATAGATCTTGTCGTTGGCGGTCACACCGCTGATCAGGATCTTGGCCGCATTGATCAGTCCCGCTCCGGTTGCGGTGGTGGGCAGGATATAGTTGGTGAGCAGCGTGCCGCTGCCCGCAGAGAAATTCGGTGCCTGCAATGTGGCGTTGACCGTGCGGGAACCGGCACCGGCACTGTCATAGGCCGCGCTCGCCGCGCCGGTGATCGTGATGCTTTCACCCGAGACCACGCCGGTCAGTTGGAAATTCGCCGATGTGAGCGCGACGGCCGTGGTCGCGTTATAGGTCTTGGTCGGTGTGCCGATGATCCCGGCGGTCAGTGCCGCGCGGTCGATGGTGCCCACCGCCGCGGTGACCATGGGCGTGGTGACGCTATAGCCATAGACCGGGACGCCGCCGCGGTTCGCCAGGAAGTTGCTGGCAGTCACTTCGATCCCGTTGCCGGCATTCTTCGAGGCGTAGACCCCGTCGAGCGTGAAATCGTCGCCATTGACCAACCCGGTCAGGTTCACGTTGCTCGCGCCCAGCACGATGTCGGGCGTGCCGTCATAGGTCTTGGTGACTGCGCCGAGCGTGAAACTGACGCTGGGCGCCTCACGATATTTGCGGCTGTTGCCAGTCGTCGGCGCGCCGGTGGCGTTGAGATAGTCGTAGAGATAGTAATCCGGCGTCAGGCCGCCGTCGCTCGAATTGGCGGCATCGTCGCTCACGATGGACCAGGTGCCGCCGCTCGAGCTAACAGCGCCTGCCCCAGCCAGATTGGTGAAGCTGGCGCCCACAATGTCGACATTGCCAGTGCCGCTCAGCGATCCCCCGGCGTTGATCGTCACTGCGCCAGCGATCTGCGCAAGCACTGCTCGACCCGAAACGGCCGCGCCCACGCTTAGCGCGCCCCGCGCGTTGAGCGTGATGTCTCCCGGTCCGGTGATCGCGGCATTGATCGCGATATTTCGATAGGCATCGATGGTGAGGTTGCCTGTCGGCTGGGTCCAGACGATCGGCGAAGCGACGGTGATATCGCCCACCCCGCCGGTCCCGCCGGCGGTGGTTTGCACCATGACCGTAGAGCCGCCCGCATTGAGCGAGGTCACGATCCCGGTCGCTGCGGCGGCATCGATCACCAGGTCATCCGGATCGATCAGCCAGGTGCCGCCGGCGCCCGGCAGGATCGTGGCCGCGCCGAGATCGAAGCGATGCCCCGACGTCTCGATCAGCCCGCCCCCGCCCGGGCCGCCGGTGCTGATCCGCGCGCCATCCGCGATCGCAGTGCTGTAGGCCAGCCCCTCGCCGGTGCCATAGCCGGACGTGCCGACCAGCACCTGTCCTCCACGCGTGCCCACCGCGGACAGGTTGGCGGTTCCCGCCAGGATTATTTCATGGCCGTTGACGCCGATCCGCCCGCCGCTGCCATCGGCGTTCACTGCCTTGAGCGTGCCGGATACTTCCACCTTGCCCTGCGGCGCGGTGAGCCAGAGTTGACCATCGATCGTCGCGGATCCGGTGGCCTGGATCAGTCCGTCGCGATTGCCGGCGAGCGCGAAGATGTTGCCGTTCACCGCGCGCAGCGCGACCGAAGCGGCTTCGATCCGGCCGGTTTGGGTCACGTCGCCACGCCCGCCGGCGATGGAGACATAGATGCCGTCCGACTTGCCATCGGTGGCGGCGAGCAGCACCTCGTCGGCGGCCGCCAGCGTTACATGGCCCTGCCCGGCCACGATGGAGCCGCTATTCTCCACCGCGCGAGCGATCATCACCACGCTACCAGTCCTTGAGACGATCGATCCGGCATTGACGATCGCGCCGTCGGAACTGCCCTTCGCCGTCAGCGCGCCGCCGGCCATGAACACATCGCCGTCGATCGCCCGGGTCGAGGCGATGAAGCTGCCGCCGGTGATTACCTGCCCGCCTGGGCCGACGACCACGCCATGCGGGTTCATCAGATAGACCGATCCCGTCGCGGTCAGCATGCCGTCGATCCGCGACAACGTGCCGCCATTCACCCGGTTGAGCGTGGCGCCGCTGCCGTTGAGGATCGAGACCTGATGATCGGCAGCGATCGAGAAATCATGCCAGTCGATCACCCCGCGATCCGAGCTCTGAGTGATCGTCATCGTCGACGGACCGGGTTGGATCGTGCCGCTCCCCGCAGTGAACACGCCGCCGCTCGGCAGGGGCGGAGCGCTTTGTGCGAAAGCCGGTACCGCGGTCGCCAGGAGTATCGCCGCGCCAAGCAGCGCGGCCGCCTGCCTTCGCCCGCTTCGTGCCTGATCTCGAAGAGCAAGTGTACTGCTGCCCAACAGAGCTACACGGCACGAAACAACGCGGGTCATCAGCAACCTCCGCTTCGTATCGGTTTTGTTCACATATGCTGTAGGGAAGAACGCCCCTATTCAAGCAAACCTAGAGAGATGCTTGAAGTTCCTGCGGAACCGAGATTTTTATCGCGTCCGCAATGTTCATCATATTCAGGACAAAGGAAGAGTCGCCCCTGAGCCGGGAGGCTTCGCGCGGATCGTCTCACGCACGTCGAGCATCGGCCGCCGGGAAACGGTGACGCCTTCTAGAGCACATAATGTGCTCCAGGCCACGGCCGTCCGGTTCGAATTTTGACGGACCAGCATGCGACTGTTTGGTCGGCCGAGGGCCGAACCGCATCCACTAAGGCGTTGAACAGGGTCGGCATCGTACACACTTTTGCATATTCGGACGTACTCCCCAGAAATCATGCTATTGGTAAGTTAGCTCGTCAGATGGAGACGAGTGATGCGGCGAAGCCGATTCACCGAGGATCAAATCATAGCCGTGCTGCGCGAGCATTAAGCTCGCCTGAAGGCCGCCCACCTGTGCCGCAAGCATGGGATCAGCGATGCGACGTTCTACAACTGGAAGTCGAAGTATCGCGGGATGAGGGTGCCGGAGGCGGCGCGGCTACGCACGCTGAAGGATGAGAACCGTCGGCTGAAGAAACTTCTGGCGGAGTCGATGCTGGACGTGTCGGCACTGAAGGATTTGCTGGGAGAAAACTGACCCGGTCTGTGGATCGCTACGCTGCGATGGAGAGGCTGATGGCCGGTCACGGCTTCTCCGAGCCTCGTGCCAGCAGGCTGATCGGGGTCAACCGGTCGGCATGGCGATATGAGCCGCTTCGCGGGAAGGCTGTTGGCGCGGTGATCGGGGCGCGCCGGGCGCTCCCTTCTCCGCTTCAACCCGGACTACCCTTCGCGCGGCCGCTCATCTCCGCCTCCGCTTGCCGCTGGCAGGCTTGCCCGGCCCGGCTTTGCCAGGTCGCGCCCACGCCTTCAGCCGATGCCGGGCGAGATAGGCGGCAAGCGACTGGCTTGTGCGCATAACCATGGCGTTCGCCTTGCGCGCCAGCCGCCCATGCAACAGCGCTGAGAGCGCGCCGCGATATTCGAGCCGGTGGATCAGCAACGTTCCGGCACCTCTGGGTTCGAGCGTATAGGACTCGATCGTCAGGAAGATCCGCCGGACGCCGCTGCGCCATTCGAAGCAGCGCTCGGGATCGAGCCGGGTAATCGTCGCCGGCGCCAGTAGAATGCGGACGCGCGCGAGCGAGGACGAATACGTATAGGCGATCTCGCCCAAGCCGGGTTCGCCCTTCAACCGGACAAAGGGATGCCAGGCGGCATAGTTGTCGAAGTCCATCAGCAGTTGCCAGACCGACGCCGGCGATGCTCCGAGCGAGATCTCGCGTTCCGCTTCCACCATCATTCCTGCTCCCGATAGGCAAGCAGGCGCAGCGCGTTGAACACGACCAGCAAGGTCGACCCTTCATGTGCGGCGACCGCGGGGCCGATACCGAGGCCGAGGATCGTCGCCGGCACCAGCAGCGCCACCACACCCAGGCTCACGAACAGGTTCTGTCGGATGATCCGGCGGGTCCCCCGGCTCAAGCCCACCGCGAAGGGCAGATGCGCGAGATCGTCGGCCATCAGCGCCACGTCGGCAGTCTCGAGCGCAACGTCCGAGCCCGCGGCACCCATCGCGATGCCGACTGTTGCGTTGGCCATGGCGGGGGCATCATTGACCCCGTCGCCGACCATCGCGACGCTGCCCTGGTTCCGCAGCTTGCGGATCGCGCCGACCTTGTCGTCGGGCATCAGGTCGCCCCAGGCTTCATCGATGCCGACTTCGTCGGCGATGGTCTCCGCAACCCTTTGGTTGTCACCCGAGATCATGATCATCCGAGTCATGCCGAGCGCGCGCAGCCGGGCGAGCGCGTCCTTCGCAGCCTTGCGCGGGGTATCCATCAGGCCGATCGCGCCGAGATCGCGCTCGCCCTGGCGCACCACCATCGTCGTGCGGCCTTCGGCCCGCAATTTCTCGATCGCCTTCGCCATGGCGCCCGACAGCGGCGCGATCCCGTCCGCGCCGAACATCTCGGCCTTGCCGATCGTCACGCGCTCGCCATCGATTGTGGCGGTGACGCCGCGCCCGGTCAGGCTTGCGAGGTCGCTCGCGACCGGCAACGCTCGTTCGCCGAGGCGCTCCGCGCCGTCGCGCGCGATCGCCCGGGCGAGCGGATGGTCGCTGAGCTTCTCGACCGCCACCGCGATCGCGAGCAGGGCTTGCCCATCGACGCCGTCGGCCGGCACGACATCGGTGATCCGGGGACGCCCCTCGGTAAGCGTGCCGGTCTTGTCGAAAGCAATCGCAGTCAGTGAGCCGAGATTCTCGAGCGGCCCGCCGCCCTTGATCAGCACGCCGCCACGCGCAGCCCGCGCCACGCCCGACAGGACTGCGCTCGGCGTCGCGATCGCCAGAGCGCAGGGGCTGGCGGCGACCAGCACCGCCATGGCGCGGTAGAAGCTGTCGCGAAACGGCTCGTCGATCACCACCCAGGCGAACAGCAGCAGCACGGCCAACCCAAGAACGGCGGACACGAAGATCCGCTCGAACCGATCGGTGAAGCGCTGGGTCGGCGACTTCTGGGTTTCGGCCTCGCTGACCAGCTTGACCACCTTGGCGAGCGCGCTGTCGGTCGACTTGCGAGTGACTTCGATCTCGATCAGCCCGCCGCCGTTGATCGTGCCGGCGAACACGCGATAGGCTGCCTCGAGCCTGTCCGGATTGGCGCGCGCCTGTGCCTCGTCCATCACCGGCCTTTTGTCGACCGGCATGCTCTCGCCGGTTACCGGCGCCTGGTTGACGCTGGTCGTGCCCTTGAGGACGAAACCGTCAGCGGCGATCCGCTCGTCGGGTCTCACCGTGACGACGTCGCCGACAAGGAGCGCCTCGACCGGCAGTCCCTGGAGCTTGCCGTCGCGTGAAACCAGCGCGGTCTCGGGCGCAAGCTCGGCCAGCGCTTCGATCGCCCGTTTGGCGCGGCCCATGGCATAATGCTCAAGGGCATGGCCAAGGCTGAACAGGAAGAGGAGCAGCGCGCCTTCCGCCCAGGCGCCGAGCGCCGCGGCGCCCGCGGCGGCGACCAGCATCAGCGTGTCGATCTCGAAGCGCTTGCGCTTCAGATTGCCGATCGCCTCGCGCAACGTAAAGAAGCCGCCGCAGTAATAGGCGCCGAAGAACAGCGCGACGGGCAGCCAGGCCGGTGCGGCAATCAGCTTCTCGATCGCAAAGCCGATGCCGAGCAGGGCACCACAGGCGAGCGCGAAGACCAGCTCGGTATTGGGGCCGAAAATGCCGCCATGTGCATGGCCGTGGTCATGCGCCTCGCCTTCGGCGTGCACATGATCCTGGCCGCCCCGATGATCGTGCTTCTTTGAAGGGGCCGGCCTTGCCGGCTCCCGGTGCCCGACGCCGAGCCGATTCAGATATTCCTGCAGCGCCTCGGCCGAGGTCCGATTGCGGTCGAACTCGATCCGCACCAGCCCGGCCGAACTGGCTTCGGCCTCGAGCACGCCGCCGACCCGCTCGAGCTGTTCGGTGACGCTGCGTGCGCGGCGTTCATGGCCGATACCATCCACCTCCCAGAGGAGATGCCCGAACTGTCCGGTGATCCTCGCGCCCGCCCCCTTCACCAGATCGCTGATCCGCGCGAGCGAGAAGGTGTTGGGATCGTAGTGGACGCAGAGCTGCGCCTCGCGGCCATCCTGCGGTGGGACGACATGCGCCTCGGCGATGCCGTCCCGGCCTTCAAGGCTGGCGATCAGTCGGGCGACGCAGGCATCCGCCGCATCGGGAACTTCGGGCAGCACGACCGGAATATCGAGACGTAGCGTAGCGCGCATCAGAGCATTTCCCTTGCAAGAATGGGAGTGGTCGGGAGCGGGGACTGGAATGCGAAACGAGCCGTCATCCCAGCGCCTCCTCGATCAGGAGCAGGACGAGGAAGCCGATGAAGAACATGGCGGAGATGAGCGGCGTGTCCCGCCGCGCATGCGCCTCCACAAGGAGTTCCTCGGTGACGAGATAGAGCAGCGCCATCAGGCCGAAGCTCAGGAAGCCGGCAATCACCACAGGCGGGAGCGTGGCGAGGGGAACCGCGGCGAGCGCGCCGAGAGGCAGCATCAGCGCGAGCAGGGCGACGATCGCGATCGCCCGCGGCTTCGAGCGCGTCTCTTCCGCCAGTTCGGTGGTCACCGACAGACCGAGAAACAGGACTTCGAGCGTCAACGCGATCGTCAGCAACAGACCGGCCTTGGCGCCGGCGAGGAACGCCAGCCCGAGGACCAGGCCATCGACGAGAATATCGAGGCCCACCGTCGCGACGAGCGCCAGCTTGCCGGCGAAGCGCTCTTCGATCCGCTTGAGGCCGAGCATGACCATGACGCCGAGACCGCCCCCGACAAGCGTCGCCATCGGCGATGCCCGATGCAGCACCGGAGGCAGGATCTCGGTGGCGGCAGCCGCGAATACCACGCCGGCCGCAAGATGCTGCATCGCGCTGACCAGCGCCTCGCCCGGCCGCCGGAGAATGGCCATGATCGATCCGAGCAGGACCGCGGCGACCGGAATCAGCGTATAGGCCAAGGCGCCCATCAGAGGATTTCCCTGGCGCTATGGAAATAGCGGCGCGTCATTTGGCACCGGCCTTGGCGGGTTTGTCCATCGAGGCGCCTCGCGCCGCGAGCCATGCCCGCATCTGAACCATCTCCGCTTCCCGGGTGGCGATGACCTTCTCGGCAAGGGCGCGTACCTGAGGATCCCGGCCGTATTCGAGTTCCGTACGGGCCATGGCGACCGCGCGCTGGTGGTGCGGGATCATCGCGCGCAGGAAATCATTGTCCGCGTCGCCGGCGGAAATCATGTTCATGGTATCGTGCACGCCGCCGCCGGCTTTATCGGGTGCCCGGGCAAACGGGCTCTCTGCGGCATGCCCCTTCGGATCGTGTGTCTCGTGAGAGTTGTGCGTCTCGCCCTGCGGCGAGCAGGCGGCGACCAGCAATGCGAGGGCAACGATCGTTCCTGTGTTCTTCATCTCGGTCTCGCTTCCGGGAGGAAAGGCCAGGTCGCCGCGCGGTTCGGAGCCGCGCCGCGACCCGGGCCGGTCAGTCGGCGGTCGCCGGCATGCCGAGCAGCACTTCGACGGGCTCGAGCGTGATCAGCCCGATCCCGCCAATATCGGCGATGCTGGAGACGAACCCGCGCAACCGGTCCTCGCGATCGACAATCTCGATCACGAGCGACCGATCCTCCTCGAGCACATGCGGCCGGTGCAGGTGCGCCGAGCGCCCGAAGCCGATCAGCGCCTGCAGCACGGTCGCTCCAGCCAGCCGGGCGTCACGCGCCCGGCTGGCCACTTCCTCGAAGGCCTTGCGATCCCCGTGAAAGGCCGCCTCGTCGGTGTAGATGCGGAGCAATTTGACGTCTGACATCTCGTCTCTCCTCAGGCTTGGGGCTGCGGCGCGGCGTCGCCGCCCTGCCCCTGCTCGCTCTCACGCTTCGCCCTGCGGCCTTCGGTCATGCCGAGGACGACCCTGGCAATGGCCGGAAGGACCAGCAGCGTGAGGATGGTTGCGGCGATCAGGCCGCCGATGACGGTGGTGGCGAGCGGCTTCTGGACCTCGGCGCCGGTGCCATGGGCGAGCGCCATCGGTACGAAGCCGATAGCGGGGACGAACCCGGTCATCACGACCGCGCGCATCTTCTCGGCCATGCCTTCGCGGATGGCTTGCGCCAGCGCGAGTCCCGCCTCGAGCCGCTCGCGGATCGCCGTCATCACGACGAGCCCGTTGAGCACCGCCACGCCGGCCAGGCAGATAAAGCCAACGGCAGCCGAGACCGAGAAGGCGATACCCGTCATGGCGAGCGTGAACACACCGCCGGCAAGCCCCAGCGGGACCGCCAGGAACACCGCCGCTGCGCGCCCAAGGCCACCCAGCGCCATGTAGAGCAGCCCGAAGATGATCGCGAAGCAGATCGGCACCACGATCGACAAGCGCTGTGCGGCCGCCTGGAGATTCTGGAACTGGCCGCCCCACTCCAGATAATAGCCGGCCGGGAGCTCGACCTGTCCGACCTTGGCCATTGCCTCGTCGACGAACGAGCCGGCATCGCGGTCGCGCAGGTTCATCTGGATCACGACGCGGCGCTTGCCATTTTCCCGCGTGATCTGGTTGAGCCCGTCAGCGAAGCGGATCTGGGCGACCTGACTGAGCGGGATCGACCGCCGCGCCCGACCGTCCTGCTGCGGCAGCAGGACAGGAAGCGCCAGCACCTCGTCGAGATTGGCGCGTGTCGTCGCCGGCACGCGCACCGCCACTTCGAAGCGGCGATCGCCCTCGAAGAGCAGGCCGGACTCGCGCCCGCCCATCGCCGCGGAGACGGTGTCCGCGACTTCCTTCAAGGTCAGGCCGTAGCGCGCGATCGCGGCGCGATCGAAGCGTATGTCGAGGGTCGGCGCGCCGCCCGTCTGGTCTGCCTTGACGCTCGCCGCGCCCCGAATGCCCTGGAGCACGCGGACGATCTCGTTGGCCGAGGCCGACATCTTGTCGAGATCGTCGCCATAGAGCTTGATCGCGACATCGCCGCGAACGCCGGCGATCAGCTCGTTGAAGCGCAGCTGGATCGGCTGGCTCAGCTCATAGAGATTGCCGAGCTGGCTGCCCGCCGCCTTCTCGATCCGGGCGAGCACCTGCTCCTTGGTGGTCACGCCGGCGGGCCATTGCTCCTGCGGCTTCAGGATGACGAACGCGTCCGAGACGTTGGGCGGCATCGGGTCGGTGGCGACCTCTGCCGTGCCGGTCTTGGAGAACATCAGTTCTACCTCGGGCAGCTTGCGCACGGCTTCCTCGACCTTGCGCTGCATCGCCAGCGACTGGTCGAGGCTGACCGAGGGTACGCGGGTAGAAGCGAGCGCCACGTTCTTCTCGTCGAGCTGCGGGATGAACTCCGAGCCCAGCAGGCCGAAGGCGGGCACCGCGGCGAGGAAGAAGGCCAGGCCGCCGATGATGAACGGCCATGGCCGTGCGATCGCCTTGTCGAGCAGCGGCAGATACCGCTCCTTCGACTTGCGGATCAGCCAGACTTCCTTCTCGGCGACGCGCCCACGAATCAGCAGTGCGACCAGGGCCGGCACCAGGGTGATCGCGAGGATGAAGGCTGCGACCAGCGCGAGCATGATGGTGATCGCCATCGGCGAGAAGGTCTTGCCCTCGACGCCGGTGAACATCAGCAGCGGCGCGAAGGCGAGCAGGATGATCGCCTGGCCGAACACGGTCGGGCGGATCATCTCCTGGCTCGCCCGCATCGTCTCTTCCAGCCGCTCGCGCAAGGAAAGCAGCCGGCCTTCATGCTCCTGGCGGTGCGCGAGGCGCGCCAGGCAGTTTTCGATGATGATCACGGCACCGTCGACGATCAGGCCGAAGTCGAGCGCGCCGAGGCTCATCAGGTTTCCGGGCACCCGGAACGCGTTCATGCCCATTGCCATCATGAGGAACGAGAAGGGAATGACGAGCACCGCGATGATCGCTGCACGCCAGTTGCCGAGCAGCAGGAACAGTGCCGCCGCGACGAGGATCGCGCCTTCGGTCAAGTTGCGTTCGACCGTCGACACGGTGGCGTTGACCAGCTTGGCGCGGTCGAGCACCACCTGCACCTTGACGCCGGGCGGCAGGGTCTTCGCGACCTGATCGAGCTTGTCGCCGACCGCCTTGGCGACGATGCGGCTGTTCTCGCCGATCAGCATCAGCGCGGTGCCGACCACCGCTTCCTCGCCGTTCATGCTGGCGGCACCGGTACGCAGATCGCCGCCGACCTTCACATTGGCGATCTGGCCGACCGTGATCGGCACGCCGCCGCGCGTCGCCGCCACTGCGTTGCGGATCTCCTCGACCGAGCGGATGCGGGCATCGGCACGGACGAGATAGGCTTCCCCGCCGCGGTTGAAGAAATTGGCGCCGACCGCGAGATTGGCGTTCTCCAGCGCCTCGCCCAGCTCGCTGTACGAGATGCCGTAATTGGAGAGCTTGACCGGATCCGGCTCGACCACGAAGGTCTTGGCATAGCCGCCGATCGAGTCGACGCCGGCGACCCCGGCTACCGTGCGAAGCTGCGGCCGGATGATCCAATCCTGCACCGTGCGCAGATAGCCGGCCTTGGCTACCGCATCGGTCAGCCGCTCACCCTCGGGCGTGAGATAGCTGCCGTCGGACTGCCAGCCGGCGTGTCCGTCGGCCTTGGGCGCGCCCTTGCCGCCCGGATTGGCATAGCCGACCGTGTACATGACGACCTCGCCAAGGCCCGTGGTCACGGGTCCGATCTGCGGCTGGACACCTTGGGGCAGGCTTTCCTTTGCCTGGGTGAGCCGCTCGCCGACCTGCTGGCGGGCGAAATAGAGATCGGTCGAATCCGAGAAGATCGCGGTCACCTGGCTGAAGCCGTTCCGCGACAGTGATCGCGTAGTTTCAAGGCCGGGAATGCCGGCAAGCGCCGTCTCGATCGGATAGGTGACGAGCTTCTCCATCTCGACGGGCGAAAGCCCGCGGTCGACGGTGTTGATCTGGACCTGCTTGTTGGTGATGTCGGGCACCGCATCGATCGGCAGCTTGGTAAGCTGCCAGACTCCGACGCCCGCGATTGCCAGGAATATGAAGAGGATCGCCCACCGTGCTCGCACGGAAAGCGCCATGATATTTGCGATCATCGCTTATTCCTCCTCGCCCACGCCCTTGCCGAGTTCGGCCTTGAGCAGGAATGCGTTGCGGGTGGCGATGGCCTGACCGGCCTGGAGGCCCGAGACGATCTCGACCCGGCCGGCGCTGCGCTGGCCGAGCCGAACGCCGACGGCGCGGAAGCCCCGGGCAGTGCGGATGAAGACGACATCGCGACCTTCGAGCGACTGGACCGCATCCTCCGGCACGACGATCGATTTGGTGAAGTCGCCCCTGGCGGGCAGCAGGCGTACCCGTACCGCAAGGCCCGGCTGCAGCCCGGCGGGCACGTCGAGCACCGCAGTCGCCGAGCGCGACTCCCCGGTCAGCGTCGGGGTGACCGCGCGAACCCTCGCCTCGACGGTACGGCCATCGGGCAGCTCGACGATCGCGCGGTCGCCGGGCGTCACGCGGGTGGCGTCGGCGGGCGCGATCGCGGCCTCGATCTGGATCTTGCTCGGATCGGCGACGCGGTAGAGTTCGGTCTCGGGCTGGACGAACGCGCCCAGCGACACCGCCTCGGCGGTGATCTTGCCCGAGATCGGGCTGGCAACGATCACGCCGCGGCCGTCGCGGGTGACATTCGCCGCACCGGCCGCCACCTGGGCGCGGCGCGCCTCGGCCGCCGCGGTCGCCGCTTCGGCCTGGGCCTGTTCGAGCTCCACCCTGGCCGAGACACGCTCCTTGTAGAGATATTGCTCGCGAGCGAGCGCCTTTTGCGCCTGCACGACCTTGGCATTGGCGACCGAGCGATCAGCAGCGATCTGCGCCGCGTCGCGGCTTTCGACGATCGCCAGCGCCTCGCCGGCGCGGACGGGATCGCCAAGCCGCTTGAACACGCGAGTGACCGCGCCGGCTGCGCGTGCGGTGACGATCGCCTCGCCCGAGGGCGCATGAGCGACAGTCGCCTGCGACACGATCTCGGCACCCAGGCCGCCACGCTTGATCGCCTCCGTCGCGATACCGGCCTGGCGGACCGCATCCTCGGTCATCGCGACGCTGTCGGGCAGTGCTTCGGCGGCCGCATCCCGCTTCGGCGCCTCGGCACCGATCGGCGCGGCGGGCCCCGATTTCCATTGGGCCATGCCATAGCCGCCCAGTGCCGCGACCAGCGCGATGCCGGCCGCGCCGCCCAGAAGGCGCTTGTTCTCATTCGTCATCGATTGTCTCCGGAAACTGCGGGCGCCGGCGCGATCAGGCGCGCCAATCGGGCCTCGGCATCATGATATTGGGCAAGGGCATTGACCGCGGCGTTACGGGTCTCGGCGAGAGTGCGCTCGGCCTCGAGCAGCACAAGCTGATCGAACTTGCCCCGCCCATATCCGAGCCGCGCGATGCGAGCGGCTTCGGTCGCGGCGGCCAGCGCAGGGCCTGATGCCCGGACACTCGCCTCGGCATTGTCGCGATCGCGTCGGGCATTGGCGATGTCCTGCTCGGCGTCGAGCTTGGCCGCCCACTGGCGCGCATCCGCCTGGTCCCGTTCGGCGCGTGCCTGGGAAATCAAGGCCCGCCCATTGTTGAAGAAGGGCAAGGGCACCGACACGCCCAACACCGCCGCCGTGTCGCCGGTGGCGGACAGGCGCCGCGCGCCCGCGCTCACCGTCAGGTCAGGCACGCGCTGGCTGCGTGCCAGCCGGACATTTGCATCCGCGATGCGCAGGTCCGCTCGGGCCGCCGCAAAGGCCAATGTTCCCTCGGCGCGCGGTTCACTCGCCGGGCCATAGCCTCCGGTCCGCTCGAACCAGGCTTGGTCGAGCGGCGTATTCACCGCCCGCCCGGTCAGCAGCGCGAGATTGCTCCGCGCCACCTGATAGGCGCGCTCGGCGCGCTCCAGGTCGGTCTGCGCGTTGATCCGGTTGACGGAAGTGCGCTGCTCGTCGATCGGCGAGCTCTCGCCGACCATCACCCGATCCTTGGCTACGCGCAGCGCCTCATCCGCGATCTTCAACTGGTCCCGGGCGATACCGAGCCGGCGTTCGGCCGCCACGGCCTCGATATAGGCCCGGGCGACCTTCAGCCGGACATCGGCCAGCGTGATCGCGGCGTCGAGCTGTGCCCGGCCGATCCGCGCATCGGCGACGCCGACCCGCGCACCGCGCTTGCCGCCCAGCTCGACCGGCATCGAGAAGGTGACCGTGGTCTCGGCCTGGCCGAACCCGCGATAGGGGCCAGTGCCGACGACGTTCTCGGACTGGGCCGAGACCGAAGGATTGGGCCGCAGGCCGGCAACGGTGCGCGCGGATTCGGACGCCCGCACGCCGGCGGCGGCAGCCTCGTTGGAGGGAGAGGACAGGCCGGCCTCGGCCAGCGCCTCGTCGAGCGTTAGGGCGTCCTGCGCGCCCGCGGGCGGCGGTGACGTCTGCGCCTGCGCGATACCCGCACAGGACGCCGCGGCAAGCAACGCCGCGACAAATCGATGCATGTAGGAAACTCCTGACTGTCAGACATGCCCGCGCGAACAGAGTCCGGCGGGAGCGTGACGGTCAGGCTTGTGGCGGTCTCAGCGCCGGGTCGGCGGTCGCTGCCGGCAGGAAATAGGCAGGCGCCGGCGTCAGCCGCGCCTTGGCGACCGCGCGTGCAAACGGCGCGTCCTTCACGATCTTGGGCACGACCTGATGGCCGTGGCAGCCGCCATGATGATGGGGATAGCCCTTGTCGCCATCGGCGGGGACCTGATCGGCATCGCCGTCGGCATGCCCCATATCGACAGCGGTCTGGGTGTCGACGCAACCTAGCGGAACCTCGGTCGCATGCGCCAGCGACGTCGCGAACAGCGACATCGCGACCATGCAGATGGTCAGCAGGGTCCAGAGGGAGCGCATCGGGCCTGCCTTAGCAGCTGTCCGGCGAAGTTCCAAGCCGCGGCACATACGAAGCCGGCGGCGGCGTGACGAGGCCAATCCGGCCGGGTGCTGATCGGTACCCGGAAAGTCGAGCGCAAGAACAACAAACTGATCGCGAGTACGACCGGCATATCGGGCCCGGGCAGAGCGATCAATGCCGCCAGTGCGCCCGCGGCGAGCAGGCCGACGTTCGACGCGACATCGTTGCGCGAGCATTCGAAGATGCTGCTCAATGCAGCGAACGGCGTTTCCCTCGAGGCTGTGGTCGCGACAACCGAGGTGAAGATCCACGCCTCAGCCACCGACAGCTTTTAGGATCGCCAATCGGCGGCCGAATGTCGATAATTGGGGCGCATTTCCGTCTGACAGGAGGCCCGCAGCATGGTCAGGCGATTTACTATCAACCGGCGCCCAGCCGAGGACGTTCTGGATAACTCCACTAGCTTTCTAGCGTGCTGCGATCGCCTGGATTTCCACCCGCAGATTGGGCTCTGCGAGACCTGCGACGATGACCATTGTCGTCGCGGCGGCATGCCCGGCAAATCGACGTTCGCGCTCTTCCCGATAGAAAGGGACCAGATCGGGGCTGGTGATGAAACCGTCCACCTTCACCAGATCGGTCATGTCCATGCCAGCGTCCGCCAGCACCGCCTCGAGATTGTCCCAGGCCAACGCTATCTGCCGTTCCGGATCGGCGGGAACGACACCGTCCCGTGTCACCCCGACCTGTCCGGAAACATGGAGCCAGCGCGCGCCGGCCGGCACGGAAGCACCATGGCTGTAGCAGGAAAATGGCGGCGCGATCGTCGCCGGATTGTGCAGCGTGATCGTCACTGTGCGGTTCCGATCACGCCGTCGATCTCCGCTTGGGTGAAGCCGTATTTCGCTACCCGCGCACGATGATCGGCCGAGCCCAGATACTGGCGAAGCTGCTTGTTCACCGCATCAAGGAGGCCCCGATTATCCTTGGAGAAGGAGAACGCGCCGACCGGTGCATCGCTCGAGGTGCCGGCATCGACATCGATCGATTCCAGCGCGGGGTTGGCACCCGCGATGGCGCGGCTGCCGATCGCGGTACCAGGGAAGGCATCGATTTCCTCCGCCATCAGCGCCGCGACACCCTCTGGCTGACTCTTGAGGATCACGATCTGGCTGTCGGTGACACCCACCGCCTTCGCCGCGGCATATTGGATCTGCTCCCGAATGAGGCCAAGCCGGGCGTCATTACGCGCCGCGACCGCTTCGTAGCTGGTCAGTGCCTTCGGATTGCCCGATCGGACAACGAACCCATCGCCGATCGTCCAGATGGGATCGCTGAACGCCACTTCCCGCGCACGTTCTTCCGTAACGTAGATGGGGACGTTCATGTCCCAGCGCCCCTCCTGGACACCCGGCAGCAATTCTCCAAACGAGGTGAGGTGATACTCGATCGACGTCACGCCGATCGCGCGCAGGACCGCTTCCGCGACCTCTATATCCGCGCCGGTTGGCCGCTTGTCATCGCCGGTCCAGTAGAAGGGCGGCTCTTCGATATAGGCAATTCTGACGTTCATGGTCTTCTCGCTAACGGGCTTTGGGTATCCAGGCGCTGCCGTGCGATCGATGCGCGATGGACAGCACAGTCATTGGGGGAAGATAGAGCGCGTGCAGAAGCCATAACAGACACAGTATCGGCCTCTTCGGGCATAACAGATTCTTGGCTGCCGGGATGCGGGGCGCTACCAAGCGACATCGTCAACCACTTCCCTTCCCGATAGTCCCCTATGTACCGATACGAGCAGCTGGCCGAGTTGATCATCCGCATGATCGACAATGGCGCCCTCCCGCAGGGATCTCGCGTTCCCTCGGTGCGCGCATTGAGCGCACTATATAGCGTCAGCATCTCGACTGCCTTGCAGGCCTGCCGAAACCTCGAGGATCGCGGAGCAATCGTCGCGCGGCCGCGATCGGGCTTCTATGTCGCACCGAAGCAGCGCAACGCACTTGACCTACCATCTGCTTCTCGTCCCCGCGCGAAATCGTCTACCGTATCGATCAGCGGTGCCGTCGCGGGGTTGCTCGAACATTCCTCGAACCCCGCATTCCTGCCATTCGGCTGCGCCGTGCCCGATGGCGCACTGCTGGAATCTAAGAAACTCGATCTCGCGCTCGCACGTGCAGCTCGCCAGCGTGGCACGCGGTACAATGTCTACGGCACCCCGCAGGGCGACCCGGCGCTCCGCGGCGAGATCGCCAAACGCGCCATCCGCGTCGGGCACATGCTCGCGCCGGATGATGTAGTGATCACGAGCGGCTGCACGGAGGCATTGACGCTGGCGCTGACCGCCGTCGCCAAACCCGGCGATACGATCGCGGTCGAATCCCCCACCTATATGGGATTGCTGCACACTCTGGAGATGCTCGGGTTGAAGGCGCTCGAGCTGCCAACCGATCCCGTCCGCGGCATCGATGTTCTCGCGGTTGGCCGCTTTCTCGAAACGGAGCGGGTGGCTGCGTTTGCCATTGCCTCAAGCTTCAACAATCCGCTCGGCTCGATGATGGCCGAAGCCGACAAGCGGGCGCTGCTCGATCTCCTGCAACGGCATGACATCCCGCTCATCGAGGACGATGTCTATGGCGATCTCTATTTCGGCCTGGAGCGGCCTAAGCCATTCATCGCGCTCGATGGGGGTGCCAATACGATCTATTGCAGCTCGTTCTCGAAGAGCCTGGCGCCCGGCTACCGGATTGGCTGGATCGCGGCGGGCGGCCGCTCCCACCAGGTGATGGAGCGCAAGCTTGCCTTCAGCCTGTGCGGCGCTGTCCTGCCACAGGTCGCGCTCGCCGAATTTCTCGCGAGCGGCGGCCATGACGCCCATCTGCGCCGTGTCCGCCAGCTGCTGCAGGGAACGCTCGCGAGCATGGCAGATGGGATCGAGGCAAGTTTTCCGCCGGAAACGAAGATGAGTCGTCCTTCCGGTGGTTTTGTTCTGTGGCTCGAATTGCCGAAGCCTTTCGATTCACGCGCGCTCTTCGACCGGGCGCTCGAACAAGGCATCTGTTTCGCGCCCGGCGACGTGTTCTCGGCCAGCCGGCGGTTCAGGAATTGCCTCCGCCTGAGCGCCGGACATGGCTGGGACGAGCGGATCGCGGATGGAGTGCGCCGTCTGGGCTTGCTCGCCCACGGATTGCTCTCGGCCGGATAGCTCGATCCACACGAACTCGGAGCTTTGCTCTCGCGCCGCTGAGCCCACAATCCAGGCTCGCGCGAACGGGCACGACATGGCTCGGAACAGGCTCTAAGAGCGCAACGTGCCCAGGCTGCGCCCCAACAGCCGATGGCCCTCTTTCAAAGCAGCCATGATCCTGTGGTTCACCCGTCGCAGTTGGGCCTTGCGGCACTAATGGGTTGGACCGCACCGTTCCAGAGCAACGCGGTCGAAACCACATAGAGGGCCAGGAAACCGAGGTTGAAGGCCGCGCCGCCCAGCCAAGTCGCAACTGGTTCGGGCGCTACGAACGCAAGTCCGGTCCCGATGCCGACCAGCGATACCGGATTCGCGATCAGCGCAAACCAACGCGGCCAGGCCGTCATGCCCAACATGATCGCAGCGCCAAGCCCGAGAAGCGCCAGTCCGAGCGTGGCTACCGGCGGCAACCAGGCGACGCGCAGCACCGTGTCGAACTGCGCACCCAGGCCGAGCATCGCGGGATGCGCCTCTGGCGGCATCGCAAGCATGGTCTTGTAGACCACTATCCCGACATCTGCGACCAGCGCTCCCGCCGCCAACCGCTGTTCGGAGGAAGGCAGCATGCGATCAAGGCCACTGAACGGTATCTGGTCCGTATAGGTGCCGAGCAGCAGTTGTACTGATCAGTAACCAGTTGCCCGTTCATTTCGGTCGTGCGATGCTGCTTGAGTCAGATCGAGAGGGGGCAAGGATGCGTACAGGTATTCTGATCGGACTGGCTTTGGCCGCCATGATTGCTTCATCGGCGCGGGCCTCGGAGACCGTCACCTACACCTATGATGCCAAAGGCCGGCTGGTGAAGGTCGAGCGCTCGGGCACGGTGAACAACGGCGTCAAGGCCGAATACACCCATGACAAGGCCAACAACCGCAAGAACGTGAAGGTCACCGGCTCGCCGAACCCGGCGCCCTGATCTCGCGCGGCGCCCTCTGCGCCCGGATTGATGCTCACAAGATCAAAAGAGGGGGATTCATGCTGAATCACATCGGGCCCGTGCGCCCGCGCGGCCGCCGTACCGTCACCAGGCTGCTCGCCTGTTCGATCCTCACCACCACGGCGATCGGCGGCGCCGTACTCGGCCCCGTCGCCAGGGCGCAGACCGCAGCCACCGTGCCGGTGCGCGAGTCGATCGATGCGAACGGCGTAGACCTGTTCCTGGGAACGATGAATGCCGATGGGCCGGCACTGTCGGCCGGCCAGTCGGGCGCGCAGGGACTGGCCTACAAGCTGATCTTCCGCGGCGGCGGCTCGGGCGACAACCTGATGGCTTCGCTGAGCGTCAGCGGCAGCAGCGTCGTTATCTATATCGGCGGCAAGGCCGATCGCTTCACCGTCTCGGGCAGCACCTATACGGGCACCGAGGGGAACGGGACCAGACTGTCGCTGAGCGGCAATGTCTATACCTACATCATGGCGGACGGCAGCGTCGCCCATTTCACCAAGAACTATGTCGGCGCCTATCCCTATGGCACCACGACCGGCCTCATTACCGACCTCACCCGCCCGGGGGGCGAGGTGCTGACCTACAGCTATGACGGCACCACCTATTGCGCGGCGAACAAGCCCAGCGGCGGGGGCTATATCTGCACCCAGACCAAGACGGCCTACCGGATCGGCAGCGTCACCAACAATTCCAAATATCGGCTGAACTACCTCTATGGGAACTGGGATAGCCTTGACTGGGACCCGGATCAGGTTCCGAACAACACCTATTGGACAGGCTGGGGCGATATCACCGCCGTCTCGATGACGAATACGGCGGTGCCCGGGGCAAGTGTACGAACGCAGAGTTTCGGCTCCAGCGGCGGCGTCTACAACGTCACGGACGAGATCGGCAGGACGACAGGCTATCGCTCCAGCGCTGGTGGCCTATTGGGCATCACCCGGCCCGGCAGCAGCGCCGAGGATGTTACGGTGACCTATTCCGGTGGCCGGGTTTCGGCGGTGACCACGGCGGCCGGAACGACGAGCTATTCGTCCTATGATTCGAGCGGGGTGCGCTATGTGACGGTCACCCCGCCCAACGCGGGCGCGACCAACTACACATTCGACATCGCATCGCAGCGGATGACGTCGAGGATCGATCCGCTCAGCCGGACGACCAGCTGGCAGTATGATGCGAGCGGCCGCGTGACGCGCATTACGCAGCCTGATGGGAACTACACCCAGCTCACCTATGACAGCCGCGGCAACGTGACCGAGAAGCGTGCCGTGGCGAAATCGGGGTCCGGGCTCGCGGACGTCGTGACGCCCGCCGATTACGACGCGTCCTGCATCTCTGCCGCCAAGTGCAACCAGCCCAACTGGACGAAGGATGCGAAGGGCAACCAGACCGATTACACCTACAACACCAGCACCGGCAACCTGCTGACCGTCGCCGCACCTGCTGCGACCAGCGGCGGCACGCGCCCGACCACCACGTACAGCTACACGACCGTCAATGGCGCGCAGCAGGTGAGCAGCATCTCCGCCTGCCAGACCAGTGCGTCCTGCGCGGGCACGGCCGACGAAGTGAAGATCAGCATTTCCTATGACATCAACGGCCTGCCGAATGTCGTCAGCAAGGGCGCCGGCGATGGCTCGCTGACGGCAACCACGACCATCGCCTATGACGATGTCGGCAATGCGCGGACGGTGGACGGGCCGCTCCCGGGCACTGCGGACACCACGCGCTATCGCTATGATGCGGCACGCCAGTTGGTCGGCGTCGTCAGTGCGGACCCGGATGGCGCCGGGCCGCTCAAGCCTCGCGCGCAGCGCACCACCTATGATCCGAAGGGTCGGGTGACGTTGACCGAGACCGGCAACGTCAACAGCCAGAGCGACGGCGATTGGGCCGGCTTCACGAGCCTGCAGCAAGCCGCGACCGACTATGACGGCGTCGATCGCCCGGTGAAGCAGACGGCCAGCGCCGGCGGCACCATCTATCAGGTGACGCAGCGCAGCTATGACGCGGCGGGCACCTATGACTGTTCCGCGGTGCGGATGAACAGCGCGACCTGGGGCTCGCTGCCCGGCGCCTGCACGGCGACCACCACCGGCGCGGCGGGACCGGACCGGATCACGCGCAATCTCTACAACAGCGCCCGCGAAGTCACCACGGTCCAGACCGCCTATGGCACCGCCGACCAGGCGAACGAGGCAACAAGCGCCTATACGAACAACGGCAAGCTGGCGAGCGTGACCGATGGCGAGGGCAACAAGACCAGCTATGAATATGACGGCTTCGACCGGCTGTCGAAGACCTCCTACCCGGTGACGACCGCCGGCTCGGGCACCAGTTCGGGCAGCGATTACGAGCAGCTCGGCTATGACGCGGCGAGCAACGTCACTTCGCGCCGCCTGCGCGACGGGCAGACGATCACCTATGGCTATGACAATCTCAATCGCGTCACCAGCAAAGTCACGCCGGGCAGCGCGCCCAATTGGGATGTGGCCTATAGCTATGACCTGCTGGGCCGGGTGACCAATGCCACGGGCGATGGGTGGGCAGTCAACGCATTCACCTATGACGCGCTCGGACGCGTAGTCACCGAGCAGAATTATAATGCTCCGACCTATCATGCCTATGACCTGGCGGGCCGGCAGACGCGGCTCACCTGGTACGACGGCTTCCATGCCGATTACGACTATTATGTCACCGGCGAGGTGACCGCGATCCGCGAGAATGGCGCAACTTCGGGCGCGGGCGTGCTCGCGACCTATGCCTATGACGATCTCGGCCGGCGGACCAGCGTGACACGCGGCAACGGGACGACGACGAGCTATGGCTATGACGCGGTGTCGCGGCTTACGTCGCTGACCCAGGATCTGGCGGGTAGTGCCTATGACTTCACGCACGGCTTCAGCTACAATCCGGCGGGGCAGATCGCCTCGCTGACTCGCTCGAACGATGCCTATGCCTGGAACGGGCATTACAATGTCGATCGCGGCTATGGGATCAATGGCCTCAACCAGGCGACGAGCGCGGGCTCGACCAGCATCGGCTATGATGGGCGCGGCAACCTGACCAGTTCGGGCAGCTCGGGCTATGGCTATACGGTGGAGAACCAGCTGGTGTCCGGGCCGGGTGTCACGATGAACTACGAGCCCGGCGGCGGGCAGTTGCTGCAATCGTACAACACCGGCACGGGAGTGGACACGCGCTTCCTCTGGTCTGGCAGCCAGATGATAGGGGAAATCAACGCGGGGTCGGCCTGGACACTTATCAAGCGCTACGTGCCGGGCCCGGGCGTGGATGAAACGGTGACATGGTACGAAGGCTCGGGCACGAGCGACCGGCGCTGGCTGCATACCGACGAGCGCGGCTCGGTCGTCGCGGCGACCAACGGCTCGGGCAACGTCATCGGCGTGAACAGCTATGACGAGTACGGCATCCCGGCTGCCGGCAATATCGGGCGGTTCCAGTATACCGGCCAGGCCTGGCTGCCCGAACTGGGCATGTATTATTACAAGGCCCGCATCTACTCGCCGACCCTGGGGCGGTTCATGCAGACAGACTCGGTTGGCTATACCGCCGGCTTGAATCTTTATGCATATACCGGGGGAGACCCAATCAATCTCATTGACCCGACCGGCCATGATGTAACCTGCAATGACGGATACATAATTTCTTCCGAAAACAAGATGGATGAACCTTGCGTCGACCATGGAGGAGTTGACTCGAATTCCTTCACGAATGGACCTGGAACGCACAGTTATGGGATTTTTAGCGGAAGTATTTTGTTCGGGATCAGCGGCGGTGATTTTGGTATATCTTCTGCTCTGTCTGGCGGTGGCTGGGGCGCTCAAACAACACAAGCAACAAATCCGAACATATCGCAAGAGGACCGAGGCTGCCCGTCCTCAGGGCTCCCTTCGACAGGTGCCAGTGGCGTGTGGGGTGGAGCATCAATCGAGGCCGGCATCGGTGCGGTTGGCGCGGGAGGACAAGCGTCTGTATCTAGACTGAGATTTGATAACGGCACGGTTGTCAATTACATGACTACCGGCGGGTTCGCTGGAACCCTCAACCAAGGTAAGGGTCTCACCTTGGGCGCGGCTGCGGGTATAGGCGGCGGGTTGACGTTCTCCAACGCGGGTAGCCCTAGTGACCTGACCGGAGAGGCCATGACTTACAACGTCAATGTTGCCATTTTCAGTGGAAGCCTGTCACTTGGTAATGGCGGCATATTTAGTCTCAACTTAGGAATTGCCAAGGGGTTGGGACTTGATGTGAGTGGATACAAAACGAACACTAAGATTTTGTCTACCGGCTGCTATCCACGCTAGCACAGTTTTTTCTGGGATGAGCGTCATGAAAGAGATTTGGTTCAAGAAAATACTGTGGGGCTATATTCCATCCAATTGGAAGGGATGGGCCTCTATTTTTGCTTTGTTGCTCCTATTCGGTATCATGTATGCTGTGGTATCACTATTGATACACTTGTCTCACCGGAATGATCTAGACTTTTTACCATTTTTTTCCGCTTTTCCGGTGGTAATCGTGGGCTGGATAATCGCCGCGCGTCACAGTTGAATATCGGCTGGAGCTACGGATAGCAAAGGAGCATTGCCTCACCAGGCCATACACATCTGATCCCAGTCCGGGTTGGCGAGGCGGTGCTCGCAATCAACAGCTATGACGAATATGGCGTCCCGCCAGCGGAAATCAGAATCACTTCCAATATGCCAGCCGCTCCGGAAACCGCGATTTACATCATGCTTGAGCCGGGCCGCCACCCGGATCGCGCCCGCCCGATCGCGCCCGATCGGGCGGTGCCTGCGCCCTAGCTCACCGTCAGCCCCGTCAGAGCTTCCATGAGCTGCGTATTGTCAAACACAACCAGCGGGCGCCCGGTCTGGTCGTTCACCTGCTCGAACCGCCGCTGCAGGGCCATGATTTCCAGGGCGAGAAACATCAGTACCGAGTGGAGCGGGTTCCCCGGCGTCGTGCCCCGCGCCGGCACGATGCCGATCAGCGAGGGCGGCACCCGGTGCGCGGCAAGCACGTCGTCGCGCGTCGCCGTCTTGATCCCCAGGAATTCGTCCTTCGCACCCACTTCGGCGATCGGCAGGATCTTGAGGCTGCCCTCCTTCCCGCCTGGCGCATGCACGAACAGATTCTTGAGGCGCTTTTGTCACCGGCGAAACCACCGCCGTACCTTGGAGTGGCTCTTTCGGTTATGGAGGGTCGCTGGGCGGACAGGTCGGAGTGGCGAAGGACCTTCAGTCATTTGCTGGAGAGTATAGCGTAATCGGCTTGGGCGTTGGTCCCGTCGCCGTTAACTACTCCTTCACCAGAGGAAACATTCTATCACCCATATCGGTTTCCGCTGGCCCGGCGATAAACATGATACCATGGCCACCGCTGCCGGTAAGTGGACATTACTCTCAAGGTAAGACAGAATTACTCCCATTACCATTTACGAACATGAGTGAATGCTAATGATTATACATAGAGGTGCGCTACTAGCATTTATTTTGCTATCCATTGCAATCACGATTGCATCGTGGATGACTAATTTCTTGCCTTTAATATACATGACGCCTTTGCTTATACTATGCGGAATGACATTTATATTGCGTTGCCCGGCGTGTAACCATTCACCTTTTGTCTGGAAGCTTGGGCCGTTTCAGGTGGGCGTTCCTTGGGTGCGCAGAAAATGCCCCAACTGTGGTGAAGGAATCACATAGAGTTTGGATGCCATGACGAATACGGCATCCCGGCTGCCGGCAGTATCGGGCGGTTCCAATATACCGGCTAGGCCTGGATGCCCGAGCTGGGCATGTATTATTGCAAGGCCCGCATCTATTCGCCCACCCTGGGACGCTTCATGCAGGCAGACTCGGTTGGCTATGATGTAACCTGCAATGATGGATACATCATTTCTTCCGAAAGCAAGATGGATGAACCTTGCATCGACCATGGAGGTATCGACTCGAATTCCTTCACGAATGGACCTGGAACGCACAGTTATGGGATCTTTAGCGGAAGTATTTTGTTCAGGATCAGCGGCGGTGATTTTGGTATATCTTCCGTTTCTTCTCCACCATTAGGTCGCCAGCCATGGACAAGGTAATTTTAATCGATGCGACGTGGCGCATAACGAAAATATTGTTTTTCTTCGTTCAAATTATGTCTATTGTGGTTTTTTCGTCGATTATTTTGTATGGTAAAGGAATTTCTGTATATCAAGTCGTCGGCGCATACGTTATATTCTTGATATTAAGCGCAGTACTATTTTTTATCATGGTGGCCATTATTAGGATGGTGCGAGATAAATATAAAAACTAGGTGGTGGGCATTTGCTGAGCTTTAAAAAGGTGCCCCGCCAGGTGCCTGGCTAATGCCTCCGGCTGGGCCACCACCAGGCACTACGTGCCGCCCGGGCGCGGCGGTAGCATTATAACAATGCTGAACGCGACGCGGCATCCGCTGGACATGTAGGAAATCGCGATTCACATCGTGATCGAACCGGGCCGCAGTGCGCCGGCAATTTCATTCGGCTTGGCGTTCGGAATACGCGCTCGAAGCGCGTCGAACGCCTCGCTCGACAGCGTCACATTGGGGGCAACCTACTCACGCTCGACCGTGCCCAGGCCTCGCCTTCGGAGGCCGGCTTCTGATGCCCGATGGCGCCACAGCCGGGATTGAGGCAAATAGTGCAACATGCCGGGGGAAAGAGCGCCGCACAGTTCCGGGAATCGATGCGACCCCGCTGTCCCGCCGCGGCCAGGCCTGCTGGGGCCATGAAGATGCACCCCGCCGATCCGGATGCGGACCTCCTGGCCGGCGCGGTCGTCGGCGAACGCGAGGCGTTCCGGCTGCTCGTGGAGCGCCACTATGACCGCATCCATGGCCTGGCCTGGCAGTTGACCGGCTCGCGTGCCGATGCCGAAGACGTCGCCCAGGATGTGTGCTGCACGCTGGTCGAGCGGATCGGCAGCTTTCGCGGCGAGGCGAAATTCTCCACCTGGCTGTGCGGCATCGTATTCAATGCCTGCCGCGACGTGCACCGTCGCCGCCGGTCGTTCGGGGGCGTCGCCCAGCGGCTTGCGGTGCTGGCCGGGCTGGCGCGGGGGCCGGACGGGCGCGACCTGCACGACGCGCTCTGGGTGAAGAGCGCGATCGCCCGCCTGCCCCCGGCCTATCGCGATACTGCGATTCTCGTCGCCGGACAGCAGCTGACGCATGCCGAGGCCGGCGCGATCCTCGGCGTGGCGGAGGCGACGGTCTCGTGGCGCATGCACGAAGTACGGCGGATGGTCGCCGGGAAGCCGGGCGCGGACGACTGATCCGTCCGCGCGGAAAAAATTCCGATCCTCGCCCAAGGATCTCCCGGAACCGCGCGTCCAAGGGGGATGCGGACGATCTCGCCCGCTGTAACCAAGGGAGAAAGACATGCCCCGTTTGTCCCAGGCGCTCGCCACCGGACTCATGCTGGCACTGGTCGCAGCCTGCACCGATTCCGACAGGCGCGTCGCCGCGATTCCCGATCCGGCCGCTGCCGCGCCGGCACCCGAGGCGAAGACCGCGCAGGAAGCGCAGGACATCGTCTTGACCGGCTCGCGCGTGGCAGGCCGCCGCGACTCCGCGACGCCCGTCACGGCCCTCTCGTCCGCTTCGCCCGCCTTCGCACCCGCAGCCCGCAGCCGCGGCTATGTCGCGCGGGCCGAGCCGATGCCGGCGCCCCCCTATTATCGCGACACCGGGCGCGACAAGTTCACCGCGACGCAGCAGAACGCCTTCAAGATCGTCCGCGAAGAGCCCGTCTCCACCTTCTCGCTCGACGTCGATACCGCCTCCTATTCGTTCGTACGCGCGTCGCTGAACCAGAATGTCCTGCCGCAGCCGGCAGCGGTGCGGACCGAGGAGATGGTCAATTATTTCCCCTATGACTATGCGCCCGCGCGCACCGCGGACCAGCCGTTCAGCACCAATGTCGCCGTGTTCCCGAGCCCCTGGTCGCCGGGGCGCAAGCTCGTCAGGATCGGCGTGAAGGGATATGAGATCCAGCGCGCGTCCCGTCCGCGCGCCAATCTCGTCTTCCTGATCGACACATCGGGCTCGATGAACGCGCCCAACAAGCTTCCCCTGGTCAAGCAGTCGCTGGCGATGCTGCTCGACCAGCTGGACGGCAAGGACAGCGTGGCGATCGTCACCTATGCCGGCAGCGCGGGCACTGCGCTCGAGCCCACTCCGGCGAGCAGCAAGGACAAGATACTGGCCGTGATCGACCGGCTGGGTGCGGGCGGCAGCACGGCGGGCGCCGAAGGCATCCGCCAGGCCTATGCGCTCGCCGAGCAGAACTTCGATCCCAAGGGCGTCAACCGCGTGATCCTGGCGACCGATGGCGACTTCAACGTCGGCATCACCAACGACAACGAGCTGAAGGGCTATGTCGAGCGCGAGCGCGGCAAGGGCGTGTTCCTCTCGGTGCTGGGCTTCGGCATGGGCAATTACAATGATGCGCTGATGCAGACGCTCGCCCAGAACGGCAATGGCGCGGCCGCCTATATCGACACGATCGGCGAGGCGCGGAAGACGCTCGTCGACGAAGCGACCTCGACGCTGTTCCCCATCGCGAAGGATGTGAAGATCCAGGTCGAGTTCAATCCCCGCGCCGTCTCCGAATATCGGCTGATCGGCTATGAGACGCGGATGCTGAACCGCGACGACTTCGACAATGACAAGGTCGATGCCGGCGATGTCGGATCCGGCCAGACCGTGACGGCCATCTACGAAGTGACTCCGGTCGGCGGCCCGCGCGCCATCGGCGACCTGCGCTACGCGGAGCAGGCGCCTGTCGCGGCAGGCGCCCGGAGCGACGAACTGGGCTTCGTCAAGATCCGCTACAAGCTGCCCAAGTCCGACACGAGCCGCCTCCTCACCACGCCGATCGATCGCGGCACCACCTTCGCCCGGTTCGAGGACGCGCCCCGGGACGCGCGCTTCGCGGCCGCGGTGGCGGGCTTCGCCGAGCTGTTGCGCGGCGGGCGCTACAATGGCCAGCTCGGCTTCGATGAAGTCCTGGGCATGGCAAGCGCGGCGCGCGGAGAAGATGGTTTCGGCTATCGCTCGGAGTTCATCCAGCTCGTCCGCGCGGCCAAGACCGCCCATGCGATGGCGGCACTCCAATGATGACTCGATGGGTGCCGCCGCCAGGCGGCGGCACCTTCACGAGGCTACGGCCGTGCGCGATCATGCCTTCGACCTGGCCGATATTGCCGCTATAGATCGCCCAATGCCCGTACCCAGCCTCCGCTCCCCTTCCGGCTTCGGCACTTGCCGCCCCGCCGGCATGGAGGCCTGAATGGATCGCGACGACGATATCGCCCGGCTGCTGCCCGAGCCGCCACCGCCACGCCCTGGCGGGCGCAGTGCGGCGATCGCGCGTGCCATGCGCAGGTTCGACGGCGATGAGCAACCGATTGCAACCACCCCGCCCGGCCAGCCGGCGGCACCTGTCCGCCGGTGGCGCCAGCGGACGCAGATCGGCGCCTTCGCATCCATCCTGCTCGTCGCGGTGATTGCGATTCCCCTCGCCCTGCAAAGACAGGCCGAGACGCCGCCAGCCCCCGGTCGGCCCGTGCCGGCAATCGAACGGACAGTGGCGACCGGGCCGGCGCGGCCCCAGGCCCCGGCACCCGAGCGCCCCGTCCCGATCCGGCGGGCCTCTCCGCATTTGCCTCCCACGCCCCCTTCCGCAGCCGCAAGGCCGGAGCCGGAGCCCCAGGCAGAGGCGCAAGCGGAACCCCGGCAAGCCGCTCCCACGACAGGCTATGCTCCCTTTGCGAGCCAGGACCTGGCGGCATCCTCGCAGCAGGATGCGGCGCCCTCCCCGGCGGCGCCACGCGCCAGGATGGCCGCGGCCCGGCCTGCACCGCTGCCGAGCGCGCCGATCGTCGTCACCGGCGGAAGGCTCGCCGCACCCTCCGCGGCCACGGGCACGCCCGTTACCGTGGCCGGTGAAGCCGAATCCGGTGCCGGCGAGATCATCGTAACCACCGCACGCAAATCCCGCGCCCGCAGAGCCGCCCGGCGCGGCGATTGGAACGCCTGCACGGTCCAGGATCCGGAACGGAGCCTGCGCGCCTGCAAGCGGCTGGTCGATCCCGGCGCGAAGGGAGACGCCGGCGTCGCGGCCGCGCGGCTGGCGGACGGGCTGACGCGGGCATGGCAAGGCGATTGGCAGGGCGCGATCGGTGCGCTGGACCAAGCCGTTGCGGTGCGGCCCGAACTCGCCTTCGCCTATCTCAACCGGGGCCTGGCCCATGGCCAGGAAGGCGACCTCGCGCGCGCGGAGGCGGATCTCGATCTCGCCGTGCGCTATGCACCGCATGCGGCGCGCGGCTATTACAATCGGGGTCTCGTCCGCCGCATGCGCGGCAACGAACGCGGCGCGGACGCCGATATGGCGCGCGCCCGGGAACTCGATACGCGGTATGAAGCGCTGGGGGATTGAACCGGCCCGGCGGCCGGGGCACGGAATTGCCGCCCCCGGAGCCGTGCCGGCCGGCCCTCAGCCTCTCGTCGGGTCGATCAGGAACTTCTCGCCCGTCGCCTTGCGCTCATAGCTCCGGAGAACCTCCGGATCGAGCGCCTCGGCCAGGCCGATGACCCGTGTGTAATGGCTCGCGAAGGTCGTCGTCAGCTCGTCCGCCACGCGCCTGCGCATCCGGTCCGCCGCTTCCGCGCCCGCCTTGCGCAGGAACGGGAAGAGCAGCCAGCCGGAAACGCTCCACTGGAAGCCGAAGGCCAGCCGGTTGAGCGTGGTCGGCGACAGGTCGAGCGCGCCATAGATGTAGAGCTGCTTGAAGACCTCCGATCCATAGCGATTATACGCGCTCATGCGCCGGACGGCCGCACGCTCCATGGCCTGGACGATCTCGCTGCCGAGCGTGCCGCCGCCGATCGCGTCGAAGGCGATGGTGGCGCCGGTTTCCGCCACCGCATCGGTGAGCCGGGCCGCGAAATCGGCATCCTTGCTGTTGAGGACATAGGTCGCCCCGATCGCGCGCAATATGTCGGCCTGCTCGTCGGATCGGACGATGTTGACGAGCGGAATGCCGTCGGCGAGGCAGATCTTCTGGAGCATCTGGCCGAGATTCGAGGCGGCGGCGGTATGGACGATCGCCGCATGCCCTTCGCGCCGTGCCGTCTCGACGAAACCCAGGGCCGTGAGCGGGTTCACGAACATCGAGGCGCCGTCGGCGGAAGTCGCGCCTTCCGGCAGCGGAATCACGTCCCGCGCCTTGATCCGGCGATAGTCGGCATACATCGCGCCACCCACCATCCCGACGCGCTTGCCTTCGAGTGCCGCGGCGTCCTTGCCGGCGGCGACGACGATACCGGCGCCTTCATTGCCGACCGGCATCGACTGCCCCACCCTTCCCCGCACGCTTCCAAGCCGCGCGCCAGGCACGGTGAAGGCGAGTCCGGGGCGATCGCCGCCGGTTTCCCGCAACGTCGCCAGATCGGCGGGGCCGAGCAACAGCCCCAGGTCGCTGGGGTTGATCGGTGTCGCTTCGATGCGGACGACGATCTCGTCATCGGCCGGCTCGCCGATCTCGACATCGAGCAGCGACAGGGAGAGCGTGCCGTCCTCGGCGATTTTCGAATGCAGCTCGCGCCCGGCAAATGTCATGTCTCTCTCCGCCTGGATTGGTGAAGCGACAGAGATGGTGCGGAGCCCGGCGACTGCAAGAAGGACTGCAGGAAGGATGGAAAGCCGCTCGATGGGGGGTGAATGCCCTTTCCCCTCCGGTCGCCCCCAAACGGTACGGATCGGCCGCGACTAAGGGTTTCTACGGAATGGGACATGCCCCCCGATCGCTTACTTCCGAATAGGTTGGAGCCGGAGAGGTTATGACCGACAGCAAATATTTCGCGCAGCGCGCCGATGAGGAGCGTGATGCAGCGATGAAAGCCAAGGGAATGGCCAGCTTCCGCGCGCATATGGGCATGGCGCAGGAATATGAGCGCCGCGCGCGTGGCTTCAAACCCCGCCACGCCGACAAGGTCGTGCTCGACTGAACGTTCGCGGCGGCTGCATCGCGCGGCTTCCACCTTCCCGAATCGGGCCCGCGCCCCTTCGCGCCACCACCCTGGCCTTCGCCGATCCGCGCCCGTGCCCGATCAGCGAAGATCCGCCCCGGCGCGTGCCGGGGCGGAGGTTTTCGCGCATCAGAACTCGGCGCTGACGCCAAGAGTGAAGGTGCGGCCGCTGGTGGTGTAGACCACCCGGCGCGCGATCGGGCCGCCGGCAAACTGCTCGATCGGCTCGTTGGTGAGGTTGATCCCCTCGGCAATCAGGCGGACGCCCTTCATCAGGTTCACATGCGCCTGGAAATCGATGTTGTGCGTGGCGGCGATATAGTCGCCGACATTCCCCACCGTGCCCAGGCCGGTATAGTATTTGCTCCGATAGGCGTCGGACACGCGCACGCCCCAGTCCTTGTCCTCATAGTAGAGCGTCGCGTTCGCCGCCCATTTCGACAGGCTGAACAGCGGCAGGCGGACGAAGGTGTTGCCCACCTTGCCCTGCTGGTGCCCGTCGAACCAGGTGCCGTTGACGACCATGCCGAGATGCTTGAGCGGCCCCGGCAGGAAGGTGAAGTCGTGCTGGAACGCCACTTCGATGCCCTTGATGTCCGCGCCGGGGCCGTTGATGGGCTGGCTCACGTCATAGGGGGTGCTGGCATTCTGGTCCTGGATCAGCAGCGACAGCGGCAGGCCGGTCTGACCATAGGGGATGGTGACCGTGGACGGCGAGATGAAGCTGTCCATGTTCTTGTAGAAGAAGCCGACCGAGGCGAAGCCGGTACGGTCCATATACCATTCGATCGAGCCCTCGACCGAGGTGGCCTTGTAGGGCTTGAGGAACGGGTTGCCGAGGCTGAGGCTGCCGCCGTTCGGGCGCGTGGTGATCGAGCCGGCCGCAGCCAGATCCCCCAGGCCCGGACGGTTGACGTTGCGGCTGGCGCTGACGCGCACCACCAGGTTCCTGGTCACGTCGAGCGCGACATTGGCGGCGGGCAGCCAGCCATTGCTGTTGGTCTCGATCGAGACCGGCACGAAGCCGGAGCCGGTGGCAAGATGCCCCGACGAGGTCAGATCGGTCGAGAAGTAGCGAAGGCCCGCATTGGCGCGCAGGCGCATGTCGCCGACATGGGTATCCAGGTCGAACTGGGCGAACCCGTTCCAGGTCTTCTCGTCGACCCGATAGTCGCTGCCCGCCTGCAGATTGGCGGCGGTCAGGTCGCGCTTGTCGCCGACATAGGCATAGATCGCGTCGACATTGCCGACGATGTACTGCAGCAGCGTGTCGGGCCCGACGAGCTGTTTCATGCCGTTCGGCACGGGGATGTTCGCCGGCACGTTGTGGAACACCTTGTTGGCCCAGGTATAGCCCGTATTGGTGAACTTCTTGTAGGCGCCGCCGGCCTTGAAGGTCAGGCCGCCGCCCAGGTCGTAGGCGGCATCCAGCTTGCCGTTGAGATAGCGGTTGGTGATCGCATTCTCCTGCACGTCCAGGCGCTGGACGGTCCAGAGATCGGGGTTCTTCAGGTCGATGCCATAGGTGTTGACCGGGATGCGCGGCCGGGTGTCGTAGCTGAACGGCGTCTGCTTCGCCTCCATGAACACCTTGTCGAACACCGGCTGGGCGAAGTCCGACTGTTCATAGCCGCCCAGCGCATGGATGGTCAGCCGATCGCCGATCTTCCAGCTCAGATTGGCGACGCCCTGATAGAAATCGGTGTGGTTTTTGACGATGTGATGCTCGGAGCGCAGGTCGATGCCCGTATAGCTCGCGGCGCGCAGCGTATTGGTGTCGTCGATCACCGCGCTGCGGATCACCTGCGTGCCGCCGACGCTGGCGCCGGTCAGCGGGTTGCTGCCCGCAGTGGCCAGCGCATAATCGTCGCGATAGTCCCACAGGCGGCCATAGAGGAAGTCGACGTCGAGCTTGAAATCGTCGCCCGGGTGATACTGGACCGACGAGGTGATCCCGAGCCGGCGGCGATCGGTATACCAGGTCGAGGGCGACTGGGCGGTCGGCTGATACACGCCGGCGAGCAGCTTGGCACGGGTCGCCGCGTCGATCTCGGGGCCGATATTGGTGGCGCCATATTTGGTCAGGCCCCAGCCCCAGTTGCGATAGCCATATTCGTTGCTCTTGATCTGGCTATAGGCGACCGAGACCAGCGCACCGAAATCGCCGGAGCGAGTCGAGGCCAGGCCGACGACGCGCGGGGTGACTCCGCTGGTGTTGGTGTTCGTCTGGCCCTTGGCGGAGACGACGAACTTCGAACCGGCATAGTCGAACGGCTTGGCGCTGTAGAGTTGCACGGTGCCGGCGATACCGCCCTCGTCCTGCTCCGCCGCGAACGACTTCTGCACCGCGACGCGGTTGAACAGTTCGGACGCGAACAGGCTGTAGTCGAACGAGCGCGAACGGCTGACCGCGCCGCGATTGTCCATGCCCGAGGCGGTGTTACCCATCACTTCCATGCCGTTCAGCTGGGTGCGGGTGAAATCCGCGCCCAGGCCGCGAAGCGCGATCTGCCGGCCCTCGCCGGTGTCGCGGGTGATGGTGATGCCGGGGATGCGCTGCAGCGCCTCGGCGAGATTCAGGTCGGGAAAGGCGGCGATATCGGAGGCGACGATATTGTCCTCGGCGCCGACGGCCTTGCGCTTCAGCTGCTGCGCCGCGGTGAGGCTCTCGCGATAGCCGGAAACGACGATCTCGGACTCTTCCTGGACGCGCGGCGCCTCGGGCTCGGCCTGCGCAGCGGCTTGCGCGACCGGCTTGGCGGCACCGGCATGAACGGCGCGGCGCGGCGCGGCCACCGCCCGCGCCGGCGTAAGCACCACAACGCCGCCGCGCATCGAGGCGATCAGGTTGGTGCCGCGCAGCAGCTGATCAAGCGCCGCGCGCACGGTGAGCGCACCCCGCACCCCGCCGGTGCGGCGGCCGGCGACCACGTTCGGCGCGACCACCACCTGCACGCCGGTGGCCTGCGAGAACTGCGAAATGGCGGTGCGCAGGTCCGACGCGCCGATGTCGAAGCGCATCTGCACGTGCATCGAGACTTCGGCGCTGCGTGCCTGGGCCATGGCCGGCATGGCGAGCATGATTGCCACTGCCATGAGTGAAATTCCCCTAGTGCGATCCATTATGTTCCTCCGCTCGGGCGCGATGTGCGCCTCCGGGGAGGAAGACGGGGGCCGATCAGCTTCCGGACAAAAGAATTTTATTGCAGCGCAATGTCATCGATCTGACGACGGCGTGACACCTTCACGGGCGGGAACCAGGTGCAGTTCATCCCCCTTGCGAACGACCTGAAAATCATAGGCAGCGCCCATGGCGTCAAGTAATTGCCGTGGATTATCAAGGCGAAACCGCCCGGCAACCGCGATCGATGCGAGCGACCTGGGCGGCGGGACGATGCGCGAGCCACCGCGGCGATTGAGCGCATCGACCAGCTCGCCGAGCCGCATATTGTCGATGTCCAGCCAGCCCTGGCGCCAATCCTGTTGCGTCGCATCGAAGCGCGTCGGCGCGCGCGCCTGACCGCCGGCGAAGCGGCTGCGCCAGCCGGCTTCGACGATCACCGCATGTCTGTCGGCGCCGTCACCACCGAAGCGCACCTTGCCGCGATAGACCGCGATGCGAACGCCGCCGCTTGCGATATCGATGTCGAACGCAGTGCCGAGTACCCGCGTCGCCGATCCCTCGGCATGCACGGTGAAGGGCTGATCGGGCCGATGGGCGATGTCGAAATAGGCTTCGCCGCGCTGCATCGTCACGGTGCGGCGATCCGCGCCGAGCGTCACGTCGAGGCTGGTCGCGCCGTTGAGGTGGAGTTTCGAGCCGTCGGCGAGCGCGACATCGAGCTGCTGGCCCCGCGCCGTCTCGTAATGGATCGGCGCCGGCGCGGCGGCGCGGTACCAGCCGGCCTGCCAGCCGCCGATGCCGAACGCGGCGACCAACGCCAGCGCGCCGCCGGTGCCGATCGCGCGGCGGCGATTGGCGCGCATGGCCTGGACGTCCCCGTCCGAGAGCCGCGGGAGCTGGCCCATCGCATCGGCGAGCGCCGGATCGTCGAGCATCGCCTGGATATCGCCCGCCGCGGCGGGCGGCGCTTCGCCGAGCACCGCCTCGTCCTCGCGCATCGCCCAGTGGGCGGCATCCCGCAGAACCGCGCGCCGGCTCACCGGGCAGCCCCTGCCGGCAAGCCGCGCCGTTCGAGCGCCGCGCGCAGATCGGCGACCGCGCGGGTGCAATGCTTCTCCACCGCGGCGAGGCTCATCTCGAGGTCGGCGGCGATGATGGCGCAGGCCACGCCGTCGAGCCGGCGGCGCAGGAACACCTCGCGGCGCAGCGGCGGCATCACCTTGAGTGCCGCGACCAGGATTTCCACGCGCTGGCGATAATCCAGGACTTCCTCGGCCCGCGGCAGGGGGCAGGCGATGTCCTCGGCCAGTTCGGCGGCCTCCGGCATCGCGCGACGGCGCCGGAAATGATCGAAGACCAGGTTGCGCGCCACCGCGAAGCAGAAGGCGCCGACATCGGCGACGCCGCGCGTGCGGCGATAGTCATAGAGGCGGACATAGGTTTCCTGGACGATATCCTCGCCCTCGTCCCGATCGCGCAGCCGGCCCTCGACGAAGCGCTGGAGCGCGGCGCGCAGCGCTACTTCCTCGGCCGCCGCATGGCGGCGCGCGACGATGGCGGTCAGTTCGTTCATCGCGCCGCCTCCCCGCCAGGCCCTGCCCGCCCCGTCATGCCGCTCCTCCCCAGGGGAATCACCCTGCCCCTGCGAGGGCTAGACCCACTCCATGAAGCGCGCATGACAGCCGGGACCGCTCCGGCTGCTTAAAACTGCAACCTGGCGCGCCTAAGCCGCTGCGAATCGAGCCGGAGGGAATGAAGCGATGCGGTGGACGGTCATGCTGGCACTGGCGGCACTGGGCGCGGCGCCCGCGCCACGGGCGGAGAAGCCGGCCTTCAGCATCGGCGCGATCGCGGACGCGCAATATGCCGACGCTCCCGATAACGGCCAGCGCATGTACCACACGGCGCCCCGCAAGCTCGCGGCCGCGGTGGCGGATTTCAATCGCCAGCGGCTCGCCTTCGTCGTCCATCTCGGCGATTTCATCGACAAGGACTGGGCCAGCTATGACGCGATGCTGCCGATCGCGCGGCGGCTGCGGCATCCGGTGCATTTCGTGCTGGGCAATCACGAGTTCGCGATCGACGATGCCCATAAGCCCCAGGTGCCGGCCAAGCTCGGCATGCCCCGGCGCTATTACAGCTTCGAGCGGCAAGGCTGGCTGTTCCTGGTGACCGACGGCAACGACCTGAGCAGCTACGCCTGGCCGGCCGGCAGTCCGGAGCACAAGAGGAGCATGGCCGCGCATGCCGCGCTCTATCCCGACAAGCCACTATGGGACGGCGGCATCGGCGGCGAGCAGCTGGCCTGGATCGACAGCGAACTGACGCGGGCGGACAGGCGCAAGCTCAAGGTCATGCTGTTCAGCCACTTCCCCGTCTGGCCGGAAAATCCCCATAATCTGTGGAACGCGCCAGCGGTGACGGCCCTGCTCGAGCGCCACCCCTCCGCCAAGATCTGGCTCGACGGGCATAACCATGACGGCAATTATGGCGAGCGGGCCGGCATCCATTATGTGAACATGAAGGCGATGCTCGACACGCGCGAGACGAGCTACGCCCGGCTCGACTTCTTCGCCGATCGCGTCGAACTGCGCGGCACCGGGCGACAAGGCGATCTGGTGCTCAGGCTTCGCCCGGATTGAGCTTGCGGCATCCGGCGCGCATCGCCGGGCGGACGGGGCTTTCCTTCATATGGATGGCTTCCTAGGGTCGCCGCCGCATCCTCCGGAGTCCCAGCCTTGACCGCACCCGCCACCGCCATCGACCGCCTCGTCGCCATCATGGCGCGGCTGCGCGACCCCGCAAGCGGTTGCGAATGGGATACCGTACAGACCTTTGCGACGATCGCGCCCTATACGATCGAGGAAGCCTATGAGGTTGCCGACGCGATCGAGCGCGGCGACATGGCCGACCTCAAGGACGAGCTCGGCGACCTGCTGCTCCAGGTGATCTTCCACAGCCGCATGGCCGAGGAAGCCGGCGATTTCGCGCTGGCCGACGTCGCCGATGCGATCAGCGACAAGATGGAGCGCCGCCACCCGCACATTTTCCTGGGCGCCGCCGAGGGCGGCCATCACCTCTGGGAGCAGATCAAGGCGTCGGAGCGCGGTGCGAAGGGGCATGCGAGCGCGCTCGACGGCGTGGCGATCGGCCTTCCCGCCCTGCTTCGCGCCGACAAGCTCCAGAAACGCGCCGCCCGCACCGGGTTCGACTGGCCCGATCCCAGCGGCGCCCGCGCCAAGATCGACGAGGAACTGGCCGAGGTCGAAGCCGCCGCAACGCCAGCCCAGGTCGAGGAGGAAGTCGGCGACCTGCTGTTCGCGGTGGTGAACTGGGCGCGAAAGCTGGGTGTGGACCCCGAGGCCGCGCTACGCAGTGCGAATGGAAAATTCGAAAAGCGTTTCAAGGCAATGGAAGCAGAAGCTGGCAATGCCTTCGAGGGTCTCGACCTCGATGCCAAGGAAGAACTCTGGGTAAGGGCCAAGCGCGAGGAAGCCTGATGCGCGACTATATCCTGCTCATGCACAATGACGTGGACGAGGCGCCGACGCCCGAGATGTGGCAATCCTATCTCGAGCGGCTGCGGACCGGCGGCCGCTTCGATGGCGGGAGCGCGATCGCGGGTGGCGAAAGCCTCCGCAAGGCCGGTACGCCGGCACCGCCTTCCGAACATCTCGGCGGCTATCTTCGCATCCGGGCAGAGGATCTCGAAGCGGCCAGGGCCTTCCTTGCCGGCAATCCAGTCTATGAATGTGGCGGCACTATCGAGGTGCGGGAACTGCCGCGGGACCGTTGATCGCTCAACCCCGCGTCAGGAACCGCTCATAGTCCCGCGGCGCCATCCGCACCTCGTAGACTGCCCGTTCCCCGTCCATTCCCTGTTCCAGAACTTCGCCATGCTGATGGAGCCAGGCGGCGGCGGCGCCGTCGGCGGGATCGAGATGGACGGTGTAGCGGCGATGGCCCTGGGTGAGGCGCGCGGCGACGGCATGGACCAGCGCGTCCACGCCCTCCCCGCTCACGGCCGAAACCGGCATCACGTCCTCGCGCTTCGCCGCCTCGGCGAGCAGGTCGTCACGGGCTTCCCCCTCGAGCAGGTCGATCTTGTTCCACGCCTCGAAGCGCGGCGTGGTCTCGGCAACGCCGATATCCGCCAGCACCTGCTCGACATCGTCCTTCTGCGCTTCGCTGTCCGGATGCGCGATGTCGCGGACATGGATCAGCAGGTCGGCGGAGACGACCTCTTCCAGCGTCGCCTTGAACGCCGCGACGAGCTGGGTCGGCAGTTCGGAGACGAAACCGACCGTGTCCGAGAGGATCGCCTTGTCGATGCCCGGCAGCGAGATCTGGCGGAGCGTGGGATCGAGCGTGGCGAAGAGCAAATTCTCCGCCATGACGTCACTTCCAGTCAACCGATTGAAAAGCGTCGACTTTCCGGCGTTGGTATATCCCACCAGCGCAATGATCGGCCAGGGTGCGCGCTGGCGGCGATCGCGGTGGAGCGTGCGGGTACGGCTGACCGAATCCAGCTCGCGACGCAGGCGCGCCATGCGGTCGCGGATCAGCCGGCGATCGGCCTCGATCTGCGTTTCGCCCGGGCCGCCGAGAAAGCCGAAGCCGCCGCGCTGCCGCTCGAGGTGCGTCCAGCTCCGCACCAGGCGGCCGGCCTGGTAATCCAGATGCGCCAGCTCGACCTGAAGCCGGCCCTCGGCGGTGCGCGCGCGCTCGCCGAAGATCTCCAGGATGAGGCCGGTGCGGTCGATCACCTTGCAGCCCAGCCCCGTCTCGAGGTTGCGCTGCTGCACCGGCGTGAGGCTGGCATCGAACACGGCCAGCGTCAGTTCCCTGTCGCGCACCGTCTCGGCGAGTGCCTCGACCTGGCCCGAGCCGATCAGGGTGCCCGGCTTGGGCGCGCGGATGCGCAGGGGCACGCGCTCGACCACGTCGACCCCGATCGCCGCGGCCAGGCCGGCGGTCTCTTCCAGGCGCGCCTCTGCATCGCGCGAGCTGCCGCCGAGGTCCGGATAGACCACGACCGCGCGCGCCCCCCGGGTGAATTCGTCGGGGTCGCGCTCGAAACCGGTAGTCATGCTGGGCGCGCCTCAGTCGTCGCTATTCTGTTCCTCGGCGAGGTTCAGCGGGTGCGCCGGCTGGATCGTCGAGACGGCATGCTTGTAGACCAGCTGGGCCATGCCCTCGCGCTGGAGCAGCATGCAGAACAGGTCAAAGGCTGCGATCTGGCCCTGGAGCATCACGCCATTGACCAGGAACATCGTGACATTTTCCTGCTGGCGGCGAACCGCGTTCAGGAAAATCTCCTGCAATACCGGGTTCTTGGACTGGAATTCTCCCACCGCTTCGAGAAGCGGGGCAAGGTCCACCGGGCCCGATGGCATGATCGTGGAGATCGCGTGCTTGTAGATGAGCTGCGACTGGCCGTCGCGGCGGAGCAGCACCGAAAAATTGTCGAACCAGGTGACGATGCCCTGGAGCTTGACGCCCTTGACGAGGAACATCGTGACCGGCGTCTTCGACCGGCGCAGCGAGTTGAGGAAGAGATCCTGAAGCGAGGTCTGCTTTTCGGCCATCGGTCGTGACTCTCATTCTTGGCGGGAGTTTCCCGCATGGCGCCGTTCTCTGGCGTCGGAGCGCACACCCGTTCGGCGCACAGCGGCGCCCTTTTATGCCCTGGGGGCCGGATCGTCCAGCGAAGTTGCGGCCATTCCCCGCCGAAGTCGACAGAGGCCGCCCCCGGTGCGGCGGCACGATATCCCGCATTGCAAGCGGCCCGCTTCCTCCCTAGATGTCCGGCGCGAGGCAACGTCCTCCCCCTCCCTTGCGAGGGCAGAAGTCCGGGACGGCCCGGCCCTTGTCCGAAAGGAGGGCCCGTGGCCTGGATTCTGTTGTTCTTCGCCGGCCTGCTCGAGATCGTCTGGGCGTTCGCCATGAAGCAGTCGCACGGTTTCACCCGGCTATGGCCCAGCGTGACGACGATCGGCGCGATGCTCGGAAGCTTCGGGCTGCTCGCGCTCGCGATGCGCAGCCTGCCGCTGGGTACGGCCTATATGGTCTGGACCGGCATCGGTGCGATCGGCGCATTCGCGCTGGGCGTGCTGGTGCTCGGCGAGAGCGCGGGCGCGCTGCGGCTCGCGGCCGCGGCGATGATTCTGGGCGGGCTGGTGCTGATGAAGCTCGCCTCCTCCTAGGGGCCCTCATGCCGTCGCCCCGGCCTCGAGCGGGGGTGACGGCGCCGCAGCAGGCCCGTTCGAGTCTCGGCCCTGGCCTTCATTCCTCCCGGCTGTCCGTGATCCCCAGCAGTTTCAGCTTGCGGTGGAGTGCCGAGCGCTCCATGCCGATGAAGCTGGCGGTGCGCGAGATGTTGCCGGAGAAACGGCGGATCTGGACGCGGAGATATTCGCGCTCGAAGCTCTCGCGTGCTTCTTTGAGAGGGGCACCCATGATCGCATTGGTGCCCATGGCGCCACCATTGTCGGCCGGGCGGCCCAGCACTTCCGGGGGCAGCAGATCGAGGTCGATCCGGCCGATCCGGTCGCCCGGCGCCAGAATCACCGTACGCTCCACCACGTTGCGCAGCTGGCGGACATTGCCGGGCCATTCGTAACTCTGCAGCGCCACCATCGCATCGGGCGCGATCTCCGGCGTCGGCACGCGGCGTTCATTGGCATAATGCGCGACGAAATGCTCGACCAGGACGGGAATGTCCTCGCGCCGTTCGGTAAGCGGGGGGATCGACACCGGCACCACATTCAGGCGGTAATAGAGGTCCTCGCGGAAGCGGCCCTCCGCTATCTCGTGCATCAGGTCGCGCGCCGTGGCCGAGACGACGCGGACATCGACCTTGACCACGCGCGTGCCGCCGACGCGCGTGAAGCTCTGGTCGGTCAGCACGCGCAGGATGCGGGCCTGGGTGGCCACCGGCATGTCGGCGATCTCGTCGAGGAACAACGTGCCGCCATGCGCCTGTTCGAGCAGGCCGGTGCGGACCAGGTCCCCGCCCTCCTCCACGCCGAACAGTTCCTCCTCGACTCGCTCGGGCTGCATGCGCGCGGCGCTGACGATGACGAACGGGGCGGAGGCGCGCTGGCTCCAGCCGTGGAGCAGCCGGGCAGCGACTTCCTTGCCGGTGCCGGCGCTGCCCGTGATCAGCACGCGGCTACCGGTGGAGGCCACGCGCTTCAGCGTGGCGCGGACGGTGTTGATCGCGCCCGACTGGCCGGTCAGATCTTCCTCGCGGCCGATCGAGGCGCGCAGCGAGGCGACTTCGCGCTTGAGCCGCTCGGTCTCGGTGGCCCGCTCGACGAGAAACAGCAGGCGCTCGGCCTCGAACGGCTTCTCGATGAAATCGGAAGCCCCGCGGCGGATCGCGGCCACCGCGGTGTCGAGATTGCCGTGCCCGGAGATCACCAGCACCGGGATCGAGGGATCGCGGCGCTTGATCTCGTCGAGGATCTCGAGCCCGTCGAGCCGCGAGCCGTGCAGCCATACGTCGAGCAGCACCAGGCTGGGGCGGCGTTCCGCGATCGCCTCCAGCGCCGCATCGCTGTCCGCCGCTCCGCGCGTCGAATAGCCTTCGTCCTCTAGGACGCCGGCCACCAGTTCACGGATGTCGCGCTCATCGTCGACGACCAGGATATCGAGGCTCATGATTTGGCACTTCCACTACGCGTAAGCACGGCGGGGCGCGGCTCCTCGCCGCCCTCGCCCTCGGGGGTGCTCGCCATCTCGGCGAGCTGATCGGTGTCGAAGCAGATCGTCACCAGCGTGCCGCCGCCCGGGCGGTCGGAAAAGGCGATGGTGCCGAAATGCTCCTCGACGATCTTCTTCACGATCGCGAGGCCAAGGCCGGTGCCGCGGCTGCGCGTCGTCATATAGGGCTCGACGATCCGATCGCGCTCGACCGGCAGGCCGATGCCGTTGTCGGCCAGCGTGAGTGCGATCCTGCCCCCCGCCTCCGGGTCGATCGTCATGACGATCTCGCCGCGAGGCAGCGCCTCCCCCTCCCCGCGCGCTTCGATCGCCTCGACGGCGTTCTTGACGATGTTGGTGAAGGCCTGGCCGATCTGGCGGCGATCGCAGATCAGGCCCGGTGCCGGATCGGGCGCGTTCATCTCGAAGCGGATCGTGGGATGCGCGACTTCGTGGAGGAACATCGCCTGGCGCGCGATGTCGAGCAGGGACTCCTGGCGGAACACCGGCTTGGGCATGCGCGCGAACGAGGAGAATTCGTCGACCATGCGGCGCAGGTCGCCCACCTGGCGCACGATCGTGTCGGTCAGCTGGGCGAAGGTGCCGTCCTCGGGCTCGATCTTCTTGCCGTAGCGGCGCTTGAGGCGCTCGGCGGCGAGCTGGATCGGCGTGAGCGGGTTCTTGATCTCGTGCGCGATGCGGCGGGCGACGTCGGACCAGGCGGCGCGGCGCTGGTCGTTCAATTGCTGGGTGATGTCGTCGAAGGTGAGCACCCGGCCGGCCTCGTCGCTGGTGACCTTCACCGCGAGCGTGCGCGCATCGCCGCCGGTGCCGAGCTGGATCACCGCCTCGCGGTCGCCGCTGTCGAGCAGCGTGTCAAGCTCGGGCGCCAGCTCGCGGAGCGGGTGGCCGACAAGCTCCTGCTCGCCCGGGCGGAGCAGCTCGATGGCCGATTCGTTGATGAGGCGCAGCTTGCGCTGGGCGTCGATCGAGATGACGCCGGCCGAAACGCCCGACATCACCGCCTCGATCAGCATGCGGCGGCTCTCGAGCTGGGCATTGGCGGTTCGCAGCTCGCCGGTCTGGTGCTCGAGCCGTTCGGTCATGCCGTTGAAGGCGTTGCCGAGCGTACTGATCTCGTCGCCGGTCTGCGGAATGTCGACGCGCGCGGCAAGGTCGCCGCCGGCGACGCGCCGCGCGGCGATGACGAGCTGCTCGACCGGCTGGACCAGGCGATCGGCGACGGCGAGCGCGATCCAGGTCGCGATGCTGACGATCAGCAGCGCCACGCCGAACAGGACCGCGTTGAACTGGAGCTGGAGCGAGCGGGAACGCGCCTGGAGCGCGTTGAATTCGGCGACGATCCGGTCGGCGCCCGAATTCTGGCGATTCATGAAGCCCACGTTCACGCTGTTGGCGACGTAGAGGAAGATGTTGCGCGACCGATCCAGCGGCGTCACCACCCACTGCTTCTCGGCATCGAAATTCGTGTAGCTCTGCTCGTCGCGCAGGAGGTTCAGCACCTGGCCGGAAACGCGCGCGGCGAAGATCTTCGCCGGGGGAGCCTCCCAGGTGTACATCGCCTCGACCTGCTTCCCATCGACGACGCGGAACACCACGGCCTGGTCGAAGGAGCGATAATAGAGCTGCTCCAGCAGCTTGCGCTGGAAGGCCGAGGAATTCGCCGGGATCTTCGGGAAGAGCTCGGTCAGGTCGTCGACCATGGTCCGCGCCTCGGTCGCCCAGCGCTGGGCGACCAGACCCCTGCCTTCCTTGGCAAGATCGGTCGTCGCGTCGAATGCGCCCCGCGCCCGCTCCGAGCCCCAGAGCTGCACACCCGACTGGAACATCACCGAAGCCGCGATCACGGTGAGCACGATCGGAATGCTCGCCATCAGGGTGAACACCGCGACGAGGCGGACATGGAGCCGTCCGCCGCCGGCCAGCGCCGACCTGGTGGCGCGGTGGATGGCGATCCGCCGGCCGATCAGCACGATCAGCGCGACATAGGGCAGCAGGTTCGCCAGCAGCAGCGATGCCGCGACGCCGGGGTTGAACACCTGGTGCGCGAAATTGCGGACGAACAGGAACGTCGCCACCGGCGTGGCGATGGCCAGCGCCACCACCACCATCTCCAGCATCCGGATAGACGCCAGCCGCCGCGGCTGCGACGTTGCCTGGATCAGGGGCTCGGCGGTGAGGGCATCCATTCCCGGCAAGCTAGAGCGAGATTGTGGCAAAAAGAACACATAATATCGCTCAGCCTGTCGCTATTCGGCACCATCCGGGCGATTGGGGCCAAGATCGATGCCCAGCGTATCGAGGCGCTTGCGCAAGGTGTTGCGATTGATCCCCAGGGCGCGGGCGGCACGCAGCTGATTGCCGCCATGGCGGGCCAGCATCGCCTCGATCAGGGGGCGCTCCACTTCGCCGATGATCCGGTCGTAGAGCGTGCCGTCGTCGAGCGTGCGCGGCTCTTCGATCGCGATGCGTTCGAGCCGGGCGCGCACCGCCGCCTCGATGCCCTCGTCGCGAGTCGACTGGACGGGCAGCGAGCCAGTCTCGCCCAGTGCCCGGCGCAGCGCCTCCCCGTCGATCACTTCGTCGCGGCTGAGCGCGGCGATACGGCGCATCAGATTCTCGAGCTGGCGAACATTGCCCGGCCAGTCATAGCCTTCGAGCACCCGCACCGCATCGGCCGCGAGGCTCTTGCGCGGCAGGCCGTCCTCGGCGGCGCGGTCGAGGAAATGGCGGGCGAGCAGCGGCACGTCGTCGCGGCGCTCCCGGAGCGAGGGCAGCGCGACGGGGACGACGTTGAGGCGGTAGAACAGGTCCTCCCGGAACTGCCCGGCCTGGACCAGCGCGGCCAGATCCTTGTTGGTGGCAGCTACGATGCGCACGTCCGCCTTGATCGCGCGGGCGCCGCCGACGGTGGTGAACTCGCCCTGCTGGAGCACGCGGAGCAGCCGCGTCTGCGCGTCCATCGGCATGTCGCCGATCTCGTCGAGGAACAAGGTCCCCCCCGCCGCCTGCTCGAACTTGCCGGCCACCCGCGCCTGGGCGCCGGTGAAGGCGCCGCGCTCATGGCCGAACAGCTCGGCCTCGATCAGCTCGCGCGGGATCGCGGCCATGTTGAGCGCCACGAACGGCGCGCGGCGGCGAGGCCCGAGATCGTGGATCGCCTTGGCGACCAGCTCCTTGCCGGTGCCCGATTCGCCCGAGATCAGCACGGTGAGGTCGTTGGCGACCACGCGGGCGATGACGCGATAGACTTCCTGCATCGCCGGCGAGCGGCCGATCAGCGAGGAGCCGCCGCTCAGCTCCTCCTCGGGCAGCGCGGCGGGGGCGTGGCGGCCGCGGGCGATGGCGCTGCGCACCGCCTGGCCGAGCACGTCGAGGTCGAACGGCTTGGGGAGATAGTCGAAGGCGCCGACTTCGGTGGCGCGCACCGCCGTCGCCAGGGTGTTCCGTGCCGAGAAGACGATCACCGGCAGCGCGGGATGCTCGGCGGTGAGCCTGGCCACCTCGTCGAGGCCGTTGCCGTCGGGCAGCACCACGTCGGTGACCAGCACATCGGGCAAGGCCGCGCCGATCACGCGGCGCAGCTCCGCCAGGCTGGCCGCCGTCGTGACGGCATGGCCTTCGCGGCGCAACGCCGCCGCCACCACCGTGCGGATCGCGCTGTCGTCGTCGACGACCAGGACCGAGCCGGTCATGCCCGGGCCCTTGGCAGGAGGATGCGGAAGACGGTCATTTCGGGCGTGCGCTCGCGGGCATATTGGACGATGCCGCCCTGATCGCGGACCAGCTTCTCGACCAGCGGCAGGCCGAGCCCCTTCCCCTCCGGCTTGCCGGAGACGAAGGGCTCGAACAGATGCTCGGCAATGTCCTCGGGCGCGCCGGGGCCGTTGTCCATGACGAGGATCTCGATCGGGAGCGGCTGGCGCGGGCGGCCGCTGCCGGTGCTCACCGACATGCCGTGGCGATAGGCGGTGGAGAGGATGATCCGCGGCTGGGCGAGCCCGGCCAGCGCTTCTGCGGCATTCTTGAGCAGGTTCATCATCACCTGCTGGAAGGCATCGGGATCGATCAGCACCGGCGGCAGCGAGGGATCGAAGCGCTCCTCGATCACCATCCCCCGCGCGAACCCGGCCAGCGCGACGCGGCGGGCATGGTCGAGCAGCGGATAGACGTTGGTCGGCACCAGCTTGAGCGGCCGCGTGTCGGTGAAGTCCTGCATCCGGTCGATCAGCGCGGCGATGCGGTCGACCTCGGTCGTGATCAGGCCGGTGAGCTCGCGATCCTCGCCCGAGCTGGCGAGGAGCTGGGCGGCGCCGCGGATGCCCGAGAGCGGGTTCTTGATCTCATGCGCCAGCATCGCCGCCGCCCCCACCGCGGCGCGGGCTCCGGCGGTGCGGTCCGCCCCCTGCGCCACCCGCCGCGAATGGGGGGCGTGGTGCAGCGTGACGATCCGCCAGCCGGGATGATCGGCGACATGGCTCTCGACGAAGTCCACCCGGACGCGCAGGCCGCGCACCGCCTCGATCTCGGTGTCGAAGGCAGCGAAGCCGTGCCCGTCGCGGCGCTCGACATAGCCGTCGGGCGGGCTGAGCACCGCATCATAGGGCTGGCCGATCATCGTCGTCTCGGCATGGTTGAGCAGCGCCTCGCACGCCGCATTGGCATGGGCGATGCGGCCGTCGGGATCGATGACGAGGACGGCGACCGGCAAGGCGGCGAACGTCTCGGCGAAATTCGGCCCGAGAGCCGGTACCGGACGCCGCCTCAGGCCGCCGCGCGCGAACGCCACGGCGCGTAGAATTCGTCGAGCATCGCCAGCACTGTCCTGGCGTCGGCTATCTGGTTGACCTTGTTGCGGAACTCCGCCGATCCCGTGAGGCCCTTGGTGTACCAGCCCAGATGCTTGCGCATCATGTTGACGCCGGTCATCTCCCCATAATGTTCGAGACTCTCGACGTAATGCTCTATGATAACGCGATATTGTTCGTCGATTCCCGGATCGGCGCGCTCACCCTTGCCGGTCAGCGCGTCCATCACCTGGCGCAGGATCCACGGCTTGCCATAGGCGCCGCGCCCGATCATCAGCCCGTCCGCACCGGACTGGCGGAGCGCCTCTCGGGCATCCTCGACCGAGCAGATGTCGCCATTGACGATCACCGGGATCGACACCGCGTCCTTCACCGTGCGGACGAAGCTCCAGTCGGCCGAGCCGCGATACATCTGGTTGCGCGTGCGGCCATGGACGGTGACCATCTTCACGCCCAGATCCTCGGCAATGCGCGCCAGCTCGGGCGCATTGAGGCTGTCATGGCACCAGCCCATGCGCATCTTGAGCGTGACCGGCACGTTCACGGCCTTGACGCAGGCATCGACGATCGCGGCGGCGTGCTTCAGGTCGCGCATCAGCGCCGAGCCGGCATCGCCGTTGGTCACCTTGCGGACCGGGCAGCCCATGTTGATGTCGATGATCGCGGCGCCGCGATCTTCGTTGAGCTTGGCGGCCTCGGCCATTTCGGGGGGCGAGCAGCCGACGAGCTGCATCGACACCGGCTCCTCGATCGGATCCCAGGCGGCCTTCTGGATCGACTGGCGCGTATCGCGGATGGCGGCCGCGCTGGCGATCATCTCGGTGACGTTCAGCCCCGAGCCGTAGCGACGCACCGCGCGGCGGAACGGCAGGTCGGTCACGCCCGTCATCGGCGCGAGCAGCACCGGCGCTTCGACCGTTACCGGGCCGATCTGGATGGGGGCAAGTTCACTCATGATGCTGCCTGAAAAATAGGCAGAGGCGCCTACAGGTACAAGCGGCGATTGGCAAGTGGGCGCTTCGGACGCCGAAATCGGCTGCATATGGGCGAGATGGCCATGGCAGGCGCCTGCCGGCGGCGCGTCGAGGCTGTCGGGGCCCGTATTGGAAGAGGCTGGCGCTCTCCCTTCGCCTTCGTCATCCCGGCGAAAACGGGCAACGCCCTTCAACCCTGGCCTCACTTGCTCTAGGTCCGCGCCATGAAGACCGTCGCCATTCTCGTCGCCGCCGGGAGCGGCACCCGCGCGGGGGGCAGCGTGCCCAAGCAGTTCGCGCCGCTCGCCGGCAAGCCGATGCTCAAGCACGGCTTCGACGCCTTGACGTCGCATCCGGAAGTGGACGCCGTATATGTGGTGATCGGTGCGGGCCAGGAAGAGGCCCTGCGCGCGGCACTGGGCGACGTGCCCTTCGCCATCGGCGGCGCGACCCGGCGCGAGAGCGTGGCGAGCGGGCTCGCGGCACTGGGGGAGGCCGATCGCGTGCTGATCCACGACGCCGCCCGCCCCTTCCTGCCACGCGCGGTGATCGACCGGCTGCTGGCGGCGCTGGAGGCGCATGACGGCGCGATTCCGGGGTTGCCGGTGGCGGACACGCTCGTCGCCGCGTCCGGAGCGTCCGTTCCGCGCGACGGGCTGGTGCGCGTGCAGACGCCCCAGGCCTTCCGCTATGCCGGCATAGCGCGGGCCCATGCCGCCTGGCCCGGCGACCAGGAGGCGACCGACGATGCGCAGATGCTGCGCGCGCTGGGAATGGACGTTGCAATCGTGGAAGGCAGCCCGATGCTCGAGAAGATCACCCATCCCGCCGATTTCGCCGCGGCCGAGGCACGGCACGGCGCCGCGATGCGCGTGCGGACCGCCACAGGATATGATGTGCACCGCTTCGCCGAGGGCGAGGAACTCTGGCTGGGCGGAGTGCGGGTGCCGCATGCGCGCGGGCTTTCCGGGCACAGCGACGCCGATGTCGCGCTGCACGCGATCACCGACGCGCTGCTCGGCACGATCGGCGCGGGCGATATCGGCATGCACTTCCCGCCCAGCGACCCGCAATGGCGCGGGCAACGCTCGTCGAAGTTCCTCGAACATGCCGCCGCGCTGGTGGCCGCCAAGGGCGGGGTGATCGACTTCATCGACCTGACGATCATCTGCGAGGCACCCAAGATCGGGCCGCACCGGGAAGCGATCCGGGCGAGCATCGCGGGAATATTGGGACTGGAACCCTCCGAAGTGAGCGTGAAGGCGACCACCACCGAGCGGCTGGGCTTCACCGGGCGCGGCGAAGGCATGGCCGCGCAGGCGATCGCCACGGTGCGCGTGCCCGGGTAGCGGCTCTCTCATTCCGCTTCCTCTCCACACTGCCCATCCCCGAGGGGGGAGGGAGAAGAAGATGCCCCCGCCCATCTCCACACCCCCGCGAACGAACTGACTCGCGTCGGCAACAATAGGGTGGCAAAGGCCCGCCCCTATGGACACGATTCTCCCGCCGGAGCTGGTCGCCGCCGCGCGCAAGGTGCTCGATGCCAATCGCGCCGCCGGCCGCCGCGTCGCCGTTGCCGAGAGCTGCACCGGCGGCCTCGTCTCGGCCGCGCTCACCGAGATCCCCGGTTCGTCCGACGTCTTCGACGCCGGCTTCGTCACCTACTCCAACGAAGCCAAGCACGACGTGCTGAAGGTGGGCAGCGACGTGCTGGAGACGTTCGGCTCGGTCTCGATCGCCGTCGCGTGGAGCATGGCGCGGGGCGCGCTGGAGCGCACCCATGCCGATGTCGCGGTGGCGATCACCGGCATTGCCGGCCCCGATGGCGGCAGCGAGAAGAAGCCGGTGGGCACGGTGGTGTTCGCCCAGGCCATGCGCGGCGCCGACCCCGATCACATCGTGGCGGACGCCCGCCATTTCGAGAATAACGGCCGCGCCGGCGTGCGGCTTCAGGCGGCGCTGTGCGCGCTCGAGCTGCTGATGCCCGGCGCCTCTGCGCCCGAGGCCGACGAAGCCGACGTCGAATCGCCGTAGAGGCGCGCCGCGCGCTCCTCGAACGCATTGATCATCTTGCGGAGCGCCCGGTCGAACATCTGGCCGGCAAGCATCTCGAACACCCGGTTCTTGAAGGCAAAGTCGACCGAAAAGTCGACCAGGCAGCCGCCCTGCCCGTCCGGCCGGAAGCCCCAGTCGTTGCTCAGGTGCTTGAGCGGGCCATCGACATATTCGATGTGCAGCCCGCCGGGGCGCTGCTTCTCGACCTTGGACGTGAAGGTCTCGCGCAACCCCTTGAAGCCGACGATCATGTCGGCGACCATCTGGGTATCGCTGTTCGAGCGCACGCGGATCGCGCTGACCCAGGGCAGGAACTCGGGATAGCGCGCGACGTCCGCCACCAGGTCGAACATCTGCTCCGGCGTGTAGGGAAGCGGACGGGTTTCGGAATGCTTGGGCATTGCTTCCCTTAGATCCTCCCCGAGGCGAGCTCGGGGAGAAATTTCATTTGCCGCCCTTCGCCAGCTTCGCCTCGCGCGCGGCCTTCATCTCGGCGAAATCCTCGCCGGCATGGTAGCTGGAGCGGGTGAGCGGCGACGAGGCGACCTGGAGGAAGCCCTTGGCCCGGCCGATCGCGCCATAGGCCTGGAAGGCCTGGGGCGTGACGAACTCCTCGACCTTGGCATGGCGCGGCGTCGGCTGGAGATACTGGCCCATGGTGAGGAAATCGATGTCGGCCGAGCGCATGTCGTCCATCACCTGGTGCACTTCCAGGCGCTGCTCGCCCAGGCCGAGCATGATGCCCGACTTGGTGAAGATCGTCGGATCGAGCCGCTTCACCGTCTCCAGCAGGCGCAGCGACGCGTAATAGCGCGCGCCGGGGCGGATGTTCGGATAGAGCCTCGGCACCGTCTCGAGATTATGGTTGTAGACGTCCGGCCGGGCGGCGACGATCGCCTCGACCGCGGCTTCGTGCTTGTTGCGGAAATCGGGCGTGAGGATCTCGATCGTCGTGGTCGGGTTGGCCTTGCGGATCTCCTGGATCACCTTGACGAACTGCGACGCGCCGCCGTCGGGCAGGTCGTCGCGGTCGACCGAGGTGATGACGATATGCTCCAGGCCCATCTGCGCCGCGGCTTCGGCCACATGCTGCGGCTCCAGCGGGTCCACCTTGCGCGGCATGCCGGTCTTGACGTTGCAGAAGCGGCAGGCGCGCGTGCAGACGTCGCCCAGGATCATCACCGTGGCATGTTTCTTGGTCCAGCACTCGCCGATGTTCGGGCAGGCCGCTTCCTCGCACACGGTGACGAGGTTCTTGGCGCGCATCAGCGCCCGCGTCTTGGCGAAGCCTTCCGAGGTGGGCGCTTTCACCCGGATCCAGTCCGGCTTGCGCTGGCGTTCCGGGCGGGGCTGCGGCGAGAGATCGTTCATGCTCGCCAGATAGAGCGGGTGGGCCGACGATTCCAGCCCCGGTTGCACTTTCGTCAATCGAAGGCCCGAGCAACAGTTCGATACAAATCTTGGCAGCCGCTCACGCGGGCGTTAGGGCATCGGCCATGACCGATTTCACCGACCTGCTCGATGGCTATCAGCGTTTCCGGACCAGCGAATATCGCCGCCATCGCGACCGGTGGTCGGGCCTGAGCGAGGGTCAGAGCCCGCGCGTGATGGTGATCGCCTGCTCGGACAGCCGAGTCGATCCCGCCCAGATCTTCGACACCGTGCCGGGCGAGATCTTCGTGGTGCGCAACGTCGCCAACCTGGTGCCGCCCTTCGAGGACGATGCCAGCCGTCACGGCGTCTCCGCCGCGCTGGAATTCGCGGTGAATCAGCTCGAAGTGCCCGAGATACTGGTGCTGGGGCACGGCGCGTGCGGCGGCGTGGCGGCGGCCCTGTCGCAACGCTTCAAGGGCGCGCCGAACGGCCAGGGCGGCTTCATCGCCCATTGGGTCGACATGCTCGACCCCGCGCGCGAGCGGATCGTCGCCGAGCACGGCACCGGCCCGGAGGCGGTGCGCGCGCTGGAACTGGAGACGGTACGGGTCTCGCTGGTGAACTTGATGACCTTCCCGTTCGTCGCCGAGCGAGTGAAGGCGGGCACGCTCACGCTCCACGGCGCCTATTTCGCCATCGCCGACGGCGTGCTGCATGTGATGGACGCGGCCGGCGCGACCGGCCAGCCGATCAGATTGGCCCGCATCGGCTGATGGTCCGGATGGATGCGGTGCGGGCCGAAGCAGAGCAGGCGGAGAATGTCCGATGGGCGATTGGCCCAGCTCGCCCAGCTGAGCGGCGAATCGCCCCGGGCATCGGGCTGGTCCACGCGCGCGCCCGCGGCCAGCAGCAGCTCGATCGATCCCCGTGTTCCAAAGGCGGCGGCGCGATGCAGCGGCGCTTCGCCATAGGTTCGGCAATCGCGCATGAAGCAACCCGTCTCGGCGCCATCGATCGTCACGCGATTGGGATCGGCGCCCCGAGCGAGCAGCACCCGGACGACCTGTTCATGCTCCAGGCTCTCGAACCGGTTGAGCGCGGCATGAAGCGGCACTTCGCCGGAATCTTCCAGCGGCCGATTGGGATCGGCGCCCTGTTCGAGCAGGAACTCGCAGAGCCGCCAGTGACCGTGAAAGGCCGCGCCGTTCAAGCCGAGCCCCTCACCCAGTTCGACGAGCGCGGCGCCGTTGCCGAGCAGGAACCGGATCGCGCTGACGTCTCCGTAATAGGCGCACCATGTCAGAAGGCCGCCACCCGCGACCGTCGCATCGACCGGATGGCCGCGCTCGATCCAGTCGAAGACGAGATCAGTGCGCCCGGCGGCTATGCGTTCGAGCATCGGCTATCTCCGTTCGAATTGCGATCCCGGCGTCGGCCTCGGGCGCGCGCGCAGCTTATATCTTGCCCAGCGCCTTCCGGGCGATCTTCTCCACTTCGGGATCGAGCTTGGGCGGCTCCATCGGCACATGCGCCTCCAGCACGTCGGCGATGGCGGTGAGCGCGGCGATGCGCGCCGCCTTCTTGTCGTTGCCGTCGATCACGATCCAGCGCGCATGCTCGGTGCTCGTGCGCGCAAACATCTCGTGCATCGCCTCGAGATACTGGGGACGCTTGGCGCGGTTGCGAAAGTCTTCGAGCCCGGTCTTCCAGCGCTTCCAGGGATGTTCCAGCCGGTCCTTCAGCCGCTTGTCCTGGGTCTTCTGCGTCACATGGATGAAGACCTTGACCAGCGTGGTGCCCGCGGCGACCTGCTGCGCCTCGAAATCGTTGATCTCGTCATAGCCGCGCTCCCATTCGGCGCGGTTGGCGAAACCCTCGACCCGCTCGACCAGGACGCGGCCGTACCAGCTTCGGTCGAAGATCGCGATATTGTGCTGGGCGGGCAGCCGCCGCCAGAAGCGCCAGAGGAAGTGGTGGGCGAGCTCCTCCTGGGTGGGGGCGGAGATCGGCCAGACCTCGTAGTAGCGCGGATCCCATTCGGCGGTGAGGCGCTGGATGATGCCGCCCTTCCCCGCCGCGTCCCAGCCCTCGAACGCGATGATCGCCCGGCGCCGATGGACGATGTGCGCATAATGGATATGGCTCAGCCGCTTCTGGATCCTGGCAAGCGCCTTGTCGTAGTCGCCGTCGAAATCCTTGCCGGCTTCGTAATCGCCCAGATCTATCTTCATGCCGCCTCCATGCGCGCCGAACGCACGATCCGCCTTGTCGCTCCCGCTGGCAAGCAGGAACGCGCGGCGCTATCCTGGCCGGCGGGAGAAGGGGGAGGCACGATGTTCAAGCCGATCGCACATAATCTTCAGCGGCTGACGCGGTTTTCGGGGCGGGACACGCGCGAGACCTTCTGGCCCTATGCCGTTACGCTGCTCGTGCTGGCGCTGGCCGCCTCCGCCCTGGTCGCAATGCCGCCCATGCTGGAGACGATGGCGAAGATGCAGCGCTTCGCGGTCGAGCATCCCGACCAGGCCACCGTCCGGCAGGGGCCCGGCTCCTATTCGATCCAGATCCAGGGTTCCCATCCCGAGCTGATGCCCGACCTGCACGGCATGTTGCCGGGAATGGCAATCATCCTGCTCGTCTTCGTGGCGCTGGTGGCTGCCGCGGTGGTACGGCGGCTGCACGATCGCGGGACCAGCGGCGCCTGGGCGCTGCCGCCCCTCGTCTTCCTCGCGATCGGCATGGCGCTGACGCCACGGCTGCTCGACGCCAGGCACGGCGGGCCGGACCTGTCCCTCCTGCCCTTGCTGTTCGTCAACAACCTCCTCTACCTCGCCGCGCTTGGCTGGCTGGCGATCCTGCTGATGCGGGACGGGACCATAGGCCCCAATCGCCATGGCGAGGACCCGACGCCTGCGGAAGTACGCCAGCGGCGGCGATCGCCGCCGCGCCCGCGCGACTGAGCGGCCCGCCGGATCAGTTGGGCGCGTCGGCCGCCGTCTCCGCCTGCATCGCCTTGATCTCCGCAGGCGACATGGGCGGGCCATAGGCATCCTCGCCGCATTTGTCGTGCAGCGCCTGGGAAGCGGCGACCATGCGTTCGCTCAGGGCGATCTGGCGGTCCATCGACCCCTGCATGTCCTTCGGCACGCCGCGCATCCCGGCACCCGCCGCGCGCGATACCAGCGAGCTCACCATGCCGCCCCCCGGTATCATCGACAGCAGGCCGGCCGCGCGCATCGTCTCCTGGCGCGCCCGCAGCTTCTTCTGCATGTCGTTTGCCTGTTTCGACATCGCCACGCCCTCGCGCTGGATGTCGATCTCGATCTGGGAGACCTCGGCGCGGAGCGCGGCGCAGGCAGGATCCTTCGCGGGCGCGGCCACGGGCGCGGCTGCCGGCGGCGGCGGAGTGGCGGGCACGTCCTGTGCCGCCGCCGGGCCCATGGGGCTCAGCAGCAGCGTTGCGGCGGCGAGGATCGCAGCGCGGGGATTTTGGGCCATGGTCAATCGTCCGCCGGAGGATGGAGATCGGTGATCTTGCCCGCGGCATCGACCGCGAAGCGCCAGATCATCGCCTGGTTCTGGAAGGTGATCGCATAGCGGCGGACATGCTCGTCCTTGCCCGGCACGTCCTCGATCAGGCTCACCTGCTGGACCGGCCCGAGCGCGGCGAGCAGCGCCTGGCCGAAATCCTCGAGGAAGGGCACCGGCCCCTGCAGCGCGCCGGCGGCATAGCGGCCGCGATCGAGCTTGCCGGCCGCCGCCTCGGCCAGCGCCGCACGCATCAGCGCGGTGAGCGCGGGCGCGCCGTCGGGCAACACCACGGGCGGGGGCGCCGGCGGGAGGTAGAAATCGGCGACGCGGCGCGCCAGCAGCGGATAATAGCGCTGCTGGTTGGTCAGCACGATCACCGTCAGCCCTTCTCCCTCCGCATGGAGGATGTCGGCCAGCGCCGGGCCGCCGCTATGCCCCACCACCTTGACGCCATGCCAGGTGCCGGCGGTCCACCCCACGCCGAAGCCTGCCGGCTTGCCGGTCTTGAGCAGGGGTGGCGTCTGGAGCAGCACCCGGCTCTCGGGCTTGAGCAGTTCGCCCCGATCGAGTGCGGCGAACAGCGCCGCCAGGTCGCGCGCCGAGCTGAACAGACCGCCCGCCGCATAGCCGGTCTCGCCATAGAGGAAGCCGCTGATCCGCTGCTCGCCATCCTTCCAGGCATGGACGGTCGCGCGCCGCGCCAGGGGCAGCGCCGAGCGGAACGGCCCCCATTGGCGCTCGTCGTTGAAGCCGGTGTCCATCAAACCGAGCGGCGCGCAGATCTCGTCGCGGAAGATCGCGGCGATGCCCTTGCCCGCCGCCTTCTCCATCGCCGCGCGAAGCACGACGAAATCGGTGAAGCCATAGCGGGTCTCGGTGCCGGGCGCATAGGCGAGCGGCACCTTCTGCGCGGCGGCGACGGTTGCCGCCACATTGTCCGCATGCTCGCCCAACTGCTCGGGCAGGCCGGAGCTGTGGCTGGCGAGCTGGAGGATCGTGATCCCGCGCCAGGCGGCGGGCGCATCGGGGAAGAAGCGGTCCAGCGTGTCGTCAAGGCGCAGCTTGCCGGCCTCGACCAGCCGCATCAATGCGATGCCGGTGAAGATCTTGGTCGCGGACGCGGTCTGGAAGCGCGTCTCGGGCGTGACGGGCGCATCCCATTCGAGATTGGCGAGCCCGTAGCTGCGCATCGTCTCGACCTTGCCCTTGCGCACCACCGCGACCGCGACGCCCGGGATATGTCCCACTTCCATCTGGCGACGGATATAGTCGTCGATCCCGTCGGCCCGGACGGGCACCGCCGCGACCATGGCCAAGGCGGCCGCCATTCCCAACATGCGCATGAAAAACCCTCCCGACACGAGCGGGGCGGGACTATCCGGCGCCGCGGCATCTCGGGAACGGCGCTGCGACCAAAGCCGACATTCTCACTTCGAAGGCGCCATCCGCGCCGCATCAACCCGGTCTTCGAGCGGCCTGCCCGCCTCGGCGTCGGCGGCGCTGCGCAGCGTGGTCTCGGCGATGGCGGCCAGCGCTTCCTCGGTCAGGAACGCCTGGTGGCCGGTGATCAGCACGTTGGGGAAAGTGAGCAGCCGCTGGAACATGTCGTCCGAGACGATCTCGTTCGACAGGTCCTCGAAGAACAGGTCGGCCTCCTGCTCGTACACGTCGAGCGCCACCGCGCCGACCTTGCGGCACTTCAGTCCCTCGATCAGCGCGGCGGTGTCGATCAGGGCGCCGCGGCTGGTGTTGACGATCATCAGGCCCGGCCGGGCGGCCTCGATCGCCGCCCCGTCGATCAGGTGGCGCGTCTCGGGCGTGAGGGGGCAATGGAGCGTGACGATCTCCGCCGCGCGCAGCAGCCGGTCGCGTGGCAGGTAGCGCACCCCGATCGCCTCCAGCGCCGGATCGGGATGCAGGTCGCTCGCCAGTACTTCGCAGCCGAAGCCGGCGCGCAGGCTGCGGGCGACCAGCGCGCCGATCTTGCCGGTGCCGATCACGCCGACGGTGCGGCCATGGAGGTTGCGGCCGATCAGCCCGTCCAGCGCGAAGTTGTTCTCGCGCACTCGGGCCCAGGCGCGGGGGATCTTGCGGTCGACCGCGAGCATCATGCCGATGGTGAACTCGGCAACCGCATGCGGCGAATAGGCGGGCACGCGGACGACGTCGATGCCCAGCCGCCGGGCAGCGGCGAGATCGACATTGTTGAAGCCGGCGCAGCGCAGGGCCACCAGCCTGGTGCCGCCGGCGGCGAGAGTCTCCAGCACTTCGGCGTCGACGGTGTCGTTGACGAAGACGCACACCGCCTGGTGCCCGGCCGCCAGCGCGGCGGTGGCAGGCTCCAGCCGGGGTTCGAGGAAAAGCAGGTCGTGCCCATAGGGGGCGTTCGCCTCGACGAGGAAGCGGCGGTCATAGGGCTTGGTGTTGAAGACGGCGATGCGCATGCACTTCTCCTGCCGCCAGGACAGACGAAATCCGTCAAGGCTTCAAGTATGCATGCGCGCAGCCGCTCCCCGGCAAGGGCCGGGGATCAGTGGGTCGCCTGGGGAAACGTCGGGGGCTCTCGGATCAGCAGGCCACCACGTTCACCGCAAGGCCGCCCTGGGCGGTTTCCTTGTACTTGGAGCGCATGTCCTCGCCGGTCTGGCGCATCGTCTCGATCACGGCATCCAGGCTGACGACGTGGCTGCCGTCCCCGTGCATCGCCAGATAGGCGGCGTTGATCGCCTTGATCGCGCCCATGGTGTTGCGCTCGATGCAGGGGATCTGGACCAGGCCGCCAATGGGATCGCAGGTGAGGCCGAGATTATGCTCCATGCCGATCTCGGCGGCATTCTCGATCTGGGCGTTGGTGGCGCCGAGCGCAGCGGCCAGTCCCGCCGCGGCCATCGAGCAGGCGACGCCCACCTCGCCCTGGCAACCCATTTCGGCGGCGGAGATCGAGGCGCGCTTCTTGTAGAGGAAGCCGATCGCCGCGGTGGTGAGCAGGAAGGTGCGCGATCCCGCCGGCGTGGGATTGGCGCAGAAGGTTTCGTAATAGCGCAACACCGCCGGGATCACGCCCGCCGCCCCGTTGGTCGGCGCGGTGACGACGCGGCCGCCCGCGGCATTCTCCTCGTTCACCGCGAGCGCCCAGAGGCTCACCCAGTCGAACACCAGCGAGGGGTCGCTGCGCGGCCCGCGCGCGAGCAGGCGGTTGTGGAGGTCGCGGGCGCGGCGCTTGACCTTGAGGCCGCCGGGCAATTCCCCTTCCCCGCGGCAGCCCCGATCGATGCAGGCGGACATGGCGGCACGCAGGCTGTCGAGGAACGCATCGGTCTCGGCATCGTCGCGCCAGGCGGCTTCGTTCGCGCGGACGATGTCGGCGATCGAGGCGCCCTGGGCTTCGGCGACCGCAAGCAGTTCGGCCGCCGAAGTGAAGGCGAACGGAAGCTTCACATTGCTTTGCGGCGGTTCGCATCCGCCCTCGACGATCGCGCCGCCGCCGATCGAGTAGTAGAAGGTCTCCCAGGGCTCTCCCTCGGGATAGTGCGCGACGAAGCGCATGCCGTTCGGATGGGCGGGCAGGAACTTGTCGTCGCGGAAGATCAGGTGGCGCCCCTCGACAAAGGGCACCACGACATGGCCGCCCAGCGCGAGCTGCTGCTCGGCCCGGATCGTGGCGACCAGCGTGTTTACCGCATCGGGGTCGACGCTCTCGGGCTGGTAGCCGGCGAGGCCGAGGATCGTCGCGATATCGGTGGCGTGCCCCCGCCCGGTGAGCGCGAGCGACCCGAACAATTCGCAGGAGACCGAGGTTGGCGTGCCCCTGTCCAGCGCCTGCTCGGCAAAGGACGCGGCAGCGCGCATCGGGCCCACGGTATGCGAGCTCGACGGACCGATCCCGATGGTGAACAGGTCGGCGAGCCCGATGGTCGCCTCCGCCCGGGCACGGGCCCGCGCGGTGTTATCGTCAGACATTCTCGCTCCTGCATCCCGGCTCTACCGGCCGGATGGCTCAATCTGGTTGTAGTTTAATGTCTGTAGGTTGTATTTTTCTATCTTCAACCGCCCCAGCACCTTTCCCTTGGCTGGGAGCGGGCTCAGTTCGGACGGCGCCAGACTGCGAACGTGGTGTTTTCAGTGGAGGTCATGGCCTTGATCATCTCGGCATGATCAAAGGACGGCAGCGCGGAGAGATGGTCGATCACTGTCCCCTCCCCCGTAGCGCCTTGCGGAAAGGCACAGGCGAGTTGATCGTCGCGGCCGAATAGCAGCCACCAGACGTCCGCACCCCACGGCCCGCTATCGTCTGTTTCGATTGCGATTCCGGAAAGATCGTTCCCGCTCACGGATTTGACCTGACCAGCGTCGTCACGAACGCTGATCAGGTCGCTTTCCACCATCACAGCCCATCTGCTCTCCGGCTCAAGCTGCCGAGGCCTTTTCCGAAACCATCCAAACATGCCCATTCCCCCGAGAGGAACGAAACTATCTATCCGAGGTGCCGTCGGCAATCGGAGCAGGGATGCTTCAACCCGCCGAAGGATCGACGATGCCGTCGGTGCCCTTCCTGGCGAGGTCCGCCGCCACCTGGGGCGCCAGGCGGATGTTGAGCTCCTTGAGCTGCTTCTCGCTGACGAACGAAGGCGCCTGCATCATCAGGTCCTCGGCCTTCTGCGTCATCGGGAAGACGATGACCTCGCGGATGTTCGGCTCGTCGGCGAGCAGCATCACGATGCGGTCGACGCCCGGGGCCGAGCCGCCGTGCGGCGGAGCGCCGAACTTGAAGGCGTTGATCATGCCCGCGAAGTTGGTGTCGACGTCTTCCTGGGTGTAGCCGGCGATCTCGAACGCCTTGTACATGATCTCCGGACGGTGGTTCCGGATCGCGCCCGACGACAGCTCGATGCCGTTGCAGACGATGTCGTACTGATAGGCGAGGATGTCGAGCGGATCCCTGGTCTCCAGCGCTTCCAGCTCGCCCTGCGGCATCGAGAAGGGGTTGTGGCTGAAGTCGACCTTCTTGGCGTCCTCGTCATATTCGAACATCGGGAAGTCGACGATCCAGCAGAATTCGAAGCGCTTCTTGTCGATCAGCTCGAGCTGCTCGGCGGCACGAGTGCGCGCCAGGCCGGCAAGCTTGGCGGCCTGGGCTTCCTTGCCGGCGGCGAAGAAGATCCCGTCATTGGGGCCGAGGCCCATGGCATCCGCAATCGCCTTCATGCCGTCCTGGCCATGGTTGTTGGCGATCGGGCCGCCGAACACGCCGTCCTTCTGGGTGGCATAGCCAAGGCCCGGAAAGCCTTCCGACTGGGCCCAGCTGTTCATGTCGTCGAAGAACTTGCGGCTCTTCTCGTGCGTGTTCGGCGCCGGCACGGCGCGGACCACGTCGCCGCCCTCGACGATCGAGGCGAAGCGGCCGAAGCCCGAGCCCCTGAAGAAGTCCGAGACGTCGGTGATCAGCAGCGGGTTGCGCAGGTCCGGCTTGTCGTTGCCGTATTTCAGCATCGACTCCCGATACGGGATGCGCTTGAACGGCAGCGCCGAGACCGAGCGGCCCATGCCCTCCCAGTCGGCGAATTCCTCGAACACGCCGTGCAGCACCGGCTCGATCGCCGCGAACACATCGTCCTGGGTGACGTAGCTCATCTCGAAGTCGAGCTGGTAGAACTCGCCCGGCGAGCGATCGGCGCGAGCGTCCTCGTCGCGGAAGCAGGGCGCGATCTGGAAATATTTGTCGAAGCCGGCGACCATCAGCAGCTGCTTGAACATCTGCGGCGCCTGCGGGAGCGCGTAGAACTTGCCGGGGTGGACACGGCTCGGGACGAGATAGTCGCGGGCGCCCTCGGGCGAGGACGCCGTGAGAATCGGCGTCTGGAACTCGGTGAAGCCCTGTTCGATCATCCGGCGGCGCAGCGACGCGATCACGCTCGAGCGCAGCATGATGTTCTTGTGGACCTTCTCGCGGCGCAGATCGAGGAAACGGTTCCGCAGGCGGATTTCCTCGGGATACTCGTTGTCGCCGAACACGGGGAGCGGCAGTTCCTGCGCCTGGCTCTGGATCTTCGCCTCGGTGACGCGCAGCTCGACTTCGCCGGTCGGCAGGTTGGGGTTCACCGCCTCGGCCGCGCGGGAGACCACCTTGCCGGTCATCGTCACCACCGATTCGCTACGCAGCGACTCGATCACCTGAAAGGCCGGCCCGTCGACCTCGGTGACGATCTGGGTGATGCCGTAATGATCGCGCAAGTCGATGAAGACCAGGTCGCCATGGTCGCGCTTGCGGTGAACCCAGCCCGACAGGCGGACTTCCTGACCGACATCGGCGGCGCGGAGCTGGGCGCAGGTGTGCGTGCGGTAAGCGTGCATGATTTCCGGGTCCTGAAAAGAAGGTCGCCGCCACACCGGATCAGAACTCGGTTGTCAAGGTGGCCCGCCCGTGATGTTCTCTCGAAAGGGGCGCGCGAAGGGCAATGAGGGGCAACTACGCAAGGGGGCGTGACGACCATGGTCGATATCGTTGAAGGTGCCGCTGCGGGTGCATCGATGGCGGAGGGTGGCTCGGGCAATGCTCCACCTACACC